>Ga0210403_10000011_pt1 | contig 235644 bp, 212 predicted proteins | sample IncBWC19MmetaG_FD_150863 | JGI IMG/M metagenome (GOLD analysis project Ga0210403, IMG submission 150863) | Forest soil microbial communities from Barre Woods Harvard Forest LTER site, Petersham, Massachusetts, United States - Inc-BW-C-19-M | ecosystem: Environmental > Terrestrial > Soil >... | reverse complement strand
AGTTCCGGCCCGGGCGTCGACCCAATACATCAAAGGAAGAATCAGGAACGCCGGCGTCATCACCGCCATCAGTCCGGCCGCGGCGCCGGGCCATCCGGCGACGAAATATCCCACGCTGACCAGATACAGGCCGTTGGGTCCGGGGCCGGTTCGCCCGGCGACCACAGCCGTATTCAACTGGCGATCGGCCAGGAGATGCCGTTCGACCACGAAGTCGTTGCGGACCATAGGCAGCGACGCGAGTCCGCTGAACGACGTCATGGTGGCTTTCAGCAGCAGGATATACAACAGGAAGACGTTCATTCTTCCTTCCACAGAAATCCGGCGAGTGCGGCGACGGCGATAATCGGGACTGGCGTGATGCCCAACTTCCAGGTCGCGAAAAACGCACCGCCGAAAAACGCGGCGACCCGCCAGATGGCATTGATCGCTTTGAGTTGGGATCGGACTAGCAGCCAGACGGTGGAGAACATCATCCCGGCGACCGCCGCAGCGGTGCCACCGATGGCCGCCATCACCAGTGCATTCGAGCGCCACGATTCGTATCCGACCGTGAACAGAACCGCGAGTGCGGCCGACGGCAATGTGACTGCGACCACTGCCGCGAGTGCACCGGGGAGTTTTAGAATCCTGGCTCCGACAGCGGCGCAGAACGCAAGAATGTTGGTCCCGGGAGTGATCCGCGCCAGCGCATACGCCACACCGTAGTCCTCTTGCGTGATCCAGCCTTTGCGGTCGATCAACTCCCGCCGCAGAGCGGCCATGGTGGGATCGCCGCCGCCGAAGGTTGTGTTGCCGATCCGGAAAAAGACGGCCGTCAACCGGGCTAGCGTCGGCTCAAACCTCAAGCGGTTTTTCCGCCGAACGGATTTTCAAGGGACAGGCTCTGAGGTGTGAGCAGCTCGGCGCCGTTCTCAGTGATCAGCATGTCGTCTTCCAGGCGCACGCCAAACTCGCCGCGAAGGTACACGCCCGGTTCGTCGCTGAAGGTCATATGCGGCGCGAGCTTCAGAGTATTGCCGCGCACCAGGTACGGCCACTCATGCCCGTCCATTCCCATGCCGTGGCCGACACGGTGCGTGAAATGGTCGTAATTCGCGCCATAGCCCGCGTCGGCGATCACTTTGCGTGCCGCGGCGTCCACGGCTGCTGCTTCGAGACCCGGACGCGCCGTCTTCACCGCGGTGGTTTGGGCCTGGTGCACGATATCGAAAACCTGGTTCATTTTGTCTGTCGGTTTTCCCAACACGAACGTGCGGCTGAGGTCGGAATGGTATCCTTCCACCTGGCAGCCGCCATCGATCAAGAGGATCGTTCCTGGTTTGATCACCTGCGGCGTAGCCGAGCCGTGCGGAAGCGCCGAATATTCGCCGGTTTGCACGCCGGCGCCGCCCGGAAATCCGAGCTTCGCATGCGCGGCGGAAACGAGTCCCGCGAAATCATTCTGCGTCATGCCTTCACGCAGACTTTTCCACGCGGCTTCGTAGGCCTGCAGCGTGACTTGCGATGCGAGCCGCATCAGGGCAATTTCATGCGCGCTCTTGATCATCCTGCATCCCGCGGTAACCGGCGTCGCGGTCACCAGCTTCATCGCGGGAACGGCTTTTCCGATGCCATCGGCGAAGACAAATTTCACGGTCTCTTCGATGCCTACTGTTCCTGTGGTCAGCCCCCGCTCTTTCAATCCCGCGGCGACGCGCGCATACGGGCTATCGTCTTCCTGCCAGATGAGCACGCGCGGGTCCTTCCCACCCGGGCCCAGCGCGATCTGCTCCCGCGCGCGATCTTCCTCAAATGCCGGCGAGACGAAAAACGGGTCGCCTTTCCCGGGAACCACCATGGTGAACAGGCGTTCGCTCAAGCCCCAGCGAATCGCTCCGAAATATTCGAGCGAAGTTCCGCCGGTGAGAACCATAGCGTCGATTTTGTTTTCGCGCATCAGCTCCTGTGCGCGGGCGAGCCTCGCACGCCGTTCATCGACGGTGATCGGCGTCGCTTCCGAACGGCGGCTTTTCAGTTGATTGAGGGGCGAATCGGCTGCGAGGCGTGTTTGCGCCTGCGCCGCCGCGGCCAGCCCTAGACCACCTATCAGACGTCTGCGGGTCATCATGAATCACATCGTACCTCGCTATCCTGTATGGAATGCCGAAGCGTGCCGTCATCGGAGCGATCGCCGTCGCAGTGCTCGCCGTGTTCGCGGCGATGAAGTCTTCCGACTTGAGCTCGCAACAGGCGGCCGATCCGTTCGGCATCGCGTCGGCTCAAACACGATTCGCGGCAGCGCTCGAGATACTGCCGTCGAGCGGTGTGATCGGATATCTCAGCGATCTGCCTGCCGGTGAAAACGCGGGGTCGATCGCGTACATGGCGGCACAGTATGCGGTCGCGCCGCGCGCCATTGTGCCGGTCGAGAAATCGCCGGTCGAATGGGCTCTCGGCAATTTCGCGCGCCCCGGCAACTTCGCCGAACGAGGCGCGCAGGCGGGATTCCGGCTGGTCCACGATTTCGGAAACGGAGTGGTGGTGTACCGGAGGGCGCGTCCGTGATCGACTTTCTGGCGATGGCGCCGGCGTTCGTCCTGGGATGGATCGTCGTGCGTCTGCTGGCGCCGCTGGGCTGGTTTCTGGAAATCCCGCTTGGGCTGGGATTAGGCGCCGGGATTTCCTCGGTCATTTTCTTCTTCTTGACTTGGGCCGGCGTTGCGAGCCGCGTCGCGGTACTCTCGTGCGAAGCTGTATTGCTCGCCGCGGCGGGATTGCTCTTGTTCCGCAGCAAGCGTACCAAGGATGGCGTGGCGAGTCGCGCCCAGCCGGGGTGGATTTGGGCACTGCGCGTTGGAGCCGTGGTGGCGCTGGCGTTCGTTGCGGCGGATTTTTCGCAATCGCTCGTGGCGAATCCCGACGGCGGATACGATGCAGCAGCGATCTGGAATATTCGGGCGCGCTATCTTGCCGGCGGTGCTCCTTCTTGGCACTACGCGGTCTCCGACAAGACCGGCACGAATCATCCGGGATATCCGCTGCTGACTTCAGGATTCATCGCGCGTACTTGGACTCTTTTGGGCGAGCTACCATCGTCGACGCCAGCGATCGTGAGTGCTGTTTTCGCTTTGGCGACGATTGCGCTACTGTGCGCTGCCGTCTGGAAACTCGCAGGCGAGGCGCTGGGCTTATTGGCGATGCTGGTGCTGCTCGCGACCGAAGGATTCGTTTCCCAGGCATCGGTGCAGTACGCGGACGTTCCGCTCAGTTTCTATGTTCTTGCCAGCGTCGCGTTGCTGGCGATCGCGTCTGGGCGAGAATGGCCGCCTGGAATCGTCACTCTGGCTGGGATCTTCGCTGGATGTGCCGCGTGGACCAAGAACGAAGGACTCCCCTTCGTCGCGTTGGTATTCCTGATCGCGCTGTGGCGCGGAGGATTCCGGTCCGCTGGATGGCTCGCTGCCGGAGCCGCGCCCATGCTGATCGTTACGCTCGCATTCAAAGCTCTCCTGGTCGACGGCAAAGAAATAATGTTCCCGGCGACGGCGGGCCAGGCGATTCACATGATTGCCGACGTTTCGCGGTGGTCAGAAATCGTCGCGTCTTTTGCGCGGAATTTCTGGGAACTGGGATTCCCGTGGGCGCATCCGTTCCTGTTGATGGCCGTGGTCGCGTGGGCGTTTGGGTTTGCCGCCGATGCTCGCTCGCGACTCTGGCTGTTTATTGCTCCGGTCGGTATGCTTGCCGCGGACTTCGCGATTTACCTGATCACGATGAGCGGGCTGACGTGGCATCTCGGTACGTCGAACAATCGTGTCATTGTGCAGGTATGGCCTGCGCTAGTGTTGGCCTTCGTCCTTACTATGCGTACGCCGGCCGATAAGGCTCGAAAAATGAGGCCGGAACGCGCCAAGCCTTAACGTTTGCGATCTTTCCTGTCCCCGCCATTTAGTTTCGAGACAGAATTTCGCATGTACATACGATGAGGGCCTTGGGCATTTCTCTCGAGCATGTCCTGACCTTCTGAAGCGATTTCTACGAAAGAAGAACGGAAACAAGGAGATTTCAGAAAACGAAGTTTATGACAACCCACAAATCAAACATGAGCATTCTACATCTGGTGCTGGTAAGCATCCTTACCGCAGCCGCGCCGCTTCTGGCGGCGACGGACGAGCACGCGCACGCCGCGCACGAGAGTAGCGCTCCGGCGAAGCTGGTTGCGCTGGTACGAAGCGCCACGCAGCAATTCATCGACGTCAATGCCGCTACAGCCGCCGGCTACATGCCGTTCCTTGGCTGCGTCAGTGGTCCGGACCAGGGGGCCATGGGCGTGCACTATGTCAACGGCAATCTGGTGGGCGACGGACAGATCGATGCCTCACGGCCGGAAGCTCTGATCTACGAGCCGTCGGCGGGCGGTATGCGGCTGGTGGGCGTCGAGTTCATCGTGGACGCCGCCACCTGGTTGCTGAACCACAATGGTCCGCCGGTGCTCGAGGGCCAGGTGTTCCAGCTCGTGTCGAGCCCGAACCGTTTTGGCCTGGCCGCTTTCTTCGAACTGCACGTGTGGGCTTGGCGAGACAACCCCAACGGCGCATTTGTAGACTGGAACACGCGGGTAAGCTGCGAAGGTCAATAGGCCGACGCGAGACAACGTATGCTCACGCGACGCCGCTTCAAAACGAGCACAGACTGAACCGTGCGAGGAGGCGTCGTCGTGAGCCGTAGTCATCGGGTCGCGATCGTGTCACAACGCCCGCAACGTATCCGGAGGAAACTCAATCACCCATTCCCGGTTCTCGCGTTCGCGCTCGTACTCGGCCTGTTGAAGATCGACGGTGATCCCGCCTGAAAACTCCAGGCGCATACCGTGCGGCTTTTCCACGGTTCGATTCAGCTCCGCAGGGATCTGATTCCGCCCCGGCTTTCCGTTTCGTGCCGACGCCTTCAGTTGTTCCGGCCTCACGCATAGCGTCACGCGATCGCCTTTGAGGTGACCGGGAAAGTACGGACCGTCCAGCTCGTATTCGCCCACTTGCACCCGGCTGGTGTTGCGGCCGGGATCGAGCGCGCGGATTTCGGCGGGCAGCAAGTTGAATTTCCCGAGCAATCGCGCGACTTCCAGGTTCGCCGGCTGATCCAGGATTCTTCGTGGTGCGCCGCTCTGTACGATGCGGCCTTCGCGCAGGATCAGCATCTCCTCGCCGAGTTCGAAACACTCATCGAGGTCGTGCGTTACCAGTAGCACCGGAGTTTTGAAGTCGGCGCGCACTTGCCGCAGGATTTCGTATAGTTCGGATCGCAACGGAGCGTCCAGACCCTGGGCCGGCTCATCCAGCAACAGAAGTTTCGGCTCGCCGATCAACGCCCGCGCGATCGAGCAACGCTGCCGCTGGCCGCCCGACACTTCATGCGGCCTCCGACCCGCGGCGTCCTGCAAGTGGAAACGCTCGATCATGTCGTTCACGCGACGATGCCGCTCCAGGCGTGGACGGCGTTCTGCCGCGAACGCCAGATTTTCGCGCAGCGTCATGTGCGGAAACAGCGCGTAGTTCTGGAACACATATCCGCAGTTCCTTTCCTGCGGCGGACGATGCACACCGGCCGCGCCGTCGAACAGAATCTCGTCGTCCAGGAGAATACGGCCCTCGTCGGGACGGACGAATCCGGCGATGCAATCGAGCGTCAGCGTTTTGCCCGATCCGCTCGGTCCGAACAACACCGTGACGCCCGCGGACGCTTGAAACTCCAGATCGAGCGAAAATCCGGCGGAATCGGGGTGGGCCGGAAATGTCTTGCACAACCGGGCTTGGATCATCGCGCACCCAAACGATTCGCGATGGAAAGAATCGCCAGCGCCACTGCGGAAAGCACCAGCACCAACGCCAGCGCCAGCGTGTTGTTGCCGGATTCATAAGCGTCGTAAATGGCGACCGCAGCGGTTTGCGTGCGACCCGGAATATTCCCGGCGACCATCAGAGTGACGCCGAAGTCGCCGAGCGATCGCGCAAATGCCAACGCAGAAGCCGCGAAAATCGAACGCCGAGCCAGCGGCAGCGTCACGCGCCAGAACAGTTTCCATTCCGATGCGCCCAGGTTCCGCGCTGCGCGTTCGTAAGTCCGGTCGACGCTTTCGAACGCGGCGCGAGCCGATTTCACCAGCAACGGCAAGGAGTGCAGCAGCGCCGCGACCACCGCCGCTTTCCAGGTGAACACCAGCGGCGCGCCGAACGCGGCTTCCCATGCTTTGCCGAACGGACTCGCTCGCCCGATCAGCACCAGCAGATAGTAGCCGAGCACGGTGGGCGGCAGCACCAGCGGCAGCGTCACGGCTGCATCCAGCGCTTCTTTGCCTTTAAAATTGCGGTTCGCCAGAATGTAGGCGATCCACAATCCCGTGGCCAGCGCGATCGCAGTGGAAATAACCGCTACGCGCAAGCTGAGCCACAACGGGAACCAATCGATGCCCATGGAAGCAATTATTGTAGCGGCTTTATTTCACGCAAAGGTGCAAAGATGTTTGGGAGCAATTACACCGGCTCGAATCGCGCCGTGAAATGCCGCAGCGATTTTGGTTCCGAGACGATTCTTACGCCGCGCAGCGAATCCTTCCGAGCGTTGATCTCCAGGATCGCCTCCACCAGGTAATCGATGTGGCTCTGCGTATACACGCGCCGCGGAATCGCCAGACGCAGCAGCTCATGTTGGGCGTGTTCGCCGAACATCACCGATCCGATTTCCACCGACCGCACGCCGGCGTAGCGGTACAGTTCGATGGCCAGCGCCTGCCCTGGAAACTCGTGTTTGGGGATATGCGGCAACATCCGTCCCGCGTCGATGTAGATCGCGTGCCCGCCGGGCGGCTCGACGATAGGGACGCCGTGATCGGCAATGTGGCGCCCCAGGTAGCGCGTCGAGGCGATCCGGTATTCGAGATAATCCGGATCGAGCACTTCCTGGAGCCCCACGGCGATGGCCTCCAGATCGCGACCCGCAAGACCTCCATAAGTTGGGAATCCCTCGGTGAGAATCAGGAGGTCGCGCTCCAACTGGGCGAGACGATCGTCGTTGGTGCACAGCAGGCCGCCGATATTGGCGAACGCGTCTTTTTTCGCCGAGAAAGTGCAGCCGTCGGCAAAAGAAAAGATGGCCTGCGCGATCTGTTTTGGGGTCAGGCGATTGAATCCCGGTTCCTGCTGCTGCACGAACCAGGAGTTTTCGGCGAACCGGCACGCATCGAGATACAGCGGAATTCCATGGCGCGAGGTGACTTCCCTTACGGCGCGCAGATTCGCCACCGATACCGGCTGGCCTCCTCCGGAATTGTTGGTGATGGTGACCATCACCAGCGGAATTTTATCGGCGCCTTCGGTTGCGATCAGTTTCTCCAGCGCCGCGACGTCCATGTTCCCCTTGAAAGGGATCTTCGCTTGCGTGTCGGCGGCCTCGGGCAATGGAAGATCCACCGCGCGAGCTCCGGTGAACTCGATGTTGGCGCGGGTCGTGTCGAAATGGGTATTGCTCGGGACGATATGCCCGGGCTTGCACATTACCGTGAACAGGATTCGTTCCGCGGCGCGCCCCTGGTGCGTAGGAATGATGTGCTTGAATCCGGTCAGGTCCTCAACGACGGATTTCAGCCGGAAAAAGCTTTCGCTTCCGGCATACGATTCGTCTCCGCGCATCATCGCAGCCCACTGATTGGTCGACATGGCGCTGGTGCCTGAATCCGTCAGCAGGTCGATCAGGATATCCACTGCGCGCAGCTCGAACAGGTTGTAGCCGGCCTTTTTGAGAAGCTTTTCGCGTTCTTCAGGGGTAGTTTTTCGTAGAGGCTCGACACTCTTGATGCGAAAGGGCTCGATGATGGTTTTCACTGCCTATAATGGTAGGTGATGGCGACGGTCGCACGGTTATTGACGTACGAAGACTGGCTCGCGATGCCTCCGGTTGGGGAAGGCAGAGAAGAAGTTGTCAATGGAGAGCTTCAGATCTTGCCGCCCAACAAATATACTCACGCCGAAGTTGTTCACAATCTCAGCTTCCTGATCTCGACTCAGGTGGACCGGAAACGCGTCAGCGTCATTGAATCGAGCGTAAGCTTGATGATCAATCCCAAGCCGCTGACGTGTCGAGCTCCCGACATGGTGATCTGTTGGCGCGAGACCATGGTTCGCGACGACGAGGATGTAGTGTGTTCAGTGCCGGACCTTATTGTCGAAGTACTCTCGCCGTCCGAGAATAGACGTCGCAAACAAAGCAAGCTTGACGACTACGCGAGAATCGGCGTTCTCGAAGCCTGGATCGTCTCGCCTGAAGCTCAGACCGTCGAAATTCGGCTGCTCGTCGAAGGAAAGCTCGCAGTAGCAAAGATCCTCGCCGACGGAAACCTGGAACCGACGCGATTCCCGGATGTCAAGATCCCTATCGGCGAAATCTGGCCTGAGTAAGACGCCTCCATAAGCCTAGTAGTAACAGTTACTTACAACTAGGTATTGTCACTCTTCGTCCTACTGTGCTAATAATAGAACTTGGGTCGCGGGCAACAGGCTGCACCCATTTAGCCAACGCAAGATTTTCAGAAACAACATCTTAAGGGAGGTTGAATTATGCAGATTCGTCCGTTGTACGACCGCATTGTGGTCAAACGAATTGAAGAGAAGGAAACCAAGGTCGGCGGGTTGTTCATCCCGGATTCGGCCAAAGAGAAACCCCAGGAAGGCGAAGTAGTCGCTGTCGGCCAGGGCAAGCGCAACGAGGACGGGAAGCTGATTCCGCTGGATGTGAAGGCCGGCGATCGCATCCTGTTTGGAAAGTATTCGGGTTCCGACATCAAGGTGGACGGCCAGGAATACATGATCATGCGCGAGGACGAGGTGTTGGGCATCCTCGAAGACACGCAAAAGATCTCAGGCAAAAAGACCGCATAGGAGAGGAGAACAACAATGGCTGCAAAACAGATTGTTTATAGCGAAAATTCCCGTCAGGCGATCCTGCGCGGCGTCAATCAACTGGCCGATGCGGTGAAGGTCACCCTCGGTCCCAAAGGCCGCAACGTCGTTCTGGAGAAAAAGTTCGGCGGACCGACCATCACCAAAGATGGCGTGACGGTTGCCAAAGAAGTCGAACTGAAGGATCCGCTCGAAAACATGGGCGCGCAGATGGTGCGTGAAGTCGCGTCGAAGACTTCCGATGTCGCCGGCGACGGCACCACCACCGCGACCATTCTGGCGCAATGCATTTTCCGCGAAGGCGTGAAGAGCGTGGCCGCCGGCGCGAATCCGATGGCGCTGAAGCGTGGTATCGAGAAGGCCGTTGAAGTAGTGGTGGAGGAAGTCAAGAAATTCTCCAAGCCCGTGAGCGGCGATATGATCGCTCAGGTCGGCACGATTTCGGCGAACGGCGACACCACCATCGGCAACACCATCGCGGAAGCCATGAAGAAGGTCGGCAAGGACGGCGTCATCACCGTCGAAGAATCCAGGACGATGGTCACGGAGCTGCAAACCGTGGACGGCATGCAGTTCGATCGCGGCTATCTTTCGCCCTACTTCATCTCCGATCCGGACCGGATGGAGTGCGTACTCGAAGATCCCTACATCCTGATCCACGAAAAGAAGATCAGCAACATGAAGGACCTGCTGCCGGTGCTCGAGCAGATCGCGCGCAGCGGCAAGCCCCTGCTGGTCATCGCGGAAGAAGTGGAAGGCGAAGCGCTGGCCACCCTGGTGGTCAACAAGTTGCGCGGCACGTTGAACGCCTGCGCGGTGAAGGCTCCGGGTTTCGGCGATCGCCGCAAAGCGATGCTCGAAGACATCGGCGTCCTGACCGGCGGCCAGGCCATCTTCGAAGAGACCGGCATCAAGCTCGAAGGCGTACAGCTTAAGGACCTGGGCAGGGCCAAGCGCGTCACGGTGGATAAGGACAACACCACCATCATCGACGGCGGCGGCCAGCCGAAGACCATCGAAGCGCGCATCAAACAGCTTCGCGCGCAGATCGATGAGACCACGTCCGACTACGATCGCGAGAAGCTCCAGGAGCGCCTGGCCAAGCTCGCGGGCGGCGTCGCGGTGATCAAAGTGGGCGCTGCGACCGAGACCGAGATGAAAGAGAAAAAGGCTCGCGTCGAGGATGCGCTGCATGCCACGCGCGCTGCGGTCGAGGAAGGCATCGTTCCCGGCGGCGGCGTAGCTCTGCTGCGCGCGGCTTCCGCGCTCGAAGGCCTGAAAGCGGAGCACGACGAACAGATCGGCGTGAACATCATCAAGCGCGCTTGCGAAGAGCCGGTTCGCCAGATCGTTGGCAACGCCGGTTATGAGGGCGCGATCATCATCGAAAAGATCCGCGCCAACAAGGATCACAATTACGGCTTCAACGCCGCTTCGGCGCAGTATGAAGACCTGGTCAAGAGCGGCGTGATCGATCCGACCAAGGTGACCCGCTCGGCTCTGCAGAACGCTTCTTCGATCAGCGCGCTGATGCTGACCACGGAGGCGATGATCGCTGAAATTCCCGAAAAGAAATCGGCTCCCGCCGGTGGTGGCGAGCACGGACCGGGGATGGATTACTAATCCGAAAACAGTTTCGGAAAGTGAAAGGCCGCTCGAGAAATCGGGCGGCTTTTTCATTTGGGAAAACTTGTATCGCTCAGGGCCGTTCTGTCGGAGGGCGACCGCCCGGGCCCGGCAACGATCGCTTGGGAGCGTCCTCGAGCAGCGCCTGCAAGCTTGCGTAGGCATAGATCGTCGGCGCGTGATTCGCGGGCAGGCCGCCGGTGTCCGCCGTCGGTCCATAAGTGCTGTACAGATCCCGACCGAGCATGCGGAGCAGCCCGGTTTGTTGTCCCCGGTGATGCGCGGTGTGCGTCAACCGCCGCGTCATGATCCACGCCCGCGAACGCGGGACGTCGAAAAAAGCGGCGTCGCCTTCCCACCACGCGTCGTCTTTCTGCTCCAGCGCCGCCAGCCGGTTGGAGCTGTCACGCGCGTAAGTCTGGATGAAATCGAGCCTGGTTTCCTTCGCGGGAACAGGGTTCGCGGTGACCTCAATTTCGAGCATCTTCTTGAACCACCCGTCTTCGCTTATGCATTGGTGGACCATTTGCTCGAGCACGCTTCGGCCGCGCGCGTCGGACGGATTCGGGCGGTGCGGAAGGTCGGCGTCGTGGAACATGCTCCACGCACTCATGACTTTCAAAATCTCAGTCCGGTACGTATCGATCAGAAACTGATATCGCGACATACTTCTGTACCCCGCTCATTGATCTACCGCTTCCACCGTCTTGATGGCGAGCCCGGTGAGACCGCCCTTTTCGAGCAGCACGCCATTTACCTTGACCTTCCTCTCGATAAACGGCATCAGCTTGGCATTCTGGTTTTTGTGATCGGCAGCGACGGGCATGTATAGCTTGCCTTTGTCGTCCAGGATCGCGAGCGGCACGCCTGCTTTGGCGCAGGTCGTCGCACAAGCGACGTGGTCGGGACCTTTACTGTCGTGCGAAAGATAGCAGCCGGTATCGACCACCTGACCTGTGATCGTGACCGGTTTCCCTTTCGGTTCGTCGTGTGCGTAAAGCATGCCGAGCGCGAGGCTCAGGCCCATGAGTATCGAGCGCTTCATTTGTGTTCTCCTCATTCAACATGGTATCGCCTCCTCATTGAAGCGGTCTCAAACGCAGACGGAGAAAGAAATTGACACCCACGGGACGATCGCCATAGTACAGCCTGATCGCATCCGGCAGCGAATAGAACGACACGTTGGCGCCGATGCCGCTCTGCACGTACCGCATCAGATCGATATCGCGCGTATAGCCGACCGTGTAGGAGCCGATCCGAAAAGTGCTGCCGTATTGAGCGTCGACTCTAGACTGCAATTCGGGACCTGCGCTGAACAGCTCGTCTTTGTCCACCAGCTCGAAACGTCCCGTCACGAAATTCTTTCGCCGGACTGGTAATTCGGACTCGACCAGGTAGGAATTGAGATCCCGAAGTGTCGCAGTGTTGTGATTCCGTCCCCAGATGAAACTGGACGACCAGCTGCCGCCTGGCATGGGTTTGCTGTAGTGCAGCGAGGCGGTTGAGCGAACCTGATCGCCTGCTTCGAGCGCCTCCGGGTGCGCGATGCGGCCCACGGAGACCTGTGCCGCCCAGTTCTTGGCCGGGAAAAACCATACGCGCGCTGCCCACGAATTGATCGGCCCCGCTTGGATGATCCAGCGATTTTCGCCGGGTTCCGATCCGTAAAAACCACTGGCTTCCACGCGGACTTTTTTGTGTGAAACGCCCACGGTAAGAACTTCATCGGAAATGTGCGTCGAATCCTGCCAATGATGCGACAGCGGCGCTTGTGGCAACTCCGCTGCCGATGCTCGATGCGGATAGGCGACTGGTCCAAGCGCAGGATCGCCGACCGGTGCGAAGTAGACGTCGACGGTAGTGTTTTCGTTGAGTGGATGCGCGTAATGGAATCCCAGGCCCATGATGAAATTGTGCGGATGCTGAGCGTCGGCCAGGGGGACGCCGAACGCCGTTTCACCGGTCTGGAACAGCAAGGGATAGCGGCGGTCGGAGATGGTGGCAGGCTCCAGGCTGAGCATCAGATCCGCTGAAAACGCGTCATGCGAACCCACACTATGCTCGACCATCGTCATGAACACATTCGGTGAGTAAAGTTTATCGCCGCCGCGCGGCCCGGACTGCTGGGTGTCGACGATGAAGGCGTTGCCCATGAACATGGTGTTCCAGGACCCGAAATGGGTCATGATCATGGGAGCGGGCCATGCAGCCGGGTTCACGGCGGTGCCGGATGCAAGGTTCATCAAATACATCGACATGGAGTTCATGTCCACCATGTTCATGCCGGAGTGATCATGGTCCTGCGCATGTGCACCGGCGGCGAGTAAGGTAAGTATGGCTACGCGGCCAAAAACATCATTGAAATTCACAAATTCTCCCTTCACCGCAAGGCGCGGCGGATCTCGGATTCAAGAATGGTGGGGAATTCGGGAGACCTTCAGATTCTGAGGATGATAGAGGAGAGAACGCTCGCTCCGGGAGGCAACGGAGCCAAGATTACCGATTCGCTTTTTGCGGCCGGAGATGAGATACCGGTTAGCGGCAAAAGGGCAGCGGCGATCACTGGCGCGTGCGTCTGCACATTCGGAAAAATTGCGGTGCCAATCCTTAGTCCTTGATGAGAGCAAGAAGCCGGATCGCCTTTGGCTGGGGACTGTTGATGATGGTGGCAGGGTGGACCGGCCGGTTTTTCGGAACTGGCCTGTTGGGGCGCGCAATCCTCGAGAATGCACGCAACGGCGCACCGCATGCCGCCCATCATAAGCGTCAACGCAAGCAGTACGACAATCCGAAGACTCCTCGGACCCATTTACTCCCAATATAACATCGCACCGTATTGGCACTTTAAAGTGGAAAGCGGGTCGATGCGCGAGAGGCGTTTGAAAAGGCTCTTACGTGTGTTGGCCGCGCCAAGCCGAGCCCAGATTCTCAGCGGCCGGTTTCTGCGGAGGTTTTCTTTTCTTGATGGCCGCTTCGCGAGCTGCAGCGCGCTCGCTGGCGCAGGTCCGCATCTCCTCCTCGGTGAAGGTCAAGGAGGGTATCTTGTCGCCGTCTTCGCGACGGTCCAGCAGAGCCCGGCACAGCAGCGGCAGTTCCTGGATATGGATGCCGTAGGTTCGCACCAAAGCGAGGTCGGCCCGGACCGTACACTTGGTCCGTGTCCGATCTTCCGCCAGCCGTTCAAATGCGAACACCCGGAATCCCATATCGTGCGTGAATCCGGTGAGGACGAACTGCATCTTTACGCTCATTCCTGGCTTCCTTCCACTTCTTCAGTCGATCGTCTCACACCATCACTGGCGCTGCGCGGAATGCCGGTTACAACTTGGTTCGTACTCGAGAACCAAACGATCCTGCCGGGAGAAGCGATGCGCCCGATCGGAAATCTCGAAGACAAACCCCGCCGGCTGGCGCGACATGACGGATGCATAGATATCCTTCAAGTGCTCCAATAGCGCCGCTTGAATGTTTTCCGTCTCGGCGATATAAATCCATTCGCGGGCATTGGAGATGCCGTAGACTCCCGATGTAATTGGCGCGTACGTCCGGATTGCAGCGGAGGTAAACGGCCGCGGAGTGAGCTGCTCAAAAGGCATCTGGTGTTCTTTCCGCGCCGGCGAGATGTCTCATAGGCTGACGCCGGTTCTCTTGGAAATCGGGATTTTCTTGTCCCGTTCCGCCGTTGCTCGCATCCGTTCTACGAGCTTCTTGCCGAGGCTCAAATCCGTGGGATCCGCTCTGTGCCCTGGCAGTCTCGGGTCGATGAACTCTCTTCGGAAGAGCTGATCCGATGCCAGACTGGTGAGTAGCTCGAGTTCCCGCGCGGTGAATTTCACAGAAATCCGTGTCATTCCATCCTTAGTAAGTTCGCAAGACTCGTCGCTGCACACGAGTTCCGTTCCAATCGCGAAGGCAACCTGCGTCTGCGAGTTGGAGAAGTCCGTCGAAGGCCGATTACCAGCGGTTGTTGCGTTGACGGCCCCCGCCGCCACCGCCAAAGGAACGCTCCGGCTTAGGACGGGCTTCGTTGACGTTCAGCGCACGGCCGTCGAGTTCTCTGCCATTCAATTCCGCGATGGCGCGATCCGCATCCGCGTTGACGCTCATCTCCACAAATCCAAAACCTCTTGCCTGGCCGGTGTCCCGGTCCGTTACAAGATTGACGCGGTCCACGGTTCCATAGGCTTCGAATAGCGACCGAACCGCACCTTCGGTAGCTCCGAAGCTCAGGTTTCCCACAAAAATGTTCTTCACGTCTATTCCTTTGAACGTTCAAGGTTGGTGAATCGGGGGCAGGATCGGACGAGGGCGGTTGGACCGGACTAATGCGAAGATGCCAAAATTGCTGAGACACCTCCAGTATACCACGGAAAATATTGGAAGCGTTAGAGATATCTGGCGTTAGTCACGCGGTGCCGTCTTGACCGAGTCAAATGTCATATCCTCGGTCAATCTGTCCCGGGTATCGCGGTAGGCGGCTTCAGCAGCGGCGACGCGCGCCTCTGCCTCTTTGGTGCCACATGGTGAGGTGGACATCGCTTGCAAGTGGTTCACTTGCAACGCCCACTCTTCAAAGGCTCCCTTGTAATCCGCACGCAGCCGCTCGGTATTCGAATTTTCTTGGTTGGTTCTGCCGCTCACATCTGCTTAGACGAGTTTTGTGGAAGAAAGGTTCAGGTTCGTGAAACCTTTTTCGCTATCTCCGCGATTGGCGCGGGTTACGATGACCATCGCAACTTGATTGAAATCATGCTGGGTGAATTCGAATATTTTCTGCTCTCCGCGAACATCACGGGATGGCGCTGCTCACGGGGAGCGTTATATACAACATTGGATCGTAGGGACATGATCGAGCCGGTGGGCGGGCAGCGATGGCGTGGCACCGCTGCGTTGTTCCTAGGCGCCATGCTGATCGGGTCGGGTCAAAGTGCTCTGCAAGATTATCCGCAGTGGCGCGGCCAAAATCGTGACGGCTCGGCCAGCGCGTTTTCAGAACCTAAAGTCTGGCCGGAGAAACTGACGCTAAGGTGGAAAGTCGAAGTCGGAGAAGGATACGCGACTCCTCTGGTCGTCGGCGGCACGGTGTATTCTTTCACCCGGCGCGACGGCAAAGAAATCATGACGGCCCTCAGCGCCGATACGGGCCAGATCGTCTGGCAGACGAAATACCCGGCTCCTTATAAAATGGCGGGCCCGACGAAAGCCCACGGCCAAGGTCCTAAGTCGACGCCGTTATTTCACCGCGGCAACCTGTACACGCTGGGGATCAGTGGTATCGTGTCCGCGTTCGATGCCGCGAGCGGGAAGCTTCTCTGGCAGAAGCCCGCGGCTGCGGAACAGCCGTTTTTCGGCACAGCATCGTCTCCAATCGCTGACAAGAACCTCGTCATTTTCCATCCCGGCAACTACGGCCCACTGACCGCGTTCGACGCCAACACAGGTGACGTCAAATGGATTGCGAAGGGCGACGGCATGTACGCGTCGCCGACGATCGTCGAGTTGGGAGGAATCCGCCAGGTTGTGACCATGGGCCAGGAAAACATCATGGGCGTCGCGCTCGCCGATGGCGCGCTCCTGTGGCAATATCCGTGGGGGAGCGAAGGGGGTGGGATGCAGTCGATCACGCCCATCCTGTACGACGGGACTATTATCGTCAGCAGCTACCATATGGGTGCGAAGGCGCTGCGGCCGATCCTCCGCGACGGCAAGTGGCGGGTCGACGTAGTGTGGGATACCCGGGACGTCTCGCTGTTCCTTAGCAATCCCGTGCTGGTGGGCGATACACTGTTCGGCTTGTCCGAAAAGGCCAGCGGCCAATTTTTCGCCCTGGGTGTCAAGAGCGGCAAAGTCCTGTGGCTGGGGAAGCCGCGTCAGGCCACTAACACCGCAGTGGTCAAAGCGGATGGTCTGCTGTTCCTTTTAGACGACGACGGTGAACTGATCGTAGCGCGCAGCAATCGCACGGCGTTCGAGCCGCTGAAAACCTACACCGTTGCCGAAAGCGCGACCTGGGCGCAGCCGGTCATTTCAGGGAATCGACTATTCGTCAAAGACGTCTCATCGCTGACCCTTTGGACGCTGAGCCCGCCTACTTCGCCGTGAAGTACCGCCCGTAAACTGAATCGTGCATCAGAAAATGAGCCCTCAAATCGACCTGCTGCGGAGAATCGCACTCCCGACTCAGATGCAGCCGGATTTGATCCGGGATCGCCGTCCAGTTCAGCTCCAGTACCGCGTTGTCGGAGACTCGCTCGATTCTGCCGGTGGAGCGGAACAAACGATAAAAATGCAGTTGACCCTGGATCACAATCAGCTCTCCGTCAGGGTCCATTTGAATGTGGTTGGCCCGGATCGAACATTTCGCGTTGAGCATCTTCTCGATCAGCCGAGGCGCCGGGTTCGGCGGCGGCGCCTTGATCAGACTGCGCGAACGCAGTTCCTCTTTAGTGATTCCGAACTCCCCCAGCGCAACCAACACTTTTTCAGTGTTGCGTTTCTGCTTCCACTTAGCCTCGAGCAGCCCTAAACAGCATTCCTTCAGCTCCTGATCGCGCGCGACCGCACAGAACCAGATCAGCCCTTTGATCACGTAGCCGCCGGCAACAGAGAGCGGCAGCGGCTCGCCGGACCGGAAGGGCGCGAACCACGTTTGCATCTGTTCCCGAAAATCCTCTATCCCGATCGCGGCCAGGAACTGTTGTGCCCCTCGCGCCCAACCGGCCGGCATTCGCACCGGCGCATTCCCGCGGATATGTTTCAACGCAGCGCGCCATTTCACGCGCCGGTCGCCGTCGAACGCGCGAAAGTCGCGGCGGACACACTCGCTCCAGCAACGCGCCGGGTCGAGCGGTTCCCATTCATCGAGCCATAGCAGCATGTGCAATTGCTGACGAAGCGACTGGATGCTGCTCTGGCTGGTCCCCATGTCCTGCGTAAGACTGGCCTGGAACCGGCGCAAGGCGGCGCACAACTCCGGCGTGAGGTCGCCGTTCGGCAAGTATTCGGCGACCCGCTCCACGGGCCCGTCGGGAGCGATTCTATGCAAAACAGGAACCGTGAGATCCAGCAGCATGCGCAGATCGGGCTCGCTGTAGGGAGCTTTCAAGCTATATAGGACGCGCAGCAGCGTGGCGAGCCGCGTACGCGCCAAGTGGCCATTTTCAAGCTCGGCATCATGCTGGTCGAGCCACGCCGTACGTCGCAGCACCGCTTCGATCTGATTCGCGATCTTGCGCTTGTCCACTTTCCGCCAGATGGCTACATTGAAGGGCTGGTTCGCGGCACGTTGCTCTTCGGCGAGCAGGTAGTCGTCCAGGCGCAAGTGTTCCCCGCGCAGGCGATCGCCGGATGAGACCAGAAAACCGTCAGGACCTGGAACAGAAGGCTCCATCGCTCTGCAAAAAGTATACCTGGAAGCGGTCCATCGACTCCTTCAAATGGTGCTTGAATTTCTTCCGTCAGAAAAACCAGATCATATCCGCTGCGAAAATTAACTGGCTCTTCTTGAGACCGGAATCGTACGCCGGAGCATCGTACGCGTGTTCATACCGGAGTTCGGGCCGGAACAGCACCGTGCTCCCGACAAAGTGATTCCAGGAGATAGCGTGCTCGGTGTATTTCGTCTTGAACCCCGTCCGTTGTCCCTTCATGTCGTTGAGATACTCATTCCGAAAGCTGATGTAGTCGTGCTTTCCGAACTGTCTGTTGATGTAATGGACCGTGGCCCAATCCGGAGCGAAACAGGTGAGCTCATCCGGCCGGTTGCAGTAAGCTCCATTCGCATTGGTCAGAAGGAGCGATGCGGCATTTGGATTGTTGATATTTGGCGTATGACTTTCATACTGATACCAGGTTTCCCAATCCATGTGCCACTTGGACTGCCCGAATTTGTGATACCAGGTCGCATAATATGCCGCGAGATTATTGTAGTTGTACCGGCTGTCGTTGATGGAATTTGCGCATACGTAAACATTGTCGCCGCCGTTGGCCCAGCTATAACCGAGACAGGCGTTGCCAGTCAGCTTCGCAGCCGGCGACCAGGGCGATGCTTCGCAGCCGCCCGACAACCCGAACTGAGTGGTCCAGTGATTATTCCACTTAACGGTCGCGTTGATACCCGTTTGCGTGTAGCAGTCGTAGGTATAAGTCAGCGAGTGAGTGTATGTGTAGTTGTTTGGGGCTAACTGCGCCTCGATGTCCGGCAGCGAAATGTAGCGCCCGATTCTAACGTCCATTCCCTGTCCAACTTTGGGATAGTACAGATCGACGTACGCCATCACCGGATCGTAACCCAACTTATTTCCTATGGTTCCGTTTGCCTGCGGGCTATTCAGCAGTTGCTGACTGAAATAACCGCTGGCGGTTGTGAAGCGGTAATCAAATCCATACAGGTTAGTGAGGCGGAAACCCCAGTCGAAATGGTCGGTCTGGACAGTGTCGGGTACGCGCTCGACATATAACGTAGCTTGGTCCAGTGTAAATGAGTTCGCGATTTGCGGGTACGCCGCAGGCGCGTTCGCATAAGGTCCGTCATGGGAGGTGCTGATATTCATGCCCACGTCCACCCAGCCGTAGATCTGAATGTTGGCTTTCTTCATCCAGTCGCCATGCTTGCCGCCATAGATCGCAGCGGTCAGCGGATACGACGTTGCATTGGGATAGCCGATCCACACAGTACCTCCAATGGGCCACACGGCAAATGGAAACGGCGGATTAGTCACAGGCGCGGGGTAGCCGCGGAACTTCGGCTCGGGGCCGGTGTCGGGACCGGGATGCCAATCGTCCCCGTAAGCTTTGACCAGACGCTTGAAGAATCCGCCATTGACGCCTGCGTTCGGTACAGCGTTGGAGCTGGCGGTGCTCTTCGCAACCGGCGCGTCGGCATTGGCATTCTGCGGGTCCGAAACCTCTACGTCACTCTCAGCCACCACGGTTGCGACCATCGATTGTGCGTTCATCGGCAGTGATGTGCACAAAAGTCCCGGCACAATCAAAAGAGTTCTTAACCATGTTTTAGTGCCGGATATCATACGCCCCGATGAGGCGCGAATCGGGAAAGAAAAGCCCATCACTATCCTCCTGTCCGACAATGGTGTTTGTGACTACCGCGAACGGTGCGGCACTCGAAGGGATCTACGTGGAAAACGTGCAGTCTTAAGCAGGAGAATACGCGGAAAGGCCTGAAGAAGTCATCGAAAAATCATGAAGAAGTTATGAAGATTCAGGTACGCCATTAAAACGATACCCGATCCAGGGTTCGGTGGTGATGTATTGCGGCGTCTCCGGATCCGGCTCGACTTTCTTGCGAAGGCTCTTTATGAAAGCTCGCAGGTAATCGACCTGGTCGCCATAATCGGGCCCCCAGACTGCCTGCAGCAATTCACGATGGGGCACCACTTGGTTGGCGTGCTGGGTGAGGTAGCGGAGCAAGTCCAGCTCCTTCGGCGTCAGGTGCGCGCTGGATGTTCCGCGGGTCACCGTGCGGGCGGAAAAATCGATCAGGAGTTCGCCGACTTGGATGCGGTTCAGCGCAGACTGCGTAACCGGAACGCGCCTCAGCGCCGCGCGAATGCGGGCGAGAAGCTCCGGAGTGCTGAACGGCTTGGTCACGAAGTCGTCCGCGCCGGCGTCCAGCGCTTCCACCTTATCTTTCTCCGTGTTGTGAACTGTCAGCATGATGATGGCGACATTCGGATCGGCGCGAATCGACCGGCACGCGGCGAGCCCTCCCATCCCGGGCATATTGATGTCCAGCAGCACCAGGTCCGGGCGGAACTTCCGCATTTTTGCAAGTCCCTCTTCGCCGGTTTTGGCGTCGTCCACCTCGTATCCGGCACCAGTCAGCGTCGTACGCATGATGCGCCGGATCTGAGGTTCGTCGTCAATCACCAGAATGCGCCCCGCGCTCACTTTCGCGCTCCCCTGTGATCCGCCGGCAAGGTCAACTGGAAGGTGGTCTCTCCAGGCCGGCTGGTCACGATCAAATCTCCATGATGGGCCCGCACGATGTTCTGCGCGATGCTCAAGCCCAACCCGGAACCGGGTATCTGGTTCTGCACGGAAGGACTCCTGTACAAGCGTTCGAAGATGCGGCTCTGCTCCTGGATCGGGATTCCTTTTCCATAGTCCGTAACTTCGATTGTGACACCGCTGCCGTTGTGGACGCGGACGGTGACGGGCGTATCCGGAGGAGCGTATTTCAATGCGTTATCCAGAAGCTGCTTTATGGCCAGCTTGACCAGCCGCCGATCGATCGCAATGGGCGACGGGTGGTCGTCGCAAATCACGTTGACCGGGCGGTCGTCGATCTCGTTGCGCATCGACGCGACCACTTCGCGAACAATTTCGTCGACGTGCGATGGCTCCGTGTGCACCCGGATGTTGGCAGTGTCCAGACGTCCCATCTCGACGGCGTTATCGATCAATTCGTTGAGGTGCCTGGCCTCCTCGTCGGCGATCCTGACTAGCTCCGTCCTGCTTTCCGCGGGCTGGTCCGGATTGGCCAGAAGCGCGGTGGTCACAGCCATCACCGAGGTCAGCGGCGTCTTGAACTCGTGCGCCATGGCATCGAGCAGTGTGGTCCGAAGCTTCTCGCTTCGCTGCGCCGCTTCGATTTGAGACGCGAGGTCCTGTGCCCGCGCACGTTCCAATCCAATGGCCACGAGGTTGGCGATTCCCTGGATGACGGCGTCCGGCATGGGCGTCCCCTGGAGCGCCAGGCCCGCAATCGGCTGCGACCCCAGACGTACCGCCGTAATCGCCAGACTGCGCCGGGCATCTTCAAAGGAAGTACCCTGCAACGCCGCGTCGCGAAGCTGATCGTCCAAGCCGTCAAGGTCCGAAGGGCCGGCGCGATAGAACTCCTCCGCATGCCGCTCGTACAGCACCACCGCACTCAGCTCGAATATTTCGGCGAGCTTTCGGACCAGTTGTTTCGGAAACGGCTCCGTATTGTCGATCAGGAGGATCGCCCGGCTGAATGTGTACAGTCTCTCCAAGTCCTGCTGCCGCGCCACCGCGTCCAGCGCGCGATGTTTGCCTACAGCCGACAGGCGGCTCGCGATCAGCGCCGTGGTTAGAAACGTGAACAGCGCCACCCAGTTTTGTGGATCCGCGATGGTGAACCTTCCCACCGGTGGCAAGAAGTAGAAATTGTAGGTGAGCGTCGCCGCGAGCGAGGCGAGCGCGGCCTCGACGAATCCCCACACACTGGCGACGATCAACACCAGCAGCAGGTACGCGAATCCAATGGTCGCGGCATTGACTGGAACCAGGCTGTGACCGGTCCACGTGACCAGCGCCACGCCTACCAATGACAGCAGCAACCGGAATGCGCGTTGACCCAAGATTATCGGGGACCTCTCGCTACTATTCTATTGTGCGGACTCACAAGTTCACCTTGGCGTGAATCCGAGTGACGGAGATTCATGCTGCACACCTGGTATTGGGTGTATTCTGGGTTGCAGTATGTGGAGGTTCTGAAGATGAAGCTCAGACTCAGAGCGGTACTCCCATTGTTCGCGGCAGGTGCGATCGCAACCGCGCAAGATCAGGTCACTTTTGCCAAAGACGTCGCGCCGATTCTTCAGCGAGCCTGTCAGAACTGTCATCGGCCCGGCAACATCGGCCCCATGTCCCTCCTGACGTATCAGGAAGTGCGGCCATGGGCTCGCTCCATCAAACAGCAGGTGGCGATGCGGAACATGCCGCCGTGGTTTGAAGATCGCGCCGTCGGAATTCAGAAATTCAAGAACGATCCCTCACTGACCGACCAGGAAATCGCGGTCATCTCGAAATGGGTCGATGCCGGAGCGCCCATGGGGAATGCCGCCGACATGCCGCCGCCCCGCAAGTTCGACGATAGCGATCGCTGGCATATCGGCAAACCCGACGTCGTCCTTACTTTGAAAAAGGATGTGCTGGTCAAGTCCGGTCAGGCGGATCAATGGCTCGATCTGCCGATGGAAAGCCCCGGTCTCAAAACCGATCGCTACATTCAAGCGGTGGAAATCAAGCCGATCAAAGGCGTCAAAGTCCTGCATCACGCGGTCGCGTCGATGCGCGCTCCCGACGACGACAGCGTGCAGGGATCGGCGCACCTGGAGGAATACGCCGTAGGCAAGTTCGGCGATATTTTTCCGGATGGAACGGGAATGCTCATGAAAGGCGGGTCGGAGGTGATGATGAACATCCACGTCCACGCTAATGGCGAAGGCACGCACATGAATCTTGCCGTCGGCCTCAAGCTGTATCCGGAGGGTTTTGTTCCCAAACACATCGAAATTTCCCAGCATGTCGGTGACGACACCGAGCTCGATATCCCGCCGAACACGAAAAATGTCCGCGCCGACGGCTACACCGTCCTGCCCAAGCCGGCGCGGATCACGGCTTTTCAACCGCACATGCACAATCGCGGTCAGGCCCAATGCCTGGAGTTGATCTATCCCAACTCAAACGCTGAGCGCGCGGGAAAAGCCGCCCGTGAAACGGTCAGTTGCGTGGACCGCTGGAAGTTTGATTGGCACGTGGTGTATCACTACGAAGACGACGTGCAGCCCATCGTACCGGCTGGGACCATCGTGCACATCATTTCTCTGTTCGACAACACGGCCAGCAACAAGTACAATCCCGATCCGTCGAATCCGGTGGGATTCGGGCAGCGCACCATCGACGATATGGCTTTCGCCTGGCTGAGTTTTTATTACTTGTCGGACGAAGAGTACAAGCAGGCCCTTGCTGAGCGAAAAGCTCAGCCGAAGAAGCTGACCGCGTCCAGCGTTTCGCCTCGATAGACATGCGGATCTGGTTCTCCGTTTTCGCCGGCGTCGCGACGCTTTCCGCGCAGGGCGTTCTCGACCGCCTGCCGCCGGAAACCGGAATTCAGCACGCGTCCGGTCAGAACGTGCAGCCGTTTTTCGAGGGCTGGCAGCGCTATCCCGATGGCTCCATCAGCATGTGGTTCGGGTACCTCAACCGGAACTTCAAGGAGCAGGTAGATGTCCCGATCGGTGCCGACAACTCTTTTGATTCCGGTGGCGATCGTGGACAGCCGACGCATTTCTATCCCCGGCGGCAACAGTTCGTATTTAAGATCGATTTGCCCAAGGACTGGGACAAAGACAAGAAGCTGCTCTGGACGCTGACCGCGCATGGCCGCACCAGCACGGCGGTCGGATGGATGCAGCCGGAATGGGAAGTGGACGACGGGGTCAGGCAGATGAATGTCTCCCTGGGCGCGACTCCGCCGGTCGACCCACCCAACCAGGCGCCCAAGATCACCGGAAGCCCGGATCAAAGCATCGAACTCGGCAAACCGCTAAAGCTGACGGCGTCGGCTACCGACGACGGTCTCCCCAAGGCTCGTGGACCTCGTGGAACGGGCCTCTGGATTCGCTGGATCGTCTTTCGCGCGCCAGGCAATGTTAGTTTCGATCCGGAAAGCACGCCTCGGACGGTTGGCAAACCCGTCGAGCTCAACACCGAGGCGACGTTCAGCGCAGCGGGTGTGTACTGGCTGCGCGCCATCGCCAGCGACGGAATGCTCGAAACCAATCACGACGTCAAAGTGACCGTTACAGCTCCAGCCCGATAGGCGTCGACATCGGTGAATACCTCTATAACCCCAGAAGATTGGATTCCAGCTTGGTATATCCGTGATTCTCCGCCCAAATGTTCAGAGCCACGGTGGCCAGTTCATCCACGACCGGCACGGCATGGCCGTCGCGCGTAAGATCGACGGACTTGATATAGGTCTTGCATCGATCGCAGGCTTCCACGCGCACGTGATCGAATTCCGAGGCCACATAGACTGGCAGCCTCTCCTTATCCTCTTCGCCGCAGTGAGGACACAGCACCCGGCGGAACGCCCATTCGGTGGCACACAACGAACACAGCAGCCACCGCTTCGCTCCGTCGCCTTCGCCGCGCAACACACCGGCGACCGGGCGGGCGCTGCAAAACGGGCAGGTAGCCTCGGAATGTTCCAAATTGATGGTTCCTCGCGAGGCCAGGTGCTCGGCGTACGGCTGCAACAGCACTCGCGCGTAGAATCGGGCCGCTTCGGTCGAGGCAAGATCGTTTCCGGCTGGATCTTCCCAGCATGCCAGCAGCAGCTCCTGCTGCACTTCAGGCGATTGAAGATGCTCTGCGCCAAAACTCGCGAGCGGCTCCGGACCCGTCCGCTGCACTAAATCCATCAGTGCCGGAAAATAGCTCCGCAATACGCCGATGTCGGTTTCGTCTTGTGATCGCAACTCTTCGTAAACCGTTTTCTGCAACCGAGCCAGTTCGACGTAGAAGTTCAGAAGTTCCCTGGCTGCGGGATGCGTCGTGGCGAGGTCGGCGGCCCGGGCGATGCGATCGTCCAGACTCGCTTTCATTCCTTGGAGCCGGATTCGCGCGAGGTTCGCTCGTACCACAGACGATGATGCGTCCGGGCCCATGCGATCGAAACATTCCCGAAAAGCATCGCAGCTCCGCTTCCGGGAACCAGGAACACACTCATGTACACGTGAATAATGAACGCTCCGATGGTGATCAGCGCTCCCGAAACGTGCAGCACGATCGCCAGCGACCGAATCCACGCCACGCCGAACGGAATGTATTCCGGGAACCACATCACCAATCCAGTGATGAGAAGCAAAAACGCCCCGTAGTACATCGCCCAATAGAACAGCTTCTGCCCCGCGTTGAATCGGCCCGAAAGTGGCATCGCTTCGTCGTGATTTTCGGCATATTCCCTGGTGTGCTCCATCCACACCTTGTCCTGCTCGCTCATCTCCATGTCGCGATGCCACACCATGTGCATCCACATTTGAGCGATCACGAAACTGACGCCCACGATAGGATGCCAGAACCGCGACGTGGGCCCGCCGCCCAGCACGTCGGCGATCCAGAACAAATGCGGAGTATAAAACGCGAGCCCGGTCGAAAGGCAGTAGGTGTAGGTCAACGCCGTCAGCCAGTGCATCACGCGTTCGCGATAAGTGTAGCGCTCAATCGCAATGGACTCGCTCATTCCGCGCCCTCCACTTTCTTCGGCCCGAAGCGCACATAATGCGCCGCCGCGCCGAGCAGCCCCGCCACGATCGCGAAATTTCCCAGCCACTTGAGCGGACCCTTCCAGATCCGCACCAGCAGCGGGACATGCGGATCCCTGGGCAACCCGCCGTACGCCTCCGGATCACGGATATCGTGCAGCACATACATCACATGTGTCCCGCCAACGCCTTGAGGATCGTAGAGGCCCGCGTTGGTGTGCGACGTATGCTCGTGAAGCTGGTGCACGCGCTTCTCGGCGAGATCCAGCATGTCATCTTTACTGCCGAAGTGCAGGCAGCCTGTGGGACATGCTTTGATGCAGGCCGGCTCCAGCCCCGCGCCCACGCGGTCCGAACACAACGTGCATTTGTGGACTTTCTTCGTTTCCGAATTGAATTTCGGAATGTTGAACGGGCACCCGGTGACGCAATACTGGCAGCCGATGCAATGCTCCTGTTGAAAATCGACGATTCCGTTGGAGTACTGCACGATCGCGCCATCGGCGGGGCAAGCGCGCAGGCAGCCCGGATCGGCGCAGTGCATGCATTGATCCTTGCGCATCAGCCAACTAAATGTGCCGTCTTCCGCGGTGTGCTCGTTGAAGCGGATCAGATTATAGTAATTCCACGCCGTATCCGGCATGGTTTGGTACGTGTTGTCGAACGTCGTTTCGCGGAACGGGTAGCCGTTCCATTCCAGGCACGCCACTTCGCACGCTTTACAGCCGATGCACGTCGTCACGTCGATCAACTTGCAAACATCGTAATCGCGCGAAGCGTCGCGCCCCGGAACCGGTCCCGCGTGTCCGGAGATGGCTTTGATTTGCAGAGTTCCGTTGCTCATTAGGCCTTCTCCAGCTTCACCAGGAATCCTTTGAATTCCGGTGTGTAGGCATTGGGATCGGTCACCGCCGGCGAAAGCATGTTGGCGATGCTGCGCGGCGCCTTGCCCGCGTCCTCTTGAATCCCGCGGTACCCCTGATGAATGGGGATCCCGATCTGGTAGACCTTCTTGCCGTCGATCGTCATCGGACGGATGCGCTTCGTTACCATCGCCTTCGCGAGATAAGAACCTCGCGCGCTTGAAACCTTGACGTTTTCGCCGCCGCTGATCTTGAGCTCGGCTGCCAACTCGACCGGAATCTCGACAAACATTTCAGGAACCAACTGGACGTTCATCGGATTGTTCTTGGTCCAGTAGTGATAGTGCTCGGTTAAACGATACGTCGTGCAGACCACGGTGAATCCCTGCTCCGGCGTCCCGTACTTGTCCATGTCGGACGTGTACTTCTTGACAACGGGATTATTCGATTGTTTCGAGTGCAGCGGATTCGCGACGGGACTTTCGAACGGTTCGTAGTGTTCCGGGAACGGACCGTCCGCCATTCCCGCCAGCGGCACGAACAAACGTCCCACGCCTTCCGGATTCATGATGAACGGACCCATGTGATCCTTGGGCGGCGAATCGACTTTGAAATCGGGGACGTCGTTTCCGACCCAGCGCTTCTGCGCTTCGTTCCACCATACCTGCTTCCGGTCCGGGTCCCACGGCTTGCCCGAAACATCGCACGACGCGCGATTGTACAGCACCCGGCGATTCGCCGGCCACGACCACGCCCAGTTCGGATAAATTCCCAATCCCGACGGGTCTTCCGTACTGCGACGCTGCGTCTGCGCGCCGGCTTCAGTCCACGATCCGCACCAAATCCAGTTCCCGGACGAAGTGCTTCCGTCGTCGCGCAGCCATGAAAATCCGGGCAGTTGCTGACCGGCCTTCATCACCTGACCCGAGGGTTTGTCTTCCACGTCGCCGAGCGCCTTGCCGTTCAGTTCCTTGGCGACTTCTGCCAGCGAAGGATTCGCCGGATTCGTATAGCTCCACGTCAGATTCAGAATCGGATCCGGAAATTTCCCGCCTTCTTTTTTGTACAGCTCGCGAACCTTCAAAAAGATCCGAGCCAGAATTTCCTGATCCAGCTTGCAATCTCCCGGTGGCGGCACAGCCGCCCATTTCCACTGCAGCCAGCGAGCCGAATTGACGAACGTGCCGTCCTTTTCGGCGAATCCGGCGCCAGGCAGGCGATACACCTCGGTCTTGATGTTCTTCATCTCGTCCGCTGTGATGCCCGGCGAATTCCAGAAGCTGCTGGTCTCTTCCGGATAAATGTCGCAAACCACCAGGAACTCAGCCTTCTTCAACGCGTCGATATTCTTCTGCGAATTCGGCCCGATGGCGACGCCATTCATCCCGAACGCCATGAAGCCCTTCAGCTTGCCCTGGTACATGTCGTCCCAGATATGCGCCCAGGAATATTCGCGGTCCACTTTGGGCAGATACGAATACGCCCAATCGTTACTCTTCGTCGCCGCGTCGCCGTACAGCGATTTCATAAGCGAAACCGCAAACTTCGTGTAGTTTCCCTGGTAATTCCAGGAATCCCACTCGCTTGGCTTGGAAGGCTTGAGCGTGATGCGGTTGGTCCAACCCGTGAAATCTTTGTCATTCGGATTGGGGATCTTCAGATAGCCGGGCAGAGTATCGAAGACTCCGGCTATGTCCGTCGCGCCCTGAATATTCGAATGTCCGCGCAGCGCATTGACGCCGCCGCCGGCGCGTCCCACGTTGCCCATCAGCAGTTGCAACATCGCCGCCGTGCGTATGATCTGCGATCCAAACGTGTGCTGCGTCCAGCCGACCGCATAAATAATCGTCGCGACCTTCTTCACATCGCCGTCCTTGCGAACGGACGTGAACAGATCGGCGGCCTTCACGAACTGATCTTTCGGGATGCCGGTGATTCGCTCCACCATCTCCGGCGTGTAACGCGAATAGTGCTTCTTCAAGAGCTGATACACGCAGCGCGGGTTTTCGAGCGTCGTGTCGAAGGCGACGTTCCCCGGCAACGCCGGAGGCCCTGCGGCAGCAGACCTCGCGTGTCCCGCCTCCTCATAGTTCCACGTGGCCTTGTCGTAAACCTGCGTTGCGCTGTCGAAACCGGAATATAGCCCGTCCTCAGGTAGCTTGAATCCTTCCTTGATAACGAAGGGCGCATTGGTGTAGTTGACCAGATATTCCTTGGCGACGCGCCCATTCTCCAGCGCGTAATGAATCAAGCCGCCCAGAAACGCGATATCGGCTCCCGCGCGGATTTGCAGGAACATATCCGCTACCGCCGCCGTGCGCGTAAATCTCGGATCCACCACGATCATCTTCGCGTTGCGCACGCGCTTGGCTTCCACCGGCCATTTGAATCCACACGGATGGTTCTCCGCGGGATTGCCGCCCATGATCAACATCATGTCGGTGTTCTTGATGTCGACCCAGCCATTGGTCATCGCGCCGCGTCCAAATGTGGGCCCCAAACTGGAGACCGTTGGACCGTGTCAAACCCTGGCCTGATTTTCTATATATGTCAGCCCCATGCTGCGCATGGTTTTGACCACCAGATAATTGAACTCGTTGGTGTCGGTGCAACCACCGGTGAACGCGACAGTTTCCAGACGATTCACTTCGCGACTCTGCGCGTCGGTGGTGATAAACGTTTCGTCGCGGGTCTTCTTAATATGCCGGCCGATCTCTTCAAACGCGCGGTCCCACTCGATGTCTTCCCAATGGTCGGAACCCGGCCGCCGCACCTGCGGTTTCAGCAGACGCCGCTCGTTCATGATGTCCTGCATCAGCGACGAGCCCTTGGGACATAACGTCCCGCGATTGATGGGGTGGTCGGGGTCGCCTTCGACGTGCACCACCTGAGGCGTGACGTTCTTGGCCTTATCGCCGATCGTGTGAATAATGACGCCACAGCTGACCGAGCAATACGGACACGTGGAACGCGTCTCCGTGGTCCGCGCGATTTTCAGTTCCGCGGCTTGGGCGTATGCCGGTTTTAAATTGAAACCCAGGACGGAAGCCACCACGGCACCCGTTCCAGTCGTAAGGAAGTTTCTTCGAGTCGGCTGCACAAGGACTCCTTTCGGGTTTCGCGCTCTTTCGGCGCGTGTCGAACAATTAGATTACACAAATCCGCGTGTGCGTAGTCAAGGCCTATTCTTAAAATTCGATTTCCGCCTTTTACTAGGATGCTAACTTCGCTTCGAAAGTTTCGCTTTCACGGTGCGCCGATCCAGTCCCAGGCGGCGTGCCGTGGCCTCGTAACTACCGGTGATCCGGTAAACTTGCGCAGCGTAGTGAGACAGTACTTCGTCCGCCGTCAGCTCCCCGGCGTGGAAACGAATCGTGAACGTATCTTCGTGCGCCACTGGACGCTCCGCGATCGGGAGGTAGGAGCGGCGGATGATGACATTGCGGACGCACTGCTCCAACTCGCGAAAGTTGCCGGGCCAGGTGTAACCGGCGGGCAGATGCGTATCGATCCATTCCTCGACTTCGGGCAGGCATCGCTCCGCCTCATCGCCGACGGTGCGCAGCGTCATGTAGTGGAGCAACTCGCGCAAAACTCCGGGGGAATCCTGGATCTGATCGGCCAGTGAGGGCGTGTGGATCAGGTCCGCGCAGAGCCGGTAGTACAGATCCTCGCGGAACCGGCGGGCATGGATCTCCGACGGCAGATCGCGATTGGTGGCGGCGATCAGTTTGCCTTTAAATTCTCGCGTCGCGGTATCGCCGACGGCCGAGAAACGGCGAGTTTCGATCACGCGAAGTAACTTGACCTGTAGCGATAAATCCATTTCCCCGAGTTCGTCGAGGAACACCGAGCCGGTTGAAGGACACGCTTCGAGCCAGCCTTTGCGATCGCCAACGGCGCCTGTAAACGAGCCGCGGCGGTGTCCGAACAGTTCCGATTCGATCAGCGCGGGCGAGAGCGCGGCGATGTTGATGGGGAGGAACGATTCGTTGGGCGAGTCGGCGAACTCCATGCGCTCCGCATCGAAAGGGATGTAGCGCGACCCTGCGATCGCGCGTGCGATCAGCTCTTTCCCAGTGCCGGATGGCCCTGTGATCAGGGTCGGAAACTCGCCCATTTTGCGATACAGAGTCCGGCGGTAGCGGCGCATATCGTGTGTGAAGATCGATTGCCAGATGCTGGCGCGCAGCGCGGCGGTCGGCATGGAGTTTCCGATGATGTAGTCGTAAATGTGATGGAACGCCCGCTGAATCTGACGGAAGCAAGCGAACACGTGGGCCGGATCGAGATCGCTGCGAAACTGTTTTTCGGGGATGTGGCACAGGCGATTCCAATCGGCGAGGAAATCGCGATAGAAACCGTATTTCCCATGCCCCGAAACAAGGTGATCGTAATAGCGCTGGTACAGCAAGCCATGGACGCATTCTTCGTAAATCGCCAGCTCTTCCGCGCTCGTTTCTGAGGCTGCGCTGAGGCGCGCGCGCATGGTTTCGATTACGCTGGGGAGTTTTTGATGGAGCCGCACCACGTTGGGACGGGTCGTGTCGGGATCGTTAACGGAGACGCTCCAAATGGGTCCGCCCGCGACGAAATCAGGGCCGAGCGCGGCACGTTCAAGCTCGACACGCTCCGGCGTAAACGGGTTGCAGTAGCCCAGGCGGGCGACCGAGGCGAGAAATCGATGTTCGGACCGACTGAATACAGTCATACATTTAATGTACATAGACGCACATACAATGTATAGCCGTCGGCCTAATGGAGACAGTAGATGTTCGTAAGTATATGAATCTAAAAAGTACAGTGCGCGGCGCATCAGCTGCACTAAAGAGGGCATGGATAAGCAAACTGCAACAACTGGATACGGCTCGCTGATGCGGGACGGCGCCTTCCAATCTTTCTTGTGGACGCAGTTCCTGGCCGCATTCAACGACAACGTATACAAGATGATCGTCTCGGTGGGCGCGGTGGAGCTCGCCGCGAATCAGATGCTGGGCGCGCGGTACCTGGCTTTGTCGGGCGCTGTCTTCGTGCTGCCGTTTTTGCTGTTCGCAGGATACGCGGGACAGATCGCGGACCGCTTCAGCAAGACGCGCGTGTTGCAGATCACCAAAGCCTTCGAGATCGTGATCATGGCCGTCGGCATGTTGGCGCTGGCGGCGCGGAGCGTGGAGTTGCTGCTGGTGGTGCTGTTCCTGCTTGCGATGCAGGCGAATTTCTTCAGCCCGGCCAAGTACGGAATTCTGCCGGAGATGCTCAATGAAGCGCAACTCACGCGCGCCAACGGCATGCTGGAGCTTTCCACGTTCGCCGCGATCGTTCTGGGTACCAGCGTAGGTTCCTTTCTGTTTGCGCGCTGGAAGGATGAGCCGTTGACGCTGGGAGCGATGCTGCTTGGAATCGCAATCGCCGGATCAATTACCAGCATTTTCATCCGCAAAGTTCCAGCCTCGGGAGCGAGTGAGCTGTTCGCTTGGAATCCGTTCCAGGAAGTATGGGCGGGCGCGAAACGGCTGCGTGGGGATCGGGCCATGTGGCTGACCGTGGTCGGAATCTCCTATTTCTGGTTTCTGGGCGCGCTGTTTCAGATGACCATCATCCTGCTGGGCAACGAAACCATGCATCTTTCGGACATGCATACAGGATTGTTGGTGACGGCGCTTGCCGTTGGAATCGGCCTGGGCAGCCTCGCGGCGGGATGGCTCTCCGGCGATCGGATCGAGATCGGGCTGGTGCCGTGCGGCGCGGCGATGCTGGGCGTCTGCTCGATTCTGGTCGGCTGTGCGCATTCGGTTGGCGCGATCGGGACCTGGCTGGTCGGCGTGGGATTTTCCGGCGGTCTGTTCATCGTCCCATTGAACGCGTACTTGCAGGAACGCGCCGGAGCACATGAGAAAGGCCGGCTACTGGCGACCAACAATTTCCTCAACATGATCGGCGTGATCGCCGCGTCGGGTACTCTGTACCTCCTGCACGACATGCTGCATTGGAAGCCGGCCGCAATGCTGATCGCGCTCGGCGTCGTTACGCTGGTCAGCACGGTATACATCGTTTGGCTGTTACCGGCCGCGCTGGTGCGCTTGGTAGTCTGGGGGTTCACACAAATCTTCTTCCGGATTCGCATCGTGGGCGCGGAGAATTTGCCGAAAACGGGCGGAGGGCTGCTGGTCTCGAATCACGTGTCGTATGCGGATGCGATTCTGATCGGCTGCACCACGGACCGGTTCATCCGATTCCTGATGTGGCAGCCGCTGTATGACAACCCGTGGCTGCGGCCGTTCTGCCGCTTGTTCGAAACTATCCCGCTGCCTACGAATGCTCCGAAGGAGTCGCTGCGGGCTCTCCGGAACGCCCGGCAAGAGGTCGTGTCGGGGAACCTGGTCGCCATTTTTCCAGAGGGGGGGCTGACCCGTACGTCGCACGTGAAGCCGTTCGAGCGCGGCGTCGAAGTGATCCTACGCGGCCTGGAATCGACGCCGGTCATTCCGGTTTATCTGGACGGCTTGCATGGACACGCATTGAGCACCAAGCGCGGGGCCTGGAAACTGCGGCATCCGGTGACCATCTACATCGGGGAGCCGATGGCCCGCCGAGTCACGGCCGAGTCGTTGTATCAACGGGTTCTCGAACTCGGTAGCGCCGCGGCGGAGTGCAGGAAAGACCGGCATGCGACGCTCTCTTATCGCTTCGTGCAAGCGGCGAAAAAGAATTGGACGGCCACCGCGCTGGCGGATTCAACCGGTAAGCGACTCAGCTTCGGGAACGCGTTGACGGCGTCGCTTCTGATGCGGAAGTGGATCGAGAAGAATTGCGCGGACTCGCAAAATATCGGTCTGCTGCTGCCGGCCAGCGCTGGCGGAGCGATCGCGAATCTGGGAGTCGCGCTGGCTGGAAAGACTGCCGTGAATCTGAATTTCACGGCGGGTGACGAAGCGATGGGGCACGCCGTCGAACGCTGTGGGATTAGGGTAGTAATCTCCTCCCGCGAGTTCCTGGAGAAAATCAAAACTGCGCCGTTACCGGGCACGGTCTTCATCGAGGATGTGATGTTGGGAATCTCGCCACTGGCGAAGTTGACTGCGGCGACCATGGCCCTCATGGCTCCCGTGCGGTATCTCGCCGGAGCGGCGAAGCCCGACGATACGGCTGCAATCATTTTTTCGAGCGGCAGTACCGGAACGCCTAAAGGCATCATGCTTTCGCACTGGAACCTGCTGGCGAACATCGAAGCAACCGCGCAAGTGTACGCGGTCGGTCCCACCGACTGCATGCTGGGCGTGCTGCCGTTCTTTCACTCGTTCGGCTATACCTACACGCTATGGTTTCCGGTGGTTAACGGCTTCAAGGCCGTATTTCATCCGAATCCGACGGATGCCAAGGCCATCGGCGAGCTTGCGGCAAGCCATCGCCCGACTCTGTTCCTTTCGACGCCGACATTCTGCCTGAGCTATTTGCGCAAGTGTACTCGCGAACAGTTCGCCAGCATTCGCTACCTGTTGGTGGGCGCCGAAAAGCTGCGGCCGGCGCTGGCTGAGGCGTTCGAATCGAAGTTCGGCATCACCCCGTTTGAAGGTTACGGATGCACCGAAATGGGTCCAGTGGTTTCGGTCAACTGCGCCGGCGCGCATCAACCTGGCACGGCTGGGCGTATGCTGCCGAACGTCTCGGCGCGAATCGTAGATCCGGAGACACTCGAAGCGGTTGACGCCGGAGAAACCGGGCTGCTTCTGGTGAAAGGCTCCAGCCGCATGATTGGTTACATCGGTGAACCTGACAGAACCGCAGCTTCACTCGTGGACGGCTATTACGTGACCGGCGACCTGGCGCGTTTCGATGCGGAAGGATTCCTGCATATCGTCGACCGGCTGTCGCGGTTCAGCAAAATCGCCGGCGAGATGGTTTCCCATCTGAAGGTGGAGGAAGCCGTGCGCGAGATTGTGGGCGAACATGCGTGCGCCGTCACCGGGATTCCCGACGACCAGCGCGGCGAGCGGCTGGTGGTTCTTTACACTCACCCCGAAGTGACGCCCGCGGAGTTGTGGCAACAATTGTGCGCGTCACGTTTGCCGCGTTTGTGGGTTCCGAAGCGCGAGGATATTCACGTTGTCGATTCGATTCCAACTTTGGGAACCGGAAAGCTCGATCTGCAGCGGGTGAAGCAGCGTGCCGCGGAGATTTCGGCTCGCGCGGTGGCCGTGTGATATGGCGCAGAGTCACCGGATGTGGGCGACGGCGGTGCTCGGTGTGGTTCCCGCGATGATTTTAGCGGCGGCGTTGTTCGTGCCACCGGTGGCGCAGGATCCGCGGTATCACGATTTCGCGGATCAGCGGACGATTTGGGGCATTGCGAATTTCTGGAACGTGGTTTCAAACGCGGCGTTCCTGGTGACGGCGGCAGTGGGGGCGCGCGTGCTGCGGTCGACGTCGGCGTTCACAGAGGATTGGGAACGTACCGCGTATTGCACGCTGCTTGTCGGGACCATCCTGGTCGCGTTCGGCTCGGCGTACTACCATCTGCAGCCGAATTCGGAAACGCTATTTTGGGACCGGCTCCCCATGACCATCGTATTCATGTCGCTATTTGCGACGACCATTGGGGAACGAATCGGCATGTCCATCGGCTGGCGGAGCTTCCTTCCACTCCTGCTGGTCGGGGCGCTGTCAGTGGTTTACTGGAAACTCTCAGGCGACCTTCGGTTCTATGCGATCGTCCAGTTCTACCCCATGCTGGCGATTCCGGTGTTGCTGATTTTCCGGCCACCGCGATATACGGCGGGAGGCGGGATTTTCGCGATGGTGATTTTGTACGCCGTGGCCAAGGCGCTTGAACTCTTCGATCGCGATTTGAGCTGGTTCTCGCCGGCTGGCGGCCATCCATGGAAGCATGTGGTTTCCGCAGCGGCCTTGCTTTGCTACATGGCCGCCTTGGGCAAAAGACGAAATCTCGGCGAGTTGGTGGCCCACATCCGCTCTAAGACCAATGCCGTTCGGGTCCTTCCATACAGCCGTTCGAGGTGAAAAAGCCTACCTTCGCCGCAAAACCCGACCGATCCGGTCCTATTTGTTGTATATTGGGAGTGGGTTCGACGCCAGCAGGGTTTGGACTCCTAGATGCAACTCGTTGTCGTAGGCTAGGAGGCACAAACATTGACTTGGAACGGGAACTTCTGGACATTGGGGTTCAACCTGCAAATGAGTTTCAAGAAGAAAGTCACGGCACTGAAACGCGCCGCCAGGAATTTAACGGAACTCAAGCGTGGAGAATCCGGAATTCTCGATCGTCTGGACCTGCCCGAAGACGACGCCCGGCGACTGATGGAGCTGGGTTTTATCCCCGGTCACGCCGTGGTTCCGGCACATTCAGCGCCAGGAGGAGATCCAAGAGTGTTTCGAGTCGATGGATCTGAGGTCGCGCTGCGGCGGGAGACTGCTTTGCGGCTGCTGCTGCGTTAAGGATCATCATGGGTGATTGCCACGGCTGTCCTGCGGCGACGATCACGCTGCCTCCGCCCCAAACGCGGCGTCAGATCGTGGCGATTGTCGGACCGCCGAACTCCGGCAAATCGACGCTGTTCAACCGCCTGACCGGGTTGCGCCAGAAAGTCGCGAATTTTCCAGGCGTCACTGTCGAACATCGCATGGGGCGCGTGAAACTCGACGGCGACCGCGAAGTCTTCGTGGTCGATCTGCCGGGAGTTTACAGCTTGAGTCCGCGTTCTGAAGACGAGCGCGTGACCCACGACGTCCTCACCGGGCAGATGAAAGAGCTGCCCAAGCCGGACGCGGTTCTGCTGATTCTCGATTCGACTAATCTCAGCCGTCACCTGGTTCTCGCGGCGCCGGTGCTGAGTCTAGGGTTGCCGACGCTGGTGATCCTCAACATGGCGGACGATCTGGCGGGCCGTGGCGGCGAGATCGATTCGGCAGAGCTGGCCATGCAACTGGGCTCGCCGGTAGCGTTGGTGAGCGCGGCGAAAGGCGCCGGCGTCGAAAAAGTATTTCAGTTTCTGGCCGGGACCACGCGGGGCGCTGCGAAGCAAAAGCCGTTGATGGAATTGCCGGTGATCCAGGATATCCCCAAATGCCGGGCGTGGGCCGCACACGCCGGCAATAAAGCCGGATATCACGCGCCTGCACCGCCAATATGGACGCGGCGGTTGGACCGGGTTTTTCTGCACCCAATCGTTGGCCCTCTCGTGTTTTTGCTGGTCGTCGTCGGCGTTTTCGAAACCATCTTCAGCGGCGCGAAACCGATCATGGACGCGATGCAGAACGGCGTTCAGTGGCTGGCGCAGCACATTGGCGCGTTGCTGCCGAACGACGCGCTGCGATCGCTGGTGGTCGATGGAGTCATGAAGGGCGTGGGTTCCGTGGTCGTCTTTCTGCCGCAGATTCTGTTGCTGTTCCTGTTTATCGGAATCCTGGAGGATTCCGGCTATCTCGCTCGGGCCGCGCTGATCGCGGATCGGACCATGGCGCGTTTCGGGCTGCAAGGGAAAAGCTTCATTCCGCTCCTTTCCGCCTACGCGTGCGCGGTTCCGGCGATCATGGCGACGCGAACTATCGAGAACAAACGCGACCGCATTGCCACCATTCTGATCGCCCCCTTCATGACCTGTTCGGCGCGACTGCCGGTGTACACCTTGCTGATCGCGGCGTTCTTTCCGGAGCGGCCTGTAATGGCGCTGCTGGGGCTGTATGCGATCGGATTTCTGGCCGCGATCGTGACGGCGAAGCTGCTCAAATCGACGGTGCTTAAAAGCACGCGCTCCTCGTTCATGCTGGAAATGCCTCCTTACCGGTGGCCCACATTGCGTTCGCTGGGCTTGCGGCTGGTGGACCGCTCCAAAGTCTTTCTTCGCCGCGCAGGAACGGTGATTCTGGCGGTCGCTGTCGTGATCTGGGTGCTGGGCAGTCTTCCACTAGTCAACGGGAAGCCGCCGGAGATTCAGCACAGCATCATGGGATCGATCGGCCACGTCGTGGAGCCCGCGATTCGTCCACTGGGATTCAACTGGAAGATCGGCATCGGATTGATCACGTCGCTGGCGGCACGCGAAGTCATCGTCGGGACACTGGGCACCATCTACGGAATGGAAGGAACCTCGCAATCGACCGGCTTGCAGCAGGCGTTGCGACAGGACCTGACTCCGGGCGGTGCGGCCGCACTGCTGGTGTTTTTCGCCTTCGCGATGCAATGCATGTCGACCATTGCCGTCGTCCGGCGCGAAACCGGAGGCTGGACGTGGCCCGCGGTGCAGTTCGCCTATATGACGTTGTTCGCCTACACCTTTGCATTCATCACGAATCGAGTCGTGACGTACTTTTTGTAAACGAAGAGTACCAACGTTCTGGAACCACCATGCCCGGCGGTCCATCCCTGGCCGCAGCCGAGGCTGTCATGCTGAGTCATGAGAAATCCAGGCCGCCTCGCCGTTTGGGGACTGCTTTGGCTGGCATTTTCCGCTGCCGTTTTCGCCACCACTTGATCCACCACGTAACCGCCTGAGGGATTGTTACCATAGGGCGTGCGCAACGTGATCATTATCGGTTCGGGCTGCGCCGGCAACACCGCCGCCATCTATGCTGCCCGGGCCAATCTAAAACCTCTGGTCGTGGCCGGACATGAACCCGGCGGCCAGCTTTCCATCACCACTCTGGTCGAGAATTTTCCGGGGTTTCCGGAAGGGATCGACGGCCCCGACTTGGTCGACAACATGAAAAAACAGGCCGAGACGTTCGGAGCCGAGTACGTCCACGGAACTGTGACTGAGGCCGATCTTTCCAAACGCCCGTTCCGCTTGAACATTGACGGCGAGTGGCAGGAATCACTGACGCTGATCATCGCCTCCGGAGCTTCAGCGCGCTGGCTGGGATTGCCCAGCGAGCAAAAGCTGATCGGACACGGTGTCAGCTCCTGCGCGACGTGCGATGGCGCGTTTTATCGCGATCGCAAGGTCATGGTGATCGGCGGCGGGGATACGGCCATGGAAGAAGCCAATTTCCTGACGCGCTTCGCCTCCGAGGTGACACTGGTCCACCGGCGCGATCAGTTTCGCGCGTCGAAAGTCATGCTGGACCGGGCGCGCGCCAATCCGAAGATCAAATTTCTTCACAACACCGTGGTCGACGAGGTTCACGACGCTTCGAAGAACGAAGTGACCGGAGTGCGGCTGCGGCAGGCCGATCCGGAAAAGGTCTGGGACCAGGAAGTCCACGGCTTCTTTGTCGCCATCGGCCATATTCCCAACACCAAACCGTTCACGGGGCAGATCGATCTCGATCGTGACGGTTATATCGTGAGCCACGGTGGAGCGCAGACCAACATCAAAGGTGTGTTCCACGCCGGCGATGTGCAGGATCGCGCGTATCGCCAAGCCATCACCGCCGCCGGAGCCGGCTGCATGGCGGCGATCGAGGCGGAGCGGTTCTTAGAAGCCGAAGGGCACTAAGTACTGAGTCGTTTATGGCTTCTTCTTGGTAGCCGGACTCTTCGACGGGTTCTTCGCCGGGCTCTTCTGAATCCAGGCGTCCAGCGTTTGCCATCCGCCGCCCGAGCAGTCGCTAGCGGGGCACACTTCAAACTTGTAGATCGGATGGAGTTCCCAGAGCGACGCGCGGTGAGGATCGCCCGCCTGAGATTTTCCGTCCACGCACGGGCTATGGCTGGAATCGAAAAATAATTGCCCGGTAATCCGCACCGGAAGATGTTGGAACGCCACCGCCTGCAGGTTGGCCGGGTTCCACGAATCCGGACGGTGATGTGGGCTCATTTCCGCCACCACGCTTTCACATTCATTGCCGTGGACCTGGCTGATGTCGCCGACAATCGAAATGTGAATATCGTGGTCCATGGTCTCCGTTTTGTCGGGAAAAGTTGGGCCGCAGTTCACCGCTTCCTTACCCTCCTGACGAGCGATAAAAACATAGCCCTGAAGCACCCGTTGCTGGCCTTCTCCCATCGCCTTCAAAGGAGTGCGGTCGGTGGTTGGACCGGACTTGCCGAAGTTGATCGCTGGGTTGCTTTCGACGTCGGCCTGCATCGCGACCATTTTTGCCACAGTGATCGATGGGTCGGCTGGAGCAACCGCGCAAAAGTTATTTTTTGCTTTGTTTTGTGTCGTTTCCGGAGCCTTTTGATTGGCTTCGCCGCTCAAGGGACACTGCGCGTCAATCGGCGCCACAGTGGTGGGAGCAGGCGAGGGAAAGAAGGGTTTGGTGCAACCAGCGCTAAACTTCGCTTGAGCTTTTGCAACCGTGGTAAGCAGCGATACGCCCGCTATTACGAACGCAATGCGGGCATAGCGATTCTGGAACATTCGGCACCTCCAAGAGATACTGAAATCCGTCAGGAAATCATATCATTGGTTGCCGAATTTTGTTGAAACTCAGTTGCTATTTCTGGGGCGCTCGAACTTCTGGTTGATATACTTCTCGGCCTCGGCCAGCGCCCCGTAGGTGTTATCTTTGGTGCGCAGGGCTTGCCGGTATTCGTTGACCGCGCGGTCGCGCTGATCGCTGATATCGAAGATCTTACCCAGGTTAATGTGGGCCCAAACCTCGGTCCATTTCGGATCCAGATCGCCGTTGAGCGTCTCGCGATATTCGTTCGCGGCCTGCTGCCAGTTCTGCTCCAGGAACCAGATTTCCCCGACGCGGTAATGGGCCAGCGAACTGTTTCGAGTCACTTCCAGCGCCTTTTGATACTCTTTCAGCGCCTCGGAGTATTCACCGACTTGCGTGAACTGCTCGCCACGCCGGATCGCAACGGCGACTCGCGTCGGATTATCGAAGTGCAGCACCTGGTTATCCGGATCGAGCGTGATCCCCTTCGGCTTGCCGAACGATTCCACCGCGAATTCAGAAGACGTGCCCACCACTTCGATCTTCTTATTCTCCGGATTCCCTTCGGTTTCCACCTTCAGATCGATGGGCATGCGGAACAAATCCAGATCCTGCGTGATCTTGCCCATCACGCGGAATCCTTTCTGCGTGCGGAACACGGTGTATTCCATTTTGAATTCAGGAGCGCCGCTGGATTCGATCCACTCGGTGAAGAACCAGTTGATAGGCTGGCCTCCGAACTCTTCGGCGAGTTTCCGGACGTCGTCGGTGGAAATAGACTTCCACGTAAACCGCTCGGGAATGGCTTTCAGGACTTTCGAAAACGCATCGTCACCGATGACGTTCCGCAGCATGTTCAGCACGGCGGCGCCTTTGCCGGCGGTGGCGGCCCAGAATTCGGGCGAATAGTCCTCCAGCCGCGCGGCTTGAATCAGCGGCGGCTGTTCCACCGTCAACGCGGCGATATAGCTATCGCGCACTTCAGTAGCGCGGGCTCCCGGACCATTCACGTGTTCGGCATAGAGGAATTCCGCGTAGCGAGCCAGACCGTTTTCGATCCATTCGTGGTTTCGCGTGGCAGGGGAAACCAGCACGCCCCACCATTGTCGAGCAACTTGGTTCGCCACCAAATCCGCGTTTACAGCCTTGCCGATTCCGTGCGGCGAAAAGAACAGAACGCCCGGCGCGGCGTAGCCGTTCGGAGTCCCGTCCTCAGTCTCGATCACAGTCAGGTCTTTTCTCGGTGGAAGTCCATAAACGGAGGCGAAAAACGCCATGGCCTTGCTGATTTCCTCGCCGTACGCCTGCACCATATCGGCGGATTGGCGCATGTAGAAGCGCGTGGTCACGCCGCCCACAGACACCGGTTTAGGCTCGCCACGCACCACCGCGAAGCTGCCTGGAAACGACGCCTGGCTGAATCGGAACCGGTAGGAAGCCATGCCCGCTGGAGCCGTTTCCGGGGTCGGAATATCGCTCGCCACCACCTTGAAGCCCGACGGCACGGTGACCTTGAGATCGGAGCTGAAGCGGTCCACCGTATAATCGTTCACCGGGAACCAGCGCGCTGGGTACATGAAATAGGCGAAATCGGGATGAATCGCCGCGAACTTGATTCCGAACACCGGCGATTCCTCGCCGCCGGTGATTTTGCCGTCGTAGATAAATGTGAGCGCGGCGGGCTTTCCTTTGGGCAGCGTTTGCGGAAGATTCAACCGCACCATCATGTCCGCCTGCGAGCGCGACGCAGGAACTTGCCGTCCGTCTTCATCCAGAACTTTGGATAAGCTGAGCGAATTGTTCAATTCGAATGCGACCGAGGAGGTGTCGTCGAGCGGGATGAAGCGGACCAGCGCTGTGGCATTGATGGTCTGTGCGGCCGGATCGATGCGCGCGTCGATGAGATAGTTCTGCACGTCGATGCGTGAACGGTTCCGATCCTGCGCAGTCGCGGCGACGGCCAGGAGCAGCCCCAGGCTAAACAGCTTGTACGGTTTCTTTGCTCTCACTGAACACCTTTTCAATCCACTCAGCCGCGAGTTCCATCGGCTCGCGATCCGACGCCAGCTTTCGCGCAACCTCAGCCAGATCGCCGCGCATCGCGTTGCGAGCCTCCGGGTTTCCCAGAAGGTGCCCGGCTTCAGCCGCGATCCGCTGCGCCGTCATCTGGTCCTGGATCAGCTCCGGCACAATCCGCCGGCCAGCCACCAGGTTGACCATCGAAAGGAACGGCGCGCGAACCAGCCTCCGCCCCAACATCCAACTTAACGCGTTTACCCGGTAAAAGGTCACCATGGGCACGCCGAGCAGGGCCGCCTCAATCGTCACTGTCCCGCTGGCCGCAAGTGCCACCTCCGCATGCGCGAGCGCATCCCAGGTTGATCCTTCCATTACTTGGATGGATGATCCCCGAATGCGTTCCCAAAATGTGGATCGTTCGAGACCAAAACCCGGAGGCAGCGCAAGGACGTATGTATATCCCGTACCAATGTGCCGCACAGCATCCAAAAGGATGGGCATATGACGCTCCACCTCGCCATGCCGGCTCCCAGGAAGCAAGGTGACGATCGGCCGGTCGGGCAGGTTGAACTTGCCGCGGAAACCGGCACTGGTCATCGACGGGCGTACGATTCGGGCCAGCGGGTGGCCGATATAAGTGGTCGGGACGCCGCGGCTCTGAAAGAACTCCTGCTCGAAGGGGAAGATGCAGAGAAGGCGCTGGATGGTCCGCTGCATCGTCGTGACGCGGCCTTCACGCCAGGCCCAGGCTTGCGGAGCGATCAGGTAAACCACCGGGATCCCCTGGCGCTTCAACTTTTTAGCGAGCCGCAAGTGAAAATCGGGAGAATCGGTCAAAACGGCCAGATCAGGTCTATCCATTGCCGCCGCGCGAACCAGCTTGCGGAATTCGCCCCAGATCCGTGGGATGTGCACCAGCACTTCGACCAGCCCGACCACTGCCAGCGAACTTGTGTCGACTACCGCGCGGACTCCTGCCGCCTGCATGCGGGGGCCGGCGCATCCGAAAAACTCGACCTCGGGATGCCGTGCGCGAATCGCTTCCACCACGCGCGAGGCATACAGGTCGCCCGAGGCTTCACCGGCCGAGATCAGGATGCGCACCTGAAAACAGTGTCACGCAAAAGACGCAAAGAACGCAAAGAATCATGATTGCCAAGACGGTTCAACAACCCGAGAAGGTTCCGGGCTTGCTCGAACAGGCGTCCATCGCGGCCCGTCCATCCGATTTTCGACTGGAACAACAGACCCTTCCGAACAATGAACTTGCCGTTGAGGTCCAAAATCTCAATCTGGAAGATGCCGTCGGCCGCCGAGCTCCTTCTCGGGCGCAATGGGCACCGCGCCCACGCAGCTTGTAGGAGGCCGTGCGCCACAGGTAGGCTCTCGGCCCCACCTGAATGGTTATGGGCTCAGGCTCGATAAGTCGTTCGCCCAGCGCGCCGGTGACGGCATCCGCATCCGCCCGGTGGTATCTGAAGCGCACCTCCGCTTCCTTCACGCCAGCGTAAAAGTGCTTCCTCAGGGTCCGCACCACCAGACCTGGCAGCACGCGGAGCATCGGAAATGTTTCAGGGTTAAACTCGTCCGGCAGCAGCGGTCCCATCGTTCCACCTTATTATTCTGGGTATCAATCAGTTGTAGCGTCCGCGCAGTGCATTCCGCAACGCTTCTCGCCAATTGCTACAGTGAGGCGGGGAATCTGCCTCGATGCAGCCGCCAGACGTTACTTTTTACCGATATTTCCAAACGGTTCCGCGCCCGCGGGGACTCGACCATATTAAGGGACGGCAGGATCTCGATGTGCTCCCGGCGGACTTGCGGACGTTTCTCGCGGATACCCAGAAGGCTTTCAATCACTCTTTCACCCTCGCGGAAACCCCGATGGCGGAACTGGGACGCCCTTTGGTGCCATATCTGGATTATCTGGATTCCCCCGAGGAATGTGCCCACGCTTTTGAATCCGAGGGCTATCACTTTATCGGCATCTCCATCCCGATGATCGAGCGGTTAAGGGATTCCGCCGAACGTCTCCTGAGGACCGAGCAAGTCGTCGCTTTACTCAGCATTCCCGCTGGCTACGTGAATCGGCACAATGCGATCGGCGGAATACTCACCATCAAACTTCTCTTCATTACTGCGCACGAATTCGGGCATCACTTGTGGGGTCACGCATCAGATTTCAGGCCGGAGGGTTGGAACGGCGTCGAGGATACCGGCGGAAACGGGGCATTGGAACAACAGGCGGAGGAGAACGTCGCCGACAGTTACGCCGTTTATCTCGCGCTCGGCTCGCTGATCGATGGGCCGCAAGGTAGACAGGTTCTGGAAATGCTGGGGCACCACTCGCCGCCAGACGCGGACGCCGTCCTGCTATCGGCGCTGCTGCTTTCCGCCTTCAGTTTTTTCTCCGCAAAATCCGGGCATTCCCTCGATGCAAAGACCGTCTACGGACTGAGTCACCCGCCTGCATTTGCGCGGGTTAACGGAATCGTCCAGACCACGCGAGTCTGGTGCCAGCAGTCCCGCCCCCAGCTCAATGAGTGGCTCACGCAGGAACGACTCGAAGCGATCATGAGCGCCGAGGAAAGCTCTCGCCCGGGCAGTGAGGGTTTATGGGCTCGCCAGATTGAGTTCTTCGGGTCGGCTGATGGGGCGGAATATTTCAAGCGCCTGGGCGAACAGCTTTCCCGCATGCCGCCGCCGGGAATCAAGGCGAATTGATAACGTTGATGCATCCCCGTCGAAGTGGCGCTCTGGCCGGATTACGCGTCACTCGGAGAAAGCGCTGCTGAACACCGAATGGGATCAGGAACGGCAAGCGCTATCCACTTTGACGCGTTGTCGCCTACCCGCCGAAGTGGCTCCACAAGTCAGCACGCGCCGGACGCTACCGGCATAAAGTGGCTTTACGTACGTGAACGCGTTGGCTTGCGGTCAACCCGGGAAAAGCGGCCATTGTTCTTCGATCGGACGTTACTGCTGTGCCGACGTGGCGCCGCTCCCCGAGCCTTTGTTCTTTAGGTACTTGTCGTACCAACCGAGATACCGCTCATAGCGATCCCGAACGTAGCTGGGGCGCGTGATGCCGTGAAACTCGTTCGGATAGATGATCATCTGCGTGTCGATCCCCAGGCTCCGCAAAGCCTGGTACATCTGCTGGCCGCCCTGGATGGGGACGTTGAAATCGCGTTCGCCGCCCAGAAACATAGTCGGCGTCTTGATCCGGTCGGCATGCAAGAATGGATAGGACATCTTCACGTACGCGTCCCAACCGTCCTTGGTCCACGGCGGACCGATTTCGTTGTCGTACTGAATAATGTACTGATCGGTTCCATAGAAGGACACGGTGAACGCCGTGCCCGCGCCGCTGGTGGCGGCCTTGAAGCGCGTATCGGTGGCGATCATGTAGTCGGTCAGGATGCCGCCATAGCTCCAACCGCCGACGCCCATCTTATCGGGATCGGCGACACCCATCTGGATCACGTGATTCACACCGGCTTCCAGATCCTCCACTTCGTAGTGGCCCCAGTCGGCTGAAATCGCTTTCTGGAATTTCGATCCGCGGCCGTCGCTGCCGCGATAATTCACGCGCAGCACGGCGTAGCCGTTCGCCGCAAAGTACTGCGCTTCCTGGCTGAGCGAGTGCGCGTCCTGTCCTTTGGGACCTCCGTGGATCCGCAGCAGGAATGGAACCTTGGTGCCCGCCTGATAGCCGACGGGATAAGTCAGCAGCCCGTGAACTTCGGTGCCGTCTTTACTCTTGAATTTCACTTCTTCGGTTTTGCCCCACTCGATTTCGGCCATCAAATCGTCATTCACGTGCGTGAGTTGGTGGAGCGCCTTGCCGTCGAACGCGTAGATCTCGTTGTGCTTCGTGTCACCGCCGGACATAACCACAGCGCATGCCCCAGCGGCGTGGCGCGGTCCAAGCACGACCGGCTTTGCGAACAGCGGCTGGGCATGTCCGTCATTAATTGGGATCCGTGCCCCATACACCGACATATCATCGGTCACGGTCAGGAAAATCGATTTCGCATCGTCGCTCCACCGTGGAGCCGAGACGCCGCGATCCAGTTCCAGGCCCGCCTTCACCAGCGTCGGTTTCGCGGAACCATCCGACGGCGCGATCGCCAGATGTTCCTGGCTATACGCACCCCACTTGCGTTCCTCGCCCAGCAGGAACGCGAGCCACTTGCCGTCAGGGCTCCACTCGACTCGTCCACCGCGTCCGCCGCCGCTTACGCCGATTTCGCCGACCTCGGTTAGAGCTCTTTCCGTCGCGCCGGCCTTCGCTTGGGCGACATACACTTGCGCTTCCGGAATCCGATCCGGGTCCGCGCGATGATTGCTCGTAAAAGCGATCCAATTGCTATCTGGCGACCACGACGGTCCGTTTTCATCCCACGTCTTTTGCGACGTCAACCGTTCGGTCTTCTTCGTCGCGATGTCGAAAATATAGATGTAGCTGTGCCGGCCGGAGAGAAGATAGCCCTGCACGTCCTGCTTGAATTTGTAGCGATCGATGACGATGGGTTTCGGAGCCGGGCCGCCTCGTCCTCCGCGACCGCCCACGTTGGCGTTCGCCGCTGGTGCAGGCGCGCCGCCATTTTCGGGAGTCTCTAGAGCATCCGGGTCCGGATCGCCAATCACCAGCGCCAGCTTCTTCGCATCAGGCGACCATTCATAGCTCGCAAGACGTCCCTTCGTGTCGGTGAGCTGCAGCGCTTCACCGCCATTCAATGGAAGGAGCCAGACCTGATTGCCGCGCGCAGGTCCCGGCCGCGACGAGGTGAACGAAAGATATTTGCCATCCGGGCTCCAGCGCGGCGAGCCTTCACTCTGCTCGCTCGAAGTGACCTGCCGGTTTCCCGTGCCATCGTAGTTGATCATCCAGATGTGCGCATTGCCGTTGCGATCCTCTTTCACGTCGATCTGCGACATGCTGTACGCGACGGTCTTGCCGTCCGCCGAACATTGCGGGTCATTGATGTTTTTGAACTTCGCAATATCGTCGAGCTTGAACGGGCGGCGCGTTTGAGCGGACAACACGGCCGAAACCAAAGCCAGGAAGAGGAAGCGGTTCAGCAACATGGATTAAGTCTACACCCTAGAAATTCAGCGTACAAACGATGCAGACTACTAGCGCGTCCCGCGGCGTGGGGGCAGCGTGACAGACTGGTCTTGTATGCGACTCCACGTTTCCGCCCTAATCTTGGCTGGTCTCTGCAGCTTCGCGCAAAGTCTGCCAGTCGTCCCGGATAACCTCACACCTCCCGCGGGCGAAAAGCTGGTTCGCCAGGCGCACGCCGTGGGAGATCAGGTTTATACCTGCGATGGGTCAAGTTGGGTGCTCGCGGGACCCGACGCCAAACTTTTCGGCGAAACTGGAAAACAAATCGGTTCGCATTTCGTTGGGCCGACGTGGGAGTGGTCCGACGGGAGCCGCGTGATCGGGCGGGCCGTGGCCAGCGCGACGCCCGACCCCGACGCTATTCCATGGCTTCTATTGACTGCGACGGATCACCACGGCGACGGCGCAATGCAGCGGATTTCGAGCATCCAGCGACTCTCAACCAAGGGTGGTAAGGCTCCCATCGCTGCCTGCGATCAGTCACACAAAAACGAAAATGCCCGCATGCACTATACGGCGATTTACTACTTCTACGAACCGCGTCAATGAAACCGCGCGCGGATTAATTTGTCGAGCCTCGGAAACTCGCGGTCGAGATATGCGTTCCCTTCTTCGAACATCTTGTCCTGCTTCCCAGCGCGCATCCCTCCGCCGGACGTCTCGCCGTATCCGGAATAGAGTTTCAAGACCACGTCCATTCCTTCCACGACCTTTCCAAGCGGCGCGAATCCCGCCTCCGCATCGTTGCGCGAATTGTCGCCTAGATTGATGTAGATCTCCGTGGAGCGCGTGTTGGGACCCGTGTTGGCGAAGGCGACGTAGCCGATCGTGTTACTCTGACGAACCACATCGTCGGCAATCGTCCGATGCCGCCATTTCTGCGCGATTTTCGGTTTGCCTGCGATTCCGAACTGCGCCCATCGCCCAGCAACCACGCGAAAAAATCGCGAATCGTCGAAATACTTCTCATGCACCAGTTGATGAAAACGTTCCGCGCCGTGCGGAGCCCAGTCGCGATGCACTTCGATGACGAACTTTCCTGCGGTCGTTTCGAACTGGACGCGAAAGATGGACGGCGCAGCGGCTGCCGGAACCAGGATCAAGGCAAGTAGAGTTTTCATACAATAAATGCCGCGGAAGCGCCCACCCATTCCATATCGCGGTTATGATCGACCCCCATCATTTTGCCGCGTCCCATGCGGATGATGGTGGTCACGGCGCGCAATTCGTCCAGCCAGATGTACATGACACGAATCTCGGCCTTCGTCGATCCGTGCGGAGTCTCCACCAGCGGCGCGAACTCCACACGCTCCTGCAAAATATATTGCGACCGATCTTCGATGCGGGCTAATTCTTCACGCGTCGGGCCGATCACCACGCCCAGTCCCGCAAACGAATACAGCGGCTTCAGAACCCAATTCTCCAGATCGTCCGGCACGCCTTCGTTGAGGAACCGCGTGCGCGGAACCGAAGAGTGCTTCAGAAACGGAATCGAGAATTTGCTGATGCGGAAATACCAGTTGGGATGCCCGGCCCACTCGACGTCTAGATCGTCGCGATAATCGAACGGCGTCGCGATTTTCCGTCGAACCAGCTCGTCTACGATCACACGATTGTAAATCCGCTCGATGGGCACACCTTCGTGGTAGAGCCTCCGTCCGCGCTTTTCGATTCGCGTGATGCAGACCGTCTTGATTCCGAGCATCTTCTCGGTCAGCAGGAAATCAGGCAGCGTCTTTTGATGCTGCGGATCAATCTCCAACAATACGACGTTTTCCGGCGCATACTCGCCCAGCACGGCTTGCCGTAACTGATTTTCGAAGGACGGGTCCGGTGCTGCACTCAGTCCGTATGCGTTTAAATATGTCTGCTGAAGAAACGGCTGATACGCGTACAGCGAAGGGAACGCCTGAATCTCCACCAGCTTCGGTTCGAGCTGTGCCGTCAGCCCGAAATCGACTTGAATGAACAGCGGCCGCGCATCCTCATTCGGCACGCGAAACTCCGGCGGCACTGTCTCTTCCGACCGCTTCAAGTACTCGGGCGTCATCAATTGACGGATCAGTTCCGCGCCATCCGCCAACATTCGATCGAACAGCGCGCGCGGAAGAAACAGCGGCGTTTCGCAGTTACGAAACTTCACATGCGTCCCACACCCTTCGTCGACCAGACGCAGAAAACCCTCATACTTGCGTAGAGTGAAATCGGCGTTGAACCGGCGCCGCAGCTCTCGAATCATTGCTTTGGTTTCCTTTGCGACTTTGCGTCTTTGCGTGAAATTCTTTTTCTCACGCCAAGACGCAAAGAACGCAAAGCTAAATCAGAAACGACCCCGCCCGCATAATTTGCCGCTCATCCGCCCAAATGTCGAACTTGGTCCCGACCACGTCGATATGCGTCGACGAATCCCACTCCGCCCCGGTATGCGCGCCGTATGGATTGCCGAATGCGATGTGGATCCCCGGCAATTTCTCGTCCTGCAAAATGTTGCCGATGACGCCTTTCAGTCCGATGTTAGTGCCGATGGCGAACTCGCCTACTCGATCGCTGTTCTCGTCCGTGTGCGTGTACTTCCAAAACTCTTCTTCGAGCGCGCGATTGGAGGAATGCGCCTCCTTCAAGCGATTGCCTTCGATGCGAATCGTCAGCGGCGAATCACGTAGATCGCCGTACTTGGCGCACAGATAGTCGCCCACCACGCCGTCGATCACGAACGTGCCATTGACCTCACCCGGCGTTGTGAAAATCTCGCCACCGGGAAGATTGCCCCACTTATTTGGAGAAATAATGCCGCTGGTCTTGAGCCACTTGTAGCCGTGATTCATGTCCGCGGTGATATCGGTTCCGGCCGCGGTGCGCGCGCGGATCACGTCCGCTGCCTCGGCGATCGCCAATACTTTCTTGCTCAAGTCGTCGACTTCTAGAAAGTCCGCGCGCATCCCTTCCAGCATGATGCGGCGTTCGATGTTGACCATGTGCGCGTGCCGGATCTTGCGCCGGTTCACGACGTCGGTCATCTGCATCCGCGTCCGCAATTCATTGGGTTGCGCGACGACGGCGTAAATGCTCACCTGGCTCGATTCCAGATCCTCCAGCACCGGCGCCGGCATATCCATCAGAGGACGCGGGGCAAGTTCTTCCAGCACGAACGATCGGTACGGTGCACCAAGCAGCTCCAGTTCCGCTACCAGGCTCGCGGCAATTTCGAGCGACGCCTGATCCGTGATCACGGTGACCTTTTCGGACGGCTGAATGCGCAGGCACACACGCACCGCGTTGTGCGCGCCGGGCGTGTATTCCGGATCAAATCGTATGGTGCGTAGTTCTGTCATGGGACCTGTCATGAACCGACGACTCCGTCTCTTCCACGATGTAATCTACTACTTTGATCAAATCTCCCGTCTCCTTGAACACGCGCAACTGGCGATCCGCTCCATTGCCCGTCTCCACGATTTTGCGAATCCCGTTCACCGCTTCACGCGAACCGAGCTCGTCTACTACATCATCTACGAAAGCCAGATATTCCTCCACCAGATCCCGCATGGGAACCTCGATTTTGCGCCCAAAATCGATCAGCTTGCCGTCCAGTCCGTAGCGCGATGCCCGCCATTTGTTTTCCATGATCAGCGCGCGACGGTACAACCGGAATCCCTGGTTGGCCTCGTACAGCTTGTACAACTTCGCGACTGTCGCCTGAATCAGGGCGGCGATGGCGATGGTTTCATCCAGACGCATCGGAATATCGCAGCAGCGAAACTCGAGCGTCGGGAAGTTCGGATGCGGCCGGATGTCCCACCAGATTTTCTTGGCGTTGTCGATGCAGTTGGTCTTCACCAGTAGATCGACGAAGCCCTGATATTCTCCCCAGCTCGGAAAATAGTCCGGAATATTGGTGCGAGGAAACTTGTCGAACACTTTCGTGCGATACGATTTGAGCCCCGTATCCATGCCCAGCCAGAATGGAGAATTGGCCGACAGCGCCAGCAGGTGCGGCACGAAATAGCGCGCGGCGTTCATCAGATGAATCGCCGTTTCGCGGTCCTCGACGCCGATGTGCACATGCAGTCCGAAGATCAGATTGCCGCGCGCCACCGTGGCCATATCTTCGACAATCGTGTGATAGCGCGCGTCCGGGTAAATTCCCTGCTCCTTCCAGTCGGCGAAAGGATGCGTGCCGGACGCGCCCAGTTTCAAGCCGTTTTCGCGCGCCAGATCGATGATCGCGCAGCGCAGCTTGCGAACTTCTTCGCGCGCTTCCTTAATGTCACGGCAGATTCCAGTGCCTACCTCGACCACGCTCTGGTGCATCTCCGGCTTCACCATTTCGTGAAGCTGAGTCTTGCCCTTTTCGATGATCTCGGAATCAATATGCGAGCGCAGATCGCGCGTCACGGGATCGATGGTCTGATACTCTTCCTCGATGCCGATGGTAAAGCTGGGCCGCATAGATTACCCCACAGCGCTGGCGCTCAAGAAGTTCGCCCATCGCATCTCGACGGGCTTCGGTTCTTTCAAAGCTTCTTCGATGGCGAACTCGGCCACCGCATTGACGATCCACTCGAAATTCGCTGCGCCCACCGAATGATAGTCGGCATCCGGCGCCGGATTCAGAAAATCGATCGCGTACGGAACGCCGTCTTCGACCGCGAATTCCACGGTATTCAGATCGTATCCCAGCGCCCGGCATAGCTTCAGACAATCGCCTTCGACGCGAGCCTGCATGGCCGGATCGACCGGCGGCCCATCCAGCACATAACGCTGTGAGTGCGGCCGTCGCGGATCGTACCGCATCACGTGAACCTTCTTCTGTCCCACCACGTAACAGCGGAAATAATCGTCGAAATTGACGGCGCGTTGCAGCGTCATGCACAAGTCGCCGGTTTCGTCGTAAGCGTGAAACAACTCTTCGGCATTGTCCACTTTATAAACGCTCTTCCACCCGCCGCCGCAGTACGGCTTGAGAAACGCTGGGAATCCGATGTAGTCGAAAATCTCCTCCCAGTTAAGTGGATAAATCAGATTGCGCATGGACTGCGAAGTGGTCCCCGGAGGATGCTCCTTATGCGGCAGCAGCACCGTTGGCGGAATCGCCACGCCGATCTTCGACGCCAGCGCATAGTTGAAAAACTTGTCGTCGGCGCCCCACCAGAACGGATTGTTGATGACCGTGGTCCCGGTGAGCGCCGCGTTTTTTAGATAGGCGCGATAAAACGGAATGTCGTGCGAGATGCGATCGACAATCACGCGGTACCCCGAAGGCTCAGCCATCTTGATCCCGCCGATCTTGATGTGTTCGGCGGTTATATCCGGGACACCCAGCGAGTTGATCCGGTCCACCAGTGCCGCGGGAAAGGTGTTTTCCATCCCGTAAACGATGCCGACCTTGTGCATACGTAATTCGAATGGTAGCTGTTTCGATCGGATGGGTCTAGGGAGACCTGTTTCAATTAGAAAAACTTCCGAGCCATCTGTTCCCACCACGGCCAGTCATGACCGGTACCATCGCCCCACACGTCCAGCCAATGCGGCAGACCCTTTGCAGCCATGATCGCCGCCAGCCTCCGATTCTCGCCCAGGCACATGTCCGTCTCGCCCGTCGCGAGGACGATCTTCATCCGGCGATAGCGATCCAGAAACCATTCGTCGGTCAGATTCGGAAGAAAATCGGGAGGACAGTTGAAGTAGCAGTTCTGGTCGAAATAGCCGTCCAGGAATTGGTGAATGTCGAACGCCCCGCCCATGCTGACGCAATGCGTCGCAATGTCGGGATGGCGCAGCGCGAAGTTCACTGAATGATACCCGCCGAAACTGCACCCGGTGACCGTCAGTTCCTGCGAGGCATTGCGCGCCCGCACGAACGGCACCACTTCATCGACCAGGTATTGATCGTATTGCACATGCCGCGCCGCTCTTTGCGACGGATGCACGGACCTGTTGTACCAGCTCTCCGCATCCACCGAGTCGACGCAGAACGCCTGCAACTCGCCGTTTTCATATTTGCCGCCGACGGCGTCGATCATCTTGCGATTCTCGTAGTCGAAGAATCGCCCCATCGACGTGGGGAACACGATCATCGGCATCCCCGCGTGGCCGAACACCAGCAGTTCCATGTCGCGCCCCAATCGCGGCGAGAACCATTTGTGATATTCGCGATTCACAGCTTAAGCAGTGCCCGCAGCCGCTTGGTCTGCACCCGGCTTACCGGAATCTCAGTCTGCTTCTTATCATCCATTCGCAACTGAAAACTCGACTTGAACCACGGAATCACTTCTTTAATGCGATGGATGTTCACCAGGTACGACCGGTGCACGCGCCAGAACATGTCGGGATCCAGGTTCGATTGCAGTTCCTCAATGGTCCGATAATTGGATTGCCCTTCGAGTCCCGTCGCCACTACGGTGATCAATCCATCGTCGATGGTCGCGTAAACCACATCCTGTGCATCCACGATGAAATTCCGGTGGTTGCTCTTGATCAGGAGCTTGGTCCGCTGTAGCGACGGCTTCGGCGGCGGACCTTCAGGCTGCGCGGATTTGGCGCGCTCTACTATCATGCGCCGCGCGCGATCCACGGATGCCGCCAGCCGGTCTTTCTCCACCGGCTTCAAAACGTAGTCGAGCGCCTCCACACGGAACGCCTCCACCGCATATTGATCGTAGGCGGTGGCCATCACGAAATACGGCAGGGGGATGTCTTTCTCGCGCAACTTGCGGATCACACCCATCCCGTCCAGCCCGGGCATCTGGACGTCGAGAAAAACCAGGTCCGGTTCCAGGTCCTCGATCAGCTTCACAGCTTCCAGCCCGTTCGATGCGGTCGCCACCACTTCGACGTCTTCGAATTCCCTTAATTGATACGCCAGTTCGTCCGAGGCGAGCTTCTCATCGTCCACCAGAACAACCGAGATCGTCGCCTGCGCACTGACGGCGGTCGCGCGATTAGGCATTAAGTGTTAGTATATATTACGTTAGCCTTTAGTCCCTCGTGTCTCGCGCACATGGCGTGAGACGAGAAATTTCTGACGTCGGAATCGAAGGAGTCGACCCGCTTTGTCAGCACAAGACAACGTCCAGATTGCGCCTGCGGACGGAAAACTCGGCGTATTAATTCCCGGGATCGGCGCCGTGAGCACCACGTTTATCGCCGGTGTGGAAGCCGTGAAGCGCGGCACGGCCGTTCCAGTCGGATCGCTCACGCAGCTCTCCACCATCCGGCTCGGTAAACGGACCGATAACCGCACGCCGAAGATCAAGGATTTCGTCCCGCTCGCCGGTTTGAACGATCTGGTTTTCGGCGGATGGGACATCTATGAGGACACTGCGTACGAAGCCGCGCTGAACGCGGCCGTGCTCGAAAAGACTCAGCTCGAAGCGTTGAAAGAGCCGCTGTCGGCCATCCGCCCCATGAAAGCCGTGTTCGATCAGGAATACGTGCGCCGTATCGATGGTCCTAATGTGAAGCAGGCCGGCACGAAAATGGACAAAGCGGAAATGCTGATGGAAGACATCGCGCAGTTCGGCAAGACCAATAACTGCGCGCGCCAGGTGATGATCTGGTGCGGTTCTACCGAAGTTTTTCATCGACCCGCCGCCGTGCATCAAACTCTCAAAGACTTCGAGTGCGGTCTGATGAAGAACGATCCGGAGATCGCGCCCAGCCAGATCTACGCCTACGCCGCGTTGAAATCCGGAGTCCCCTTCGCCAACGGCGCGCCCAACCTGACCACCGACACGCCCGCGCTGCTGGAGCTCGCCCGCGAACGCCATCTACCCATTTGCGGAAAAGATTTCAAAACCGGCCAGACGTTCATGAAGACGCTGCTCGCTCCGGGTTTGAAAATGCGAATGCTCGGATTGAGCGGCTGGTTTTCGACCAACATTCTGGGCAATCGCGACGGCGAAGTCCTGGAAGATCCCGGCTCGTTCAAATCCAAGGAAGAGACCAAGCTGAGTGTGCTGGATCAAATCCTGCAGCCCAAGCTGTATCCCGAGTTATATAAGGATTTCTATCACGCGGTCCGCATTAATTACTATCCGCCGCGCGGCGACGCCAAGGAAGGTTGGGATAATATCGATATTTTCGGATGGCTCGGCTATCCGATGCAGATCAAAATCGATTTTCTGTGCCGCGATTCGATTCTGGCCGCTCCCCTGGTTCTGGATCTCGTGTTGTTCATGGATTTGGCCCAGCGCTCCGGAATGCGCGGCATCCAGGAATGGCTCTCGTTCTACTTCAAAGCCCCGATGACCGCACCCGGCCTGTATCCCGAACACGACATCTTCATCCAGCTCATGAAGCTCAAGAACACGCTGCGATGGATGCGCGGCGAGGATCTGATCACGCATTTGGGCTTGGAATATTACGATTAAATCGCAATCCATTCGCGCATGAATTGTCTGGTAATCGGAGGAACTCAGTTCATAGGCAGGCTCATGGTGGCCGAACTGCTCAAGCAGGGCCACGGAGTCACGGTCTTGCATCGCCGTCCGCGCCACGACCTGGGCCGCCGCGTGAAGAACATCGTAGCGGATCGCAACGATGGCACCGCGTTGAAGTCCGCGCTAGCCGGCAAAAATTTCGACGTCGTTTTCGATAACGTTTACGATTGGGAGCGCGGCACCACCGCCGCACATGTGGAAGCGACGGTGCGCGCCACCGCCAACAACCTGCATCGCTACATCTTCATGTCCAGCGTCGCCGCCTATGGCGACGGATTGAATCATCACGAAGGCGACGCGCTCGCGCCCGACGATGCAGCCGAGTTGTACGTCCGCAATAAAGCCATGAGCGAGCGCGCCCTGTTCCGCCTCCATCAACGCATCGGCCTGCCGGTAGTGACGCTGCGCCCTCCCTATATTTACGGTCCGAGCAATCCCTTCTATCGCGAAGCCTATTTCTGGGACCGTCTGCGCGCGAACCGCTCCATCATTCTGCCCGGCGACGGCCGTAGGCTGATGCAGTTCGTGTACGTGAAGGATCTGGTCAAAGCGGCGCTCAAAGCAATGGACGAGCCCAACGCCATCGGCCACGCCTTCAACATCGCCAACGCGCGTCCGTTATCCCAGATGGAAGTCGTGGAGGCGTTAGCCAAAGCGTGTAAGAAACCCGTGAAGTTCGTCCGCATCCCTCGCGAATATATTTTGCGGGCCGGCGGTCATCCCATGGGACCCAAGCTGTATTTTGGTTTCTATCTGGACAATCCGCCGATCACGCAGGTCACCGCGAAGGCCCAGCGCGTGTTGAAATTTAAGCCGGCCGATTTCGCCACCGGATTGAAGGAAACCTATAAGTGGTATCTTCGGCACAACCACTCGGGCAAGCGGGATTATGAGTTCGAAGACAAACTGCTGGCCAATGCGCCGATCATGATTCCGGCGAAGGTGTGATTACCGCCCCACCCCACCGCTAAGTGCCTCTGCCGCCGCCTTAGCCGTATTGCAGTGGATCGTCACCGTATCCTCCACCCGCACCGCATACCCACCCGCGAGCGTTACCACTACTGGTGCACCATGCTCCCGCGCGAGATCGAACACCAGTCGATCCCGCCGCTTAAGTCCGTCAATCGTCAACGACAGCCCGCCGAGTTGATCTTCGCGATACGGGTCCGCACCCGCGACATACGCGATCAACTGTGGACGAAACTCGCTCATCCCCTTACGGCACGCTGCGCCGAGCTTCTCCAGATACTCTTCGTCGCATACTCCGTCGTCCAGATCGATGTCGAGATTCGACGGCGGCTTGATGCTCGGATAATTGTTCCACTGGTGAATCGACAGCGTAAACACAGTCGGATCGCCGGCGAAGATGCCGGCCGTGCCGTTGCCGTCGTGGACGTCGCAATCCACCACCATGGCCCGTTCGATTCGCTTCTCGTGTTGCATCTTCCGGATCGCAACCGCCACGTCGTTGATCGCGCAGAATCCCTCGCCGTGTCTTGGGAACGCGTGATGAAAACCGCCACCGATGTTGAATCCGACCCCGTCCTGAAGCGCCATCCGAGCCGCGAGCGTAGTGCCCCCTGCAGCCAGCCAGAACCCTTCCACCATCTTCTGCGAATACGGAATCTCCAGCTTCATCAGCTCCAGATAATCGAGTGTGCCGTTCTTCAGCCGCTGCACCCACCCTCGATCGTGCACCAGCATCAGGTCTTCGTCGGGCGCCGGCTCCGGCTCCACGAAATCGTCGGGCTCAGCGAATCCATCGACCAGCAACCGGTCCCGAATCAACCGGTATTTCTGCGACGGAAACACGTGCGAGCCGAGATTCAGATCGTACCCGTCGTGATAGACCAGCTTAAATGGCAGCAACCTGCGAGCCCTCCGATTGCAGCGCCGTAATGATCGCCGCTCCGTAAATATCGTCCGCCGAACAGCCCCGCGACAGATCATTGAAAGGCTTCGCCAAGCCTTGTAGAAAAGGCCCGAACGCTGTGGCTCCACCCAGCCGCTCGACTAATTTGTATGCAATGTTTCCGCTGGCGACGTCAGGAAAGATCAGCGTATTGGAACGTCCCGCGACCGTCGATCCGGGTGCCTTCGACGCACCGATCGATGCCACCAGCGCCGCATCCACCTGCAATTCGCCATCGGCGTCGATCTCCGGCGCCCTCACGCGCAAAATGCGCAGCGCCTCGATCATCTTCTCGGTCGACGCATGCGTTGCGCTGCCTTTGGTCGAAAAGGAAAGCAGCGCGATCTTAGGTTCGACGCCAACTACGGCCCGAGTCGAATGCGCCGTGGCAATCGCAATCTCCGCGATCTCGGCGGCCGTCGGATCGATCACCATCGCGCAGTCCGCAAACGCCAGTACACCCTCGTGCCCGAAACGACGATCCTGAACGCACATAAAGAACACGCCGGAGACCGTGCGAATCCCTGGCTCCGGTCCGATGCATTCCAGAGCCGCGCGCACTGTCTGTGCCGTGGTGTTCACGGCGCCGCCTACGCCTCCATCCGCATCCCCCGCCGCCACCATCAGCGCCGCGCGATACAAAGGGTCGCGTGCCGTCTGCTCCGCTTGCATCTCGGTAACGCCCTTGGCGCGCCGTCGATCCAGATACAGCGCGGCATATCTCGAGGACGCCTCACAGTTGGTAAGAAGAACCGGCTCGATCAGCCGTTCTTTCGATAGCCGATCCGCAGCCTCCCGTACCCGCGGATCATTCCCTTCCGGAAAGACGATGCGCTTCGGCCTTGAAATCCGCCGCAACCGCTCGATCTGCCGGGCCAGGAACAAGGTGGCGGATTCGACCATCGCTCCAATTGTAAACGTCAGGGTTCGCGCACTTCGAGCCCGACCGGTGCGATCGAGTGAAAGTGCTTCGCGTTCCACGTGATGAGCAACCGAGCACCGGCCTCATAGGTCGCCAGAGCAATTGTAGTGTCGTATACGCGACCACCCCAATACCCGTGGGCAAGCGTGTGGCGAATCGCTTCCCATCCGATCCCAGGGCGCAACGGCGCGATCGCTACCTGCGGGAAGTTATCGAGCATTAGTCGCTCGGCCTGCGCTGCGGGCATCCCAACGGGCTTTGGGGATCTGGAGAGCACAGCGAAACTCTCGAGGATCGCATGATCGCAGAGAACGAACTCCGCGCCGTCGCGGATCCGCTTGAAGCTGGCTAGCGTGGCCGCGTGCCTGGGAGCATCACGCGCTAGAAGATCGATGATGAAGCTAGAATCCAGACCGATCTTCATCTCTCAGCCGTCCTTCCCGCAATTCCTCAATGGCTTCGTCAATTTGTTCCTGCGTGATCGGTGGCGTTCCCGGTGCGCTTTCCCAGACCCAAACGCCATCCTCGTTCACAATTCGCCCTTGGGGACGTGGCGCGATGAGTTGGATGACACCATCGATCTCGCGAAGTTCGACTTGCGTTCCTGGAGCGATTCCAGCCCGCTCGCGTAGCGCCTTCGGAATGACCACTCTCCCGGCACGATCGATGGTAGTTCTCATGCCATAAGTATACCATCAAATGACCACTTGACTCGCGATTGAATCAATCGTATGATTCAAACGAACGTATGATTGCACGACCGGTCGATACCAAAACCAAAATCCTCGATGCCGCCGAGAAGTTGTTTGGACAGAATGGCTTCGATGCTACCTCGCTCCGGGATATTACTGCGGAGGCCGACGTCAACCTCGCTGCCGTCAACTACCATTTCCAAACCAAAGACAGCCTGATCGATGCCGTGATCGCTCGCCGCGTCGAACCGGTGAACCGAAAGCGGCTGGAAATGTTGGAGCTCGCCGGACCGAATCCCCAGGTCGAACAGATTCTGATCGCGTTTCTCTCGCCGATTATGCACGCTGATTTCTCAGCCGTATTTCCGCTGATGGCGCGAATTCTAGCCTCCCCGGATGTCTTCGTGGTCCGGTTGTTCAAACGCCATCTGACGGTCATAGTGGAGCGTTTCACGGATGCTTTGAGCCAAGCACTGCCCGGACTCTCGCGGCCGGAGATCGCATGGCGCCTCCACTTCACCGCCGGCGCGATGAGCCATGTGCTCGCTCGGGCTTTAAGCATGCCGGAACTGATGCCCCCGTCCTCGGCTGGATTCGATACCGAAACCGCGTTGGCCCAGCTCGTGACCTTTGCCGCAGCCGGCTTTCGCGCTCCGGAGGGAATTTGACATGCGCACCCTGCTACTGATTTGCACCTCGCTTACCGTCGTGGGCCAAGGCGACGGTCCAGTCCAGCGCAGTTTGCCGCTCAGCATGAAACGCGCAGTCGAAATTGCGTTGACGCCGGAAGGCAGTCCGCGCGTCTCGATCGCCATGGAGACGATCAAGCAGGCCGAAATGCGTAAAGCCGAATCCCGCGCCGCGTTCCTGCCGGATATTGAAGCTGCCATTAACGATCGCCGCCAGACCACCAATCTCCACGCGTTCGGCCTCAACTTCCCGATACCCATTCCAGGGCTCGCATTTCCAACTACCGTTGGGCCGTTTAACGTCTTAGATGCGCGAGCGACAGTGTCCCAGACTGTTTTCGACTTCAGCACCATGAAGCGATATCAGTCTTCAAAGGTAAGTCTCGACGCCGCCAAGGACGACTTCGACGCAACCAAGAATCAGGTCAGCGATCAAGTAGCGCGCGCCTACTTGACGACTCTTCGCGCTGATGCCGCACTCGAAACCGCGCAGGCCAATGTGGATCTCTCCCAGGCGCTGCTCACCAGCGCGCAAAATCAGAAAGAGGCTGGAACCGGCACGGGCATTGAGGTGGTTCGAGCCCAAGTGCAGCTCGCCAATGACAAGCAGCGCCTGGTGGTCGCGGAGAATGATCGCCGCCGCGCCGGGCTCAATCTCTTGCGAGCCATCGGTTTGAAACTCGACGCGACCGTCGAAGCCACGGACAAGCTGGCATACGAGGCAACCGATATCGGGCACATCGACGCGGCCCTTGCCGACGCCCGCAAAACGCGTGCCGAACTCAAGGCACAGCAGGATCGCGAATCGTCGGCCCGACTAACTTCCGATTCGGTGAAATGGGAACGCCTGCCATCGGTCGGCGCCAGTGCCGATTACGGATCCATTGGTAGCCAGATTATCGGCGCGATGCCAACTTACACCTATGGTGTATCGGTGCGATTCCCCGTGTTCGACGGCGGCCGCCGCGACGCGCGACGCATCGAAAGCCTTTCGCAATACCGCCAGGAACAAACGCGCACACGCGACCTTGAACAGCAGGTCGACCTGGACGTAAGGCTCGCCTTCGATAGCATCCATTCGGCTGCAACGGAAGTGGCGGCCGCGCAGGAAGGCGTCCAGCTCGCCGAACAGGAAGTCGCGCAGGCCCGCCGGCGGTATGAAGCTGGAGTAACCAACTCGATTGAAGTCACCGACGCGCAGACGCGGCTCGACCGCGCCCGCAACAATCGGATCAACGCACTGTACGACTACAACGTGGCCCGCATCGATCTTGCGACCGCCACGGGAAGAATCCGGGAGTATGTGAATCAATGAGAAAACGAATCGTCATCCTTCTGGTCTTGTGCGCCCTCGGCGCCGGAGCCTGGTACGTGTGGCGGCAGCAGAACGCTAACAACGGAAACCGGATCGTCCTCTCCGGAAACCTCGAGCTGACGCAAGTAGATGTGTCCTTCAAGATCGCCGGCCGGCTGGTGGAGCGCACCGTCGACGAGGGCGCCTGGGTCAAGAAAGGACAAATGATCGCGCGGCTCGATCCGGTGCAGCTTCAACACCAGACCGTCCGCGATAAAGCGATCACCTTGGGCGCCGAATCGAACTACAAGCAACTGGAAACGTCCATTGCGTTTCAGAAAGCGACCATCGAAAGCGATGTCGCCGCGCGTAACGCCGAGCTGGGCGAAGCCACCGCAAAGCTCGAATCGTTACTGAACGGCAGCCGCAAGCAGGATATTCAGCAAGCCGAGGCTGCGGTTGCCGACTCCCGCGCGCAGTTGCAACTGGCGCAACAGGATTGGGAACGCGCCCAGCGTCTGTTCAAGAACGAGGACATCTCGCGGCAGCAATACGACCAGGCCCGCACTAAGCTCGATAGCGCCGGGGCGATACTACACCAGGCAGAAGACCGGTATTCGATGGTCAAGGAAGGTCCTCGCATGGAAGACATCGCGGCGCAGCGTGCGGTTGTGGCACGGGCCGTGGCCGCGGTGAGAACGGCCGAGGCGAATCGCATCGAGCTTCTCCGCAAGGAACAGGAACTGGTGGCGCGCAGAGCGGTGATCGAGCAGTCGCGCGCGCAAGCCGGTATTTCCGAATCGCAGCTTTCGGATACCACGGTCTTTACTCCCATCGACGGCGTCGTACTGGTGAAGTCGGCCGAAGTGGGCGAAGTGCTGGGCGCGGGAACCACCATCGTCACCATCGGCGATCTGGAACATCCCTGGCTGCGCGGCTACATCAATGAAACCGACCTCGGCCGCGTGAAGCTTGGGCAGAAAGTGAAGCTCACCACGGATTCATTCGCTGGAAAAGCGTACTGGGGCACGATTTCGTATATCGCTTCCGAAGCCGAATTCACGCCCAAGCAGATCCAGACCAAGGAAGAGCGCGTGAAACTTGTATATCGCATCAAGATCTTGGTCGACAACACCAGCCACGAATTGAAAAACAACATGCCAGTGGACGCAGAAATCATCTTATGAGCTCGATCATCCAGGGTGAGAATCTGACGCGCCGCTTCGGCGAAGTGACCGCGGTGGATCACGTCAACCTGGACGTCCAGCAGGGCGAGATTTTTGCGTTGGTCGGGCCCGACGGCGCGGGCAAAACCACCACCATGCGCCTGCTGTGCGGTCTCATGGATCCCACCGAAGGCAAAGCGATCGTGGTGGGTCACGACGTCGCCAAGGAGCTGGATCAGGTGAAAGATCAGATCGGCTACATGGCCCAGCGCTTTGGTCTGTACGTCGATCTGACCGTCGAAGAAAACATGCGCTTCTACGCCGACCTGTTCGGCATCGTCGGACGCGAGTACGACGAACTGAGCACACGCCTTCTGCACATGACGCGCATGGATCCCTTCACCAAGCGTCCCGCCGGAAAATTATCGGGAGGCATGAAACAAAAACTCGCGTTGATGTGCACCCTTTTACACAAGCCGCGCGTGCTGTTCCTGGATGAGCCGACCAACGGAGTCGACCCAGTCTCTCGCCGCGATTTCTGGGCGATTCTATATCAGCTGGTGCGCAATGGCTTGACCGTGTTCGTCGCCACCGCCTACCTGGACGAAGCCGAGCGCGCCAATCGCGTGGCCTTCATGCATCACGGGCGGATCATCCGCTGCGATACTCCCTCGGCCTTGAAACACGGCCTTTCCGAGCATGTATATCTATTACAGTCGGAGAATCATCGCAACACGATCGACCTGCTGGAAAAGCAACCGGGAGTGCTGACCGTCCAGCCCGCGGGCGCCGATCTGCACTTGTTCGTCGACCAGCAGGTGACCTCGCCGGAAAAGCTGGTGGAGATCACGCCCTTCTCGTTTCGTCCTATCGTGCCATCGCTGGAGGACGTATTCATCGCCCTCGCCTACCGGGAGGAACCCGCCCATGCCGCATGAACCCGCCAACCCCCTTCATCCGTCCGTTGAGGCGCGACAGTCATGGAGCGCGTTCGCCGGGAGCATAACCGGCCCCGCCGTTCACATCGAACACCTGGTGAAACGATTCGGCGATTTCGTCGCCGTCGATGACGTGTCCATCGACGTCGCGCCGGGAGAAATCTTCGGATTCCTGGGACCCAATGGCGCCGGCAAATCGACCACCATCCGGATTCTCTGCGGCCTGCTCCAGCCCACCTCCGGAAGCGCCACCGTCGGCGGATTCGACGTCGAGACTCATCCCGAAGACATCAAGAAAACCATCGGCTATATGTCGCAGCGATTTTCGCTGTATGACGATCTGACCGTTCAGGAAAACATCGAGTTCTTCGGCGGCATCTACGGCGTGCCCGACGACAAACTTCCCGCGCGGCGCGACTACGTTTTGAAAATGGCCGGACTCGAGGACAAACGCGCGACGCTGACACGAACACTCTCCGGTGGATGGAAGCAGCGCCTGGCGCTCGGTTGCGCGATCCTCCACGAACCGCCGATTCTGTTTTTGGACGAGCCTACCAGCGGCGTCGATCCCATCGCGCGGCGGAACTTCTGGCACCTCATTTATGAGCTCTCCGCGTCCGGACACACCGTTTTCGTCACCACGCATTACATGGACGAAGCGGAATACTGCCATCGCATCGCCTTGATGTACGGTGGACGCGTCATCGCCCTGGGATCGCCCACCGAGCTGAAAACATCGCTTGGCGCGGGCCACTTGTTGAATCTCGAAAGCTCCGATATTCTGGGCGCCATGGCCGCGCTCGAAGGTAAGCCTGGCATGCTCGACATCGCGGTGTTCGGCGGCGGACTGCACATCAAGGTGGACCAACCCGCAACGGCGATCCCGGAGATTTACCGCATTCTTCAAGACGCCGGGATTCACGTCCTCACACTCGATTCGATCACGCCGTCCATGGAAGACGTCTTCGTCAGCCTGATCGAGAAAGAAGAGGCGAAAAAAGCCGCATGAGTCTGCGACGCACTCGAGCGCTTTTCCGCAAAGAGCTGCTGCACATCATTCGCGATCCGCGCAGCCTGGTTGCCGCCCTGCTGCAGCCGCTCATCATGCTGCTGATTTTCGGATGGGCGCTGAGCCTGGACGTCGATCGCATTCCCACCTACGTCTACGATCAGAGCCACACGCCCCAAAGCCAGGATCTGATCCGTGATTTCCAAGGCTCCCGCTATTTTCAAGTGATGCAGGTGAGCGGCTATCATGCGATCGAACTGGCCATCGACAAGCGGCAATGCCTCCTGGGAATCGCTATACCTCCGGATTTTGCAAAACAAATCGGACAGAAGCAGCAGACCCAGGTGCAGCTATTACTCGACGGCAGCGATTCGAACACCGCGTCCATCGCGCGCGGTTACGCGGAGACCATGGTCGCGTTGTATTCGCAGCGGCTTCAGACGCCGATTCAAACCGCGATGGGAGCTGTTCCGGCGCGCGTCAACGCCCAAGTCCGCGTGTGGTACAACCCGGACCTGCTGTCGCAGAATTTCATCGTTCCCGGATTGATCGCCGTCATCGTGATGATCATCGCGGCGAACCTCGGGTCGTTGACCATCGCTCGCGAATGGGAGAACGGCACCATGGAGCAGTTGCTTTCCACTCCTGCGCGTCCTTCGGAAATCGCGTTCGGGAAATTGTTCGCCTATTTCCTGGTGGGCGTGGTCGATATGCTGATCGCGCTGATCGTCGGCGTGTACGTGTTCCATGTCCCATTGAAAGGAAGCGTGACGCTGCTGCTCTTTTCGAGCTGCCTATTCCTGTTCGGATCGCTCGCGCTCGGCATCCTGGTGTCGGCGTCGTTCCGAACACAACTGCTTGCCTATCAAATGGGGACGTTCATTTCGTTTCTGCCGGCGTTTCTACTTTCCGGATTTATTTATTCGATCGACAACATGCCGCGCGTGATTCAGGTGATCGCGGTGTTTGTGCCGGCTCGTTATTACATGGAAATTGCGCGCGGTATTTTCCTGAAAGGACTCGGCGTCCGTACCTTGTGGTTCGACTTGTTGTTGATGGTGTTCTACTGCGTGTCCGTGTGCTATTTCACCACGCGAAAGCTGCGACAGAAGGTGGCTTGAGCGCACAGCGTAGCGTTGTGCGCGGTAAAGAAAGGAACTATGAGCGCACAGCAGCGCGTTGTGCGCGGAGGAAAAATGAAACAAAGACTCCGCCGGATGATCCAAAAAGAATTCATACAGGCCCTTCGCGATCCGCGCATGCGGTCCATGCTATTCATTCCTCCTCTGATTCAGTTGCTGATTTTCGGTTACGCCGTGAACCTGGATGTGGACAACGCCAAGATCGCGTGGATGGATCAGGACCGCACTCCCGAAAGCCGCGAGCTGCTTTCCCAGTTTGAAGGATCGGGACGATTTCTCATCGTCGGCACCCCGCGCGACGAGCGCGCCATGCAGCAGATGCTCGACCGCAGCCAGGTGGATGGCGTCATTCGTGTCCTGCCGGGGTTCGGACGCGACATCGAACGCGGCCGCCCCACCAGCGTCCAAGTGCTGGTCGACGGCACCAACTCCAACACCGCGTCCATCGTCTCGGGTTACGCCACTCAATGTATCGCGCGGTACTCCAACCAGGCGATGCAGAAGCAGCAAACGGCGAAATTGGTCGCTGTGACCGCGGACGTCGGGCCCATGCATATGTCGATACCTGGCGTCGAGTCGCGTACTCGCGTCTGGTTCAATCCCGATCTGCGCAGCCGGAATTATTTTATTCCCGGCGTCATCGTGAACATCATCACCCTGGTGACGCTCTCGCTGACGGCAATGGCGATCGTGCGCGAAAAAGAAATCGGCACCATGGAGCAGCTCATGGTCACGCCGCTTCGCCCCACCGAGCTCATCCTGGGCAAGACGCTTCCGTTCGTACTGGTGGGCCTGTGGGACATGATGCTGGTGCTCGGCGCCGCTCTTTTGCTATTCCATATTCCGTTCAATGGGAGCTTCACGTTGCTGGTGGGGTCCACGCTGCTGTTCCTGTTGACCACGCTGGGCGCGGGCCTGTTCATCTCCACCGTTTCGCAAACGCAGCAGCAGGCCATGATGGCGACCATGATTTTTTTCCAGCCGTTCTTCATGCTGAGCGGATTCACGTTCCCCATCCGCAACATGCCCCAAATCGCGCAGTGGCTGACGTATGTGAACCCGGTGCGCTACTTCATGGAGATCGTACGAGGCGTGTTCTTACAAGGGTCCGGCGTGGAAGCGCTGTGGCCGCAAATGGTCGCCCTCGCAGTTTTCGGCGTCACCATTTTGTGGCTCAGCGTCCAGCGCTTTCACAAGCATCTGGAGTAGCACTTGGGGGGCGGACCCCCTGGTCCGCGCGCGATCCCCTGATCGCGCTTATCTGTCAATTGTAGTTATCGCCCTCTTTAGTCTTATCTGTGTTCAACTGCGGCCATCCAGCCTCACGGTTCGCTACACTCGATCTATGGACTCTCGCCGCCATTTTCTCGGCAAAGTTGCGTCCGGACTGGGCACGCTGGCTGCTGTGCCTCGGAACGTCCTCGGCGCGAATGAACGGATTCGCTTCGGAATTATCGGCTTCGGCGATCGCGCGACGGAGCTGCTCAATCACATGCGCGCCTGTCCCAACACGGAGGCAGTCGCGTTCTGCGATGTCTACACCAAACAGCTCGAGCGCGCCAAGAGTCTGGCCCCATCCGCGGCGACCTATCTCGATCACCGCCGCCTGCTGGAGGATCACTCGATCGACGCCGTGATCGTCGCCACGCCGCAGCACCTGCATGCCGAACATTTCTGCGCCTCGCTCGAGGCCGGCAAGCATTTGTATCAGGAAAAAACCATGGCGTTCACCGTGGAGCACGCCAAGCTCATGCGCGCGTCGTTTCGAAAGGACGCCGGCAAGCACACCGTGCAGATCGGTCATCAATCGTGCTCGTTCGGACACATGACCGATGTGCGCATGTTCCTCTCCGAACGGGAGCGCATGGGTCAGATCACCGCCATCGACATGCACATGTATCGCAACACGCCGCATGGCAAGCCGCAGTGGTCGCGGACGTCACGAATCACGCCGGACGTGAATTCGGAAAATGTTCTATGGAAGTCCTTCCTGGGCGGCGCACCTGATCGCGAATTCGATCCCAACCGCTTCATCAACTGGCGCTACTTCTGGGATTACTCGGGCGGCAATGTTTACGAGAACATGTGCCACCAGATTTCCTTCTGGTACAAAGCCCTGGATTTGCAGATCCCCAAAGCGGTGACCATGAATGGCGGCGTCTATCTTTGGAAAGACGGCCGCGAAGTGCCCGATACGATGGCGGTCGCGATCGAGCAGCCGGAAGACATGCTGATCAGTTGGGCGTCCGGTTTCGGTAACAATCAACTGGGCGTGACCGAAGATGTGCTGGGCGACAACGGCACCATTTCGCGGGATCAGCAGGTGCGCTACCTTCCGCAGAAAGTGAATCGTCCGGACGGAAATGAAATGGTGGGCCACGCAACCAACACGCCGCAGGTCCACATGCAGAATTTTGTCGATTCCATTCGCGGCTCCGCGACACCGAATTGTCCGTTCGATCTGGGCTTCCGCGTCTCCATCGCATCGCGTATGGCGGTGGATAGCTACCGGCTGGGACGCACGGTCCGATGGGACGCGAAGAAAGAGGAGATCGTTTAAGCGTTGGACTTCGGTTACTCACCAGAGCAGAATCAGCTCCGCAAGTCGATCCGAGAATTCGCGGAAGCGGAAATGCGGCCGCACGTGATGGAGTGGGATGAGACCCAGCATTTCCCCGTCGACGTGTTTCGCGAACTGGGGCGCATGGGCGTGCTGGGCGCGGTCTTCCCGGAGCAGCTCGGCGGCTCCGGATACAGCTACGTCGATTACAGCATCCTCATGGAAGAGCTGGCGCGAGTCGATCCATCCATCGCGCTCAGTGTGGCGGCGCACGTCTCGCTGTGTACCAATCACATTTATCTTGCCGGGAGTCGCGAGCAACGTGAGCGCTACATTCCCAAGCTCGCGAGTGGTGAGTGGATCGGCTGCTGGTCGCTGACCGAGCCCGAAGCCGGATCGGACGCGGGCGGGACGCGGACGCAAGCCGTGCTCGCCGGCGATACGTGGGTTCTCAACGGCGGAAAGACGTTCACCACCAACGCGCACGTCGCTGATGTGTGTGTGGCGATGGCGGTGACGGATCGCGCGGCTTCGTCGCACGGAATTTCGGCCTTCATTCTCGAAACAGGCACGCCCGGTTTTCGCGTCGGCAAGAAAGAGAACAAGCTGGGAATGCGCTGCTCGCCGACCGGTGAGGTGCTGTTCAGCGATTGCCGGCTTCCCGAATCGCAGCTCTGTGGAAAGCGCGGCGAAGGATTTGTCGACAGTCTGCGGATTCTCGACGGCGGACGAATCTCCATCGCCGCTCTATCCGTCGGACTCGCGCAAGGCGCGTATGAAGCAGCGCTGAAGTATTCCAAGCAGCGGAAACAGTTCGGGCGTTTTATTTCCGAGTTTCAAGCCATCCAGAACAAGCTGGCCGATATGGCCACCGACATCGACGCGGCACGATTGATGACGCTCCGCGCAGCATGGATGAAGGACAACGGATCGAGCGTGAACAAAGAATCGGCCATGGCCAAGCTGCACTCGTCGGAAGTCGCGGTGCGGGCGGCGAACGACGCGTTGCAGATCCACGGCGGCTACGGATTCATCAAAGACTATCCCGTCGAAAAATTCTATCGCGACGTGAAATTGTGCACCATCGGCGAAGGCACCAGCGAGATCCAGCGTCTGGTGATCGCACGACAATTGCTCAAAAGCGGATGCTGAGTCTAGTCCCCGGCGATCAACCGCTCCCTATGGTCACGGCTCCGCGCGCTTCTCGAGCCGTGACCAAAGGGAGCGGTTGATCCGCCGGTTAGAAACGAATGGAGACTGCCAACAAAATCATCGCGGGCGACGTACGCGCCCTGGCTCGTGCCGCGACCTGGATCGAGAATCGCCACCCCGAAGCCGAAGCGTTGCTGCGCGAGCTGTTTCCGCGCACCGGGCGAGCAATGATCCTGGGCGTCACGGGACCGCCGGGCGCGGGCAAGAGTACATTGTGCGATCAGCTGATGCGCGTCCTGCGCGCCGAAGACAAGACCGTGAGCGTGATCGCGGTCGATCCCTCCAGTCCATATACTGGCGGGGCAATCTTGGGCGATCGCATCCGCATGCAGCAGCACCATGCCGATCCGGGCGTGTTCATCCGCTCCATGGCGACGCGTGGATGGATGGGCGGACTCGCCGGAGCGACCACGGAAATGACCATGCTGCTCGATGGCGCGGGGTTTGATGTGGTGATCGTCGAAACCGTCGGCGTCGGTCAGGATGAAGTCGAAATCGCGCGGCTGGCCGACGTGACCATGGTCGTGATGGTGCCCGGCATGGGCGACGATGTGCAGGCGATCAAAGCCGGTATTATGGAAATCGCCGACGTGTTCGTCATCAACAAAGCGGACCTGCCTGGCGCCGAAAAACTGGAGCGTGAACTGAAGAGTTACCTGACGCTTTCGCATCGGCCCGACGGGTGGTCGCCGCCGATCGTGCAGACGGTGGCCAACGACGGCAAGGGGATCGACGAAGCGCTGGCAGCGGCGCGCGAGTATCATGCTCGTGGAACCAGCCGGGCTCGCGCCGCGGATATTTGGAAAATTCGTTTGCGGGAAATGCTGCGGGAACGCGTGCTCGAGAAGTTCCCGGAAGAAGACTTGGCAGCGGCCGGCCGGGACGTTGCGGAACGGCGCCGCGATCCGTTTTCGATTTTGCACGAGTGGCTGAAACGATGAAAATCGACCATCTCGGAATCGCCGTGAAGTCGCTGGATCAAGCTCTTGCGTTTTATCGTGACCAGCTCGGACTCGATGTTTCGATGCGCGAGACGGTAGAGATTGAAAAGGTGAACGTCGCGATGCTGCCGTTGGGCGACCCGCGCATCGAGCTGCTGGAGCCGATGCAAAGCGATTCGGTGATCGGGAAATTTCTTGAGAAACGCGGCGAAGGATTGCATCACGTGGCGCTGAAGGTGCCGGATCTGAACGCGTCTGTCGAGCGGCTGAAATCGTCGGGTGCGCGGTTGTTGAATGAGCCGCGGGCGGGCGCGGGCGGTCATCTCTATGTGTTCGTGCATCCGTCGTCCACCGGCGGCGTGTTGCTGGAATTGATTCAAGAATGAAACCAACCATTGGGATTATCGGCGGCAGCGGGTTGTACTCGATGCCGGGATTTGAGGCGCACGAAGAGCGCGCGATCGAGACGCCGTGGGGCGCTTCGTCGGACAAATACATTGTCGGAAAGCTTGCCGGAAAAGAGGTCGCGTTTCTGGCACGGCACGGGCGCGGTCATCGCATCTCGCCATCGGAACTGAATTTCCGCGCGAACATTTACGGATTCAAGTGGCTGGGTGTGGAGCGAATCTTGTCGCTGAGCGCAGTTGGGTCGTTGAAGGAGGAACACAAGCCGTTGGACTTCGTGATTCCGGACCAGTTTGTGGACCGGACAATGGGACGCGTCTCGACGTTTTTCGGCGAAGGCTTGGTCGCGCATATCAGCTTCGCGCATCCCGTGTGTCCGCAACTCGCGCGTACCGCGCTCGCTGCAACGCGAGAGGTTGGAGTGAACAGCAAGCTTGGCGGGACCTACATCTGCATGGAAGGACCTGCGTTTTCGACGCTCGCCGAATCGAACCTGTATCGCAGTTGGGGTATGGACGTGATCGGCATGACCAATCTGCAGGAAGCCAAGCTCGCGCGCGAAGCGGAGATCTGCTACACGACCATCGCCATGGTGACCGACTACGATTGCTGGCACGAAGATCACGACGCAGTGACGGTCGACCAGATTGTCGCAGTGCTCATGAGGAACGCGGAAAACGCCTGCAAAGTGATCGAGGCCGCAGTTCGCTCGATGCCTGCCGCGCGGGAATGCAAGTGCGGATCGGCGCTGGCGCACGCGCTGATTACCGATCGCAAGGCCATTCCTGAAGCGACAAAGAAGAAGCTGGAGCTTCTCGTTGGAAAGTACCTGTAAGGAGCTGCTCGGGTATTGCCTGCGTGGCGAAGAGTGGCCATCCGGGCTGCTCGATCGCGCAATCGCGGTAGACGACGGTCGCGCGTTCATGTCCGTCGTGGTAGAAAGACTCGGCGATCTGTTCGAGCCGCGGTTGTGCGACGTGTATCGTCGGCTGTTCACGCAAGTGATCGAGCGGGTTGCGCCCGAGCTTCGCTCGCGCTTGCGGCGTCCGAATCCAGGGCCATTGCCGGTACGCGTGGATCGGGTGTATGTGCTCTCGCGCGTCACACTCGGCGCCGATGTTGCAGTCACCAGCGTGATGCTCGATGGGGCGAAGAAACGGTATCCCGACGCGGAAATCGTTTTTGTGGGGCCTCGGAAATCGTACGAAATGTTCGAGGCGGATTCCCGGATCGTGCATCGTGAGGTTCCGTACGCCCGTGGTGGATCGCTGGCGGAACGGTTGCGCACGTCCGCTGAGCTGTGGTTTGACGACGGCATTGTGATCGATCCCGATTCGAGGTTAACCCAGCTCGGGTTGCTGTCCGTGTGCGACGAATCGCGATATTACTTATTTGAAAGCAGATCGGTTAGGGGCGAAGGAAGGTTACCGGATCTGGCGGCGGCTTGGGTTCGTTTGGTAATTTCACAAAATGCGAAGCCCTACGTGGCTCCGCTGCCCGTGGCGGGTGAAGCGGCCGATATCACGGTCAGTCTGGGTGTGGGCGAAAATCCGGCGAAGAGGCTTGGCGACGATTTCGAGCGCGAGTTGTTTGCGATGTTGACGGGCGCTTCGGTGTTGGTCGACAAGGGCGGGTCCGTGGAGGAGCGGGCTCGTGTGGAGCGGGCGATTCAGGCGGGCATGCGGACGCAGGATGGATCGTTCGCTCCATTCGCTGCGGAGATCGGAAGGTCGAAATTGTATATCGGATACGACTCAGCGGGCGGACATGTCGCGTCGGCATGCGGGGTTCCGGCGATCTGCATTTTCGCGGGCGCGGTGAGCGATCGATTCTTTGAGCGATGGAAACCGCTTGGCACGGCGATTCGCGGAGAAGATCCGGAAGTGCTGACCCACGTGGCCCGCGCGCTTCGGCGATTGAGATAATCGAGTGGATGGCTGACCGCGCTTTACTGAGTTTCCTGGCGATGGCGTCGATTTCCATCGGCCAGACCACGCCCGCTCCTGCGCTGCCCTTCCTGGACTGGAAGGCCTGCCCCTTCGAAGGATGCGCCTATCGCGAGTGGACCGCGAATAAGCCGGTCACCGCATATGACACCTGGAAGGAAGACCGGCGGGCGCTCGCGCAGCTGGGGACAGGCGAGAAAGTCACCGGCGTCACCGGGGTTGTGATTACTTTCAAACCGGGGATCGCTCGCATGGATCGCGACCTTGGCAATCTGCATCGCGGAGACACGATCCTTACCTACACTTATCGCGGTGAAGGAGTCTCGGCCGTTTGGTTCAATGGCAGGTTCGATCCCGATTTCGACCTTTCATTCGCGAAATTGCCTGACGGGACCGGGTGCGGCGGCGAACATTGTGCGGCCACCATCGTCGATCTCGGAATGAAAGTGTGGTGGGCGCAGGTGAAGCTGAAAGACGGACGAATGGGTTGGGTGAAGATGGATGGCATGCCATTCGACGGCGTCGACTTGCTGGCCGGCAATCGTGTCCGAAGCGCCCCGCAAGAAGCGCGGAGCCGCTTTTAGCCGCCGTCTCGAGGAGATAGCGAAATGTGTGCCGTTAGCTACACGCATCCCGCTAAACGGCGGCTAAAACCGGCTCCCTCTCTGAGTCGAGATTAAGGGTCGTTGGGAATGGTGGGTGTCGATGGGATTCGCAGGTATCGGAAAATAAAGCCGATCTTTTTGCGGGGAGCGGTGTGACTGCTCAGCCAGTCAGCAGCACGACGCGCGCGCGATGGCCTCGCGACAACTTCTCGTCGGTGGTATAGAGCACGGAGTTGGTAGCTTCCGCAAGAGCTATGTATGCGGCATCGTAGGCGGTGAAGTTGTGGCGCAGTTCCCAAATTCGGCCGAGCAGCGGAATGTGCGAATAGCGCGTGGCTGGTAGTTGGGCCAACTGGGCCAGAAGCTGCCGGGTTCGATGCTGGTCAAGTTGCCGCCCTACTGTCAAATTTCTCAGGGCGTTCGCGACTTCCACATCCAGCAGATGTGGAACAATGCATGGCGCGTCGATTTGAGCCAGAACCACTCTCAGCGGCTGCGCCGCGGGCCGGTTCATGAGGAACTCGACGACGATCGATGCGTCGAGGACGATCATCGGGAATTGCGCATTTCACGAATGACTTCAGCGGCGCTTCGCCGGGCTGGAATGGGTTTCGTCTGGGCTACACGTTCCAGCCACTCCTGCATGGTGGGACGCTCGGCGGAGCGCTCGAGTTCGCGCTTGATGAAATCGGAGAGGCTCATGCCTTCGCGGGCGGCTCGGGATTTGAGAGTGCGGTGGACCTGGTCGGGGACGTTGCGGATCTGGACCATCTTAGACATGTTTCCAGTATATATAACATGTGCTCAACATGTTCATCTTCTGGCGCCGCTTCAGTTCAAAGACCCTGGGAACTTGGGCGATGGCGGACCTTTCGGACCCGGCCTAAGAAGCAGACGATGAACGCGACTCCGTATGAGGGGAACAGCCATGGGTGCCACCACCGTTCAGCGCTCGGATCAAAGAACCAGCCGCATGTGAACGTCGCCAAACCTGCCAGAAGCGCGGCTGAGCCTACCCAATCGACCGGGGTTCGTTGATCACGCCGGAATCCCGTGGCGAAATCGCCAGTCAGCACGGCAGCCACGATGGCGAGAGATGTAGCTGAGATCTCGAAAAGCGTGGAGGGGTCAATGAACCATTCGTGGCCAGCGATCCACGCACTGGCCCAGATGCACACGGAGAGTACTAGCCAGATCCGCCTCTTTCCAAGTGCGGGAATTGAAACTACGTCATTGAGCGCTCTCGCGCCGAACCGTGCAGCTCCAAAGGTGGTGATCGCGGCGATCATCATGGTTCCACGTAACCCTGTTCTCGCTGCCTTTCCCCACAGCGCCATGGCAATGTTCGGATTCAGGCTGGGTCGGTAGTACTCGGACGCAAATACAGCCACATCGATCACTCCAACCAGCAGGAGTGCTCCGCACAACGGGAGTGCAATTCCCATCACCGCTGTTTTCATGACATCCTTCTTGCTTGCAGTCAATGCGGAAGATAGATTGGTTGCCAATAAGGACAAAGGGGCCACGTAGAAGCCGAGGATCGAGAATCCATGGCACAAGTCCCACAGTGTTGGAGCATGGTCTGACGCTTGAAGCCAATGGAGCGCAGCAGGCCATCCGCTACGGACGCGAATCAGAGCGGCGAAGAGGACAGCAACCGCGAGCTTGTTCGTGAATAGGGCCTGCTTGGAACTCATGCGCCAACTCTGCAGGCCAGTAAGGAAGAGGAAAACGAGAATGGCGGCAGCAACCGCGGTGGATTCAATCTGCGATATCTCGCGACCGATTATCCATTGTGCTTGCCACGATGCAATCACGGCGGCAAGTTCCGCCATCCAAAGTACTAGAAACGAGATGCAGCAAAGCCGCGCATACCAGGCGGGGATCAAGCCAAGCGAGTGCTCGACTACGTTGAGCAATGGAGTCTTTGCCTGTTGGGATGTAGTCGCCGGCCCGATAAAGAATAGGGCCGTCAATACCACCGATCCTATCGCGACGACCACTGCGTTTATCGCTGCTGAATGGAACAAGAAGATGTCATTGCCGTGAATAAACCAAAAAGGAAAGTTTAGAAATAGCGTTGCCGTGATTAGCGCTACCTTCTTCCAAGCCCCTGGCGTTGGCCCGGTGTCAGGCTGCGGATCTGACCAGCGAATGCGTAGCACTATTCTTTCGACACCAAAAACCAGTTGAGGTTCCCGCCCCGAATGACCCGCTACATGTACATCCCACCGTTGACGTCGAGGACATGGCCGGTGATGTACGACGCTTCCTCGCTCGCGAGAAACTTCACGGCGGCTGCGATGTCTTCGGGTTTGCCTAAACGCTTCAGCGGAATGTGCGCGAGCAGGTTGGCTTTCAGATCATCGGAAAGAACGGCGGTCATGTCGGTGTCGATGAAGCCGGGGGCGACGGCGTTGACGGTGATGTTGCGGCTGGCCATTTCTTGCGCGAGGGATTTGGTCAGACCGATCAGACCGGCCTTCGATGCTACGTAATTCGCCTGACCGGGATTGCCGGTTTCGCCGACGATCGAAGAGATGTTAATGATGCGGCCCCAGCGTTCCTTCATCATTCCTTGAAGCACTTGTTGGATCGCCAGAAAAGCACCGGTGAGGTTGGTGGCGATGACGGCGTCCCAATCGTCTTTTTTCATTCGCAAGGCCAGGCCGTCCTTGGTGATGGCCGCGTTGTTGACAAGGATGTCGATTTTGCCGGCTTTGGCGAAGGCCGCTTTGATGGAATCGGACGAAGCGAGATCCAACTCGACCCAGGTGGAGTTGGGGATTTCTTTCGACGCGGCTTCGAGCTTCGACGCATCGCGGGCGGCTAGCACGACTTTGGCGCCGGCGGAGGCAAGGGCTCTGGCACAGGCGAGGCCGATGCCGCGGCTGGCTCCCGTAACAAAAGCGGTCCTGTTTGTCATATTTCATTCGCGCACAACGACATAACCAGTCTGTGCGCTAATAATGATTATGGCTTATGACGACCTGCGCGAGTTTGTGCGCGCACTGGAGAAGCACAAGGAGCTGAAGCGGATTCCGTTTGAGGTGGATCCGGTATTGGAGATCACGGAATTCGCCGACCGGAGCGTCAAGAACGGTGGACCCGCGCTGCTGTTCGAGAAGCCCAAGGGATCGAAGATTCCGGTGCTGATCAATGCGTTCGCCAGTATGCGTCGGATGGAGATTGCGCTGGAAGTTTCGTCGGTGAATGAGATCGCCGCGAGGATTTCTGAGTTTCTGGAAATGCGCATGCCGGAGGGCCTGCTGGGGAAATTGAAGATGCTGCCGAAGCTCGCCGAGATGGGGGCATTTTTTCCCAAGATGGTTTCCGGCGGCCCGTGTAAGGAGGTGATTCGTCGCGACGATTTTTCGCTGGACTATTTTCCGATTTTGAAGTGTTGGCCGGAGGATGGCGGGCGATTCATCACACTGCCCATGGTGTTTTCGAAGAATCCGGATACGGGGAAGCGCAACTGCGGATGCTACCGGATGCAGATTTACGACGCCCGGACGACCGGGATGCACTGGCAGACGCATAAGCAGGGGGCGGAGCACTATCGACGTGCCAAAACAAAACGGATGGACGTCGCGGTGGCGATTGGCGCGGATCCGGCGACCATGTATTCGGCGATTTTGCCGCTGCCGCCGGATCTGGACGAGATGATGATTGCGGGATTCATTCGATCGAAGCCGGTGGAGATGGTGAAGTGTGAAACGGTCGACATCGAGGTTCCGGCGCAGTCGGAAATCGTGCTGGAGGGTTACGTCGAACTGGGCGAGCTTCGCACCGAAGGCCCGTTCGGCGATCACACTGGATTTTATTCGCTGGAAGACGAGTATCCCGTCTTCCATGTCACGTGCATCACGCATCGCAAAGATCCGATTTATGCGACGACCATCGTGGGGCCGCCTCCCATGGAAGATTTCTACATGGGCAAGGCGATCGAGCGGATTTTTCTTCCGCTGATGCGGCTGCAACTTCCTGAAGTCCGCGACATCTGCATGCCGGCGGAGGGAATTTTTCACAATATGATTCTGGTGGCGATCCGGAAATCGTATCCGGGACATGCGAGAAAAGTCATGCACGCGATCTGGGGGCTGGGTCAGGCGATGTTTTCGAAATGCATTGTGGTGGTGGATGAAGACGTCGATGTGCAGAACGTGAGCGAAGTGGCGTGGAAGGCGCTGAACAACATCGATCCGGAGCGCGATATTCAATTCGTGATGGGACCGGTGGATTCGCTGGATCATTCGAGCCGTTTGCCGAATTATGGATCGAAGATGGGGGTGGATGCGACGAAGAAGTGGCCCGGTGAAGGATTCACGCGTCCGTGGCCGGGTGTCATCAAGATGCCGGACGACGTGCGGGCTCGGGTGGACGAGCTTTGGAGGCGGGCTGGGTTGAAATGATAAACTGAAATCACACGGCGGCTGTAGCTCAGTTGGTAGTAGCGCCAGATTGTGGTTCTGGATGTCGTGGGTTCAAATCCCACCAGCCGCCCCAAATACAAGGGGATTCGAGTGCGTCTGTGGTGGGTCGCGATCGCAATGGCCGTCGCTGGAGCCGCCCAGGACCCAGCCGAACCGCCCCTGACTACGTCGCAAAAATGGGATCACTTCAAAGAGGAAACCGCTACTCCATTCACATTGGGGGCGGGGGCGTTCAACGCACTGATCTCACAGGCCACGCGATCGACGCCGCTTTATGGACGCGCGTGGTCGGCGTATCCGAAGCGATTCGGGGCTTCTGTCGGCGATATCGTGAGTCAGAATTTCTTTGGCGATTTCATGCTCGCGTCGGCATTGCATGAGGACCCGCGCTATTTTCGAATGGGTCCGACGCACAAATTGTGGCCGCGAGTAGGGCATGCGATCGGGCATGCGATCATCACGCGAACCGATTCGGGGTCGACGACGTTTAACTGGTCCAATGTGCTGGGGACCGCGATGAGCGCCGGATTGTCGAATGCGTATTATCCTGCAGCCAGCCAGACCGCTTTAGCGGCGGGATCGAACTGGGGCACCAGCGTCGCTGGATCGGGGCTAGCGAATCTGATGCCCGAGTTCTGGCCCGATTTCAAGGGTTGGATGAAGCGCCGCTTTTCGAAACACTAGGAGCTTGTCGGGACCCGGTCGCTACGCTCGCGGCTCGGTGCCGACGGTTCTTCCGCTATCTTGGATGTCATGAAGATTACACGTTGGCTGCTGCTGATTATTGCCGCGGTTGGATTGGCGGCCGCGCCGCAGGGGCCCGGGAAGAAGGATGCGCCGAAGACGGCGGATGCCAAGGTTCCGGCCGCAAAGCTGGTGGATATCAATAGCGCGAGCGCCGCGGATCTGGATGTGCTGCCGGGAATCGGCAAAGCGTATTCGGCAAAGATTATCGCGAACCGGCCGTATCGGGTGAAGACGGACCTGATCACGAAAAAGATCGTGCCGCAGGTGACTTACGACAAGATCAAGGACCTGATCATCGCCAAGCAGGGGACGTCGAAATAATCAGAGGCCGCTGCGCTTCACAGCATAGTCGATGGCTTCCTGTGGAACCTTGAATTCAGCGTGTGCGCCGTTGCCTTTGAAGCCGATCTCCTTGATTCCGGCGGCGCTGGTGTAATAGGCGTCCACGGTCATGCGGCGGACCCAGCCGAAGAATTTGATCCCAGCGGCCAAGTCAGGAGTTTCGTTCTTGCGATAGGCGAGCTTGTCGAGCATCGCGGTGCGCTCCGCCGGTTTCGCGGTGAGAAAATCGGTGGAATATTCCCGCGTCATGGCGCGATCGAGCCACGCGAGTCCGCCGGTGTAGATCGCGGACATTTCCGGATTCTGACTGGACAGCAGATCGATAAACTCGGCCGCGCTGCCTTTCGAAGCTCCGGGAACGATGATCTCGCAGAGGGATTTCAGGGTCGCAAATTCGTGCGTGTTCAGGGCCTTTGGCCGGTATACACCCGCCGTTTTGGCATCCGCGGCCACGGCTTGATGGACGTGCTGCGCCGAGGCGACTTCGAGCGGCCCAGCGAGCGCCATGGCGGCGATCGCGCCGAGTGCGTCTCTTCTCGTGGTTTCAGACATTGCCTTTCCTCATTTCTTCGGCGAGATATTCCGCGGTTCTCCAGGCCAGCGCGCAGATGGTCAGCGTCGGATTCTTATCCGGATTGCTGACGAACGGCGCGGCGTCGGCGACGAAGACGTTCTTGACGTCGTGCGACTGGCAGTATTTGTTGAGCGCGGACGTCTTGGGATCGTTGCCCATGCGGATGGAGCCGACTTCGTGAATAATTTCTCCACCGATCGAGATTTTCTGGTCGGTCGGACGCGACGACCGCGTCACGGTGCCGCCCATCGTCTCGATCAGGTCGGTAAAGGTTTTTTCCATGTGTTCGACTTGCTTCAGTTCCGCGTCGGTCCATTTGAAATGGAATTTCAGAACCGGGATGCCATACTTGTCGACCACATTGTTGTCGATTTCGCAATAGGTGTCGGGGTTGGGGATCATTTCACCCCGTCCGGCGAAACTCACGCGCGAGCCGTATTCGTCGTAGATCGCTTTTTTCAGCGAATCGCCGTAGCCCTCGACGCGATTGGCGACGCCGGTGTAGGAGCCGATCCCAGGCATGCTGTAGCCGCCGCTCAATTCGATGTGATAGCCACGGGGAAAATCGGTCTTCTTGTCCCACAGCCACCAGGGAATGTAGAGATGCGCGCCGCCCATGCCGTCGGAATCGTGACGAGGCATGCCGCGCAGCGCCGGGAGGCTCGCGCCCAGGCTGAATCCGGTGTTGTCGGTCAAGTAGCGGCCGACCGCACCCGACGAATTCGCCAACCCATTGGCATGCCGCGGCGCGCGCGAGTTGAGCAGCAGGCGCGTCGATTCGCAACAGCTCGCGGCCAGCACCACGGTACGGCACTTGACCTGCTTTTCGGTTCGCGTCACTTTGTCGATGTAGGAAACCGCGGTCACGCGTCCTTCCGAATCCGTGATCAACTCGCGAGCCATCGCGTTGGTGATCAGGTTCACGCGCCCGGTCTTCATCGCGGGAAAAACCTGCACCTGGCTTGAGGAATAGTTCGACGCTGAAATACATCCGCGCCCACACTCGCCGCAGTAATGGCACGCCGGCCGGCCGTTGGTCGGTTTCGTGATCACGGCAAGCCGGTTGGGAATGCAGGGAATCCCGAGCTTGTCGGCGGCTTTTTTGATGAGCACTTCATGGACGCGCGGCGGCGGGCAGGGCTGAAACACTCCGTCGGGCGCGCTGCGGATTCCTTCCTTCGATCCCGTGATGCCGATGAAGGATTCCGCCTTGTCGTAATATGGCGCGATGTCCTCGTAAGAAATCGGCCAGTCGGTTCCAACACCGTCGCGCGAGTAGGGCTTCAGATCGTAATCTGCGTAGCGCAGCGAAATGCGTCCGTAGTGATTGGTGCGTCCGCCGACGATGCGCGAACGGAACCACTGAAACTTCGATCCTTCGGCGACCGTATACGGTTCGCCTTCCAGATGCCAGCCGCCGGCGTGCGCGCTGAACCAGCCGAAGTCGCGGCCGCGGCCGAAATAGCTGGCTCCGCCTTCGCCCGATCCTCGATGCGGATAATCGTACGGCCACTTATGCTCCTTGAAATCCGTCTCCGGGTGGAGCATGGGGCCGGCTTCCAGCAGGGTGACGCTCACGCCGAGGTCGGCCAGGACCTTGGTAACCGTGCCGCCGCCGGCGCCGGATCCAATAATGACCACGTCGGCAACGGGGGCGCTCCGTGTGATTTGGAACATGCAACGATTATAAACTTGTGTGTAACCTGACGGCGGCGGAGTCGTCTATAATCGGCGAAGGACCCATGGATGAAATAACCCCTCCGGTGGGGACACCCGAACCCGTGTCCCCGGCGCCAAAATCCACGGCGTCGGCGACCATTTCCTGGCTGCGCGACCTGTTTCTCAGCGTCCTGATCGCGATCGTGGTCATTCTGTTCCTCTATCAGCCGGTGAAGGTGGAAGGGACCAGTATGATGCCGTCGCTGGTGGACCAGGAACGCATCTTCATCAACAAGTTCATCTACCGTTTCGGCCTGTCCGACATCGGGCGTGGCGATACGGTGGTGTTCTGGTTCCCGGGCGATCCTTCGAAATCGTATATCAAGCGCGTGATCGGCGTTCCAGGCGACAGCGTGGAAGTACGCGACGGGACGGTGTTCGTAAACAACGCGGCGTTGAGTGAATCCTACGTGCCGGAGGAGTATCGCGACCACGTTTCCATGCCTCGGCGGACGGTTCCATCGGATCAGTATTTCGTACTTGGCGATCACCGGGTTTCGTCGAACGACAGCCGCAATTGGGGCATGGTCCCGAGGAACTACATCTATGGGAAGGCCGTGTTTGTGTACTGGCCGCTGGAGCGGCTAGGATTGCTGCACTAGAGGTTTGGTAAAGACGTCCAGACCCGGTTGCTGACGCTCGCGGTTCGGTGCCAATGTTCCGGATTCTTCGCGTTCGTCATCGCATCCAAACCGGTGCCGAATCTCACACCGAACCACGAACGCAGTGAGTGGGTCCACTCGCGTCACGCAACGTTCTATCGCCGCGAAAAGAGCCAGCTCAATACGGTCAGCACGACGCTTAGGATCAGGCACGTGACGACGGGGAAATAAAACGTGGTGTTCTTTCCGCGAACGACGAGGTCGCCAGGAAGACGGCCGAACCGGATCGGCAGGCGCTCGCCAAAGGGCACCAGGACGCCTAAAATCAGGAGCGCCAGACCCGCGTAGATCAGCATCCGGCCCATGCTTCCATTGTTACAGAGACGACGTTCGGCGGATTCCGATATCCTCTCTTCTTGCGCCGATGGTTTCTTGCCACATTTATCGTAGCCCGATGTCTGTACGCGCAGGCTCCATACCAGGCCGCGAACTACTCCGGGCTTTCAAGTGCGCGCCAATTGCGCATCTATCCTGTTGGTGGCCCGCCGAAAGTGATTGATGTTCCCTCGCGGCTTGCACGTGTGAAATTTGCTAGCGATGGCAGCGCATTATACGCACAACTCTGGTCGGAGCCGTTGACGGAATTAGAACAAATACCCGGTCTCGTCAAGATCGAATTCAATCCGATTCGCTCGGTTCCGGTCCCTGGAACTCGCGGTTTCGGAATAAGCGACTTCGCAATTTCTCTGGACCATAGCCGGATCGTAATCTCAGGCAGACATCGTGAAAAGGGCCAGACGAAGTGTGGCCTCTTCGACGTTAGCGTCTCCAACGGCACGGCTCGACAGGTCCTCGCAGTGGACTGCAACTATCGATGGCCCTGGACTGATCTTTCTCTAGCTCCCGCAGCGGACAAAGCCGTTGCGAGCTTTGGAAACGCTCATACGGATCACAACTACCATTTAGACTTGATCGACCCTGTTCACGGCACGACAAAGTCCATGGCGATCTCGATCGCGCCATTTGGTCACCAGACGGAAAATGGATCGCCGCGATCGAGTGGACGCGAAAACGCCTATTCCTCCTTGAGTCGAACGATCTATCGCATCGCCGTGATCTGGGTTCTACCGTCAGCGCGGCGTGGTCCCCAGACTCCCGGTACTTACTTATTTGGAGGTATCACGTACTGAGGTGTGGCATCGGATTCGATGTGGAGCCACCGGCGTCACTGGAGGTCTTGGAAGTTGCCTCAGGAAAGCGATCCCTGATTCACAGCTCCGAATGCCAACTGATCGCTGGGCCGATCGGCTGGATCTCTAGCGACATAGGGAAATGATCGACCTGTGCCGCGTGGCACGCCTATAATTAGAGCAGAGGCAATCATCCATATATGCTTTTGGAAGCGACCACGCCGTCAATTCTCGAAGATGAATTTAATCCCCGGCTATCGGCCGAGGCTCGGTTTGACACCGCTGCTGCGCGGTTGGGGCTGGACGACGGGATGCAGAAAGTCCTGCGCTCGCCCGCACGGGAGATTATCGTGCACATTCCGGTGATGCTCGATGACGGGCGTCTGGAAGTGTTCACGGGATATCGCGTGCAGCACTCGGTGGCGCGCGGTCCGGCGAAGGGCGGGATTCGCTATGCGCCCGATGTCACGCACGATGAAGTTCGCGCGCTGGCTGCGTGGATGACGTGGAAATGCGCGGTCGTGAACATTCCGTTCGGAGGCGGGAAAGGCGGCGTGATCTGCGATCCGAGCCTGCTTTCGCCGGGCGAGCTGGAGCGCATTACGCGTCGTTATACGGCGGAGATTTTTGAGTTTATCGGTCCTGAAAAAGACGTTCCCGCGCCGGACATGAACACCAACGAGCAGACCATGGCGTGGATCATGGACACGTATTCGATGCACGCGCGCCACAACACGGCTGCGGTGGTCACGGGCAAGCCGATCGAGCTGGGTGGATCGCGCGGGCGGGCCGAAGCCACTGGGCGCGGATGCATGATCGTGACCGATCAGGCACTCAGGCGGCTGGGACTGGAGCGTTCGACCACGCGAGTCGTGATCCAAGGATTCGGCAACGTGGGCGGCATGGCGGCGAAGCTGATGGCTCGCGCCGGATACAAGATCGTTTGCATCGCCGAATGGGATGGCGCGGTTTATAACGCGAAGGGTCTCGATATTCTGGCGCTGATGAAGCATCGCAAGGAGACGGGATCGATCTCAGGGTTTTCAGCCGGCGAGGACATCGACAAGGACACAGCCCTGTTTCTGGAAACCGACGTCCTGATCCCAGCGGCCAAGGAGAACGTGATCACCTCGCAGAACGCGCATAAGCTGCGGACGAAAATCCTGTGCGAAGGCGCCAACGGACCGTCGACGCACGTCGCGGATGCAATTCTCGCCGAGAAGGGAATTTTCGTGATCCCGGATATTCTGGCCAACGCCGGCGGTGTGACCGTGTCCTATTTCGAATGGGTGCAGGACCGCCAGGGCTACTTCTGGAGCGAACAGCAAGTGAACGATCGCCTGGAAGAGATCATGGTGAACAGTTTCCAGGATGTGGCCGCGTATTCGGATAAGCACGGGGTCAACAACCGGCTGGCCGCTTACATGTTGTCGCTGGATCGTGTGGCTTCGGCGATCCGGCTGCGCGGAATTTACGCGTAGAGACCCTGTCCTTGGGTGGGGTCGCGCGGCGTGACCTGGGAACTTTGAAAACAGGCGCTCATTCCCAGGCATTGGACTTGCACTAGGAATCGCGATGCTGAGATTCCGACACGTTTCGCGGTTCGCGTTCGGGCCAACTTTCGGGTTCAAAGCGGCCCCGCGACGGCACGCGGTTCGGTCCCGGCATGGAGCAACGGTCCCGGCGATTTGAACAGATTCGCTCTGAAACCTTTTTAAGGTATCAACGGGGACGATCACCGATGACGCCGGGACCGGCTCTTCTAAGTGGTCAAAGCGTGACGTTCTGAGGTCACCTTTCCCTCAGCTTGCGGTTCCCCCCTCCCTTCATCGACGCTGGGCTAAGGAACCCAACTACCGGCGTGACTTAACCCATCCAACCAAATTAAGTCATGTAAACACTGGGGAAATCCCTGGATTGCAAAGTGCATACCGAGGGTCCGTGATGGATTCCGCGGCCATAAGTGCATATGGCCAAACAAATGTAACAGGAATTGGCACCACGTTCTTGAGAGAAGTTTGGAGAGGCAGCTATGAAATGGATTTATAGCGTCTGCCGGACGTTGGCAGTCGCGGCCGTAATCGCCCTGAGTCTGACGGGCGAGACGCAGAAGTTTCAATATTCACCTCGTGACAAGGCGTTCTACGCGGATGCGGCGACTGTTCAGTTCGTCCGGCCGGGCCTTGTACTTAAAATCACGTCGGCGCAGATCGCTTCGGACGGGACCATCACCGCAGTGTACACGTTGGCGGACCCAGTTGGACTTCCATTGGACGCGGCAGGCATTACCACGCCGGGAGGGATCAGCCTGGGTTATGTCGCGGCCGTGTTACCGAACAATGAGGAGCAGTATACGGCCTACACCACGCGCGCCAATTCGGGGGTGGCCGTTGCGTCGACGAATCAGCCTGGTGCGGATTCCGGCGGGGCGGTAACCAACCTTGCGCCGGGGCAATATCAATACGTTTTCCACGCCAAGGCGCCCACGGGGTTCGACGCGACCGCTACGCACACGATCGGCATCTATGCGTCGCGGACGCTGACCGATTTTAGTCTGCCCACGAACTACGCGAGCGCGACGTTCAACTTCGTCCCTAATGGCTCCAAAGTGACCAAAACCCGTGACGTGATCAAGACCGCAAGTTGCAATTCCTGTCACGACCAGTTGTCGTGGCACGGCGGAAGACGCCGCGGCATCGAAATGTGCGTGCTGTGCCACACGCCGCAAAATGTGGACACGACTACCGGGGGCACGCTCGACTTGAAGGTCATGGTCCACGAGTTGCATATGGGAAGCCAGTTGCCCAGCGTGGTCGCAGGAAAGCCTCTGCTGGTGAACGGAACCGACTTCTCGAAGGTGGTCATGCCGTCCGACCCGCGGCGTTGCGAGGCGTGCCATTCGCAAACGACCGGCGCGGCGCAGGCGACCGCGTACCTTCTCAAACCGACGCGGGCTGCCTGCGGCGCCTGTCATAACGACGCCAACTTCGCCACCGGTGTCAACCATCCCGGAGGTCCGCAGTTTGACGACAATCTTTGCTCCACATGTCACATTCCGCAAGGCGAGCTCGACTTTGATGCATCCATCAAGGGCGCGCATACGATTCCCACTGAGTCCGCCATGCTTACGGGACTGGTGGTCACGCTGACCAAGATCCAGAATGGGGCGGCGGGAGCGGCTCCAATTGTGAACTTCACGCTGAAGGATGGGAGCGGCAATCCGCTGCCGACATCCAAGCTCGGTTCGATCAGCTTCACGATGGCTGGTCCGACGGCCGACTACGGCTACACCAGTTTCGGCAGCGATGTGACGACCCCCGGCTATGTGACCGAGAGTGCGTCGGCCGGGTCGAGTTGCGGCGCGGACGGAACCTGCACGTACACCTTCAAACATGCTGTTCCCGCCAACGCTACAGGCTCCTTCGCGATCGGCGTCGAGGCGCGGCGCTCGGAGACGCTGCTGGCGGGAACCACTTCGCAACAAGTCGTGCAATATGGCGCGAAGAATCAGGTGCTGTACTTCTCCGTGGATGGATCGCTGGTCGCGCCGCGGCGCGCTGTAGTGGCGATAGACAACTGCAATCAATGTCACGTGGCGTTGTCGGTGCATGGAGGGCTTCGGAATCAAACCGAGTATTGTGTGTTGTGCCACAATCCGTCGAATACGGACATTTCGGTCCGTCCGGCAGCTACGACCGTGGCAGACAGGGCGCTCCCGCCGCAGGGGATAAATTTCAACCTGCTGGTGCACCGTATCCATTTTGGGAAAAATCTTCCTGCGAATCGTCCCTATGTGGTGGTTGGTTTCGGCGGCAGTCACAACGACTTTTCGGGCACGCTGTTCCCGGCGATGTCTCCGACGGGCGCGGCCACCGATACGCGGTACTGCGCGAATTGCCATGTGAATGGCAGCGACCAGAATCTGCCGCTCGGGCTAAATGCGGCCACCGATCCACAAGGGCCTATCAACCCGATCCCAGCGATCAGTTCGGCGTGCTCGGGCTGTCACGTGCAAATCGCCACCGCGTCGCACATGTTGGCGAACACCACCTCGCTCGGTGAAAGCTGCACGGTGTGCCATGCCGCGGGGACGGTGGAAGCGGTGGGTCAAGCCCATGCGCAGTATTGAGGCTGTCAGGCTTCTGCTGCTGCTGTTGGGGTGCGCTCTGGTAAACGGTCAGAGCGCGCCTGCTCCGAATCCACCAGCGGGGTATGCGGGGTCCGAAGCTTGCGCGATCTGCCACGAGGATATCGCCAAGGCGTTCGCGTCCACACCGCACAACACGGTGGATACGAACAAGAAGCGCGGCTGGGAGGGGAGGGCATGCGAGGCGTGCCACGGGGCAGCGCAGAAGCACACTGAATCGGCGTCCGCGGAGGATGTCCGGAATCCGGGAAAACTGGCTGCCACGGCGACAGACAAGATTTGTATGAGCTGCCATCTCAACGAGCCGACCCACATCGGCCGGCTCCAGAGCAGTCATATGAAAGATCAAGTGGCCTGCACCACGTGTCACAAAGTTCATGCGGACGGCGGAAAGGGCCTGGTGGTGCGCGGCGCGGCGGCCATCAACAGCCTGTGTGCGGGCTGCCACACCAACGCGTGGGCGCAATTCCAGAAACCGTTCCATCACAAGCTTCCAGAAGGCGCAATGAGCTGTGTGGATTGCCACAATCCGCACGGCAGCATTCGACCTCGGAGTACCAATGCATTCGCCGCCAACGAGCCGGGTTGTTTTTCGTGCCACGGCGACAAGCGCGGCCCGTTCACTTTTGAGCATGCGCCGGTACGCTTTGAGAGCTGCTCCACGTGTCATGAACCGCATGGCTCGGCGAATCCAAGGATGCTGGCTCAGCAAGAGGTCCGCTTCGTGTGCCTCACCTGCCATGCAAATTTGCCGACCGTCAAGACCGGGGCTTTAGGGGTCGTGCCACCGTCGTTTCACGATTTGCGTTCTCCGCGATTCCAGAACTGCACGGTCTGTCATCAGAAGATTCACGGCAGCCACGTAGACAGGAATCTTCTCAAATGAAACCGCTCAACACGTTTCTATTGGGAATTGCGTTCCTGTTGCCGATGGCGGCTCAGCAGCCGGCGGCCGCGCCTGCTCCGCGAGAGGAGAAAAAAGACGCGAAGGCCGATGCAAAACCCGATGCGAAACCCGATGCGAAAGTGGATGTAAAGTCCCCGGCGGCCCCGGCGCCCGAATCCCCGGTGCCTTCGAGTGAATCCTGGCTGACCGGATCTATCGATCTCGGTTATCGCTGGAACACCGGCGTCGGCGGAAGCATGGACACGTACCGGAGCATCATCAATCTCGGCTCCGGGCCGAAGCTCCTCGGCGCGGATTTCACCATCGCCGATCCGCAACATCGCTTTTTCGATCAGATTCATGTGCGCGCATACGGTTGGGGCGGGGAGCCCTATTCCACTTTTCATCTGGACGCGAAAAAAGCGAAGCTGTACGATTTCAGGGCCGATTATCGCGACATCGCCTACTTCAACGTTCTGCCCTCTTACGCCGATCCGCTGTTGTCGCGAGGAATCGTTCTGGATGAGCAATCTTTCGATACGCGCCGGCGCTTCACATCTTTTGCGTTGGATCTGCTGCCGGGCGGCCGTATCATCCCGTATTTCGCTTTCGATCGCGATTCCAACTCGGGGCGTGGCGCGACCACGTTCGTTTCCGATTCCAACGAGTATCCGGTCCCTAACACGCTGCGCGACTCGACCAACCTTTATCGTGGCGGCGTGCGGCTCGAGTTCCGGCGCTTTCACGCCACGCTCGAAGAAGGCGGGACGACGTTCAAAGACGATCAACGAGTTTTTCAGACATCGGGCATCAATTTTGGAAACACCACCAGTACCATATCCGGCCAGCGCCTCGATCTGACCAATCTTCTGGCGGCTTACGGAATTCGCGGCAACAGCACCTACACCAAAGCGTTGTTTACTGCGAGTCCGACGTCATGGCTCGATTTTTACGGGCAGTTCCTGTATAGCGAACCGCAGACGGACGTCCACTTCCAGCAGACCGACGCGGGAAACCTGTTCCTGCAAAGCCAGTTCGTGTTCTACACCAGCCAGCAATACCTGCTTTCGTCCAGCGCGAAGCTGCCGCACACCAGCGCGAGCGCAGGCGCGGAGATCAGGCCTATGCGCCGGGTGCGCATCATTGAAAGCTGGCTGACCGACCGGCTGCATAATTCAAGCGGGGCGGGATCGACTCAGATCTTAGCGGGATCGGGAACGTCGCAACAATTGACGGCGTTACTGGCGTCCACGTTAGCGACCAACTATAACCAGAACGAGATCGATCTGTATTTCGATGCGACGTCCAAGCTGATGCTCCGCGGCGGCTATCGCTATGTATGGGGAGACGGAAACCAGACCATTCTGCCGGCGGCGGAGTTGTCGAGTTCGGTGCAGGGAAATTTCAGCCGCAACGTGGGACTCGGCGGGCTGACCTTCCGCCCCAGCCAAAAAATCTCCCTGACAGCGGAGGCCGAAGCGGCGGCAGGCGACGGCGCGTATTTCCGGACCAGCTTGTACAACTATCAGAAGGTCCGGGCTCAGGCGCGTTATCAGGCGACCAATTCGTTGAGTCTTTCGGGCGATTTCTCAGTGCTCACGAATCAGAACCCGCTGGCCGGGACAAAATACGATTTCTCCTCGTATCAGGAATCGTTGTCGCTGGTGTGGGCGCCGGGCGGTGGAAAGAGCTGGGATTTCCAGGGCTCGTATTCGCGTTACGACCTGAAGTCTGATATCAGCTATCTGGTTCCGCAGGATCTGACGCAGCAAGTCGATCACTACCGCGAGCGGGCGCACACGGTGACCGGACTGTTCGATCTGAATGCGCCGCACATTTGGGGTCGCGCGCCGAAATTCACTGCCGGCGGATCGTTTTTCATTTCCTCCGGCAGCCGGCCGACCAACTACTTTCAGCCGCTGGCCCGGCTTTCGGTTCCGATCAATAAACACGTAAGCTGGTTTTCCGAGTGGCGCTATTACGGATATGGAGAAGCCTTGTATCTCTATGAAGGATTCCGCAGCCACCTGGTGACCACCGGATTGAGGTTCATGCGATGAATCGAACCTTTCAGATCATTCTCATGTCGGCGGTCGGCGCGGGTGCAGCCGATCTGCCCGCCGATTCCGCGCGGGGTGCAGGTTTGTTCGAGACTCTTTCCTGCATCCAATGCCATAGCGTCAGCGGAAGAGGCGGCAAGATCGCACCGGACCTGGGCCGCATGGTGGACCGGAATTTCACCCCCGCCTCACTGGCCGCCACCATGTGGAATCACGCGCCGGCGATGTGGAACGCCATGCGTGAACGCGATATCCGCGCGGGCGATCTGGATGAACAAGCCGCGCGCGATCTCTTCGCCTATTTCTATTCGGCCCGGTTTTTCGAGAAGCCCGGTGACGCGGCACGCGGCAAGCGTGCGTTCGCGGAGCGCGGATGTACCAAGTGTCACGGGTTGACTGAACCGGTCCGGCCCATGATCAAGCCCGTGAAGCAATGGGTGGATTTCTCCAATCCCAATGCCTTGGCCGAGGCCATGTGGAATCACCGCGCGTATATGTTGGACCAGGCGGATGCGGATCGCGTTCGCTGGCCCGAATTGAGCGCGCAGGATCTGACGGACATGCTGGTCTATCTGCGCAATTTGCCGTCGCCGCCATCCAGGCCGGCGACCTTTCTGATCGGCGCGGGGCAGGATGGTGTCGCGGTTTTCAACGCCAAGGGATGCGCAGTTTGCCACACTCCGGGAAGCAATTACTTGAGCCGGATCAAAGGGGAGACGCTGACCGCGATCGCGGCAGAGATGTGGAATCACGCGCCGAGGATGGCCGCGGCCGGCGCGAAGCCGGTGAGTTTCGCGCCCGGCGAGATGCAGGATGTGTTGGGCTACTTATGGGCCCGTCAATTCTTTGAAGATTCGGGCAAACCGTCCGCGGGGCGACGCACATTCGAGAAGAAGCGCTGCACGGTTTGTCATCAGGACGCGACCAGCGGGGCGCCAAACCTCCCCGGCGCCCAACGGTCGTTCGGATCCGCCGCGATGGTTGCCGCTTTGTGGCATCACGGGCCGCGCATGCTCGATCAGATGAAGGCGAAAAATGTTTCGTGGCCTCGCTTTGAGGGCAGCCAGATGTCGGATCTGCTCGCCTACTTGAGTTCGGGGAATAAGCCATGAGTGAACCAAATCCTACCCGTCCCATGTTCGTGCTGCTGGCCAGCCACTGGATCAGCATGCTGGGCGTCACGCTGGTCACACTGGCGGGCTTTTCGTGGCTGTTCGTGCTGCCTGCCAACGTCCGGGGGAGTGTTGACAATCCATACATCGGGCTACTGGTTTTCGTGGCGATCCCCGTTGTTTTTTTTGCGGGACTTGCGCTCATTCCTGTGGGGATCGCTCTGTCGAAGCGGCGCATCGCTGCGGGCCTCGCCATCGTCGACCGCGCCACCGCACTGCGGCGCACGGGTATTTTCTTCGTGGTGATGACGGTGGTCAACGTGATCATCGGAAGCCAGCTCAGCTATCGCGCGGTTGAGCATATGGACACGGTCCAGTTCTGCGGCCAGACTTGTCACGTGATGAAACCGGAGTTCACCGCGCATCAACAGCCGCCGCATCAGGCAGTCGCTTGCGGATCGTGCCACATCGCTCCGGGTGCAACGGGATGGGTCAATGCCAAGATGGCCGGTACCCACCAGCTGATTAGCGTGATCCTCAACAACTACCCGCGGCCCATCGAATCGGCGTTGGAGACTAATCGACTCGTTTCCTCAGCCGGCACCTGCGAGCAATGTCATGCTCGCGAGAGGGTCATTGGCTCGCGGCTGCGCAGGATTACGAAGTTCAATGACGACGAATCCAATGCGCGGACAGAAACGGTTCTGATGATGAATGTTGGAGGCGACCGGTCCGGAATCCACGGAACGCATCTAGGCCCTGGAGTTCACATCCGGTACGCTGCTGCGGATAAGAAGCGGCAGAACATCCCTTGGGTCGAGTACACCAACGGCGGTGTCAAGCGCGCCTATTTCGCCGCCGACGCGAAGCCCGACGCAATGGGCACGCTGCCGGTGTTCGAAATGCAATGCGTCGATTGCCACAATCGGGCGGCGCACAGTTACGAACTCCCCGAACGCGCGCTGGACCGTGCCATCGCCAACGGAAGCATACCCGCGGACCTGCCGTTCATTAAGAAAACTGGCGTGGAGCTGCTCAAGGCGTCCTACGCAACCGACGACGAGGCTGCGCAGAAGATTCCATCCGGTTTGGCCGCGTTCTACCAACAACGGTACGCAGACGTCGCCGCGAAACGCGGGGGCGAGGTTCAGTCGGCAGGCGGCGCGCTGCTGGCCATCTATCGACGCAACGTTTTTCCGGACCTGAAGGTCACCTGGGGAACATATCCCAACAACCTCGGCCACATGGACAGTCCCGGCTGTTTCCGTTGCCACGACGATAGCCACGCCACGGCGGAGAAGAAAACGATCACACAGGATTGCAGCGCATGCCATCAGGCATTGGCTGTAGAGGAAGCCTCTCCCGCGATCCTGACAACGCTTGGCATGGCCCCTGGCATTGCCCCGGACATAGCCAAGAATGCGTCCAAGTCACCCGAGCACTAAACCCAATGAATAGGAGAACCAACATGAGACTTACACTGATTACACTCGCGATCGCAGGATTGACGTCGATCCCCGCAGTTGCCGCGGATGCCAAGGCCGGACAAGCGATCTACGACAAGTCCTGCAAATCCTGCCATGGCGTGGACGGTACGCCAAACGCTGGCGTCGCCAAGATGATGAAGGTCGACATCCGCGATCTGAAGTCGGCTGACGTCCAGTCCCAAAGCGACGCGGATATCAAGAAGATCATCAGCGAGGGCAAGGGCAAGATGAAACCAGCGGCAAGCGTGACCGGCGCCGGCGTCGATGACGTCGTGGCCTATGTTCGCAGCTTGAAGAAATAGCCGTTTACGGGTCCAGATCGCGGGATCTCCCGGACGAGTGCGTCTGGTGCGAAATATGGCTCAATACCGAATCGCCCGGCGATACGATCCAACGTTGCAGCGCATCGGGGTTGAGCTGCAGTTGGACCACCACCGCTTCGTGCCGTTCCACGGTGACCAGCAGCAGACGCCAGTCGTTTCCTTCGGGACGCATATAGACGAACACGACCTCGCCGCTTCTTGACGACCGGGCCTGGACAAACGGCTTCCATGCTCCGCCGACCGCAGTGCGGATCGACTCACTAAGATTGCGCCCATCGCGATCCCAGGAATCGAGATTCTCAAACACAGCGAGGTCGATGTGTTTGGTTCCGGCGGGGCGCGCCACGAAGGCCACCATATTGACCAATCCGAACATCGGGATATGGATCGGCCGCGTCTGGAAATGCGCTGAAATCGAGTCCACTACGTTGCTGAACTCGCGATCGGCGGCGCGCACTGAAGCAGGGAGCCAAACAGTGAAAAGGAGACCGCTGATAAGTATCCGCATGGCTAATCCTCCTTGCCGGGTTTGCGGCCTAAGTCGATTTTGGGGATCCCCCAGCGGCCGCCTAAGTCGCGCAGATCCTCGGGTTGGAGCGGGCCGATAATCTGCACGATGGTCAATTCTCTGGGTTCGGCGGAGATGATAGCCAAGCCGGAAAAGCCGCCATTTTCCGATTTCAAATAGACCTCGGCGTTGTCTCCGGACTTTTTGCTGCGCACGCCTACGATGCGCGACCATCCGGGGGAACGCAACTGGGCGCGCAGCGGCTCCAGGTCGCTGTCCTGGTATTCGCCCTTATTTTCGAATTCGAAGCTCTTGACGTAGATGCCCTTGAGGCCTGCGACGAGCTTCTTCACGCGCGCTTCATCGGGGTCTTTGTCCGACAGGAAACGGGCGGCGAGCTGGAGCAGCGCTCCATCCATGGTGACGTCGACCACCTCTTCCGCTTTCGCGGCAAGTTTTTCGATATTCGGCGGCAGCTTCAGCTCCTGCGCGGCTAAAGGTAGCATCGCGAAACACGCAATCAAAATCGAGTTCTTCATATTATTCGTCCTGACGTCCAGCGTTAACCTGGTCCTGGATTTTCTTGAGCTTGGTGCTGGTAATCTTCAACGCGAGTTCCAAACGGGCCTTGGCGGCCTCTCCTGCGGCACGCTCGTGCACTTCGCGCTGCCTTACGACCACGGCGACCAGTACCAGCGACATCGCTAAAGCGGCAGCCCATCGCAGTCGGCCCGGCGTCCACAGAGTCAGCCGCCAGCGCGGCTTCTGCCTTTCGCGGGACGCCGCGGCCAGCACTCGTGATTCGAAATCCGCCGACGGATCTTGGCGCTGAAAGGCGTCTTTAAGTTGCTTTTCGAAATCGTCCATCATCTGGGATCTCCCATACTGCGCTCCATCTTTTCCCTCAACATCGCGAGCGACCGGTGCAAAATGCTCTTCACGGTCCGCACCGGCATATCCAGCGTCCTGGCGATCTCGTCCGGCATCAGATCCTCCTGGTACCGCAGAATCATGACCAGCCGCGGCTTCTCCGGCAGAGACTGAACCAGCGCTCTCAATTTCCGGCTGAGCATCGGATCGCCGCTGGCTTCAACGTTCCTGGGTTCCGGGCCATTTTCCAAACTCGTTTCCGGCCGGCGCTGCCGCTTCCGGACATAATCCACGCACCGGTTACTGGTCACGCGGCGCAGCCAAAATGCAACGTGAGCTTCGCTCTCGAGCGATTCCAGGTTGCGATACAACTGCAAGAACACGTCCTGGGCAATCTCTTCCGCCAGCGACCGGTCGCGCAAAAAATGACACGCGATGCTAAACACCATCGACTGATGCTCGCGCACGAGTTCCGCGAACGTCCTCGAACCCGGTCCGCGCTCCATCGCTGATTGCGCTGCTAACATCCGTCTCAAGTCTATATACGTCGGCGGGATCGGGGCGGGACGCAGAATCCTCGTTACTACGCCAACGCGCTCCATAACTGTCGCGCCTCAAAGTGGCTCCGCGCGGCCGTCAGTTAACCACAGTAGTGGAGCGCGTACTAAGCCTAAGGCCTTGAATAGTAGCCAGTCTTGGCCCTTACTGCCAATTCGGGCCGCCGAATCCGGATCACGAGCTTGTGAAATGAACCATCATTGGCGACGCCCGCCGGATGAAAGGCGACCTCGTAGGAAGAGCGCAGCTGCTCGCCGATCAGGCGGAACGCGTCTTTCAGATCGTCTTTTTCGGCATCGAAATCCGCGCCGCCAGTCTCGCGTGCCAGCCGGGTCAGCACACTGGTTCCGTACTTGTTGCGAGCCGTGAGGCGGCCATGCGAGCGTTCCGTGTAGCGGATCCCGAAAATCACGACGCCGCCGGTTTGGGCCGCCTCGATCACGTCCAGCATGTGATGCGCGCTGGAGTTGTCTTCGCCGTCGCTGAACACGATCAGTGCTCTGCGGCCGCGCTCCTCGCGACCCAGCTTCTCGGTGGAATGATATAGCGCGTCATAAAACGCGGTACCGGCAAACCGGAGCTCAGGCGGACCGATTTCGGCCATCTCCGCGCGATTTTTTTCATGATCGAAGCGCTTCAGCCCCTCCATAAGGTCGTCCGGCGAGTTGGAGAAGTCCTGCGCGAGGCGCAGATGGTTGCCAAAGCAGAGGAGAAATGCCTGGTCGCGCGGTGCGAGGACGTCCTTCAGGAACCGCTTCAGATCGTGTTCGTGCTTTTTCATCATGTGCTGCTGGCTGCTGCTGGCATCCACCACCAGCGCCAGACTCAACGGCACGTCGAGGCTCCGTGAAAAGAAGGAAATCGATTGCGGGACGCCGTCGTCAACAATTTCGAGATCTTCCTTGGTCAGATCGGGAATCAGCGCGCCCCGGCTGTTTCGCACACTAAACGATGCCGTCACCAGGCGCACGTCAACGCGAATGGGCGACAAGCTCTGGGCGATGGCGCCGGTCGCGAGAGTCACGAATAGTAAGGAGCGCAGCACGGACGTCCATTTAATATACGGGAGGCGAGTGCGCGGGGGACGCATGGTTTCGATACAATTCATGGTGCACACAAGAAAAGGAGATCTTCACATGCTGCGGCAGTCACTCAAAACGCTGATTTTCACGGCGATAGCGGCAGCGCTGCCGCTGGGCGCGCAATCCATGGCCGAGCAGACGTACAAGAACATCACTGTTCTCAAAGGCACGCCCGCGGATCAATTGGTTCCGGCGATGCAGTTTATCGCGGCGTCGCTGGGTGTAGAGTGCGCCTTCTGCCACGTGCAAGGCAAGCCGGATGCCGACGACAAACCGGCCAAGAAAACCGCTCGAGAGATGATCACCATGACGCTATCCATCAACAAGGCCAGCTTCAACGGACGGCTGCAAGTCAGTTGCTACTCCTGCCATAACGGTCACGAGCGTCCCACGGCGGTCCCGCCGGTGCTGGAAACGGACGCGCCGGCGCATGCCGAGATGCCGGCGGCTCCGGCTGCGGCGGGCGCCGCTCCGACGGCCGATGACATCCTCCAGAAATACGTTGCGGGCATGGGAGGCGCCGATGCGATTCAGAAGATTACCAGCCGTGTGATGAAAGGCTCGATTCACGCTGGCGGCACGGACAATCCGATCGAGGTGTTCACGAAGGCTCCCAACAAACGCATTACGATCACGCATTCCGGAAACGGCGAAAGCTTCACTGCGTTCGACGGCACCGCGGGATGGATGGGGAACTCGGGCCGGCCTGCGCGAGATATGTCCGCTCCTGAATCTGCCGCGTCGAGCCTCGACGCTGAATTCTATCTGGCGCTCCGCGTGAAGAACATGTTCCAGCAGGTTCGTCGCGGGCGTCCCGAGACCATCAACGGCGTCGAGTGTGAAACTCTAAACGCGTCGGCCCCAGGCCTTCCGGCAGTGCGGCTCTACTTCGACAAGAAATCGGGATTGCTGCAACGGATGATTCGCTTCGCCGACACTCCCGTGGGCCGCAATCCGACGCAAATCGATTACGCGGATTATCGGGAAGCAGACGGCGTGAAGATTCCGTACCGGTGGACGCTTTCGCGGCCCAACGGGCGCTTCACCATCCAGATCAAAGACGTGCAGAGCAACGCGCCAGTGGACGATGCGAAATTCGCAAAGTCTGCAAGCGACGCAAAATAATTACTCGATTAATTTCAAGCATTTTACGGTTATTCAGGTTTACTGCCTCCGAGGATGGCGGTATTGTGGACATACCAAGAGCAAACTATGTCCCTTCCGCCAACCTCCGCGCCCACAGGAAGTTTTCCCGGCTTCGATACATCGATGTATCCGGGCGATTCGACCATGAGCAAATGGAAAGCGGTGTCGCCGTATCTGTTCGTGGCGTATTACATTAAGGCTCCCTGCCACCACGACCCGGGTTGGATGGGGAAGCGGGCGACGCTGGATGACATGGGCTGGAATCTTCTCCCGGTGTATGTGGGGCAGCAGGTAGTGGGAGCGTCCAAATGTGCGAATAACGTGCTGACGGCTGGACAAGGGCAAATCGATGCGGAAGATGCCAGTTCGAAACTCGCGGCGGATGGATTTGCCGCGGGAGCATATGTCTACCTGGATGTGGAACGATGCGAACTATTTCCTGCGGCGCTGGGCGAGTATGTCAGCTCATGGGTTGCGAAAGTAGTTAGCGCGGGGTTAAGTCCCGGAGTTTATTGCCACAGACACAATGCGGCGGACGTTCGCACGGCGACGCTGGCGGGGCTGGCGAGTCCAAGTGCCGCCTCGCCTCGCTTCTGGATCGTCGGCGGCGTGACGGCGGATTTCCACGTCAATACCTCAAAGCCTGCGGATTCGGGAATCGAATTTGCGGACCTCTGGCAATGCCCGGCATCCGTCAGCCGGACCTTCGGCGGCGCGGCCATACTGATCGACGAAGATGTGTCCAGCTTCGCAGATCCGAGCGCGGTGATTCCGACTTAATGCATTTCACGCAAAGACGCAAAGGAAAACCTTGTCTTCAGTTCGTGATGTTGACGGTAGCCGCGGCGCTGGGAATACCGCCCACGGTGACCACTACTGGCTGCGCCCCGGCGCTGACGCCCGCTGGAATCGTGAAATTGAGCTGCATCACGCCAACCAATCCAGGAGTGATTCCAATGAAGTCGATGGTGGCCGGCACGCGGCCCACCGCGACGGTCACGAATTGAGACGGCTTCGGCAGGTCCGAGAGCGCCGTTGCGGTAGCCGGAGCGGCTCCGGTGGAAACAGCGGGTGAAACCGCGCCTGTGCCGGTGATATAGATCGCGATCTCCTGTCCGCGCGCCGCGGTGGGGAAGGGCACGACGGCGCCGTTCTGATCGGTGAAGATTCCGGGGCCTGACGCGGCCACAGTAAACGTTCGCGTGACAACCTGCCCATTGTTGTTGATACTCACGGTCGCCGAACCAGCTGCAGTCTCGTACGGAATCTGGACGTTTGCCAGACCTGGCGATACATAATACAGCGGCGCGGCCACTCCATTGATCAGGACGGCGACGCCTGACATGTTTACCGGCAGTGGAACGCTGCTCGCGATTTGTGTGGAATTCGCGAGCTGGGTGCCCCACAGCGTCATGATGGCTCCAGGAGCGAACGTCTGCTGATAGGACGCAGCATTGGTGAGCGCATTGATCGCCGGTGCCCCAGCACTCAAACTGGCGGACGCCACGCTCACCAGAAGCGAGTCGTTGAGGCCGTTCACTGCCGCGGTTATGGTTGCCGAACCCAGTGGTAACGCCGATCCCTTCACAGCGAGCGTAGCGGTCGCCTTGCCGGCCGAACCGGCCAGAGTCGCCGACCCGATCTGGACCCCGGTGGCGGAAAATGTCACGGTGCCGGTTGGCGTGGTCCTGCCGGTTACGGTCGCGGTCAGGTACACGGTATCCGTCGGGCCCACGGTGCTTAAATTTGAAAGCAGCGTCAACGTGGCCTCGGATCTGGACGAGGACCCGGATCCGGTCCACCCGGTGACCAGCAGATATGCATCGACGGAGCCGAGGCCAGTCGCCTGATCGTAGCCGGCGCCGGCGTTGTAGCCGACCGCTGTGTTCGAGCACGTGATTACGCGACGTCCACAGTTCACGGTGACGATGTTGTTGCCGCTGGTGATGTCGTGGAAGATCGCGGGCGAGGACTGCGCGAGCGAATACAACTGCGGATTCATGTTCCCCAATCCCGGCGTCGATTGCTGCCCTTTTGAAACCAGATATTGGTTCAGCACTGCGGCGAGTCCTGCGAATACGGGAGTAGGAACCGACGTGCCGCCGTAAACAGCCTGGCTGCCGCCGGTGTAGACCAGGTATCCATCGTGGTCGGCGGACGCGCTCATCGAAACGTCTGGTACGTGCCGCGCGTTATCGCTGGGCACGCCCGGGCCGGTTTGCCACGCGGGCTTGGTGAAGAAAATGCTTGCGCCGCCGCCTGAGGCGGACGGTGAACCGTCGAGCGCGCTGTCGTTCCAGGCGATCTCCGGAATATAGGAAAGTACGGATGCGCCGTTGGCGTCGGTAGTGGCATTCCAGTATTGGCCGCTCCCCTCGGAGAATTCGGTGCCGCCGACCGAGGTTACTTCGGGAATGCTCCCGGGAAGGTCGACCGCGAGACCAGGATTTCGCGAGTCGTCGCAATCCGCGCCGCCGGAATCGCCCGAGGCGGAAAACCACGTGATCCCTTGCGCGTTCCCTTGCTGCGCCCAGGATTGCATGGCCGCGGCGTCAGAGGCCGCCGTCTCCGGCTCGCAACTGCCGTAGCTTAAGCTGAGGACCGGAGCAAGATTCTGATCGATTGCATATTGGACGGCGGTCATTACATCGTAGGCATACACGTAGAGAATAGTCGCGTTGCGCGCCACGGCGCCCGACCACTCCAGATCCAGGTCCGCCTCCCCTAGATCTCCGTTGACTGTCCCCGGATCGTGTGAACCCGGAACGAAGACGATCTTCGGATCGTTCGGCGAGAGGTTGAATTTCGTTCGGAATTGCTGGATGTCGGTGAGGTCGATTTGGGTTTGCCCTGCAACGGCGAGTGTTTGGCCGGTGCCATCGAATCCGGAATTGTACAGCGCGCTGATGTTGTAGATAGTGGCTAGGTCGTTGGGTGCAAGATAATGATTGCCGTGCGACGACGTGTAGTCGGGGGTGGTGTTATTTGGATTTTTCTGCCTGCGTGCCGGCTTCATTCGGAAATCATTCAATCCGCGAATGGCGTGAACCATCCCATCGAGTGCGGCGGGGATGGACGGATCGGTTGCGTTTGCGAAGTGCATTTCGCCATTCGCGAGGTAGTGATGCAATTCGGTCTTGAATGCCGCTTCGACTTGAGCCGCGGTTCCATTCACTGCGATCCAGTTGCGCCCACGAGCTACGGAGGTTACGGTGAGTCCTTCGGATTGAAGCCACTCGGTAATTTTGCCGATATCAGACGCGCTCGCACCGAAACGATCGGCATATAGTTCGGGAGTGAGCCAGTGGTGATAGTTGGGTGAGCCCGTGGTCTGCTGTTCGATCAGGAACTGACTGAGGTCCGCTTTCTGGCTCGTCGAAGGCGCCAATGCCAGCGTCACGAAAGAAAGCTCGAGCGATGGCGAGACGCGCCCCTGGTCGTTTTCAAGGAGCGCTTTAGGACGAACGTGACCGGCAAGCGTAACGCGCTGGCTCCTATCGATAACCCGGCTGATCCGGCTGGGTTGCGCCGAAACGCGCATTGAGAGTGTCAGGAATATCGAAACGACTGCCGCGGAACCCGCGTACCGGCGATGAAACATAAACACCTCAACTCTTTGGGACGCGAGTACTCGTGGATTTGGACGGCACGTGGGTCTGGCCGGTTTCGCTGTTAACAAACTTCAATGAACGTGAATCGAGGTGTTCGTCTTATACCAATCGTAAGTTGTTGCGATTCCATCCCGCAGACCGATGTGCGGCTCCCATCCGAGCGATCGCAAACGACTCACGTCCAGGAGTTTTCGCGGCGCGCCATCCGGTTTCGACGTGTCGAAGCGGAGTTGTCCGCGGAACCCCACGATATCCGCCACCATTTCAGCGAGTTCCCGAATGGAGACGTCCTCCCCTGTACCGACATTGACGATCTGATCGCCATCATATTCATTCATCAGGAAGACGGCCGCGTCGGCAAGATCGTTCACGTGCAGAAACTCGCGGCGCGGAGATCCAGTACCCCAGACGATCACTTCCGGAGCACGCTGTACGGCGGCTTCGTGAAACTTGCGGATCAGCGCGGGCAGCACATGCGAGGACGCCAGGTCAAAATTGTCGCCGGGTCCATAAAGGCTGGTCGGCATCAGGCTGATCCCATGGAAGCCATACTGTTTTTGATAGGCCTGGAGCATTTTGATTCCGGCGATCTTCGCCACTGCGTACCACTCGTTGGTAGGCTCGAGTGGGCCGGTCAAGAGGTACTCTTCCTGCATTGGTTGCGGCGCGAGCTTGGGATAAATGCACGAAGATCCCAGGAACTGGAGCTTGGTGACGCCCGCGCGCCAAGCGGCGTCGATCACGTTGATCTCGATGGCCAGGTTGTCGTAAATAAACTCGGCGGGGCGCGAATCGTTCGCCAGGATTCCGCCGACTCTGGCGGCCGCCAGAAACACATATTCGGGCTTTTCGGCGGCGAAGAATTCGCGCACCGCGGCGGAATCCTTTAGGTCCAACTGATCGCGCGTCCGCTCGATCAGACTTTCGTGACCTAGGGTTCGCAGCCGGCGGCAAATCGCCGAGCCAACCAGGCCGCGATGCCCCGCCACGTAAATGCGCGCGTTCACACGCATCAACTCTGCGACGCCCCCCGGTTAACAATGTGTCCTGCCCGCGCCAACGTTTTTTCCTGGTTTGCCAGGTCCAGATCGTGCGCGACCATCATGCGGACCAGTTCCTCAAACGTCACGCGAGGTTTCCATCCGAGTCTCTTGCGCGCCTTCGAAGCGTCGCCCAACAGACAGTCGACTTCGGTCGGCCGGAAGTAGCGGGGGTCCGTTTCAACATGATTTTTCCAATCGACACCGCACTCCTGGGCCGCCATAGCCAGGAACTCCCGGACCGAATGGGATTGGCCCGTCGCGATCACGTAGTCATCGGGTGTGTCCGGTTGGAGCATCCGCCACATCGCGTCGACGTAATCGCCGGCATAGCCCCAATCGCGCTGAGCATCGAGATTTCCGATGTACAGCTTCTCCTGCAATCCGAGCTTGATCCGCGCCAGCGCTCGCGTGATTTTTCGCGTTACGAAAGTCTCTCCACGCCGCGGAGATTCATGGTTGAACAGAATTCCATTGCATATGAACAGACCGTAGGCCTCGCGATAGTTCACCGCGTACCAATGTGCGGCGGCTTTACTCACGCCGTAGGGGCTACGAGGATAGAACGGTGTGGTTTCGCTCTGCGGGGGAGGCGCGGCGCCGAACATCTCCGAGGAACCTGCCTGATAGAGGCGCACGCTCTTCCCTCCAACGGCGTAATCGCGAATCGCTTCCAGGATCCGAAGGGTTCCGGTCGCCACAATGTCGGCTGTATATTCGGCCTGATCGAAGCTGACACGGACGTGGGATTGGGCCGCCAGGTTGTAGACTTCGTCGGGTTGCGCTTTTTCCAGGATGCGACGGAGACCTCCGCCGTCGGCGACGTCCCCGTAGTGGAGAAAAAGTTTGGCATGTTGTTCGTGCGGATCGGCATAGATGGCATCCAGCCGTTCCGTATTAAACGTGGATGCGCGCCGGACAACGCCGTGGACCTCATAACCCTTGGACAGCAGAAATTCGGCGAGAAAAGATCCGTCCTGCCCGGTAATGCCGGATATGAGGGCTTTCTTCATTCTTCCGCCGCGACAGATTCGAGTATACATCGGGGTTTTCTCCACGCCGCACGCTGCGTCGCGCGGCAGTACACTCTAAGTGATGGCCGACTATAAAACACTCCTCCGTCCACCCACGGAAGTCCTGACCCGCGGATTCGACCCGACGCTCTCGGTCGGCTCCGCCAGACCGGCGGTGTTCCGGAGTTCGACTTACGTTTTTTCCAGCCCCGAAGCTGCCGAGCGCGCTTTCGACATCATGGCTGGACGCGCCACGCCGGAAACGGGTGAGCAGATCGATCTGGTGTATTCGCGCTTCAACCATCCGAATGCGGAGATTCTGGAGGAGCAAGTGGTCCCGCTCGAAGCCGGGGCGCATGCCGCACTGGTGTTCAACTCCGGAATGGCCGCGATCATGACAGCGCTGTTTGCCTTCGTGAAGCCGGGCGATACGGTGGTCTATACCGTGCCGGTTTACGGTGGAACGCAAAAATTGATCGAGAATTTTCTGGCTGGCTGGGGAGTCAACGGGATCGCGGCGCCGGCCGGACAGACTGACCGAATCGACCAGATCATGCGTGAAGCGAAGAACCTTCGTGTGGTGCTGATCGAGACGCCGGCGAATCCGACCGTGATCATGACTGATATCAAGCGTGCGGCCGATGTGGCGGCCGAAACGCGAAGCGAAAAACCGATCGTGATGGTGGACAACACCATGCTTGGTCCGGCGTTTCAACATCCCTTGCAGTTAGGCGCGGATATGGTCTTATATTCGGCGACGAAGTATCTTTCCGGCTTTAGCGATCTGATTGGTGGACTCGCGCTGGCCACCGATCGCGAATTGTTGAAGAAGATGCGCTCCCTGCGCGGATTGTTCGGCAATATTTTGCAGCCGGATGAATGCTGGATGCTCGACACGCGCCTGCCGACGGTCGGGTTACGGATGAACCGGGCCAGCAAGAACGCGCAACGAATCGCCGAACCGCTGGCGCACAATCCCAAGGTCAAAGCGGTGCTGTATCCGACGTTACTCAAAGATCCTGAACAGGTGCGGATTTATCAGGCACAGTGCGATTTTCCCGGCGCAATGTTTTCGCTAGAGTTGCGCGGGGGAAAGAGAGCGGCATTCGAATTCTTGCGCAACCTGCGGCTCGCGCGAAACGCGGTTTCGCTGGGAGGCGTGGAAACGCTAGTGTGCCACCCCAAAACGACCACACATTCCGGATTCACGGAGCAGCAATTTGCCGATGCGGGAATCACCGATGGGCTGGTGCGCGTGTCTGTGGGAATCGAAGATTGGCGGGATCTACTGGCCGACTTCGAACATGCGCTGGACACGATCTGAGAAATGGCCGCCGATGAACGCAGATAAACGCCAATCCAATTTTTAATCGACGTTCATCTGCGGCTATCTATTCCACCAACCTGCGATCGTGTCCGACGGCATGTGACCCAGCACGTGCTCGGCCATCTCCTTCAGCCGATCCGCGCTTGAAACAGGACCGCTATAGCAGTGCCCCTTCGCGGCTCCGTACATGAAAAAGCCTTCGTAGTGTGGACTCTCGGTCTTTCTCATCCACTCCTGCAACTTGCGCGTGCCGTTGTTCAGAAAAAAATTGTCAGCGTCGCCGACATACACGTGAACTTTGTCCTGCAGCTTCGGTCCCAGTGTCGACCAGTTCTTTTCCAGATGATTCCGAAGATCGAAATTTTCCTTCCAATATTCCGCCACTCGCGGATTCATCGCGCCAGTCTTTTTGTCCCATAGAGGATCGAAAAATCCATCCTCGCCGAGCGGTCCGAACACGGCGGACCATATGTCAAGTTGCTCTCCGGATCTTCCATGTGTTCCGTTGACCAGCTCGAATCGATTGCGCTCTTCGGCAGTCTGGCGGATCTGGCCATTGATTTCGCGGCTATTGACGGTAGGGACGCGACGCCACTCGAATTCCTTGTAGAACGCGTTCTTGTCGTGATACACGTCGACGCCCTCGACATCCGAAAAATCGACCGAATCCGGACAATTCGACCATGTTCCGCCGAAGAAATCGGGGTGATAGATCTGCAGCGCCAGTGATTCCCATCCGCCGGTCGATCCGCCTGAAAGCAGCCTCGCCCACGGCTGCCGGATGATACGGAAACGCTTTTCGATTTCCGGAATCAGTTCCTTCATGAACGCGTCGCCATACGGACCCACGTTGACCGAGTTCACCGCGTAGGAATCGTCAAAGTAGGGATTAGGATGCTGCATGGTGACAACGATCATGCGCGGAAAATCGTCGCGCGTCCATTGATTGTAGAAGTCCTTGTCGGGCGCATCGAAGCGCATCGGCGCGGCCAGCGAAAAATGTCCCTGTTCATAGAGGACCGGGTAAGAAATATTGGTCTTCTCGTAGTCGCGCGGAAGCAGGACAGTCGCGCCCAGGTAAATCGGACGTCCCCAGAACCTGGTCAAGATGTCGCTCTGAATCTTGAATCGCTTGACGTAGGTCGAATCGGTGGGAACCGTGACCGGCGGAATCACTTTATCGCACACCAGCGAAATGCGGTAGCCCTTCGAACCATCGAGCGTCATTTTCTGCGGAGCGCTGTACAGATTTCCAGGCGACCGGTTCCAGTGCTGGCCCTCCCACCGATCGTCATGCATCCAGATGACGTGGCCGTCGGAGCGGCGAAATTCAGAATAAAGGTTGACGAATCCCTGCACCCAATATTCACCGGGCGGGAATTGCGAAAGACTCACCACAGGCGTTCCGACATCCGTCGCGTCGATGATCGCGGTTTGTCCCGCGCCGAGTTTCTCGATATCGCGTCCGAAAAACGGAATGCCGACGCGCCCGACCTGAAGTCTCGGCTCCGGATCGTTCTTGCGCGAGATCATCACGTAAACGCGGCCGGTGACCGGTCCAGTAGTTGCGGAGGCGGGATATGAAATCTCGAATCTCGTATCGGCGGCGAGAGAGGTGAATGCCGTTAGCGCAAGGGCAGACAGGACTTTGGTCATTTGGCCTATTTTATAGTGATGTTACTAAAAGAAAATCTTCGATGTCTTGCCGGTAGTGATTTCGAGTCAAACACAGACGTGCACTCAGACGAGGAGGTCATCGACTCAAGTGCCGAGCAAGTCGACGCACTCCCCCGGGTTGCCGTCGGGAACTAGCCGGATTGCGGTCCTCGCCCGAGCCGCTAACTCTAAAGGTCTAACTCCCTTGACATACCAAGCGTGAGTGATCCGGTCCATGCCAGCCCCGACAAGTTTTGCAGCTGTGCGAAGGCTTCCACGTAATGCAACGCTGTTGGTTTTGCCTCCGTGCAGGATTAGGTTGCGTTGCCGATAAAGTCGTTGGAACGTATCGGCAACATGTGTCTGCACGTCGAGAAGCCCTTTCGATGGCGCCTGAAGAAGCTTGGTCATTCGGCGATGCGCCGCTCGATCGCTATGCCGCCGAAGATTCAGCGTATGTCCGGCTGAAATTGCATGCGCAATAATGAGCGCTCTATCTCGATTCTCGGCGCATGCCTTCAGCTTGGTTCGGAGATCCGCACAAAGTGGCTCCGCAGTGTAGGAAAGGCTCGTTAGCTCGGCCCGTGGGAACGAGCATGCAACCAGAGACGCAAGGCTGTCCGCGGCTCCCGCTCGATCATGTGGCTCCGCCAAAAGCGCCTCCATTGCTGCCCAACCTCCCGCGATCGCGGCACTTGGCGAGCTGTTCTCTAAGTGCGCTAATAGATCAATTGCCGCATCGACATTGCCATCGGACTCGGTGAAAATCTGGTCCTCACGATACAAAGCTTTGACTCGGACCCCTCGTGGTCGGGGACCGAACGGGAAGGAAGTTCGTTCGCCACGCACCCATAAGGCGGGCCAGGGCTGAAGGGCATCCGTAGTCGTCATCGACGAGCGCGCAATAAAGTGATCGATGCGGTCCGCGGCGAGGTGAGCCGCGGCGAAGGAGTCTCTAGCCGGTATGCTGATAATCAATCCGCCGCAGGCTCGAACATGGCCAACGTCAAAACGACTTTCCCTCAGCCAAAGAGATAACGCTTTCGCATTGAGCCAGCCCTTCGGGAAACCAGATGCCGACTTTGGGGCGTTCTTGAACGCTATCAGCACTTCGAACTCCGCGACCGGTCGCATCGCAAGTTCTTGATGCGCCAATTCGCACACTTCGGAAAGGCTCAGTTGCATCGGGTCTCTGTACAACTGGTGAGTCCACCAAGCGTGCAGGAACTCGCCGGAAAAGCCGGAGTCAAGGAGATGAGCGGCGATACTGCGGGCGGAGCGTTCAGGCTGTGGTGGAGGGTTTGCATTCAGCGTCGCAGCCCATTTCCGCAGATAATCGACACTAAGAGCGTCGGACAGTTGGGCAATCGTATGGTACGCAAGGCCCTCGTAGCGGGGGATGCTCTTCAGGGCATCGCTAAAAACCTGTTTCTCTCCTTCTGGCACGCCCGGATCCTTTCCGACGAGTCGGATAGCTAGCTGCCCGAGCCTTTTGACGGATTCATCGCTAAGGATGCCGACACGATTGGCTTCGGCGGCTTCGAGGATTTCTCGCAGCGTGAGAACCGTGCTAAGACTCCAGAGTGATCTGTTCCACGGTGTGCTCGGGTCCAAGAACTCCACAAGACGCGCAGCCGTGATTTCGTCTACGGCGTTGACAACCCTTAACATTTAGTGCTATGTTTTGAACAGGACGCAAGTCCGAGATCTAAAGGGGTACGTCCCACTCTGAGGGTTTCGACCCAATATGCTTGGCACAACACCCCTTTTCCGAAAAGGGCCTCCCATCGGGAGGCCTTTTTAATTTTCCACATCAGCAGCCAGTCTAGCACCGACTTTGCGGGCACCCAAGTAAGCAATCCGCTTTGTAGCTTGAGCGCCCCTTGGCGCAAGCGAAGGCCACTAGAGCCTGCGTATTTGTTGCGCGATGCTCGAACAACCTAACCGCGCGAAACTAAGAACACTGCGACTTCCGCAGTCAAATTCGGAAACAACCGGACCTCGCGATTGCTCGATAAAAAGATCCGGCGTTCCACGCGCCAGTTCTGTTTCTCCACCAGCGCCTCGAAATCGAGCACCGTCAGAAAATGAATATTCGGCGAATCGTACCAATCGTGTGGAAATAATTCCGTCTGCGGAGCACGACCACTCCACAGATGCGACCAGCGCACGCGCCAATGGCCGAAATTCGGGAACGCCACGATCGCGCGATTGGCGATGCGCAGCATCCCTTTCAGCACGTGCAACGGATCGCGGGTTTCCTGAAGCGTCTGACTGAGGATCGCGTAATCGAAGGCGTGTTCGGGATAATCGTCGAGCGCCGATTCGAGATCGCCCTGGTATACTGACACGCCGCGCGCGATCGCTTTTTGCACGCGGGCGCCGGTCATTTCCACACCGCGCGCGTCCACCTGTTTATTTTCTTTAAGCCACGCCAGCAGCTCGCCTTCGGCGCATCCCAGGTCGAGCACGCGCGTCTGCGGCTCCACCAGTTCACCGATGATGGCGTAGTCGCTGCGTCCGTAAACTTCACGCATGAGTACTCGCCAGGAACCCGCGGACGATTTCGCTTTGCTGCTCCACTTCCACGAAAAACGCGTCGTGTCCGTAGTGCGCTTCCAGATTGCAGTAAGCGACGTCACAGTTGCGGCTGCGCAGCGCACTGACGATTTCTTGCGCCTGATAGCTAGGATACAGCCAGTCCGAGGTGAAACTGATCACCAGGAATCGAGTCTTGATTCGCTCGAACAACGATGCAAGCGTTCCGCGTTCCGTGAGATCGAACGAGTCGATGGCGCGGGTGATATAGATATACGAGTTCGCATCGAAGCGATCGACAAACTTGCTGCCGCGATATTGCAGGTAGCTTTCCACTTCGAATTTATCCGGCGCACTCAGCCGCCGGCCGAACTTCTGGCGCATGCTCTCATCGCTCATATAAGTGATATGCCCCACCATGCGCGCCACTGCAAGCCCTCGTGCCGGTGGACGCCCGCCATAGTAGTTGCCGCCGTTCCACTCAGGGTCGGCCATGATCGCTTGCCGGCCGACTTCGTTGAACGCGATTTGTTGCGCGCTGTGCCGAGCCGTCGTCGCAATGGGAATCGCAGCGGCGACTTGTTCGGGAAAAGCCACCGCCCATTCCAGCGCCTGCATTCCGCCCATCGATCCTCCGGCGACGGCGAGCAGCCGCGGAATTCCCAAATGATCGATCAGCATTTTCTGCAACCGCACCATATCTGCGATCGATACGGCCGGAAAGGACATGGCCCAGGGACATCCTGTGTCAGGATTGATCGAGCTGGGACCCGTCGTTCCTCGGCATCCGCCCAGCACGTTCGAACAGATCACGAAGTATCGATCGGTATCGAACGCCTTGCCCGGGCCGATCATGTTGTCCCACCAGCCGCCTTCGCCCGCCGCATGGGCGTCGCCGGAGAACGCGTGTTCCACCAGAATGGCATTCGTTTTCGCGGCGTTGAGCGACCCGTATGTCTCGTAGGCGACTTCCACCGGAGCGAGGATCGCCCCGCAATCGAGCGTGATGGACGGGAATGCCGCCGAAGCAGTCTCGGTAACCATTAAATTTCAAGATTACCGCACGCGCTCACTATTCTTCCGTGGCGACCCGCTCCACGCGGCCGATCACTTCGGCGAACGCGTCCACGGTCTTCCGGTCCGCTCCATGCAGCGCTTCCCCTTCGAGCGTTTCCAGGTGCCGATGGATCTTAGCCGCTTTTGCCTTTCCTGGCCGGGTCAACGCCACGATGAACGAGCGGCGATCCTTCGGGCTGGTCTCCCGTGTCACCAGACCGCGCGCGACCAGGCGGTCCAGCACGCTGGTCAGCGTCGACCGCTTGTGAGCGAAGGCCCCGTGCAGATCGGCGATGGTCGAATCCCCAAATTCGATCAAGTGGCACAGGATGTGAGCTTCGGCCTGGTTTAAATCCGGCATGTGGCGCTGGATGAACAGTCCGATGCGGTGGGTGGTTCGATGGATGCTGAAGATCAGTCGTAGCGGCATCGCTTCAAGCATAGCTTGCCTTCTATAGTACGAAAACGTACTATACGGTTATGAAATATATACCTGCGCTGTTCCTCCCTTTGCTCGCGTTCGGCCAGCCGCGCAAGCATACCGAATCCGCCATCACCATCCATCTCCACGCGCCGCCAGCTCAGGTCCTGCCCCTGTTTGGACCCGTACGCGAAGCCGAATGGGCCCATGGCTGGAACCCCAATATTGTCTATCCTGAGAACCGCGCCCAAACCGCCGGTTCGGTCTTCACAATGGGTAAGGAGGACAAACAGGCGATTTGGGTGTTGACCGAATACGATCTTGCGAAACTGCGGGTTAGCTACGTCTTCATCGAGCCCGGCGTATCCGCGAATCAGATTGAGATCGTTCTGATGGCTGCTCACGATGGCATGACCGAGGCAACCGTCACGTATCGGCGCACCGGCCTCTCGGATACCGGCGACGCCATGGTGACGAAATTCGCCCAGGAATTTCCCCTCCAGCGCGATCATTGGGAGCACGCCATCAACACTCGTCTGAAGGAGCTAAACCAGTGACCGACTCCGAATTCGTCCGAGCCTTCGAAGCGTGCGAGCTTTCGAACGAGTCCTTTCACCATCGCGACCACATCCGACTGGCGTGGATCTATCTGCAACGCTACGGCGTCGCGGACGCGACCAGAAGGATCGCTGCTTCTATCCGCAACTTCGCCGCTCATCATGGGAAGAGCGACAAATATCACCAAACCGTTACCGTCGCCTGGATGAAACTTCTCGAGCAGATCCCGGTCCACGCGAGCTTCGCTGAGGCGGTGGCCGCCTTCCCTCAAATCCTGTCTAAGGATTACCTGCGCGAGTTTTACTCCGACGAACTGCTCGCGTCCAATGCGGCGCGCGTTGATTTTATGGAGCCGGATAGGAGGCCTCTGGCGCTTCCGGCCGCACCTGTGGTGAAATAGAAGTTACTCCCCACCCACTGGAGGCTTCGCCCACTTGAATCAAGCAGTCCTCGCCCTGGAAGACGGTACGGTCTTCGAGGGCCAGAGTTTTGGTGCGCCCGTCGAGCGCTGTGGCGAAGTCGTTTTTAATACCGCTATCACCGGATACCAGGAAGTTTTCACGGACCCGTCCTACTCCGGCCAGATCGTGGTGCTGACCAACCCGCAGATCGGCAACTACGGCGCGAATCAGGCCGACAACGAATCGTCGAAACCCTATATCGAAGGGCTGGTGGTTCGAGAATTCTCTCCCCTGTCGAGCAACTGGCGGGCTGACGAAACCGCGCAACATTTTCTGGTGACGAACCAGGTCCCGGTGGTTTCCGGGATCGATACCCGCGCGTTGGTCCGCCACCTCCGTTCGCGGGGTGTCATGCGCGGCGTCCTTTCGGCAACGTGCCTGGACGCGAAGCTGCTCGTCGATCGAGCCAAGAATTCGCCCTCGATGGCCGGTCTCGACCTGGCGACGCGCGTTTCTACGCCGGCGTCCTACGAATGGATCAAGCCGGTCGAGCCATGTTCGCCCTCCGACCTTGAAAGCGATCCCGCCGAGCCGCGCTTTCATGTGGTCGCTTACGATTTCGGAATCAAGCACAATATTCTGCGCCGGCTGCGCCAGGTTGGCTGTCATCTCACGGTAGTCCCAGCGGCGACCTCCGCCGAAGACGTGCTCGCGCTGAGACCGCAAGGCGTGTTTCTCTCCAACGGGCCCGGCGATCCCGAGCCGCTCCAACATCAGGCGGCGCAGATCCGAAAACTAATCGGCCGCGTCCCGATCTTCGGAATCTGCCTGGGCCATCAGGTCCTCGGGCTCGCAGTAGGCGGCAAAACGTACAAGATGAAATTCGGCCATCGCGGCGCGAATCATCCGGTGCTCAATAAAATCACCGGCAAGGTCGAGATCACCTCGCATAATCACGGCTTCGCCGTCGATCCCGATTCGCTCAACCTCAGCGACATCGAAATCACGCACACCAATCTGAACGACGAAACGCTCGAAGGTTTCCGTCATCGCAGCCATCCGGTCTTCTGCGTGCAGTATCACCCCGAAGCCGCGCCCGGTCCGCACGATTCGCGGTATCTCTTTGACGATTTTGTGAAGCTCATGGAGGCACATGCCCCGAAGAAATGACCTTCACCGAATCCTGATCGTCGGCAGCGGTCCGATCATCATCGGCCAGGCGTGCGAGTTCGATTATTCCGGCGCCCAGGCCTGCAAGGCGCTCCGCTCCGACGGCTATGAAGTGGTCCTCATCAACTCGAATCCGGCGACCATCATGACCGATCCGGACCTTGCCGATCGCACCTACGTCGAGCCACTCAGCGTCGAATTTGCCGAGGAAGTCATCCGCAAAGAGCGTCCCGACGCACTGCTGTCGACCGTCGGCGGCCAAACCGGCTTGAACCTTTCCGTTGCGCTCGCCGAAGCGGGAGTGCTGGATAAATACGGCGTGGAACTGATCGGCGCGAAAATCGATTCGATCAAGAAGGCCGAAGATCGCCTGCTGTTCAAAGACGCGATGAAGAAGATCGGCCTCGATCTCCCGCAGTCGCAACTGGTCAGTTCGGTTCCGAAGGGTTTGGAATTCGCGGCGAAAATCGGCTATCCCGTGATTCTGCGCCCCAGTTTCACCATGGGCGGCACGGGCGGCGGCATCGCTTACAACCGTGAGGAGATGGAAGAAATTCTCGATCGCGGCCTGGATCTTTCCCCGGTCCACGAGGTTCTCATCGAAGAAAGCGTTCTCGGCTGGAAGGAATTCGAGCTGGAAGTGATGCGCGATCTGGCCGACAACGTGATCATCGTCTGCTCCATTGAGAATTTCGATCCCATGGGCGTCCACACCGGCGATTCCATCACCGTGGCGCCGGCGCAAACTCTAACTGATCGCGAGTATCAGATGATGCGCGACGCAGCCCTGGCGTGCCTGCGGGAGATCGGCGTCGATACCGGCGGCTCCAACGTGCAGTTCGCCATCGATCCGAAGACTGGCCGAATGGTGATCGTCGAGATGAATCCGCGCGTGTCGCGCAGCTCCGCGCTCGCCTCGAAAGCGACTGGATTCCCCATCGCGAAAATCGCCGCAAAACTCGCCGTGGGCTATCGGCTCGACGAAATCAAGAACGACATCACCCGCAAAACACCGGCGTGTTTTGAGCCCACCATCGACTACGTGGTGGTAAAAATTCCGCGCTGGCAGTTCGAAAAGTTCCCCGGCGCCGAACCCGTGCTCGGTACACAAATGAAAAGCGTCGGCGAGGTGATGGCCATCGGCCGCACCTTCAAGCAGGCTCTCGGAAAAGGGATGCGGAGCCTCGAAACCGGCAAATCCGACGGCGCCACCAAGTATCAGCAGGACCTGATCGAGCCGCGTCTGATCACTCCTAATCCGGATCGCCTCGGCTACATTCGATTCGCATTCGAAAACGGATATTCCGAAGAACAGGTTCATGCGCTGACTGCCATCGATCCGTGGTTCCTTCGTCAGGTTCGCGAACAGGTCGACCTGGAACAGAGCCTCTCCGCGGGATCGCTGGAACGCGCCACTCGCGAAGAATTCAGTCGTCTCAAACGCGACGGCCTTTCCGATTCGAGGATCGCCCGCGCCTGGAACGTCGACCCCCTCGCCGTGCGCGCCCGCCGCAAGGAACTGGGCGTGACAGCCGGATTCAATCGCGTCGATACCTGCGCCGCGGAATTCGAAAGCTTCACGCCGTATCTCTATTCGAGTTATGAATCCGAGTGCGAAGCCGCCCCGTCTTCCAGGAAGAAAGTCATGATTCTGGGCAGCGGTCCCAATCGCATCGGCCAGGGAATCGAGTTTGACTACTGCTGCTGCCACGCGTCTTTCGCACTGCAATCCTTCAATGTCGAATCGATCATGGTGAACTGCAATCCGGAAACGGTTTCGACGGATTACGACACCAGCGATCGCCTGTACTTCGAGCCGCTGACGCTTGAAGAAGTGCTGAACATCTGCGACACCGAAAAGCCGGACGGCGTAATCGTGCAATTCGGAGGGCAGACGCCGCTAACGCTCGCGATCCCTCTGAAAGCCGCTGGCGTGCCCATTATCGGCACCGATCCCGAGAACATCGACTTGGCCGAGGATCGCAAGCGATTCGGAAAACTTCTTGACGATCTGAAAATCCCTGCGCCCGCGAATGGCGCTGCCACCAACGTCACCGAAGCGTGCGACGTCGCGCGATCCATCGGATTTCCGGTTCTGGTTCGCCCTAGTTACGTGCTCGGTGGACGCGCCATGGTGATCGCCTATGACGAAGATACGGTGCGCCGCTACATGCAGGAAGCCGTGATGCTCTCTCAGGCGCGGCCCGTGCTGATCGATCGTTTCCTGGAAGACGCCACCGAAGTCGACGTCGATGCATTGGCCGATTCGGCCGGCACGGTTCTGATCGCCGGCATCATGGAACACATCGAAGAGGCTGGCGTTCACTCGGGCGATTCCAGTTGCGTCCTTCCCGCGACTTCTCTTTCTCCAGCCGTTGTGCAGACCATCCGGACATATACGGAACAGCTCGCTCGCGCACTTAACGTCATCGGCCTGATGAACGTGCAGTATGCGGTGAAGAATGAAACCGTGTATGTGCTCGAAGTAAATCCGCGCGCCTCGCGCACGGTTCCTTACGTCAGCAAAGCCACGGGCGTGCCGCTTCCGAAAATCGCGGTGGGCGTGATGCTCGGCGGAAAGATCTCCGACTTCACGGATGCGACGGGCGTCCTCAGTGTCCCCCAGTATTTCGTGAAGTCGCCAGTATTCCCGTTCAATAAATTCCCTGGCGTCGATCCCACCCTCGGCCCCGAAATGCGATCTACCGGTGAAGTGATGGGCGTCGGCGAGAATTTCGGTGAAGCCTTCGCGAAAGCCCAGTTGAGCGCCGGAACGCCGTTGCCCGACAAAGGACGTGTGTTCCTGAGCGTGAACGATCGTGACAAACCCGGTGCAGTGGCGCTCGCGCGCCGTTTCGCGGAGCTTGGCTTTGAAATCGTGGCGACTCGCGGAACCGCCGCCGCTATCCGCGCTGCTGGCCTTCAAGTCAAGACCGTTTTCAAAGTGAACGAGGGACGCCCCAACGCGGTCGACCTGCTGAAAGCCGGTTCGCTTGATCTGGCCATCTACACTGCCACCAGCGGAGCGCACGCCTTTTCCGACGAAAAGACCATTCGCAGAAATGCCGTGACCTATCGCGTCCCCTGTATCACTACGATGAGCGGTGCTCGCGCGTCCGTCGAAGCCATCACGTCGCGCCGCCGCGATCCCATCCGCGTGTGGAGCTTGCAGGAGATTCATGCGGCCCACACAGCGGCGTCGGTGAAACGAGCATGACGAAAGCGCTGGCCAGACCAACGCGCTCCATGACTGTCGCGCCTCAAAATGACAACCGGATCTGCGGTCCGCGCGGCCGTCAGTCGAGGCGCGACAGTCATGGAGCGCGTTCTTTCGTGAGGATCTGGTTCCAAGTCCGAATAAAAGGACGCGCCTGATGGCCGAAATCCGACGCCGAGATACGCAGAAACGCGAGCAGCCGGTCGAAACCGTCGCCATCCCTCAGGAGCCAGTCGAAGAGATCATAGAGCTGCGCGTCTCCGTTGTCCTGGTCGCCCACAACCAGGCGCCTGCCCTGCGGCGAGCCATCGAAGCGTTGGAAAAATCGCAGAATCGCGAGCGCATGGAAATCATCGTGGTCGATTGCGCCAGTAGTGACGACAGCCCCCAGCTCGATATCGAATTCGAAGGCATCACCCTGCTGCGCCTGCCGCATCACTTTGGAGCAACCAAGGCGATGAACATCGGCGCGCGGACGGCCAAGGCCGAATTGGTCTTCTATCTGTCTCCGAACGTGGAAGTGGCGCCCGATACCGTGACCCAGCTCGCGGATCGGCTCGAGGCTGCCTCCGACACCAGTGCGGTTTCGCCGCTGCTGGTCGATCCCCAAGGCAAAATCGTCTCGCGGGAACAGAAAATCCGTGAAGCTGTGACCGGAAAAGATCCCGGCCAGGTGCTCTCTGCGACCGGAGAAAGCGTCGCTGTGGAATACATGGGATCCGATGCTCTGATGGTCCGCAAGCAGTTCATCAAGGGCATGAACTACTTCGACGAACGCTTCGGCCACTTCGGAGCGGATGCCGATCTGGCCATGAAGATCCGCAACGCGCAACGCAGGATCCGTGTCTATCCCGGGATTCACGCGACGATTCATGCCACACCAGATCCGCTTGAGGGCGATCCCCTCTTCGCGGCCGACCACGCATCCGGCGTTGCCGCTTGGCTCGGCAAGTACGACGGATTCTTCAGCGGCTTGAGCTACCGGATCGGGGCAATCCTGCGCGCACTTGCCGGATTCCGCTTTAAGGAACTCACCGCGCTCGTGAGCGGCCAAAAACTCGACGGCTCGCAATCGATGTAGTCAATTGAGTGTGTGTCACGTCCGCTAAAATGAAGGCCATGCGCCTCGCTGGTTTAGCGGGAATTCTGATTGTGACAGCATCCGCGCAGGACCCGGGCTTGGCGGCCCTGCATGTGACGTTGGAAACCCTGCACTCGCAAAGGGAGGCGTTGACCGAGCACGACGGTGGCAGCCCGATGCTCACGACCGCCAAGCACCAGCTCCGCGACTGGATCGAGTCGCAGCTCGGCTCCATTAAACAGACCGGCGACGAGAAGAAAGTCTCCGAAAGAATCAACGACGCTCTAGATCAATTAAGCGTCAAGCCTGCGGATGACGATCAGAATCTCCTCGGCTCGCTTGGCAAGGTCAGCCTTGACTGGCAATCTGCGCTACTAATCGTAACGACGCAAGTGGGAATCGTTTGTCAGCACGACGAGTCCGCATACGCGTACAAGCAAATCGACGGTAAATGGACACGCGTCTGGGAGTCGGAACAGAACGATTACGAAAACTATGCAGCTCAGTACATCTCGGCTGTGCATGTTTGGCAATCGCGCGAGGATGGAAAAGAGGTCGGGCCTGCCTACATCATGACACTCGGAAATGAATGGGGCTGCGCCTCGACTTGGCACCTGGTTTATTACCGTATCTGGCGATTGGATTCTTCCGGTTCCAAGGCGTTGATCGATCGTGCCGAGCCAGCCTGGCTGCGTGGCCAGACCTTTGCGGTCGGAAGCATCGTACAAACGCAAATGCACTTTCCTGGACCGGTGGATGCCTTAGTCGAATTCACGGAAGCCAGCGTCGATGGAGGCGTTCACAATCGAGAAGCGATTCGTCACTTCCTCATCGACGGCGATCGCGTCCGCCGCGTCGATCCAGTAGCGCTGAGTCCCCGGGATTTCGTGGACGAGTGGCTGACACGCCCATGGGATGAGAGCAAAGAGTGGTCTTCTTCGCCTAGCCTACGCCAGTCGCACCTCAAGCTTCATGCCGATTTCGTTGCCGGGTACTTCCTCGGCGTCACTGCACACTGCCAGACACCTGATCTTTGGCAAATTGGGTTCGAGCCTCACGACGCGCAAAAGAATTTCGAGGCACAGCCTGAAGTCTATTTTTTGATTCGCTGGACACCGCCCTATCGCTTCGCGATGGTGGGCGTCAGCGACAAGCCCTGGCCTCGATGCACGAAGCCGGATCCCGAAGCCGACGCCTGGAGGACGCTGTTCTCGACACAGGAATGGCGCTGGTAGTTCGGCAGGCGGCCAAGCGACTACGACTTCGTAATCTCTCCCACCGATCGCGTCTCGCATAGTTGGTGTCAGTTTCCGCCCGGAAGATGTCGGGGACCTTCTCGACACCTTTCTAAACAAACGCGAACCCCGCCGGTACAACCTCTCGATCCCGAAGGTTCGCAGACGGGACAGAATCGTCAAAAATCGCAAAAAACGTCAAGCGCGCTCCGACCATCCGCCGTAAACTCAGTCCATGATTCTTTGGAAACGCGCCCTTTCGCTCGGGTTCGTGAGCTGGCTGATTCCGTTCGCTCTCTCTTTCCTCCTGTTCCCGCTGAAAGGCCCGAACCCACCCTTGTATAGTTCCCTGCTGAACCTGATCGGACTCGCCACTACAGCCTGGATGCTATCTGCTTATTTCCGCGGCCGCATGATTTCCTGGCGAGAGGCAATACTAGTCGGAGTGCTTTGGGCCGCTGCCAATCTTCTGCTCGATTCGCCGTTCTTTTCTTTTGGTCCGATGCGAATGACCGCGTCGCAGTATTGGTCAGAAATAGGCCTGGGCTATTTTGCAATTCCAGTGTTCGCGTTCGGTGCGGCCAGGATCGGGCGATGAAGCCATCCACGGAACAGGATTATCGCGAGCGCATCGTCCGCACGCTGCAGTACATCCAGCGACACCTGGATGACGACGACTTGCAACTCGAGCAAGCGGCGTCCGTCGCGGCCTTTTCCAGATTCCATTTTCATCGAGTTTTTCGGGGGATGGTGGGCGAAACACTCAGCGAGCACGTGCGCCGCCTCCGCCTGGAGCGCGCTGCGGGTCATTTGAAGCGCCTCGACCTGCCGATCACGCAGATCGCCTTCGATGCCGGTTTCGAGGCGCATGAGTCCTTCACGCGCGCTTTCGGAGACATGTTCGGAATGTCGCCTTCGGAATATCGCGCCGCGCACCGGCCCGTGCCGCCGTCGCGCTCAGGCGTCCACTTCAACGACATCGCGAGTTATCATCGGCCGGACTATGGCGATCTCTTGACGCTCGAAGTGAAGCAACTCCCGCCCACACCGGTGCTGTCTCTTCGCCACGTCGGTCCCTACGATCAGGTTGGCGCGACGTGGGGCAAGTTGATGAGCTGGGCCGGCATGCGCGGACTGCTCGGCGCGGATATGAAACTGATCGGCATCGCGCATGACGATCCCGACGTAACGCCGTCCGACCGCCTTCGCTACGATGCCGCGGTCACTGTGAGCCGGCCCGTTACGCCCGAAGGAGAATTCGCCTTGGCCGAGATTGACGGAGGCGACTACGCCATCGCCACGCACAGAGGTCCGTATCACGATCTGGCGAAGACTTATCAGCGAGTCTACGGCGGCTGGCTACCCCAGAGCGGTTACGAGCCGCGCGATGCGCCCTCGTTTGAGCAGTATCTCAATTCCCCTCAAAGTACGAGGCCGGAGGATCTTCTGACCGTGATCCACGTGCCGGTCGGCTAGACGACGTAGTTGCGATTGATCTCGCTTACCGACCGCGTTCCGCACTGCCGCATGGTCAAAGTCAGCTCGGCGCGCAGGATATCGATCACCTTCTCCACACCTTCCTGACCAAACGAACCCAAGCCCCACAGGTACGGGCGGCCAATCCCGACGGCTCGTGCACCCATGGCAAGTGCTTTAAATACATCACTTCCGCGACGAATGCCACCGTCGACCAGCACCGGGATGCGCCCCCTGGTCCCGGCCAGCACATCGGCTAGCGACTCGATCGTGGGACGGCACGAATCCATCGCACGTCCGCCGTGATTCGAGCACACGATGCCGTCGGCTCCATGCTCCACCGCCAGTTCAGCGTCTTCGTGGGTTTCCAGACCCTTGATGACCAGCTTCATCTTGGTCATCTGCTTTAGCCGATCCACCAGCTCCCACGTGTTCGAGGGCGAATTCATCCCGCGATCGATGCCGGCGAACATCGGCTTGGTCGAGTTGGCCCCGGGCGCGCCCTGATGGCAGTTCGAGCATGTCCTGGTATCTGCTTTGCTCAAGCGGCGCTGGGTTTCGGTATTTCGTCCGGGATTCACATCCACCGTGAGAAACATCACCGAGCAGCCCGCGGCTTCCACGCGCCGGACCATTTTTTCGACACCTTCGGGTTTCGAGGGCGCATACATCTGATACCAAGGCGGACGGCCTAGAGCTTTTGCCACATCCTCCACAGAGGTCGATGACACCGAGGAAAGCATTTGTGCCGAGTGCTTCGCGTTCGCCGCGCGCGCGGTTCCCAGTTCAGCATCGGGATGAAATGCCCGCTGGCTCCCGCAGGCCGAAATGTAAACGGGGCTCTCCCAGGTCGTTCCGAACAGTTCGACGCTGGTGTCGACCTTGCTCACGTCGACCAGCCGGCGCGGGCGCAGCTTTAGCTTTTGATAGCCTTCGCGATTCGCACGCAGCGTCGCGTCATCGTCAACGCCGGTCGCCATGTACGCCCAGTGGGCGACAGGAACCTTGCCGTGCGCGATCTCTTCGAAGTCCATGATGTTGATCATGTCTTTCGCGGTTGGTTCCTGAGCCTTGAGAAATGCAAGCGGGCTCGCCGCCAGGAAACCGAAAAACTGCCGACGTGAGTTCATTAGCCGTATCCTATCTAAGATTTTTCACCTACTACCCTAACTTTCCTCTCATGCGCTTCCGATAGAAAGGGAGCAGGTTGCTTTGAATATGCACATGGACGCCTTTCTCTGGATGTTCCTCCCGGTCTTCGTCGCCGGAGGGAGCGCTTTATTGTCGTTCTACATTATGCAGGCAAGGATGGAGGTTGCGCTAGCAAAAGAACGCGAATCGCTCGCCGAAGCGCGCGCCACCATCACTTCCCAGAAGATCACGATGGAGGAGCGTATCAAAGCCACGGAAGAGGCCACCAAACGCCACGCCCTGGACGAATTCATGCAGGATTTTCGCGTGGAAGAGCGTAGCTATGTGCGTGAAAGTAAGTCTCTTAATGCGTCCCGCAAAAGCATGGTGATGCAGGAGCGCCTGTTCTTTAGAAACATCCCGCTATCCAACTGGATCGAGCGCGAAATGCTGGTGGAAGAGGGTCGCGACCTGGATCAAATCGCAATGGAATCAGTATTTTCGACGTCAACCCTGCCTGCTCCTGAACGACTGCCCGTCTCCAAGTTCCTCGATGACGTACGGACCACCCGTGAAAGTACGCCGGACCACGGTGCCTTGATTGCTGCCAGGATTCCCGCCTTTGGCGCTCAGTAATTTGTAAACCGCGGACAAATCGAGCCGTCCTGAAGGTTTATGATAGGGCTGGTGGCCGAGCCCATTGTCCCGGAGCGTTTCGTATTGGATCGCGCCGAATCCGGTCTTTTGAGCGACTTTGCCGCATGGATGACCTCCGAGCAGCGGCGCGTGTATTCTCTGTGCCAACGTTTCTTGCAGGATCGCGATGAAGCAGATTCCGCCACCCAGGACGTCTTTTTCAAGGCGTATCAGGCACTCAAGCGCGAGAATGCCCAGGAGTTGGAAGATCCGGCGCGGTGGATCACACGCATCGCCGTGAACACATGTCTGGACCGGCTGCGGTCGCGAAAATGGCAGTTCTGGCGGCGCAGGCCGTCGTCAGAAGCTGAGCAGACCATCCTGGCGATGGCGCGATCGCACGCGCCCGAAGCCGAAGAACGGTATTTCGCGGGCGAGATCGGAGCCAGGCTGTCCCTGGCCATGGAACGGCTGTCGCCCCGCCAGCGCGCTGTTTTTACGCTGCGGCACTATGAGGATTTGAGCTTGGAAGAAATCGGAACCATCCTGGGATTGGACGTCGGAACAGTGAAGGCGCACATGTTCCGGGCGGTGACCAAGCTTCGAGAAGATTTGCGCGATCTCTACGGGAAAACGAAATGAGCCCTCATTTGAGCGACGACCAACTGCTGGATCGGCTGTACGGGATCGCCGCGTCTTCTCACCTGCAAGATTGCGTTCAGTGCGCAGAGCGGTTTCGTGAACTGGAACGCCGCCGGGCAGAGCTTGTTGCGCCCACCGCTGTTTCCGCCGAATTTCTAGCCGCGCAGCGGCGGAAGATTTATTCGCGGCTGGATGAGAAGCCGCGTTTGGGATTGAGATGGGTTCCGGCTTTGGCAGCGGGATTCGTCGTCGCCATTGGCCTGCTGGTTTACAGGCCGCCTTCGACAACGCCGGTTCCTGCCTCCAAGGCCGATACCGGAGACGCGCAGTTGTTTTCCGAAGTCTATTCGATGGAGCAATCGACCGAGCCGCGGGGAGCAGCTCCCATCCATGCGCTGTTTGAGGACAATCAATAAAACGTCTATGCTGACGCGCTTGAGCTTGATTCTGGTGGTCCCGGCGCTGCTCTGGTCGCAGCTTTGCGCTCAACCACCGCGCGGCCCGCGTCCCTGGTGGGACAGCGAAATAAGCCGCGACCTGAATCTCAGCGATGTGCAGACCAAGCAGATCCGCCAGACGCAGAAAGACTTCCGTCCGCGCATGGTCGAACTGCGCAGCGAGGTTAACAAAACGGAAGCCGATGTGGAAGCCGCCTTCAACGAAGATCCCGTGGATCAGAACAAGGCCAACGACTCCATCAATCGTTTGGCGACAGCCCGCGCCGAACTGACCAAGGCCGTTTCCCAAATGGATCTGAAACTGCGCATGATCCTGACTGCTCAGCAGTGGCAGGAACTGAAAGAAAAACAACGGCGGCTTTGGCCTGGTGGGCCGGGCGGCAACGGACCGGGCCGGCACAGTCCCAGGGGAACCAGCACCCCGTCCAACACCTCAAATCAGCAGAAGTAAACCTCTTCTTATCGATCCAATCTGGTGCGTTCGAGGATTCCATCCGCGATCCACTCGCTCTCGAATTGCGAGCTCACGGGCGACGATCTCGCGCGGCGGGCCTACCCCGGTTCCTGGTTCAACCTAGTCGCGATCTTCATCCTTGCGTTCAGCACGGACTACGTCCAGGAGCATTCAGCAATCTTTTATTCCGTTCTGGCGGCTCATATCATCTTGAGCGGCTCGCGCATCTGGCTGCTGCGCGTCAAGGATCCGAATTTCGAGGTTCACTTCACCGCGATTGTGGCGCTGGTCAGCGCTTCGACCGTACCCTTTTCTCCGATCGCTGCCCTGAAAGAGAATGCTCCCGGAGCGACATCCATCGGTACTTGAAAATTAATCTGCACGATTCCGCACACCAAGGTAGGCGCGCTGCCCGCATACTGCACCGTTGCGAGTTGCACCACCGAGTTCGGATCGACGTAATAGATGAGCGCGCTTACGCCAGGACTCAGCGGCGCGGCGTAAGGAACGTTGAGTCCACCAATGGGGCACGGCGGATTCGTCTGTCCGTAACCCGTTCCCCACACTGCCACGACGGAGCCTCGTGACGCGGGATTCATTGGTCCGTTGAGCGTCCCGTCCTGGTTGATTGCCGCGGCCTGCGCCGACTGCCCGAACTGCAGCCGGAAAATCCCAGGGCTGCCAAATATCGCATACGCCAACGCTGGTCCGAACTGCTGAGTGTTGTAAGTCACCGTAACGTTGTGCGGTGTGTTAATCGTCCCCAGACCAACAGGCGCAATTGCATTGATCTGCCGCGACTGCGCATACAGTACCGGCACCGGCGCACCGTCGAAAAGCACCTGAACGCCGCCCAACTGCGTGGGAACATTGCCTTGTGCGTCGGGCTGGTAGACGACACCGATATCAGGCCCGATTCCAAAACCGGTGAGAGTAATCAGCTCCCCAGGCGCGGTCTCCGAGCTACCGTCTAGCGTGGCGGAGTTGAGCACATCGGTGGAAAGGCAGGCGGGCGCCGTCCAGCCTCCGCTCCCAAACTGGATCTTGGAGGCGAAGGCAGCACCGAACTCGTGCCAGGCGATCAGCACGGTACCACCGGCAAGCGGCAACAATCCCCCAACAGCGTCGACATCGCTTCCGGCGCTGTTCCCCAGGTAGGTTGCATCGAGGAGCGCACCGTTTGAGTTGAGGTGAGCCAGGATGCCGTTGGCGCGGCGGATCGACCCCGGGAAGCAAATCACGGGAGCCGAAGATGTCACTGGAAATCCTGCGCCGGTCAGCCCGCCGATGTAGATATCGCCTGCTGGGCCTACCGCAAGTGCGCTAACACCGACGCCGATGGTCGCATCAGTTCGGCCGAAACCGAGATCGGAGCTCATGACATAACTCGCCCACTGCAACGAAAGCCCGTCCGGGGCAAACTGCGCCACGAAGCCGGCGGGCGCGAAATCGTTCCAAGGGGGCACGATCGCGGACGGTTGCATGACGCCCTGGGTAGTCGGGAGATCCAGGGAACTGGTGGACCCTGCCAGGTCGATATTGCCCGCACTATCGACCGCGATCGACGACGGGCTGTCCGATCCGCTCCCGCCGAAGTAAGTGCTGGTCAGAACGTTGCCGGAAGGATCCAGCCGGACAAGGAAATTATTCTGGGTTCCTTTTAAGTGCTGCTGGAACGCGCCCGCGGTTACCGGAAAGTCCGGCGAAGTGGTTTGCCCCGCGACAAAAGCGTTGCCCGCCGAGTCGACCGCTATGGCCGTTGCCGCGTCCGCACCGCTGCCGCCGAGATACAGGGTGTAAATGATGGCAGAGCCGTCCGCGCTCAACTTAATGACGAAAACATGGCCATCGGTTTTACCCGCAATGTACGCGCTGCCCGCGGCATCCATGGCGATGCACGAAGGAGAGACCATCCAATTTTGAAGATACGTGGCGTAAAGAAACTTGCTGCCATCCGCGAAGATCTTGGCGGCGAACGCCGTGGAGTTGGTGCTGGACGCGATAGCGGCACCGGGAGTGGTGGGAAACTGACCGCTCGTGGTGCCAGTGACCGCGACGTTTCCATTGGCATCGATGGCGAGTGCGGTTCCCTTGTCGGGGCCCGGGCCACCGAGCAGCGTACCCCAAATCTGATTCCCGGAAGGGTCGACCTTGATCATCGACGCAGGGGGACAGGGCACGACGCCAATCCTACCGCCAGCCTCGCCGATGCACACGCCGCCTCCGGCCTTGGTTTGCGCCGCGCCCGCCGTTGGCGGTCCAGACAAGTAGTAAGTGTTTCCGGAAGCATCAAAAACCGCGTGACCGGCGCTGGGCTGTTGAATGGTGCTGATGCCGCCCGGAACCGGTTGGGCCGCCGCTCCGGCCGCAACCGCGAGAATCAGGGCGATGAGTCGTATCGCGCCACCGCCGAGACGTTCCGACCCCTCCGGCTGCACATCGTTACATGACTTCAAAGGGTCGTCCACTGTTCCTCCACGATAATATAAGGGCTTGCATGCTGGTGGCCGCTCAGCGGCCTATGTTTCTCCGCCACTTTGAGCTTTTGATATGCACGGAAGCGCGACTCGGCCACTCTGCGTCTCGCCCGGTCCGTGCAAGTGTCCGACACCGGCATTGGAATTCCACTGGACCAACAGAAAACCATCTTCGACGCGTTTTCACAAGGCGACGGCTCCACTCGAAAATACGGCGGCACCGATCTGGGGCTGACCATCTCGTCACGCCTCGTAAAGTTGTTCGGCGGCCGGATCTGGCTCGAAAGCGAAGTAGGGAAGGGCAGCACATTCCACTTCACATCGCGCTTCGAAACAGTCTCTGTCCCCGATGCCGAGATCGCACCGCTGCACCAACGCGCTTAAACGCATCGCGACGATTTGACTTTTCCGGCGGGTGGCTGCTATCAGTGGAATAGCGGCGCGGTAGCCAAGTGGTAAGGCAGAGGTCTGCAAAACCTTTATTCACCGGTTCGACTCCGGTCCGCGCCTCCAAGCCTCCAACGATTTAGTTGATTCTTCTATCATTGGCACCTTCGGCCGGATATCCCGCCTAATCCCTCGTTTCCTGATTTCAGCGCATTCCACAGGACGGAAACCGGATGAACGTTTGTGATCTGAATTGTCTCGGACCTAGTCGAGCGTTCCAGGTTCGGCCCTTCCGCGAAACGGCTTGCACGAAACAATGTCGCCGCTGGCTGTATCTCCTCTATAGGATGAAGAAAATAGGGGTTTTCTGCACTCTGACTCTCGCGTGGACCTTAAGTGGGCAACCCGTCGCGGAAAGCAGCACCAACGTAATCGAAGCGCGCGATGTCTCATGGAAGCGCCTGGTTCCCAATATCCTGGACGATCAGAAGCATATCTGGCTGTTCCCTACCCAGGTAGTACGTGGACGGCACCTGCTGCCCGCCATTGGCGTGCTTGGCGCGACGGCTGCCCTGGTCGTGTTCGACCCGGTAGAGGCGCGTTACTTCCGCCGGACCACAAGCTTCCATGCCCTCAATACAGGGTTTTCCAGTTATGCGACAACCGGCGAAATCCTGGCTGTGCCGGTGGCTTTCTACGTCACCGGCCTGCTGACGAAGGACTCGAATCTCCAGCAGACTGCACTTTTCGCGGGTGAAGCCCTAGCCGATGTGGAGATTCCGACTCTGATCATGAGAAACAGCTTTCGCCGATTGCGTCCGGCCGATGTGCCGCCCGGCGGCAACTTTAACGACACCTGGTTCGACAGCGGAGCAAATCCGCTGAAAGCGAAAGGCAGTTTCCCTTCCGGCCACGCAGCCGCGGCGTTCGCCGTCGCGACCGTGGTCGCGCGGCGGTATCCCCATCGGCGCTGGGTGCCTTACGTCGCCTATGGCGCAGCGGCGCTGATCAGCTTCTCACGCATGACCGACCAGGCTCACTTCAGCTCAGACGTCTTCTTTGGCGGCGCGCTGGGATACGCGGTAGGCAGATTCGGCGTTCTTCACCAGTAGCCAGCCTAGAGCTACTGGCTAAGGTCGTGCAGCGTCCGGCTCACGAGATTGAACGGACGGTCTACCGTCGCGCTGCTGCCCTAATTCTCAACGGTCGCGCGATAATCGGGGCGTACGCTGCTTCTGTTGTTGGCTCTCCAGCCACGCCAAGAGAAACCTCGGACCGATACTCCAGTTCTCCTGAGGCGATTCCGCAGCGGACGGCCGGTCGCCACGTCGCAGCGCGTGAATGATCCCCGTGTGCTGGATGGTTGAAACTCTGTGGCCGGATTCTTTCATGTAACCGTACTCGTAGCGCCGCCCTATTCCGGCCGCTGCGACGAGCTTCGCGTGATGCCGGAGCGCGGCCGTCGGTGGTGTTCAACGCCGGCTGAGCGGACTGCTGCGCTGAACACTTTTTGGGCGTGCCGACCTGCCTGGCGGATCGATTGCCAACAAATCGGAGCCCATCGAGCTCTTGCCGGATGAAAGGCCTGAACTCAAGCGATTCGAGACCGAGACGGGCAGCAGTTTCTGGAGCGGGAAGATGAAGCAAGTGCACAAGATGCCCGGAATCACGGTCAAGTTCATCCGCTGCGGTGTTTCTTAGGCCATTGGCGATGATCTTGCAGCGTTGCTCACGAAATGAAATCCAAGTAATTCTCCTCCTTCGGCTTCAACGCAAAATGTATCGTACGCCAACAAAGACCCAGCCGATCTAGCTCTTGATGATTGATCCCGGCGCGAACGCGTCAAAAGATCGGACAGAAATAAAATCATGCGAACTTTTCATTTTCTTCTTTTTTTGGACCTAGCCCGAATTCATCCAGCCGCAGCCGTAGACGACATTCCAGGAGCGATCTGAAAGGGCGACGAGGCCTCCCAAGGCGCAGCTATGGAGAATCATCTTCCTGTCGTTTACATTGCCAGGCACGGCGAGACGGCGTGGACTATTTCAGGTCAGCATACGGGGCTTACCGATCTGCCCCTGACTTCGCGCGGCGAACGCAACGCCCGAGCGTTAGCGGATCGACTGAAGGGCCTGGAATTTGCCAAGGTGTTTACCAGTCCCTTAGAGCGAGCAAGACGGACCTGCGACCTGGCTGGATTCGGGGCAAGGGCCGAAGTCGATCGGGACCTGGTTGAATGGAACTACGGCGAGTATGAGGGCCTGACCTCGGCGGAGATCCGTGCAAAGCGCCCGGACTGGCAGCTCTTCCGCGATGGCTGCCCGGGGGGCGAATCCCCGGCGCAGGTGAGTGCGCGGGCCGATCATGTACTGAGCCGCGTGCGAGCCGTCAAAGGCGACGTACTGATGTTCACGAGCGGGCACTTCATCCGCGTTTTGGCGGCACGGTGGATCGGCCTCGAACCGTCCGTGCATAGTATGTCATTCCTGCTTAGCACGGCGAGCTTGAGCGCGGTGGGGTACGAACACGACCTTGGCCGGCCGGTGATCAGGCTGTGGAACGACGATCATCACGTCCGCATCTAAAGAAAGCACACAAATGAGCACCACAAATGCGATCAAGACGTTGACGGCGGAGCAACGAGTTTCGAAGCTCCTCGAGCAGTACGGCTGCGGCCCGATTCATTTCGCGGGGACGCATGACGGGATGTACGAGCGGCATCTTCTTTTTGACAATGTCATCGATCTGGCCGGCGCCGACGCGCGGGACCGTTTCGAGGCGTTCGCCCGGTCCATACGGGACGTCCTTTCACAGCGCTGGACGCTTACGGAAGACACCTACGCTCGCGAGAATCCGAAGCGTGTTTACTACCTGTCGATGGAATTCCTCATCGGTCGATCGCTCGCCAACAATGTGACGAATCTGCTTCTGGATCCGGTGGTGAGCGAAGCGGTCCGGCAGTTGAACCTCGATTGGGTGGAGTTGCTGGAGCAGGAGCCTGACGCGGCTCTGGGAAATGGCGGGCTCGGGCGATTGGCGGCTTGCTTCCTGGAATCGATGGCGACCATGGAACTTCCCGCCATGGGCTACGGCCTGCGTTACGAATACGGCATTTTCAAACAATTCATCGAGGATGGCTGGCAGCGCGAGCGGCCGGACAACTGGCTCCGGCGGCAGGACCCCTGGGAGGTCGCTCGTCCGCACGAACAAGTGGAAGTAAAACTGAACTGCTCTTTCGAGGTGGCCGGTGGAAGCTTGCGCGCGATAACCGGCAAGCCAACGACACTGATCGGGATTCCGTTCGACCGGCCGGTGGTGGGTTACGGCGGCAAGACGATAAATACGCTCCGGCTATGGGCCGCGGCGGCGCCGGATTTTTTTGACTTTCAGGTATTCAGCCACGGCGACTTCGTCGGTGCGGTGGCCGAGACGCTCGAGGCCGAATCGCTCACACGAGTGCTCTATCCGGACGATTCGACCAGCATGGGGCAAGGCTTGCGGTTCGTACAGGAATACTTTCTGGTTGCCTGCTCGCTGGCCGATCTGGTGCGACGCTTCCGGCGCACTAACGCTGACTGGAACACTTTCCCCGAAAAAGTCGCGGTGCAGCTTAACGACACGCATCCAACCATGGCCATCCCGGAGTTGATGCGGATCCTGCTGGATGACGAGCATCTCGGGTGGAATGAGGCCTGGGACATCACGCAACGAACCTTTGCGTATACCAACCACACGCTGCTGCCCGAGGCGCTGGAAAAGTGGCCGCTGGCGTGGTTTGAAATCCTGCTGCCGCGACATCTGGAGATCATTTTCGAAATCAACCGCCGCCTGCTCCATTCCGTCGGGATCCAGTTCCCGGGCGACGAGGGGCGGATTCAGCGTGTGAGCCTGGTGGATGAGAGCGGCGGGCGGAAGATCCGGATGGCGAATCTGGCGATTGTCGGCTCGCACAGTACCAATGGTGTTGCGGCGATTCACTCCGAGCTATTGCGTACCACTACTGTCAAGGATCTGGCCGAGATTTTTCCTGAGCGTTTCAGCAACAAGACCAACGGAGTCACGCCGCGACGCTGGCTGTTGCTGTCTAATCCGTCGCTCTCGCGCACCATCACAGAGGCCATTGGCGACGGTTGGATTACGGACCTGAGTCAACTGCGGAGGCTTCAGCCGCTGGCCGGGGACTCAAGCTTTCAGGCCGGCTTTCTCGGGGCCAAGCGCGAAGCGAAATTGAAGTTCGCCGATTGGCTCAAGTCGACATCCGGCGTATCGGTCGATCCCGATACGATCTTCGATTCGCAGATCAAGCGGATCCACGAATACAAGCGCCAACTGCTGAATGCGCTGCGCATCGTGGTCGTTTACAACCGGCTGCGCCAGAACCCGAATCTTGAAATCGGGCCACGAACGTTCCTCTTCGCGGGCAAGGCAGCGCCGGCTTATCAGCTTGCGAAGCTGATCATCAAATTCATCAACAACCTGGCCGGAACGATCGACGGGGATCCAGCGGTACGCGGCCGTCTCAAGGTGGTGTTTCTGCCCGAATACTCGGCTTCGCTGGCGGAGCGGCTGATACCGGCTTGCGATGTTTCGAACCAGATTTCGACGGCCGGCTATGAGGCCAGCGGCACCAGCAACATGAAGTTCATGATGAATGGCGCTTTGACGGTGGGGACGCATGACGGCGCCACGATCGAGATGGCGGAGGAGGCCGGCGAGGAGAATTTTTTCCTGTTTGGTCTCACCGCCGAACAGGTGGCAGCCAGCCGCGGCTGGTACAACCCGCATTGGCACTATGAAAACGAGGCTGAGACTCGCGCGGCGCTGGACCTGATTTTCTCCGATCATTTCAGCCAGAATGAACCGGGCATTTTCGCGCCGTTGCGCGATGCGCTGCTGACGCACGGGGACTATTACATGCACCTGGCGGACCTGACGTCCTACGTTCAGGCGCAAGAGCGGCTCGGCGAATTGTACGGAGACTCAGGCGCCTGGGCACGGAAGACGATCCTGAACGTCGCGGGCTCGGGGAAGTTTTCGAGCGACCGAACGATCGCCGAATATGCGACTGAAATCTGGGGGGTGAAGGCTTGCCCGGTGTCGTAGGAACCCATCCCAGTGAGAATATTTCGGCGCTCGCCGGGCTGCCCGCGCCGAAACAGATGTTGGTCGACCTAACACGGCTGGAGCGCCAATACTTTGAGCGCCGGCCTGATCTGGACGATCCCAGCCAAATGGTCATTTTCGGAACGAGCGGGCATCGAGGATCGCCGTTCTCCGGCAGCTTCACGGAAGCGCATATTCTGGCGATCACCCAGGCGATCTGCGATTACCGGCTCGCTCATGGCACGGATGGTCCCCTGTACCTGGGCAAGGATACGCATGCGCTGTCCGATCCCGCTCACCGCACCGCGCTCGAGGTTCTGGCGGCAAACGGAGTGGAGACGATGATTCAGCGAGACAATGGCGTCACTCCAACGCCGGTAATCTCGCGCGCGATTCTGGTTTACAACCGCGGGCGAAAGGAACATTTTGCCGACGGCATCGTGGTTACGCCCTCGCACAATCCTCCGGAGGACGGCGGGTTCAAGTACAACCCTTCAAACGGCGGTCCCGCCGATACGGACGCGACACATTGGATCGAGGGCCGCGCGAACGAATTGCTTCGAGGCGGTAATGCCGGTGTGAAGCGCGTCGGATACGAAGCAGCGTTCACGTCCTCAACTACGCACCAGGAGGACTTCGTCCTGCCGTACGTGCGCGACCTGGCGAATGTCGTCGATATAGAAGTGATTCGCGGAGCCGGACTAAAGCTGGGTGTCGATCCGTTGGGAGGCGCAGCCCTGCCGTACTGGGAGCCGATCAACACGCTTTTCGGCTTGGACGTTAACGTTGTAAATCCGCAGATCGATCCAGCTTTCTCTTTCATGACGGTGGATCATGACGGAAAGATCCGCATGGACTGCTCTAGCCCGTATGCTATGGCGCGGCTGGTGGGGCTCAAAGATAAGTACGACGTAGCGTTTGCCAACGACCCGGACTCAGACCGGCACGGCATCGTGACGCCCTCTGCCGGGTTGATGAACCCGAACCATTATCTTGCGGTCGCGATCGGTTATCTGTTGTCCCACCGTCGTATGTGGGCGGCGAATGTCGCAGTGGGCAAGACCGTGGTCAGCAGCAGCATGATCGACAGGGTGGTCGAGAAGCTGGGGCGGAAGCTGGTCGAAGTTCCTGTCGGATTCAAATGGTTCGTGCCGGGATTGTTGGACGGATCGTGCTGTTTCGGAGGGGAGGAGAGCGCCGGGGCCAGTTTCCTGCGGCTCGACGGCTCCGTGTGGACCACGGACAAGGATGGCCCGATCATGGATCTGCTTGCCGCCGAGATCACGGCGCGCACCGGGAAAGATCCCGGCGAGCACTATCGTGAACTGACCGGGCAGTTCGGTACGCCATATTACAGACGTATCGATGCGCCGGCAAATCTGGAGCAGAAGGCCAAGTTACGGCGACTCTCGCCGGACACTGTGACGGAATCGAGGCTCGCAGGCGAGCCGATCACGGCCAGGCTGACGCAAGCACCGGGTAATGGCGCGCCGATCGGCGGGCTGAAGGTCGTGACCGCCAGCGGCTGGTTCGCAGCACGTCCCTCAGGGACAGAGGACGTCTACAAGATTTACGCCGAGAGCTTCCACAGCGAAGCGCAGCTGAATGCGATCCTGAACGAGGCTCAGGAGATTGTAAGCAACGCGATGAATACGACGGAAGGACGAACATGAGCCTCTTGTTTGCGCCGGGATACCGTGGCGCCGGTGTGCTGCTACATGTCACGTCGCTCCCTTCGCGATACGGCATTGGCGATGTGGGACCCGCAGCGCTCGCATGGATCGACCGCCTTGCCGCAGCTGGCCAAGGCTGGTGGCAGTCGCTCCCGTTAGGGCCGACTGGCTACGCGAACTCCCCGTATCAGGCGCTGTCATCTTTCGCCGGCAATGTGTTGTTGATCAGTCCTGACTGGCTGATCGAAGATGGACTCCTTCACGCGAACGATTGCGATGGCCTCGTGTTCCCGGCGAATTACGTCGATTATGAGGCAGTAGTCCCGTTCAAGCAACGCCTGCTCGAGACGGCCTGGCTCAATTTCAACAGCGGTTCACGCGTCGACCTGAGACATGCGTACGAGGAGTTTTGTAGCTCGCAGGCGCATTGGGTGGATGACTACGCACTCTTCCGAGCTCTCAAAGAGGCTCACAGCGGTGCCTACTATCTCGACTGGCCGACCGAATTGGTGCATCGAGCCCCAGGGGCCATGGCACAAGCTTGGCGGGAACACGACGCCGAGACCCAACGGGTACGATTTGCCCAGTTCCTGTTGTTTCGCCAAGGTGAACGGCTCCGGCAATACGCGCGCGCAAAGGGAGTGCGTCTGATCGGAGATCTGCCGTTTTTCGTATCGCCTGACTCCAGCGACGTGTGGGCGAATCCAGAGCTATTCCTGTTGGACGAACAGCATCGGCCTCGTTTTGTGGCTGGAGTGCCGCCCGACTACTTCAGCGCGCAGGGACAGCGTTGGGGGAATCCGGTTTACAACTGGGATGTACTCCGCCGGAACGGTTATCGATGGTGCCTCGACCGGTTGCGCGCATTACTGGCGCACGTGGATGTCGTCCGGCTCGATCATTTCCGCGCTTTCGCCGCGGCGTGGCATATCCCGGCGGGCGCACCGACGGCCCAGTCGGGAACCTGGATGCCCGGTCCGGGCGCGGATTTCTTTGCCACCGTTGAGCGGGAATTCGGAAGTCTGCCTTTTATAGCGGAAGACCTCGGCGTGATTACCGCGGATGTCGCCGCGGTACGCGACCGCTACGAGCTGCCTACCACGCGAGTGCTCCAGTTCGCCTTTGACGGCAATTCGACAAATCCGCACTTGCCGAATAACTATTCCCACAACACGGTGGCGTACACGGGAACGCATGACAACAACACAACCCGCGGCTGGTTCGAGGCGCTGCCGGAGGATCAACGGCGCAACCTTTGGAGCTATCTGCGGCGCTCCTCCGGTAAGAGTGACGAAGCTGCGGCGGAGCTGATACGGCTGGCGTGGTCGTCCCCAGCTGCTTTGGCGATCGCTCCGTTACAGGACTTGCTGAATCTGGGCGCCGAGGCTCGCATGAATGTGCCAGGCAGCACCGACGGCAACTGGCGCTGGCGGTGCGCGGAACCAACGTTATCCGGATCACGGCTCGAATGGTTGCACGACCTAACCAGAGCTGCAACTCGATCGAGCGACCTGCGAACCGCACCTGCCTATCCGGTCGATAATCAACCAATTCTTGTGAATGAACTGAGGTGACGAACATGAACGCGACACAACAACTCCACGATTTAGGTCAGAGCCTGTGGCTTGACAACATCACGCGCGACCTGCTGAACAGCGGGACACTGAAGCGCTATATCGATGAACTGTCGGTGACGGGGCTCACTTCCAATCCGACGATTTTCGACCACGCGATCAAGAACAGCGCTGCATACGACGCGTCCATCCGCGAGAAACTGCGGAGCGGCAAGTCAGGGGAGGCGCTCTTTTTCGAACTGGCGTTGGACGATGTCACCCGAGCCGCAGACCTGTTCCGGCCAATTTATGACCGGACGAATGGCGTGGATGGTTGGGTATCCCTGGAGGTTTCGCCGCTGCTGGCCCATGACACGGCCAGCACCATCGCCGCGGCGAAGGATTTGTGCGCTCGCGCGGCGCGACCCAACCTGTTCATCAAGATCCCCGGCACGCAGGAAGGTTTGCCTGCGATCGAGGAAGCGATTTTTGCAGGGATTCCGGTCAATGTGACGCTCCTGTTTTCGAGCGACCACTATCTCGCGGCGGCTGAAGCGTTCCTGCGAGGCATCGAGCGGCGCATCGATGCGGGACTCAATCCAAACGTCGGTTCGGTGGCGTCGGTCTTTATCAGCCGCTGGGATACAGCGGTTGCGGGCAAGGTGCCCGTAAAGCTCCAGAACCAGCTCGGCATCGCGATCGCGAAACGGACATTTAAGGCGTACCGGGCTCTGCTCAACTCGGAGCGATGGCAGCGCGTGGATAATCTGGGGGCTCGCCCGCAACGTTTGCTTTTCGCGAGCACGGGAACCAAGGACCCCAAAGCGTCCGACACGCTCTACATCCAAGCCCTGGCTGCGCCTTTCACCGTGAACACCATGCCCGAAGGCACGCTGAAGGCTTTTGGAGACCACGGAGAAATCGCGGCAACTTTGAGCGCAGATGGAGGCGATAGCGAGAAAGTACTGAAGCAGTTCGCCAAGGCTGGAGTGGATGTCGATGCGCTGGCCGCTCAGCTTCAGGATGAAGGAGCCAAGTCATTCGTGAAATCGTGGGACGACCTCATGAGCGTGATCGCAGCCAAGAGCGCCACGCTTAAGATGGCCAGCTAAGAACCCACATAAGAAGGAGCAACTATGGGAACATTCGTAGAACCAATCGCAGATCGGCCGCTCACGGAGCGGGCCGCGTGGAAGGACCTGGAAGTCCATTCTCAAAGAAATCGCAAGCTGCACTTGCGGGAACTATTCGCCAAGGATGGCGAGCGCGGGAACCGGCTAACAGCCGAGGCTGCCGGCATTTACCTCGATTACTCGAAGAATCGTGTCACGGATGAGACGCTGAAGCTGTTGTTTCAGCTCGCGGAGGAATCCGGCCTGCGGCAGCGGATCGACGCGATGTTTCGAGGCGACAAGATCAACCGCACCGAAAATCGGGCTGTACTCCACGTCGCACTGCGGACGCCGCGCGGGACATCCATCACGGTCGATGGTCGTACCGTAGTGCCGGATGTTCATGACGTTCTCGAAAAGATGGCCGACTTCTCGAATCGCGTCCGGAGTGGTGCGTGGAAAGGCCACACCGGAAAGCGTATTCGCAACGTTGTAAACATTGGCATCGGCGGCTCCGACCTGGGACCGGTCATGGCGAACGAGGCGCTGAAGCATTACACTGATCGCGCCATGACATTCCGTTTCGTTTCCAATATCGACGGCACCGACTTTGCGGAAGCGGTCCACGACCTCGATCCCGCGGAGACTCTCTTCATCGTTTCGTCCAAAACCTTCACCACCCTGGAGACGATGACGAACGCTCAGACGGCTCGCGCGTGGTCGCTAAAAGGTCTGGGCGGCGACGAAAAATCAGTGGCCAAGCATTTTGCGGCCGTCTCGACCAATGCAGCCGAAGTCTCAAAGTTTGGCATCGATACGGCCAATATGTTCGGCTTCTGGGACTGGGTGGGCGGGCGCTATTCGATGGATTCGGCGATCGGTTTGTCGACCATGCTGGCGATCGGTCCGGATCACTTCCGCGCGATGCTGGACGGGTTTCATCAGATGGACGAGCACTTCCGCACGGCTCCCTTCGAGCGCAACCTGCCGGTCCTGATGGGTCTGCTCGCGATCTGGAATACGAATTTTCTGGGTGCGGAAACCGTGGCTGTGCTGCCATACGAGCAGTACTTGAAACGCTTCCCCGCGTACCTCCAGCAACTCACCATGGAAAGCAACGGCAAACATGTCACGCTGAACGGCGCCGAAGTTGGTTATCAGACGGGTCCCATCTATTGGGGAGAGCCGGGCACCAATGGCCAGCACTCGTTCTATCAGTTGATTCACCAGGGGACGCGACTCATACCTTGCGACTTCATTGCGTTCGGCCACACGTTGAATCCGCTGGGGCAACATCACGACATCTTGATGGCGAACGTTTTTGCGCAGGCCGAGGCATTGGCGTTCGGAAAGACACGCGAACAGGTCAAATCAGAGGGAACGCCGGACTGGCTGGTTCCGCACCGCGTATTCGAGGGCAACCGGCCTTCGAACACGATTCTCGCCGATCGGCTCACGCCGGAGACACTCGGCAAACTTGTGGCGCTTTACGAGCACTCCGTGTTTACACAGGGCACTGTTTGGGGTATTGATTCGTTCGATCAATGGGGAGTTGAACTGGGTAAAGTACTCGCGAAACGGATCATCCCCGAGCTGGCGGGCAATGCGCCGGGGAAGCTCGATCACGACAGCTCCACCAGCACGTTGATCCGCCGCTACCGGAAATACAAGGAGACTGTATGAAGACGCTGGGCTTTGACAGACCACTGTATATTCTGCCGTTCGATCATCGAGGCTCCTTCCAGACGAAGCTGTTCGGATGGACCGGCAAACTGACCATCGATCAAACGGCGCAGATCGCCACGAGCAAGCAAGTGATCTACGACGGCTTTAGAGCGGCGCTCCGCGCGGGAGTGCCGGAACAGAAGGCCGGCATTCTGGTCGACGAGCAGTTTGGCTCGGCGATCCTGCAGAACGCCCGGGTACGTGCTTACACAACCGCGTGTCCGGCGGAAAAAAGCGGGCAGGAGGAGTTCGATTTTGAGTACGGCGAACACTTCGCCGAACACATCGAATCGGTTCGGCCGACGTTTTGCAAAGTTTTGGTGCGGTACAACCCGGAAGGCGACCAAGCCTTGAATTCCAGGCAGGCGGCGCGATTGAAGCGGCTGTCCGAATATCTTCACGGCAAGAGCGCCAGCCGGTTCATGTTCGAACTGCTGGTGCCGGCAGAAAAAGCGCAGATGGCCCGATTTAACGGGGACAAAAAAGCGTACGATCTCGAGCTTCGTCCCCGGCTGATGGTGCAGACGATCGAGCAATTGCAGGACGCGGGGGTCGAGCCGGACGTTTGGAAGATCGAAGGGCTAGACCGCCGGAGCGATTGCGAGAATGTGGTCGCCGCTGCCCGTAGAGGCGGGCGCGAAAGAGTCGGCTGCATCATTCTGGGGCGCGGCGAAGACGATCAAAAGGTACACGAGTGGCTGACAACAGCGTCCGGCGTCCCCGGATTCATCGGATTCGCGGTGGGCCGGACCAGCTTTTGGGATGCGCTGGTGGACTGGCGAGCGAAAAAGATTACACGGGAAGACGCGGTGAACGATATCGCGCACCGCTATCAGGAATTTGTAGACGTGTTCGAGGACCAAGCTCGTGCCGCGTGATGTGGCGATCGCGCCGTCCATACTCGCCGCGGACTTTGCTCGTCTCGGCGAGCAGGTGCGCGAGGCGGAAAAAGCCGGCGCAGACCGGATTCACGTCGACGTCATGGACGGCCATTTTGTGCCGAACCTCTCGATGGGAGCTCCGGTAGTTGCTTCGTTGCGGCGGGTGTCGCCGCTGCCGCTCGAGACGCACATGATGATTTCGGATCCGGATTCCTTCCTGCAAGAGTTCGTTGAGGCAGGCTCCGATTCATTTCTGGTGCATTGGGAAGGCAATCTCAATCTGCATCGCACGGTGCATAGGATCAAGACACTCGGGAAGCGCGTCGGGGTCGCAATTAATCCCGCGACGCCGGCGGCCGTCCTGCAAGAAATCCTGCCTGAAATCAACCAGGTGTTGATCATGACGGTCGACCCAGGTTTTGGACATCAACATTTTCTTCGTACGACTCTGCCAAAGATCGGCAGAGTGCGGCAGATGATCGACTGGCTCAATTTGACATGCGACCTGGAAGTTGACGGCGGCATCGATGGAGAGACTGCCCGGCTGGCGGTCGAGGCGGGAGCGAACGTTCTGGTGGCCGGTTCGTCGGTCTTTGGAGATCGCGAAGGAGTGACCGCTGGGATGAAGAGTCTACACGCAAGCCTTGGCCTGGTGAATCAATAACGAAAGGAAATCGGATTTATGCAAGTGGGAATGGTTGGTCTTGGAAGAATGGGCGCGAACATGGTACGAAGGCTTCTGAGAGGAGGCCACCAGTGTGTGGTATTCGATATGTCACCGAAAACGGTGGAGGAACTGGTTCACGAAAAGGCGGTGGGAGCCGCCGACCTTAAGGATCTCGTGAAAAAGCTGGAGCGGCCGCGGACGCTGTGGTTGATGGTCCCGGCGGCCGTCGTGGACCAAACGATTTCCGACCTGTTGCCTTACCTGGACGCCGGAGACATTCTGATCGACGGCGGCAATTCATACTACATCGACGATATCCGCCGGGCGAAGGACCTCGCATCGAAGGGAATTCACTATGTGGACGTCGGCACCAGCGGCGGCGTGTGGGGACTGGAACGAGGTTACTGCATGATGATCGGCGGCGAGACGGAGGCGGTGAACCATCTAGACCCGATCTTCCGCAGACTGGCTCCGGGAGCGGGCGACATTCCGCGCACGCCGGGACGCGACAAGGCCGACGGCACTGCTGAGTTGGGGTATCTGCACTGCGGGCCGAACGGCGCCGGACACTTCGTCAAGATGGTCCACAATGGGATCGAGTATGGAATGATGGCGGCTTACGCCGAAGGGCTCGGAATCCTGCGTCAGGCTAACGTCGGCAAGCAGAAGGCTACAATCGACGCCGAGACGACTCCGCTGCGCGATCCCGAGAATTACCAGTACGAGTTGAATTTACGCGACATCGCAGAGGTGTGGCGCCGAGGCAGTGTGGTTGCTTCCTGGCTGCTCGATTTGACGGCGGCCGCGCTGGTGGATGATCCAGGTCTTTCAAAGTTCGCCGGGCGTGTGTCGGATTCGGGCGAAGGCCGGTGGACCATCAAGGCCGCAATCGATGAAGCTGTACCCGTGCCGGTTCTATCCGCGGCGCTTTACCAGCGCTTCAGCTCGCGCGGCGAGGCGGATTACGCAGACAAGCTATTGTCGGCGATGCGCTATCAGTTCGGCGGACATCTTGAAAAATCGGGCGGGAAACAAGCAGCTTGAAAGGACACTATGAGCGGATCCCATTCTGATGCACTTGTTTTTTTCGGCGCCACGGGCGACCTGGCGTATAAAAAGATTTTTCCGTCGCTACAGGCCATGGTGAAGCGCGGCACGCTCGACATGCCCGTCATCGGCGTTGCCAAGTCGGATTGGAATATCGACCAGTTTCGCGCCCGTGCTCATGACAGTCTCGAAAAACACGGCGGAGTGGATCGCGTCGCGTTCGACAAGCTGCTCAGTCTGCTGCGCTACGTGGACGGCGACTACAACGATCCCGCCACGTTTCATGCGATTCGAAAGGAGCTTGGTTCCAGCCAGCGTCCAGCGCACTATCTGGCGATCCCGCCGGTGCTGTTCGGGTTGGTCGTGGAGCAACTGGGAAAATCGGGCTGCGCCAAAAACGCGCGGGTGATTGTCGAGAAGCCGTTCGGGACGGACCTTACGTCGGCTCGTGAACTGAACTCGATTCTGTTGAGTACGTTCGACGAGAGCTCCATTTTCCGCATCGATCATTACCTGGGCAAGCGGCCGGTAAACAACATGCTTTATTCCCGGTTCGCGAACCCGGTTTTGGAATCGCTCTGGAACCGCGAACACGTTGAGAGTGTTCAGATCACGATGGCTGAGGATTTCGGAATCCAGGGCCGCGGTGGTTTCTACGATCAAACCGGCACAATTCGCGACGTCGTCCAGAACCATTTATTTCAGGTCCTGGCGAATTTGGCCATGGAGCCAGCGGTGAGACTGGACAGTGAATCGATTCGAGATGAAAAGGTCAAAGTGCTGAGAGCGATTGCGCCGCTCGATGGCAACAGCCTGGTTCGCGGCCAGTTTCGAGGTTATAAGTCAGAGAAAGGTGTGGCGGCCGATTCCAAAGTAGAGACGTTCGCCGCACTGAAGCTCGAAGTCAATTCCTGGCGATGGCAAGGCGTCCCGTTTTACATTCGCGCTGGGAAATGCTTGCCTGTCACGTGCACGGAAATCATGGTCCGGTTGCGACGGCCGCCGAACGTGTTCCCCTCAGCAGTCCTTCAGCCGAATCATTTCCGCTTCCGGATCAGTCCTGAAGTGACGTTCGCCGTTGGCATGATGACCAAATCGTCGGACGACGAACTGCGAGGGGAGTTGACGGAAGTGGTCGCAGTCCAAGGAGCGCGCGCGGATGAGATGGATGCCTACGAACGAGTGCTTCGTGACGCGATGGCCGGCGATGCCACTCTGTTTGCCCGGGAGGATTACGTCGAAGAGGCGTGGCGTATCGTTGATCCGGTCATCAAGGCGAATACGCCAGTGTATGAATACGAGCAGGGTACCTGGGGGCCGGCACAGGTCGAGCGAAAGATTGTGCCTCCGGACGGTTGGAACAATCCGGTCGTCGCAACGCATGCGGTCCTCCCAACCGAGGTCCACGCGGCGTGAGAGGCATCGATATAGAAGTTCTGGAGAGCGCCGACTCCGCGGCCCAAAGAGCTGCGTCAATTATCGCCGAGGCAGCCAGGACGGCGGTTGCCGTGCGAGGCCGATTCGTGATGGCCGTCAGCGGCGGCAAGACGCCGTGGCTGATGTTACGTGCTCTGGGATCGGCCGACGTGCCGTGGCCGTCCGTTCATGTCGTGCAGGTGGATGAGCGGGTCGCTCCGGCTGGACACCCTGACAGGAATCTCACTCATCTGCGCGAGAGCCTTCTCGATCACGCTCCACTGGTTCGGGAACATATCTACGCGATGCCCGTGGAATCACCGGATCTGCAAGCGGGGGCCGCGCAATATGCGGCGACGCTACAGCGGATCGCTGGGTCGCCGGTAGTGTTCGATCTGGTCCATCTGGGCCTGGGACCCGACGGGCACACCGCTTCACTGGTCCCTGGCGATGCGGCTTTGAAGGTGAATGATTCAGACGTGGCCGTTACTGGGGCCTATCAGGGCAGGCGCCGGATGACGCTCACATATCCCGTGATCAATCGGTCTCGCCGCATTCTTTGGGTGGTGACGGGGAGCGAGAAAATTGCGATGTTCCATCGCCTGCTCGAAGGCGATGAGTCGATTCCCGCTGGTCGCGTCTGTCGCGAACGAGCTTTGGTGATTGCGGATGAGGCTGCTGCCGGACAGTTGAAGGGAGCATGACATGCGCGTAGGGATCGCCACCGATCACGGTGGATTCGGGTTGAAGGAAGAGCTGGTGGCTCATCTTAAGGCAGCGGGGCACGAGGTAATCGACATAGGAGCATATAGCCTGAGCCCGGGCGATGACTACCCGGACTTCGTCGTTCCGCTCGCCCAAGCCGTGGCTGCAGGAAAAGTGGAGCGCGGCATCGCGATCTGCGGCAGCGGCGTGGGGGCGTCGGTGTGTGCGAACAAGGTTCCAGGAATCCGCGCCGGCCTGATTCACGACCACTACTCTGCCGAGCAAGGCGTCGAGGATGACCACATGAACATCCTCTGCATGGGCGGCCGAACCGTGGGACCAGCCGTGGCCCGAGACCTGGTGGATACGTTTCTAGCAGCAAAGTTCAGCCAAGCCGAGCGGCACCTCCGCCGACTTGGTAAAGTGGCTTCGCTGGAAACCCATCCCGTCAGCCGCTAGCATGTCACCCATTAGCATGTGACCATCTAGCATGAAAAAAGGAGCCCAGACATGAATGTCACGCAAGTCGCCCCTTCAGTCAACGAGGCTGAACTCAATCAACTGTGCATCAACACCATACGCACGCTCTCTATCGACGCAGTGCAAGAGGCCAAATCCGGGCACCCGGGCACACCGATGGCTCTTGCCCCATTGGTGTACACGATCTGGAACCGGATGATGAGGTTCGATCCGAAGGATCCGATTTGGCCGAATCGTGACCGGTTTGTTCTATCGAACGGCCACGCGTCGATGCTGCTGTGGTCCGTGCTCCACCTGACCAAGATGCAAGCAGTGGACGGCGAATATGAAAATCTCGGTCAGCCGTCGGTGACGCTCGACGATATCCGCCGTTTCCGCCAGATTGACAGCAGAGCGCCGGGGCATCCCGAGTATCACTGGGTTTCAGGCGTCGAGACGACGACTGGCCCGCTGGGGCAAGGTGTCGCGACCAGTGTTGGCATGGCGATCGCGCAGAAATGGCTCGCGAACCGGTACAACCGGCCCGGCTTTGAAGTCTTCGACTACAACATTTATGCCGTTTGCGGCGATGGCTGCCTGATGGAGGGCATTTCATCGGAAGCAGCGTCGCTCGCGGGTCATCTTGGGCTCGACAATCTGTGCTGGATTTACGACAACAACCACATCACGATCGAGGGGAACACGCGCATCACGTTCACGGAGGACGTTGCAACACGATTTCTCGCATATGGCTGGAACGTGCTGCGAGTGGGCGATGCGAATGACCTCGAGCGCATCGAACATGCTCTGCGCGTCTTTAAGAATACGCCCGGCCGACCGACGTTGATCGTTCTCGATAGCCACATTGGGTACGGCTCGCCGAACAAACAGGACACGGCCGCCGCGCATGGCGAGCCGTTGGGCGACGATGAGATCCGATTGTGCAAGCGCGCCTACGGATGGCCCGAGAATGCAAAGTTCCTGGTACCCGACGGCGTCTATGAGCATTTTTCAGACGGAGTGGGCGCGCGTGGCGCGAAGGCCCGCAGCGAATGGAAGGATCTGTTCGGCGCGTATCGAGCCAAGTACCCTGAGCTGGCAGCGGAAATTGATTCGATGCAGCGCCGGGAACTGCCGGCTGGGTGGGATCGCAATCTGCCCACGTTTCCTGCGGACGCAAAGGGCATTGCAGGACGTGAAGCCTCTGGAAAAGTGTTGAACGTGCTTGCACAGAACATCCCCTGGTTTCTGGGAGGCTCCGGAGATCTTGGTCCTTCGAACAAAACCACTTTGACGTTCCCCGGCGCCGGTGATTTTCAGGCGGACACGCCGGGCGGGAAGAATTTGCATTTCGGCATTCGCGAACATGCGATGGCCGCGATCGTGAACGGGCTTTCTTTATCCAAAATGAGGGCCTTCGGCGCGACATTTTTCATCTTCAGCGATTACGCGCGACCCGCCATCCGGCTTTCGGCTCTGATGGAATTGCCGACGATATTCGTTTTCACGCACGAAGCGATGGGCGACGGCGAAGACGGACCGACGCACCAACCCGTCGAGCATCTCGCGTCGTTGCGGGCCATTCCTGGACTAACCACGCTTCGACCAGCGGATGCCAATGAAGTGGTCGAGGCGTACCGATATATCATGCAACTGCGTCACAAGCCTGCAGTACTGGCGCTATCGCGGCAACCCCTCCCTACACTGGATCGCGCAAAATACGCGTCCGCATCCGGTGTGGCAAAGGGCGCCTATGTGCTCGCCGACGCCCCGGGCGGCAATCCCGAAGTGATTCTGATCGCCAGCGGCAGCGAGGTCAGTCTTGCCGTGGACGCGCACGAGAAGTTAGTCGCCGAAGGCATCCGGTCGCGCGTGGTCTCGATGCCGTCATGGGATATCTTCGACGATCAGCCGCAAGCGTATCGCGACAGTGTACTGCCGCCGAAGGTGACGGCGCGCGTGTCGGTGGAGCAGGCGTCGACCTTCGGATGGGAAAGATACGTCGGCAATTCCGGCCGGATGATCGGCATGAAGACCTTTGGAGCTTCGGCTCCCCTCAAGGAGCTTCAGCGCAAGTTTGGTTTTGAACCCGGCCGCGTGGTCGCCGTCGCCAAAGAACTGCTGGGCAGGTCGTAGGGAGGAAACGGTTGAATTACGTACTCGCGTTGGACCAGGGCACGACCAGCTCCAGGGCGATTCTCTACGACCGGGACGGCGCCATCCGCGGCCTGGTGCAGCGCGAATTCGAACAGATTTACCCACATCCCGGTTGGGTGGAACACGATCCCGCGGAGATTTGGGCATCGCAGATGAGCGTTGCGGTCGAAACGCTGAGTCGAGCCAATTGCCGTCCGCGCGACATTGCCGCGCTAGGGATCACCAATCAGCGCGAGACCACGATCGTCTGGGAGCGCAAGACAGGTAAGCCTGTTTACAACGCAATCGTGTGGCAAGACCGCCGGACCGCGGAAATCTGCAGGCAGCTCCAGGAACAGGGCCTGGAAGAGACGATCCGGCAGAAGACAGGATTGCTGATTGACGCTTACTTTTCTGCCAGCAAGATCATGTGGATTCTCCAGAGTGTCGAAGGGGCGAGGGATAAAGCGAATGCCGGAGAACTCGCGTTCGGAACCATCGATAGCTGGTTGATCTGGAACCTGACGAGCGGGAAGGTGCACACGATCGACGCCACCAACGCCTCGCGCACCATGTTGTTCAATATTCAGAATGGGACATGGGATCAGGACCTGTTGAAGGCCATGAACATACCGGCCTCGCTGCTTCCCGAGGTTCGCCCTTCCAGTGGGAAATACGCCGACGTTTCGACGAGCCTCGCGCTGGGCGAAGTTCCCATCACAGGGGTCGCCGGAGACCAGCAGGCAGCCTTGTTTGGACAAGCATGCTTCCATCCGGGGATGGCCAAATGTACTTACGGTACCGGCGCGTTTTTGCTGCAGACGATCGGCGAAAAGAGTAAAGCATCCAAGAATCGCTTGCTGACCACCGTGGCATGGCAGAAGGACAACAGGCTGGAATATGCGATAGAAGGCAGTGTCTTCGTCGCCGGTTCGGTGGTGCAGTGGCTCAGGGATGGGCTCGGCTTGATCCGCTCCTCGGACGAAGTAGAGGCGCTGGCGTTGAGTGTACCGGACAGCGGCGGCGTGTACATGGTTCCAGCGTTTACCGGGCTTGGCGCGCCGCACTGGGATCCGCATGCGCGGGGCATGATCATCGGAATCACGCGCGGGACTAAAGGCGCGCACATCGCCCGAGCTTCGCTCGAAAGCATCGCGTACCAAGTGTCCGATCTGCTGGACGCAATGCAGCAGGATTCCGGCATTCCGCTTCCGGTGTTACGGGTCGACGGAGGTGCAGCGCGAAACGACACCCTTCTACAATTCCAGGCGGACCTGTTAGGTATACCGGTTGTGCGGCCCGCCGTCACGGAGACGACCTCGCTAGGAGCGGCATTCCTCGCAGGTCTGGCCGTCGGATTCTGGAAGAACATGGACGAGATTGAAGCTCACTGGAAAGTGGGTAAGGAGTTCCATCCCCGGATGCCGCGAAACGAAGTGGACAAACTGCGTGGCCGCTGGCATCAGGCGCTCGAGCGCGCCAAAGCTTGGAGCGACCCAGACAAATGACACGTCCGGAAATGATCCATCGGCTGCATTCGCACCCGGCGGAATGGGACATCATCGTGGTGGGAGGCGGCGCGACCGGCGTAGGCGTCGCGATCGATGCGGCTTCGCGCGGATACGACACGCTTCTGCTCGAAGGCCGCGATTTCGGCAAAGGAACATCCAGCCGCAGCACCAAGCTGGTGCATGGCGGTGTTCGTTACCTGGAACAGGGAAATGTCTCGCTGGTGATGGAAGCGCTGAAAGAGCGCGGCATTCTGCGTCAGAATGCGCCGCATATCGTGAGCGACCTCGCGTTCGTCGTGCCGAATTACGATTGGTGGGAAGCGCCGTTCTACGGGTTAGGGCTGAAAATTTATAACATCCTCTCCGGCAAGTATGGATTCGGAGGGTCGAAGATTCTTTCCCGCGAGGAGACTCTTGAGCGGCTGCCGACCATCAATCCGGATGGTCTCCGCGGCGGCGTCATCTACTACGACGGTCAGTTCGACGACGCGCGTCTGCTCATCCACATGGTGGCGACTGCGGCCGAGCAAGGTGCGGTGCTCCTCAACTATTGCCGCGTCACGGGATTGACGAAGGGAGCGGATGGCTTTGTAAATGGCGTGACCGCGCGCGATGAGGAACGCGGCGGCGAGTTCACCGCGACCGCGAAAGTAGTGGTCAATGCGACTGGACCGTTCACGGATGCGGTCCGCAAGCTCGCTGATCCGTCGGTGCAGGACATGATTTCCCCAAGTCAGGGCATTCACCTGGTTTTCGACCAGTCCTTCCTCCCGGGAAATTCGGCGATCATGGTGCCCCACACTAGCGATGGCCGAGTCATGTTTGCAATTCCCTGGCACGGGCATACACTGGTCGGCACTACCGACACACCAATCCCTGAGGCCACGCTGGATCCTGTTCCGATGGAGGAAGAGATCGAGTTTATTCTGGATACCGCCGGCAAGTATTTGCACAAGGCGCCCACCCGCAGTGATGTGCTAAGCGTCTACACCGGCATTCGACCGCTGGTCAAAGCCGGTAATTCGAGCAATACGGCCGCTCTCTCTCGCGATCACACCATACACATTGACGAATCGGGGTTGCTCAGCATCGCTGGAGGCAAATGGACCACCTATCGAAACATGGCCGAAGACTGCGTAAATCATGCCGCAATTCTCGGAAAGCTGACAGAACGAGAGTGTTCCACAAAACGGCTCATCATTCATGGATTCCATCCGAACGCTCAGAAATTCGGCCATCTTTCGTTCCATGGTTCTGATGCCCCAGCTATCGAAGAGCTGATGCGGACTGACCCTGAGCTTGCGCGGCCGTTAACGGACGCTCTCCCTTGCGTTGGCGCCGAGGTGGTTTGGGCAGTCCGATATGAGATGGCGCGAACCGTCGAAGATGTCTTGTGCCGTCGAACACGTGCCCTTTTCCTGAACGCGAAAGCCGCGATTGAGGTGGCGCCGAAGGTCGCATCTCTCATGGCTCGTGAACTCGAATACGACTTAGATTGGGAATCGAAGCAGTTGGAAGCCTTTCAGCGCATTGCAAGACAATTCACCCTAAAGAAAGAACCTGTGGGCAAGTGAATTGCGCCGAGCGTACGGGACGGAGTTATCCGCTGGGAGCGACTATCGCCCCCGGAGGCGTGAATTTCAGCCTATATTCCCGTGGAGCATCCGCCGTTGAGCTGCTGCTTTTCGACCGGGAAGACGACGCGCGTCCGAGCCGAGTCATCCCGATTGATCCCGGGACAAATCGTACGTATCAGTACTGGCACGTTGTCGTTCCAGGCTTGCGGCCCGGCCAGATATACGGATATAACGTGCACGGACCCTGGGATCCGTCGAATGGAATGCGCTTCGATTCCACCAAGGTGCTTCTCGATCCATATGGGCGCGGCGTGGTGGTTCCGAAGAACTACAACCGGGAGGCCTTTCGCGTAAACATCGAGAACGTGGCGACCGCGATGAAGAGCGTCGTTGTAGATCCGGACGCATACGACTGGGAAGGTGACGTACCTCTAAAGCGTCTGAGCACGCGGACCATTATTTACGAGTTGCACGTGCGAGGATTCACGAGGCATCCGAATTCCGCGGTGGACGAGAAACTCCGCGGCACATATGCCGGCCTGATCGGAAAGATTCCGTACCTTCAGGAACTCGGGATCACCGCGATTGAACTTCTACCCGTATTTCAATTCGACACTCAAGATGCCCCGACCGGAAAACTCAACTACTGGGGCTACGCGCCGGTGTCGTTCTTTGCTCCACATCGGGCCTACAGCTCGTGTCAGGATCCGCTGGGGCCGGTGGACGAATTTCGCGACATGGTCAAAGCGCTGCACCGCGCCGGTATCGAGGTCATTCTCGATGTCGTATTCAACCATACGGCGGAGGGAGATCATCGGGGTCCGACTCAGAGCCTCCGCGGATTGGACAACAGCACCTACTACATTCTCGAACAGGACCGGACACGATACGCGAACTACAGCGGCACTGGGAACACGCTCAACGCAAATCATCCCATCGTCCGGCGCATGATTCTCGACAGCCTCCGCTACTGGGTTCACGAAATGCACGTGGACGGTTTCCGGTTCGACCTTGCTTCGATTCTGGCGCGCGATTCCTCCGGTCAGCCCATGCTGAACCCACCGGTGCTGTGGGACATCGACTCCGACCCCGTGCTGGCCGGCGCGAAGATCATCGCCGAGGCATGGGATGCGGCCGGCCTGTATCAGGTGGGAAGCTTTGTCGGGAATCGCTGGAGGGAATGGAACGGGCGGTTTCGCGACGATCTTCGAAGTTTCTTCCGTGGTGATGCGGGTTCCGTGCCGCGCGTCGCGGATCGATTGATCGGCAGCCCGGAAATCTACGGCCATAAAGATCGGGAGGCCGAGGAGAGCGTTAACTTCGTGACGTGCCACGACGGCTTCACACTCAACGATCTTGTCTCTTACGAGCTGAAGCACAATGAAGCGAACGGCGAAGGCAACGCGGATGGCACGAATGACAACCGGAGCTGGAATTGCGGCGTCGAAGGTCCGACCGACGACGCTGAAATAGAGAACCTGCGAAACCGGCACGTAAAGAATCTATTAACCTGCACCATGCTCTCACTAGGAATGCCCATGATCACGATGGGCGACGAAATGCGCCGGACCCAACAGGGCAATAACAATGCATACTGCCAAGACAATGAGACCAGTTGGTTCGATTGGACGTTGGTCTCGAAGCACGCCGATGTGCATCGCTTTGTGAAGCTGCTGATTGAACGACGGCTATTGCGAGATGTCTATGTCGAATACCAGGGCGAGAGCCTGAATCAGTTACTCCGGGAGTCGAACGAATCGTGGCACGGCGTAAAACTGAATCACCCCGACTGGAGCGACTGGTCGCATAGCGTAGCGTTCACCGTAGAGCTAAAGAGGGAAAAGAAATTTCTGCATCTGATTCTGAACGCGTATTGGGAGCCGCTGGAGTTTGAACTTCCACCGGTGGGTGAGGATGGTAACGGATCGTGGCGACGATGGGTCGACACGGCACTGGAGTCCCCGCATGACATCGTCGCATGGACGAGCGCACCATGCTATGAGGGCCGAACGTATCGGGCCGCTCCACACTCCGTAGTGGTCCTCTATGCTCCATCGGAACGATAAGGGCCCCCGCTAATCCCGGGATTCGTTCTCATTAGGCCTCACATGCTGGATCATTTCTGTGACGGACGCGGCCGATACGACGATCATGCTATTTTACGCGAAAGCCAGACGGACGCAACCAGCCATCTCTGCCGGCTCTGTCCGTCTGGCGAACGCTGCGAAACATTGCAGCAGCAGACTGAAGTGGTCGCTGGTTACTTCTCACCGAATTTGAACACTACACCGGCCGAGTAGCGAATGTCGTTCTGGTGGCTGCCAAAGCCTTTGGTAGAGCCGCCAAGTTTCGCGCTGTCGAACTGAGTCATGACATACTCTACTTGAATTGGTTTGAGTGCAATACGCTTGGTCAAGTTATAATCCAATCCACCACCGGACGCCGTCACAAAGGCGTTCTGCGTCGTGGAGGTTGGACCGCTCCACGCGTAGCCGCCACCGAAAAGGAACTGCGCATACGGCGACCAGCGGGAATGCCGCCAGTTGAACCGTGGGCCAAACAAGTAGGTCAGCGCCTTCTCATCAATTCCCGTTCTTGTATTGGCGTAACCGCCGAAATCCGCGACTAAACCTAAGACTCTGTTCACGTTGTATTCGACGTAGCCAGAGCCGCCGTTCCCGGTCCGCTGATAATCGTAATTCGCTGAGTTGACGTGTAACCAGGAGTAATTAATGCCGACCTCATACTTCGGCGTCGATATCTCCTGCGCGCTAACAACCGCGCCTGACACCAGCACTACTCCCAAAACGAAGTTGAACGTTTTCATACTCTAAATTCTTCTCCTTTGTTTAAATCGCACCAAGTCACGCCCAGTGTCCTCACGGCCCCCTCTTGACTGAGCAGACGGCGCATCGCCGTCATAGTAGATTCCAGGTTGGTTCATGAAAGAGGACCATCGCTCCCACAGATTTGTTTGGGAATTTAGAAATCCCGCAATAAACTTCCGCAGACGAAACGGGTCGCGAACTCGCGAAGAGTGGCTTAACTCATTGATCATGTTGAAGGGACCGATACGGTATCGCCTGATTAGAGGCAACTCTCGAAGACTCTACTGAGACGGGCGCGCGAAACTGGTCGCGTGCGTCACCCTTGCTGGTCATGGCTATCGTCGCAGTTCTCTGTCCAGCCTTACTGTTGGCAGCCTCGAGGTTGACGTTCACCGCATTTGCCGTCTGGCGGAGAGACGTCGAGAGTGACCCTCGGGAAACGCGTCGAACGATGGGTTCGACGGCCCATCGGACCGAAAACGGAATGTCTCGGCTCAATCCGATCGCTTCGAGTTCGATATAGACGCCGCCATCTCGTTCCTCGAATCGCATGATACTGAATAGGCGCCAAATAATTCCATTCCCTTCACCCGCTGGCAAGACCCGTTGGGCCGAAGAACCGTAATCTTCTATTTCCTGGATTCTCGTCGTGCGGGATATGCTGTATCCTCGGCGACTGTCTATGTGAACGTAGCCGGATTCATACTCGGTATCGAGTGCAGTTTTCTTGAAGAACGACTTATTCATCAGCAGCATCGAAAAACGGTCTTTCGTTTCCGCCGCCGAGATAGCCTTGGAATCGACCACGATGGGTCGGTACCACTCCTTGTACCTCGGATAGTCACGCACAACTTGGAATACATCCTGGAGCGTGGCGCCTGGGATGAAGGCGGTCCCCACCCAATCGTGAATCAGGCCCGAAGGCACTCGCTTCGGATTCTGTGTGCCAACCGGCAATACGACGATCTCCCCTGCCCGAACCTTCGCAAGCCGACCGGGCACTTCGTCCATCCACAGGAACGTCTTGCCGGGGACCAGGCGCTGTTCTGCCTGGATATTCGCACACTCGATGTACTCTTCCCATGCGGCCAACGTAGTTGATTCAAGGCTGGACGCATGGATCGCCGCGGGAAATAACAGCGCGATAAGGGGGATCAGCGGACGAAACCTTATCCAACGGTCGCTTGGAGCATCCCTCGTATCGCGAGCGATCGACCCTTTCTTGCTGTGCGGCTGGAACGTTTTCTGCATGCTCATTTGAATGGCAGTTGATTTACCAAAGTTGAACTCTTCCAAGAGCATAAGAAGCAGGCAAATACGCTCAAGGGAAGCTCGCGGCCGTTCGTGAATTGCCAAGCACTGGCGTGCATTTGCCGAAGGATCGTCAATTCTTAGAGCTTGGTTGTTACACTGCCGCACTCGCTGGATTGCGGACCTTGGAAGTTACAGGAAACCCGTGATCGCGCCATGCCTTCAAGCCGCCAGCCAGGGGCCGAACGTGCTCGATGCCCCTCTGCCGCAACGCCAGTGCGACCCGGGCACTGGTGAATTCTCCCGGACATTCGCAGTACAGGACGATCTCTTGAGAGGGCGGTATTTCTATGTCTCGACACTGCTCAAGCCTGCGCGGATTAATCCGAACGGCTCCCGGAATCGCCATCAGTTCGGTCTTATGTTTCGGGCGTCCCTGAAGATCGACCAGCAGGATATCCTCGCCGGCAGCGAGCTTTTCGTTAAGTTGCTCTGGAGTAATCCGCGCAAGTTTGAACTGGTGCACAAAGTGCTTCCACCGGGCAAGTCTGCGCACGATGTAAACGGTGAACCCGGCAACAATGATCAGCGCGACGAAGGCCCCCATTCGGGCCACGTGCGTTGCGACGAGGTCCAACTGATTGCTGAATATGTAGCCGAGAGCTAAGTAGGAGGACGACCAGAGCGCCGCGCCAGATGCATCCAGGACCAGGAACAGTATCGGAGATACGCCCCCCGCTCCAGCCAAGGGAGCTGAGACGGCATCCAGCCCCACGACAAACTTGGAAAGGAGGAGCGTCCTGACCCGGTGACGGGTAAACGCACCTGTCGCCCGGTTGACGCAAGATGTTGGATCACCGGAGAGGCCGCAGACGAAATGTAATATTCTGTCCCCGAATCTGCGTCCAGCTTCGTACCAACCGAGATCGGCTACTAGAAAGGTTATGACCGACAGACCGATCGTACCCGACAGGCTTAGCTTTCCCGCGTGTGCCAGCGCTCCGGCCGCGACAAGAAACAAGTTCGCTGGAATCGGCAAACACGCTTGCCGCGCCAGGATCGCGCCGGCCAAGAGCCAGTAGCCATGCCGCTCGAGAAACTGGAGCGTCTCATTCATGTCCGGACTCGCGAAGAGGTAGCTTCGCCGTCATCAGAGTTCCTGATCTTTTCCGTGTAGTATCATGCCGCGAGTCCTGGAGACCACTCGGCCATGCGCGACTTCTTTCTCTGTACGTGCTGATGATTGGATTGTTGACGCCGAATCGCCTCGGAGAGCATGAGGCGTGCGCGAAAATGACGCGTCTTCACTAACGGGACGCTTGATCGGAGGCATTGGGCGGTTTCTTTGACACTGAGTTCTCGGAGATCGCGGAGAATCAGGACCTGCCGGAACTTCAGCGGAAGTCCGCCGAGCGCGCTGTGGACCGCCTGTGCTGATTCAGAGCGAGCAAAGGACTGAAATGGCGATTCGCCTGGGGAAGTAAGAACATCGAGACTCCCGATGTCCAGGCAAGCGGGCCGGCGTTGCGCCTGGCGGTGAGACTGCAACGCTTCGTTAATAGCCACGCGAGTCATCCACGTACGAAAGCTGGATGCTGACCGGAATGATGACAGGTGTCGCCAGACCTTCAATTGGACCTCCTGGATCACATCCTCGGCATCGGTTGGGTTCGCTATCAATGAGCGGACTCGCTTTCTCACAATGGCCAGATGGCGATCCATCAAGATCGTGAAGCATTCGGTTTGGCCCGCCAGTGCCAAGCTGATCAGCGCACTGTCCTCAAGCGTCGCGAATGGTGGGGTAGTGGAGATCTCCGGCATTTCAATTGGAGAAGATGCGATACATCAACTTGTTGTTTGATGCAGCAGGGAACTTCTTCCCCAACAAGAAGCATCCGTTCTCGCTCCTCTCCAATGAGGACGTGTGGATCTCCAGTCTCGAAAAGAAGCGGAATCGGTAAGGCTCGATCCCGATATCCGCGTAGTCTTCGACCAGCGCGCCGATGACTGCCACGTCTCCCTGTCAGGTCGAATCACGATTGACTCCTCTCCGGACCTGCGCACTCTCTTGTTGCGACGCCTGGAATCCCCCAGCTGCCAACTCCTGACCGTGGATTTCTGCGAAGTCGCATATGTAGACATATCAGGAGTTGCAATTCTGGTCGAGCTGCTCAAGGCAGCGCGGCGCCTAAAGAAAACATTCCAGTTGAGCGGATTGCGGGGCCGGCCCCGGTACCTGCTGGAATCGACGCGGCTCCTGCATCTGTTCCCTGAGGTGAACGCCCCTTGCCACGGATAGATCATTCCTTGTTCGAGAATCCGCAATGAGTACCTCCGTGGTTGAACGTGTGGGAAGTTCGACGCTTCGCCAGCTCGAATATGTAGGCGGCCTCGCGATCCAATTTCGGAACGCCGTTCGGGCGCTGGCGAAGACTCTCCCATTGATCGGGAATCGGAACCGGTGGCATTCGGCGATTCGGCAGATGCTCGCTGTGGGCATCGATGCCGTTCCCATGGTGGCCATCATGGCGATTTGCGCCGGATTCATTCTGGCGATGCAGGGGGCCTCCGAGCTCCGCCGGTTTGGGGCAATGCAATTTGTGATCGACCTGGTCACCATTGGTTTTACCCGGGAACTGGGGCCGCTTTTGACTGCGATCGCGGTGAGCGGACGTTCCGGGTCGGCCTTTTCAGCGGAGATCGGGAGCATGGTGGTCACTGAAGAAATCGACGCCTTGCGCACCATGGCGATCGACCCGGTGGAATTCTTGCTCGCTCCGAAATTCCTGGCGGCGCTGATCGTGCTTCCCTGCCTGACAATCATCAGCAATGCTTGTGGGATTCTGGCGGGCGGAGCGTTTATGCGCCTTAGTACGGGCATGGCTCTTGGCGTTTATCTCCGCTATGTGGTCCACTCCATGGTGCTGCGAGATGTGATTACGGGATTGATAAAAAGCCTGGCTTTCGCCACGATCATTGTGCATGTGGGGTGTCTCGAGGGGTTCCGCGTTCGTGGAGGGCCCGACGCAGTTGGCCGGTCGGCCACGGCCGCTGTAGTGAAATCCACATTCCTGGTCATTCTCGCGGACGTTGGATTCACCGCCATCTTCTACCTGACGGGAGGGCGGTAAAGCCATGGCTGAATTGCCTGCAATCTCCGCCAAGGACGTCGTAGTCAGTTATAACGGCCGCCGCGTACTCGACGGAATTAACCTCGACATCTTCCACGGAGAAACGATGGTCTTGCTGGGCGGCAGTGGGTCCGGGAAGAGTACACTCTTGCGCCAAATGATCGGGCTGGAGCGGCCTGAATCCGGTCAGATTCTCGTAAACGGCATGGACATCGCGAATTGCGTACCCAAAGATCTGAAAAAGCTCCGGCGATCGATCGGAGTCGCATTTCAGGATGCTGCGTTATTCAATTCGATGTCGCTGGAGGACAACGTTTCGCTACCGCTGCGGGAGCACACGCGATTGCCTGAATCGACTATCCGGCTAATGACGTGGATGAACCTTGCAGTGGTCGGGCTGGCGGACTATGGAAAGCTCAGCCCGCAGGAGCTCTCCGGGGGAATGAAGAAGCGCGCCGCGGTCGCACGAGCTATTTCGCTCGACCCGCAAATCCTCGTGTTTGACGAGCCGTCCGCCGGTCTCGACCCGATTGTGGCGGCGGAACTCGACGAACTGATTTTGGGTCTGAAACGCGCGTTCGACATGACTATCGTTGTGGTGACTCACGAGATGACGAGCGCATTCCGCATCGCGGATCGGATGGCGATGCTGTACAAAGGCTCGCTGATTGAGGTGGGTACCAAACAGGAGATGCAGAGCAGTTCCCATCCGCGTATCCGGCAGTTCTTAGATCGCGTCCCAGACGACATCGCCGACGCAGCGGCAATCGATCGGTATATCGAACGCTACCTGGAAGGGAGTTCAGTGTGAACACAGAAGCCAAAGTGGGTCTTTTCGTCATCCTTTCGTTGATCCTGTTGATCGTCACCGTCTACTACGTGGGTAACGAGCAGTGGGGACGCCATCTGACCCCATATAAAACTTATTTGCGCTACGCCGGCGGAATGGAGCCGGGGTCGGAGGTTCTCTTCGGCGGAATTGAGGTCGGCAGGGTGACAGCAGTTCGCGCCTGGAGTCTGGATCCGACAAAAATCGAGATTCTGCTCGAAGTGAAAGAAGGCACTCCGGTGAACGAGAAGTCCGTGGCAAAGCTTGGGACGGTGACTCTGATGAGCAGCCCGACGATCTCGATCACTACGGGATCTCAGGACGCTCCACGCCTCAAAGCGGGCGAAGCGATCGCTTCCCAGGAAACCGTAAGCATTGACGATATGGCTCGGAAGCTTTCCGGAATCGCGGACAGCGCGCAGGGATTGATCGCCCAAGTGCAAGGTGAACTGAAAGGAATCAGCGGGCAAGCTCAGACTCTTCTGGCGAACCTAAACGATGCGACCGGACCGACCAATCGCAAGCAGCTCGCGGAGATCTTGCGGCAAGTGAACACCATGGTGGCTCAGGAATCTCCCAAGATCGACCGGATCACGGATCAAGTCCTCCTGGTGACCCAGGACGCGGACTCCGCGATCAAGAAGATTGGTCCCTTGGTGGATCACACGGATGCGACAGTCGTGAACGTGAATTCAACCGTCGACCAGCTGCGCGACCCCATCCGCCAGGACCTCGCGCAACTGCAATCGACGATGGAGCAGGCCAAAAGTCTGATTGCGAGCATCCAGTCCGTTGTGCGCGGTAACGATGACAACATTCGGGAAACCATAGAGAATCTCCGCATCGCCACGGAGAACCTGGATCAACTGACCGATCAGGTCAAGCAGCGTCCCTGGAGTCTGGTAAGAATCCGCCAGCCCAAGGACCGCAAGGTTCCTCAATAACCCGCGGCATCGAAACGCTCATGTGTCCCTCTTTCGGCGCATCACCGTATTGATGTACTCGAGAAACTCGTGGTTGTGAGAGAACTCTACTGCCAATCCCTCCCACTCCCGTTGAAATATTGGACCTTCCAAGATGTGCCGGATTTCGCGCTCCCAAATCGTCCAAAGCTTTCGTGAGATGTAGCCGCCTCGCTGGAGGTAATAAACGTCGGCGATCAACTGGATGCAATATAGAGTGCAGTCGGTTATCTCCTGGCTAGGCGGCGGCAGGGCCTGGGAAGGATTGCGGTTCGCAAGCCACGCTTCAGTCGGGAACAGGCGCAGGAGCTCCTTGAATCGTCCCGAGACCTCGATGAACATCTGCGCGTTCAACTGACGGCGCTGGTTGAACATAGCGACCCAGACACCCAAAGATCCAAGGACGAGGGTCCCCACCTGCCCAAGTTGCACGAGAACATCGGCCGGTAGCTTCACGTTTCTCAGAGAGAGATCGCCCGTCGAAGGTTCCTGTTGGATATTTTGGCTCCAACAAAACGCATCAGAGGGGACTCTTCTCCTACGACGCCGGTCCGGAAAACTCGGCCGCGCGACAGGACACAAAATCATGCGAAAAATGCAAGGATCTCTCTTCTTGATGGTCGCGGCAGCTCTCTCCGCGACGGCTGCGGATGACACAGCGGTGCGATTAAGTAGGGCCGCGGATGTTTTCACGAAGATAACAGAAACTGGACATGGAATTCCGCCGGAACAAATTGCCGGCGCCGATTGCATCGCTGTCATCCCCGGCTTCAAGAAAGGCGCCGCTGTTGTCGGCGTAGGATATGGACGCGGATTCATTTCATGCCGGAATGGTGGTGGTTGGTCGGCCCCCGGCGCGATCACACTGGAGACCGGAAGTCTCGGCGTCCAGCTCGGCGGTGAGGCGATGGATATCGTCATCCTGTCGACCGATAAGGAACGGCGCTCGAAGCTGCTTTCCGACCGGTTCGCGATCGGCACGGATGCTTCGGCTGCATGGGGAAACGGCAAGTCAGCACACCAAGATCCGAACGCAAAGATTCTGTTCTTCGGTCAAACGAAGGGAGCTTTTGCGGGCTTCGGTCTGGACGGCGCGACCCTGAAACGCGACGAATCCGGCGACAAGGCTCTGTACGGCAAAGCATTGACGAATAACGAAATCGTTGATGACGGAGCGCAGACACCCTCGATTGCACAAGCGTTCGTCGCAACGCTCGGTCGAGCAACCGGTCGATAAATCCGTAAGATGAGTGCCGCTGGAATTCAGGCCCATCGGTTCCACTTAACCAGCAGCGACGGACTACGCATTGCCTGTGCACGCTGGGATTCCGGCGGGCCGGTTCGGGATATTATTCAGATCGCTCACGGCCTCGGCGAGCATGTCGGACGGTACTTAGGGCTAGTCGAGCGCCTTGTGAAAACGAATCTGGTGGTCTACGCAGGCGATCACCGTGGACACGGCCTCACTGCGCTTCCGACAAAGAATTTTGGTGATTTCGGGCCCGGCGGATTTGACCTGATCGTGGAAGGCATGGCGTGCGCGAGTCTTCTTCGCTGGACCGACCGGGTTCTTTCCGGCAAACAGCAGGCCAACTAACGATCCTCGTAGAAAGGCCAGATCCGGAGCCGGCCAACAGAATGCCGCCTATGGGGCTCCCTAGCGATGAAGAGGAGTATCTAGTGTCTTATCACAGCATCTGTTCCGGCCTCGTTTTCGTTCTTCTTGCTTCGGTGTCGCCAGCTCAACCGGCGCTGGCCCAGTCCAACGACGCGAAGATCGTCGACAACGCCGCACCACCGCCTGAGAGCAAGCGCATTCTGGGCATTATTCCCAATTACCGAACCTCGCCAGGCCTGCAGAACTATGAACCTTTGACGCCGCGAGAGAAGTTCAAGATCGCTTCCGAGGACGCCTTTGACCGGGGAACCGTCGCCTTGGCGGCCATGTTTGGAGCCGAGGGCCAGTTGACCAACGCGAACCGATCGTTCGGCCAAGGCGGGGCCGGATACGGACGATATTTCGGCGCGGCGTACGGCGATCTTGTGATCGGCGACTTCATGACCGAGGCTGTATTCCCAACTCTGCTGCACCAGGATCCTCGCTACTTTCGGCGTGGCGCCGGGAGCGGATGGTCCCGGGTCGGCTATGCCATGGGTCAGATTTTCTGGACCCATCGCGATTCGGGCGGCACGCAATTCAACTATTCGGAAATCGTCGGAAACTCAGTCGCTGTGGCAGTCTCGAACGCCTATTACGTCAACAACCGGACCGCGAGTGATGGTGTATCCAAGCTCGGTATGCAGCTCGGCGTCGATATGGCCGCAAATATCTTGAAGGAATTCTGGCCCGATTTCACACGGAAGTTTACGCGCAGGCACAAGCCGGACATATCCACCAGGAATTCGGACTGAATCCCGACTTCGAACACTAGTCCCGCCCGAAAAATGCCATAAGGGAGTTCGCCCGCCCTTCACTTTTAGATCCCCTCTCAAGCGGGCTGACAGACGAGCCTGATCCACACAGAAGCTTTGCTCTTTGGAGTGGAACGTGAGCAGCGTCCAGCGGGTCATCCCCACACTCGTTCGCGACCGTTCGCTTCCAGGCGTCGCGCCGAGAAGTCAGCAATTGACGAAGTCTGAGGGCGCGCGCCTTCAGCCACGTGACCCTGCAAGTTGTTGAACCTACACTAGATGACCCGTGGAAGCTTTTGGTCGCAGGAGTGCGCTACACAAAGTGCAACCGAAAGGGGCCGACCTTCAAATGACCAATCAGCCGATCGCAAACGAAAGACTTCTCCGGGAAGGGGCAGTGACGGAAAGATTTCTGGAGTCGCCGAACGAAGAGTCATTCGGTGATCTGTTCAAAATCTTCACACCGCAACTGATCGCCTTCTTCCGGGCTCGCGGGTGCGAACTTACCCTCAGCGAAGACCTCGCACAGGAAGTGATGCTTACCGTCTACCGCAAAGCCGAGCAAATTCGAGATCGCACATTGTTTCGTGCATGGCTCTTCAAGATCGCCCGAAATTCTCTTTGCCGGCACTATGGCAAGCAGTCGCGCGAAGTGGAAACCGTGGACCTCGGCAACGTGGCGGATCGCCTGGTCGCCGGCAGCCACAAGCCTGTCGCTACGCCGGCATTCGAGTTCCTGCACTGGATGGCGTTCTTGGATTCGCGCGAGCGAGAAGCCATGACGCTGCGCTACGTCGAACAGTGGGAGTACCACGAGATTGCCGCCGCCAAAGCCATTCCCATTGGAACGGTGCAATGGAGAGTGTTCAATGCGAAGAGAAAACTTGCGCCTTACTTGAAAACGCGCGACAACCTGAATCGCAAGGCCGCCTGAGAGCGTCGGGAAGGAGAAACACAATGACGAGAACCACTTTACTCGATCCAACCCGAACCGGGAGGCACGCGGCGGATCTGGAAGACTCGCTGCGCCGCCTGATCGTCGGACAAGACGAAGCTATTCAGCAGATCGTGAGAGTCTATCAGACGCACGTGGCCGGCCTTTCACCGATTGGGCGCCCGATCGCAAACTTCTTATTCCTAGGGCCCACCGGCTCCGGAAAAACTCGGATCGTGGAGGCCACCGCCCAAGCCCTGCTCGACAATCCCAAAGCAATCGTCAAAATTGATTGCGCGGAATTCCAGCACAGCCATGAGATCGCGAAGTTAATCGGATCGCCCCCCGGATATTTGGGTCACCGGGAAACCCACGCCCTATTGTCGCAAGAAGTTCTGAATCAGCATCATACAGATAAGATGAAGCTTAGTTTCGTGCTCTTCGATGAGATCGAAAAGGCCTCGGATGCGTTGTGGAACCTGCTGCTCGGCATTCTCGATAAAGGGACGCTGACGCTCGGCGACAACCGTAAGGTGGATTTTTCGCGCGCGATGATTTTCATGACCAGCAATCTCGGAGCTGCGGAGATGGATTCTCTTGTCGCTCCGCGCCTGGGCTTCCACGTTCCCGTGCTCAGCGATGCCCGCGCTAATGCGAAACTCAGCGCCCAGATAACGCGCACCGGTACGGCGGCCGCCCGGCGAAAGTTCACGCCGGAATTCATCAACCGTCTGGACAAGATCGTCGTATTCAAGTCGCTGGGAGCCGAGGAACTCCGCCGTATCGTCGATATCGAGCTGGAGTTGGTTTATCAACGAATCGAGATCGCAGCCGCTGCCAAACCGTTCGTCATAAACGTGACGGATAGCGCCAGGGAACTTCTATTGCGCGAGGGCACTGATTTGAGCTACGGCGCACGCCCGCTGAAACGCGCGATTGAGCGTCTGCTCGTGCATCCTATATCCAACCTGCTAGCCAGCGGCCAGATTCGCCGGGGTGATTACATCCGTGTCACCAGCGCCGAAGGCTCAACCGCCATGACATTCATGCGGGACGCTATGGAATCGTGGGAAGTGGCCCGGCGCGCTGCATAGCCAGTCCGATGAGCCTCAATTTCTATTCGGTCGCTTGCGCCAGGAAGCGAGAACGCGAGGTCGGCCGCAATGCCCACCGAAACCGATGAGCCACACGCTATCGGGTCGTGCCACGAGCATGAGCGATACGCGCCTCTCTCAATTCTCAAGGCCGCACAAGCAATCCATTAAAAAAAACGGCAACGCCGAATGCCCAACTACTTCCTGGAAAAATAACCGGCTGCCGCAGCTCCGATCGCCGTGCTCACGAACCGCTGAACCGGGATTGGTAACGCCGGACCGAGCGTCTATTGCATCGCGATCAACGTCGATCAACCGAAGAAGGCGGGCAACCAGACAAGACGCAACCCCGGCAACCGCAGTTCGGGCACTCTCCCTCAAGGAAGAGGGACTTTCCCTGGCGGCGATCAAGTCGCGGAACTCTACCATGTTTTCAGAAACCAGGCGTACGTCCAACCCTTTCTTCTAGCTCCGCCCACGCCAGCAGATACCCCAAGCTGGTCTGTAGAAGTTCCGCCTCGGCCTTGTAGGTGGCGGCGGTAGCCTGTCGCCGATCGGACACCAAAAGCGCTCCCTGAATCAATTGGTTTTGCGCCAGTCTCTCGCTCTCTTGCCGCAGCTTTACTACCTGGGTTGCTACTTGGACCAGGCTCCTGGTTCGCTGGACTTTGTTGTAGCTTCGCTCGATCGACACGGCGACTTCTTCTTTCAGGCGGCGCAGATTCTCCTCGGCTTGCCCTAATTGGGCCTCGCGCTCGCGCACGGCAGCCCGGCGTTTTCCGAAGTCGAACACGTCCCAACTGAGATTGACGCCGAACGTCCCAAAGTTCCGCACCAGAAACGGCACACCGTCCTGATAACTGTGGCGCGCATAGGCGGTGATATCCGGGATGTAGGCCGATTTCGCTGCGCCTACGGCGGCGTGTGCTTTTTTGACAACTTCCTCGGCGGCCAATATTTCCGGGTTCTGCGACCAGGCGGTCTGGACGTACTCCTCGCGCGGGCGCTCCTCAAAACTCGCCGGCACAGCCGCATCCAGATCGAGTTTCGTGTCCAGGGGCAGCCCCAGCAGATCATTCAATTCCGTGGTGAGGTCGGATAACTGGAGTTCGGCGGTGAGCACCGACTGCTGACTCTCGAGTACACCCGCGCGCCCCTGGATCGCGGCGACGTTGAGGGCGCTTCCGTTGCGCACGTCGTTCTCGCTCTCGCGCAGATTCTCTTGAGTATATCTGCTCTGTTGTTCGGCCGCCTGCTTTTGAAGACCGGCGATGAGTATGCCGTAGTAAAGGGCATGTGTCTGTAGAGCGACCTGGTTTTCCGCTTTCTTCAAATCGTCGCGCGAAACAGCCACCTCGGCGGCAGCGATTCGGTTGGAGTCACGAATCCGGATCAACTGCGTGAGTGGCTGCGAAATCTGAGTGCCGCTTGAAAAAAACGTCTTCTGGCCTTGCGGCAGAGTGACGCCTTGCGACGGGATGGGAGCTCCTCCAGCGGTACCGAACGAGCCAGCCGGAATGCCGATACTCTCCAGATCGGTGATATGCAGCGCATTCGATTGGTTGTTGATCGAGGGGAAGTAAGCGGAACGTTGGCCCGCCTTCTTCTGCTCCTCCTCAGTCACCTTCAGTCGCGCGATCTTCAACGCACGATTCTGGCTGATCGCAAGATGGACGGCCTCCGTCAACGTGAAGTGCCGGATCTCGGCGGCTTTCTGAGGGGCGGCCGACAGCACAGCCAGCCCCAGCGCCGCCAGGGGTCGGTAAGAATACGTGCGATTCATGGCATTTTCCTTAAGTCCTTGTAGCTGATTCTGCCGGGCTTGAGAAACAACATCAGCAGAAGATAGACCACCACCATCCAACCAATCAGAATGAATCCATCGGATATCGCCAGGGTGTAGGCCTGTGCGCGTACCTGTTGGCTCAAGACTCCAACCGCCCGGGATTGTGCCTCCTCCGGCCCGGTGGACCCCGATAGCAGTCCTGCGCTTAGGATGCGAATCCGGTCGTCTGTGATCCAACTTCCGGCTTGAACATGGAGCCCTAGCAGGTTGGAATGAAACTGCTCCCGCACCGAGATGAAGCGGGTCATAAGGGCAGTGCCGGCCTGCCCTCCGAAGATTCGGATGAAATGCATGAACCCGGAGAATGTGGCGGCATTGGCCGCGGTTGTCAGGGCGCCCCCTTCGAGTCCTTGCAAAACGATGCTGCTGACCAAACCGACGTAGGTGCCCGCGAGCCCGACCGCCAAGAGAAGCTCCACTGTCTCGAAGTTCCTTCCAGACCAGGAGGTGTCGACGCGCGCAAAAATCCAACTGCCCACGGCGACGAGCGTCAGTCCGGACGCCAGGATCAGGCGCGATTGCGTCTGAATCACCAGTGCCGCCACCAGCCACACGACCACGAACATCGGAACAGCCACCCATGCGAGTGCATGCCCCGTTTCCAGAGGGCGGTACTGTTGAATGTTGCTTAAGAATCCGGGGACCAGCACCAGTACCGCCAAATGGACGAACTTGAACACAAAAATGGATGACGCGAGAATGATGGTGTTCCGGTTGTTGAGAAAGGAAAGATTCAACGTCGGATTCGGCTGCGATATCCTTCGGACCAACGTCGCGCCCAACAAGAAGACTCCCGCGGCGAGCATCGCGACGATCACGCCGGAGTTCAACCAGTCGAGCCGTTCTCCTTGATCGAGCGCGCCGTAGAGAAGACCGAGAGCGGAGCTGAAGTAAGCGAATCCGCGCCAGCTCGGCGTCGGGCCCACGGGAGGCCGTCGCGGAATTCCGAAATACACGCACAACATCATTAAGGGCCCGCCAACCGCGGCCGTCCAGAAAATCCAATGCCACGACAGATACTCGATATACCAACCTTCGATCAGGGACGCGATGTTGCTGACGAAAACGATGTCTGCCGCGTAGGCGGCGATCCCGAAGATGATCAGTCGCTTCGGCAGGGCGGTCAATACGAAGGTCATCGTCAGCGAGTAGAACGTCCCCGACACCAGGCCCGCAATCACGACTAATCCCAGCATTGCCCAGTAACCGGGCGCAAATGGCAGCAAAGCAGACGCGATGGTGAAGATTGCGGCAGCCGGCAGCAAAATCCTGCGCGGGCCAAACAAGGAGCTCATGAAACAGACAAAGACGCCGCTGAACATCGTCGCCATGTTGAGCGCGGTGGGAATCCAGGAAGCTTCGTCGAAGCCGAATCCTAGAGCGCCGCGCAGATCGGGAAGGCCCACGCTGACTAAGCGGGCGTTCAGCGTCGCAAGTCCTGCGCCCAGAAAAACGCCCAGAATCCCGATGTACGGATTCGTCAAGGGTTGCGGCGGGCTGGCTTGCGAGACGGGCGCTGCGGCTTGGGGCGCTGCTTTGGATTCTGACGCCGTCACCTGAACAACTCCGTCACTGGCCGGCGCCGTTGGTGCGAACGGTCGCGACCACGGATAGGCCGGGGCGCAATCGTCCGGCTTCAGCTTGGCCGGCATTGAGCACGATCTTTACCGGAACTCGCTGAACGATCTTTGTGAAGTTGCCCGTCGCATTGTCAGGCGGCAGGAGTGCGAACTGCGACCCGCTGGCGGGAGACACTTGATCGACTTTCCCTCGGAAAATTACACCTGGAAACGCGTCTACCCGGATTTCGGCGGCGTCGCCGGCGCGGAGATGGCGGACCTGCGTCTCTTTATAATTCGCTTGCACCCAAACGTCGCTTTGTACGAGCGAAAGCACCTGCGTTCCAGGACTGACCAGTTGACCGGGGCGCACCTTGCGTTCGCTGACGATCCCGTTCTCGGGCGCGAAAATGCGTGTGTAATCCAAATTAGTCCGGGCCAGGGACAGCGACGCTTTCTTCGAATTCAGATCCGCGTGAAGCAAAAGCTCCTGCGAATCCAGGACTGCGCGCTGCCGCTTCTGTGCTTCGAGTTCGGCCTTTGTGCTGCCGAGCCTGGCACGCGCTCGCGCGAGATCAGCCTGGCGGCTGGCCAACTGCGCCACCGCCGCGGAGAGTTGAGCTTCGCTGCTTGCCAACTGCGCGCGGAATCGCTGCTCGTCGGCGACGACTTGCTCCAGTTTCTGCCGCGTTGCGGATTCGGTTGCGATCAGTGCTTCCTGCCGGCGACGTTCCAGTAGCGTACGCTCCACGTCCGCTTTGGTCGCGTCGATGCCACTGCGCGAGTTCACGATCGCCGATTTCGCCGCTTCAATTCCGGCTTCCGCCGCCGCGATTTCCGCTTCGGCGGCACGAATGCCCTCGTCCGCTTGAACGATGCGCGCGTCCTGTAATTCTTTCTGCCGCTGATTGTTGATGAGCGCATCCTCGCCGGAGACCACGGCAGCTTCAGCTTGCCACTCCTGCGCGCGGAAATCGTCATCCCGCAGTTGTACCAGCAGATCGCCCGTTTTCACGGTCTGGTAGTCGGAAACAGCTACCTTAGCCACCAATCCCGCGACCTTTGTGCTCAGCGGCGTTAGATCCGCTCGCAGATACGCATCGTCGGTTTCCTGCACCGCTTTCTCGCTCGCCCATGCGTTCCAGTTGCCCGCGATCAGAAATACAATCCCAACCGCCAAAAGCAGAATTATTGCGGGGACCACCCACTGTTTCAAGCGTTGCGCTAAGGTTGGCAGATTCTTAACGGAGTCCTTTGAATCAGGCATCTTCAGCTATCCTTTGAGGCTCTTGATTTTCTACGGCTCATTGTTCGAAGCCGCCGAGAGGCGGTCCTGCATAGAAGAAACCAAAGCTTCGACGGCGCTTCCCAGTTCGCGGGACATCTCGGCGACCATACCGGGAACCGAGCGCTGATCGAGCGTCGCGGTCTTCGACGACGTGCCCTGCCACAGCACCTCACCGGTTCGCGAATTGAGCAATCGCGCCGATAACCTAACTTCGATCGAAACATGGGTGCCGTCGTCGACCTCTTCCAGATGATCGAGTGTTCCCGTCATCACACATTCCGGCGATCCGTGGCCGTCAAACATATCGACAGACTGGAAGATTCCCCGCGCCTGCATCTCCCGGATCATCGCGCTTGTGGCCACGGCGCGGGGATCTTCAGCCCAGCGATGATAATCATAGAAATCCAATTGCTCGGGCGACGGACGGTACGCAATCGGGCCTTCACGCAAGAATGTTGGAGCACTAAACCGCCGCACAGCGACAGACCCGAGAATGGGTTCAGGTCGATGATTCGGGGAAGGAGGACCAGGGACATTCAAGACGTAATAATCCGGGTAGCGGATCTTGGCACACGCAGTCAGGCTTACGAGCGCGACCGTCAATCCGGCTTTAAGTATCACTTTTAAGGTGTTCGTCACATCGGTCTCCCTACCCCTCAAGGCTCGATGAGAGGGGTTTGCGACGCGAGTTGCAGGTCCAGGATTAGACCGAGCCGCCAATCGATTTGAAAGAACAGCGCCGCTGATTTGCCGGACAACACCTTGCGAAAGAGCGGCAGGTACCTCAGCCGCAATTGGATGATAGACTCCTCGATCGCCGCCCGTCCTCGAACGTAGCTCTCCGCTTGTCCGCTCGTCATGGTCGTGTAATTCTGAGCGTACTCTTTGATGAGCGCGTATTTCCCGTCCGTTATGGTGACAAGTTCCGCGGTGTACCGGTCGAAAAGCGGCCAGAACTGTTCCGCCTCGGAATCGCTGAGGTCCATGTTCGCAGCAATGAGCTGCTTTCTGAGAGACCTCACGTCCTTCCTGAACAGTTTAATGTCTTCATCCGAAGGATCCTGAGCGAGGGCTTGGCTGCCACTCATCAATGCAATACCGGCAAACACGGCGGTCACGATCAAATTTTTCTTGTTCATTGGTCTCCCGCGGGCCGCGTAGCAGCCCTCAGAAGGAAAGAGCGGCTGACGCGCCGGTTTGTTGGGACAATCCAACGTTCATGCACGGTACCGCGTGCTGTTCGGTTTCGATCCGCTGACCGCGAAAAACAGGATGTAGAGATAACAGATAACCGGCAGCACGAACGCGTGGTGTAGTCCGAAGTGATCGGCAATGGCACCCTGGATCACGGGCAAGATCGCGCCGCCCACGATCGCCATATTCAGGATGCCCGATCCATTCCCCGTCAGAGGACCTAACTCCGCCACGCCCAGGCTGAAGATGGTGGGGAACATGATCGAGTTGAAGAATCCAACGGCGAGAATGCTCCACATCGCGGTGTGTCCGCCGAAAATCATGGAAGCGGTGACCAGCGCCGCCGCACAGATCGCGCATATTGCCAGAAGATATCCGGCCCTGAACCGCCGCAATAGCGGTGCGCCGAGAAAACGTCCAAGCATTGCGCCGCCCCAGTAGAAGGAAACAAAGCCCGCAGCGGTTATGGCGGAGAGGCCCGCAATCTCAGGCAAGCCGAAGTAGTTTACCAGAAAGCTTCCAATGGAAACTTCCGCGCCCACGTAGGTGAAGATTCCGATCGCGCCAAGAATGAGATTGGGGTGCTTCCAGATTGAATCGTGCACCTGCTCACCGGGACCATAGGCCGCAGTTTCGATCTTGGGGAGTTTGGAACCATAGATTAAAAATGCCAACAGCGTCAGCGCAATCCCGATCACGGTGTATGGCATCTTCACCGAAGCGGCCTGTTGCACGCGGTATATCTGCAAAGCCTGTGGTGTGAGCTGGTGCAACTGGTCGATCGCCAGCGGCGCGGCGCTGAGGATAAGCAGCCCCCCGAGCTTAGGGGCGATGGTGGTGCCGAGCGAATTGAACGCCTGCGTCAAATCGAGACGGCTCGATGCCGTTTCAGGCCTTCCCAACAGGTCCACATAAGGATTCGCGGCAACCTGAAGTCCCGTGATGCCTCCAGCGAGAATGATCAGCGAGACCAGGAATAACGGATAAGAAGCGGCGGAAGCGGCCGGCACGAACAGGAAAGCTCCGAGGGCCATGGTCAACAGGCCCGCGACCATAGTCTTCTGGTAACCAAGCGTGTTTACGATTTTCGACCAGGGAACGGAAAACAGAAAATAGGACGAAAAGAACGCAAACTGGATCAGCATGACTCCCGCATAGCTAAGGTCGAAGATCGACTTCAGGTGCGGGACAAGAATGTCGTTCAGACAGGTCAAGAATCCCCACATGAAGAACAGCGTGGTGACGATGGCCAGTGGGCGCCGGTAATTTGGCGCGGCCGAAGCCGACCGCGCCGGGCTGGAACGAGCTGTTATATCTTGCATTGCCATAGTGAGTTGTCTCTCGCGGCTACCACCATGTTTCGGCTTGAACTCCATACGTCAGCCCGTTCGTGCGATGTAAATATGCCGTGCCGCCGACGAAACCACGAAGTCCCTCCGACCAGTTGGCATAAGTCAGGAACGTGCGCAGGACCGGCCGGCTGAAGAACTTCCTGCCGGCTCCGATCTGCGGTGCGATCGTTATCTTTCTCAGCCAGCCATCGTATTGACCGCTCTGGCTATGCGTGTGATCGAAACCCGCCTCGAACGCCAAGGAGAGATATTTCGTGAAAAAGACTTCGGGTCGTGCGCCAAAAGACACCCACTGGCTCCAGTCATGCTGGGGATTCCCGTCTTTCAGGCGCTGAAAGACGAAGATGGGCATGATGGCGAAGCGGTCATTGGGCTGAAAGAGAACTTGTTCGGTGGCGAGGAGTCGGGCCGAGCTATGAACAAACCGCGCTGGATCATCGATCGAGGTGCTGAAGTTGCTGGCCGCTCCGGTTCCGTACTGGAACGAAAAGGTATGATAGCCACCGTGCCACTCAAGGCGCTGGTGGCGCAATCCGAATGCGTATCCATCTGTCGTAGGGATCGGTTGGCCGGTTGAGTCCTTGCCGCCTTTCGCCGTGGCGAAATCGAACCATCCACCCCAGAGACCCGAGGGCCCCTTTATGTTGTAAAACCGCACGTCGATGTTGCTCTTAGCCAAGTTGCCGTTGTCAGTGAGAATGTCGGCCCGCGCCCCGGCCAGATACGCTACCGCGAGCTTGCCGATTCGAAGATCGAGGTCCTCTATGCCCGCGCCATAGCCGCTCATGTCGAGCGGATAGAAGTCATTAATCTCGATGTGCTGGCGTCGGTAGTATCTCTCGCCTGCCCAGAACTTGGCTTCCGGCTGGCTCGCCAGCACGTTACCACCCTGGACGAAGGCTTCGCGCAAGCGGAACTGATCGTTTCCCACGCCGGCCGGAAAGCCTGCGTAGCTGGCGGAGTTCGTGGTGTTGGCCTCAAACATCACCTCTGTCTTCATCCACGCCTTATCCGAACTGTGGTCCGGGTTCAGCCAGTTGTTGACGAAAATAAATTCCCCGTAGGTTTCCGCTTCGTTTCCCAGGCGGTATTTCGCGCCAGCGCCCGGGGCCTGAAATGCAACCATCTGGCCGCCTACACTGTTTAGTCCGTAACCGGAGCGAAAATATCCATGGAACTCAAAGCTACTCATTGCTTCCTGCAGCTTTTTGATCTTTTGGTCTGCCTCGCTCAGCAAGTCGTACGTGGGTTCCGAGGCAATCTGCCCTTGAAACTTCGACCCGACATCACTCGACTGTCCGGCGACTGCCTTTTGAACTGCGTCCTGAGCAGCGAGCTCCGCGGCCGAGACGGTGCCCTCCTTGGTTTTCGCGTTGATCTCTTTCTGCTTTTCGATTTGCTGCTCCAGGGCGGCGATCCTTTGCTCCAGACTATGCGTGGTCTCGATGTATTGCTGCTTCAGTTGCTGTAACTGTTGTTGCAACTGATCCCCGGCCTGACCCTTGGCGCTCGGGAACCCAAGCAGGATGGACGCGATGCAACACAGCAAGGATCTGATTGACGGCTTCCAGTGGCTGGTCGCGCAGGAGACCATGTATGACTGAGACGAGCCCGCGAGATACCGTTTTGTTGGCCCCCGCACTGTAGCCCTGCTGTCTATTTCCTCTAATTGAGGTCCAGCGGGCTCCGGCTCACTTAGCCGTGAACCCCAGATTAAACGAGATTGGGTAGTGATCTGAAGCGTCGATGTCCGCATGCACGCGACCAGAGGTCGCTTCGACGGCCCCGGACACATACGCCCAGTCGATGGTCCGACGGCTCCGTAATAATCCGCGGGGCGTCGTTGTGTGGGGCGATGGCAATGCGATGGCGCTGCGGAAACCGACCTTCCGAAGCGCACTCGCCGGTAGCGCGTGCGAGACATCCAGATTGAGGTCGCCGGCCAACAGCGCGGGTACGTCCGGCGCGTACTTTGCGGCATCCTCCAGTGCTTCGTCGAGCTGCGCCATCCGCAGATTGTTGTCGCCGCGGCTCTCCAAGTGAGTGTTGTATACGGCGAGGTTTCTTCCACGCACCTCGACTTCGGTGACCAATGCGATTCGTCCGCCTAGCCGCTCTTGAAACGGCTGCGTTGTTGGCAGAAACCAGCGTGGACGCCAAAACCCTGACTGGCGCCGGAAGCGGATCACGCGCGGATTCGCCAGGCGCCATCGCGAGAGCGTCGCCTGGCCATGATAGGCGGGGGCTTCCCGGCGGCCTTGCGTCAATTCCTGGAATTCCCGCCCGAAAGCGAAATTCATCTCCAGCTTACGCGCGATCTCCTCTGCAACATTTCGATGACCGGTTCGCCGCGCGTTCAGATCTACTTCCTGAAGGATCAGGAGATCGGCCTTCTGGCTCGCCAGAAAATCCGTGATCTCCGTCAGGCGCAATCCGCGGTCGATGTTCCAATTGACCACGCGAATCGCGTCCGACGGCCATAGATCCCATCGGCGTACCGCGAAGCTGCCAGTCAGAACGTCGTCCATTGCTCACCCTATGCCGCGGCGTCGGCCGCAAAGAGCTTCGGAAACACGTATTGTTTCGCAAAAGCCAGATCGCCGGGATCGTCGATCTCCGCCCAGGGAAGACCCGATGTTTCGGTATAGGATATGGCGAGGCCCTCGTCGGCGAGCTGCTGCACGGCAACATTAAAGAACACATTCTGGTTGCCCGCACGGACAAGGTCATCGATCCTGTCAAACAGGCTTCCGTGTACGCTTGCGTCGAACGCGGTGATACCGATGTAGGTCGCGCTGAATTCGCTTTGGGAGATTTGTTTGCTCATTCGAATTACGCGGTTCCCGTCGATGATGACTTTCATTGTTTCATCCCGCCACTCACGATCGACGATCATCGTCACGGGAGCATTCGATCTGACTGCGGGATTCAGGATTCGCGAGTCGCAGACCACATCCGCATTCAGGCACACGAAGCTCGAATCCTTCAGCCACTCACGCGCCAGCCAGAGCGAGTAAATGTTATTGGTTTCAGCGAACGCCGGATTTTCGATGAAGCGGAAGCGAGCCAGCTGATGTCTGTAGTGCCGCGTCACATGCCGGATGATCTGATCCTTTTCGTACCCGACGGCGATGCCGATGTCTCTTACACCGGCGGAAAATAAGCTGTCGATCTGCTGATCGAGGATGGTCCAAGCGCTGTCGTTGCACTGGATCAGGCATTTCGGACGATTGCCATGCGCCGAGCGGATTCGGGTCCCTTGTCCAGCGGCAAGAATGAGTGCTTTCATAGTGATCTCCTTAGGCTGCTTTTGATAAGTCTTCGACTGTGGATTGAAAGTCGCGGTTTCGAAAGAATCTTCGATTGAAATACAGGACCAGAATCCAGGTGAGATTCGCCGCGATGGCGGCTAGACGCAGGAATAGAGGTAGTCCGCCGGCTACCGTGAAAATAAGAACATAGTGGATCGCGACGCCCTTCTTGATGAAGATGTGGATCTGCCGCACGACCTTAGAGATCACGTTCGAATCGGTTTCGAGTAAGCGATTGAGCTGTCCTGCATACTCATGCGGCCGCTCAGGCGCCGTCGACATCTTGCGTTGCCATGCAACGGCGACTACCGACAGCACACATCCGATAATCAGAGCGAGCCCGTAAATCAACTCAGCCCTTCCGCGTTGGCGGTAAAGGCCGATGGTCATGCCTGCGAAGAGCAGCAGATACGTCGCATTATCGACGAAACCCTCGAACCAGGTTCCAAACGCGCTCTCTCGAAATTTGATCCGGGCAAGCATCCCGTCGATTTCGTCGAACAAGCCTGATACGAAAAATAGGAGCGCACCCGCGACATAGCTGGCATACAATCCCCGGGCATAAAAAAATGCCGCCAGAACCGCGACCGCGAGACCAGCCAGCGTGACCCAATTAGGCGTGACACGCGTGTGTGCCAGCCAGCGAACCCAAGGCCGGCATAACAGGCGGTTGAACTTAGAATAGATCCCGTCGGAAGGTTTACCCGAATGCGCAACTAGAAACCGTTCTGCCGTCGCGATACGTTTGAGGGAGGTCACCGAGACTCCCTCAGCGTTCCAGCGTGACACGACGCGGATCCGTGGACTGTGGACCGCGGCTCGTCTGCTGATCAGAACCGGCGCGTCCCACTTCGCAGGAAGAACCGGCGACAGTGAGATTTCGGCGAGCGCCCGCTTATGCGTGACCCAGTTCCAGGGAAGCCACAGGAATTGGTCCTCAAGACTGTCCGCAACGGCGTTCCAACTGGCGGTCTGGCGAGGGTCGAATGGACGCGACGTTATGAGTTCCCGGACTTTCACACCGCGCAGCAACGGCGACGAAACGCACCTTTTACAAATTGCGCGGTCCGTATTTTCGGGCCATATGACCAGGAGTGAATCCACACCGGCTCGCACCGCGGTCGCGAGGACTCGGATCAGCAAGGGTACGCCTGCGACTTCGCGCGTCAGAAACTCCTTCCCGCCTAAATACTTGCGGAGTTCCGGCAACTCGGGGATGGCGATCACAGCCTGCATTTCATTTCCTCCATGTCACGCGGAAACAGTTCGAGCCTCGGATGTCAAAGCACTGGATCGTTGGCGCCACGCGAGCCACGTCAGGCCAATGAGGCAGCCCAACAGGTCGCGGGTCCTGCGCGCGAGGGCCAGCACCAGGCCCGAAGCGGCCGGCAATCCAAACGCCGCAAACGCGCCTGCAACTCCGCTCTCATCGGCTCCAATTCGAGCCGGCATCCATCCCGCGGCTATCTTTATCATTCGGGTCGCGGCCTCCAATCCAAGCAGAGTGCCCGGATGCAAAGGGAGCTTCAGGCACCAGAAAACGGTCACCACTTCCGCTGCCAACAGTACTTGACACACCAGATCCAGCAGGAACATCCGTCGAATTGCGGATGGCTGCTCGCTCGCGAACTTCCTGATCGCGGTATCGATCTCGACGGCTTTAGTGAGCCACCTGGGGCCCCGCACGCCATGGACGCCGCCCAGGGCTGTGAATGGGGACTTCGGACGAACGATGAGGAACAAGCCAGCCACAAGGACCGCGGCGAGGATCAACATCGAAGTTGCCGCGTTGCGGCTGTCCACCAGCACGATGGCCGCCGCAAGGCATCCGGCGATTCCAACCAGTCCTGAAGTAAACCAGTACACTCCGGTGTCCACAAGCGTGGCGGTCGCCGCCGACCGTGGATGATTCCGCAGAAGACTGATCTTCATTGGTTCCGAAGCTGCCGGTCCCAGGATCGTCAAATACCCGATACCCTGCGAAGCCAGCCGAACCAACATCAGCTCGCCCACGGAGCAATGAATCCCGTCTCGTCGAAGCGCGATGGACCAGGAAGCCGTCTGCAGCGCCAGACGCGCCAGGCTGAGCGCGACGATCACCGGCAAACCGATGCGCAGCACATTCATCTCCCGAAGCAGGTTATGGACGCCGATTCGACTTGCCGCGAAAGCGAGAATCGAGAACCCCAGCAACGCGAGCGCCAGGTCTTTTTTCCCTTTCACCGCAAGCCCCCTGGTCCAGTCTCACGGGCGGCCGAAAGTCCGGAGGCGCGTGGCTCGTAATCGAAATACTCGATAGTCACTTCGGTGGCTCCAAAAAATCGGGCATCGGTGAGAGAGTGGTCGGAGGCAGGAAACCAGAATGTTCCGTGCTTTTCGTAGCTATGCACGAAATGAGCGCTCTTGATCCAGAAGGATGGATTCTTTGCCGGCCTGCCTTCCATGCGAACGATTGCATAGTCCTCGACGTCCACCCAGATCCTGCCATGCACCAGATATTTCTTCGATTCTTTGGGAGTGATGTCGATCACATATGCCGAGCGTCCATTTATGGGCTCCGTCCCGGCCATCTCGAATGAGTAGTTCTTCGGAAGTATGCGCGACTGGTCGCGGACTTCGGGATGCGAAGCCTCAGCCTCGCCTTCCAGCAGCCTTGGGAACACGTGCTTCCGCGCGCTTCCCCAACCGCTTGAGGAAATCGTCTCGAATTCTTTCGAACCATCTTTGAGACACCGAACTCGGACCAGCATTTCCGCTCGCTTATGGTGGCCGGAGTTCTCCAGTACATAACGGCGAGCCGAGGTATAGCCTTCCAAAGCCGACTGCCGCTCGTCGTCGCGCTGGATCAACTTGGATACGACTTGGTCGGCAGTAGGAGGGCCTGATTTAAGATCGCTGCCGTCCATTGCGACCGCGGAAAAGAATAGGAATGCAGTGAGCATCATGATTAAAACTCCAGAATGAACTTTCCCCGGAACGTCCGGCCTACGCCGTTGAAGAGAGCTCCGAAACGCTCGCTATCGATATCGTTTTGTACATCCCGAGGATTAAAGTGATTGAGTAGATTGAAGACGCTGAATCCGACACGAGCCTTGAACTTTTCATGCGGCAGCGGGATCGAAATCGGCCGGGTCACCTGGAGATCGACGGAAGTGAACGCAGGAAACCGCTGCGAGTTGCGAGGCCCGATAAACTCGCGCGCCTGATCGATCGTGGAATGGGGAAATCCGGTGTGGACGTCGAGCACCGGAAGCACGGTCAGCTTGAACGGTGCGTCCCACTGCCCCCAGGCTAGGACTCGATTGGGAGCATCAAACGGCAGCCGGCCGCGCGCGTCCGGTTCGATCACCGCGACGGCGTTGTTGCCAAAGAACTGGTTGAAGTCGTTCAGGTTGCCGAACGCTTTCGAGCGCACGTAAGAGGCATTCAGCGTTCCACGCCGGACTTTATACTGGCCGGTCATTTGAAATTCGCGATAGAAGCTCCGGCCGCTGTTGGAGAGCGAGAGAGTAGCAAGACTCGCCTCAGGCGTAAGCACAAAATCGCGCGCGGTATTGCGCTGCTGGAATCCTGCCCTAATCACCAGGGCCGAAGTGATCTGACGGTCTAGTTCGACGTTCCACCCGACGCTTCGAGGATTCCGGAGACCCGTCGTGATCGTGTTCGAATAACCTGTCGACGACAAAAGTTCACCCGTCGGCGCAAAGGTGGAAACCGTGCGTCCAGGTAACAACGGAAACGAAGCGACGTTGAGCGGCACGCGGTCATAGAAAAGGCCGGCTCCACCTTTGAGCACCGTCTTGGCATCTTTCGTAAGCATCAGAGCGAATCCTGCCCGCGGCGCCGTATTGATGGAGTCGGTAATCGAATCCCGATCAAACCGCAAACCGAAGTCGAGCGTCAGGCGTTGGAAAGGCGTCCACTTGTCGGCAAGAAACCACGCGATCTCGTTTTGGTGAATCTCGAATTGGGCGGCCGGACCGAAGTCGATGCGCTCGATCGGAAGATTTGATACGCCGATGATGCTGACCGGCAGAAGTTGTACGCGGCCATCATAATCGCTATGGGCATAGTCCATGCCGATTTTGAATTGGTGTGAACCGAACAGATTACGTGCTCCGAACTGATACGTCTCCTGCCACTCTGTGCGCGCGCTTTCGCGGGACTGCCGGTCGAAAAAGCCGCCGCTCGTTGTGTCCACCAGAATTTCGTAGGGATCCGCGCTATTCGCGGTCACGTCTGCGTTAAACCGTTTGTAGCTGAATTGGGAAACCAGGAGTGCGTCCGATCCAAAGGCATCCCGGTGCTGGATCGATGCCATGTAACCGCGCTGGTGAAGGTCCGGCGTTGCCGCCTGCGGCGCAAAGGTATTGAGTCCCAGGTAATTCAGCTTTTGGGGATAAAGCGCAAACGACGCAGTCAGGGATTGCCTCGCGTTCAAATTCACGTCAAGCTGGCTGAAAGAATTGAAGCCCTCCAATTTCATATCGCGCTGGAGCTGCGGCAAACTGGAGATTGGAGTCCGAACGAAGCGGTACTCAAAGGATTGGGTGAACGCGATCTTGTTCTTAATGAGCGGTCCCGTGACTGTCATTCGCGGTGTCGCCGATTCGATCCCAACGAAGTCCCCGGCACGTTTGCGCGGCCGCACAAAAAGATTCTGCACCGTCGCGTGAAAGGTATTAAAGTTTCCCGTGACCGTCTCAAGGCTCGCCACCGCGCCGGTAAGCCGTCCGTACTCCGGATCGTAGGGATTTGCGATAATCTTCACCGACTCGACGACATCGATAGGAAGATTCATCGCCGCGTTGCCCGTCACTGGATCGGTCACGTTGGCGTTATTGACTAAAGATCCGCCCTGCGAGGTGCGGGCGCCTTTCATGTTGATGAGACCGTCCGGTCCCCGGACCACACCCGGGGTCAGCGGCAACAGTGTATCCACCCGGTCGTCTTTACTGGGAGCGTTCAGAACCACGGACTTGTTGATGATCGACTCTTGGGAGGATTCCCTTGTAATCAAGGCCTCGGCGCTTCCGTTCACCGTGACCGATTCCTTCATCCCTTCGATCTGAAGCTCGATGGAAACGTCGGCCTGCGCGCCCGGGACAACTGTGACCGTATTCGATCCGCTCAGGCCCGGAGCCGTGGCTTCGATCCGATATCGCGCCGGCGCAACGCCTGTGAAGCTGTAGCGGCCCTGTTCGTCGGCGTTGGTTTGCTGAGTAAATGCGGGTCCTTCAAGACTTACCCTGGCGCCTGGCACTGCCGATCCAGCACCGCTGGAGTCAAGCGTGAATACAGTGCCGCGCACAACGCCCGTATTCACGTCCTGCGCCGCACAAAGAAGGCCTGTGATAAGGGTGAGCCAAACGCCCGCGCACATCCATACTCGAGCCAGCATCAAAACGTAGGCCATCCGTCGGCGCTGCTTCATACCATTCCTTCTCGCCGATTCACGCAGATCCTGGGAACGACGACACTGCGACATATATGCATCTCGGCGTCCGATTTCCGATATGCACTCCAGCTCGTGAATTCAATTACTTACAACCAACGGCCGTTGACAATAGAAAGCACTCTGCTCAGCGTTTGCCCAAAAGTTGGCAGGTCGAGTCCGACGCAAACAAAAGGGCGGAGTTGACGCTCTATTTATGTGGGGCAGAGCGGTACTTTATAAGACTGATCGACGAAGAGCAACTTCGCAGCGGGCTGTTCCCTATCCTCAACTCGCCGGACCTGCTTTTGTCTTGGTGTGCAGAACGGATAGAGATGGGAGCAGCGGCCCTCCCGCACACCATCTTGTGAGGTACCCTCACTGAGCGCGGAGCGAGAGAGTACCGCCCTCCTCGTCTGCGGATGTAAGAAGATACTCAGTAATCATCAACTCCCCGCGCCCTAACTGCGGAATTTCAATGGCGACATGGGTAACGCGCGCGTAGGGGAGTCGATTCAGAAGCTTCGTGTCACGCACGATTTCGATACGGCCTTTGAACGAAGGTGTCTTTATGAAGCGGCCCGCCTGCAAGACTGGCGTGCCCGTCGCAGCGTCGATCCACACTTGGCCCAGAATGAGCCCCTCACGCCTTTTCTTTGGAATGATTTGATAAATGTAAGCCGATGTCCGTCCGGTTTTGACCTCGCCAGTGTAGCGGAATTTATAGTTCGCGGGAGTGATGGCAACCGACGACGTCGGCAGCCCCTCGATTTGCTCTTGCACCGCGAGATATCGGGCGATCACCTCTTGCACCACAGTCCCATCGCCCTCAATGCGCAGTACCTGGTATTCGCTTCGCTCAGATTCGCCTGTCTGCCGGATGGCAAGCAGCCGGCTTCCTTTGTAGAGGTTCGGCAAAGACGCTTCGATTTCAACCGCCACCGGCCCGGATTCGATGAACGGGTTGTGTTCCTGAATTGACGCGATGTATCGCGCAAAAGCCAAACTTTGAGCCGAGGCGGGCAGTGGCGCCGACAGATCTGCAGCCGGCGCGCTCAATGGAATCAACGATGCAAGCAGCCCCAGAAGTCCAAGAGCGCTACGGGGTCCAAACCACCTACCCCGCCCGAAGACGTCCCGCGAATTTCGCATCGGGTAAATTGTTGTGAATTGCATGTCTCTACAAGTCGCAGTTCACGCGCCATAGTCTTTTTTGAGGGATCTGATTGAAAACACGGCGGACTGGCGTGAGGGACCCTGAATCACTGCCCAAATTGTGATCAGGAATCAGCATTTGCCCATTTCAACGCGCTGCATTTTGGCTCTCCAGCCACGGCAGGAGAAAACTTAGGGCCGATGCTCGAGCGGCTCTATTAAGAATCCACGACCTTGATACGATGCGCCTCCACGAAGGACGGATTGGGCATTACGAGCAAGAACTGGTACGCGAAACAGGGTGGCTCCTTAATCGTGCCGTAGCGCCTCAACTGGATCCACCCGCATCGCTCTCCGCGCGGGAATCAGGCACGCCGCGAGCGCTACTATTGCAAGCAGTCCCGCGACCATCGCATAGACCGACGGATCGAGTGGGCTCACCGCGTAGAGTTGGGATCGAATCAGTCGTGCAAGCCACACCGCGGCTCCCGCGCCCACGACGATTCCGATCAGCGTCACTGCAACACCCTGGTTGAGAATCATGCGCGCCACGTCGCCGGGACGGGCTCCTAGCGCCATCCGGACTCCAATCTCCGCGGTGCGCTGTCTGACGGAATACGAGACCACGCCGAAGATTCCGATGGACGCGAGCAGCAGCGCCAGGCTGGCATAGCCGCCCAGGAGCGACGTCACGAATTCGCGCGGTTGCGCGCGCATCGCCAGCGTCGCGTCCATGGTCCGCATTTTCCACATCGGCTGATCCTTGTCCACCTGCCAGACCGCGCGGCGGATGTCGTTCATCACGGCCGCCGGATCACCAGTTGTCCGCACCGCGACGCTGGTGAAGGAGAACGGATTTTGAGCGAGCGCTCCATAGATCTGAGGCGTGGGAGTGTCTTCCTGGGTGAATTGTTTGACGTCGCCCACTATGCCGACGATTTCCGCCGTCAAATTCACCGACGGGATTCGAATCCGCTGCCCCACCGGATCGCGCGCGGCGAAGTAGCGCGCCGCCAGGGTCTGATTGATGACGATCACCGTCGCGCTGTTCGCGGAATCGCGCTCCGAAAACACGCGGCCACGCAGGAGTGGGATGCGCATTGTGCCGAAAAAATCGGGATCGGCAGCATTGAACAGGCCCCGCGGACGATCGGCAGCTTGCGGCTCCAGGCGATCCGTCAAAAAAAACTCGACGGTCTGCCCGTTCCCACCCAGGGGAACCGCGCGAACCGAAGTCGCCTCAATCACGCCCGGCACGGCGCGAATGCTTTCGATCACCTGGCGATGAAATTCATTTTGCGCGGCGCCGGTGGTGTATTTGGCGCGCGGCACGCGATATTCGAAAGTGAGTAGACCATGCGGATCGAATCCGGTGTGCGCGCGGCCCAGCTCCATCAAGCTCTTGATCGTCAGGCCCGCGCCGATCAGCAGCACCATGGCCAACGCGATCTCTCCCGCAACCAGGAAACTTCTCGACCGATTCCCGGCGGCTCCCGAGGCGGCGCCCCGGCCTTCGCGCAATGCAGGGCCGCCCGACGTCTGCCACGACGGAATCGCCGCGATCAGAAGTGCGGCAAACAACGCGGCCGCCGCGGTGAATCCCAACACCGTAAAATCGAGTGCCACGCGAGTTCCCGATGGAAGATAGTCCGCAATTCTTTTCGACAGTGCTTCGACGCTCCACATCGCCAGCAGGAGCCCGACGGCACCGCCCGCCCCTGCAAGCACCAGCGCTTCCGCCAGGATGTGCGAGATCAACTGCGTCCTGCTGGCTCCCAACGCCAGACGCACAGCACGTTCGCGTTCGCGCGCAAGCATGCGCGAAGCGAACAGACCGGCGACGTTTGCGCACGCGATCAGCAATACAAAAGCTACAGCCCCCGCTAGCGCGATCACCGTGGGACGCAAGTCTTGAACCACGATTTCTTTCAGCGGGACGACCAACGTCCCCCGATCACGATTCGAGTCCGGATAGGCAGCGGCCAGCCGCGCCGCAATCGTCGTCATCTCCGCCTGCGCCCGAACCACCGGCACATCCGCATTCAGCCGGCCCACTACGGCTCCAATCTGCGACGTCCGATCCGGCGCGTAGTTGGGGTACTTGAACGCCGGCAAGTAGACGTCGGCACTCCAGGGCTGATCCACGAAATCGGGTCGAAGCACGCCCACCACGGTGTAGGGTTCGCCGTTAAAAACAAGTTTCCTGCCGACGATGTCCGGTTCTCCGCCGAAGTTCGTCCGCCAGATCCGGTCCGTCAAGACCGCTGCCAGAGAAGCGCCCGCGCGATCCTCTCCCGCGGCGAACGTGCGGCCCAGCGCCGGCGCCACACCGAATACATCAAAATAATTGGCCGAAACGAAGCTGCCTACCACTCGATCCGGCTGGTCGCCGCCGGTGACATTGACGCTCTGCGGAACCACTGAAGCGAAGCCTTCAAAAGATCGGGAAGATGCACGCCAGTCTTCCAGGTCGGGCTGCGAAACGAAGTTTCGAATCCCACCCGGCGCGGTCGTGTAGACCATCATGAGCTGCTGCGGATCTTTGTATCGCAGGGGCTTGATCAGAACCGCGTTGACCACGCTGAAGATGGCCGAATTCGCGCCGATCCCCAGCGCCAACGTCAACACCGTCGCCAGGGAAAAGCCCGGCGACTTTCTTAGACTCCGGAAAGCGTAACGAATGTCCTGAATCATTTTGTCCGGGTCTTAAGGCAATTAAAGGACTACTCTAATCCCTTGAGTTTCAAGAACGCGAGAGACGCTCCACGTCCGGCTATGGGACGATCTGTCCGATTGTGGCTTATGCCTGCAAAGTGGCCAGCTTCGCGCCGGTCTCCTTTTCGACTTCGGCGTGCAAACTGTTCCCATGCGCGTCCATGGTGACGATCGCCACGAAGTTGCTCACGTGCAGGTGCCACATGGCTTCGGGAATCCCGAAGTCCATCAAATGCACTCCCAGCACTTTATCGATGGATCGCGCATAATACTGCGCCGCGCCGCCGATCGCGTTCAGATACACCGCTCCGGAATCCTTCAACGCCGCGAGTGTCTTCTTCCCCATGCCGCCCTTGCCGATCACGGCGCGCACGCCATAGTTGCGGATGATATCGGCCTGATACGGCTCCTCGCGGCTGCTGGTGGTTGGACCCGCCGCTTTAACTTTCCACTGATCGCCGTCCTTCAGCATCACCGGACCGCAGTGATAGAGAATCGAACCGCTCATATTCACCGGCGGTGAATTTTTCATGAGATGCGCGTGCACTGCGTCGCGTCCGGTGTACACCTCGCCCGTGATCAGCACCACATCGCCGACCTTCAACTCCCGCACATCGGCTTCTGAAAGCGGCGGCCGCAGGATGATCTCGCGGCCGGTCAGCGGAAAACCTTCGCCGCGAGCCATCTTCTCCACGGGACGCTGCGGATCGCGGTACAGCCAACCGGTGATCGCTCCAGTGGACGCGTCCAGACGCACGCCGAGCCGCCGGAATGCCCAGCAATCGTATGCGACCGAAACAAAATAGCTCGCCGGCAGCCGGTTGGCGACGCCAATCTTGCAACCGATCAGCGAAACATTGCCGCCGAATCCCATGGCCCCCACGCCGATCAGGTTTGCCTCTTCCATAATCGACGATTCCAGCTTGGCCAACTCGGGAATTGGATTCACGTCATCCAAAGTTCGGAGGAGCTGCTCTTTCGCGAGCACATAGCCGTGCGCGCGATCGCTGCCGACGCATACGCCCACTGCTCCCGGCGCGCATCCCTGTCCTTGCGCCTGCCAGATCGCATGCAGAATGCACTTGCGAACGCCTTCCAGATTCCGATCGGCGCGGCCCAGATGATCCAGCTCGCACGGCACCGAATACTGTATGTTCTTGTTCTCGCAGCCGCCACCCTTCAGGATCAGCTTCACTTCGATCTCGTCCTGCTCCCATTGCTCGAAATGGATCACCGGCGTTTCGATGCCGAGATTATCGCCGGTGTTTTTCCCGGTGAGCGAATCGACCGAATTGGGCCGCAGCTTCCCGCGCTTGGTCGCTTCCGCTACAGCCGCGCGGATCGCTTTTTTCAATGCGATTTGATTCACCCCCACGGGCGTGTGGACGAAAAACGTCGGCATGCCGGTGTCCTGGCAGATGGGTCCTTCATCGTCGGTCGCCATATCGATATTCGACGCGATCACGCTCAGCGCCTGCGCGGCTTGCGTATCCGGCGTCTCGTTCGCGATGGCGAGTCCCATCGCCGCGCGCACATCCGGCGGCAGATTGGTGGAGGTTTGCGTGATCAGTTCGACCAGGCTTTGATGAAGAAATTGCATTAGAACTTGATTTTAACTTGTACCGGCACATCGAGCTTGGTGACCGGCGCGGCGCTGGTGAAATACACCAGCATTTCATTCCCGCGCACTTCCTGCACGACGCCTGCAATGTCGTCATCGCCCAACCGTACCATCGCCATCTGACCTGCATGAATGCGCGGAAGAATCGCCGGGTCCGCCGTCACGGTCGTTTGAAGCGCTGTCAGATCCGTCGCCACTTCTACAAGATCCTTCATCGACGGATCGACCGGTTCGCCCGGCTGGGCGTGTCTCGCGATGACGATTCCATCCGCGGGCGAGTGCAGCTCGCCGGGCGCGGGCTCGGCCTTAGTGCGCTCAATCGCCGCGGTCTTTTCGACGACCGCCCGGCTGGCCGCATCAATTTCGCGGGCGATGGCGTCCATGCGAGCCCCCGCTTGTTTCGCGGCCGAGTCGAGCTTTTCCAGCGTCGCCTGTGCGTCCGTGAATTCTTTTTCCGATTTTTCGAAAGTCAGCCGCGCGGTTGCGCCAGCCGCCCACAGCCCTTTCTGCCGCTCGTATGCCTTTTGGAGACGATCCAATTCGCCTCGCGCCCGGCTCTGCTCCGCTTCCGCCCGCGAAACTTCCAGCCGGGCCGCGAGCTGCTCGCCGTTCAACGCCGTCAAACTCGCCTGCATTCTCTCCAGATCTATCTGCGCGGCCTGAGCCGACGTATCGAATTTCGGATTCGCAATCCGCCCCAGCAGTTGCCCCTGAATCACCTCCGCGCCGATTTCAACAAAATAGGCCTGCAGCGTTCCCTCAATCGGAGCCGTGATTGCGACGACCGTTCGCGCGGTCACGCGGCCGTTCAAGATCACTTCACTTGGGTCCACCGTTACGGGCGCGCTGGTCTTTGGAACATTTGGCTGACCTTTCGGGCTGCGCCGCACCAACAGGACCGCGGCCCCAGCCACGACCACTATCGCCACACCCGCAATCATCCACTTGCGCCTCACATCTCGATCATAAACTTGTGGAGCGAGCTTCAGCTTGCCGCGACGGCTTTAGCGGTCGTCGCGACACGTCAACATGCACCGCTTCCTACGGTCGCGGCTCAAAGAGCAGCTTTTCGACGATCACGACATCTCTCCACACGCCATCCAACTGCCCGTGCCTTTCATAGATCCCCACGCGCCGCCACCCCAGCTTGTCCAGCATTCGCAAACTCGTGTGATTTTCGGGGAACACGCGCGACACCAGCTTGTGAAACCCCGCGTTTCGAGCTTCGTCGAACAGCGCGAGCACCGCCGTCCGCCCCGCGCCCCGGCCTCGCGCTGCGGAAACCACATACGCCGAACACTCCGCGATTCCCGCATAACATCCGCGCGGCCGGTAGGTCGAAGTGCTCGCGAACGCAATCACCTCTGAGCCTTCCTCCACGACTACGATGGGATGCACGCCGTCAAACCATTTCTCGATGTCGGCCGCTGTACGAACTCGTGTCTCGAACGTGGCCACGCGATCTTCAATGCCCTGGTTGTAGATCCGCGCCATCGCCGCGCTATCCTCGAGTCTCGCCAGCCGGGCTTTCATTTTTCGATCGCCTCGATTAGCGTGGCTGGAAAATAATGAGCGAGGATTTGGCGAAAGGTCGACCCACGCCGCGCCATCTCCGCCGCACCCGCCTGGCACAAACCAATCCGATGCCCCGAAATATCACCGCGCACTGGACATTCCACGCCAAAGTACGGATATCCCTCGACGCGCCATCCTGCGCCTTCAAGTGTTCGGGTATGCCCGCCGCAATCCGCGGAATAAAGTGCCGCGACCGTGCGTCCCTGGTAGGTAAGCGCGAGCCCGTTCGTCGCCTCCTGAGCACGACGCGCGGCTGCTCCGGCCGCGGGAGGCTCGCGCATGAACTGGCAGTGCGTCGTGTCGCAGAAATCGAAACCCGGGTGACGGCCGCGCGCTGCCGTCAGGAACGATCGCGACACCACAGCCTGCGTCTTCTGCGCTTCGAATGGCGACCCTGGACTTTCCGCCGCGACGATGGACGCCACTGCCGTCTCCCGATCCATTTCGACGATCGCCACCAGGTGCCGGTTCTCTTCGCGAATCGTCAGCCGCCCGCGAAACTCGCGCCGGATCTTTCCGGGGACGCTCAGGACGAATTCCGCCGCGGCTCCATTCCGGGCCGTCACCGTCGCGGCTGATCGCAGCGTGACCGATCCGCGTCCTTCGAGCACCTGCCGCCGTCCATTGGATTCGATCGCCAGCACGCTGCCGTGTATCGGTTCCACTTTAAGTTCCACCGGATGGAACAAACCGAACACGCCAATCGTCACCAGCGCGAGCATGATCCTATTTATGCAAAATTCGTGCCGCTGATTTTGCGGCTTCCGCTCCAGGCACTCCGTGGACCCGCACTAAGATCACGCGGCGCGGCGCATCCGCGGGATCGATCACGACGGTGAATCCATCGCCCACATCGTGCGGTTGGGAAATGCACGGCGCGGTTCCTGTTTTCGCCATCACTCCTGGTCCCAGTGCTGCTGCGGTTCCTGAGCGCGCCGCGATCCGCAATCCTGCTAGAATTTCGGCGATCTTCGGCTCTCCGGATCGCGAGACTAATTCGCAGTAGGCCCGCGCGAGCGCCACTGGAGCAATCTTCCACGACGTTCCCAGCCCGATCCGGGCTTCCGGAGAATCTAAGTCAGGCCCCGGAATCCCGAACTTCGCCGCCGTGACCGCCAGCGTTTCGTGATCCACTTCTCGCGCCAGATTCAGGAAGTAGGCATTGCAGGAAACCGCGAGCGCATTGCGAAACCGCAGCTTGCCATGCCCGCGCGCAAGCCAGCAATGTTCGCCGGTACACGTAAATTCCGGAAACTCGCCGCGATAAGCGAGCGCTATAAACGGCTTCACCAGAGATCCCACGGGGATCGGCGTCCCGGCATCCGGCCACTGCTGCTCGATCACCTCGCGCGTGCGCACGTCGATGCTGAGATGATCGACCGCGAGCATCGCGAGCAAAAGAATCATGGCGCGATCCGGTAAACGACCGTTTCGCGCAGCATCGCTCCGCTATCGTGCACCGCGACCTCAGCCGACTGGACGCGACGCAGCGCCCGGCCCAGGCTCGCCAGATTTTCTGAAAAGAACATCGGCTCGCGTGCATCCGCTTGTTCGCCCTGCGGAGGAATCTGCGGAAAATCGATCAGCCGCAGCATGCGTTCGTAATTCGGCAACTCGCGCGAGTGACGCCATCCCGCTACATACGCCGCTCCTGATACCGGCGGCCGATTGCGCCTCGCAAAAATCGCGTCCACGAACTCCTTTGAGTCTCCCGCGACCAGCCATCTCCCGTTCGCCGCCACTGCCAGCTTCCCGGTTCGATCTTCCAGATTCAGGGCGGTCACGTCCCAGGAATCGGAAACCAGCACCAACGCGGATCGCGTTCCGATAAACACCTGGTCCGGATCCACAACTGCACCCGAAACTTCCAGCATCGCGTCAAGCTTTTTGGAAGCGAGATATTCTCGAAGCTTGCGGGACCCCAGCCTGTCGCGGTCGTCATTAAACGGAGCCGTGTCAATCCGCGTTTCCAAATCTTGTTCGCTGCCGGCTTCCCCTGACGCCGTTACGACCGGAGCCGTCTTCGACTCCGGCGCTGGAGCTACGGCCGCGCCCAGCAGCTTTTCTTCGATCCACCGAACCACACGATCCACACCCGGTCCCACTTGCGCACGATAGAACCCCGCATCGTCAGGAACCATCGCCAGCAACTGCGCCGTCGAAGCTTCGTCGCTTACCGCTGCCGCCGGATTCATTCGCAGCATCACGCGCCGTTCCTGAACCTCGCCGCGGACGCGTTCCAAATCCGCCAGGCCCGAAGAGAATTCCCGCAACACACTGTTATTGCGCTGCACCCAGTACGACCGGAAATGCGGAGTCGCCAGCAGCCGCTCCAGGTTATACACCAGCCGCAGGTCGTTCGACCCTGGCTGCGCCGCCTGCACCGTATCCTGAAACCATTTTTCCGAAGCGACCGCCGGACGAGCCTGCCGCGCGAGCAGTTCCAGCGCCCCCGCGATTAAATCTTCTTTCGTCGCCAGCAGCAGCACATCGCCGGCATACGCGAACGCCGCCACGCGATGCGACCCTTTATCTTCTTTGACGAAATAATCCACGCCGCCTGCCCGCCGCGTTTGATAGCTCCCCCGCGCCTTCCACAACGCCGTATCGACGGCTCGCGCCGACGCCAGATGCGTCGCATACAAGAATTCCAGATTTCCAATGTGATACATGGCGAGTGCCGAATTCCCGCCCGCCACAGCGCTCAACATTGCATAATCCGGCGGGACTCCCGCGGCGGTAGCGAACTCGGTCTGAGCCTGCCCCAATTTCAAAAACAAACGCGAGCGCGAAAACGCATCGTGGTTTGCGCTTTGAAGCCACGCGGTCTTTTCCGCCGATCCGTTCCAATCCGCCAGTAACCCCGCGAAATCTTTTGCTTCCAGATACAGCAGCGCGCCGGCAGGAAAAATACCCGCGAGCGGCTGCGGCGCTGTCTGCGCGATCGCCCAGTACGCCAGCAGCGCAACGGGCAGGTAGATTAGCCGTCTCATTGCGTCACCCTCGCATGCACCAGGCGATCCTGGTCCAGATGATCCGTCACCACCGGCCGGCGCGCGTCATTCTTCGCGTTCACGTCGATCTGCACACGAACCGCCACCAGCGCGCCCGCGGTCGCACCGTTAGGTTGGATCTTCTGCGCGATCTGATAGAACAGCGCCGATTCCCGCAAGTCTCCGATTCTCTGATTCGCCCCACCCAATCCTCGCGCGATCTCCACTCGATCCGCCTCCGACATCGCGTTCAAAAATCCATCGGCGGCCCACGGCGTGAACTCGGTCTCTTCGGAAATATACGGCGCCATCTGCCGCGCAATCGCAATCGCGAACGCATCGTGCCGGGCAGCCACCGCCGCGCGGAACAACGGCAACTTTGGCGTCTTCGGATCGATCGCGATCGCCGCAGCCAGTGCCTTCTCGCCTCCCGCATCGATCCGCGCCGCGACCCAATATGGTTTGTCGACGTCGCCGAGCTGCGATGACAACGCCACCAGTTCCGGTTCGGTTCCCGCCAGCGGCGCACCTTTTAGTCGCCGGATCGCCCGTGCCGCCGCGACGCGTGTGTCGTAAGGCGCGTCGGAACTCTTCGCTACTGCCGTCAGATCGGGAATCGATCCTCGCACGGAGGCGAGACGTCCACGGGCATCCCAATTCCACGGCTCCGCTTTCACCAGCGTGGAAAGAAATTCCGCGGCTTCTGCCGCATGCCCCGTCTTTTCGAGCAGGGCCGCAGCAGAATCGAGTGTCGTAAACGGAGCGCCCGACACCAGCGTCATCCTTCGCATCAACGCGAGTGCCTCGGCCGAATCCTTCTGCGCCAGCCGAATTTCTGCGAGTCCCAAGAAATTCGCCGCGTCAAGGTTTCCTGCCTTCAACTCATGGCTATAAACGTACTCACGCACCGCTTCCAACTGCATCGAAGTTCTCAAAGCCTCGACCGCCCCCTGATAGCGGGCCAATAAATCCTTGAGCGTTCCGGTGCGATCGGCGATGCGCAACTCCAGCCCAAATATCTCCGGCTTCTCTTTCCGAGCCGACTCAGGGAGACCGCGGATCAATTCCGCCGCTCTCTGATTTTCGCCTCGCGCGAACAGATACTCCGCCCACGCGATCTGCCATCGCCACCACTGAAACTCCGCGTCGAAGCGCTGGTCGCCGAAACTCCGCGCAAAACGTGCACGCGAGCTTTCGACGATACGCGCGTACAAAATATCTTTCTGCGTTTCCGGGATCCATGGCTGCTCGATCATCGCGCTCAGGAATTGCACCGGATCCGCCGCCGACCGGCTCAGTTCGCCGATCCAGGCCACGTCGCCGCCCGCTGCCAATGCGCCTTCCATCAATACGTCGGCTTGAAATGCGCCATTGCGGCGGATGTACAGCCGCAGCAGCTTTTCGATGTCGTCACGCAGTGGCGAGAGCGCCTTCGCTTCTCCGACGTGCCGCAGCATGTCGCTGAAATCCGTCCAGAACTTCTGCGGAACCCGCGACCGGTTCATCATTTCGGTCAACGCGCTCAGCGCCAGCCGCCATTCTTTCAACGCTTCGTCCGGCGTTCCTGATGTTTGGCCGGATTTCGTGGCGAGCGCTGCCAGCCGGTCGTGCACATCCGCGCGCAACGGATTCAACTCCAGGGCATGCCGGTAATCGTCAACCGATCCGGTCTGCTCCGCCAGCGTAAAATACGCCTCCGACCGGCCCGGCGTAGCTTCCACGATGGCCGGTAAAAAATCATCGAACTTTGCGTACTCTCCAAAACGTCCCGCGTAGTAAAACCACACATCTCCCGCGAGCTGCTGATTCCGATCGACCGCCTTGCCGATCCGCGGGCCGATGCTCATGTCGCCCAGAATTCCCGTGAACACCGGACGCACATTCGTTCCGAAATACATGCCGGTGAGCCCGGTATATGCCTTGGTCCACAGCGGACCCATGCGCTGCCCGCGCGCCGTAATCGCCTGTTGCGCGACCGCCGCGCTGCCATGCTGCAGGACATAGTTCGCCATCGCATTCGCGGAACCGCGACCGCGTCCGATTGCCGCGATCATCGCCTGCGGTTGGGCCATCAGCAACTGGCAATAGCGATCGAACAACGGGCCGTTGAGCGCGTTGTGGCCATGCTGAGCCTGAAGCACGCGCAACTCCGCCGCCGTGTTTCCACTGGCGCGATACGCCTCGGCTGCTTCCAGCAGGTCATCAGTGCGCTCCATCTGCGAACCCAACTCCTCGAACGCGAGACGTCGCTTTTGAATCTCAATCAGCTTCTGTTTTCGCTCTTCGTCCGGCCCCGCGATCAGTGCGTCGAACGCCTGCTTCGCCTCGACGTCCGCCATCCCCGCATCCTGAAGCTTGATCGCGGGATACTTCGCGAGCTTCACCTTGTCGTCCGGCGAATAATATTTCGCGACTGCGGCGCTGAACGCGCGGCCACCCTCCGTCGCCACGGAATCATAAATTCGAAGGCGCGCAATCAATTCGCCCACATCGGTCTTTTCCCCCGGCGCCTGACGCTTGAGACCCTCTTGAGCGAATCCCCAAGCCTCTTTCACCAATCCCCACGATTCCAATGCGTGGGCGACTTGAAAATACTTCTCCGCGGAATCCGAGCGCCCGTCGATCCAGGCCTTCCGCAGAGCACCAACCGCATCCGCCGATCGTCCCTGCCGCGCCCGAATCTCAGCGAGCTTCGCCATCCACTGCGGATTCCGGTAGGTCAGTTCATACAACTTCTCCGCCGTTGCGCCGGCCTCGTCGAACCGCAGCAGCCGCTCCTCCAGATTGAGCCGGCCCTCCAGCAGATCCGGCCGATCCGGCCGCACTCCCGCCGCTCTGGTATACGAAGCGATCGCCGCCGGAAAATCTTCGAGCTGAGTCTCGATCCTCGCCAACACCATCGGCCATCGGAAATCTTTGGGAGAATCGTTCGCGGCTTTCGCATAATAATCGCGAAGCCGTTGGGCGACCCCATTCGACGACGCATACGCCGCCGCCTCTCGCGCCAGCCCGTCGTCTTCCGGAAAACGATTCAACACTTCGATGTACTGGTCGACGCCGGCCGCAAAGTCCTTCATCCGAGTCAGCACCGGAATCAACGCGCGCCGCATGGAGGCCACTTGATCGAGTCCGCGCACCTCGCGAATCTTCGCGTCGTAAAACGCGCGCAACCCGCGATCGTCGCCCTGCCGCGCGAACGTATCCGCCATCACCGCGATGTATTCGGCATTGGCCGGCGTATCCGCCAGTAGCTTCGCCACGAACCCTCGAGCCCTGGCGTAATCACCCGCTTCCATCGCCTTGCGCGATGCTTCCAAAGTGAACTGACTTCGGTAGCCAGGTTGCGCGCGTCCGGCGCTTTCTTCCAGCACATCCACCGCGCGCTTTGCATTCTTATTGCGCCAGTGATAATCCACGGCCGCACGCACCACGCCCAGAATCGCCGGATTTTCGCGATACAGTGCATCCACCACCTGCGCGCCCTGCGCCGTCTGTCCCTGTCCTTCAAAGAATCGCGCGAGTGACAGCCGCAGACGCATTTTGTCGACCGGATCCGTGGTCACCGCGATCTCGCGTTCGATCGCGGTTTGCTGCACTTTCGAAAAGCCGTCGACGCGCCCGTCATTCTCGATGGCCGAAAGCAGCTCCGGCACATTCGTCCGCCCCGCGACTTCGAGCAGAAGTTTCTCCAGATCGTCCCGCCGGTTCTGATTCCTGAGCAGCGCCACCCGAAGATGGAGCATGCCGATCTCCGGATTCCGCGCCGAAACCAGATTCGCTGTGAGTTGCTCGACGTCAGCGCGCAGCGCAGGCCGCCGCGCGAGCAACAGCAGCCGTTGCTCTGCCCCCGATCCCGGACTTGCAATCGCGCCCCGCGCGTATTCCCGCACCGCGAAATCGTACGATCGCTGATTCTCGCGGATCGCTCCCGCCTCATACGCGAACAGCGCCGGGTTGTCCAGCTTTTGCCGCGCTTCTCCAATCACGCGCAAGGCATCGTCATAGCGGTAGTAATCCCAAAAAATCGTCGCTGTTTCGAGATACGAATCCGGCTTTGCCGGCGCAATCTGCGCGATCCGGTTCCAGTACGCCGACGCACGATCGAACCTCTCGCGATCCGCTTCGATCTCGCCCAGGCGCGTCAGCGCGACATGATCGCGCGGATCGGCTCTATTCAGCTTCTCTTCTACGGTCACGCTGGAGTCGATCCCGCCCAACGACCGTTCCACTGCTGCCGCTCGCCGTCCGATCACCCGATCCGTAGGATAATTCGTCTCCAGCGCGAGCATCATCGGCGCCGCGCTTTCGAAATGGCCGCGCCATGCCTCGCCCTCGGCAAGCATCCGTTCCGCCACGGGATTCTGATCGAGCGCCGCCGGCGGATTCGACGTTCGTACCAGCGTCAACTCGGCGTCCAGTCTGCGCGTGCGCGAAAGCCGCTCGAACAGGCGCATCCGCAAATCTTCCGCGTCATCCCAGTGGCGCCGGAGCAGTGCTTCGTAAGCCGAATCGTCGCGCGTGGCCTGCGCCGAATAAGCGCTCAGCAGGTTCCGCACGAAATTCAGATGATGCGGGAACCGCTGATGCGCGTACAGGTTCAATTGCAAATACAACGCGGGACCCACGGGTGCCGCCGGATTCACGATTTCCTTGAAATACGCGTCGAGCTCCGTGCCCGAAAAAATCTTGACCACATCGCGCGTCACACGCGAAACATCCGCCTGCCGACGCTGCCGCAGATACCATCGCGCCAGCTTGTGCTCCCAGTTGTGATCCTGAAACTCGGCGATCGCGCGTTGATACACCTGCTCGATCTCCGCGCCCAGCTTGTTCTGATCCAGAAACGCCGCCAGCGTATCGTACAATCCCGGATCTTTCGGATTCCTTCCGATCTCGCGCCGGTACAGCGCCAGCGCATCGGGAAGGCGCTTCAACGAAACCAGCCGCGCCACATACCGGTCCAGCACGCGCGCATATTCGGGCGAGCGTAGCTGCTCCGGTTTGCCAAGAGCTCCCATTGGCACGTTGTCCGCGCGTTTCGCCAATTCCGCGAGCAGTGCATCGTAAGTCGCAAACTCCTGCTGCGTCTGATTCAGACGTGCGTAGGCGTCCGCCATGCGCATGGCGACCGAAGTCCGGTTCGCAGCACTCGGAAAATCCGTTAGGAACTTGGTTCCCGCGCGAATCACGCCTTCATTCGAGCCGTAGGCGGCATACGCCTCGATCACGCGTTCGCGCAAGTCCGTGCGTTCTGAAGAAGTCGGAAATTTCGATTCGAACAACGCCACCAGCTCCGCCGCGCGCATTCTGCGGAAATAGGCGCCTGCGCTCTGCTCTTCAAGCGCATATCGATTGGGAGGATCGGCGCCATTTAACACCAGCGACAACACGCCGTTGAGAAATCCCGGATGCGGATCCATGGTCGCGACGTCGCGATACAGCGTGAGGTTTCCGGATCCAAACTGGATGGGCTGCTCCGGCGCTGAAAACAGCAGCTTTGCAAGCCCGGCGAGTCCGGTCTCCGCGGTCGCGCCGCCCGCGTTGTACAGCGCGTAATAATTTCGGGCCGCTTCGTCGTAGTTGTGTGCGCTCTCTAACAATCGCCCCAACGTGAGCAATTCATCGGGAGTCCACCCCGATTTCTTCCGGTCACGAAACTCCAGTAGCGCGCGCTCCGCTGCAGCCATATTGTTCTGCTGCTGCCAGTAATAGAACAGCCGCGCCGCGCGCGAGAGATCCTGCGGATTCGCGGCCACGCTCGCCCTCGCGCGCTCCAGATAAGCCCGCAAGCCGCCGGTGCGCTTCAGCAGATCGAAATACTGTTTGACTAATGGCGCCGGCCACAGCGGCCGAAAACTGTTTTCATATTCCGCGATCGCAGCCGCTGTGGAGCCGGTCTTGGCGGCGAGCTCGGCCCGCGCCTCGATGGGAAATTCCTCGTCCTTGGGGAACGCTCTCTGATAGCCCGCGATCGCCTGCACCGCAGCGTCATACCGCCGATGATCCATCGCGTAACGGAAATATCTGGTGTGCAGCGAGGGCTGATCCGGGTAACGCAGAATCCACGCGATCGATTGCGTCACTCCGTATTCAGAATCGAGCTGCGCATCGTCGATCAGTTTGAACAGCCGTTCATAGGTCTTCCACGGACGTCGTTGCGCAACCGGTAGCAGCTTTTCGAAATCCGGCTCATACTCACGAGCCGCGAAGGTCAGCGCCTCGAATTCTTTCTCCGATTCCAGCCGCCGGTGATAAAAATCCGCGAGCGCCAATCGCGCCGCGCCTTTATCAGCCGCCGTTTCGATGTACTTCTTCCAATCCGCCTCCGCCGTTGCGAAATCAAGCGCCTGTTCCGCCTCCAGCGCGCGCAAGGAATACAACTCCGCGTCGTTCGGCGCCGCCGCGATCATTTTCGAAAGCTCGGCGGTCGTCTCCTTAGGCGGGCGGCGCACTGGTACCGGCCCACTGGGCAGCAAAACGGTGCGAAAGAAAACATTTTCCAACCGGCTCCCGGCATCGATATCTTCAACCCACTTGGTTAGCTCCGCCCGAAGTCCGACGACGCAACTCACCACCGCAACCATCGCCAGGAGCTTCTGACTTCTTCTTTCAGGGAAGGATTTCAACTTCCACCTCCCCGGTTCCGATGTTGTGCGCGAAATCTTCCGCAGTCACCGTCAGTTTGTATTTCCCCGCCGCCAGCGACGCCGGAACCAGCACTTCGCCGATATTCGAGCCCATCTCGGCATTCCATCGCAGATACGCCGGCGCCGCGCCATACATTCGCGCCACGATGGTCCGCGTGGTGTCTGAAGCGCTCACGTGAACTTTCATCACCTCGCCGCGGTGGAACTGTTTGCGGTCGAGCTTCACTCGCACCAATGGAGGCTGGCTTGCGATCACGAACGTCTTCGATTCGCGGAACGTGTGCCCCTGCCTGTCCCGCAGCATGAGCCGGATGTGATACGTTCCGTCCGTCAAATCCTTTGGGGCGAGAAATCGTGTCTGCCACGTGTCTTCGTCATCCAGATAGCGCAGTTTCTTGACCAGCCCGAACGGGAACATCGCGACCACGGACGTGATCGATTCATCCGTTTTCACGCGTAGCACCGGATCGCCTGGCCGGATCAAACGCGGTCTCAGCAGCGCGCGAGGCGCGGCCAGAAACGAAGTGTAGGGCGTCACGAACTTGTATTTGCGCGACAGCCGGATGATCTCGTCGATGGTGGCTTGATCTTCGCCATCGCGCTCGATTTTTTCGAGCAGCGCGTCCACTCGCGCCTTGGCCCACTGACGGGGCAGATGCGGATGGTCCACATTTTGAGCCGGAAGCGGAACCGTGGCGCGCGTCTGTTGAACCGTAAACGTGGCCTGCCCTCCTGGCTTCTTATACTGCCCTGCCCACGTCTGAACCGACCCCGGAAAAACGCTTTCTTCTAGTGGATAAACCAGATCGAAGTTCGGCGCCGGCGTGATTCCGAGCGTCAAGTTGTCCACCGGCTTTCGCCCGATCTTCGATAAGAACGCGTTCAGCTTGAATTCGACCGGCTCGGTAGAACGCACTGCTTCGAACACGCCGTTGTTGCGCGCAAGCATCTGGCCAAGCGGCAGATTCGCGTCGTCCCCCACTGCGAACACATAAGTTCGTGGCCGCGCCGGAACTTGCTTCCATTTTGACGCGTACCATTCCGCGAGCTTTCCGTTCTGAAGAATCCCGCGCGTCGAACCCAGGTCGCCCAACACCACCAGATATGGATCGGTCGCGAAGGTTTGCGCGAGCCCCGCATCCAGAGCCGCTTGCACATTCGTTCCGCCGCGCAGTTGCTGCCCACGGAGAAATGCCAGCGCTTTCTCCACGTTCTCCGGCGTAGCTTCCACCGGCGACGGAGCGAAAGGCGCGATTTTCTCGTTGTAGACCAGCAGATTGAGCTGATCCGCAGGCTTGAGCGAGCGCAACAGCGCTTCGAACGCCCGGAAGCTTCTTTCCAATTTCTCCCACTGCATGGAAAGCGACGCATCGAACAGAGCGACGACTGTCCGTGGCGATGCCGGCGCATTCGTAGAAGGTAAGGCCATTAGCGCCGACGCCTCAAAGAATCCCGGATCATTGCCGTCGCGATATGTCAACACTTCCAGCGTGTTTTTCGAAGCGTCCGGCGTATACTTCATGGCGAAATCCTCCGTGAGCGCGACGTTCCGCGCATCAAAGGACGCCTTCACAGATTTCGCAGATCTCTCCGCAATCTGCATCGGAAACGCCTTGCTGACGACTTGAAAATCGCGCATCGCGTGCGCGCTGTTCACTTGCAAATTGATGGTCAGCCGCCCCGCGGTCTGCGCGCGATACACGTCGGGCCGCAGAGGGATCGCGAAATACGCTTCGGCCTGCTCCACGGGAAGACGTTCCTGATATTCGATCTCGACCCGCTTGGTGCCCCACGCCGGAATGGGGACCACGCGCGCGCTGAAAATCGAAGTTCGGCGAGCTTCGTCGGCATCGCGCTCACCCATCTGCAACAACCCCGGATCGAGCGCCTGCATCCGGATGTCGTTGTAAATCTCTTCGGCGCGCTTGCGTTCCAGGATCACGCCGGGGATGCGCGTGACATCGTCCCACACCGCGAAATCGGAAATCAACGCGCGGCCCGGCAGGGTGAAGACATAATTTCCTTCGAGCGGTCCGCTGTTATGGCTCCCAAAAATCTGGCGTATGTTCACCTTCGCGTGCCCGTTGTCGATGACGACGTCGATCGCCATCTCATCCAGCGACAGAACGCGAGCATCGGGCTGCTTGAGGGTCGAGGGAATCAATACGCCAGCATCGGCCCACAGGCACCGCGCCATTGCGAATAGAACGAGGGCTCTCATCGCCCCACCGTCGATTCCGGCACCTTCACCAAGCCATTATCCGTGCCGATGTACACCATCCCGCCATGAGCTTCCACCGCCGTGACATTGCGCGATGGCAGGCCGGCCGTCCAGAAATTCCAGCGGGCCGACGCGACGTTGTACACTGCCAGTCCGCGATCGAGCGTCCCCGCATACACCGCTGTCGGCGTGGCGACCATAGTGTTTGCGTTGATCTCCAGCGTGCCGCGCAAATCCTCGAACGATTGCCAATGGCCTAGCGCATCCATCCGCAAGACCCCCGCGCCGTAGGTGCCGACGAACCAATCACCACCCACGCGCGCGATCGCCGTGATCCAGTTGTGCTTTAGCGCGGAGTTCGCGGTGGTGTAGCTGGCCTTGACCACGGGCCCATCCAGAATCGACAAACCGCCGAGCGTGCCCGCCAGCGTGCGCCCTCCATCCGAAGCCAGCGCGTACACGTGATTGTTGACCAAACCCTGAAACGCGTAGATGCTGCTGATCCCCGCGGCGTCGATGAAACTCACGCCAGCAGGTGTCGCAACGACCGCAGTGCCATCGGAACGCAGCACCACATCCGTTACCTGATCCGCGATCAGCCCGTCCTCATGCGTGATCACACGCCGCCGCGACGTGGAGGCATCGAACATCACCAGGCCATTCGCGGTCGCCACCGCAGACACTCCGCGCGCTGTGTCGTGGGCGATGCGATTCACGCAAAACAAATGATCGTCTTCGAGACTCTGACCACCCAGGATCTGTAGTCCGCGATCGAAGTAGCCGATCCATAACCGGCCGGTTCCATCCATCGCGAGCGCCGCGATATTGCGATCGACCAGCGCCTCATTATCGCGCCGTAGAATCTCCTGGGGTCCGCGCCACAGCGAATCCTCAGCCAGCGCGACCAGATCACCATCAATGCGCAGAATCCGATGGATCGAGCATCCGCGGCACACCGGCGTGTGGCGCGCATTGCCCAGCTCAACCATGCCTTCATCCAGGGTGCCGATCCACAGCCTACCGTCGCTCGCAAAAAGACTTTGCGCGAAATATCCCGGCGCGACCGTGCGTTCGAAACGGCCGCTGCGAATTTCCGCCACTCCCATTCCGGTTCCCACGTATACCGTGTCGCCGTCGACGGCGAGCGACAGCACCTGCTTGTCTGGAAGCGCCTCGTCGATGGAATCTAGCGCTCCGGCGTTCCAGTGCAGCAGCCCGCGATCGATGGTGCCGATCCACATGCTCGCGTCATTTCCGGCCAATGCAGTCACCTTCACGTCGGCGAGCGACGCATGGAACGGGCGCATCTCACGGCCGTCGTAGACCAGCACACCCGATTTTTCCGTGCCGATCAGGATGCGGCCAGTGTCCGCGGCCAACAATGCCGTGATTTTCCGGAAGCGGGCATCTTCGGCGCGGATCTGCCGGAAGGCGCGTCCATCGAACGCGATCAACCCCTCGCCCGCCGTACCGATCCAAAGTTCGGGAGCGCGCGAATCGCCGGCGAGTCCCGCTGCGAGGGCGACCAGCGGTGCTGACGGTAGTTCCGCTCCAACGCGATAGCGCACGACCAGCGCGCCGCTGTTGTCGTATTCCGCCAATCCAGCCGGACCGGCGATGAACAAGTGCCCTTGAAAGACGATCGCGTCAGAGAACACGGCCGGTGCGCCGATGAATTCCATTCCGGCAGGTAACACGGGATCGATAGGCCGCGTCGTGAAACGAATTACGGATTCGGCGGCAACGCGATCGCGTGCGTCCTTCAGCACGCCATGGGCGCGCCAAAGCGTCCATCCTCCGAAAATCGCGGCCGCCCCGGTGATGGTCGCCAGGGCCAACCAAACGCGTCTCCGCGACATTTAATCTCAATGATACGCAAACATACAATGGAGGTGTGTCCCCTTACGACGCCCTGCTGGTCGTTTCTTTCGGTGGCCCCGAAAAACGCGAAGACGTGATTCCGTTTCTGGAAAACGTTCTGCGCGGACGCAATGTCCCGCGCCAACGGATGCTCGAGGTGGCCGAGCATTACTATCACTTCGATGGACGCAGCCCCATCAACAATCAGAATCGCGAGCTGGTTGCCGCTTTACGCGGCGTGGTGAAAATGCCGGTGTATTGGGGGAATCGCAACTGGCATCCGTTCCTGGCCGACACCGTCCGGCAGATGCGTGACGACGGAATTCGCCGCGCGATCGCGTTCGCGACCTCGGCTTTCGGTTCGTATTCAGGCTGCCGCCAGTACCTTGAGGACATTGAACGTGTGCGCGCCGAAGTGGAAAACGCTCCGCAAATCGACAAGATTCGGCCGTTTTCGGATCATCCGCTGTTTCTTGAAGCGATGACGGATCGCGTCCGCGCAGCGTTCGCAGAACTGCCACACGGCCATTTGATTTTCACGGCACACTCGATTCCTTGCACGATGGCGCAATCGAGCCCGTATGTTCAACAGCTTGAAAATGCCTGCGCCGCGGTCGCGAGAGCCGTGGGCCGCGAGGATTGGAAGCTCGCGTATCAAAGCCGCAGCGGACCGCCGGGCCAGCCCTGGCTCGAACCCGACATTTGCGATCACCTTCGCGAAATCCGCGAGGACGCCGTGATTGTGCCCATCGGATTTCTTTCGGACCACATGGAAGTGCTATACGATCTCGACACCGAAGCGCGCGCCGTGTGCGAGGAGCTGGGCATCCGCATGGCGCGCGCTAGAACCGTGGGTACACATCCGGCAATGATCCGGATGATCGCTGAGCTGGCCGTCATCGAACCGCAACATTGCCCGGCGGATTGCTGCCCTCCGCCGCGTCGCAACAAATAGAATCAAAAGATGCGCTTCGCGTCGCTCCTGCTCGCCTCGGTCTCATTCCAGTTCGCTTCCATCTCGCTCCACGCGGCAGGCCCGTTCATCGCCGAGCCATATCTTCAACTGGGCGACGCGCGCGGACTCCAGAAATCCGAAACGTTGGCGCTGATGTGGCAGACGCCCGACGAGCCCGCCGATTGGACCGTCGAGATCAAACGCGGTCCGCTGTGGAGAAAAGTAGCTGCGCCGGCCAGCCGCCGGATCGCAGTCGGCGGAATCGAGCCGCACCTGGTTTGGCGCGCGACGCTCACCGGACTGACGCCCGGCGCCGGATTCGAATATCGGGTGCTGCGCGGGGGCAAAGCCGTGTTCGACGCGAAAGGCCGCGCGCGTAAGCCGGTGACACAGGCATATCGCTTTGTCGCATTCGGCGATTGCGCCGCGGGAACGCCCGATCAGAAAGAGATCGCCGCGCAGACCATCAAACAGGATCCCGATTTCGTCTTCATCCCTGGCGATATCGTGTACACGCGCGGACGCATTGCGGAGTACCGTGAAAAGTATTTTCCGTACTACAACACCGAGACCGCGCCGCTCACGCGATCGATACTGTTCATCGCGGCGCCGGGGAATCACGACACGCTCAATCGCGATCTGGGCACCGCGCCGGACGCGCTGGCGTACTTCTACTACTGGGCGCAGCCACTGAACGGACCAACGCATTCCAGCTTCGAAACGCTCAAAGGTCCCGATGCCGCGCTGAACGCTTTTCGCGAAGCGGCTGGCGACAATTTCCCGCGCATGTCGAATTTTTCGTTCGACTACGGCAATTCGCACTGGCTGATTCTCGATTCGAACCCGTACGCGGACTGGACCGATCCGGCACTACGCAAATGGATCGCCGACGACCTGGCGGCAACCAAGGCGACCTGGAAATTCGTTGGCTTTCACCATCCCGGGTTCAATTCATCGAAGGCACATCGCGAAGAGCAGCAGACGCGCACTCTGAGCGATGTGTTCGAAGCCGGCGGAGTCGACGTGGTCATCGCCGGCCATGTGCACAACTATCAGCGATCCTACCCGCTGACGTTTCACGCGGACGCAACGAAGTTTCCCGTGCGGCAAGCGAGCGGGGAATGGAAGCTCGACAAATCCTTCGATGGCGATAAGAACACGCGCCCGAACGGCGTCATCTATCTGGTCACCGGCGCCGGGGGTGCGGGCCTGTACAATCCTGAGCAGACTGATGATCCGTCATCCTGGCTCGAGTTCACGGCGAAGTTCCAATCGAAGGTCCACTCACTGACGGTTACGGACGTGGACGGCCGCACCGCGAAGTTCCGGCAGATATCGCAATCCGGCGACGTGCTCGATTCGTTTACGATCACAAAGTAATGACCGTTTCTGAAGCCATAGTTTCACGCCGCTCCGTGCGAGCCTTCCTCGACACGCCAGTGCCGATTCCTTTGATCGCGGAGATCCTCACGAAAGCCTCGCGCGCGCCCTCCGGCGGTAATGTTCAGCCCTGGAAATTGTGTGTGCTTTCGGGCGAGCCGATGAGCCAACTCAAGGCACTGATGTCGAAGCGTCTCATTGAATTCCCCGCAGGCGAAATGCCGGTTGAGTACGATGTCTATCCGCAACCGCTGAAGGCTCCGTATCGCAACTACCGGTTTAAGAACGGCGAGGATTACTACGGCCTGGTCGGACTCCCCAGAGAGGACAAGGCTGGTCGTCGGCAATTCTTCGCCAACAACTACCGGTTCTTCGGCGCGCCGCTGGCGCTGTTCTGTTTCATCGATCGCGAAATGGGGCCGCCGCAGTGGTCCGATCTGGGCATGTATTTGCAGACTGTGATGCTGCTGTTGCGCGAGGCTGGACTCGATTCCTGCGCCCAGGAATGCTGGTCGCACTACCATCGCACCGTGCGGGAATTTCTGAAGCCGCCGGATGAACTGATGCTGTTTTGTGGAATGGCGATCGGCTACAAAGATCCTGATGCATTGGTGAATCGGATGGAGGCGGATCGCGCTCCGCTCGACGAGTTTTGCCAGTTTCTGAGATGATTCGTGGAGGGCGACCGGCACGTCAACATCTACCGCTTCCTGTGGTCGCGGCTCAGGGTCTACTTGGTGAACAGTCGATAGACTTCGCGTTTCGACAGGCCGCGCTCTTTAGCGACTTGCTTGATGGCGTCCATTCGCGGGACGCCTTGCTGTTCGAGCGCGCTCACGGCCTCCTCGACAGGTCGTTCATCGATCGCCGGCGCGCCTTTGCCGATCAGAAGCGTGATCTCTCCGCGTACCGAGTCGCGTGACGCGAGCTGCGCGCGAATCTCCGCGGCTGTGCCTCGCAGGAACTCCTCATGCAGCTTGGTCAGTTCGCGCGCGATCACCACGGGTCGCGAGCCCATGACAGCTTCGACGTCCTCCAGCGCATCCACAACGCGATGCGGAGCTTCATAGAACACCAGCGTGCAATCCTCGCGGATCAACTGTTCCAGCAGTTTGCGGCGCCGCGTTGTTTTCGGGGGCAGAAAACCGCAGAACCGGAACGAATCGGTGGCGAGGCCGGATGCGGAGAGAGCCGCGACGATGGCCGAGGGTCCGGGGATCGGGACCACGGTAATCCCTGCGTCGATCGCAGCCTTAACCACTCGATAGCCGGGATCGGAGATGAGCGGTGTTCCGGCGTCGGAGACCAGCGCGATATTTTCGCCGCGCGACAAGCGCTCCACCAATTCGGCGCCGCGCGCTGCTTCATTGTGCTCGTGGTAGCTTATGGCCGGCTTCGCGATTCCGAAATGGTCCAAAAGTTTTCGAGTGTGGCGCGTGTCCTCGCAGGCGATGATGTCCACTTCGCGCAGCACGCGCACTGCCCGTGTAGTGATGTCTTCCAGATTGCCGATCGGCGTGGAAACGATGTAAAGAACTCCGGCCATCGTAGTACGATGAAACGTTAACGCGAATGGCTGACGCGACACAAGCCGGGTATTATGTTTGGCAAGTCCCCGGCAAGCCGGTCCTCGTACATCTGCACCTGGACGTAGTCGACCGTCTGCTGAGTGACGTGATGCGCGGTTTCGGAGCGGTCCCTAAGCGCGGTGCCGAAGTGGGCGGTGTTCTGATCGGCACCATCGAGCGCGGCGATCCTTCGATCGTGCGCATCGAAGATTTCGAAGCGGTCGAGTGCTCCTACAAACGCGGCCCCTCCTACCTGTTCACGGACGAGGATGGGACGGCGTTTCAGAAAGCGTGCCGGCGCTGGAAGCCGGACGGGAGCCGCCGCGCTTATGCGGTTGGTTTTTTCAGGAGCCACACGCGCGAGGGGATGTTGCTGGCTCCCGAAGACGTCGAGCTGCTGGATGAATATTTTTCCTCTCCCACTCATGTCGCCCTGTTGATCAAGCCCTACGGAACCAAAGTGAGTCTGGCCGGATTTTTCATCCGCGAAAACGGCACGTTTCCGGAGGTCACGCCGCTTGAATTTCCGTTCCGGCGGCGCGAACTGGCGGGAGATGAGCCGCCGCCGCACCGGTCCATGGTCGAACGCCGCCCGCGCGAGCGTGGCGCCGCCGACACTCCGAGCGAAGAACCCACGCGGACAGAGACGACGCCGGAGCCCATGGGGGGTACCCTCTTTGGCGTGCCGCTTGACGCGCCACTTGATTCACCCGAACCCGCCGATCTGGTGACGCTTCCATCCAAGTCGCGGCTGAAAAGCGCGATCTGGGTTCCGCTATCGTTCGTATTCCTGCTGTTCGGAGTGGCGCTGGGAATGATGATCGCTCTCACGCGCGGTGTTGGCCCGCGCGCCGATGGACAGGATTTTTCACTCGGTCTCACGGTTACCAAGGCGGAAGACGATCTCAGCGTGAAATGGGACCGCCAGGCTCCCGCGATCCGCAGCGCGCAGCACGGTGTGCTCGAGATCGAAGACGGCGGCTATACCAAACCGGTCGAATTGGACACGGTGCAGCTTCAGAGTGGCAGTATCATTTATCGTAATTCTTCGAATTCGGTGCGTTTCCGGTTGGTGGTCTATCCCCGAGCGAAGGTGAGCGTGACGGAAACCCTGGATTGGAAACGATAACCCTGAACAGGTTGCGGAATAAGTCGGTCCTGACGACGGCTAATGCCGTCGTTGCAAGCTGAAGAGGCTGCGGAAAAACTCAATTCAGGTAAATTTTCGAAGCTTGGGGGGCGGACCCCCTGGTCCACGGCCGATCCCCCGATCGGCCTTTGCGCGTGTCCGTCGGCCGGATTTTATTGGCGAGACAGCGCGATCAGGGGATCGCGCGCGGACCAGGGGGTCCGCCCCCCATTTGCCGCGAGAGTGTACACGATTTGAGTTTTTCCGCAATCTCTGAAGCTTGCAGCCCGTGGTGACATGTCAACATCGATCGCTGCTTCTGGTCAGGGTCGATGCCGAGTTTTCCGCAGTCTCTTTAGGTCTTCTTCGCCATCTTCGACAGGACGGCGAGCTGCTTCAGATACTCGCGAAGGGGTCTGGCCGGCGTGCCCCACATCACTTCGCCCGCCCGGACGATTTTTGAAGTGAGCACCCCGCTGCCGGACCCCAGCACCGCGTGCGATTCGATACGAGCTTTATCGCCGATCCCCACCTGGCCTCCGATCACCGCGTAGTCGCCCACCACGACGCCGCCTGAAAATCCGGTTTGCGCGGCGACCACGACATGCCGTCCGATCTTGCAGTTGTGTCCCACGTGCACCATGTTGTCGAGCTTGGTCCCGTCGCCGATGCTGGTCACGCCCAGCGCGGCGCGATCGATGCAGGAATTCGCGCCGATCTCGACGCGGTTGCCGATCTCGACGCGGCCCACTTGGGGGAATTTTTCATAAATGCCGTCGGTCAGAACAAACCCGAATCCATCGGCTCCGATTACGCAGCCGGAATGCAGGATGACTTCATTGCCCAGGTTCGCGTCGCGATAAATCGTCACGCGCGGATGAATCGTGCATGCTTCGCCGATGAAAACGTGATCGCCGATCACCGTTCCGGCGCCAATCGAGCTGCGCTCCCCCACTCGAACTCCAATGCCGATGGTCACCAGCGGTCCGATATAGGCCGATTTCGCGATCACGGTGCCGGGACCGATCACAGCAGTCGGATGAATTCCGGAGAGCGGCGGGGCAGGTGGATGCAGTTTGGCGATCGCGCCAGCCGCCGCTGCGCGCGGATTCGCGGCGCGGATCACGGTTCGGTGAGTTTCGTTCGGGAAATTGTCAGGGACAATCAGGCAGGCCGCCCGCGATTCGTGGGCATGCTTCAGTGCGCTCCCGTGGATGAAGGCGATGTCGCCCGATCCGGCCTCGTCGAAAGGAGCCACACGCTGCACTTCACATTCGCCGTCGCCCTCGAAAACCGCATTCAGGAAGGCCGCCAGGTCTTTTACCTTCATTCCTTTCCAAGGTATGCCATTCAGGGTCGGAATGAAAATAGGCGCTGCGTTCGGCGGGCAACGCCTATTTTTGGTTCGAAGGACAACTGTAAGATAGTGCGGCACCGGGAGAAATAATCTCAAAAAAGCTGTGACGCCCCGCCCGAGGGACGGCAAACGTGCAGTTGCGGCGTTACTCCCCAGAATTGTTGGTACTCGCGGATCAGAGCCGACGCCAATTCAGGAACCGCATCATTATGCACCAGATTCACCGTCGATCCTCCAAACCCGCCGCCGGTCATGCGCGCGCCGAACACTCCAGGGACGCGCAGCGCAGTCTCGACCAGAAAATCCAACTCCGGACAACTCACTTCGTAGTCGTCCCGCAGGCTGCGATGCGATTCGGTGGTCAGTTTTCCCATCTCGTCCAAGTCGGCGCGCCCGGCGGCTGCCGCGAATGCCTCTACGCGTGCATTCTCGGAGATGACGTGGCGGGCGCGCTTCAAAAGATCGCCATCCAGCGCCCCCAGGTCGCTATAAGTGGCGTCGCGCAAGCTGGTAACGCCGATGATGCGAGCGGCGGCGGCGCATTCCTCAACTCTGGTGCGATAGGCGGAATCGCCCAATTCATGCTTGACCATGGAGTTCACCGCGACGATCGCCAGCCCTTGGGGCAACTGGACCGCTCGCCACGCGAGCGACCGGCAATCGAGCAAAATTGCCGCGCCGGCCTGACCGTTCGCGGAAACGAACTGATCCATTATGCCGCACGGCACGCCCACAAAATCCGTTTCCGTCGCACGGGCGAGCTGCGCCAGTTCGATCCGGTCGCGCTCGCCACCGAGCGTCAGCGCCACGGAAACGCCCAGCGCCGCCGACGAACTCAGCCCGCCGCCGAGCGGTACAGTCGACGTCACCAGTATGTTTTGCGGCGCGATCGCCTCTCCCCGACGTGCTAGTTCCCACGCAACGCCAACCACGCGATCGCTCCAGTCGCCGCGCGGCGCAACGTGGAACATATCTTCAACCCGCCACTGCGCTCCCTGGGCGAGATGCTCGGAATAAACGCGCAGCCAGCCATCGCTGGACGGAGCAGTAGCGACGCGGCATTCCAGATCGATGGCCATAGGAAGGACCAGGCCCAGATTGTAGTCGGTGTGTTCGCCAATCAGGTTGACACGGCCGGGCGCGCGCCAGACGTGCGGATCCGCACTGGCAGGATACAGCTCGCGAAACCGCTTTACGAGCGTCGCCGCGCCAGCCACAACATCGCTCCTCCGAACAGCAGCATCGATAGACCGGCATACAGATTGACGGGCGATTCGGTCAGGGGCGCACGCGCTCCCGGCATGGTGACCAGCAGGATTCCAACGATCGCGAAAAAGATGCCGATGGGTAGCCGCAGATCGTTCATGATTACCAGAAGATCACATTGAGAATGATCAGACAGATCCCCACGGCCGCCGCCAGCGGACCAGGCCGGCGATACCAGGGCTCGCTCGCGTCGTGGGCGATTTCCGTCAGTCCGTAGACCAACCCGTGCAGATCTTTTTCAGGCTTAGGTGCGCTCATCAGGCTGGTCAGGATGGTCACCACGAAACATGTCGACCATGCGAAGATCGCGATCCAGAAATTCTGCGCCATGGTCGACGGGAACGTGTGCAGCACGGCGATCCACCCACCCTTGGCTTCGGCGATCGTGAGCCCGTGCGTCGCTGCCGCGGCTGCCGTGCCCGCTAGTAATCCGGTGAACGCGCCATGCCCGGTCGCGCGTTTCCAGAACATCCCCAGCAGAAACGTCGCAAACAACGGCGCGTTGACGAAGGAGAACACCAGTTGCAACACGTCCATGATGTTGTTGTATTGCTGGGCAAGGTAAGCGGCCGCGATCGATAGCGCGATTCCCCCGACGGTGGCCGCGCGCCCCACCCACAGATAGTGATGATCCGGCGCGCTCGGCCGGATGTGGCATTGATACAGATCGTAGGTGAAGACGGTGTTAAATGCGGTCACGTTGCCGGCCATCCCGCTCATAAACGACGCCATCAGCGCGGTCAGCCCCACGCCCAGCATCCCGGAAGGATAGAATTTCGCCATCATCGTGGTCAGGGCCTGATCGTAATCGAGGCCGGCGTCCTTGACCGGCAGGGCATAGCCGACGCCCATGTGCATCAGCGCCGCCGCCGCGATCCCGGGCACGATCACAATGAACGGCATGATCATCTTAGGGAATGCCGCGATCAGCGGTGTGCGCCGCGCCGCGGACATCGAATCGGCAGCCATGGCGCGCTGGACCACCAGAAAATCCGTGCACCAGTATCCGAATGACAGCACGAACCCCAGTCCAGCGATCAGCCCGAACGCCTCGACACCCATGGGATTTTCGGACGATGTGGCCGCGTAGCGCCAGGAATGCGTCATCACATCGGGAAGACGCGAGGCCATTCCGCTCCACCCGCCGGTTTTCATCACCGCGAGAATCGCCAGCGGCGCGAATCCCAACACGATCAGAAAGAATTGCAGAACTTCGTTGTAAATCGCGCTGGTGAGCCCGCCGAGAAACGTGTAGACCAGGACGATCGCGGCCGAAAGCAGTACGCAACTGGTGAAATCCCACCCGAGCACGAGCTGGAACAATTTCCCCAGCGCATACATCGACACGCCCGAAGAAAAGAGCGTCATCACCGCGAACGATGCCGCGTTGAGGGCGCGCGTCTTTTCGTCGAACCTTAGCTTCAGATACTCCGGCACGCTGCGCGCGCGGCTGCCGTAGTAGAACGGCATCATGAAAATCCCGACGAACATCATGGCGGGCACCGCGCCCAGCCAATAGAAGTGCGCTGTCATGAGCCCATACTTCGCGCCGGACGCGCACATCCCCACCACTTCCTGGGCTCCAAGGTTCGCCGCCAGAAAAGCCAGGCTGGTGATCCACACCGGAACCGAGTGGCGCGAGGTAAGAAAATCCTCGCTGGTGGTGACACGCCGGCGGATCGCGAAGCCGATGGCAAGGACGAACGAGAAGTAAAGCGCGAGGATCGCGTAGTCGATCCAGCCTAGCGACATCTCAATACTTTAGCGGAAACGTTGAATGGCCGCAGATGAACGCGGATGCACGCAGATTTCTAACTCGTTGCATGCGAATACGGTGATACGGCGGAAGTGAGGCTACCTTACGCGTCTGGCTTGCTGCCTCTTTCCGGACCACCTGCGGGAACATCGTCTGCGAGTTGATCCATTACGGGGCGAATCACCGTAAAGTTGTTCGTGAAGTAGCGGGACACGTCCTCGCCGCGCGAGGCCATTGCGGCGATTTCATTGGTTGTGGGAATGGTTCCAGGCTTTTTCGGCGTAGACATATCCTACTCTAGCCGAAAAGAACCCCGGGATTCGAAGAAAGGGGATCGGGGTGGCTGCGATGGTCGAAGTGCCAGGATCGTGGAGAGTGTTCCGGGAAGATTGCAGACGAGGCAGAATTTACCAAGCTTGAGCCTTCGCGCCGCAATGCTTACGCTTCCTTAGTGAGCGGTGTGATGACCAGGTGGTTCTTCATTTCGCTCCCAACATCCTCCCACTTACCGTCCCAAGCGATCTGGAACTGGCGAGGAGGAGAGTCAGTTCTTCGTCCGCGCACTTGAACGGTCAAGATAATGTTCAGCCCCTGTTTCCTGTTTATATAACTTGTCAAATTGAATGGCACGACGAGTATGGCCAGACTGAAACCTAGATCCTTGCCTACGCTACACAGGTCGCAATCGTAAGAATGGCCGATGGTTCGCTGCAAGGGCGATACTTGCTGGTTCCGCCAAGTCAACGGAATGTCGCCAACCCACGCTGTGTGCCAGGAACCCCCGGGGCCCTCCTCTTGGAAGCTGAGAAGCGATGTTTGAACGTCTTCGGCTGGCGATATCATGCGGTTCGCATTTGCAATCGTCAGATGGAAAAACCTGCGGTCCTCTTCCTTCTCCGAACCAGTTGGCGATTGGTATCTGTTTTTCCCCGGCTCGCCTTCGTGGCTTGTTAGTCGCACCGAAAGGGCTGGGGGGCACCATTTTGACCGGGCGAAATCTGCAGCTAGCGGGCCGGCGATTGCAGCTAAGACGGCGAGGAGCGTAGCAATCGCTTCAGCTCCGCTCACCCACCAATTCCACCAGAACCGATGAGACTCCTGGGGTTGATCACATGAGGCAAGAATTATGCACAGAGTCGCAAACGCGAACACTTGGAAAAACATAGCGAATCTCCCAAGTCACAGAATATCTGTCAAGCAGATCCTCCGTCACCCGTATTTCAAGCTGTTCATCTGCGTGCATCTGCGTTCATCTGCGGCTAAGATGGTACCCAATGTGGCCGCAGACCTATTCGCCCGTCGCTGATAATCTCGGAATCTCCGCGCTCATCGCCGCGTTTCCGATTTTTGTCCTGCTGATCCTGCTGGGTGTACTCCGGAAACCGGCGTGGATCGCATCGCTCTGCGGACTCGCCGCCGCCGCGATCGTCGCGCTGGCGGTTTATCACATGCCGATTTCGATGGTCGTTAGCTCGGCACTGTACGGCGCGGCGAACGGATTGCTTCCCATCGGCTGGATCGTATTCACCGCGATTCTTCTGTACCGGCTCACGGTGGAGACCGGGAAATTCGAAATCATCAAGGACTCCATTGGCAGCCTGACCGGCGACCAGCGCGTGCAGGCGCTGCTGATTGCGTTCGCGTTCGGCGCGTTCATCGAAGGAGCGGCCGGATTCGGCACCCCGGTGGCGGTCGCGGCGGCGATGCTTACCGGGCTCGGATTTTCGCCGTTCTATGCGGCAGGGATCTGTCTGCTGGCGAACACCTCGCCCGTTGCGTTCGGGTCGATCGGCACGCCGCTGGTAATGCTGCAAACCGTGACGCGCTTGCCCATGGCGACGCTGTCCGCCGACGTCGGCCGCATCTGCGCGCCGGTGTCTCTGTTCGTGCCCGCCTACTTAATGCTGGTGATGGGCGGGATGAAAGCACTACGCGCTGTCGCCCCCGCGGCGGCTGTGTGCGGGATCGCGTTTGCAGGAGCGCAATTCTACACATCGAACTACCTCGGGCCGTTCTTGACAGACATTCTCGGATCGCTCGCGGCAATCGGGTCGTTGATCGTCTTGCTGCGTTTCTGGAAACCCGCCGACGCTGTGCAAGCCACGCCGCATCGCCACACGCACGGCAATGTGTTCCTGGCGTGGACGCCCTACGTTTTCCTGGTCATATTGGTCCTGTTGTGGGGATCGGACAGCGTCAAAGCAGTGCTGAATCACGCAACCTTTGTGATCCCGTGGCCGGGGCTGCATAACCTGGTCCAGCAAATGCCGCCGATCAAGGCAGCGCCATCGCCATACGCGGCCAACTATACGTTGAATCTACTCTCTGCGTCGGGAACGTCTTGCCTCATCGCGGTGATTCTTTCGGCGATTGCGCTGCGCGTCTCTCCCGGCAAGCTTGCGCAGTGGACGTGGCTCACCGCGCGGCAGCTCGCGTTGCCGATGTTGACCATCGCCAGCGTAGTTGGGCTCGCGTTTCTGATGAATTATTCCGGTGCGACGGCGACGCTGGGGCTCGCGTTCGCGGCCACGGGCACCATGTTTCCGTTCTTCAGTTCACTGCTCGGATGGCTGGGAGTGTTCCTCACGGGGAGCGACACGTCCGCTAACGCCCTGTTCGGGACGCTGCAAGTGGTCACCGCCAATCGGCTTGGTCTGAATCCCGCGCTCATGGCCGCTGCGAATTCGAGTGGAGGCGTGATGGGCAAGATGATCAGCCTGACCAGCGTCGCGGTCGCTGCCGCAGCCACGGGAATGGCGCGCGCCGAGGAAGGCAAACTGTTCCGTTTCACGCTGCGCCACAGTATTTTTATGGCGGCGGTGGTGGGCCTGATAACGATGTTCTACGCCTACGTGATGCCCGGATGGGTGAAGTGAGAACCTAAGGAGTCAGGACTTCCATTCTGACTCCTGACTCCTTTTCGAGCAGTGCGACCATCTCGGCGCGGTAGCGCTCGACGGTGTAGTTCTGTTCCCAATCTCGTCGAGCGCGCGGGGCGATTGCACCAAGATCGAGTGTTGCGACGTCCTGGATTCTTCGGGCCAACGCCTGCGGTTCGCATTCGGGAACTAAGAATCCATTCTCGCCCTCGCGAATGATTTCCGGAATTCCCCCGGCGGCATAGGCGACTACCGGAACGCCCGCGGAAAACGCCTCGAGAATCACGCGCGTAGTGGCCTCGGCGGCGGTCGAAGGCACCACTAACAGATCGAGTTCCCGCAACACCGCGTCCACATCGTCGCGCCAGCCTAGAAAATCTACAGGCAAACCCTCAGCGAGTCGTCTCACTTCATCGACATAGGACTGCGGCGTAAACATCGGAGCGCCAGCCAGAATGAAGCGGGCGTTCGGCAAATTCAGGAGTGCGGCGGCGCGCAGAAAATCGGCCTGACCTTTCATGGGAGCGATGCGGCCGATCAAACCGATGCGCCAGGTTGGACCGAACTCGCGGGCGACGAACGGAATTTCGGCCACTCCGTTATAGACCACGTGTTTCGCTCCGAACTGCTTGGCGACGTGCTGCGAATTTGCGATCACCGTGGCTCCCGCCTTCCAAATCGCCCACCGGGCCACGCGCAGTGCGCGCGTATCGCTCAAGAAATGTTGGGCTTGAAAGACCACACGACGTCCACGCGCGCCCAGCGCCGCCGCCGGAAGCGCCCGGGCGCCGCCGACGCTGATCACGTCCGCATCTGTGCGAGAAATCCAATGCGCCAGCCGCATCGTGTCCAGACTGAAACGAGCTGCGTCTCCCGCAGTCTTGTGACCATTGGCGTAGGTGGAGAACGGAATCGCCACGGCTTCCGCGCCCGCCACGCGCGCGCAATCGAACAGGGGGCCCGATCCTGGCGCTGCGACCACCGCCTTCCAGCCTCGTTCAACCACAGCCGGCAACAGATCGAGCAGGTTCCGCTGGCCGCCGCCCAGTTCGCTGAACTGTTCGATGAACAGGATTCTCACACTGGTGGCTCCTGGCGGCGAATCGCCATGGCCAACACCCAGAAGTACAGCGGCAAGACTCGCCAGAACGTCAGCAGATCGGCGGAGAGCATCTGCACCGCTTCCGCGATCCAGAAGCAGAAGATCCAGGTTCCATAAAACGACTTTTGTGGGTCGCCGGATCGTGCCGCGCGATATCCTGCTCGCACGATCGCGAAATTCAGGGCCACCAACGCCGCGAGCCCCAGAATCCCGGTCTCCACCAGCATGCTGAGATACATGTTGTCGGCGACCACCGGCCGGCCAATGAAATCGGAATACGGCAGCGTTTTGTAGCCGACGCCCAGCAGCGCGTGCCATGGGTGTTCATACAGAAAGTTCCCCAGCACGCGCCAGGTTTCGGCGCGTCCACTGAGAGTCAATTCGTTCGAAGACAACACGCGGTCGAAGGTGACCGATAGCCTGACCCAATACAGCTCCGCATAAGCCGGGAAGAACCGGAATAACGCAATCACCAGGGCGACCAGCACCCCTCCGCCGAGCAGTGCCATCCGGCGAACTGCTGGACGCTTCCGCTCCATCACGGCGATCGCGGCAAAGGCGATGGCGACATTGGCCATCGAGGAACGCGAGTACGAAAAGATCAGGGCTGTGGTGAAGATCGCGCCACCGCCCAGCAACACCAGCCGGCTGCCGATCCCACGAACCAGCGCGACGCCGGTCATCACCAGAAAAAATGCGCAGAAATTTCCGAGCGTGCTGGCTTCATAGAACAACCCCTGCGCGCGCCGGTAGACACCCGAAGCCAGCCAAATATATTGCGGCCCGAACCCCGCCGGCGCCGGAAATTGATAGAAAAAATCGACGCATGCGAACGCGGCCGACACCATCGCGAACCAGTGGATGGCTGTCAGCGGGATGGTCCTGGAGCGTCCGGGCCCCGCCGACGTGTAGAAGAAAACGTAAGCAGAAATCCCCGCGAGCAGCACTCGCGCCAGACTTTGAGATGCGATTTCGGGACCCGAATAAAGCGCCGCCGGGCCGAGGCTTACGGCAAGAATGGTGAAGAAAAAGACCAGGACTCCAGGTACGAGTCCACGCTGGAAACGCCATTCGGCCAACCGCAGAAATCCAACGATCGCACCGAGCATCGCCATCGCCAGCGCCGGATGCGGTCCCGAATTTCCAAACGCGACCGGCAGCGGAGGGGCCAGTAGCGCGACCGCGAAGAATAACGCGAGCCACGCATTCGGAGCTAGCAGAATCCAATGCAGGAGCGGGACCAGCAGGACCAGTGCAGCCAGCGTCCATCGCGTCGCGCCGCGGGTGAGCGCGACCGCCGCTGCGTAGCCGGCGAGCATGGCGCCGGTAGCATATTGCCGAAGTTCGCCGGCGCGTTCCATCACCGCGTCACGACGCGGCCGGGTGGAACGACACGGCGCGGAACGTCAGGGTAAGATACGCCACGCACGCGATCAATGCGACCGCGATTGCGATCATCACGTTCAAGCCGACGTTGGGAAAGCTCGCTCGCTCCGGCACCACTCCGGGATCCATGACGCGCAACCGCTCTCCCCGCATCCCCGACGACGCCTGAAGCTCGCTGAAGCGCACGGTCGCTGCGTCATAGGTCATCTGGGCGGAATGAAGCTGTTGTTGGATCTCATCCGCCCGCGCGCTCCGCTCCGAGAACTGCGTGCCCTTCGCCTGCAGCTGGCGCGACAACTCGACGTCCTGCTTTTCGAGGTTCTCTACCCGGGCTTTTGCCGGCGCCAGCCGCGGATCCGAGGCGCGGGCAGAAACTTCGGCGACTTCGGCGCGCGAATCGAGCAAGTCGCGTTGCAAGCGGTTACGCGATTCGGTCAACGCCTCCATCTCAGCCCGCAGCGATTCGTAAGGCTGCCGAAGGCTGAATTCGCGCCACGCGGTTTGCGCCTGTTCCAGCTTCTGGCGGGCTGCGTTGGCGCGTGCTTGGGCGTTGGAAAGGAGATCGTTATCCGTATCCAGATTGGCGCTTCGATTGAGATTTACTGTCTCTTCCGCCAGGAACTGCGCCAGCGCCTGGGCCTGGTTCCGATCCGGCAACGTTATGGCGATCTCCAGAATCTTCGTATCGCGAAGCTTGGTCACCTTGAGGATCTGCCGCTTGACTGTTTCCAGCGGACGTGAGTCCCGCAGATGGTACTTTTCGAGCGCCCGGAGAAACAAAGTATCGCTGGAAGCGAACAGCTCGTACGCGCGCAGCGATTCCAGATACACCGGGCTGACGCCGATCGACGAGCGCGGATCGTTTCCCGCCGGCGGATCGATGATCAGGCTCGCGGTCGCCGTATATTCTTTGGGCAGCAGCAGGCTCACGATCAGCGTCAGTACACCAGCCGCCAGACACACGATGCCGGTGAAGCGCGCCTTCTTGCGTAAATGTCCTAGATATTGATAGGCGTCGAAGGATTCCCCGTACTCCCGCAACTCGCCTGCCACTTTTAGCACCCGCACCGCTCCTAACCGGATTCTACTAGTTCAAACTAGCGGACGCTAGCCATGGGTTAACTCAAGGCACTAGCTCATACCTATACGAACAGATGGCGAAAGCGAGTGAGCGAGCGGGAGAATAAATGCTGGCATCGCACACTACTTAGCGAGTGTTCAGACTGATCCTGCTCGCCGCGATCGCCACATATGGGCAAACTTCACTCGACGACGCGTACAGTGCGCTACGTGCGAAAAATTACGACCGTGCTATCGCCCTGTTTGAGCAGGCCGCCGTGGCCGCGCCCGAGCGTGCTTCCATACGCAAGGACCTGGCGTATACGCTGCTGAAAATAGGCGAGTCGGAAGCGGCGCGCGATCAGTTCGCGGAAGCGATGAAGATCGAGCCCGGAGACGATCACGTCGCGCTTGAATACGCTTTTCTGTGTTACGAAACGAAACAGCAGGCCATCGCCCGGCGGATTTTCGAGAGAATCGCTAAAGCGGGAAACCTGACGGCGGCGCAGGCATTTGAAAACGTCGACCGGCCGCTGCGCGAAGGGATCGCGCGATGGAGCCGCGCTGTAGAGCTTTCGCCGGAGAACTTCAGCGCGCACGAAGAACTTGCGCGGCTCGCCGAACAGCGCGATGAGCTGCCGCTCGCCACGGAACATTATGAAACGGCGTGGCGCTTGCGCCCGGGCCGCCGCTCTTTGCTGCTCGATCTGGGCCGGACGTGGAAGGCGCAAAATCGCGGCGAAGAGTCCATGGCCGCGTTACTCGCGGCTTCGCGGGGAACCGAGCCGCGCGTCGCCGACGAGGCCCGTGAACTGCTGCCGTCGCGCTATCCCTATCTGTACGAATTTCAGAAAGCGCTGGCGCTCGATCCCGCCAACGTCGATCTGCGCCGGGAACTGGCTTATCTGCATCTCCAGATGAACGCTCGGGGTGAAGCCGAGAAGGAATTCGCGCGGGTGGTCGAAATCGCACCCGAGGACTGGCTCTCGCTGGCACAGCTGGGGTTCCTCGAACTGAGCCGTGGCGATTCCGAACGCGCCATTCCGCGCCTACAGAAAGTGCTCGCATCCGGCGACGATGCGCTGACGGATCGCGTGCGGACAGCATTGCACATGCCCCAGGTACTGCATCGCCGCTCCGAGGAGCCGCGCTCCGATGTATCGAACCAAGCTCGCGCGCTGGCCGAAGCAAGCCTTGAAAAAGGATACCTGCAGGACGCGCTCAAGTATCTGCAAGTGGCGCACGAAAACGATCCTTTGGATTTCCATGTGATGTTGAAGTTGGGTTGGACTTACAACATCCTGCATGACGACGCGGACGCAGTGCGCTGGTTCGACCTGGCGCGGCGCAGTCCGGACCCGAAGACCGCGGCCGAGGCGTCGCGCGCATATCACAATCTGGAACCGGAGTTTCAGAAGATCCGCACCACGGTATGGGTCTTCCCCACGTTTTCGACGCGCTGGCACGATGTGTTCGCCTACGCACAGGTTAAGGCCGAGTTGCGGCTTCCCCATTGGTTCCTGCATCCCTATGTCTCCGCGCGCTTCATCGGTGATACACAGGGCGCCGTCAACGTCGCCAATCTGGGACCTCAGTATCTCTCCGAGCGCAGCGTGATTCTGGGAGCCGGCGTCGCCACTGCAACCTGGAACGGCGCGACAGGATGGTTCGAAGCCGGCGAATCGCTCCGCTACGCGCCCACGCAGCAGGATCCCGGGCGCGTGGTCCCCGATTATCGCGGCGGCGTTTCGTTCGCCAAGGGATTCGGCCAGCTTCTTTCCCAGGGCCGGCACGGGCTTTTTGCGGAAACCAATGACGATGGCCTCTACGTCAGCCGCTTCGGAAAAGACACGCTGCTGTATTCGCAAAATCGCGCGGGCTACACATTGCGTTCCGTTGAAGGATTCCGTGGCCTCCACACGCAGCTGTACTGGAACATCAACGCCACCGCGGATGCAATCGGTCAATACTGGGCGAACTATGCCGAGACCGGACCCGGGCTGCGATTCCGCTTCGAGACGATGCCGTCCCTCCTGTTTTCCGTGAACGCGCTGCGCGGAGCGTACTTCATCAATCAGGGGAATCCGCGCGGTCCCAACTTCAACGACGTGCGCGTGGGGATCTGGTATGCGTTTACGAAATAGCTTCTGGATTCTCACGTCGTTCGCGTGTTCAATGGTCTCCGCGGCTTCGTTTTCCTTTCACGTTTTGGGCGAGGATGTGGGATCGTGGCCGGCTCTGCTCTCTTCGATCGGCTTGATAGACGGCGCCGTGACCGGCGCGGGCGTCGTGGTGGCGCCCTCCGGAACCAAGGCGTCGGCGGAGGAGTGGACCGCGCGCGTCGAACGCGGAACCATCCTGGTGCTCGAAGGCCAATCGCCGCTCGCGGCCGCCTTCGGATTCCGCCCGTCGACCAAGCCGCACATCATGGCTTCCAGCGTCGAGGACATGCACGCGCCCAAGCTGCGGATCGTGTGGGAAAAACCGCTGGAACTGCCGGTGTTCGAAATTCCCGCCGATGCGCGGCTGTTTGCCCGCGAGCGATGGCAAGGCGCGCCGCTCATCGCTGGATTCAAGAAAGGCGCGGGCGCGGTGCTGTGGGTAGCTGCACCGCCGGAACCGCACGGGTATGGACGCTTCCCGTACATTCCGCAGGCGCTCACCGATCTCGGCCTGGAACCTCCTTTCCGATCCGGGCGGTTGTGGGCCTTTTTCGATTCTTCCTATCGCGCGAGAGTCGATCTCGATTATTTCGCGGCGCGTTGGCGCGAAGCCGGGATCGGAGCGCTGCACATCGCTGCATGGCATTACTGGGAGCGCGATCCGCAGGCTGACGAATACCTGCGCCAGCTCATTGAAACCTGTCACCGGCACGCCATTTCGGTTTACGCCTGGATCGAGTTGCCGCACGTCAGTGGGAAATTCTGGGACCAGCATCCTGAATGGCGCGAGAAGACCGCGCTGCTTCAGGACGCGCAACTGGATTGGCGCAAGCTCATGAATCTCACCAATCGGGACGCGTTCCATGCGGTTTCAAACGGGCTTCGCGACCTCATAGGCCAGTTCGATTGGGACGGCGTGAACCTGGCCGAGCTGTACTTCGAATCGCTTGAAGGTTTCGAGAATCCCGCGCGATTCACGCCCATGAACGACGATGTGCGCGCCGAGTTTCGCGCCACCGCCGGTTTCGATCCGCTGGAACTGTTCGGCGCCCGATCGAAGGACAGCGCAGGTATGGCGCGATTCCTGGAGTTCCGCGCCGAGCTCGCACGGCGGACGCAATCCGAGTGGATCGGACACATCGAAACCATCCGAAAGTCCAAGCCGCACCTGGATCTGACGCTGACTCACGTCGATGACCGCTTCGACACCAGCATGCGCGAAAAGATCGGCGCAGACGCCTCGCGCGTGCTGCCTATGCTCGCGCAGCACGATTTCACGTTTCTGATTGAAGATCCCGCCACCATCTGGAACCTCGGCCCGCAGCGCTATCCGCAAATCGCGGCGCGTTACCGCGCCTTGACGCCGTCGCAGGAAAAGCTCGCGATCGATATCAATATCGTGGAACGCTATCAGGACGTCTATCCGACCAAGCAACAAACCGGCGCGGAGCTGTTCGAACTGGTCCACACCGCCGCAGCCGCATTTCCGCGCGTCGCCTTGTATTTCGAAAACTCGATCCTGCGCCAGGACTGGCTCCTGCTCTCCTCCGCTGCGGCGGCGGTCGACCGGGTCGAACAATCCGGCAGCAAGCTGGTGGTCGATTCGCGGCGCGGCGTAGGCGTTCCATGGAAAGGACCCGCGCTGGTCGATGGCCGGCTGTGGCCCTTCGCGAACGATGCGGCCGTGTGGTTACCCCGCGGCCCGCATGCCATCGAACCTGCCCCGAAACCACCCTCTCTGCGTGTGCTCGATTTCAATGGCGACTTGAAGTCCGCGGTCGTCATTCCAGGCGGCGTCGAATTCGCGTATCAGAGCGGAGCGCGCGCGATGGCCCGGCTCGAGCGAAAGCCGCGGCGCGTTGAAATCGACGGTGTCGAGGCGCATCCGGAAAGCGCGGGCGACGTGCTATTGCTCCCTCGCGGGCAGCATCTTGTGACGATCGTGGAATAAGATTTCTCACGCAAAGACGCAAAGGTCGCCAAGGAAAACTTTGCGCTCTTTGCGTCTTTGCGTGAAATTGGTTTTACGATTTACCCAAATAGAAAAACCTCGCGATGAACAGCGCCGCCAGCACGTACACCAGCCAGTGCGTCCGCCGGAACTCCCCGCGTAAGATACGCAACAACGCGAAGGCGGTGAATCCGAACGCCAAACCATTGGCGATCGAAAACGTCAGCGGAATCGTAATCAAGGTTAGAAACGCCGGGATCGCGACGGCAGGATCTTTCCAGGAAATCTCGCCGATCTGCGACATCATCAGCGATCCGACCACAATCAACGCGGGCGCAGTCGCCGCTGCCGGAACCGCCCCTACCACTGGAGCCACAAACAACGCCACGACGAACAGCAGGCCGGTGACAATCGACGTCACTCCGCTGCGTCCGCCCGCGACGACGCCTGCGGCGCTTTCAATGTAGCTCACCACGGTCGACGTTCCTGCCAGCGATCCGGCGATAGTCGCAGCGGCGTCCGTGAAAAGAATGCGGCGGATCCGTGGAATCCGGTTGGCGGCGTCGAACAAACCCGCCTTCTTGCCGACTCCCACCAGCGTCCCGACGTTGTCGAACAGATCGACGAACAGGAACACGAAGACAATCTCCAGCAATCCGAACTTCCATGCCGCGCGGATGTCGAGTTTTCCCGCCGTCGCCGCGATGTCCGAAACATGGTAAGTGTCCGGCGACCATTTCACTAATCCGAAGGCCGCCCCCGCGAGCGTCGTCGTCAGAATCCCGATCAGCATCGCGCCGCGAACGTTCCAGGCGAGTAGCGCCGCGGTCAGAATCAATCCGCCCGCCGCGAGAATCGTGTTCGGATCGCGTAAATTCCCGAGCGTGACCAGCGTCGCCGGACTGGCGACGATGATCCCCGCGTTGCGCAGGCCGATCATGGCGATGAATAGCCCGATTCCGCCTGCAATCGCCGCGTACAATTCGCCGGGGATGGCCTCGACGATCAGTTGCCGAACGCCCACCAGCGTCAGAATCAGGAACGCGACACCGGAAATGAAAACCGCGCCCAATGCCGTTTCCCAGGGCACGCCCATTCCCTTCACCACGGTGTAAGTGAAGTATGCGTTCAGGCCCATGCCCGGAGCCATGGCGATCGGGTAGCGCGCGAACGCACCCATCAGGATGCTGGCGAACGCTGCGCAGAAGCACGTCGCCGCCACCACTGCTTTGAACGGCATTCCCGCTTCCTGCAGGATGGACGGATTCACGAACACGATGTACGCCATGGTGACGAACGTGGTCGCACCCGCCAGGATTTCAGTCCGCCAGTTGGTTCCGAGACGTTCGAATTCGAAGTACCGCTCCAGGCTCCGGATCACGTTTCGATGATAAGCCGCGCGCGTTCGAACACGCTTCGCAACATGTCAGCAGTCAGCTTTCCGGTCGACGTATTCTGCTGGCTGGGATGATAGGAACTCACCAGCACTGGCGCGTCCGGTGCGATGCGATGCTCCACATCGTGGCCGAACGTAAACGCGGAACGGCTGCGAATGATTCCGCGATCGCGCAGGATTCCGAGATACGTATCGAACGCGATCCGCCCCAGCGCGACCACCACGCGCAGGCGCTTCAACACATCCAGTTCGCGCTCCAGATATGGACGGCAATTGCGGAATTCTTCCGGATTGGGTTTATTGTCCGGCGGCGCGCAGCGGACGGCCGCAGCGATATAGGCATCGGTAAGTTTCATCCCATCGTCACGCGAAACGCTGTGCGGTTGCGATGCAAATCCGGTTTCATACAGAGCGCGATACAGAAAATCGCCCGAGCGATCGCCCGTGAACACACGTCCTGTGCGGTTTCCGCCATGCGCCGCTGGTGCGAGTCCGACTACGAACAATCGCGCGTTGGGATCGCCGAAGCCAGGCACGGGACGTCCCCAATAGGTCCAATCGCGATACGCACGGCGCTTGGTTTCGGCGATGCGAGCGCAGTACTCCCGAAGACGCGGGCACTTCTCGCACGCGATCACATGCTTGTTAAGGGTCCCCAATTCCGCGGAAACCGGCACCAGCGAATTGTATCGCGCTACCTCACGATCGCACCGCCCAATAGTGAAGCCCTATTTTCCATAACAAAGGGTAATAACCGAATCCGGCAGGGAACGTCCAATCATGACAATGCTTCGCATCGGCGACTGGTGCGTCAACCCAAAGTCCGGCCAGATTTCAAGAAATGGAGAGACTGCTCGCCTGGAGGAGCGGACCATGCGGCTGCTGCTGTGCCTGGCCGAGCACGCCGGCGAAGTGGTCAGCATCGATGACCTGCTCAACCACGTTTGGTCCGGGGTGATCGTCGCTCCGGACTCCGTCTACCAGGGCGTCGCAACGCTGCGCCGTCAGCTGGGTGACGACCCCAAGCAGCCCACTTACATCGCGACCGTGCCACGACTGGGGTATCGGATGGTCGCGACAGTGAGTCCCTGGGCGGATCACTCGATCGCTCAATCCATCGCTGAGCCCGCGCCGCGCCTCAGATGGGGCGCCAGAGCGGCGCTATGCCTCGCACTCGTCGCCGCGCTGCTGGTCATTGTTTACCTGACCTACAGCAAGGTCGCCAATCGCTCGGCACTGTCCATCGCCGTGCTGCCGTTTCGCGACCTGACCGACGCGATGAACCACGAAGCGTTCGCCGATGGCATGACCGAGGAACTGATTGACAAATTCAGCAAGATCCCGGGTCTGCGTGTCCCGGCTCCCAGGTCCTCTTTCCTTTTGAAGGGGAAGAAAATGCCCATCGCCGAGGTCGCCAAGACGCTGGGTGTCACTTACGTGCTGGATGGAAGTGTGCGCAAGGCGGGCTCCAGGGTGCGGGTCGCCGCGCGGTTGATTCGCGCGGACAACGGCTACGTGGTCTGGTCCGAAACCTATGACCGGCCGTCGGACGATCTGTTGAGGGTCCAGGACGACATCGCCGGCGAAGTAACCAAAGCGCTGCGGGCATCCATCGAGTCCAGACCGTAGGCAACGCAAGTATTTGAAGGCTCGCTATGGTTTTGAGGCGCGACAGTTATGGAGCGCGTACTGCGACAGGCCACTAGTGAAAGATGCTTTTCGGAATCATTGCGTGCACGCCTTTGGTTCCGTCCACCAGTTGCGTGATATCGAAATCGACCGCGACGCTCGAAAGTGCATAGGCATCAGCGCGCGACAGCTTTTTTTCATTCACTAAAAAATCGAGGGTTTCGATGCCGCAGATCCGGGCGGCCTGCGTCAGGTCCGGGTCCAGCCCCATCGTGATCCAATGCGTCGGCGTCTCCCCGCGCGGCCACTTCAGGTGCATGTCTTTCCGCACGATGAATTGAAAGACTCCCGTGAGCGAGGTTTCCATCGCCGTGATGTCGATTTCCCCGTTCCCCATCCCCGCATGCCCGTCGCCGACTTCGAACAGTGCGCCTTTGGCATGGATTGGGATGAACAGCGTGGTCCCGGCGACCAGTTCCTTGTTATCCAGATTGCCGGCGTGGATGCCTGGAGGCGCGCTGTTGATCTTGCCTGCCGCGGGCGGCGGCGCGACGCCCATACTTCCAAAGAACGGATGCAGGGGAATATCGATTCCAGGCCCGAAGTGGCCGATCATCTTGTCACGATCCAGCGGGATGATTTTCGTTTGGCGCTCCGGAAACAGATCGATAAGAAACCCAGCGGTGCTGTTGAACGCGTACGACGCGCCGAGACGGATTTCCTTGATCCGTACCTCCAGCGTGTCGCCGGGCTCGGCGCCTTCAATGAAGATCGGCCCCGTCAGTGGATGGCCACCCGGTCCGCGAGCCTCGCGCGGAATCTCTTTATTGATGCGGAGAATTTCAGGTTCGATCTGATCCTCGCGAAGCCCGGCGCGTGTCAAAGTTTGCGGATTGCCGACCGATACGCACTGAATCGCCACCGTATCGCCGGACTTGACGGTCAGTACCGGTTTCGCGCCCGCCCAATAATATCCCCAGGCGATGGTTTCGGGCGTGACTTTCAGTTTGTGCTCGGCCGCGGGCAACGTGGCGGCAGTCAGGATAGCGAGGAATACGAGTCGAGTCATTTTCGTTATCGTGACACAAAGTGACGTTAGATTGTGCGTATCCCAAATGAGGAGTAGAGTTAACAGATACGGAGGAGGAAAGAAATGGCATTTTGCCCTAGCTGCGGATCCCAGGTGGACGGAAAGTTTTGCGCCAAGTGCGGGTCGGCCGTAGCGGCCGAAGCGGGCGCCGGAGGCAACGTACCACCGCCTGCCGCTCCGGCTGCTCAGGCCAGTGGACTTACCGATAACATGGCGTCGGCGTTGTGTTACCTGGTCGGCCTGCTCACGGGGATCTTGTTCCTGGTGCTCGCGCCGTATAACCAGAACAAGACCATCCGGTTCCATGCGTTTCAGTCCATCTTCTTGCACGTGGGGCTGATCATTGCGGGGTTCGCGCTTAGCATCGTTTTCAGCCTCCTGATCCAAATCCCATTCCTGGGTGCGATCCTCGCCCTAACCGTGTGGCCCATCATCGGGCTGGCGTGTTTCATTCTGTGGCTGATGTTGATGTACAAGGCGTATAACAACGAGAAGTGGGTGCTGCCGCTCATCGGGCCGCTGGCCGAAAAACAGGCCAACGCCTGACCCCCCAGATTTACGTAGCCCGATCGCGCCGGCACGCGTCTTAAGAAGAAGTGCGAAACAGTCTCATCGTATTCACTGCCAGCTTCGCCCTGGCCCAAGGACCGCGGATCGGAATCATCGATTTTTACGGGCTCCACAAGGTCCCGGAAAGCAAGGTGCGTCAGGCGCTTGGAGTTCGTGAAGGCGATCCTCTGCCGCGTTCCAAGGGCGATACCGAAGAGCGGATCGACGGGCTTTCAGGAGTGGTCGAATCGCATCTTGAAGCAGTGTGCTGTGAAGCCGGTCAGATGATCCTCTACGTCGGCGTCGAGGAAAAAGGCGCGCCGCATTTCGAGCTACGGGATGCGCCTGAGGGCGAAGTCAATCTTCCTCAAGACATCACAGCGACATACCGGCGATTTCTGGCGGCGTCCGAAGCCGCGACTCGCCTAGGCCAAACCAACGAGGATCTGACGCACGGGCACGTGCTTTCCGCGAATCCTGAAACGCGCGAAATTCAGGAACAGTTCGTGCCGATCGTCAAACAGAACCTGGGTGAACTCCGGCACGTCCTGCGCGATTCGGGTGATGAGGAGCAACGCGCCATCGCCGCTTACGTGATCGCGTACAGCGAAAACAAAGCGGTGATCGTCGACGATCTTCAGTTCGCCTTGAAGGATGCAGATGCAGGAGTGCGGATCAACGCGGCTCGCGGGTTGAAGGCGCTCGCTGTGCTGGCGCGCCTGAAACCGGATTCGGGCGTGAAGATCGAGGCGACCTGGTTCATCGAAATGCTCAACTCGCTTTCCTGGGGCGACCGGCAGCAGGCGCTGGGAGTGTTACAGATCCTGACCGACGTCCGCAATCCGTCGGTGATCGAGCAGCTGCGCGAGCGTGCACTGGGATCGTTGGTGGAGATGGCGCGTTGGAAATCGCTGACGCACGCGCTGCCGGCCTACCTGTTGCTGGGCCGGGTAGCGGGGCTGCCGGACCAGCAGGTGGAAGACGCGTGGAATCGCGGGAACCGCGAATCGGTGATCGCCCAGGCTGTGTCGCCAAAGAAAAAAAGATAGGCCGTCCGATCTGGAGTGGCACAGGCTTCAGCCTGTGATCTCCTGCCGCCGTACAATTTAAAAAGTGGCGATCCTGGTCAATCCTGCGGTTACGCGGTTGGGTTCCGAAAACGCAGTGCTGCGGGGCCGCGGAAGGCAGCACCATGTTCGCGATTTCAGTGGTCCGCTATCGATCAAGGCAGTGATTCGCGGAACCGCCGAATGGCGCGTCAATAATTGCCGGTTCGAGCTGGACGCGAACTCGTATCTGGTCGTGAACGACGATCAGCCTTACTCGATCACGGTGGAGTCAGCCGAACCGGTCGAAACGTTGTGCCTCTTTTTCGCACGGGGATTTGTAGAGGACGCCTGGAGCTCGCTGACACGGCCGGCGGGAGCTTTGCTGGACCATCCGGATCGCCATACTTCCCTAGGGTTCTACGAGCGCCTGCGCCGTCACGATTCTCGCATCGCTCCGGTGCTGGCAGCCGTGCACGACGCTGTTAGGGATGATGCGTTAGACGATGCCGAAGCGCTGTTTTACCAGGCCGCTGTAGGCCTGTGCGAGTTGCGCGAGGAACTCACAGATGAGGTTGGCCGCGTGCCGGCGCTGCGGGCATCCACTCGCGAAGAGCTACATCGGCGGCTGCTCCGCGGCAAGCATGCTCTGGACAAGGCTTTCGATCAGCGTCAGACCCTGGCGGAGATCGCCCGGCTCGCGTGCTTGTCTCCGTTTCATTTCCATCGTGCGTTTACGCTGGCATTTCACGAAACGCCGCATGCCTATCGCACCCGGCGCCGTCTGGAACACGCTGCCCGGCTCCTGGCGGAGACCGATCGAATGGTAATAGACGTTTGCCTCGACGCTGGATTTGAGAGTCCCGCCAGTTTTTCCACGCTCTTCCGCCGACGCTTTGGCCGAAGTCCGCGCCGGTTTAGAGAATTCGCAAGATCCGACAAGAATAGTGTGCTGTTTTACGGCAGAATGCTGCCATGACACCTGCTCCGCAATTCGGACTTTCCACCATCGGACAGATCGCTGTGACGGTGAAGGACATCGGCCGCGCAGTGGAGTTTTATCGCGACCAACTGGGCATGCGCTTTCTATTCCAGGCGCCGGGAATGGCGTTTTTCGATTGCGGCGGCGTCCGGCTCCTGCTGGGATTGCCGGAGGCGAACCAGGAAACGTTCCGCTCGATCATTTATTTCAAGGTCGAAGATATTCAGGCGGCCACCGATACGCTGAAATCGCGCGGCGTGGTTTTCGAGCGCGATCCGCACCTGGTGGCTCGCATGCCGGATCACGATCTGTGGTTGGCGGTGTTTCGCGATCCAGATCAGAATCCCCTGGAATTGATGTGCGAAGTGAAGCGCGCCTAGGGGAGTTGTGGCGCACGCGCTCGGCATGCTGCGTAGTGCGTGCTCCAAACGGTTGACGGATCTTCCGCGCAGTGAAATGTTAGCTTGTTGAGTGCATGACTAACGCAATGCGATTCCTGATTGCGGCCCTCTGTGCAGTCTCGGCGCTGGCGCAACCGAAGTATGAGATTTACGCGATCCGCTACGCCACCTTGAAGGATTTCTCGGTCGCTGGACTCGTCGCGGGCGCCGACAAGTCGCGGAAAATGGACATCGCCATGATGGTGTGGCTCATCAGGGGCGAGGGCCACAACATCCTGTTCGATTCGGGCTTCTACCGTGAACAGTACATGCGCCAGTGGCATCCCACGGATTATGAAAGGCCGTCAGACGCCGTTCAGCGCGTGGGGCTGAAGTCCGAAGACATTACCGACGTCGTGATCAGCCATATCCATTGGGATCACGCCGACGGATTCGACCTTTTCCCCAAAGCCAAGGTCTGGATTCAGAAAGACGAGCTCGAATATTACGCCGGAGAAGCATGGCAGGGTCATCGACGGACGGCGGCCGATCCGGAAACAATCGTGGGACTGGTGAGGTTGAACATCGAGGGCCGCGTGGCACTGGTGCATGGCGATTCCCAGCAGATCCTGCCGGGGATCACGGCTTACATTGGGGGCAAGCACACTTACCAATCGCAGTTTCTGGGTGTCAACACTATCGGCGGAACCGTGGTCTTAGCGAGCGACAACATGTATCTCTGGGAGAACCTGGAAAAACACGCGCCCATCGCGCAGACACTCGACGCGGATTCGAACCTGCGAGCGCAGGACCGGATGAAACAGCTCGCGGCAAGTACCAAACTGATTATCCCGGGACACGATCCGGCGGTGATGAAGAATTTTCCCGAGGTTGCTCCCGGCGTCGTGCGAATCCAGTAGCGTTTGCTTTGCAGTCCTCCGGAAGCTTACTCTACCGACTGTGCTCCAGCCCGTGAACAGCGGCCGCGCGCTGATTGAGGAAATCGACCGGACCATCACGCCCACGCCCACGCTGTGGTGGCTGGGGCAGAGCGGATTCATCTTGCGATTCGCAACTATCACGTTTTATATCGACCCGTGCCTCTCGCCGCGCCCGCAGCGCAGAGTCGCCGCGCCGCTCGATCCCACTGAAATCCGCCACGCCGACATGATCCTGGTGACGCATGCCGGTCATCTGGACGCGCCCGCGATCGTTCCGATTCTCGAGAACTGCCGGAATGCGAAGGTCGTGCTGCCGAAAAGCTTGGCGGAGGCGGCCAACGCGTCCGGAATCGCATATCATCGCATGACCACCACCGACGCCGATCTGCGCGTCGAATATTTCAAAGACAATCTGTACGGACGAATCTACGCCGTGCCGTCCGCCCATCCCGGGCTCGACTGGACTGCGGCCGGAGGATACCCGCACCTGGGATATTTGATCCGGTTCGGCCGCTGGACCCTGTACCATGCCGGTGACTGTACGCCGTATGAAGGACTCGCCGACCGGCTGCGGCCGTTCAATGTAAGCGTCGCGCTGCTGCCGATCGGCGGGAAGAATTTCTCAGTCGCGGAAGCGGCGCAATTGGCTGCCGAGATCGGAGCCGCTTGGATGGTTCCCATGCATTACGGAACGTTCGGAGAGGATGGCGGCGAAGAGAATGACTTTATCGCACACATGCTGGGTCATCGGCCAGAGCAGCCGTTCAAGGTATTTCAGTGCGGTGAAAAGTGGACCGTCCCGGAAGACTGAAAGATTCCTGATTCGCTATTCCCACCGCAGCGCGACTAGAGGATCCACTCGGCTGGCGCGCCGCGCAGGCAGATAGCACGCCAGCAACGCCACTCCCAGCATCAGCGTGGCGACCCCGGCGTAAATCCACGGATCGGCCGTGCTGACGTCGAACACCAGGCTCGCCAGAAAACGCCGTGCTGCAAACGCGCCGGCCAAGCCGATCGCCAGGCCCGCGGCGCTGAGCCTCATTCCATATCCCACAACCATTCGCAGGACCTGCCCGGAGCGGGCTCCCAGCGCGACGCGGATGCCGATCTCGCGCGTCCGCTGCGCCACCGACCAGGCCATCAATGCATAAATTCCGACCAGCGCCAGCAGCAACGCGAGCCCGGCGAAGGCGGCCAGGAACGTCATGGTCCAGCGCCTGGATGCGGCGGATTCGGCGAGCACCTGATCCATCGTCTGTACATCATTCACCGGAAGATCCGGGGCGACGTCGTGAATAATCCCACGCAGCGCCTGCCCCAGCGACCCCGCGTCGCCTGCCGAATGCACAACGAAGAATTGCGGATCTAGCCCCGGATAGTAGATGTCCATGGTCGGCTCCGCGTCCAGTCCTGACTGCTTCACGTCGCCCACGACTCCCACGATCGTCGACCAGGTGGGGTTCGGTCCCCACGGTCCCGTGATGAACTTCACCCCCACCGGATCGCGACCCGGCCAGAATCGGCGAGCCAGGGTCTGATTGACGATCACTACATTCTGATCGCGCTCGGTGAACTCGCGTCCGGAACGCAGCGGAATTTTCATGGTGCGGAAATACGACGGGCTCACATAGCGGACCTCGGCCGAAGGCAAGGCGTCCGGATTGATCAGCGGACTTCCCGGCACGTTGAAGCGATTTTTGTTTCCCCGTCCGGAGGTCAGCGGCAACCCCGTTGTCGACGCGAACAAATCCACTCCCGGAAGCTGGCGCACGCGTTCCTCGATCCGATGAAATAGATCCACGCCATTACGGGATGCAGAATAAGGGATGCGCGCGGTCACCACTCCTCGCGGACTGAATCCCGGATCGACCTGCATCAGTCGCGAGAAGCTTTTCATGAGAATGCCCGCGCTGGTTACCAGTATCAACGCCAAGGCGAACTCGGCGACCACCAGCGCGCCACGCGCCGCCGATCCCGCGGCAGGCATCGAACCCGCCTTGATGACCGCGTTGGGATCACTGCGCAGCGCCTGAACCACGGGCGCGAGTCCGAAAACCATGCCGGTCGCGATGGAAACCGCGAGCGCGAACCACAAGACTGCAGAGTCGAATGGCGCATCGAACGTCGAAAACGCGGTCAGCCCAGCGCGTCCGATGAGCAGGCCAAGAGCTCCGCCGGCCGCGGAAAGGACCACGCTTTCAGTCAGCAGTTGCCGGGAGATTCGCCATGCTCCGGCGCCCAGCGCGCTCCGGACGGCGATCTCTTTCGCGCGTCCGCTGGCGCGTGCCAGCAGCAGGTTTGCGACGTTTCCACAAGCGATCAACAGCACCAGCGAGACTGCGCCCAACAGCATGAGGAGCGCTGGACGTACGCTCGCCGTCAGATCGTCCTGAAGATTGTAGACCCGCATGCCCCAGCCCGTACTAGTTTTAGGATGCTCGGCCGCGAGCCGCATCGAGAGCGTTTCCAGGCGGGCAGCCGCTTGTTGCGTGGTCGCGCCGGTTCGCAAACGTCCCAGGAACGCGACGGCGTGACGCACAGGATTGGTCAATTCGTCCCCCAGCAGCGGTCCGGGCGGCAGCCATACATCCGCGAATTCCGGGAACTTGAAATCGGCGGGCATTACGCCGGCGATGGTGAAAGACTGATCGTTCAGACGGACCGACTTGCCGATGATTTGCGGGTCGCCACCAAAACGCGTCATCCACAATCTCTGGCCGATCAGTATGGAATCCGGAGTCTCGCCATCGCGAAAGGCTCGTCCGCGCGACGGCACTACGCCCAGCAGCGTGAAGAGCCGCGGGGAAACGATCGCGGCGTGAACTTCCATCGCCTCGGCGCCGGGTCCGGTCAGGCTCAGGTCGTAGGGGATGTGGCGGAACCACGCGGTATCTTCGAGAATGTCGGGTTGCTGCCGCCACACTTCGAGTTCCGCGGGTGAAACGCCGATTTTCGGATACTGCGGCAGGTACGTATCCCAGGCGATCACCAGCCGCGACGGATCGCGAAACGGCAGAGGCTTCAAGATCAGCGTGTGAACCAGGCTGAAAATCGCCGTATTCGCGCCGATCCCCAGGGCTAGGGTCAAAATCGCGACGGTCGAAAACCCCGGCGACCGTGCCAGCATACGGACCGCATAGCGAACATCCTGCAGCACATTGCCCATGGTTTTACCCTACTTCGATTTACTCATTCAAGCTTCCCACAGTCCCACCGATAAGGCTCGTGAACACTTACGGGGTAACCCGAGATGAATCAAGGAGAACTTTTTCGTGGCATTTACAATTAATACGAACATCGCATCGCTACAAGCGCAGAATTATCTGCGCGTGAATAGCGACTTCCAATCGAAAACCATCAACCGTGTGACCTCGGGACTCCGAATCGTCAACTCGGGCGACGATGCTGCTGGCCTTGCTATTGCCAACGGCTATCGCTCCGACGAGGCCGTTCTGACCCAAGGCGTACGAAATGCTAACGACGGTCTGAGCCAATTGCAGATCGCCGATGGTGGCATCAGCAACATTTCACAGCTTCTCGATCGCGCCCGTACTCTGGCGACACAGTCCGCCTCCGGCGCCCTCACCGGCAGCCGCAGCGTGCTGAATTCGGAATTTCAGAGTCTCGTCACCGAAATCAACCGTCAGGCGCAGGCCATCGGCTTGAATCAAGGTGGGACGTTCGCCACGAACCTGCAAGTGTTCATCGGCGGCGGAAAGACTTCAGGCAACGTGACCGCGACCAGCAACGGCACGGCCTCCATCGACTTGAGCCAGTCCACGGTGGACGCCAAAAGCCTTGGGCTTGCGGGCGTTCAGGCATTGGGCAAAGCCGCCACGGATATCGGCCCGGGCAGCACGACCAGCGTCGCGGTAATCCTGGCGAACACCGCCAACACGGCGACGATTTCCAACAACACGACGAATTTCTCTTTCACCGGCCCAGGTTTCTCGGACACTTCCGGAAACAACACGATAAAAGTCGCGGTGAATCTCACCGGCGTCACCGATGCCAACACGGTAGTGGCGGCCGTCAACCAGGCCATCACAAATGCCGGAAACGGCGCCAGCCAGCAGGCAACCGCATTCAAGAACGCCAACATCACGGCCTCTCTCAGCACCGACACCAACGGCCGGGTCCAACTGGCCTTCAGTTCGGCAACGACCGCGTTCCAGGTACAGGGCGACGACAAGGTCGCGACCGCACTCCTGGGTGCCTTTAACGGATCCAGCGTAGGCGAGGGCAATTCGGCGGCCACCACGGCAACCGGCACTGCTTACGGGACCACAGTGGCCTCCAGCGTCTTCTTCAAAATCACAGGCGACGGACTGACCGGCGCGCAGGGCAACTTCACCGCCGTCATCGCGGGCGCCGGACAGGCGATCGCGACAAGCGTCGCGGCGATCAATACGGGCATCGCGGCCAATGCAACACTGGCGGCGACTGGTATTCAGGCCGCTATTGTAGGCGGCGTGATCGCTTTCGTCGGCAAGGCTGGCCAGAGCTTTAACGTTTCGGCCACCAACGACTCGGCGAATGCGCTGGGATTCGGCAGCTTCCAGGCGAACACTGCGGGCACAAGTGGCGATTACACCACCGTCACCGCGGCCAACGTGCAAGCCGCCGGAACGCTGACTCAGGACATCGCGGTTTCCGTGAACGGCGGAGCCACCATCACCTTTGCGGGTCTCACTGGCGGTGTCGTGACCACGGAAGCCACATCGATCGCCAATTTGAACGCAGCATTCGCCGGCAACGCCGTCACGCGTCAATCCGGCTTACTCGCCTCCGATAGCGGCGGAAAGATCGTGGTCACGTCCACGACGGGCGACAATTTCCGCATCAACGCTAAGGGCGCATCGGATGCCTTTGGATTCGGAACCAACAACGTCGCGGCGGGCCCCGCGGCCACGGTCAGCGCATATTCCGCCAAGGACAGCATCAACTCCTCTGGCGCGCAGTCCAGCCAGAACGGGACCAACACGGACGTCTACAAGTTCACCGGACTCTCCAGCATCGGCGACGCACAAACGGTCACGGTGACTGCGGTGGACACCAACGGTACCGAGCACACACTGAACGTCGCGTTGACCAACACCAACGCGAGCACACTCGATCAGGCGGTAGGCACGATCAACACCGCAATTCTGGCCTCGAACGACTCTACGCTGAAGCAATTGGCGGCGTTCAAGGAACAGGGAACGACCAATGTGAACGGCGTCAGCAGCACTGACCAGGAAGGCATCCGCTTCCTGACCGCCGGCACAGCGTTCAAAGTCAGTCTGGGTTCCTCGCAAGCCAGCGGCGCAGCTCTCTCAGGCGGGAACGTGGTCGGCCTGGCCGACTATCATACCGGCACGAATGGCGGCGGCGTTCTGTCGTCGGTTGCCAACGGGACCGGTTCCACGGCGGACATCAGCAACATCACCACGGCACAGGCGGCGGTAACCGCACTGGCCAACGCGGTTGCGTCTCTCGGCAACGCCCAGGCGGTGGTCGGACGCGGTGAGAACCAGTTCAACTATTCGATCAACCTGGCGCAGTCGCAGTTGACCAATCTGGCCGCCGCCGAATCGCGCATTCGCGATGCGGATCTGGCTGCCGAATCAGCCAACCTGACCAAGTCGCAGATCCTTCTGCAGGCCGGTATCGCTGCTCTCGCGCAAGCGAATTCCGCTCCGCAGCAGGTCCTCGCGCTCCTGAAGTAAATGCAGTTGTGAAGTAGTGGGGCGGGTCTTCGGACCTGCCCCGCATCACCCCGCCTTTTGATCCGCTACGCGCAGTCCATTCCACTCTTCGCAAATCAAAATTGAGTTCGCCGGATTTCTTGGGTCGTATTTCAGACTGGCTATGCCGATCAGCCGTTCGGGCTCGATGGGCAGCCGCTCCCGTAAACCGGAAACGTCCTGCGACGCGGTGTATTGAACGCCTCGGATGGAATAGGAATAGTAGATCGCAGCGTCGCTGGCTTCGGTGATCAGCGCATCGCCCAACCTGCCCAAGCGGTTCACTTTCAGGCGGCGCTTCTGTTCACGCTTTTCGGGAGTCCCATGGATGCGCATCGCGATGTAGATCGCGAGCGTCACCAAAACGATCGCCATGCCGCAGAGTGCGGCGATTTGAGCAGCGGGCGGCACCAGAGTTTTTAGATCGTCCGGCGGCTAACGTCCCGCCGGCACCGCTTGAAATACCTTCGCGTGGTCCTTCAGGAATTGCTCGAGTCCTTTGTCGGTCAACGGATGATTGAACAGCGCGTCGATCACCTTGTAGGGGAGCGTCCCGATGTGCGCCCCCGCCTTCGCGGCATCGATTACGTGGGCTGTGTGCCGCAAGGACGCCGCCAGCACCTGGGTGTTGAAACCGTAGTTCTTGTAAATCAGTACGATGTCCCGGATCAGGTCCATGCCGTTGACTCCGATGTCATCCAGCCGTCCCACAAAAGGACTGACGAAGTAGGCCCCCGCTTTCGCCGCTAGCAGCGCCTGACCGGCGGAGAAGCATAACGTAACGTTAACCCGGATCCCTTCCTGGCTGAAAATCGAGCAGGCGCGGATTCCATCGCGGGTCAGCGGCACTTTCACCACGACATTTTTGTGAATTTTGGCCAGCTTGCGACCTTGTTCAAGCATCTCATCCGCTTGAGTCGCAATGACTTCCGCGCTGACGTCACCGTCGATGATTTCGCAGATCCGCCGGATCTGCTCCTCGATCGCTACACCCTCTTTGGCGATGAGCGACGGGTTGGTGGTCACCCCGTCGATAATGCCCCAGCGTGCCCCCGCCCGCAGCTCGTCCAGGTTAGCGGTATCCAGAAAGAATTTCATGCAAACTGTTGATTATAGCACCCCCTAAATACCCTATAATGGATGAATCGCCGGGACGCCCGTACCCGGCAGCGATTCTTAACAAATAGTTTTGGGGAGCAGTACCAGGTAGTAACGATTCGACCTTGTGACGGAAACAGCTCCATGGTAAGCCTGCCGTTTGTGCCCGCACTATTGCTGGCCAACAACGCTCCTTCCACGTTGGATCGGCTCCGCGACGCGCTTTTCAATAACCCGTTCGACGGGATCCATCACCTGGTCTTCTTCGACTACGCGATCCTGGTTCCCTACTTCGCTGTGCTCATCGTTCTGTCCTGTTACGGTCTGCACCGCTACGAGATGATCCGGGGCTACTGGAAATATCGCAAGAACCTCCCCGAGACCCCGCCTTTGCATTTCGAGCAACTCCCGCGCGTCACAGTTCAGTTACCGCTATACAACGAGCGCTACGTAGTCGAGCGGCTGATCGAGGAATCCGTCAAGATCGAATATCCACGCGAATTGCTCCAGATCCAGGTTCTGGACGATTCCACCGACGACACACACGCCTTCACCGAACGCTTGGTATGCGAGTATCGCGCCGCGGGATTTCCTATCGAGTACATTCATCGCGCCAATCGCCAGGGCTACAAAGCGGGCGCGCTTCAGAACGGATTGAAAACCGCCACCGGCGAGATTGTCGCGATTTTCGACGCCGACTTCGTGCCTCCCGTGGATTTCCTCCAGCGCACGGTGCATTACTTCGCGGATGCCAAGGTCGGCATGGTGCAAACGCGCTGGTCGTACCTGAACCGGCACTATAACGTCCTGACCGAAGTCCAGGCGATGCTGCTCGACGGGCACTTCGTCTTGGAGCACGTGGCCCGCTGCGGAAACGGCCTGTTTTTCAATTTCAACGGCACCGCCGGAATTTTGCGGCGCTCCATGATCGACGACGCCGGCGGCTGGCAGCACGATACCCTCACCGAAGATTCCGACCTGAGCTATCGCGCACAGCTCAAAGGCTGGAAGTTCATGTATTGCCCCGAAATCGAGTGCCCGTCGGAACTCCCGGTGGAGACCTATGGATTCCAGGTTCAGCAGTCGCGCTGGGCCAAGGGCCTGACCCAGGTGGCGATGAAACTGCTGCCCACCATCCTGCGCGCGAAGCTTCCCTGGCGCGTCAAGCTCGAAGCGATATTCCATCTCACTCCAAACATTTCCTATCCAATGATGATCGCGGTCAGCGCACTGATGCTGCCCGTGATGATCGTGCGCTTCTACATGGGCTGGTTCCAGATGCTGATGATCGATCTGCCATTGATCGCGGCGTCCTTCTGGTCGATCTCGGCATTTTACGTAATCGCGCACCGCGAGCTTTTTCCGAAAAACTGGAAGCGCTGCCTGTTGTTCCTTCCCGCGCTCATGGCCGCAGGAGTGGCGCTGACCATCATCAACTCGCGAGCTGTCATCGAAGCGCTGATCGGCTACCAGACCGGATTCGCCCGCACGCCCAAGTACGCGATCGGCGATAAGCATAACGTTCCGCTGGAGAATATCCAGTATCGCCGCCGCAGCGGATGGCTCCCCTACGCCGAACTCGCCGCCGGCGGTTTCTTTCTGTGGATGGTGATCTTCGCTATCGAATCCTACAATTTTCTGGCGATCCCGTTCCTGATGTTGTTCGTCGGCGGATATTTCTGGGCCGGTGGCACAACACTCTGGCAGGAATACCAGGGCAAGCTTCAATGGGAACGCCAGCGCGAGCTGGCCGACGCGCCCGACTAAGGCCTGCGAATCAGAATCGTCGACGGATTCGATCTAGCGCCGCCATGCTCAATCACGATTTCGATTTGGGCGGGGCAGTTCGCGGCTCGAAAGCGAGTGTTGACCTGCCCGGCTCCCGCGGCGTCCGGCAGAGAAACAAAATCGACCGGGAGCCGTGACGATCCGCAATAAACGCGCACGTTGTTCCGGTCACAGTTTGCGGCAAGGCCAAGAACCCACAGCGTGACGTAGCCCCATTGGTCATCGGCGTGAAGGATGGCTTCCCCCCGCACCCCGGACTTTGCGTCGCACGCGGCCACGATTTCGATTCGCTCGGTTTTGAACTCTACGTCGACGGCGATGCGGCACGGATTGCTGAAATCGGAACGAACCGTACGCAACTGAACGTTGTGCCAACCCGGCTGCAGTCCGGGAGGAAGAAAAACGTTGGCATGCCATTCCTTCTCCCCGTGCGCCTCCAGCGTAAGGGCCCGCGTTCCAAAACCGCCGATTTCGGGGCGCAAGTCCTCCCGGCGCAGATCCTTCTCGTCACTGGTGAACCACAGCGTGACAAACTCCTCTTTTTTGGAACTGAAGTTGATCCCGTTGTCGCCCCATCTTCCGCTAAATGCCGCGCCCAGCACCGGGGGGGTAGTGGATGCGATTTGTCTCGGCTCCCAATGGCGGTAGCACGCCACACGCGCGTGCCGATGCTTCACGTTCAGCAACTCCACTCGCGCGAATCCAGCCGAGCGGCACAGCGCCATCAGGCATTCCAGCGTCGGACCCACCCAATTGTCGACCTGATTGGAAAGCTCCGTGGTCTCGTAGAACTCCATCCACGGAATCGGCGAACCGCCTTCGCCTCGATAATCGTCATCGACAATGAAAGAGTCGACGATCGCCACATCCTTGGTCAGCGCGCAGACCGATTCGAGCGCCAGCAGCGGATGTCTTAGGTGATACAAAACGCCGAGGAAGAAGACATAGTCGAACGGTTCGAAGCCCTTGCCGCGAAGCTCGTAGACCTCGGCGACTCCGTACTTCACCTTGGATCCGAGCTCGCGGCGGGCGTAACGGAAATTTTCCTGCTCGACGTTATCGACCGCGACGACTTCCGCGCCGCGCCGCTCGGCTTCGAAGGCGAACCATCCGTCCCACGTGCCGATGTCCAGCACGCGTTTCCCGTTCAGGTCCCGCGGCAAAGGGAATTCTGCGAAGCGTTCCCGCAGCTCCTCTATCCCGATAAAGCCATTGATGACGCGCCCATCGGGCAAGTCGATGCTGTGATACCAGCCCGTAGCGCGCAACTCTTCGCTAAAATCCTCACTGCGGCGCTTTTCGAGAATTGGATGCTGAGACTCTTCGGGGGCCAATGGAAACTCCGGTGACAAATACTATTTCTCTAGCAGAAAATTCCCGACGAACAACGCGTCGATTCCCGAGGAATAGAAACTTCGCACGGCATCGCGCGGCGTCGAGACCAGCGGATCGCCGAACAGATTGAAGCTGGTGTTATACAACACTGGCAGCCCAGTCGCCTTGCCCGCTTCGTGCAACAGCCGGTGATAGAGCGGGTTGTCCGCTTCGGAAACAGTGTGAACGCGCACCAGTTCTTCGCCGAGAATCGCCGATTCGAACGTCTTGCGATGCGCGGGACGCACACGGCCCACCGTCGCCAGGTGGCGTGCATTCGGGCCGGTTTCGAAATACTCGGATGCAACCTCGACCGGCACCGACGCTGCGAATTTTCGGAACGGCTCGCGATGCTTGATGAAGACGTTCAGATTCTCCGTGGAATAGGGATCGAGCGGAGAAGCGAGAATGCTCCGGTTCCCCAATGCGCGCGGTCCGAACTCCATCCGGCCATGCATCCACGCCACAATCTTGTGGTCGCCGAGCATGCGCACGGCGGTCGCGAGCAAATCGTCGGTGGATCGCAAATACTTAAAGCGCAGTTTGCAATTTTCCAGGACCTGTTTGATTTCTTCGGCGCCGTAGCTCGGCCCCAGCAGCAGCGATCCGGCGTCGGTTCGCCGCGTATGCCGCCGCACCTGATGCCACACATGATAGACCGCGCCCAGCGCGGTTCCCGCGTTCCCGGCGGCGGCTTGCGCGAACACATTTTTCCAGCGGCTGGACCGCTCCAGGTACGCGACCAGCAGAGCGTTGTAAAACAATCCGCCGGCGACGCACAGATTCTCGCCCTCGCCCGCCAGTTTCAGAACGGTTTCTTCGATGGTCTTCTGCAATCCTCGGGCGAGCGCCGCCTGCGAGTGGCGGCCGTGTGGAAATTTCACTCCAAACGATCCGCTCGCATCGAAAAAGGACGGATCGAGCCGCGCCGCATCCGATAGAATCTCGCGAAACAAGGGAGCGGCGCTTTCGTCGCCCGAGGTTGAAAGCCACTGTACCTTGTGCTCGTCTACTCCCGGGCGGTATCCCAGTAATTGCGTCACCGCGCGATACAGCCGGCCGAGCGAATCGGGATAATACCATTCGCGATCGAGCTGGATTTGCGTCCCGCTGGCATGCCAGCGTGCTCCGCAGCGGAAATCGCCCGCGTGATCGAGCGTCAACACCGTGGCTTCTTCAAACGGCGACGCGAAAAACGCGGAAGCAGCATGAGCCTGGTGATGTTCGACGACGATAATTTCACTCTTCGGAAACTGATCGCGCAGCGCCAGATGAAACTCCGATTCCGGACCGCGCGCGAACGGTCGCGCGATTG
>Ga0210403_10000010_pt1 | contig 235653 bp, 196 predicted proteins | sample IncBWC19MmetaG_FD_150863 | JGI IMG/M metagenome (GOLD analysis project Ga0210403, IMG submission 150863) | Forest soil microbial communities from Barre Woods Harvard Forest LTER site, Petersham, Massachusetts, United States - Inc-BW-C-19-M | ecosystem: Environmental > Terrestrial > Soil >... | reverse complement strand
GTCGATGAACTCACCGACACGATCGAAACGCAATTCAACGGTCACGACTTGCTTGAAGCTGGAAACGAGAGTGCGATTGGCTTCGGTCCGTTCGCGACCAACAACGGCCGTCGGACCATCCACCTGCGTATGCCCGGAAGGATTGGGACCGGTCTCGGGGGTTTGTCCGCCCCAATGTTCGACGATTTTGCCGTCCTTGAAACGAAATAGATCAAAAGCTATGACCGGCCCCGAAAAGCCGGGCCAGCCTTCGTATTTCGAATGAAGCATAACGATGTCGCCATCCACAACCGTGCGATAAATCGTAATGTTCGTCGTCGTAGAATTCGCTAGCTCGGTAACAAAGGCCCTCAGGCCGGGCAGTCCGTCCCCAATGTTCGGATCGTGTTGCACGAACGGCTCGGAAAAGAAGCGATCAATGGCAGTGGAATCTCGATTTCGACAAATCTCGATCGTTGCCTGCCGCGCTATCGCACCTAGGTCGGAGGCATCAGGGTGATTCCGCGCTTGAGACCGCGCCGGTGCAAAATCAGACAGCAGCCACATAATTCCAACCAGAGCGGCCAGACGGGACCACACTTGCAGTCGGCTGCGATCTTCCAGTTGCATGATTCCACCTCCTGGCGGTTGCGCCTCTAAATTGTCATTCGGGACCGTCGCTCATGGTTACGCACGCGCCGGCTCAGCAGCAAACTCTTTTTTGATGATTGGGACTACTCGATCGTTGGCCGGGTGCGTCATCTTCCGATTTCCAATTGGAAAGACTAGAGTCCGACTGCGAATCAGGCTTGAACGCCTTGGACGAACTGGAACCTCTAAACTCGACATATACTCGTCATCGAATCAGAAACGAATCAAAGCACAGCCTTTGGTATCGGGAATCCGGAGGCTATTATGGTTACATTCGCGAATGCGCGTAAATGGTCCTTGGGGGGCAAACAATGCCTTTGGAAATAACGCAGCGTGAGATGAATGGAATCTACCTTCTGGCGCTCAAAGGGCGCCTTGTGCTCGGGCAAGAGAGCAGCGGGGTGCTTACAATGGTCGACAATCTGCTGACATCCGGGGCCACACGGATTGTCATTAATCTGGAGCAAGTCAATTATGTTGACAGCGCGGGCCTCGGCGCTCTTATCGAAATGCATCGAAAGACAAAAGCCAAAGGCGGAGTCCTCAAGCTTTGTAATCTCGGCCCGAACTTGAGGCAAGCGTTGGAAATGGCCCGCCTGCTGCCAATATTCGAAACCTGTCCGACCGAAACTGCCGCCGTTGCAAGTTTCTGAGGATGGCGGACGATGCCCATAATCCGCTTGGGCATTTGTAACCACCACCTAGTCAGGTGCTGGCAAAAACGCGGTAACCGGAGAAGCGAAGTAATACTATATTTTCGGTTCCGCGACTTATCGCGAGTTGTCCGACCTTCCGGCAATGGCTACTGTGGGAAGCGGATTCCCCACAAATTACCAGTATCGGATACTGTTCATAAGAGCACATAACATCCCAGACCAAGTGTGCTATCCATTTGTCCGTGAAAACCGTACTTCATCAAGATGGAAAGTAGGGTCTTTGAGCCCCCGATGACTCGTCAGCGCCAGAGGTCTTTTCAACCAGAAGTCTTTCTCACAAAAATGGGCGCGAAAACCATGATCGTCTTATTTCGTCAAGGGCAGTCTATCTGTTCACAGGGCGACGCCAGCAATGAAGTGTTCTTCATCGAGAAAGGGCAAGTGAAAGTCACCGTTAAGTCAAAGCGGGGTAAGGAGACGGTCCTCGCGATTCTACATCGTGGAGACTACCTCGGTTCAGGATGCATGACGGGTCAAGCGTTCCGCACAGCGACCGCTACCGCGCTCACTCGATGTAGGATCCTGGTCGTCAAAAAACAGGAGATGATGCTCGCTCTCCACAACGGCCATGAATTCTCAGACCATTTCATCGCCTGTTTGCTTGGACGGAACATCCGGATCGAAGAGGACCTAATCGACCAACACTTGTGCTCCTGTGAGGAACGGCTGGCTCGCGCACTATTGCTAATCGCCCGCTACGACAAGATACGCAAGCCAACCACGGTCATCCCAAAAATCAGTCAAGAGACACTCGGAGGATTGATTCGCTCAACCCGAAGCCGGGTCTCTTACTTTATGAACAAGTTTAAGAAGCAAGGGTACATCGAGTATGGGAAGGGATTACGAGTTCACAGTTCTTCGCTGGCCGGGGTCCTGCAAGACTCGATGTTCTCCGATCTACGTGCTTCTCGACCGAGCTGAACACCTGGCCACAACTTGGGTGCAAAACAGGGCCCATGCATTTTGCTTAGAAGCTAATTCCCAAAGGCGCCGGAAGACTGTTATTTGTGTGGCTGCTATTATTGTCGGCAATCTCTCAAAGCCAATCTCTAACAAATCCTCAGCATATGTCTTCCGTCACGCGGAGCAGTTTAGTTTGTAGTTCATTGCTGCCTTCTTCCGATGCCAGCATGCCACGAGCCTACGCCGAACAGGTGACGGCTGAAACCCTGTCGTTCCGCAGGGCTTCAAATCCAGTGTTCAATCTTGAACACATCAAGCCTCTACTCCTTGAGGGTTAGAACACCTTTGCCCGCTCTTTGAGAATGTTTCAGCCTCTGGACACTGTTCTGTTTTACACATTTTTCGGGCGTATACTGCGGCCATGCCACGCAAGCTGGTATGGATTCAGAACAAAAACTTTCAGGGCTTCGGCTGCTCCGAATGTAACTGGGTGTTTGAGCCTGTTGGTGAGCTTGGTGGCAAATCACTGGATGAAATGAAGCAGAAGTACGAAGCCGGCCGTGACAAAGAGTTTGCTGCCCACGATTGTGTCAGGCACCCGGGAGCCGCGAGGCCGAAGACGGAATGGGTCGCAGCGGTTTTGAGGGCATTGAAGATAAAAGCTGCTAACACGCGAGACGAAGAGTGGATCAAGACACTTGAAGACGGCAGAAGAGTGAAATTCATCTACCAAGAGCTGCCGGAGGACGGGGCGTTTATCACTGCGCAGCTTGCAGGGCATGAGGTCGTTTATTCGGTCGTATTGACCAGAGCAGGAAACCCGCTTAGTCGTGACGATGTTGAAAGCCATTTCAATGGCGAGCTTTCAAAGAAGTCCAAAAATTAATGAATTAGCATTGCCTATTCTGTATGGCTGAGAGCAAATTAAACGAATTAGCCGAACTACTGCGAGAGCTTGAGGAGGCCCTCTCGACGCTCCAGGCGACGGAAAACCCTAAGCGTAGGCTTCTACTCGTTTGCAAAATCAGACGGCTGTTTACAGAAATCGAACGCCACCCTACCGCTTTTGGGATGCTTGACACTATTCGCAAACCTCTTGCCTGATAAACGCCAGTTTTGCTTGTGGCGCTTTTAACTTTTCTGCTCCCGGTGCCTCCACCTTTCCTCTATCCCTCAGCAGACAAACCACTTACAAGTAATCCTTGACTAACTGTACCGATATGTTATAATCATGTGGTGCTGCGGCACCAATCTCCCGCCTGCGCGCCGCAGGCTTGGCGAAGGGGCGTGCCTGCCTCCCATGAGCGCCCGCCAGGTGGTCCTTCAAACTCCCTCAAGATTGCCCCAACCCATACCATTACTCTTTTGCCAACACCTCGTCCCCGTAAGTCCTTTAGCGGCAGCACTTATGGATCTCCCCGCAAGTATTGCAAACAAAAGACTTACGCCAAGACTAACTCCTTTAGATGCAACACTTACAAAAAACAGGGGGGTGGGAACTCGGTCTTGTACATCCCACCACTCCTCGACATTCTCGATCAGCCATTTCCCTTCCCCTAACTCCTACGGAATCACATCCTTAGCAGCCCCCCACCCGCTAACCCTCATCCAATCACATCCTTACAAAAACCATAGGGGGGAGGGGGTCTGTTTCTTTCTTATCCCTCCCTCTTTTGCTCTCTCTTTTCGCTCCTTGCACCAAGAGAGTTTCACAACTCTTTTCCAATCAATCCTTTCCACACTCTTTCTTAAAAGTGCCGGGGTGTCACCCATCAACTCCCTTTGTGAAAGCCGCATCTCGCCATTCTCTGCTCTCCTTTCTCTGGTCTCCGGCCGCCGCTCTTTTCCTCTTCTCTCAAGCCGGGTTTCGGGGTATGAAATGAGCACGGCCTCTCAACTAGTCCAGCAGCCGACTCAGCGGCCCAGGAGCATCTCATGGAACGCAACATCCACGACCTCATCAATCTCTACAATCCCAACGATGCCCTCGACCACGCTTGGACCATTCCTTCTCCGTGGTACTTCGATCCGCGCATCCACGAACTCGAACAGCAGAGCGTCTTCGCAAAAACCTGGCAAGCCGTCGGCCGCATCGACCAAGTCCGCGAAAAAGGAAATTTCTTCACTGCGGACATTGCCGGCGAACCCATTGTCGTCGCGCGCGGCGATGACAACCAGCTCCGCGCTTTCTACAATGTCTGCCGCCATCACGCCGCCGCCGTCGTCACCGAGCCGGAGGGCTGCGCGAAACAATTCCGCTGCCCCTACCACGGCTGGACCTACGGAATCGATGGCGCTCTCAAAGGTATGGTCGAGTTTGAAGGCGTCTGCAATTTCGACCGCGCGAAAAATGGCCTCGTTCCCGTCAAGGTGGACACCTGGGAGAATTTTGTGTTCGTGAATCTGGACGGGCGCGCCGCGCCGCTGCAGAATTTTCTCGGCGGGATTCCGGAAATCGTCGCCCCGCTGCAGCTCACCAAAAAAATGAAATATTTCGACCGCCGCGTCTACACGCTGAATTGCAACTGGAAAGTCTACGTGGACAACTATCTCGACGGCGGCTACCACGTCCCCCACGCCCACAAAGGCCTGAGCAGCGTGATCGAGTACACCAAATACACCATCGAGAATTTCGAGCGCGCCTGCCTGCAATCCAGCCCGCTCTCTTCGGACTCCAAATCCGAATGCGGTGTGGCCGCCACGCGCCAGGGCCGCGCCTTCTATCTTTGGATCTATCCGAACTTCATGATCAATGCCTACGAAGGCGTCATGGACACCAATCTCGTTCTGCCGCTCGGCGTCGACAAGTGCGCCGTCGTTTTCGATTATTTCTTCGCCGACGTCAGCAAAAAAGCCGCGAAGAAAAATCAGGCCAGCATCAAGGTCAGCGAAAAAGTCCAGGAGGAAGACGAAGCCATTTGCGACGCCGTCCAGCGCGGCCTCGGCTCCCGCGCCTACGTCGCCGGACGCCTCTCCGTCCGCCGCGAAGCCGGCGAGCACCTCTTTCACCGCCTGCTCCACGCCGACCTCACTGGCGTAGCCAATCGCCCCGCCGCGGCAGACTGACGGAAGAGTTCAAGAGTCGAAGACTCGAAGAGTTCAAGGGTCGAAGAGCCGAGATAGGCGATATTGAACCTACTCGAATATCACGGTCTTGTTCCCGTAAAGCATGATGCGATTTTCAATGTGCCAGCGAACGGCACGGCACAGGGTAACGCGTTCCATCTCGCGGCCTTTTTCCACTAGGTCGTCGAGCGCATCGCGGTGCGAAATGCGCGCCACGCCCTGCTCGATGATCGGCCCATCATCGAGAACTTCGGTAACGTAATGCGCGGTGGCGCCAATCAGTTTTACGCCGCGCTCGAACGCCTGATGATGCGGCTTGGCGCCGACGAACGCGGGCAGAAACGAATGATGGATGTTGATGATCTGCTGCGGAAAGTGCCGGATGAAATCCGATGAGAGCACTTGCATGTACCGCGCCAGCACAACTAACTCGATTTTATTTTCTCGCAGCAAGTCGAGTTCCTGCTGCTCGGCTTGCGGCTTATTCTCTTTCGTCACTGGAATCACGTGATACGGAATGCCGTGAAAATCGGCGTGCCGTTTGGCGTCCACGTGATTGCTGATAATCAGCGGAATTTCGCAAGCCAGCTCGCCGTTTCGCTGGCGGTAGAGAAGATCCACGAGGCAGTGGTCGTATTTTGAAACAAAAATCGCCACTCGCGGGCGATGGCTTGAGGTTGTAATGCGCCAGCGGATGGAGAATTCTTCGGCGATGGGAGTGAACCATTTCGGAAAATCTTTCAAGTCGACTTCAAAACCGGTGAGATCCCATTCGATGCGCGCAAGATAAAAACGTTCGCTACCCGCCTGATGCTGCTCGAAGTGAAGGATGTCGCCGCCATGCCAGTAGATGAAATCGGCGATGGCCGCATCGAGTCCCCGGCGGTCCGGGCACTGCACCAGAAGAATCGCGCTATTTTTCAAAATTGGTCTCCCGCTTTGCGGAATCATTCTACTCAAGTTTGGTGGGTTCGTGGCCGCTTCAATTGACGCTGTTCGAACGCTCGCCTATACTGTTGATTCGATTTGCAGGGTGAATTCTCACCGGTCTGGCCTCTTCTGAAAGCTGCTGAGCGCTGCGTAGCGGCATACGTTCGAATCGTTCGTGGCCGCAGTCCAGGCGCCTGCCGTCGAGACCGGCGAAGCGTTCGACACCAAACCAATTGCCGTCCCCGGAAAGGACCGTAGCATGGCCGAAGCAAGCTGCCGCCGCGAACTGGAACTCGAAATTCCCGCGGAAGAAGTCACGAAAAAAATTGAGAGCGTGGCGAAAGAATTCGCGCGCGTTGCCAACGTTCCAGGATTCCGCCGCGGAAAAGCGCCGGTTTCGCTGATCCGCCGCAAATTCGCGGAGGACATCAAGGGAGAAGTGCTGCAATCGCTGGTGCCGGAGCGCGTGGAGAAGGCGGTGGCGGAGCAGAAACTCACGCCGGTTTCGCAGCCGCAGGTGGACAAACTTGATTTCAATGAGGGCCAGCCGCTCAAATTCCGAGCGGTGTTCGAAGTGCTGCCGGAATTCGAATTGGGCAATTACAAGAACCTGGAACTGGAGATGCCCGCGCTGGACATCACCGACGAAGACGTTACGAAGACGCTCGAAGATATGCGAGAGCGCGCCGCGACTTTTGCCCCTGTCGAAGGCCGCGCGATCCAAGACGGCGACTTCGCGCAGATCAAGCTGCTCGGCACACCTGAGGGCGGCGGCGAACCGCTGCAAGCGGACAGCGTGCTCTGCCACATCGGTGCGGAAGAAACGATGGAGCCGTTCAACGCTAACCTGAAGGGCGCGAGCGTCGGCGATCACAAGAATTTTGATGTCGAGTATCCGGCGGATTACCCCGATCCCAAGCTGGCGGGAAAGAAATATCAGTACGCGGTCGAAGTGCTGGGAATCAAGAATAAAAAACTAGCCGAATTGAATGACGATTTCGCGAAAGATGTGAGCGACGCGACGACGCTTGACGAACTAAGGAAGAAAGTGCGTGAAGGCCTGGAGCATCAGCGCGACCACAAACACAAAGAGCTGTTGCATGAGAAGGTTCTCGCGGAAGTCGTCAAACTCCATGACTTCCCTGTACCCGAATCCCTGGTCGAGCATCAAATGGATGCGCGGCTGGAGCGGGTGGTCCGCTCACTCGCTTCGCAGGGCGTCGATCCCCGAGCGGTAAACGTGGATTGGGTGACGCTGCGGAAGCGCCAGGAAGAGCGCGCGAAGGACGATGTGAAGGCGGAGCTGATCGTCGACCGCATCGCATCCACGGAAAACATCGACGTGACCGACGAAGAAATCACGCATGAGCTGGAACACATGGCCAGCCACGGCGGCGAATCGGCGGAAGTAATTCGCGCTCGTTTGACAAAGCAGGGGACGCTCGATAGGATGAAAGCTAAGCTGCGCAGCGACAAAACGCTCGACTGGCTGGCGCAGAATGCCAAGATCAAGACGGTAGCGGCAGCGATCGCGGCGACAGATTCGAAGTGAAACATTCCGGCAGCTCAACCATCCAAATGAAAAATTTCGAAGAACCAGAGTATCGCGGCACAACCCTCGTACCGATGGTGGTCGAACAGACCAGCCGCGGCGAGCGCGCGTACGACATCTATTCGCGGCTCCTGAAGGAGCACATTATTTTTATCGGGACGCCGATTGACGACCACGTCGCCAACCTGGCCACGGCGCAGATGCTGTTCCTGCAAGCGGAAGATCCGGAAAAGGACATTCAGCTGTACATCAATTCGCCGGGCGGCTCGATCACCGCGGGATTTGCCATTTATGACACGATGCAGTTTGTGAAGCCCGACGTGGTGACGACTTGCGTCGGCCAGGCGGCCTCGATTGCCGCGGTGCTGCTTGTTGGCGGCGCTCCGAAGAAGCGGTTTGCGCTGCCAAACGCGCGCATCCTGATTCACCAACCGTGGATGTCCGGGCTGGGAGGCCAGGCCACGGACATCGACCTGCATGCGAAGGAGATATTGCGCATGCGGTCGACCATCAATCAGTTGCTGTCAAAGCACAGCGGGCAACCCGTGGAGAAAATCGAGAAGGACGTCGAGCGCGACTACATCATGAATCCCGAGCAGGCCAAAGAATACGGGATGATCGACGAGATTATTTACAAGCATCGTTAGTTTCAGCGCCGCAGAGCGCTTTACGGTTCGAAGCCGGGGCAGGATGCTAGTTCCAAAAAGTTAGTAATGCTTCGAGTTTCTCTTTTGCTCAGGAGAAAAATCGGCCTAGAATAGTGGATAGAGACTCCGTCGAAGCCCAGCGGAGACGAGGCCTTCACACCAGTGAAAAAATTCAACCCAGAAGAGCCCTTGCGCTGTTCGTTCTGCCATAAGACGCAGGAGCAGGTCGAGAAGCTGATCAGTTCGCCTTCGGACTACCCGCGCGCGTACATCTGCAACGAATGCGTCGGCGTTTGCCAGACCATTCTGGAAGATGAGAAGCGCGAGCAGGCCGCCGCACCGACGAAGCAGCTTCCGCGGCCACCGGAGATCAAACGGTTCCTGGACGGCTACGTCATCGGGCAGGACCGCACGAAGAAAAAGCTGGCGGTGGCGGTTTACAACCACTACAAGCGAATTTTCCTGAACAAGCAGCCAGGTGAGATTGAACTGAGCAAGTCGAATATTCTTCTGATCGGCCCCACGGGCACGGGCAAGACACTGCTGGCGCAGACGCTCTCGCGAATGCTGGATGTGCCGTTCGCGATCGTGGATGCCACGACGCTGACCGAAGCGGGCTATGTCGGCGAGGACGTCGAAAACATTATTCTGAAGCTGCTGCAGGCCGCCGATGGCGACGTGCAGAAGGCGCAGCAAGGCATCATCTATATCGACGAGATCGACAAGATCGCCAAGAAGGATGAGAACCCTTCGATTACGCGCGACGTTTCCGGCGAAGGCGTGCAGCAAGCCTTGCTGAAGATTCTCGAAGGGACGGTTGCCAATGTGCCGCCGCAAGGCGGGCGGAAACATCCGCATCAGGAATTTACGCCGGTGGATACGACAAACATCCTGTTTCTCTGCGGCGGAGCGTTCGTCGGACTGGAAAAAATCATCGAGAAACGCGCGGGCCGCCGCTCGCTGGGTTTCCACACGGATGCCTCGCCGACGACGCCGCAGCGGCGCAATACCGAGTTGCTCGAACAGGTGCAGCCGGGCGATCTGATCCGCTACGGCTTGATTCCGGAATTTGTGGGCCGCTTGCCGGTTGCGGGCGTGATGAACGATCTGGACAAGGGCGCGCTCGTCAAGATCCTGACGGAGCCAAAGAACGCGCTGCTGAAGCAGTACCAGCGGCTGTTCGAATTCGAAAATGTGCGGCTGCGCTTCACTGACGACGCGCTGGAAACGGTCGCGGAGTTAGCACTTCAGCGCAAGGTCGGCGCGCGCGGCTTGCGCATGATCCTCGAAGACCTCATGCTGGAACTGATGTACCACCTTCCCATGCAGCGGAAGGTGCGGGATTTTGTGGTCACGGCGGACATGGTCCGCACCCGCGAAATCAATTGGAGCTTGCTCGAAAAAGCCGGATAACCGGCTGCAGGCGTAAGCGAAGAGTTCAGGGGCCCTAATGTTCAATCGAGAAAAACAGGAATTGAAGCGCGTGCCCATGATGCCGGTGCGCGATATGGTCATCTTTCCGCAGCAGATGACGCCCTTCATCGTCGGCCGCGAAGCCAGCGTGCGCGCGCTCGAAGAGGCCCTGGCAGGCGACAAAAAGATTTTCCTTTCCACACAGCATGACGCTTCGATTGATGATCCCAAGCCAGAAGAGATTTACGCGGTAGGAACGCTGGCGAACATCGTCCAGAGCGTGAAGCTCCCGGACGGGAACATCAAGGTTCTCGTAGAAGGCGTGGAGCGAGCGCGGGCCATCTCGATTGCCGCGGAAGAAGGTTTCTTCCGCGCGACGGTGCGGCTGCTGGGTGCGCGGGTCGAAGATTCGCCGCAAGTGAAGCAGATCGTCGAAAAGGTCACAGGCCTCTACGAGCAGTTCATCAAGCTGTCGCAGAGCCTGAATTACGACACGATGATTGCCGCCGCGCGCGTGGATGATCCGGCGCGCCTCTCGGATACGATCGCTGCCAATTTGCAGCTCCCGGTGGATGAAAAGCAGGATTTACTGGAAACCGTCGATCCGCTCGAGCGGCTGAACCGCATCGGGGACATCCTGGAAATCGAGCTGGAGAAGCTGAACGTCGACCGCAACATCAATACGCGCGTAAAGCGCCAGATGGAACGTGCTCAAAAAGAGTACTACCTCAACGAAAAGCTCAAGGCTATTCAGAAGGAATTGGGCCGCGGCGAAAAGAGCGAGATCGACGAGCTGAAAAAGAAAATTGATACCGCCGGCATGTCCAAGGAAGTGCATGAAAAGGCCATCCAGGAGCTGAAGCGCCTGGAACTGATGCCTCCGATGTCCGCGGAATCGACCGTCAGCCGGAATTATCTGGATTGGCTGCTGGCGGTGCCCTGGAAAAAGAAATCGAAAGAGATCCGCGATATCAAGGCCGCGGAGAAAATCCTCAACGAAGAGCACTACGGGCTGGAGAAGGTCAAGGACCGCATACTGGAATTCCTCGCGGTGCGGCAGCTGGTGAAGAATCCGAAGGGCTCCATTTTGTGCTTTGTCGGGCCTCCGGGCGTTGGCAAGACGTCACTGGCCATGTCCATTGGGCACGCCACGGGACGCAAATTTGTGCGCGTTTCGCTCGGCGGAGTGCGCGATGAAGCGGAAATTCGCGGCCATCGCCGGACTTATATCGGCGCGCTGCCCGGCCAGATCATCCAGATGATGAAAAAGGCCGGAACGGTGAACCCGATTTTCGTTCTGGACGAAGTGGACAAGATGTCCACCGATTTTCGCGGCGACCCGTCGGCCGCCTTGATGGAAGTGCTGGATCCCGAGCTCAATCATTCGTTCACGGACCACTATCTGGACGTGGAATACGATCTTTCGAAAGTGATGTTCGTCTGCACGGCCAACGTGCTGCACACAATTCCGCAGCCGTTGCAGGATCGCATGGAGATCCTGCGCCTGCCGGGGTATACGGAACAGGAAAAACTGGAGATCGCCAAGCGGTTTCTGGTGAAGCGCGCGCGGGAAGCGACAGGACTGACGGACAAGAACCTCAATCTTACGGACGAAGGACTGCTGCACATCATTCGTCATTACACGCACGAAGCGGGAGTTCGCAGCCTGGAGCGCGAAATCCAGAATATTGCACGAAAAATGGCGCGCAAAGTCGTCACGGACGGGCCAGCTTCCACGGTGGAAATTACGCCCGCCAACGTCAACGACTACCTCGGCATTCTGAAGTACCGCGAATTCTGGCTGGAAAAATACAATGAGATCGGTCTGACCACGGGCCTGGCCTGGACGGAAGTTGGCGGCACGGTGCTGGCTACCGAAGCCACGCTGATGGAAGGCAAGGGCCGGCTGACGCTTACCGGAAAACTCGGCGACGTGATGCAAGAGTCCGCGCAAGCCGCCATGAGCTACGTGCGCTCGCGTTCGAATCAGCTGGGACTGCCGAAGGATTTCTACCGCAACATCGATATCCACGTACATGTGCCCGAAGGCGCGATTCCCAAGGACGGCCCTTCCGCCGGAATCACCATCTGCACATCCATCGTGAGCGCGCTCACACGGAATGCGGTGCGCCGCGACGTGACCATGACTGGCGAAATCACGCTTCGGGGCAAAGTACTGCCGATCGGCGGGGTCAAGGAGAAGCTGCTGGCCGCCCACCGAATGGGCTTGCGTACGGTACTGCTTCCGAAGGACAATGAGAAGGACCTGGCGGACATCCCGCAGGAGATCCTCTCCAGCCTTACGGTCCATTTTGTAGAGACCATGGATGAAGTGCTGCAGATTGCGCTGGAACGGCCCACTGTGCCTCTTGAGCATGCCGCGGTTGCGCCCGTAGCGGAACCATTCGTCGCCGGCGCCGAGAAAGACAAGAGTTTGACAAATTAAGCAGCGAGGATTTGGGTCCGGCCCACCCTGCGGGCATGCAGGTGAGTGCAGGCTGGCGCTGCAGGCAGTCAGGGGTCGGCAACGACCGATTCGGGTTCACGCTTGAGAAAGCCTGGTTTATCTATTTCGGATGGTGTTCGGGTCTTCGGTTTGTGATTGCTGAGCGGTCGAAATGTTACGCGACCGCGGTGCAGTCAGCCGCCAGTTCAGTGCGCCACCTCAAAAAAATTCGAGATTCTCGTTAATCGCTTCGCAGTCGCGCAGGACAGAGTCAATTTTCACAATCAAAGTTAAGGATATATGCCAAAAGAAACAAGCATTGAAGGAAACAATCAGATGAGTATCAGCCTTGCCGAGCTGAAGGAAAAGAACATCACCGATCTCGCCAAGATCGCCAAGGAACTGAACATTCCCGGCGCCAGCGGGATGCGCAAGCAGGAGTTGATCTTCCAGATCCTCCGCGCGCAGACGGAGAAGAACGGATTGATCTTTTCCGAAGGCGTGCTCGAATGCCTGCCCGACGGATTTGGATTTCTCCGCGCGCCGGAATACAACTACCTCCCCGGGCCGGACGATATCTACGTCTCCCCGTCGCAAATCCGCAAGTTTGACCTGCGCACCGGCGACACCGTCTCTGGCCAGGTGCGGCCGCCGAAGGATGGCGAACGCTATTTCGCGCTGATCAAGGTCGAAGCGGTGAATTTCGAGGACCCCGAGGTCGCGCGCAACAAGATTTTCTTCGACAACCTGACGCCGCTCTATCCGCAGGGCCGGCTGAAGATGGAAACGACGAAAGAGAATATGACCGGGCGTGTGCTGGATCTGCTTTGCCCCGTAGGCAAGGGGCAGCGCGGCTTGATCGTCGCTCCACCGCGTACCGGCAAAACCATGATGCTGCAATCCATCGCGAACTCGGTGACCGTGAATCATCCGGAAGTCGCTCTGATCGTGCTGCTGATTGACGAACGGCCGGAAGAAGTCACGGACATGCAGCGCACGGTGAAGGGCGAAGTCATCAGTTCGACGTTTGACGAGGCGCCGCAGCGGCATATTCAGGTGGCGGAAATGGTTTTGGAAAAAGCCAAGCGGCTGGTGGAGCACAAGCGCGATGTTGTAGTGCTTCTTGATTCCGTCACACGCCTTGCGCGCGCTTACAACGCCGTTACGCCGCCATCGGGCAAAGTGCTTTCGGGCGGTATTGACGCCAACGCTTTGCAGCGCCCGCGGCGCTTTTTTGCGGCGGCGCGGCACGTGGAAGAAGGCGGCTCGCTGACGATTATCGCTACGGCGCTGATTGATACCGGCAGCCGCATGGATGACGTTATTTTTGAAGAGTTCAAGGGCACAGGAAATATGGAAATCAACCTCGACCGGCGGCTCTCGGACAAGCGTGTTTTCCCGGCGATTGATATTCAGCGTTCCGGCACGCGTAAGGACGAATTGCTGCTGCCGCCCGACGAGTTGAGCCGCGTCTGGGTTCTACGCAAGGTGTTGAGCCCGCTTTCGACGGTTGAGGCGATGGAGCTGTTGATCAGCCGGCTTTCGAAATCGAAATCAAATGCGGAGTTTCTGGGCTCGATGTCGGCACCAACCTAAACAAGCGACGAACTTTCGGTTCGAGTTTTCGCAAGCACAAAAAAGCGCAGCAGGTTTCCCGGCTGCGCTTTTTATTTTTACCGATGGTTGCGGCAGGAGCCGATTGAAATTCTCGCGCTTGTCCTTCCCTGCGGACAAGGCAACTTCCCGGAGTGCGGGAGGTTCGAGCGTGTCCTCAACGAGTTTTTTCGAACGGCCGCCTGCGACGCATCCTTCGGCTTCGCGTTGCAGAGGAACGAATCGTCGGACAACCACACCTCCTTCCGGGAACACTTCTCCCACAACGGAAATTGTTCGAGCAAAAAGCAAACGCATGAAGAGAAATACGCTCTTCGCAAGCTGCTAATTTTGAATCGAAACGAATTAAGCGGGTCGACTTACGGTCGCGCGAGCAAGCAGACCATGAGACCCTGTCGCCGAATTGCGGTTTCGGATTTGTCTTCGTGTCTCATATCTGCCTTTTCACGCTCAGTGAGGATCCCGGTTTAACGGGATGTACGACTGAGGTAATTCGAAAGTAAACGGAGAACCGAGAACTGTCAAGCCAAATCTTGGATAAAACGCGTTTTTGGCTGATTTTCTGCGTAACTTGTTAATTTTCAGGTACCTAGTCCAGTCAGGCGCTCAATGCGCCGCTTGCTCGTCCATCCAGCGCGCCATGTGCGATTCCAATACATTGAGGGGAATGGCTCCGCTTTCGAGCACCGCATCGTGAAACTTGCGGACATCAAATTTCGCGCCAAGTTTTCTTTCCGCCTCCGTGCGCAGTTGGCGAATCTTCAATTGGCCGAGCTTGTACGCCAGCGCCTGGCCGGGCCAGACGATGTAGCGATCCACTTCGACGGTGATGTCCTGGTCGGTCTTGCCGGTGTTGTCCTTGAAAAACTGAATGGCCTGCTCGCGCGTCCAGCCCATGGAGTGCATTCCGGTGTCGACGACCAGACGCACGGCGCGCCACATTTCGTAGCTGAGTTGCCCGAATTTCGAGTAGGGATCCTTGTACATGCCGAGTTCCGCGCCAAGACTTTCCGAGTACAGCGCCCATCCTTCGACGAATGCCGAATAGCCGGCGTGCTTGCGGAATTCCGGCAGCCCTTCCATCTCTTGCGCGAGGGAAATCTGCAAATGGTGGCCGGGCACGGATTCGTGCAGTGAAAGCGCTTCCATTTCCCATTTGGGCCGTGCGTGCAAGTTGTAGGTATTCACGAAATAGCAGCCGGGGCGGCCGGCACTTGGCGCGCCTGGTTGGTAATACGCGGTCGTTTGCGATGGGGCTTTGAATTCCGGGATCACGCAGACACCATAGGGCAAGCGCGGCAATTTTCCGAATTCATGCGCGAGCTCGGGATCGATTTTCTTTGTGATGATGCGATAGCCGTTCACCAGGTCATCGGGCTTTTCGTAGAAAAAACGCGGATCGGTGCGCAGGAATTCCGTGAAATCGTGGAAGCCGCCTTTGAAATTGGTGGATGCGACGACTCGATCCATCTCGGCGCGAATGCGCTTCACTTCGGAGAGTCCAATTTCATGAATCTGCTGCGGCGTAAGGGTTGTGGTCGTTTGCCAGCGCACGTGAAAGGCGTACGCGGCCGCGCCGTTCGGGAGGGCCGTTGCCGCGATGGACTCGCGGCAGGCCGGCAAATATGTGGACACCATGTAGTCGTGCAGTTTCTGGAATGCGGGCGCAACAGCACTTGTGTAGATTTTCTTTGCGCGATCGATGAGCCGGCTACGGTCTGCTTCGGAAATGCCAGGAGGGAATTCGGTAAAAGGTTGCAGGAGCGGGCTCGCCAGCGGATCGGCGGGAATGAGACCGGCGATTTGTTGCGGAACATCGCGCAACATCAATTTCGGCGGTGTATAGCCTTTTTTCAAGCCGGCTTGAAGGAGCCCGAGGTTCTGCTCGACAGCTCTGGGAAGCGCTTCGAGCCGCGCGACGATGTCTTCGTAATCCGCTACCGTTTGGTGCGGCATGTCTGCCAGCGTGGACGCGCTGCCTTGCTGGATTCCGTCCATCTGCGTGAACGGCATCCACAAATTGCCGGGCACAACATCACGAAATGGGGCAGGGTCGTCGCCGTACTGCAAGCCCTCGACCGCGGTTTGAAGAAGTTCGCGATAGAGGTCGTAGTTGAGTTGCTCCTCGGCGGGAAGCTCAGCGCGTGAAATGGAATTCAGCTCAGAAAAACTTTCGTGGAGGTGCCGGACCCTTGCTTCGATGCCATCCGGCGAATCATCGCTCCAGCGGCGGTTTTGCCCGGGGAATCCGACAGCCGTTGCGGCTTCAGGATACTGCTCCATCCAGAGCTTCCAATCCCTTTCCAGATACGCGCGAAATTCGCGGGCGGCCTTCGCATGTGGGCTGGTCGCGTTCGATGCGGATTGCGCAATGGACAGCATGGGTATCACAAGTGAGGCGCTCGCAATTCCACTCAGCAGCATTCCCATCCAACGCGTCATCCCACTCTCCCTGCTTTTACCAAATCCTTTTCGCGTTCTTGCGCAAGCATGACGATCAAGCGCGCGGTTTCTTCGATGCCCATGGCGGTATTGTCCACCAGAACGGCATCCGCCGCGCGGACCAGCGGAGATACTTTGCGTTCGCGGTCGCGTTTGTCGCGTTCGATGACTTCGTCAAACACTTCGGCTAGGGTCAAACGATCTCCCTTTTCCTGGTGCTCCTTCCAGCGTCGCTCCGCGCGGGTTTCCGGCGCAGCGTCCAGAAAAATCTTCAGTTCTGCGTTGGGAAAAACAACCGTGCCGATATCGCGCCCTTCCATCACCACGCCGCCTCCAGCTCCCGCGCGCTGTTGCTCCGCGACCAGCACCTTGCGCACTTTGGCGAATGCAGCGACGTGCGACGCCGCCTGAGCCACTTCCGCGGATCGGATCGCGGCTGTCACATCCACGGCATCGAGGAACACGCAATTCTTCGCGCCGGCCGCTTCCTGCTCCGGAGAAGGGACTCGCAGTTCGATGTGCGTATCGCGCGCGAGCGTTTCGAGACGCGTCTCGTCATCGGGGGAAATGCCAGTCCGTATTGCTTTCAGCGCCAGTGCGCGGTACATCGCTCCGCTGTCGAGATACAGATAGCCGAGCATCTGCGCGACGAGCCGCGCGACGCTGCTTTTTCCCGAGCCTGCCGGGCCGTCAATGGCGATGGTAAGTTTCGGCATTTGGTAGCACAGACACAATCCTGTCTGTACGCTTTTCTCTCGACTAACCTAATTGCTACACAGGCAGGAGTGCCCGCGCAACTCAGAAACCCATGATGTTGTAGCCGCAATCGACGAAGATGATCTCGCCGGTGATGCCCGAGCCCGCATCGGAAAGTAGAAACGCGGCGGTCGCGCCAACTTCGGCGGCGTCGATGTTGCGTTTCAAAGGCGCGCGTTCGACTTGCGTCTTAAGCATGTCGCCGAAGTTCGAGATTCCCCGCGCCGCAAGCGTTTTGATGGGGCCTGCGGAAATGGCGTTGACGCGCACGGCCTGCGCGCCAAGATCGAACGCGAGGTAGCGCACGGTGGCTTCGAGCGCCGCTTTGGCCACGCCCATCACGTTGTAGTTCGGAACGACTTTCTCGGAGCCGTAGTAGGTCAGCGTCACGATGCCGCCGCCGGCGGTCATCAACGGCGCGGCGCCGCGCGCCACGGCGATCAACGAGTAGACGCTGATGTCATGCGCGATGCGAAATCCTTCCCGCGAAGTGTTCAGAAAAGGATTTTTCAGCTCCTCCGGGGGAGCAAATCCCACGCTATGCACCAGTCCGTGGAGCACCCCGTACCGTGACTTCAATTCCTCGAACAATCGCGCGATTTCGTCGTCTTTTGTGACGTCACACATGAAGCCCGCGGCTCCCGGCATCTCCGCGATCAAATCCCTGGCTTCGAGCTCGAGCCGTTCGTTTTGATAGGTGATGGCCAGCCGCCAGCCGGCTTCGTGCAGTTTTTTCGCGATGGCCCAGGCGATGCTGCGCTTGTTGGCCAGGCCAAAGATCACCGCGGTTTTTTGCGAGTCGCTCATTCGATGCGTCTCCCGAAGGCCGGGCAGAAGCCCGGCGTCTGCAATAATCAAATTCTGTGAAACGCTTTCTCTATTTCCTTCAGCGAATAACGAAGGACGACCGGTCGCCCGTGCGGACAGCTCATCGGACAATCGGTTTTTGCCAGCGCATCCAGCAACCATTCCATTTTTGATTGTTCGAGTGGCATGTTGATTTTGATCGCCGCGTGGCAGGCCGTCGATGCGGCGATTTTCGCCTGCAAGGTTTCGATGGAAATCGCGGCGTTTTCGCGTTCGAGGCCGTCGAGGATTTCTCGAAGGAGTTTTTCCGCGTCCGGCGCTCCAACGCCCGCCGGCACGGCCTGGATTGCTACGCTTTTCGGGCCCATGGGCTCGACTTCGAATCCGTTGGCGCTTAGCTCTTCGGCGATTTTTTCAAAGGTGACGATCTGGCGCGGCGAGAGTTCAACCACCAGGGGAATCAGCATGCGCTGCGCTTCCACTTTTCCGGCGCGGCGCGCTTCGAGGTGTTGTTCGAAGAGCACGCGCTCGTGGGCCACGTGCTGGTCCACGATCCAGAGTCCCTGGCTGTTCACCGCCACAATGAAGCTCGCGCTGACCTGGCCCAGCGGTTTGAGGTCGGCGATTTGCTCAGGGCGCGGGAGGCTCGCGGGCGCATCCGCGTTGGGAGCGGCGAGATTCGCGGCCCAATTCCCCGCCGAGGATATTGGCGTCGGCGCGAGAGCCGTGCCAAATGAGGTGCCGGAAGTAAAAGGAATGCGCTGCTCGACCGGCTGCATCGGCGCGGAACTTAGATCGAACCCGCCGTCCGAACCGACGCCGGAGCCTAGCCCGATTTCCTCCATCGGCGGAATGATCGCGCGGGGCACGCCGGATTCAACAGGTGCTGGTGTGATTCCGCCGGCAAATGTTCCGTTGCCAGACCCCGTGGAGTGAGGGGCTGCGGCCGCGGCAGCGGCGAAACTCGCGATCGGGCGCGCACCCGTCAGCGCCTGGCGAATCGTATCGCGCGTAAAGTCGTGCACAAAGTTCGAGCGCCGGAAGCGCACTTCGATTTTCGCGGGGTGCACGTTGACGTCCACTTCGTCGTAGGGCATTTCCAGAAACAGCAGTGTCGCGGGAAAAACCGCCGGCGGCAAAATGTTGCGATAGGCTTCGTGAATGGCGTGCAGGATCATCCGGTCGCGCACCAGGCGGCGGTTCACGAAAATGTAGATGCCGTTGCGATTCGTCCGCTGAATGTCGGGACGCGAGGTAAATCCGCTCACCGTCAGCGATGATTTTTCTTCTTCGGGATCGAGTGCCGGCTCGGTGATAGCCGCGCGGAAGGGCGCGGACGCGGCGGGAATCTCCACTAATTCGGCGAGCGCTTGACTGCCAAAAAGCTGGTAGACACGATCGGCCAGCTTTTCAGCGGGCGGACAGTTAATGATCTCTTGCGTCGGGGTAGTAAGAATAAATTGCTTCGCCGGATTCGCCAGCGCGTAGTGCGTGACCAGAGAAGCGATGTGGCCCAGCTCGGTGGTGTCGGATTTCAGAAATTTTCTGCGCGCGGGAACACAGTAAAAAATGTCAGCGACGCTGATGGTTGTTCCCGCTGGTAGCCCCGCCGGCTTTACGTTGATCAACTTGCCGCCCGCGAATTCGATGCGCGTGCCGTCGGCTTCGGCTTCATCGCGTGTTTCGAGCAGCAGGCGCGAGACGGCGGCAATCGTCGGCAGCGCTTCACCGCGAAACCCCAGGCTGGAGATGGACAGCAAATCATCGGCGGAGCGGAGCTTGCTGGTGGCGTGGCGTTCGAACGCCAGCAGCGCGTCGTCGTGCGTCATGCCGTGGCCGTCGTCGATCACGCGGATCATGCGCTTGCCGCCCTGCTCGACTTCGATGCGAATGGTGTTCGCGCCAGCGTCCAGCGCGTTTTCAAGCAGCTCTTTCACCACTGACGCGGGCCGCTCGACAACTTCGCCCGCCGCGATTTTATTCGCCACCGCTTCCGGCAATATGCGTATCCGTGACATCAGCTGCCCCAGCTTCAATACCTTTGGAATACGATTTGCGAACCCTTTTACTGTAAATCAGTTTCTCTACTGCAAATACCCCAGCGGCAAGCATACAAATTAGCCAGCAAAAGGCCAACGACTTGAGGATCCACTCCCAAGGACCAGTCCGACGTGCCACGAATAGAGCTGCTTCCGCAAATAATGTCGCAACTATGACAAACAAAACGGGCCTATTTTTGCGATATTGCCAGCCCATCACAAGAAGAAATGCTGCGAGTGCTGCAAACCCTTTTTGCATGGCGATCTCGCCTTGAGCTCAAACGCGTTCCGAGAGAGATTCGGAGCAACAAGAATATCATTCAGCCGCTTTCTTCTTTTCTTGAATAGCGATCCCCAATTGATCGAGCTGTTCTATGTCCACGTTCGAGGGTGATTCTGCCATCAAATCTTGCGCGGCAGTGGTTTTCGCGAAAGCAATCACTTCGCGAATCGATTTTTCGCCGGCGAGGAGCATGACCACGCGGTCAATACCGAGCGCAATGCCACCATGCGGGGGCGTGCCGTAGGTCAGCGCGTCGAGAAAGAAGCCGAAGCGGCGGCGCAACTGTTCTTCAGTGAGGCCGAGCGCTTTGAACAGGCGCTCCTGAATGTCCTGGCGGTGGATTCGAATGCTGCCGGAGCCGAGCTCGTAGCCGTTGAGGACGAGGTCATAGCCCTTCGAACGCACTTCCCACGGCGCGGATTCCAGTTTTTCCAGGTCTTCATCCACGATGCCGGTGAACGGATGTTGCGCGCTGACCCAGGTTTTGTCCGCTTCGCTCCATTCGAACAGCGGAAAGCCTGTGAGCCACAGGAATTTCCACTGCGATTTGTCAATGACGCCGAGCGCTTCGGCGAGATGCAAACGCAATTGGCCCGCGATCAACGCGGCGGCTTCTGTTCCTTTAATCTGTTCCTTGGCAGAGACGGCGACGACGAGATCGGCGGCCTTTGCGCCGCACGCCTCGGCGAGTTTCTTTACGTTTTCCGGGCCGATCAATTTCTCGACGGTCGAGGTCAGCCCTTCCGGCGTGACTTTCACGAAGTAGGCGCCGCGAGCGTGCAGCGATTTAGCCTTTTCCGTCAATTCGTCAAGTTGCTTGCGCGAATAGCCCGCGGCTCCGGGCGCAGCAAATGCAAAAACATTGCCTTCGATCTGCAGCTTTTGTTTCGCTTCCTCCGGAAAGCAATGCGTTACCTCGTGCAGTTCCATGCCAAAACGCATGTCCGGCTTGTCGCTGCCGTACTTTCGAATGCAATCCTTGTAGAGCAGGTGCGGAAACGGGGCCGAGGCCTTGACACCCGCGACGGCGCAAGCACGCACCATCACCTGCTCGATCACATGAAAAATGTCTTCCTGGCGCGGGAAAGACATCTCCAGGTCGAGCTGCGTGAATTCGAGCTGGCGGTCGGCGCGCTGGTCTTCGTCGCGAAAACATTTCACGATCTGAAAGTATTTGTCCAGCCCGGCGATCATCAAAATCTGCTTGAAAATCTGCGGCGATTGCGGCAGCGCGTAGAACTGCCCGTGATGAACGCGGCTGGGCACAAGAAAATCGCGCGCGCCCTCCGGCGTCGAGCGCGTAAGCATAGGCGTCTCCACTTCAATAAAGCCCAGTTCGTCCATCACTTTGCGAATTTCAAGAATGATGCGATGGCGCAGCGCCAGATTGCGATGCGGCTTCGGGCGACGCAGATCGAGATAGCGAAAGCGCAGGCGCGTTTCTTCCGCGGCGTTGATTTCGTCTTCGATGGGGAACGGCGGCGTCTTGGCGTTGTTGAGAATGTGCAACTTGGACGCGACCAGTTCGACTTCGCCGCTGGCCAATTCCGGATTGGCCTTCTGCCGCTTGATGACCTTGCCTTCGACGGCGACTACGAATTCGCTGCGGGCCTGCTCGGCTTTGGCGTGCGCCTCGGGCTGCGTCTCTTTGTTGAAAACCACCTGAACGATGCCAGTGCGGTCGCGGATGTCGAGGAAAAGCAGATTGCCCAGGTCGCGCCGCTTCGCCACCCAGCCCATCACCAGTGCGTCGCGGCCGTCGTCCGTGGCGCGCAATTCGCCGCAGTAGTGCGTGCGCTTCAAGTTTCCCAGAAAGTCCAGCAAGTCTTCGTCTCCTCACACAGGCCAAATTCTATTCGCGCTTCAGTAGGACAGGCATTCTTGCCTGTCCTCTGCCGATCCAACCTGACATGTCGAGGACAGACAGGAATGTCTGTCCTACTCTTTCTTTCGCAAATGCTCGAGCAAATCGGCCTCGGTGAACTTTGCCTGCGATCCGTCGGCAAGTGTTTTCAGCGTCCACAAGCCTTCGGCAACTTCATTATCGCCGAGAATGAGCGCATATTTCGCGCCGAGTTTGTCGGCGTGGCCGAGGGCTTTGCCGAATTTTTGCTCCACGGGCGGCAGTTCGACGCTGAACCCCGCTCTACGCAAGCCTTTTGCCGCGCGAACAGCGGTGGCCTGCGCTTTCTCGCCCATCCAGGCGATGTAAATGTCGCGGCCTTGCTGCGCGGGCATTTTCCCGCTCTCTTGCAGCGATAAGATCAAACGATCTTCGCCGATGGCGAAGCCGATGCCTTTGGTCGGCGGCCCGCCGAGCAATTCTACCAGCCCGTCATAGCGTCCCCCGCCGCAAACGGCGTTCTGCGAACCCAGGCCCTGCGCCGTAATTTCAAACGTGGTACGCATGTAATAGTCGAGCCCGCGGACGAGCCTCCAATTCTCGCGGTACATGACGCCGCGAAGTTGAAGCTGATGTTTCACCTCCGCGTAGTGCTTGGCGCATGCTTCGCAGAGGTGGTCCGCGATGCGCGGTAGTGTGGCGATGATGCCCTGCTCGCTCTCCAGCTTCGAATCCAGCACGCGCAGGGGATTCGTCTCGATGCGCCGCTGGCTGTCTGGCCCGAGCTTGTCCTTCACTTTTAAAAGCTCCGCGCGAAGAAGCTCGACGTATTTCGGGCGGCATTCGCGGCAGCCGATCGAATTAAGATCCAGCCGCGCGCCCTGCAATTCGAGCCGGTCGAAAAATGTCATGACCATTTCGATCACTTCGGCGTCAATCGCCGGCGCATCGCTCCCGCCCAGCACTTCCGCGCCAATCTGGTAGAACTGGCGGTAACGTCCCTTCTGCGGCCGCTCGCGCCGGAACATCGGCCCCATGTAGTACAGCTTTACAGGCTGCGGCAATTGCTGCATGCCGTGCTCGATATAGGCCCGGCACACACTGGCCGTGGCTTCGGGGCGCAAAGTGATGTCGTCACCCAGATAAGCTTGAATAGCCTGCGCTTGCACAGCGTTCAGACGGTCCTTAATGTGTTTCGCATATAACTCGAAACGGGCAACATGTGTCTGGTCACTTCCCTTGTCATACTCCTGTCTGGCAAAGGCCATCGCGTTTAGGAGGGGGCCCAAGTCCTTAACGACGCGCTCATTCTCTGGCGTTTTAGGGACCTCTCCTCGGTTCATGGCGTCTTGAAGTCTCACCACGAACTCCTCGACCTTGAGCTCGTAGGACCAGAAGAATTTTGGGTCGTCGATTATTGGCTTCTTTTCGAGAAGCAGTGTTCTGAGGGCTGCCAATTCCTTGGACGGGTGATCTTCAAATTCGTACATCTCTTTCGAGACGACATCTGTGTCAATGCCGATGGATCGCGCGAAAAGCTCGGTGGGCTCAAAAATGGGGAGTCGGATTTCGCCGAAGCCGAACGTAGCGAATACTTCGTGCGCGGTTTGCTCGACACGGTTCCATAGCGACGTCTCGGGTGGCAAAAGGTCACGCGTGCCGCGGATGGCTTGGAACTTGCGCGGCTTCTCTTCTTTTTTTGCTGCGCCTTCGCTCACTCGGCTGGCTCCTCGCGATAAATGTTCTTGTACTCAACGTAGCGCTGCGCGTACGCGTCAATCGATGCCTGATCGATCCCCGTGAGCAGGCGCTTCACTTTCCCCGGCGAGCCCATCACCAGGCTGCCCGCGGGAATCACGGTGCGCTCGGTGATGAGCGTGCCCGCGGCAACGATGCTGCCGGTACCGATCGTCGCGCCGTTCAGGATGATCGCGCCCATGCCGATGAGGCAACGCGACTCGATGGTGCAGCCATGCAGCGTCACGGAATGGCCGACGGTCACGTTGTCGCCGAGGACCAGCGGACACTCGTCGCGCATGACGTGGCAGATCGAGCCGTCCTGAATATTGGTGCGCGCGCCGATGCGAATGTAGTGCACGTCGCCGCGAATCACCGTGCACGGCCAAACGCTCGAATCCTCGCCGATGACTACGTCGCCGATGATGACCGCGGCGGCGTCAATATAAGCCGAAGCCGCGATCTGCGGGCGCTTGCCTTTGTAAGGTCGAATGTCCGGCTGTCGAGCCAATGGAGTCCTTTTTCTTTGATCCGCTTGAGCGCGTTTAGGGCACTGGCGCCGCTATCTCATTGTAGGGGTGCAATATATTGCGCCCCATTCAAGCACCCAAGTATGCCGAGTCACGTCAACATATCATCCGTGTCGCCCGACTGACAAGGAAGCGCGGCTGCCGTTTCTTATTTGGGAGTGCGGCAGCTTGCTGCCGCTTTTCCGTCTGCCACCCCTAAAACCAGCAGCGCTGGACGCCGCACTGCATCTGCGCCATCATCACTCCGTGGAAACCAAGTGCGCACAATGCGGAGCCGCGATGACTTGCCAGCCGGAAAGCGGTTGCTGGTGCGCGGACCTGCCGCGCGTCCCGATACCGGCCGATGCAACGGCATGCCTTTGCCGGAATTGTCTTCTTGCAAAGATCGCGGCGATACAGAAGCTCCGCGAAACAAAAGAAGCGTAAGGTTTCAGTCGATTTGGATTGAAGGGCCGGCGGCGGTGCCGGCAACTTCGGCGAGGCGCGCAGTAACAGCGCGCGCGACGGCGTAGAGACTTTTGGCTCCCGCGCCTGCTTCACCGAGCGCGGCGACGGGCTTGCCGGTATCGCCGCCGATTCGAATGCGCGGATCGATTTCGATCTCGCCGAGCACGGGCACGCCATACGCCAGTGCGGTCTTCGCGCCTTCGCCGTGGCCAAAAATATCAATCGGCTGGTTGCAATGTGGGCAGACGAACGAGCTCATGTTTTCGACCACGCCGAGCACTTCGACATTCACCTGGCGGAACATTTCGATGGCTTTGCGAACGTCGGCAAGCGCGACGGTCGATGGCGTGGTGACCACGACGGCGCCGGTGACAGCGACGGTTTGAATGAGCGTCAACTGCACATCGCCGGTGCCCGGCGGCAGATCGATGATCAAATAATCCAGCTCACCCCACTCCACGCTGCGCAGAAACTGCGTGATCACGCTGTGCAGCATCGGCCCGCGCCAGATCATGGGTTTGTCGCCGGGATTCAGCAGGCCCATGGAAATCATTTTCACGCCCTGCGATTGCACGGGGATGATGTGCTTGTCCTGCGTGGCTTCCGGCTGCTGCGTGGTGCCGAGCATGATGGGAACGTTGGGCCCGTAAACGTCGGCGTCGAGCAAGCCGACTTTGTGGCCGAGCTTTGCAAGCGCCAACGCAAGGTTCACGGCGACGGTGGTTTTGCCCACGCCACCTTTGCCGCTGGCCACCGCGACGAGATTTTTTACGCCCGGAATCGGGTGGCGTTCGGGCTGCTGTTGAGGTGCTGGAGGCATTCGTTTCCTTTTCTTAGATCAAACGGAATCAATTAAGCGTTAGCGCCGTGGCATTTCTTATATTTTTTCCCGGAACCGCAAGGGCAAGGATCGTTGCGGCCCACTTTTGCGCCCGCGCGCACGGGCTTGGGCGCTTCGGCCTGCGCCGGACCAGTCTGATACTGCAAATCTTTTTGCTGGCGCTGCTGGCGGCGTTCGATTTCACGCGCCACCGCGGGTAAATGCTCTGGTTCGCCGGCGCGCGCAGCGGCGCTGGCCGCGGCGGCGCGCGGGCGAGGCTGCTGTTGCGGAGATGGAGCTTGGGACGCGCCTCCCGGGCCCGGCTGCTCGCCCTGCTGCACTTGAATATGGAAGAGGTAGCGCACCGTCTCGTTGTCGATGCGCGTCATCATGTCTTCAAAAAGAATGAACGCTTCCTTTTTGAATTCGACGAGCGGATCTTTCTGCCCGTAGCCGCGCAGGCCAATGCCCTCTTTCAGGTGGTCGAGCGAGAGCAGGTGGTCTTTCCACTGCGAATCGACCACGTCGAGAATGATGCGGCGCTCGAGCCAGCGCATGAGGTCCGCGCCAAACTGCGTTTCTTTTTCTTCGTAGCGCTTTCGAACGATTTCGGCGGCAGCATCGGCAAGCTGTTCGTGGCTCAGCGTAGCGGGATCGGCGCCCGCGGCCTTCATGTCCACGCCAAACTGCGCATTGGCCTCCGCGAGAAACTGCGTGGTGTTCCACTGGTCGGGATGCTGCTCGCGCGGGCAAAATGTGTCCACAAGTTCGCGCACAACATCTTCGGCGATTCCCAGCACGTAATCGCGCTGATCTTTTCCTTCCAGCGCGGAACGGCGAATGGAATAAATCGTTTCGCGCTGTTTATTCATCACGTCGTCGTACTCGAGCAAATGTTTGCGGGCGTCAAAATTCTGTGCTTCTACGGACTTTTGGGCGTTTTCAATGCGATTCGAAATCATTTTCGATTCGATAGGAACGCCTTCGGTCATCCCGAAGCGGAACATGAGCGCTTTGATGCGCTCTCCACCGAAGATGCGCATCAGATCGTCTTCGAGTGAAAGAAAAAATCGTGACGAGCCGGGATCGCCCTGGCGTCCCGCGCGTCCACGCAACTGATTGTCGATGCGCCGCGCTTCGTGGCGTTCGGTTCCGAGAATATGCAAACCGCCGAGCGCGACGACTTCGTCGTGTTCGGATTTGCATTGCTCGGCGAAACTTTCGAACACCGGCTTCCACTGATCCACGGGAACTTGAAAAATTTTGCCTTCGTTTTGGAAGAGCACCATCTGCGCCATCGGCTGCGCCGCTTCTCCGGGAGCGGGCTCCGCGGGAATGACCGCAGGCGCGGCGGCGTACGGCATGGCCAATTTGTTTTTCAGAAAATGGTCGCGAGTCATTTGCTCGGGATTGCCACCCAGCAAAATGTCCGTGCCGCGGCCGGCCATGTTGGTGGCGACGGTGACCGCGCCTTTTCGCCCGGCCTGCGCGACGATGCGCGATTCGCGTTCGTGCTGTTTGGCATTCAGAACTTCGTGAGGGATGCGATTTTTTTTCAGCAATTCCGCGATGGCTTCGGACTTCTCGATGGAAATCGTGCCGACGAGCACGGGTTGTCCGCGCTCGTTCAACTGGCGGATGCCGTTGGCCAGCGAATTGTCTTCCTGCAGGATGCCGTTGACGACTGCCTCAAACTTTTCTCTTTCCGTGCGGTAAACAACGTCGGGGTACTCTTTGCGAATCAGCTCGCGATTCGTCGGAATGATCGTGACTTCCAGATTGTAAATCTTGCTGAACTCCCCCGCTTCCGTCGAAGCCGTACCGGTCATGCCGGAAAGTTTTTTGTACATGCGGAAATAATTCTGGAAAGTAATGGTGGCGAGCGTCTGAGTTTCGCGCTCGATCTTCACGCCCTCCTTGGCTTCCACGGCCTGGTGCAAGCCGTCCGACCAGCGGCGGCCGGGCATCTGGCGCCCGGTGAATTCATCCACGATGATGATTTCGCCGTCTTTGTTGACGTAGTCGACGTCGATTTTGTAGAGCGCATGCGCACGCAGCGCCTGACTCACGTGATGCAGGTAAGCGATGTTGCCGGGATCGGAAAGATTGGCGAGTCCCAGCAGGCGCTCGCACTTGCTGAAGCCCTCTTCCGTCAGCGTGGCGGTACGATGCTTTTCGTCAACGGTGTAATCGATGTCCTGGATCAGCTTGGGGATAATCTTGTCGATGCGGAAATATTTGTCGGTGGATTCTTCCGACGGGCCGGAAATAATAAGCGGCGTGCGCGCTTCGTCGATGAGGATGGAGTCGACTTCATCGACGATGGCGAAATGATGGCCGCGCTGGACGCAATGCGCCAGGTCGTACTTCATATTGTCGCGGAGATAGTCGAAACCGAACTCGTTGTTGGTGCCGTAGGTGATGTCCGCGCCGTAAGCCGCGCGGCGCTGTTCGTCATCGAGATCGTGGACGATCACGCCAACGCTCAATCCCAGCGCGCGATAGAGCGGGCTCATCCACTCCGCGTCGCGGCGGGCCAGGTAGTCGTTTACGGTAACGATGTGCACGCCGCGCCCGGCAAGCGCATTGAGCACGGCGGGGAGAGTGGCCACGAGCGTTTTGCCTTCGCCCGTTTTCATTTCCGCGATTTTGCCTTCGTGCAGGACCATGCCGCCGATGAGCTGTACGTCGAAGTGCCGCATGTTCAGGAAGCGACGCCCGGCTTCGCGCACCAGCGCAAACGCCGGGACGATCGCCGGCTCCAGGGCTTGTTGCATCAGTTCGCGAAAGGTAGGTTCAGCTGGGTCGGCGTCTTTGAGCTGCTCCTGAACCTGGGCGCGCAGCTCCATAAAGCGTGACTTCAGTTCTTCGTCGGGGAGCGTGCGTACTTCCGCTTCGCGCGCATTGATGGCCGCGATAGTGGGCTGCAATTTCTTGACGTCGCGCTCGTGCTTGGTGCCGATAAATCGAGCGACGACGCGGTCAAGTATCTGTGCTGCTTCCATGGATGGTTTCGCCGTCTCCGAAAAAAGTCGACAGTCAACAGTTGACAGTTAACAGTCGAAAGACAAGGAACTAAGCGCCCCCACATGAAGACTACGTCCGCGAGGGCCGCTATCTTACCTCGATTGCAAACAATCTATTGTAACTGGTGGGGTGCGGAAGAGCCAAGAAACAGCCGCGAGGGATCCACAAATAGCCTGTCCCAGGGACACTGAGTGTCGTAGCGCAGTTAACTTTGCTTAGTTCCAGTGGTGGGAGTGCCACCAGATTTTCTGGATGTCGAATTTGACATCGCGGCAGAGGTATATCGGTGTGTTTTCGTCTCCCATGCCGAAACGCTGGTAGTGCTCGAAGGCCTGAAAGGAAGTGCAGTTCTCCTGCACATCTTCGAGGCGCCACTGAATCACGATGAGGTTCTTGTAGACCTGCGGGGGCGGACCCCAATACCAATGATTCTGATGGCGAGACCAAGCGCGCGGCAGCCCGTAGCGTGGGCCGAACTCGTTGATCGCGCCGGCTTCACCGTAGTTGCTTGCCCAGATGCCTGTTTTGGCTCGCTCCCCGAGCGGCAACGAATTGTAGATGGTAGCGACCTCACTCACCATCTCGGGCCATCCGAACTGGTCGGCAATCGGCTGAGGCAAAAGCGACTCTTGGCGCACCTCGGCCTTGGAGGGTTTGAAGCCGATAGCGTTTTGATAAGCGAGGAGTGTCTCCGGCGGCAGCATCCACGTCACCAGTGGGATCGCGGGGAGCGCGGCGAGCACGATGACGGCGATGACAGCCACACGTGTCCAGACTGCGCGGGTTGCCAGCCATCGCTCTATCGCCACAGCGCCACCCGCGAAGACCATCGGATAAATCGGGAACACATAATAGTTCTTGGCGTGAGCTACTACCATCGTGACAAAGAAAACTGCAAAGATCACACCGAGCAGGCGCCAGCGGAGGTCGCGGAGAAACCACATTAGGCCCGCCAGCCACATCGGCAGGAGGATCGGGTGCATGTCCATAATCTGCTCCTTGACGAATGCCAACGGGCCGAGCACGACGTTCTTGCCCTCGCGACGGACGTTGGCGAGGTCTTCGATGGTCGGGAAGTGATGGCGGATTTGCCAGATGATGTTGGGCAGAAAAAGCGCGAGAGCAATGGCCCCGGCGATCCAGATCCACTGTCGTGCGAACTCGCGCCGGTGATGGGTCAGAAGGAGGGCCAGGACGACCGCGAATCCAAACGACAGCGTGGAGTGTTTGTTCTCAAGGCCTAGACCGGCAAGGACGCCAAACCACAGCCAGAGCCTCGAATCTCCGGTACGCAAGATACGCGCGATGACCCAGATACAACCCATCCAGAAGAGAGGCTCGAAGGCATTCATGGTGAGGAGGCTGTCCATTGCGAGGGAAGCGGGGCAGAGCAGAATGGCGATGCCGGCGAGAAGCTGGGCATACCGGCCACCACCGAGTTCACGTGTGATCAGGAGGGTGAGCGCGACGAGGGCTGTGCCGGCCAGCGCGGGAAGGATCCGCAGGGCAGCAAGCGAACCGCCCATCAGCATCGCGACTTTCGTGTACGCGGCGATCAGCGGTGCGGCATCGACGTAGCCCCAATCCAGGTGCCGCGCCATGTCGAGGTAATAAAGCTCATCGCGAAAATAGCCGTAATGGCGGACGCTAGTGAAGAGGTGCAGCAGTAGTTTGGCTGCGCAGAGTGCGACTAGCACGGGGACGGCGAACGGGGGCAGAGACTCTACGTGGTGTGCTTCGCCTTGAGCCGAATGACTATCAGGTGCGGACGTACCGGTTTTCACTGTATCCAAGGTTGCGCTCCCGTTTATCCGGTGAGGCCAGTAAGGCGTGGCCTATGACGCTTCCGCAATTTTGGACGAGGATTTCCGGAAAGCAAATTGTTTGGGATGTGCGGGCCCGGGGGAGGGACAAACTGGCACAGAAGTGGGGCCAGCGACTCAGGTTTTCAGACACTCACCTTGGATATCGATCGTTTGGTTCGTGATGATTGGAGACTTTCAGAGCAGGGGAAACTTTTCGTCCGCCCCCCGGTTCGAGGAAAAGTCAAAATCCCCACGTATGAAAGCGATACGCGGGGCACCCGGTGGGTTCCGTGCAGATGCGACAATCTGGATTGCGCATAACCACAATCGTGATAGTGCGTCCCGCATCCCACTTGTCCATGTCTTGCGAGAAAAACGCCGACAGAACCGCACTCATTTCCGCTTGTGTTCGCCTCTGCTCGACAACAAAAAGCAGTCCAGAGAGCGCAATCAGGAGAGCAATTCCGGCAGTCGCGCAAAGGGCAGTCTTCTTGAAGCGATTTTGGCTCATGCTCGACCAGAGACCAGCTTGGAGAGCCATTTTACCGCCTCGATTGCAGGATTGGCGAAGAATCGCCATTACACTCTCGAGCAAGGCTTGCCGCCGTTCGTTCGCCCGCAACTCGAGAGAAATCACGTGTTTTCGGCGCCTTACGCTACGTCAAAGTTTTTCAAAAAAAAGTGTCGATTGGCGCCCCACCCGTTCGACGCGTAAGTGGAGCCGCACCGCGCACCCGGCCACTCGCAACATTTCGGGTCCGGCGCAGCCCAAGTTCCTATATAAAAGTAGCGGCGCTGATACGGCGTCCGCTCAACGCTCAAGGAGAAGAAAATGCGCTTCATGATGATCATGTTTCCGAAAGACTACGAAAACGCAAAACCCGGCTGGGCACCCGATCTCAAAAGCATGGAGGCAATGGGCAAGTACAACGAGGAACTAGGGAAAGCCGGCGTGCTGCTCGCGCTCGACGGCCTAACCCCGCCCGCGACGATGAGCGCGCGCGTTACCTTCAGACGCGGAAAATCGAAAGTTACCGACGGCCCGTTTACCGAAGCGAAGGAAGTGGTCGGCGGCTACTGGATCATCCAGGTGAAGTCGCGCGAAGAGGCGCTCGAATGGGCCTCGCGCATCCCCGGAAAGGATAACGAAATGGTTGAAGTCCGCCGGATGTTTGATCTAACCGACTTCGATCCCGAGACCCAAAAGGAGATCCAAAAGAAGTTCGGCGACGCCGCCGCTGAGATGAGCCAGTAATAGCTTTGGTACTAGCTGAGACTCACCTGCGAATACTTGGCGATGTGTGTCGATTTCAACGCGCGTCATTCGACGTACATGTAGAGAGGGCTTCCGGACATTTAGGGGCGACCGAAGCTCTCTCACTATTCGCAGCAAATAGGAGAACCCCTGGCGGTAAAGGGCCTGCCACCCGCCCATCCAAATTCAAGACGCCCCACTCTTTTGTTTCTTATACAAGTTTCTTATAACTGACAGGAATGCTGCCAGCATTAAGCCACACCAAAGCTCGGCCAGTATAAAAAGCAGGCGAGGCTCTCTGCCCGAATACGCTATGCGAAACGCAAGCCTGACAAGTGTGATGGAGCATAATCCGGCACCAATCCAAAGGACTATCAACTTTGCCGGTCGGCCTTAGCTGTGGATTTGGACATGAGTGGATTCTATACTGGCATGCGTCAATGGGAAGAAGCTAAGGGATTGCGGAGACTGGACATGAAAACGGCGGTGATTAACGCATTTCTTGGCCTGGCGGCTCTGATGCTCGCGGCATGCGGAACCCCAGAAAAGGCCACAGACCGTAGCACGAGCGCTGGCGTTACCAAGCCAGCCGCAGCGGCCGAGACCGCTGATGCCCTGCTCGCACTCGATAATCAGGCCAATGCAGCCTATCTCAGGAGTGATTCGAAGTTTTTCGAGGGAATGTTAAGCGACAAATTCGTGATGCGCGAAGGCGGCCGGCAGATGGACAAAGCCGCGGTGGTGAAATTGATTGCCAGTAACAAGTGCAACGTCAAAGGCTGGAGGCTGGAGGCTCGAAGACCCGCAGATGGCCAGGATAGATGCGGACATCTACGTGCTTAGTTACCGGGGAACATTTGACGGAAGCTGCACCGGTCCGGACGGTAAGTTGAAGATCCCAAGCCCGATTCGCGCTGCGACTGTTTGGATTCGAGCCGGTGGCACGTGGCGAGCCGCGTTCCACGGTCAAGATCCTATTTTCGACGCCAAGAATCCGCCTCTTCCCGCAACGGCCGAGAGCAAGAAAGAAACGAAGAAGGACGACAAGGCTGTGCCAAGCGCGAATATCGCCGCCGATCCGAGTACCAGCAGCCATGATGGCGGTCGAAAAGAACGTCTGGGAAGCCTGGAAAGCAAAGGATGCCAAGAAGCTCGAAGAACTGACGACAGCAGACCTTTCGTTCCAAAACATATAGGGCGCTTATTTTGCTAACACGGCGGACACCCTGAAAAATTGGACATCGGCATATTGCGACATCAAGGGCGTCAGCGTAGCCGACGGCGCAGGCACATTGCTGTCGCCGAAAGTTGGCATACTCAGCCGTACGGGAACCGCCGAGGGAACATGCAACGGTCAGAACCTCCCGCTGGTGCCGATCTACGGCACGTCCGTGTATGTAAAAGATGGCGACTCGTGGAGACTGGCCTTCAGCTTGAATCGCCTTGATTAGATAGCACGGCCCCGGCCTCCCAATTTGGGTAAATTAGCTTTCGTTTTGCACCGGCCCGCGCTCCAACAGGCCCAGCGGTGCGCGTACGATTTCTACGACGGAGCAGACGGCGAGTAATAAACGCTTCTGGTCTGTCCGCCGGCACTCGACACCTCAGAACAGCCTGTACTGCCATAACGAGGTCAGCACTGGCTCTCGACCTGGTCAGAAAACCTTTACACTTCGGCGTACAGTATTCAAAAGTGCGGGATAATCCCCTTCTAGGGCGTCTGACTGACGCAGAACGGTCTTGTCTGCGAGACAAGTAAGGTGGCAGATGATGGGGCGCATGCCGAGCACAATCGCTCTCCTGGCGTTAGGCTTTCTTACTCTTTTTGCAGCTTGGCGGGGCCATATCTCTGGCGAACTCGTTGCGGGAGGATTTCGGGGGTACCGGCCTAACCGACAAGACAATCCTCGCGGATTCTACTTCTATCTCGGCATTTACATCGTGGCGGGCACGGCTTGGACCGTCTGGGGAGTGTTGATATTCCTGGGTCTGCTACGACCGCTTCCATGGCGCTAAGACTATGCAACTTAGATCGAATGTCTTTCCATCGGTTGGTGAGGGAAGATTTCTGATGTTCCTGTGATATCGATCGTTTGGGTCGTAATGATTGGAGACTTTCAGAGTAGGGGAAACTTCCCGTCTGTCCCCCGGCACCCTTACCGGATCGAAATTAACAGGCCGCCGCTGACTCCAAGCGATTGTTCATGTCCACGGCCAAAATTACGCTCGTAGCCCGGTTCCACATACCAACCGAATCTGTGTTTTTTGAAGGCCAAAACATAACGTCGACGACGGCTTCCGCGCTCACTGAGTTCGGTGATTTGCCTGTTTCGTTGGTGTGAATCCACTCCGGGCCTATCCCAACCATTAATTCCACTTTCCTAGACAGTGTCCAAGGTTTCTTGAAAAGAAGATCGGTGCCCCACTCCGTAGAATGCCGACTGATCAGTGGCGTCACACCAGCTTCCAGTTCGAGCCACTTCTCGATGGGGTGACTTCGGCGGCGACAGTGGGTCCGAAAGACGACCCGCCGCCTTTGAAATTCCAGTTAGTTGCTGCTCCAAGTTCGATGACCGCAACTTCTTTCTCTTCTTTGTCGGTCTGCGCAAATGCGCTTCTGGAGCAGAAAAACAAAACAGCTATCATTATGAATTTTGTTGCGTGCGCCATACCTGTCAACCCACTTTTTGTGAACGTCATCGAAATAGGTGTACGCTGTGCTGAGTATCGGACCGGGATTTTAGCACAGGGCAACTTCGCGTTCCGCGACCTTGCAGCTGCTTCATTGGATACTTCCCGTCAGCGCCGTATCTTCTTCCTGTAATACCGCTTGACAGCAACGCCGGGTGAGCCTATCTTCCCGCGCATCGTCTCTCATTTGACGGGGAGACATCGTGATCCAATACCGCTTCAGGTTCACAACGGTCTATCGCGAGTGGTCCGTGGACTCGGCGCCATTACAGAGGATTTGTGCGATTGACCACTCGCTTGTTTCTGGCTTTTCTTCTTCTCATTCCCGGCGTACTCCCCGCGGCAGGGCAAAGGTCTCAATTCTCGCCCTCGCCGCACGCAACCGACCCCGAAGCCGCGCCTGTGCTCGCTGGTCCCGCCGCGGCTCTCCCTGCGCAGGAAAAGCCCGCGCTCTCGCCGGTCACAAGATCTTTCGTCGCTATCGATGCGCCGGTAATCGCTCTCCAGCACGTCCGAGTCATTGACGGTACTGGAGCGCCTGCCACCGAAAACCAAACTGTGCTCATCGACCAGGGCAACATCCGCGAACTCGGCCCGGATGCGTCGATCAAGATCCCCGAAGGCGCAAAAATTGTCGACCTCTCCGGCCGCTCCGTTATCCCGGGCCTCGTCGGCATGCATGACCACATGTTTTATCCCGCAGCCTCGGGCATGGGACCGGTTCCCGGCGCTCCCGCACTCCTCGACGAAATGGGTTTCAGTTTTCCGCGCCTGTATCTTGCCGGTGGCGTGACCACTATTCGCACGGCAGGCAGTCTCGAGCCGTACACCGATCTCGCCCTAAAGAAATTAATCGACTCGGGTCAGCAACCCGGCCCCAAGATGCACATCACCGGCCCGTACCTTGAAGGCGTGGGATCTTTCGTTCCGCAGTTTCACGAACTCTCCGGCCCCGAAGAAGCCACTCGCATGGTCAATTATTGGATCGACACCGGCGCCACTTCGTTCAAAGCCTTCATGCACATCACGCGGGCCGAACTCGCCGCCGCCATCAAAGCGGCTCACGCGCGTGGCATCAAAGTAACCGGTCATCTCTGCTCCGTAGGCTTTACCGAAGCTGCCGACCTCGGCATCGACAATCTTGAGCACGGAATCATCGTCGACGAGGAGTTCAATCCGCACAAGCAACTCGATCAGTGCCCGCCAGACGCCGGCACGGCGATAGAAAACGTCGATATCGAGAGTGCGCCAGTCCAAGCCATGATCCGCAAACTAGTCGAGCGCCACGTAGCCATCACTTCGACGCTGGTCATCTTCGAAACCTTCCAGCCAAATCGCCCGCCGCTGCAGCAGCGCGTCCTGAAAGCCCTCTCGCAGCCCTCGCGCGTGGACTATCTCGCCGTCCGCGCTCAAATCGCTGAAGGCCCACCGCCCACCGTTAATCAGCTCAAAAAAGAAATGCAGTTCGAGTACGCTTTCGTCAAAGCGGGTGGAGTGCTCCTCTCAGGAGAAGACCCCAGCGGTTACGGCGGCGTTCTGGCCGGGTACGGTGACCAGCGCCAGGTCGAACTCCTCGTCGAAGCGGGCTTCACTCCGCTAGAAGCCATTCACATCGCCACGCAAAACGGTGCTGACTTCCTCGGCGAATCCGATCGCATCGGCACCCTGAAACCTGGCCGCCGCGCCGACATAGTCGTACTCAAAGGCGATCCCAGCCGCAAAATCGAAGACATAGAAAATGTTGAACTAGTCTTCAAAGACGGCATAGCCTACGACCCCAAAAAGCTAGCCGACTCCATCGCGGGAGCCGTAGGCTTCCACTAGCTGTTTTTTCTCGGCGGCGGGTGAGCTCGATTCTCTGCTTAAACGTCCTTCGTAGCGCCAGAGGAAACAATAGAGCACCCGGACCAGTCCATGAGGCAGAGGCGAGTTTGTTGCCTGCTAGGTCCTGATAAACGCGCTCACCGAACAAGTGGAGTCCTAGGGAAATCGGGGACAGACGGGACTATTTCTGATGTTGATGTGATGTCGATCGTTTGGGTCGTAATGATTGGAGAGTTTTCAGAGCGGGGGAAACTTCGCGTTCGTCCGCCGGAAACTGTACCACTACCGAAAGTTAAGAGTGGAAGACAATGGACGGCAGAGGGGATTAGAATGGTGGGAAAAGAGTTTGCGCGATCCTGGCAGCCTGAGTTGGATGCTGCAAGGAGGGTAGCCTCATGGCCAAGTTTGTCGTTCGCGGATCGATTCCCAAAAAGCTCATAATTGCTACGCTCTGTGCGTTGGCGTACGCGTGCGTTCTGACACCGCAGGCATTCGCGCAGCATGGCGGTCATGCGGGAGGAGGCCACGTCGGGGGAGGCGGTCACTTTGGCGGCGGAGCGCGCGCAAGTGTGCCACATGCATCTGCTCCGCGGGCTTCGCACGGAACCACGGTGCCTCCTCAAGTGATCATCCGGCAGAGGCCCATTTTCATTCATCGCCGTGTCTTCGTTCATGCGCCCATCTTCGGGTTTCGCGGGGGCTTCTTTAACTCGTGGTGGGTGAACTGCGGTCCGCTTTGGAGATGGGACTACGGCTACGGCTGCGACAATTTCCTTCCGCACGGGGCGGGTTTTGAGAATTACGTGACCATACCCGTGTACGAAACCGCTCCGTACCTGTACGGTGGAGGAGAGCGCGAGCTGGTGCAACTCTTTCTGAAACAAGGCACGGCGTGGAACGTGACCGACTACTGGTTCGTGGGCGATCAAGTCCATTTCATCACTTTGGAGGAAGGTGGCACGAAGTCGGTCGAACGGACGATGGCCCTCAGCGAATTGGATTTGCAGAAGAGCATCGACGCGAATACGCGGCGAGGATTCCGCTTCGTGAAGCGCGACGCGCCTGTGGAACAGTATTTGCGGGAACACCCAGAGGCCAACCCGCCGCTGGTTGAGCCACAAGAAAAGAACTAACGAGTAAGGCATCTGAATGTTGGCGGGCAGCCCCCGATCCCAGGAGATTTCTTGGGTGGAGTCGGGACAGAACGGGACGATTTCTGATGTTCCTGTGATATCGATGGTTTGGCTCGTAATGATTTGGGTGACGAGTGGCGAGTGACGAGACAAGGAGTCGGGCTGAAGCCCGGCCTCTACAGAGCGCGAATGCCGTTGGCCGTGATGATTGGAGACTTTCAGAGTAGGGGAACTTCCCTTCTGTCCCCCGGCGCCCCGACACCTAACAAGCTCAATGGCTACCTTCTCGGCTCATACCGCATGGCCACCGCTCCCGAGCCGAACTCCAGCCGGCTTATGAGCCTCAAGTCGACATGCTTCGATAGCCCCGCGAACAACGTCGGCCCGTGGCCCGCTAGCCTGGGGTGCACCACGAACTCATACTCATCGATCAATCCCAGCTCCACCAACGCCATCGGGAGCTTCACGCCTCCCGTGAATAGTCCCTTACCCGACTCCCGCTTGAGCTGCTGAACGGCCTTCGCTAGATCCCCGCGCACGAGCTCGGCGTTCCAATCGACCCGGTCCAGGGTGCTCGACACGACGTACTTTTTTGCCGCGTCGATCGACCGGGCGAAGGGTTCCATCCAATCCGGCCTCGCTCCCGCCCCCGCCGGCGGCCGCCACGCTGCCTCCATCATTTCGTAAGTCACCCGGCCTAAGAGGAGGGCATCGGCCTGGTTGAGGTTCTCGATCCCATGACGATGCAAGTCTTCGTCCGGGATGATTGCTCGATGATCGCAGCATCCGTCCAATGTGACGTTGATGGAATACCGAAGGGGTCGCATTCCGGAACAGTACCGCCGATGGGGTAGCCTGGCAAGGTTAGCCCGCTTCAGGGAAATCGGAGGCAGACGGGACGGTTTCGGAAGTTCCTGTGATATCGAGCGTTTGGTTCGTGATGATTGGAGACTGTCCCCGGCACCCGTCCCCCGGCAACTCGTCGGCAATTCTCTTCTGTCTCGTCGCTACTTGCGTTTTGCGCTATGCTTTCGCCCAGTCCTTTCGTCCGCTTTCTTGGTCTCCCGATTTGCTCGCCGTTGGAGGTCCAATGCATCGCTTCGCCACCTTCTTCTTACTTGTCGTTTGGCTTCACTCCGTCGCTTACGCCCAATCCACCGCCGAATCCTCAGCGCAACCTCTGGTCATCACTCATGTCACGGTTATCAACGCCACTGGTACGCCCCTGCTCGTCGATCGAACTATCGTCATTTCCGGCCATCGCATTTCCTCCATTTCCGGGGCCGCGAAGCCGTCTCTGCCACAAGCCGCCCGTGTCATCGACGCTTCTGGCAAATTCCTCATCCCCGGCCTCTGGGACATGCACGCGCACTTTTCCGATGCAGATTATCTTCCTCTCTATCTCGTCAACGGTGTCACCGGCCTCCGCATCATGTTTGGCGATTCCACCGCCCACGAGAGTCGCAAGCAGATCGAAGCCGGGACACTAGTCGGGCCGCGCATGGTCATCGGCAGCAGAATTATCGATGGCCCGACCCCATTTCTGCCCTACTTCATTTCCGTTCAAACGCCCGACGAAGCGCGTAAAGCGGTCGACGCGGAGAAGCAGGCGGGCGCTGATTTCATTAAGGTCTACTCCTTCCTCCCCCGTGATCTCTATTTCGCCATTGTCAGTGAATCCAAAAAACTTGGCCTTCCATTCACCGGCCACACGCCGATGTCTGTTTCAGTTGAAGAAGCTTCCGATGCCGGACAAAAAAGCATCGAACACCTCGCTGGTATCGATGGCTCCTGCTCATCACGTGCAGAGGACTTTCATCTCAGATCCCGACAGGATCTCGTGGAGATGATTGCCGCGGGCAAATCCTCTCTCGCAGGAGGATCTCATCTCGCCGCCATGGGCGTCTCGATTCTCGATAGCTACAGCCCTCAGCGATGTGCCGCTGTCGGCGCTCACCTCAAGTCCAATGGAACCTGGGTCTGCCCTACTCTTGTAATTTTCCGCACCATGGCGCTTGTCGGTGACCCGAGCCTCTCGAATGATCCAAACGTTCGTTATTTGCCACGAAGTATCCGGGTTTCCTGGGAGCCTGAAAACAACTACTTGTTCAAAATTGCCGCCCTGAATCCAACGTATGCGAAGCGCCAATTCGAACATGACATGGTCACGGTCTTTGCGCTGAAACAGGCCGGCGTAGGCATCATCGCGGGCACTGATACGCCGAGTCCCTTCGTTGCTCCTGGCTTCAGTCTTGCAGACGAACTGGAACTTTATGTTAAGGCCGGTCTTTCTCCCCAGGAGGCTATCCGTACCGCCACTTACAATCCCGCACTCTTCCTCGGCCGCGAAAAAGACCTCGGCACTATCGAGCCCGGCAAACTCGCCGATATGGTGCTTCTCGATGGCAATCCTCTGGACGACATCCGTAACGTCCGTAAGATCTCCGCGCTCGTCTACGATGGAGCCTACTATGACCGCGGCGCGCTCGACGCGATGCTCCGAAAAGTGGAACGTCTCGCGAATCGCAAGTCGATCGTGGAGGTTCTTTTGCAGACCATATCCTCCGGTGGCATCGATGCTGCGATTAAGCAGTATCAGGAGCTTAAGTCGACGCAACTCGGCGTGTACGACTTTGACGAAGCGGAACTCAACGCACTTGGCTATCAACTGCTCGGCAGCAAGAATTTCAAAGAGGCGATTCGCATCTTCCAGTTAAATATGGAGGCCTATCCCCAGTCGGGCAACGCTTATGACAGCCTCGCGGAAGCTTACATGGACAACGGCGACACGCGACTCGCCATCGCCAACTACCAGAGGTCTCTTCAGCTCGACCCTTCCAACAGCAACGCCATCCAAATGCTGAAAAAACTTAACTCCACCAACTAATATCGCCAATCCTTCAGACAGTCTCTGTCATCCCTTGGACGCCACATTGGGCACTCATCTTCGCCTTGGCGGGTGTTAGTGATACGCCCGATTCGGAAGTAATACCACTCGCTCGGTTAACTGGGTTGTAGGCAGCTATCTCAGCGCTTGGCACCGATCCTGGACGGATTACTGGCAACTCGGAAGCTAGAAGCAGAAGAATCGTAACTTCTGGAATGCTCGGTAACCAGATTGAACTACTTGGTGTGGGGAGTGGCGATTGGCCCGCAGGGCAGGCCAGTAAGGAGGAGAAGACGAAGTAAGGGTCGGGTGCCCGGCCGGGCCGGGATAAATTCCGCCCGCCCTTGGCGACGGGGACAGATTGGACGTTTTCTGATGTTCACGTGATATCGATCGTTTGGCTCGTAAGGATTGGAGATTTTCAGGGTGGGGTCTGTTCCCCGGCACGGTCCCCAGGCAGCGACAAGACCAGCAAGATTCTGCAAGCGAGCAGCCAACCTTGAGAATGCGCTGAGTGGGACACGTCCATCGACAGTCGCTTGCAACAGCGTCCAGCTTTTCTTAGAATTTGCTTCACTGTCCGGCTCTGTTGAACCCGGAATATGTGAGAGACAAGCAAGGAGAACAAAATGACGCAAACAAAACCAAGCATCGTGTTCTGCCACGGACTCTGGGCCGATGGCTCGTGCTTCAGTAAGTTGATCGGTCCGCTTCAGGCGGAGGGGTATGAGTGTATTGCCGCGCAATATGGCCTCAACACAACGGCAGAGGACGTCGCCGTGACGAAAGCAACGATAGGCCGCGTCAGCAGACCCGTTATCCTTGTCGGCCACTCCTACGGCGGAAGCGTCATCACCGGCGCCGGCACCGACGATCGCGTTGTCGGGCTGGTTTATATCTGCGCGCTCGCTCCCGACGCCGATGAAACGTCTCAAACGCAGCAGTCCAAATTCCCGAAGACCGACGTCTTCTCCCACATCGAAGTCGTGGATGGACGTATCTGGCTGAGTCCGGAGGGCACGAAGCATTTCTGCGGAGACCTTTCGGAGCAGGAGCAGAAGCTCGTTTGGGCGACCCAAGGCGCTCCCCTACCCGACCTGTTCGAGGCAAAAGCCGGGGGAACCGCTTGGAAATCGAAGCCGAGCTGGTACATCGTCGGCAAGAAAGACCGCACCGTGCATCCCGATCTGGAGCGTTTTTTCGCCAAGCGCATGGGCGCAACCACCTATGAGCTCGACAGCAGCCACGTGCCGATGCTCTCCCAACCAGAACGCGTCATCGAGGTGATTCGCGCCGCCGCGAAAGCTAATCAGGGAGCCGCGGCAACGGCATAAAGCGAGTCGGGGTCATGTTTTAAGGAGCCGGGCTGAAGCCCGGCCTCTACAAAGCGCGGATGCGTGGCGGGTCCAAGAACAAGAGGCCAGATGCCGCCCTAAAGGGCGGCGCTACGTTTAGGAAAGGCTCAGCGGTGCTGCGCCCCTACAAGGAGATCCGGGAACTGTCTCCGACACTCACTGCTTAGACTATTCGGCCGCGGGAAACAACAACTCATTTCCGTCGGGATCGACGATCTTGATGACGTCGTAACCCCACCAGGACTTCTCGCTAGGAACCGAGCGCTCGAGGATTTCACGGCGGAGCGCGGTGAGTCCATCGACGGTCAGTTCGACGAACAAGCGCGACTTGTCTGTTCGCGTGGCATCCTCGCAAAGGATGATCTCGGTTCCCGCGCGATTGACTTGGCAGACCCCGCCCGCGCCGGCGCCCTCGTGCCAACTCTTCTCGAAGCCGAGCATGTCGATGTAGAAGCGAAGTGCACGGTTCACGTCAGCAACGAAAAGCACGGGACGCGTGTACCAGCGGTGAGTGATTTGCACGGTGACGGCTGTCTTGGTCATGCCGGTTCCTGATTCGCCCAAGTAGTAGTAGGCCGACGAGCATATCACGGCCAACCCTGCGAGGTTCGCAAAACAACGCCGAAGCCCGCCCAGGAAATCGGGAGACAGCATTAAAACATAACTTCAAGCTGGCGCGTCATTCGGTAGCGGATGAAGTTGCAGGAAGGCGGCTGCGGCGGCGCGGGCACGCGCCGCGATTTCGCGGCGGTTCGGCCGCTCGGCGACGCCGAGCAGCAGGCTGACCATCAAATCGCGCCAGAGCAGCCCGGCAAACTGCTCGGCAAATTCTGCAGGACGGCCCGTGAGCAGGCCGGACGCCTGGGCCTCGGCCATGATTTTGCGCAAAGCGGCGCGGCTTGCCTCGCGTCCTATCGAGTTGAGCGCGCGCGCCACTTCGGGGGCCTGGACCGCCTCTGCGATCGCCAGCCGGAATACCGCAATGACGGTGGGATCACTTACCTCGCGGACAAACCTCGTCCCGAAAGAAGCCAGCACCTGCTCCAAGGTCTCGCGATCGCGCAGCGCGGGCAGGTTAGCGGGCACGTCAAAGCGCTTGGCGCGCTCGCTGATGCAGGCGATCAGCATTTCCTGTTTGTTGCCAACTAGCGCGTAAAGCTCTCGCTTCGAAACGCGCGCGCGTGTAGCGATCTCAAGCGTGCTGGCCATGGCGTAGCCGCTCTTCATGAACGCGGCAAAGGCCGCCTCAAGGATGCGCTGGCGCACCGCGGTTTCGTCGCCGCCTTTCTGGCGGCGTTTTGACCTCGAAGCCGTAGCCATCTCCCTCCCCTGACAACATGGTACCGTATAGTACCACCCTGCGTGCAGGGGTGAAAAGAATTTTAATAGCCTGCGGATGCAACTTTTCTCTTGTAGCTGCGTCTAAAAAGTGTGTGGTACCCAGTGGTACCAAAATATGGTGATTTCGCAAGAAATCAAAAGAGCTGAACAATGAAGATTGAAATGTTCTACACGCTGCTGGCGTTTGCGACGGTCCTGGCGCCCATGGCGCAAGGCCAGTCCACACCCCCGCAGCCCAAGATCACCGGCGTGCTGACGATGCTTACACCAAAACCGGGAGTTACGGTCGAGCAAGTCATGAAAATCATGCCCGCCGAAATTCGTGCGACCGTGCCCCTGTATCTCGACGGCAAGATTCAGCAGTGGTTCACGCGCGGCGACGGCAAGGGCGTCATCTTCCTACTGAACTGCAAGGACGTTGCGGAGGCTCGGGCCCTCATCGAAAGCCTGCCGCTCTCGAAGGAAAACCTCATGGACGAGCAGTTCATTCCGGTCGGGCCACTCTTGCCGCTCGGGATACTCCTGCGAGACAACTCAACCAATAAGTGAATCGAGAAACCGTCAATCCGATAGGAGGCCAAATGTCACCGGAAATCATTTTCAATCTGCATCTCATTCTAGGTTATGTCGCGTGGCTGCTTTGCTTCAGCGTGTACGTCATGCCCTGGCTCAAGTCGATGGATCTGGTCGCAGCGCAACGCGCCATCGCAACGCTGCACAGCTTCCGCTTCTTCGGGCTGGTCTTTATCCTTCCAGGCATCGTCGGCCCGAATCTCCCCGCCGCTGGCTTCGCCACTTTCGCCGCCTACTGGGACCTGGCGACCGGGGTGCTGGCGATCCTGGCGCTTCTCTCGGTAAGGATACGTCCGCTCTTCTGGCTTTTCGTCGTGGCCTTCAATCTCGTTGGGACGATTGACCTCATCCTCGACTACTACCACGCCGTCCGGGTTGGCCTTCCCGCGATGGCAGGACAATTGGGCGCCACGTATGCGATCCCGATCCTCTATGTGCCCGTGTTGATGATCACGCATGTCGTCGCATTCTATTTGCTGCTGCGTCCTCAGCCCGAGGCAGTTCGAGCCCTCGCCGGCGATGCGGCGGCATCTTAGAGTCCCCGGTATGGTCAGAGGCAGTTTGGATGGGCATCGTTAGAAGAAAGGCGACGGCTACAACTGCCATCGCCTCGAATGTCCCTGGTGCTAGCGGGAAGCCAGAGTTTCCACCGGAGCGGGAGTCGGATCACTTTCCGTAAGGCTTGGCTTGCTAGATCCAGAGGAGAGGTTGCCCGCCAGCATGCGGCGGTATTTGCTGCGCTCGTCGAGGTTCATATCTACGATTTCGAAGGCCATATCCTGCGCGCGGGAGTCGCGCATGAGCGCGGTGGCCTGCAAGTTTCTCAGTCCAACCTGCAACCTCAACTGCACCTGCGTCCCGGGAGTCAAGTGCCGGCTGAGGGTGGCAACGCCGCCGGTCAGGCTGGCAGTCTTAATTTCCATCGAGCAGCCTTCTTTAAGATTTGTGCACACCGCGCGGACGGTTTTCTTTAGCCGCACGCGCGTGTGCCGGCGATGTCGCACAAATTTCGATACCGAGGGAATGGCCAGCGGAGCCAGCGCCAGGTCTTCATGCTCGATCCCGCTCTTCGGCAAATAATTTACCGCCCATCCTGGTTCCAGCTTTTCCATCGACTGGAACGCCGCGATCCGCAATTCCTGGGGATGCTGCCAGCCAAACATTTTCTTCGACTCAAGAATCCGCTTGAGGGTGCTGACAGACTCCGGCGCATTGATTCTGCCCAGCGCTTCAATGGCCTTCACGCGCAGAAAGGGACTGGCGCCGGCAGGGATGTCTCCATCGGCGATGGTCAGAAGCTTGCCGAGCGCGTCGCGGTCCGCCGCCACGCCGATTTCATCGATCACCAGCGGCATCACCAGCGGGTCCACATGGTCCAGCAATTCCAGCAAAATCTGGCAGCGCCGCGGCGCGCCGCTCGCCGAAATCTGGCGGATTACGCGGTCTTGCGAAGTCCGCGGAAAATCCTTCATTCGCCCAGGCAAATAGACCATGATCGATTCGGGATCGAGCTTGCTCAGCAGGCCGGCCATCTCCACCGCTTCCGCGATGGGTCCGCCCCGCACGGTGCTCCGCAGGTATTGCACGGTCTCTTCGCCAAGGTCAGCAGCCAGATTGGCGATGTGTTCGGCGTCATCGCGCAGACTGCAACGATTGAAACGCGTGGCCAACTGTTCCATGGTCGTTTGCGGCAATTGCCGGAGAACATTCGTCAGGCCGGCAGCCACCTGCCGCGCGCGCAGCGCTTCGTCAACAAATTCCGGAATGCGCTCTTCGATGCCCATCTTGCTGCGCAGAGTCCGCCCAACTCCCGGCCTCTGACTTTCCACGCCGAGAACCAGATCCAGCGCCTGCTCCATCGCGGGGAAACAGCGGCTGGTGGCCGCTTCCTGGCTCAAGCGAACGAATGCGCCGCTGACGAGGCCTTGCAGTTCGCTATCCTGTTCCACATTGAGGCGCAGCCCGAGGTGCCGCAGCGCTTCGCTCAAAAGTTTCGGATCGGCCTTGGCGTAGAGTTCCGCCATTTCGGAAAGTCCAACCGCGGTTTTCTTGCGCGCGTCCGCCTCTTCGCTGTCCGCGCAAGCGGCGTAGTTCTGAAGAATGCTGATGGCCTCCTCGATATTTCCCTGCTCGATGAGTTCGCCGACATAGGACTGCACGTTGCGTGGCGGAATGCACCAAGCCTCTCCCGAAAGCAGTACCGCGCGCTTCCCACTTTCCGGCACCGCCGCCCAGAACTGCCGGTCCAGGATTTCGCGGTGCGATTCGACAAGTAAACCGGCGTCGCTCATCTTGTCTTCGTGCGCGCCAAGAATCTTGCGGAGATTCTCGATCTCCTGATTCATGCGGTCGAGCATCTGCCGGACCGCGTTGACTTTGACTTCGCCCTTTTCGAAGCGCTCGATGGCGAAGCGAATCGCCAGGTGCTCCGCCAATTGAACAAGGACAGACTCATCCGGCTTCGTGTCCGGTGCCTGCGCGGCCAAAGCCGCGAGCGCCTGCTTCAACGTGTCTTGGGCGCGGCCCGGCAACTGTGACACCTGGTCCTGAAATGCGACCGCTGCACCCACGCCGCCTTGCCCAGCAGTGATGTTTCCGAAACTCGTCAGTGCACCGAGAATTCCAAGCAGCTCTTCTTCCGTTGGTTCACCGCGCCCGGCAGGTCCTCCACCAGCGAGACCAGCAACGACACCGGAAACAAGGGTCGCGCCGCCGTTACCGCCAGCTCCGGTCCACGTGCCCGCCCCCGGCGCGCCGCCTGGGCCACCAGGTCCGCCGCCACCCGGCCCGCCAACTCCCGTTCCACCCCCGCCGGGTCCGCCAGGCCCAGAGCCTCCACCGCCAGGTCCACTCCCCGTTCCACCGCCACCGGATCCACCAGTCCCCGAGCCTCCACCACCCGGTTCGCCACTACCCGGCCCGCCAACTCCCGTTCCACCCCCGCCGGGTCCGCCGCCACCCGGCCAACCCGCCCCTGATCCTCCACGACCGGTTCCGGCGCCGCCCGGCCCGCCGCCCGGTCCAAAGCCTCCCGCGCCCCCGGCTCCTGGTCCGCCAAATCCTGGCCCAACTCCTCCGACACCCGGTCCACTCGATCCCGTTCCAGCAGTTCCGTCCCCCTTGGCACCCTGGGCGGCGGCAATCAATTCCAGCAGTTTGTGCGGATCGTTCATTAAGTCCGTGAACTTATCCTGATCCTTGCCAAGCGAAGCGACCGCCAACTGTGCGGCCATGCTCGCTTCCTTCAGCCGCGAGTCCGTGGCCACAAAGCAAATCTCATTAATGCGGATTCCTTGGGCGCCAGTCAGAGCGGCCTTCAATTGCATCGCTAATTCTGCAGGTTTGGCCTTGCCAGTCGGAAAGGCACGCACGAAACGCGCCAGCTCATCTCCCGTCACGGAGGCGAAGAACTGTACACTTGCCAGGCCGGCGGCGGAGAGCAGTTGTGCAAACTGTTTTTCGGCAGGCGCGCCTTCCAGCGGCACGCCATCGAGCAGCAGCTGGGAACCCGTTGCGCCTAAGAGCAGGCCGCCTTCGGACCCGTAGGGGATGGCCGTATGTAGTTCCTGTCCTGCAATTTGTAGCTGTTCGATGGTACGGGCGTGCTCGAAGCCGTACAGGCGCGCGAACTTCAACAAGATGTTCAGGCTTCTTACGAAAGCGCGTGCTGCCGTTGTTTTTGGATCTGCTTTCATTCCATGCCGCGTAGGTCCCGAATAGGACTCCCTGTCTAGTACCGTAGGGCCAGCCACCGTACCCCGCAATGGTACAGAGGTTCCATGTGTCCGCGCGGTCAAGACTCCTATTGGCCGGGTGGACACACTGAACGACCGGACGGGTACGGCCTTGGGACGGACAGGTGGGAGGGGCTGTCACGCGTAACGCGCGTGACTTGAATAGTCTAAAAGCTAGTTCTTGGAGATCGCTACACGCCCGCGCCGTCGCGTTCGATTGGTTACCTGCGCAACCATCGGCAGGCCACCCAATTCCAACAGCAGTTTCCGCAGCCGGTAGCGTTCATCCAGATCCATTTCCACGAATTCGAACGCCATGGCCTGCGGCCGGGCTCCGCGAACGATCGCTTGCGCCTTGATGTGGCGCACGCCTTGCGAGAATTTCAGTGTCAGCAGCGACCCCGGCGCCAGATGGCGCTCTCCGGAACCGATCCCGCCGCCCAGATTCATCTCGGGAATCGACAGCCGGAAGTTTTCGCGCAAATTCGTGGTCACCACAACAATGTTGCGCGAAAGCTTCAAGCGCGCATACCGCCTCTGCCGGATGACCGAGGCGTTCGCTTCCGGATCCGAGGGCTCGAGCGTCAATTCTTTCCTGTCAATCCCGCTGGCGGCAACCTTTTCCATGCCCACCGATGGATCGACACGAATCAGCGCCTGGCCCGCCGCAATTCTCAATTCATTCGGATAGACCCAGCGCCACACTTGCCGCGCGTCCAGAATATGCTGCAACAAGGCGCTTGCACCCGAAGCGCGCAACCGGCCCAGAGCTTCGACCGCCTTGATTCGCGTGAATCCCGGCGTCTCATCGTTCTGCGCCAGTTCGATGAGCTTGGGGATGCACGAGCCTTCCCCGCTCATGCCCATCTCATCGATGGCCAGCGGGCGGATCATGACGTCCAACGAATCATAGAGCGCCACCAGCAGTCTGGTCCGCTGCTCCGCAGGCGTCGCGGAAAGTTGCCTCACCGTGCGGTCGTGCGCGGAACGCGGCCACTGCGACAATCGCAGCGGCAAAATCTTTTCCACGCTCTCCGGCGAAAGCTGGCTCAGCAATCCAACGACCTCGGCGGCCTCTCCTGCAGGAGCGGTTTGCAAAGTCTCCACCAGCCGTTGGGTCGCGTCCTCGCCCAGCCCACGGACGACATCGCAAAGCAATTCGCAATCTTCACGGAATCCGCAATGCGCGAAACGGTTCGTCGCATAATGCAGCGTGGCCTTGGGCATCAACCCGAGGATTTCCGACATGCCATCCGCGATGTGGCCGCTACGCAGCGCTTCCTCGATGAATTCCGGCAACCGCTCTTCCGCGCCGATGCGCGGCCGCAGGCTCTGCGTCGATCCCGGCCTTTGCGTTTCCACGCTGTCGAGAGACGCCAGAGCTTGCTGGATCGCGGGGTAGCAGCGCTTGGAAGCCGCTTCCTGGCTCAAGCGCACAAAGGCGGCGCTAATCAGCGTTTGCAATTCCGGTTCGCGCTCGACCGCCAACTGGTTGCCCAGCCGCCGGATCGCGTCCATCAACGCGCTGCCGTCGCCGCTGCCGTAAAGCTCGCCCAGGTCCGATAATCCGATGGCCGTGGTGCGCCGCGCTTCCGGCGCTTCCAGCCCGATGCACGACGCGTACTTCATCAGAATTTCATTGACGGTCTTGAGTTCCCCGCGCCGCAGCATGTCTTCCAGGAAAGCGCGCACGTTTCGCGGCGGCACACACCACGACTCGTCCGACGTCAGGACTTCCTTCTTATTCTCTTCCGGCACCTGCTCCCAGAATTCCTGATCCAGCAATTCCGTATACGACTGCACGGAGAGTCCTGCGTGCGCCATCATTTCTTCCTGCGTGGAGAGAATCTTGCGCAGCGCTTCAATTTCCGTATTCATGCGGTCAAGCAACTGCTTCACCGCGTTCACGCGCAGCTCGCCTTTTTCGTAGCTATCCAGCGCGAAGCGAATCGCCACATGCTCCGCCAGCTTCAGCAGCATCGGCTTGTCCGGCTTGGCATCGGGCGCTTGCGCGGCGAGTCCGGCGAGCGCTTGCTGCAGCGTGTATTGCGCACGCACCGGCATGGCGCTCAGGCGCGATTGGAAGGTCGGCACATCCAGGCGTGATTCCGGATCTTTGCGAGACTTGCCCAGTTGCGCGAAGAGTCCCAGCATTGAACGAACATCTTCTTCCGCGACAGAGAATCCCCCGCCACCTTCGCCAGCGCCGGCTCCGCCAAGAACGCTTGACGATACGCCGCCAGACCCGCCCGCCATGGTGTCCCGCAGCATCGCCGAGGCGGTGCGCCATTTGCCAGGCGGGTTCGCGTCGCCGCCGCGGCCACCCGTGCCGCCGCCGGTGCCTGGCCCTCCTCCAGATCCGGGACCACCACCGGTTCCAGAGCCACCACCTGCTCCCGTACCACCGCCGCCGGTTCCGGTACCGGTGCCACTCCCACCGCCAACTCCGGTTCCACCGCCGGACCCACCACCGAAACCCGGTCCGCCCGCTCCACCAACGCCGCCGCTGCCACTTCCGCCTGTTCCCGTCCCCAGTCCGCCCGTACCTAATCCCCCGGCGCCACCCTGGCCGCCGCCGCTCGGTTCCCATAAGCTGGAGCCGCTGCCCGTACCTGTTCCGGGCGCGCCCGAGCCACCACTTCCGCCCGTGCCACTTCCGCCCGAGCCGCTGCCTCCTGTGCCTCCGCCCAAGCCGAAGCCAGGCCCGGAACCTCCCGAACCGTGTCCAGGCCCGCCCGCCCCGCTGCCACCACCACCTCCGCCGCGCGAACTCTCCGCGGCCAGAATCATCTGCAGCAGCTTGTTCGGATCTTCAAAAAAATCCTTGAACTTGTCGCCCTGCGCGCCGAGCACTTTCTGTGTCAGTTGCGCAGCCACCTTGATTCCCGCAACGGAGGAGTCCTCTGCGACGTAGCGGATCTCGTTGACCTTGATACTGGTTTCTCCCGCCAGCGCGGACTTCAACTGCTCCGCCAGCGAGGACGGCTTCGCATTTCCGCTTGGGAAAGCACGCACAAATCGCGCGAATTGCGGCTGTGTGAGTGTCGGTGAAAAGTGAATGCTGGCGATACCGGAAGTAATCAGCAGTTGCGCAAAGCTGCGTTCGCCCGCTGCCGATCCCAGCGGCACACCATCCAGGAGAATTTGCGTCCCCGAAGCGCCCAGCAGCACGCCGCTTCCGCCGCTGTCATCCAATGCACCGCGCAGTTCCTTCCACGTCGTTTCAAACTGCTGCGCCGTTTTCGCGTGGCCAAACTCGTACAGACGCGCGAATTTCAGCAGGATGTTGAGGCTGCGGACAAACGCCCGCGCCCCGCCTCGTGTCTCGGGACTCATATTTGTCGGTGGAGGTTCCTACCCCTCCTCACGCTTCCCTCTACACTAGATTCCCTTCCGCCGGGAAACAAGCTTTGTAGCGCGATTTGTACTCATCTCAATAACAGATTCCCTTGTCGAATTGGGAACATTGTTTGTTTGCGACCCTGACGATGGTTCCGGGCGATGCCGCAGGGTGTGCGCGGCCTTGCGCTCATTCCATTCGGTATGGGTCCCCGGGGCGCGAACCGTGGGAAAAAGTAGTACCTTAGGAACCTTGAAAAGGCAGAATCCTTTTCACGAGAATATGGCCGAAGAACTACACCCTCCCCAGCCCATCGTGAAGGTCTTTGGAAAAGCCGCCTCGGCCCGGGCTTACTCGATTCGTGACTTCCTTTATCGCGGCGATGTCCCGTTTCAATTCGTGGAACTCAAGAGCGACGAAGAAGCCCGCGAGCTCGGCGTGGACAATTTCAACGATCCACGTCTCCCCATCTGCCTGTTCACCGACGGCACGCGCATGGAATGCCCGACCATCCGCCAGCTCGCGGAAAAACTCGGCTGGCTTCGTGATCCTTCCCGCTCGGAGTACGATCTTGCGATTTACGGCGCCGGACCCGCAGGTCTGAGCGCTGCTGTCTATGGGGCATCCGAGGGCCTTCGAACGGTGTTAATCGAGCGCTCCGTCGTTGGCGGGCAAGCAGGCACCAGTTCCCGAATCGAAAATTATTTAGGCTTTCCGGAAGGCATCAGTGGCGCCGACCTGTCCAAAGCTGCGCGCGAGCAAGCTTGCCGCTTCGGCGCGGAAATTCTCATCCTGCGCGAAGGCGTGCGCGGTGAGTTCACACCGGGCAAAGGCACGGGCTACCTCGCCGACGGCACTAAAATTGTTGCCCACGCCACCATCTGCGCCACCGGCGTAAGATATCGGCGCCTGGATCTTCCCAATGAAGAAAGTCTCTTTGGAGCCGGCGTCTACTACGGCGCTGGCGCCAGCGAAGCGGCTCTCTGCGGCAATGAGCACGTTTTCGTCGTCGGAGGCGGCAACTCTGCGGGACAAGCCGTCATGCACTTCGCCCGGTATGCCCGCAAGGTAACCATCGTCGTCCGCGGTCCTTCGTTGAAACAGACTCTCTCCCAATATCTCATTGATCGCATCTATGCCGCGTCCCAGGTCGAGGTTCTGACACATACCGAGGTCACCGCTCTACACGGTGATTCTGCTTTGCGCGCCATCACTCTCACCAACAACAAGACCGGCCAACAGCGTACCTGTGACACACACTGGCTCTTCCTGTGTTTGGGCGGCGTGCCGCACACGGAGTGGGCCAAGGAAGCCGGCATCACGCGCGATTCGGAAGGCTATCTCGTCACCGGCCCCGATCTCTCACAGAACGGCCACAACCTGGGGAACTGGCCGCTCCAACGCGCACCTTATTATTTGGAAACCAGCATGCCAGGCCTCTTCGCCGCAGGCGACGTCCGGCATGGCTCCGTCAAGCGTTGCGCGTCGGCTGTCGGCGAAGGCGCCATGGCCGTCACTTTTGTGCACCGCTATTTAGCCGCTACGTAAGGGAGGAAAGTTATGGTTGCTTGTACGCATCTCGGTCTGATTCGCCCCGTAAAACCGCATACGAACGGTTGCGAGGAATGCCTGAAAATGGGTGACACTTGGGTCCACTTGCGCCTCTGCCTCGAATGCGGCCACGTCGGCTGCTGCGACTCCTCCAAAAACAAGCACGCCACCAAGCATTTCCATAAAACCAAACACCCCATCATGAAATCTCTCGAACCCGGCGAAACCTGGGGCTGGTGCTTCATCGACGAGATCGAACTCGACTTCCCCTGATCTCTCCGCTCTTACTCGAGTGGTCGGGCTTCACCCGCTTTCAACTTGCACGGAAACATTTCTCTGGATTCGTCGTTTTCAGCTGGGAAATTTCCTTAGCGAGCCTAAGATCATGGCTCTACCATGCCTTGGCGAACTGCGTAGCGCACCAGGCTTGCCGTCTCATGAATATCCAGCTTGTTCATCAGCCGTGTGCGGTGAGATTCCGCTGTTTTCACGCTGATTCCCAGTAATGACGCGACGTCCTTGGTGGATTTTCCCTCGGCAATCAACTGGAGCACCTGCCGCTCTCGCAACGTCAATGAACTTTTGGATTTCTCTGACTTGGAGTGGTAGGCCTCCATGACGCCACGCGATACGCCCGGACTCAAATAAACCTGGCCGCGCGAAACCTGGCGGATGGCCTCCAGCAAATCGCTGGCAACCTGATTTTTCAGCACATAACCTTTCACACCCGCGTCCAATGCTTCGGAAATGTACTGGCCTTCGTCATGTTGCGTGAGGAGAATGATCTTTGTCTTTGGAATAGAACGACTCATTTCCCGCGCGGCATTTAGCCCATTCAGAATCGGCATGCTGATATCCATTACCACGATATCGGGCTGGAGCGACCCTGCGTGACGAACGGCCTCCTGCCCGTCGGAAGCTTCCGCGACGACTTGAAATCCTTCGCGCTCCAGCAGGGCCTTCAGGCTCTGGCGTACAAGGACATGGTCATCAGCGAGCACGATGCGAATTGGCATTCGAATTCTCCGTTGCAAGCTGAATCAAAAGTTTAGTCCCCCGTCCGGGAGCTGACTTGATCGAGAGAGTTCCTCCGATCGCGCTCAAGCGCTCCTGCATGCCGATCAGACCCAGGCCTCTTCGCTTGCCATCAGACTGGACCTCCCGGGCATCAAACCCCACGCCATCGTCTTCGATGGTGCAGCACAGCAAGCGATTCTTCCTCTCAATCTGAATTCGTACTTGGCTCGCCTTCGCATGTCTCGCGGCATTGGTCAGTGCTTCCTGAACGATACGGTACAAGGCTATTTCAAGCGGCCCGGCCAGCCGGCCGGCAATCGTCGTTTTGACCTGGATCCTGAGATTGGCACGCTTTGAGACTCCTTCAGCCAGCAGCCGGATCGCAGGCACCCATCCAAGGTCATCCAGCACGGTTGGCCGGAGTTCATGGGAATACCGCCGCAACTGTTTTTCAACCTGATTCAGCAATTTTTCAATCCGCCCAACCTCTGCTTTTTGATGTTCCGGCAATTCGCGCGCGAGGTCCGCCAGCGCCAGGTGCACGGCCACCAGAAGCTGCCCTGCTTCGTCGTGCACGGCATAGGCGATGCGCTTGATCTCTTCCTCGAGCGTCTCATTCAGCTGTCGAAGAGCCGCGATCGCATCTTGAACACCGCGGTGTGCCATTTCATAAGGCGAGAGCGTCTCAGCCAGGAAATCGCAGCCAGCTGTCAGCAATTCCCGGTTTCGCAACGCTCCCCTTGCATCGGCCAGCATTCGGTGAAGAGCCTGATGGTGCAGGGAGGCCAGTTCGATGAGGCTCATTTTCTCACTGATAGCGCGGCGACCGAGCGCGTAAGCCCGGCCCAACGCAGCTTCGCCCCCACGCAGGGCATATTCACTCAATCCGGAACGATATTCTTCTTCAAAGGTTGCCGCCGGCTGCGTCTTCCGTTTGGTTGCGTTCTTCATGCACGAACTCCGGTGAGCCGCACCACCAAAGCGAGCGCGTCGTCTTTCCCGCGACAATGCTGCTTTAGAATCCTGTCCGCCATTCGTTGCGGAGACTCCAGCGCGGAGAGACCCTCGGCGAATTCGCCTCCAATCCCATCCGTAACAAAAACCAGAGTATCCCCCTTCGCCACAGGAATCACGGCGGCCTGTAGCGCGGGCAATTGCGAGCCAACTACCCCCGCTCGCAAAAGCAGCACTTCCTGGCTCGCTCCCTTTTTCGAACCCGCCCGCATCAATACACCCTGAACATTTCCAACCCCGAGCCAGGTCATCATGCCATGCTCCGGCTCAATGGTTGCAAGACTCAGTACCACACCCCGCGTCGCCCGGAGTCCTTCATGGCAGCGCTGTACGAGGGAGATGACCGGCTCATCCGCGCCCGCCTTGAGAATGGATACCGCCGCGTTTGCCGCACTGGCTGCTTCTTCTCCGTGTCCGATCCCGTCTATTGCAGCGATCAGAATTCCATTTCCCCCGCAGCGAACCAAATGTTGATCGCCAGATTCACCCTGGCCAGGGAGAATGAATTTCGCCACTCCATACTCGACGAGCGGCTCGCTCATTGTTTCCATTTCTTCACCTTCACGGTTGTCCCCCGGCCCGGTTCGGATGCAATTTCAAACTCGTCCATCAGTCGGCGCACTCCGGGCAGTCCAAGGCCCAGGCTTCCCGATGTCGAGAAACCGTCCCGCATGGCCTGGCGGATGTCCCGGATTCCCGGCCCGTCATCCGAAGCGACGATTAAGATGCCTTGGCGGCTCGAAGCGTGGACTTGTTTCAGGCTGATTTCGCCCTTGCGGGCGTAGGAAACAATATTGCGCGCAAGTTCGGAGATAGCAGTAGCGATGAGAGTTGCGTCTCCCGTGGAAAAACCAACTTCGATGGCCAAAGCTCGGCCTCTCTGGCGGGCTGTTACGATATCTTGGTCCGAGTTGATGACCACTCGGATTTCTCCAGCCCTCACAGTTTCTCTCTCAGTCTGTGTTCTTGAATTTTTGAGTCAAATACGCGAGGCCTTCCTCCAAGTCCAGCGCCGTCGCAACGCCTTCCAATGTCAGTCCCAGCTGAACCATAGCAAAGGCCACCTCCGGCTGGATCCCCACGATTACTGTCTCTGCCCCGCGGAGCCGGATCATGTGCGCGATCTCTCGCAGGGTCCGCGATGCAAAGGAGTCCATCACGTCCATCGCGGTAACATCGACGATAACCGCACGGGAACGAAACTTAACAACTTGCTGCACTAAACCCATGCGCAGGTGGTTGAGGTCCGCGTCCGAGAGAGCGGCCTGAAAAGTGGCAATCAGGACCGCTCCCTGTTTGAGAATCGGTACTTCCACGTGGCCCTTCCTCCGCTTTGCCTAGCGTGGCTCCGCTAGTTTCTCAACTTTGTAACCCAACAGTCGTTCTGCCTGCTCGATGCCGCCCTGCAGGTCGCCCACCGTATTCATCTTGCCAAGATCCACCCCGATGGTCACCAAAGTCTGCGCAATTTCCGGCGAAAGGCCCGTGACAATGACGGTTGCGCCAAGAAGCCGCGAAGCTTCCACCGTTTGCACCAAGTTGTTCGCTACCGTCAAGTCCATGGCGGCCACACCGGTGATATCGATTACCACCACTTTCGCGCGGTTGGTGCGGATTCCCCGCAAGAGTTGTTCCGTCAACTGCCGCGCTCGCTGCGGATCGATCACCCCGATGATCGGGAGAATCAGCAAGCGCTCGCGAACCTGCAGCACCGGCGTCGAGAGTTCGCGAATCGCTTCCTGTTGCTGACGGATGACGCGCTCGCGCTCTTGTACGAAACCTACGGCCACGGTATTGGCGATGCGGTTCGCGGCAGGCTCGTACGCATCCAAAATGCGGTTCAATTTTTTGAAATCCGTCTGGTACTTTGCGAACAGGGACCGCGCCAAAACGTCACGCAGCAGGAGAACGATCCCAACCACTTCGTGCGTCTCAACGCCTCGCGGAATAATGCGTTCCGAAAGGTTGCGCGCGTACGCTTGCAGCGCTTCGAAGGCTTCGGTTTCCAAGGCCTCCACGTAACTGTCGTACACCGAGGTCGCTTCCGCGAAGATCTCTTCCTTGGTCATCGCCGTAAGGAGGCGCGTCTCCGTGATGCGCACCACCCATTCCTCGCGCAACTGCGTGCGGTTCTGGCGCAGGTGCGCTACGAGTTCGCGAAGAAGCTCGGAAGGTGCTTCACTCCGCACCAAGTCCACGCCCGGATTGTTCCGTGCCCCCGAGTCCTTCGAACTGCTATCTCGCTTGGACATGAATTCTTTCTCCTTGCTCTGAACGGCATGGACCGGTGCCTAGTGCCTAGGAATGGTCTGGGTCCCCGCAGATTTGGGAGGAATACCATGACTTACCCGCTCCCTCAAGGGGGTGAATTCCTGCGAAGGGCATCAGGTGAATACCTGAGTCGCGAGTTAAGTTCTTATTCGTGTTGATAGATCCCCTTCTTCCTCGGATTCAAGAATGCCTCTCCGCGCGGGTACTACGGTATTCACCTGCACCGACAATGCGGCTCCTACCCAATTGTCCGCTCCCCAGGGAGGTGAAACCATGTGCTATCCAGCGACTTGGTACTTTACGTTTGCTGACAGGAGGAACGATGCCGATCCACGAATTGCCGGCTGCTAACCAGATGCAGGATGCAGGCCCTCAGTCCGGCTCGCCCAATCACAAATCCAACCGCAAAATTGTTGCCATGGCTCGAAAGAACGGCGCCAAAAGCGAGGGCCTTGAAGAGATTCTCTCTGCCGCTTTGCGGAGTTCCGACAACGAGCTTGGGCAGATTCTGCATGAAGTGGACGCGATTTCTAAGTCACTGAAATCGGACCCGGACTTGCAAACCGTCAGGGCTGCCTCCCATCCTGCGGTTTGGTGCGCTGTCAAGCAGGCCCTGCTGGACAGAGAGTTGCGCCATCTGGCTCTCACGGATGAATTGACCTGTCTCTATAACCGGCGCGGATTTTTTGCCGCCGCAGCACAGCAGCTCAAGGTGGCCGGCCGAAACTCGCAAAGCCTCTTGTTGCTGTATTGCGACGTCGACAATCTGAAAAAAATCAACGACTCCTTTGGGCACCAAGAGGGAGATCTGGCGCTGATTCACTCGGCGGACGCTCTGGAAAAGGCTTTCCGGGATTCCGACATTCTGGCTCGCCTTGGCGGCGATGAATTTGTCGTCCTGGCCTCGGAAGCCTCCGACCAAACGAAGGAAGTGCTCCTCCGCCGGCTGGAAAAGACTCTCAAGAAGACCAACGCAGGCGAAACTCGCTACCAGTTAACCCTCAGCGTTGGCGCGGCTCGCTTTGATCCCAAACGCGCCGTTTCACTCGGTGAACTTATGGCTCAAGCGGACGAGGCTATGTATGAACAAAAACGAAACCGTCAGAAATCTTTCCAAGGCAATTCCTGAATCACAAGAGACGCCAGGGGCTTCGGACAAGGCTGCTGCTGAAATAAGATCTGGCTCGGTGCCTCTGGAAGGAAGAATTGAGAAGCGCACCCCTGTAGCCCTGCCCGTGTATCTTTTGCCTGCGGAACAACTGTTCCTCGCCGAAAAGGCTGTTACTGTCAACGTAAGCTCCCGTGGCGCGCGCGTGATCACGAAGCGGCGCTGGCAGGCCGAAGACCAGCCGTGGCTGGCTTCGTTGTTCAACGAGTTTCGCCTACAATCGAGAGTGGTCTATTGTCAGCCTCTGCCGGATGGGCGTTTCTGTGTGGGGTTAAGTTTTCAGTCCGGCTTCATCAATCTTGAATCTTGGTGACCACCCCTGGCAGCCCACCTTTCCGGCCCACTCACATAATCCCTCGAGACCATTTAAGGCAATTTATGATTGCCATGACTGATAGAATTTAGACACTATGCGACTTAAAGGGAAAATAATTTACACACTATTGGGTGTGGTGTTGACGGTATTCATTCTTTATCCCACCGTGATGGAAACATTTAGGGAGCAGAAAGTCGGACTGCTGCCGTCTCCAGAAGAAGTGAAAGGGTCCTGCGGTAAGCCCCAGGGAAATGACATATAGAAGCTGACTTACTTTGATGGTGACCATCGCACGGAATTACAGTTCATGGGTGTGCAGCACCGCATGTTTCTCACCAACGTGAAATGGAGTTCGGTCAAGACTGGTGGCACTGGAGAAATAAGAGTGGTGTCCCAAGATGCGATCAGCGACTACGTTAAGCATGGTTGGTTGCCGGTCTGCTTGGAAGATGTCACCAAGTTGTGCTAGTTACCAGATAAATCCCTTCTTTATAGCGCAGTCCTTGCAGAACAACTTCTTGGTAGAACTCTCCCTCCTGCGGCGGTATTGAAAAAATTCATCCGGGTCTGCAGGCTCCGCCGTGGTTTTCCCGGCTCGAACAGAAGCCAGCAATGTTGTCGCACTTTTCCATCTTTTTCTTTGATGCTTCAACTGCTGAAAGGATCCTCGCCAAAGGTAAAACCCCAGGTAAACTCTCGACCTGGTGGAAGTACGCGATTTGCATTTTCCCTTTAGAAATGGCGCGCCCGGGGAGATTCGAACTCCCGACCCTCTGCTTAGAAGGCAGACGCTCTATCCAACTGAGCTACGGGCGCATTAGGCATTGATTTTAAGACATTTGCGCCTCGTGGGCACTCTGTTTTAGATGTATTGACCCTCTGCGTAAGGGGCAGACTCTCGAGTCCAGACGTTCAGGCCGAGCGCGAAGATTGATTGGGCGCGAGTCAGAGCGCGTACCTTGAATTAATTGCCGGCTTGAAGGGCGCGTACTACGGCGCCTCCTTGTTGCCCGGTTGCGCCGACTACGGCGACGAGTTTCTTATTTATGCGTTCCATATGCCGTGTGCCTCTCTTTCCTGAATTATTGATGTCGAGTCTATTGATATAGATATATGCTGCTGGACATCCGTTATACGAAATGTCAAAATAGTTTCGCCATGGACAAGAACTCCCGAGACCCGGTTCACTGTTGGCTGGTATGGGGAAAGGCCTTTCACGCCGGGTCGAGAGTTCTGAGGATCGGCGCGTCCGCGTCGTGTCGTTCACGACAAAAGGCAAAAAATTGATCGCGCCGATTTTTCGCAATCACGCAGCCGAAATCAGGAAAGTCTTTGCCGATGCCAGCCCGAAAGAGTTGCGAGCTCTTGAAGCGACATTGAAAAAGATTGGCAAGCGCGCCGAGAGTCTGGGGACCGGGGTGAATCCAAAGTGTTTAAGCCCACGATGACATAGCGGCGGAGTGCGCTGATCAATCGAAAGGAAAGTTGTCCTGGAGAATGACGTAAATGCAGATTGGAATCGACAGTTTCGCAGCAGCTATCTCCGACCCAGCCACAGGTCTCACGCTCAGCCCGGTGGAGCGCATGCACCATCTACTTGAAGAGATTGAACTTGCCGATAAGGTCGGCCTCGACGTATTCGGCATTGGCGAACATCACCGGGCGGAGTTCCTCGACTCAGCTCCGGTTGTAATCCTCTCCGCTGCCGCCACGCGCACGGAAAATATCCGTCTCACCAGCGCAGTCACGGTTCTCAGTGCCTCCGACCCCGTTCGCGTTTTTCAGGAGTTCGCGACTCTCGACTTGATCTCGCGGGGCCGCGCCGAAATCGTCGCCGGTCGCGGTTCGTTCGTTGAGTCGTATCCCCTCTTCGGGCTGCGTCTTGAAGATTATGATTCGCTCTTTGCGGAAAAACTCGAGCTTCTCCTGAAAATCCGGGAAAGCACGAAAGTCCACTGGTCCGGAAAACACCGCGCAGCGCTTACCGGCCAGGCAATCTATCCTCGCCCGCTGCAGGATCCGCTCCCCATATGGGTAGGTGTAGGCGGCACGCCCGAATCTTTCGTTCGCGCAGGTATGCTCGGACTTCCTCTGATGGTGGCCATTATCGGCGGTGAGCCAAGGCGCTTTCGCCCACTGATAGACCTCTACCGCGAGGCTGGGCGTCGCGCCGGTCATTCGCCCGAGCAACTCACCGTAGGTCTTCATTCCGTCGGCTTTCTCGCGGACACCACGGACGAAGCCGCAGAAATATTCTTTCCAGGCTATGCGCACACTTTTACCGAAATCGGCAAGGAACGCGGCTGGCCACCCGCCACGCGCGCTCAGTTCGACACGCTGCGCGGACCTACCGGCGCGCTGCTAATCGGCGACGCTAAAACGGTCGCGAAAAAGATCCTTTATGTGAATGAAGTTCTCGGTGGGATTTCGCGCGTCACATTCCAAATGGGTGTCTCCACGCTGCCACACGAAAAAATGCTGCACGCCATAGAAATCCTCGGCACTCGAGTAGCGCCTATCGTCCGGAGCGGGGCGAGGGCCACTCCGTTGCGCGCGTGATGAATCAGACTCTTCAGGACGAACTCCGTTGGCGGACAACAGTTCTAAAGATGGCGCGCGAGCGCTGAGGGAGGCAGATGAAAACCTCAACAACGCATCGGGGGCGAGTAGCGTTGGTCACAGGAGCCGGCCAAGGCATCGGTCAAGCGATAGCGCTGGCATTGGCAGAACGGGGCGCACGAGTAATTGCGACCGACCTCAAGTCCCCGCACGAAACCGTGCGTAAGATTGGTCCCACGGCGTGCGCACTTCAACTGGATGTGGCCCTAGAAGATGATTGGCGTTCCGTACTCCTCAAGAGCCGAGATGTAGGGGATGTGGATATCGTTGTGAACAACGCTGGCTATTTTCCAAATCGCTCTATCGACGAGCTGGATCTGCCGACGTGGCGAAAGACGATGGCTACGAATTTAGACTCACACTTTTTGAGTGAAGTATTTCTTGCCAACGATGAGGAAGAAGAAGTGGGGCCGCTTCATCGGAATATCGTCAAACATGGTGGGGTTAGCAATACCAGGCATGAGCCACTATATCGCTACAAAGATGGGAATCATCGGCTTTATGAGAGGCTTGGCGAATGATGTTGCAAACGACGGCATTACTGCGAACGCGGTGTTGCCCGGTCTTACGAATACACTGGCAACCGCGCCGCAATCGGAAGAGCAAAAACGCGCCACATGGGAACAGCAAGCCATCAAGCGCCTCGGAGAACCGGAGGATGTTACGGGTGCGGTTTTATTCTTAACAAGCGACGATGCCGCTTTCATCACTGAGCAATCAATTGTCGTAGACGGCGGTCAATATCGGATCGGATAAAGCAAGACCAAGTTTCGTTAGAAACCCGCACCTACACTGGAATTCCGAATTATTGTTGGAAAACCAGCGGAGGTCCGCCGGTCCATTTCCATTTCAGGCTGACATTTACTTCGACACGGTTGGCGATCTTGATGAAGGGGATGCCCTTGTTCATCCCGTAGTCCTTGCGATCGAAAGCCATAGTGCCGTCGATGCTTCCCGAGGTTGATCCCTTGCCGGTAGATGTAAGCGTGAGTTTTTCGGTTTTCGTGACGCCGCGAATGGTGAAGTCGCCCTCTAGGTCGAATGTGTTTGGGCCGGTCTGAACGACTCTCGTGGATTTGAAGGTGATGATGGGAGAGTTTTTCACGTCAAAGAAGTCCTTGCCCTTCAATTTGTTGTCTTTCAGACCGCTGCCGGTATCCACGCTGTCAGCTTGGATCTCGATGTCCAAAACGCCGCTCCTCGCATCCGTGGAGGAAAACTTTATGCTGGCGCTCCATTTGTCGAAGGTACCTTTGATAGGTACCGAAGAGTCGACACCAAATTTGATGGTGCTTTCTACGGGCGTGACTTCGTACACCGGAACTTGGGCACGGTTTGCCGAGGGGAAAGCGCAAAACACAACCAGCCATAGAACGGCCATCGGTGACGTGTGAGTTCTTACTCTCGCGGGGTCGCGCTTGCTGCAGATGTGGGACCAGTTCCCCCTTGCTTTAAGCCCTTTTAAGTCCATAAATTCCCTGCCTCCCAATTCACTCTGTTCCCGCGGCCGAGACCCTGGGTCACCCTATGGCGGGATGAATCCGTTGGACCATGGCTCGGATGTCGCGGTTCTCGAAAACCTTTGCTCCGCTGTCAGTTCGTTGGACGGCGGCGTCCACCATGGCACGTGCCAAGTCGTCGGCACGAATCACCTGGTTCGGAAACAGCAACTGGAACGCGGGGTAGATAGCGCGCATTAGGCGATAACTGAAACTCGGTTCTTGTCGCGGCTCTACGGGGTAGATGTATGCGGGCCGGAAGAGGTAAACGCGCGGGAACCCGGCCGCGATCAATGCGTTCTCGGCCTCTCCCTTGTATCGCGCGAAAGCGATCCGACTTTTTCCCGTCGGGTCCGCGCCGCTTCCGCTCAAGAATGAGAAAGCCGCGTTGGGGCTGCTGGCGTGCAGAACTCGGGCGAACTCGATGGTGTAGTCCACGGTTATCCTACGTAGTTCGGCGTCGGACACCACGCCGGTATAGGCGCCCAAACAAAAGATTGCTGCGTCCTGACCCGAAAGCACCTGCGACAGTGAGGAGCAGTCGGCGAAGTCACGATGCAGGACTTCCTGCAGCTTTGGATGTGAAATGCCCAGCTTCCGGCGCACGATAGCAGTTACACTTCCAACGGCGGCGTCCTCGAGTGCATAGCGAAGAGCATATCCACCGACCATTCCAGTCGCACCCACGAGCAGAAGACGCTTCTGGCTCATCTGTGTCATGAGAGCGCTCGCTCGTCCAACCAGTCGACATAGAGGAGACGCTCCGAAAAAAACCATACGCCTTCCGACTTGACGAACGTGTCAAGGTAACGCAGCGAGGCGACCATCAAGCGTCGTTTTCCGCCCTCCACCGTGACGTGATGTGCCAGGCAGTAAGCTTCTCCGGTAGCTCGATCAGCTGTCAGCGTGAAGATCGTGCTCTGTCCGACGAAGTGCGTGGTGGCGGCGTACTTGTTCAGGTCTGCGAAGACGGGAGCGAGCGCCTCGCGCGAATGCAGTTCCTGGGAGGGCGTCGGATCTTTGGCGTTCATAAACACCACGAAGTGCGTGTCTGGGGTGAAGAGCGACATTTGACCTTTCGCATTGCGACGGTCGGCGCAGTGTGCGTAGGCCTCGACGAGCTCACGGATCGCGAGGCGGTCAGCGGCTTCGGCGGGAGAGATAGTAACGTGCTTGCTCATGGGCTGGTCTCCTTGTTGAATTCGTTCAGGCACGACAAGAGTGGAGAACTGCATGACTCTTAGGCTGGTGACGCTGCTGATGCCGCAACATCCGTTGCAGCATGCGCGCTCAGCGGCCCGACGAAGTTGCTCGCCGACGAAGGCTTGCTTGCGTTTTGGTAAAGCGGCACGAGCTGAGCCATGGCCTCCTTGACGAATTCGGGCGTGTCGTACATGGCAATGTGGGTCGCGCCCTCGACGATGTGCAGACTCTTGTCGCGGCTCCCGACGCGCCTAAAGGCATCCTGGCTGAACCACAACGATCCAGCCCTGCTGCCTGCGATGAGCCGGAGGGGCTGCGTCAGAAGCTGTTCCGCCAGATGAAAGGCGTCGTAAGCGACCAACCGAGCCAGGCTGTGTACCGGAACGACGCTCGGCGCGTTGGGGTGCTGCGCCCGCGGCGTGTGGTAATACTCCCAAGCCTCCCGGTAATCGGGTGCCTGCCCCTCTTCGCGCTTCTGCGGCGCGAATGGCAACATCGCCATGCGCTCCCCCTTGGCCTCGGCCGTTCGCGCCTTCGCCGCCATTTCCAAAAGTGTAAAGGCCTGGCTCATGTCCGCGACGGTGCCCTCGTAGCCGGCGCGATACATTGCGCCGAGGTTGATCGCGCTCACGGTGCCGACGGCCTTGATGCGTCGGTCGGTCATGGTCGCATGGATGGCATAGCCGCCGCCGGAGCAGATCCCGAGGACACAAATCCTCTGCTGGTCGACAAATCCGAGCGTGGTCAGATAGTCGACGGCAGCGCGGATGTCCTCGACGCGAGCGTATGGGTCTTCCTCCTGGCGTGGCTCGCCGCCGCTCTCCCCCTGATAGGACGCGTCGTAGGCAAGCGCGACCATGCCCTCGTCAGCAAGCTTGGCGGCATAGAGCCCAGCAGTCTGTTCCTTGACGCCGCCGGCGGGATGAACGCAGACGATCGCCACGTAGCTGCGGTCTTTCGAGAAATCTTTGGGGAGGTGGAGGTTGCCAGCCATCTTGATCGGACCATTGGAGAAGGTGACCGTATCCATTGTTTCTGTCCTTTGATATTTGTCTACTCCGTCGTGAAGTTCTGCTTGCTGCTTCACGCGCGAAGGATGGCGCCATCCAGAAAGAAACACAATTGGACCTGGACCCATGACCCAATGCGTTCAGGACTAGCGCTTTGATGTCTGGCCGCGACTTTGCAATAATCGTGATCGATACGTCTAAGATTTTGTTTTTATCGATCTAATACCTAGAAGGTATCAAATGGAACTTCGGCATTTGCGCTATTTCGTCAGCGTTGGAGAAGAGCAACATTTCGGACGAGCCGCCGAGCGCCTCCATGTCGCTCAGCCGGCCCTGTCGCGGCAGATCCATGATTTAGAGAGGGAGATGGGATTCCTTCTGTTCGACCGATTGCCCCGAGGAGTCCGACTAAGCGCGGCGGGCAAACTGTTCTTGAGCGAGGCGCGACGTATCTTGCAAGACGTCGATGAGGCGAAGCGGCGCGCCGAGCGGATTGCCCTCGGCAAAGCCGGTACGCTTCGAATCGGAATTGCGATGGCGCTGTCCTGGCATGGGATGGTTGTGGAGTCCTTTCGCGAATTCCGGCGCCGCCAGCCAGATGCGGAGCTAGTGCTGCATCATCTACTTTCTATTCATCAGGTCGAAGCCGTCTTGTCCGGCCGACTAGACGCCGGGTTTGCCGCCGCCATCACGCCGTGGAACAAGGATTTGGCACATTGGGAGTTCGCGCGGGACAGAATTTTACTTGCAGTGCCCAAAGGTCATCCCCTAACAAAACGAGGAAAGATTCGGTTGCGTGATCTACGAGACATGCCGTTTATCTGGTTCCAGCGCTTGGCCAATCCAACCTTCGATGATCAATTGATGCAGGAGTGTGCCCGCGGCGGCCTAAGCGCTCCACGCATTGTTCAGGAGGCAACGGATCGCGATACCTTGCTAGGTTTTGTCCAATGCCGGCTCGGGATCGCTTGGCTAACAGAATCCATACGTTGGCACTGCCCCCGAGGCATCGTTTTGCTTCCAGTTGTTGATATGAATGTCCGGCTCTCGTTTAACCTAATCTGGAAGAAGGACAATTCGTCGCCCTTGCTACAGAAATTTGTGGATCAAGTACAAGAGACAAAAATAACCCCGCGAAATTGAACAGACGCACGCGAAATGGAAAATCGCACGCTCGGTCTGGACTTTTATCGGTTCGCCTCGGCAGAGGACAGTCGCTCCCGCCAAAGCTCCCAACCTCATTTCTGTGCCCACCCTGCGTCGTCATCGATCCTGGTAGAGTCCATGCATCGCACCAGCAGCCATCTTCTGGTCTCCTGGCGATTCCCAACCGAAGTTCTAAGGGCAGTACGGACCCGCGGTGTCACAATGGCGAGCATAGCTGCAACAGGGCTTGGAGAATTGGCACTTAGTTCGGCGAACAAGGAGCGTGTGAACATGCGCAGGGAAAACTGCGTGGGTTAAAGGTTTTATCGAAACGCCCGCGTTCGACGGCGTGCTTACAGCGGTTCAGTATACGCGAACGCGGGAGTTCCGATGGTTCATAGGACTATGGGCTAACTTCTTTTCCCAAGGCCTCCTTTGGTCACCTACGACCCGTACATTCTGAACAAAGTGACCCCTGCGCGGGGCAGGTCACATCCAAATGCCCAGAGGCTTGGTCAAGCGTCAAGCGAACTCACTCTGAAAATATTATGACCCTGTAACTTATTGTAAATAGAATAGATAACAGGTCATATGAACCGCTTCTCTTGATGAGATTCTCCATGCTATAGTGTCACATCGTTTTGGAGTCGCCAGCCTGTGGCCAAAACCGATACCACCGTCAAAGTGAGATTTGGTCTCTTCGAGGTTGATCTGGCTCGCGGAACCCTCACCCGTCACGGGATTCCGCTCCGGATTCAAGAGCAGCCCTTTCGCATCCTGGAGATGCTCCTCCGGCAGCAGGGGGAGATTGTCACACGAGATCAGCTCCGCCAAGTCCTCTGGCCCGAGGGTACCCATGTCAATTTCGATGGAAGCCTGAATGCCGGGCTGAAGAAACTTCGCGCGGTATTGCAGGATGACGCGGAGAATCCCCGATTCATCGAGACCATCCCGCGCCAGGGCTATCGCTTCGTGGCGCCAGTGCACACTATCAATGATATGCCGGCAACTGTGCTAGCCGGACAGATTGCTGGTCTAGAGAATGGTGACTCATCTCTTGAGGTACGCCTGCGCCTTCATCCCGAATTTTCTCAGGAACTCACCGCAAGCGCCCCCTGGGACCGGCAGCGAGCTGAACGCGCGCAGCGCTGGTTTGACTTCCTGCTGCTTGCCATCGCCATCCTCTTTGGATCCTGGCTCTTGTTTTTTATCGTGTACCCCGTCCCGCGGCCCAGCGTGCAGCGCATGAATCGCATCACCAACGCCAGCCGGATTGACGAGTGGGGCGGCATCGTCTCTGACGGTACACGGATTTTCTTTCTGGAGCATGAGGCCGGACGCTGGAAACTCATGCAGACTTCGGTGGAAGGCGGTAACGCGGAGCCGATACCCGCTCCTTTCGACAACACACGGCTGTTCGCCATTTCTCCGGATCATTCGCAGTTTCTTATCGGCCAATTCACACGCCGCGATGATGAGATGCCACTGTGGCTCTGGCCGGTTCAGGGCGGCGAACCGCGCCGCCTAGGTAAAGCCACGGGGCGTGATCCAGCATGGTCACCCGATGGGACGCAGATAGTTTTCGTGCGCGGGCAAAACCTTTACTCCATCCGTCGCGATGGAACTCAGCTTCGCCAGCTACTGCATATCGACGGTGATCCGCGCGCACCAGCATGGGCTCCCGATGGCGAAAACATTCGCTTTACGGTCGATCACGGTGAGGACGGCACTCCATCGATCTGGCAGATGACCGCGGATGGCAACGGCGCACACCCACTCCTTCCGGGCGCTACACCGCCGGCCACTCAGTCCGCTGGGAACTGGACGGCGGACGGCAAGTACTTCCTCTTCTCCGGCTGTGAGCAGTACGAATGCAATCTTTGGGCTATGCGCGATGCCTGGAGCTGGTTCCGGCGTTCTCACCATACACCGTTTCCGCTGACCAGCGGCCCGGACGTTTTGCACGTAACTATTCCCACGCAGACGGGATCCCGAATTTTCGCCTTCAGTTTCCGCTCGCGCCGCGAGCTTGAAAATCTCGATCCTAAAACGATGCGCGCTTCCATGCTCAGCCTCGATACCCTTGCTCAGGAAGCCAGCGTCTCGCCCGATGGACAGATGGTGGCTTATTCGAACCGTCCGGACGGCTCGCTTTGGAGGAGCAATACGGACGGCTCCCAGCGCCTGCGATTAACAAGTGCACCCCTTGGAGCTTTGTCCCCGCGCTGGTCTCCGAAGGGCGAACAAATTCTCTTTACCGGCGTTCGCCCCGATCAGCCCCGTCAGATTTATCTCCTCGCTTCCGACGGCGGAGCACTGCGTCCCGTCCTGCCTAAAGGCTGGGAGGGAGCGAGCGCGGATTGGTCGCCGGACGGTTACCGTATTGCGGTCATTATGCGTAATCTCAAGATTCATCCCCGCTATGCACTGTTCACTCTGGAGCCCACCACCGCCGTCTGGAAGGAGGTGCCGGATTCGACGGATTTCAGCGAGCCCCGCTGGTCGCCGGACGGAAACTACATTGCTGCGCTCGATGGCGCCAACCATCAACTGATGCTCTTCGATGTCCAGAAGAAAAAATGGGCTCCCATCGCGTCGGGTGGATTCCTGGAGGCACCTCACTGGTCCCCCGACAGCTCCTTTATTTATTTCCAGGATCAACTGGATGAACAGGAGTCCGTGTTTCGGGTCGACGTCGCCACTCAGAAGGTCCGGCTTGTCCTTGGGTTTGGAGAGATTCTTCGAGTAAGCGCCACGCACTGTTTTTTCAGTGGATTGGGCCGCGACGGTTCGATTTATGTGATGCTGGAGCGAGGACTCACGGATATTTACGCGCTGGACCTCGATCTTCCGTGATCATCCGCAAGGCGTAGGATGCTGGCAAACAACTAATCCTCGTTGAACTGGTTCCGCTTTTTGTAGGCCATCACCGTCAGCCCAATGCAGATCAGCACCGGGGGAACGACCAATATAAGGATACCGCTGCGTAAGGCCTGGATTACACGCGAGCCGGCACCGGCAGCTTGCGTGTAACAGAGCGCGCAATTTTGCCCAAAGGTCGAGCAAGGAATCCAGAGGGGCGCGAGAAAAGCCATCATCCGGCACAACCAGCGGGTTCCGATCGTAATTCTCGAATTCATTCCCTGAAATTCTCCAGCTCGGCACCCATCCTAATGCGCGAACGGCCGGAAATGCAACAACCGAAAACTGTCTGTCCATATCATGTTCATCATCAGCAGGACAAAGATCAACGCCGGAATCAACGTCAAGAACAAGCTGCGGCGCTCCTGAGCGAGGTGCATGAAGTACATTACCGCCAGTGCGCCGCCGCACACGGCAAGCGCCAGCAAGATGACGAGCAGGGAGACGGTCGAGGTTGTCCTGTAGGCAATGAAGACTTCGAGTACAGCTATGGCCAGCAGCACAAAGTAGACCGGAAGATACTTAGCAATCACGTTTCCTGAAGGAGCTGAAGCCGCCATTGTCGTTTCCCTCCGCGTCTGCCTAGCGCGACAGATTCAATAGATAGATGAGTGGCACTACAAACATCCAAACCAAATCAACGAAGTGCCAGTACAAACCGGTGGCTTCCACGTGGCCCGCGGTCAGGCTCCCCCGCGCGAATTTCCGCGCGACAACCGCAATAGCCACGACACCGCTGACCACGTGCAGCAGGTGCAACCCCGTAATGCTGAAAAATGTCGCACCAAAAAGCGGCGAACCCCAAGGGTTCTGAAACAAACGCACACCTTCGTCGATCAGCCCGAACCATTCCCGAATATGCAATCCCGCGAAGATCACTCCCAGCAGAATGGTGGACCACAGAAAGCGGCCCGCTTTGGCCTTGTCACCTGCCTTCGCAGAATCCACCGCTCCAAGCATCGTCAAGCTGCTGGTCACCAGCACAAACGTCATGATCATCACATTCAGGATGCTGGGATTGAACTTGAACGGTGCGGGCCAATCCGGGCTCGCCGTCCGCAGATAGCCATATCCGAACAAGAGCGCCCCAAACGTCACCGCGTCGGAGATGATGAAGAGCCACATCGTCAACTTCCTCGATGGGATGGCAAAGGGCGAAGCTTCCATCAAGGCGGCTCCGTGCCCATGCACGGCCATGTCGGACTCGCTCACTGTATGTCCCCCTTCTTTTCCGTTCACAGCCTCGTTCCGATCACCAGCAGCAGGTAGAGCCAGAGAACTCCCATGAAATGCCAGTAAATCGCTATAGCGCCAAACAAGCTTTGGCCAAACGTGCGGAGGCTGCCGGCCAGCCGCCCGATCAGGTAGGCAAGTGCGGCAATTCCACCGAACAGATGCAATACGTGCATGGCGGTAAACACGTAAAAGAAGCTGCTATTGGAGTTTGTTGCGAGATAAAGTCCCTGCGTCGCAAGGGACCGCCATGCCAAACATTGCCCGGCGACGAATGCCAGACCCAGGATTAGCGTGACTACCAGCCATGCCATGCCGGCAGCTGACTCATCCACTTCCGGCCCGAGCCCTTTTGCGATGCCGCGCCGCGCCTTCTCTAACGTAAGGCTGCTAAGCAACAGAGCCAGGGTATTCGCGTAAATCACCGGAGGCAGAACAATATGCGCCGCTTCACCCGATCCTTGCCTCACATACAGAGCACTGGTGAATGCCGCAAACGACATCGTGATTGCAAAGATGCCCACCCAGATTCCGCTGCGCGATGCCCGATCCGGCCCCGCCAGATGTGATGGCGCAACTATTTGTGTATAAGTGCCTGAAGCCATTGTTCCCCGTTCTTTTCGAATGCTCGATGGTCTGCTTACACTTGCTCGGGCGAATCCTGCATCACGAAATCGCCTTTTGAGCCCTTCACTCCGTACTGATACGGGTCGTGGTAAATGACCGGATGCTTGCCGCCAAAGTTGTCCCAGGGGGGAGGAGAAGGAATGCTCCATTCCAGGGATGTGGCATTCCACGGGTTCTCGCTAGCCTGCTTGCCGCGAAAACGGCTGTGAATCAGGTTATAGAGAAAAATGAACTGCGCCGCGCCAGTAACAAAAGCGGCAATGGAGATAAATTTGTGCACCGGCATCAGCGGCGCCATGAAGTCATCCACGAACGACGAATACCGCCGCACGTTGCCCACCAGACCCAGGTAGTGAAATGGCATAAAGATGCAGTACGTCCCGATGAACGTAATCCAGAAGTGCAGCTTGCCGAGAGTTTCGTTCATCATGCGCCCCGACATCTTTGGGAACCAGAAATACGTCCCCGAAAAGATCCCAAAGATCGCCGCAACGCCCATCACCATATGGAAATGCCCTACGACAAAATAGGTCGCGTGCAGGTAAATGTCGATGGAAGGCTGCGCCAGAAAAAATCCGCTGACACCGCCGCTGACAAACATGGAAACGAATCCCAGTGCAAACAGCGAAGCCGCATTGATCTGCATATTCGCGCCATACAGGCTTCCCAGCCAGATCAACGTGATGATCGTCGCCGGAATCGTGATGGTCAGCGTCGGAAACGAAAAAAGAAGCGAGGAAGTCGGATTCATCCCGCTCACGAACATGTGATGGCCCCAAACCATCCAGCTCAGGAATCCGATGGACATCATCGAATAAATGAGCACCTTGGCGCTCAACATCGGCTTGCGCATGTTGGTGATCAGCACATGCGAGACGATGCCGATGGCCGGGAGGATAGCAATGTAAACCTCGGGATGGCCGAAGAACCAAAAGAGATGCTGCCACAGCAGCGGTGATCCGCCGGCGTGGTTCTGCAGACGATCGCTGATCACCAGTCCCGCCGGAATAAAAAAGCTCGTGCCCGCCATGCGATCGAGCAACAGCAGCAGGCAGGCCGGGAGCAGTACCGCGAACGCGAGCAAGCCAATCGCCGAGGTGATGAACCACGCCCACGTGCAGATCGGCATACGCATAAACGTCATGCCTTTTGCGCGCAAGTCCAGAGTCGTAGCAATGAAATTCAAAGACCCGAACAGTTGCCCTACGCAGAAAATCGCGATGGACATTGCCCAAAGACTTTGTCCCCATGCCAATCCCGGTCCAGCGTCCTTTCCGACTGCGCTGAGCGGCGCATAAGCGGTCCACCCGGAGATCGGTGGGCCATCGGGAATGAAGAACGCGAGGATCAGAACGATGAACGCGCAAAAGGTAATCCAGAACGACATCATGTTAAAGCGCGGGAACGCCATGTCTTCCGCGCCAATCTGGATGGGCAGGAAGTAATTTCCAAAGCCCGCGAATGGCGCGTTAGTCAGCACAAAAAACACCATCAATGTTCCATGCATCGTCAGCAAGGAGAGGTAGTACTCCGGCGTGATAACGCCACCCGGTGCTCCCGTTGACGATAAAAGTTCGAGTCCCGGAACTTTCGTCGTCGGCCAGACCAGATGAAAGCGCATCAGCCACGACAGCCCCATGCCTATAAACACAGCCACCAGCCCGAGGCCGTAATACTGCTTGCCGATTACTTTGTGATCCAAGCTGAATACATGCTTGCGGATAAATCCTTCCGGCGGAGCATGAACGTGTGCCGCCGGGACGACTGCTTCTTCCATGTACTCACCTCGTTCAATGGCACCGCAGATCAGTCCGCTTCCAACGGGCCGCCGATCCACGGGCTGGGACTATTGTTCCGACGCCTTCTCTTTCAACCACTTGTCAAAATCTTCCTGCGACAACACGTTGAGATACGCTTTCATGTTGTAATGCCCGAGCCCACACAGTTGCGTGCACACGATCTCGTACTTCCCTGTCTTGGTTGCCGTAAAATGGACAGACAAATCCAGCCCTGGAACAAAGTCCTGCTGGATGCGCAGCTCCCGCACGTAGAAAGAGTGGCCCACATCTTTGGCATGCATCAGCAGATGAATTTCACGATTGACTGGTATCGCCAGCTCCGCCGTTACGATATCGTCCCGCGCCTCCACATCGTTGGCAGGATCCAGCCCGAAGTAGTTTCCGTTCCCTTCGTCAATTTTGTCCGGATGTAGCGGCGCAAACTTTTCATCTGCTCCGGGATAACGGAAATAGAAGGCGAACTGGCCCGCCTGTGCCTGGACCTGCAATGCGTCCGGCTTCGGAGCCGTGAAGTAAACCTCGGCCCACGCCTTCTGCCCCAGAACGCCCAAGGCCAACACTTCCGTGCCCACGAAAATGAACGCCGTCGCCACCATCAATTTTGCGCCACCCGGCAAATGCTTTACCTTGACGCCATTCTTGCGGCTGGAATATTTCCAGACGAAAAATGCCAGCAGCAGTTGGGCGCCGAGAAAAGCAAATCCTGCCTCGGCCATGGTGTCCGACAACTGTTCGTCGATCGCGTGCCCATGGGTCGAGATATCCACCGGTTGCACGTACATATGCGTCAGAATGGGATAGGCGGACGCCAGCGCAATCAACGTTAAAATTACGGCAAAAAACTTTCCCACTGTCCCTCGCTTCTGCCCGCACAGGCTCCGGGCGCTCTCAGCGCTCGATAATCAGCTTTTGTTTCGATCGGAATCCTGGTTTCTCTCTAGTACGGCTTCGCCTTGAAGACGAAGTTCACGGTTTTCGTCTCGCTCCCTGTAATCGTCACTTCCTGCGACTGGTCGCCGTAGGATTCATGCCAAGCGGTGATGGTGTACTTTCCCGGCGGCAAGTTTGGAAGTGTGAAACTTCCCTCGCCCTGTGATACCGCGTAGTGCGAGTTCTTCAAGACCGCAAAATTTCCATGCATCCACGGGTGAATATTGCATTTCACGGGGATGAACTCCGGCTTGTCATACTTCTCGGAGATCGGTGGAGTTCCCGGCGGCTGCGACTTGTTCCACTCCCGGTTCACCTTCGGCAGCGGGTGGATGTTATGCGAGGTCTGATCGTCGTTCGCGATTTCCAGCGTCTGGTTCACTTCGAACGCCAGCACATGCGGCAAATACTGGCAGCCCTTCTGCGTGAACTTTGCGGGCTGGCCAGGCGCCGTCGAATCATCCGGCGCGCCCGCGGAAATATATACGACGACATTTTCAAGCGCATTATTGGGTCCGGTCACCACTGTTTCCGTGGTGATCGGTGTGGCATGCTGCTGCGCGCAGCTCGGCTCTTTCGACATATCGATCGGTTTCTGCTTGGCCGGGGTGCCTTCATACGTCACTTTGCCGCTGATCGTGCCGCCGCTCGGTCCTGCATAAAGAGCTGCGGACACCACAAGCACGGCTACTCCCGCCACGAATCCTTGTTTTATACCCATACTCGTTACTCCCCCCTAAAATTCAGCACTCTCCAACAGACTACTGTTTCACTCCGGAGCCCGTGGGGGTCCCGTAGATTTTCTTAGCTGCCACTTGCTCCGCGCCTTCCTTGGTCGATTCCCACAAGGTTAGTTCCGGACTCTTGTGGGTCACTTGCAGCGTCCGGAGGAAATGGACAAGGTCCCACGCTTCTTCCGGTTTGATAACATCCGCGAACGAGGGCATCGGTGTTCCGTCCAGCCCCGTCATGAAAATCTTGTAGAGGTCATGATTGGTTACGCCGCACTTGAACCGCCAGCCAACCGCGAAGTCATACGGCTTAATGGGCTGGTCATTGCTGTCGGTCAGCGTCGCGGCCGACGGTCCGTCTCCATAGCCTTCCTGGCCGTGACACTTCCAGCATTCCAGCTTCTCGAAAAGTTCGTGTCCATGTCTGATGCTTTCGAGCGTGAGTTTCGGCTCCGGGGGAACCGTGATGGGCGTGCCGGGTTTTTCGGTCTTCCAGCGCGGCGAGAAGGACTTGATGAAAGCGATCAAATCAGCGCGGTTCTGATCGGTCAGCTCGATCCACGACGGCATATTGGTCGTGTTAAAACCCCGTCCAACCGAATTGTAGAGGTCTTCGTCGATCGGAAGGGTCCCTGTGGGCGTCGAACGGCACTTGAATACCGCCGCGACAAAGTTTCTTGGTGTCGGATTGAGGTAGGGAGCGTTTTCGCCCTCGCCATTCCCGCGAAAACCGTGGCATCCCCAGCAATACCGGAAGTACAGGTGCTTGCCCGCATCGGTATTCCCACTGAGCTTGCCGATGTGAGCGTCTACCTGTTGCCCTGGTGTAAGCGCGGGAAAAACGGCGATTGCAATGACTGCCAAGAAGAGCTGGATGGATTTCATCTTCAGTGTGCGCATCGTCTCCACCTTTAAAACGCGAAGTCAAAGCCAAACAGTAGACTGCTGGTGGTTAAATCCAGCCCATTAACTGGCGAAGCGCCGCGTTGCCGGATGATGGCGTACTCATTGTGGAACGCGAATCCCGCTCGGCTGGAAATGAACGGGTAGTATCGGAACCCGACGGTCAATACATCATCGTTGCCGAAGTTCCCCGGATTAGTCGCGAACACCTGGCGGGACATCCTTACCAGCTCGTAGCGATTAATCAGAATGAGCTGAGGACTTACCGTGTAGTGCGTCTCGAACAGACCGCCGTTCCACGTCGGCGCCTGTGCTCCCACCGGGAGCGGCGCGGTGGCCGGAGTGTTCGAACCGAGGAACGCGTTATCCCATCCATGGAAATACATCGTGGTGACATCGACTTTCTTGATGTACCACTGCCCAATTAGTCCCAATCGGTAAAAGCTCTTGTTCCCAATTCCCGTGCCTGGAACTCCGACCCCACCCTGTGTGAACTGAAAATAAGTCGGGGCCTGTCCGAGGTAAGCAAATCCGCCGACGCGCTGAAGTCCCAGGCTTCCAACCTGAAACGCTTGGCTGGCGGTAAAATATCCGCCGTAGCCGCGATTGGTCGGTAGGCCCGGTTGCCCATCGTTCGAACTGAGCAGCGAGGCCGAATACCTGGTCCGGTCGTCCTTGGAATGCCCCATCACTTCCACTCCAACTTGGTTGTCGCCAATCCCAAATGTATAACTTTCTGCGACAGCCCCTGGGTTTGCTGGGTTTCCCGGCGACACCAACGGTTGGAAATGGTAGTTCGTATACGTTCCCGCCACGCTTGTGAGCGTCAGGATGCGCTTTTCGGAGAGCAGGTTATCCAGTTCGAACTTGCCCATTTTGATGTTGAACCAACTGCTGCCGAAGAGATTGTCGAGGCGCGCCCAAACGGATTCGAAGTGAAATGCCCCGGTATTGTCCGAGGATGGCAACACATAAAACGAAAAATTCTTGGCTAGCGTGCCGCCCGTATGAAAGTCCAAGCCGCTCCAGTCAAAACCGTCTGTCGTGACTTTACCCTCGGCCGTATTCGGGCCGGCTGGTCCGTCAACCAGCGTGCGGTTTTGGCTCTCTCGGTGCCAAATGGGTGTGATGCGGAACGTCACCGGCCAATACGCCGGTTGTTGGTAGATCGGAGCGTCGCGATCGTTCCCCAACTGATAGCCGTTATCCTTGAATGCCTGCCCGAACGCGCTAAGCATCGGCCAGGCAAGATGGCATGCCGAGCAAGGCATTCCATACTTGCGCGCGAATGCTGGGAGCGCCCTGACCTTAACGGAGGGCAGCGGAAGCGCATCGGCGGGGCGGCTATTCCCGAGAACGATGGCGATAATCAGTAAACCGGACAGAAGTGCGGATGCAGCCCGCGATAGTCTTTTCTCTACTGTCTGAGATACCCGTTCGAACATACTGCCTCCTCTGCATGCCGATCAGCAGCAACCCAGCTTGCTCTTGTTTTCTGGAATGTTCGGACAGGGAGGGAAATGCATACACTTACCCTGCTGTGCCTGAGAGGCCAGCAAAGTTCGTGCGCCGTTCGAAAATGATTTTTAGACAGCACGCCCATAGAGATTCTGACCCTTTTCTTCGTGACAAAAAAGAACGGGTCAATCCCCAAGTCCCTGAACCGTCGCGGACTTTACTCCCGCAAAAAAGCGAATGCAAGAGTTTTCTTATTCGAATTACATTTTTTTTTTGCAATTCCCGTTACGGTCGGGTACTAGACCTCTCCGCGAAATCCTTGTTCTCCCATACAACGCGGATACCAGCTTCCGCCATCTCTTGCGTCGACTGCTATGCCTGGAACTTTTTTCAGGGTTGACAGTTCTTCATCCCGCGGGGTACCAATGAAACGCCTCACGCCAAAATTCTGTCTAACGAGGGGATCAGTTACGCTTCAAGAAGCCATGCGACCTGCTGACTTGCACGCAAAACCGGCAACTGCCGTCTGGGGACTCTCTATACTCAGGTCTCTGGGGGCGTTGGCTGCTGCCTTGCTTTGGGTTCTTTCCACTGCGACATGGCTTTTCGCCGCGCACGATCACGACGAACCCAGCCCAGGCTACGTGAAGGAATTCTCGGCTTCGCTCGACGATACTCTGCAGGCGCTCCAGGAAGTTCTGCAGGATCAGACCATCCATGGAACGTATGTCTTCGACAAGGTGAGGACACTTACCGGGGCGAAGATCGTGGAATCTACCCCGTTGTTCGCGCCCTGGAACAGCGCCGGCAAGGTTTTCTACAAAATTCTCCCGGGCGCGATTGCTCCGCGGCATTTCCGGGAATCTGCGGATCAGGGAACCATCGCGGTTCGTTTCGTTGTCACCGGCGTTAGTCCAGAGCGCACGCGTTTGCGCATTGATGCGGTCTTCGTCGAGGATGCCCACCGTACCGTCCACGCTTCCGACGGTACGGTGGAATCCAGTGAGTACAAAGTCTTTCAAGACCACCTTCAGGCGATTCAATTTGCGGCGCAGGAAGCGATCGACGCCAGGCGCCGCCGGGATAGCATCACGCTCGCCCATCAAACTGTGGTTCAGGAGCGTGAAGATGAGAATACCCGTTTGGCCGCGGCGAATTCGTCCGTGCAGGATCTCGAGCAACAGTTGAACGCGTTGCGGCATCAAGTGGAAAAAAGAGTCAAGGCTCCGGGGGCCACCTTGAAGGCAGCGCCATTTCACTCGGCCGCCAATGTAGCCAACGTTGGCGCCTACACGGAGGTAGTGATCGTGATCGTCACGCCTCACTGGTACGGGGTCGAGACACCGGACGGCCAGCACGGGTGGCTTCCTTTGGACGAATTGGAATCCCTTCCGTGAAGAGACTCAAATCCACTCTTTGCCACTCAGCGATCCTCCTCTCCTTGATGCTATCGATGACTTGGATTTCCATTCCGCCATTTTCCTGTGCCCAAGCTGTCCCCTACGCGCGCACGTTTCCCAAATCAAAAGTAGAAGTCGAAAAGGCACTGAAGGAACTTCAGGCTTACAGTGGTCAGAAACTTCCTGTCATTGAAGGTTTTGTCGCTACCGGCGATCAGCCTCTCGATCGTTACGAGCGCGCCTACTTCCAATACTCTATTGACATGCTCTCCACGTCGCCTCAAGCCACCACGGTTCGCGTCACCGCAAAAATCACCGCCTGGCATGTCGATCCTTCGCCTTGGAAATCGGGCTATGAAGTCCTGCCTTCAAATGGGCGCCTGGAACTGGATTTGCTCGATCGGCTCGGTGAAAAATTCGGCGAGAAGCCCGTAACTTCCGTTCTAAAGTCCGAGGTACAAGCCCCAACGCCCAAGCTCAACCTCTCGACGGGCTTGCCGGGCGGTTCCCCTCAACCCGGTAAGAGTTCTGCAATGCTAGGTTCATCTGCGGCAGCACCGAGCGCTGAAGGAATGGAGGAAGTCGCGGCTCTTCGTGCAAAGCGCGAAGCCGAAGAAAAGCGAATGCTTCAGCTCACTTCTGAGCTGCAAAGCTGGCGAGACGTACAACATAACCAGGCCCACCCCCTGAATCTCGTCGTGGTCAAAAAAACCGGCACCCCGGTGCTAGCGCGGCCCGCGGAAGATGCCCATGTCCTTTTTGCCGCTGCCGAAAATGACGAATTCGAATTTATCGAAGCCGAAGGACCATGGATTCACGTGGAGATTTCCGGCGCTTCGCGCGGATATATTCGGCGAAGCGGCTTGGAATTGCCGGAGTATATCGCCACACGCCTGAAATCGCCGAACGGGACTGCTTCCGATGAAAAACAGGAACCCTTTCGCATTGAGCGTGAAGAAACCGCCGCTTTCCCCGGCGATTGGGATCCACTGCGCGGGAAATCCGTGAAGATCTATACCGTGCAGCCCGCTTCGCAGGACCCCAAGGAAACCGGCGCCGCTGCAAAGCTCAATTTCGCATTCTCGATTTTTCAAAAGTTCTCAACTGAGTCCGTCACAGTAACACCTCCGGTGGAGGGTGTCGTCATCATCTTCGACTCGGCCGACGGGGGAATCATTGGCACCACGCTTCTCAACGTCCAGCAGTTCGCTGGTGGCTCTCTTCCGCGCGATAATTTCTGGAAGCAGTGTTACGTGGATCCGCCAGAGGCCTTTCGGCCCAATTCTAAACCGTAGGCCTCCACGCCATATTCCGATGGGGAGAAATAACATGCGAAAAGGAATCTCAATCTTCCTGGTGGGAGTCACACACTTCCGCAGCCAGGTGAAACACGATATTCGCGGCCGGAACCCGGCAATAATCGCTACGCCGGCCACGGTGAAACTTCTCTGGGACACCCGAACTAGCAGCAAGAACTCGGTGCGAGTGGCTGTGATACGCGGAGAAGATCTCCCAGCGCGTGGAGCTGAAAAGTCAGGCTTCGACGATATGCATTCGAATGGCGTAGCGCACGAGGGCCGCGGTTGAGTGAAGATCCAGTTTGAGCATCATACGTGCCCGATAAGATTCCACAGTTCTGGTGCTGATCTCCAGTGCCGAGCCAATCTCCTTATTCGATTTGCCATCGGCGAGGAGATGCAGGACTTGCCGCTCTCGCGGGCTCGGGCAACCGGCAGGTGGTTCGAACTCGGCGCCTGACTCCCCGGGAGAGGTGGAGGCCGCAGCGTGTGCGCCTGCCACTGCAGAAGGCAGTGACACCGGCATGGGCTCTCGGGTCCCGGCCAAACCCAGCGCCGAGCTCACCAAAGCAATCTCAATCCGCATCTCGGAAACGTAGCAGCGCAAGGTTAAGGAACTCTTGAGCAGGTCCACCGAACGCTGGACCAGCTCCAGTGTCCGTATGGACAAATCGGTGAACTCTCCGCCGAAACGATGGCCGTCGCCGGAATTGCTTGTCTGGAATTTGTCCGTAAGGCGACACAGTTGCACTTCCACACTTCTTCGCTTCGTGACTTCGGAAAAAGTTGCAGCTACCAGCTGGACTTTCCCCAGTCCATCCCCGATAGGATAGAAGTTCACAATCCAGCGGCTGGATTCTCTTCGAGCAGGAAACCGTACGGTCCACGGAAAATTGGATACTGAGTTGCCCGTAGCCCACACGCGTTCGAACGCAGGCTCCAGATTGCAGGCTTCGTTTCCGAAGCTTTCGCGGATTGTTTTTCCGAGGTGCGCGCTGACCGGCGCTCCACTCAACTTCGCCAAAACGGCGTTTAACGCCCTGCAATGCAAACCCCGGTCGTAAACGGCAACTCCAAAAGTAAAATTGTCAAACCGGCTGGCCAGTGAGCGGAGTGTTATCTCAAAAGACGGGGTGGTCACTTCCCCGCGTCCCGCACATAAGGATTTGTGCGGCCATTCCTGCAATTGACGGCAGCCGTCCAAGGGCCCCATCCGACGATTCTTCAAAGCTTCATCGGAACGGCTTTCGCACCTTCCGGTGAACGCCAACCGGTCATGCATGGGCTGCTCTTTCTTTACGATGTGGGGGACATCAACACCAGGGATATCCGTATATATCAAAATATAATGGAATAGTCAAGACCTCTTCGGATAGATATCTAAGACAGAATATTAGGGTTTATTTCTCCCGGCAGCCTGGGCCGGCAGCTTCTCTGGAGCAATGTCAACAATGGTGATCACCGCGCCGTCAATCTTGTTCTCCAAAGTGCGGTAAGGAAGGATCTTGAACTGGTAATGAATGCCCGTGCGGTCAGTGAGCTCCGTCTCCACCGTGCGAAAATCCGACATCACGCGCAGCACCATGGACTGCAGGTCCGTGATTTCAATGGTGGGATTGATGTTCGAAAGCGGACGGCCAATGTCGCCGGCGATAAGGCCGAGAAACTTCTGCGCCTTGGGTGTAAACCGCCGGATCGTGAGGTCGCTCCCGATCATGATGACCGCAATATCGATGCTGGAGAGCAGGTTCAGCAGGTCATTATTGACGTGCGTAATCTCCAGATTGCGATTTCGGAGTTCGTCGTTAACGGTGGTCAATTCCTCGTTGGCTGACTGTAGCTCTTCTTTGGCTGTTTCCATCTCCTCTTTGGTGCTCTGCAATTCCTCGTTGCTCGAAAGGATCTCCTCGTTGGCGGACTGCAATTCTTCATTCGTCGCTTCCTGCGTTTCAATTACGGATTGCAGATATTCTTTCGTTGCAGCCAGTTCCTGCTCGAGCTTCGCGGTTTTTCCCGAGGCAAGTTCAGTTTCTTCGCCGGGCCGGACGGCTCGGCGGGAATGAGCCTTTGGCTGCGGTTCCGGCGGGGCTTCCTGGAAAACGATAGCCCGGTTGATCGCGTTTCGGAGCTCCATCTGGAGCCCTTCGCGAGCCATTTTCAGCAGGCTCAGGCTGGCATGGCCAGGCGCCAGCTTTAGATAACGGTTCACATTTCCCCGCGTGTGAATGATTTCCATGTCCTCATTAATAAAGACGGTCGCCGGAGCGTAATGCGTGAGAAGCCGACGGTCGAATTCTTTTTGCGCCTCCGCGTAGTTCCAATTCGAATCCAACTGCTTGGCAGGCGGACCGCGCCATACTCTCTTTGCTCGGCGGGGGAATTGAGCGAGAAAGTGACCATCTGGCGCACGGCAGTGGCTTTTTTTGAGAAGAGCTTGTGCGCGCGGTCTTCGGTGGCAAACAAGCCGCTCGTGGTGCCCAATCCTTCGGAACTTCCAAGCACGAGAAAGCCGCCAGGCCTCAAAGCATAGTGAAAGAGAGAGATGACTCTGTGCTGGTGGGCCGTCTCAATATAGATGAGCAAATTGCGGCAACAAATGAGGTTCATCTGGGAAAAAGGAGGATCATTCAGGATATTGTGCTGAGCAAAGATACACATGTCCCGGATGCCTTTGCTTACCCTGTAGCCGCTTTCCGTCCTGGTGAAGAATCTGCGAAGCCGCTCGGTCGAAACGTCTCCCTGAATGTTCTCCGGATAGACGCCGTTGCGCGCCTTGATGACGCTCGATTCATTCACGTCCGTGCCGAAGAACTGAATGGGAACCTGGGAAGCTTTATCGCCGAGAAATTCGAGAAGCGCAATCGCCACCGAATAGGTCTCTTCTCCGGAAGCGCACCCGGGAGTCCAGATTCGAATGCCGCGCTCTCGGGAGAGACCTTTCTGGACGGCGGGGAAAACCGTGGCTTTCAGGGCATCGAACACGCGTGGATTGCGGAAGAAACTGGTGACACTAATCAACATGTCCTGGTACAGCGCCTTGATCTCGGTGGGGTTGGTTTGAACGAAATTGAGGTATTCCTCGATTTTGTCAATCTTGTGAACTACCATGCGGCGCTGAACCCGTCGCAATATGGTGCTTTGCCGGTAGTGGGTAAAGTCCACTCCTGCGTACCTTCGAAGGACCTGGAAAACTGTGCTTAGTCCCTTGCTTGCGGGTGGGGCGGGATCGACCGCTGCAGGAACAATCTCGCGAGCCACATAGGGATGACGCGCGATTCGCGCAAGCTCCCTGGCGATCCCTTTGGGAGGAAGCACGTAATCCACATAACCCGCGGCGACAGCGCTTCGTGGCATGCCGTCATACTTGGCCGAAGCTCCGTCCTGCGCGAAGGTTACGCCACCGTGGGCTTGAATTTCCGACAGGCCCAGCGTGCCATCCGAGCCAGAACCGGACAAAATGACGCCAACGGCACGATTGCCCTTTTGTTCCGCGAGCGCGCGAAGAAAATGATCGATGGGCATGTGCAGTCCGTGCGATTCTTCGCGCGGGCTGAGATGCAGTGTCTGACTGGAAATGGACATCGTCGTGTTCGGAGGAATGACAAAGACGTGATTGGGCTCCGCCTGCATGCCGTCGGAAACTTCCTTCACGCTCATCGCCGTCTTCCTGGCGAGCACTTCCGTCAGCATGCTGTGATGTTTCGGGTCGAGATGCTGGACCAGGACAAATGCCATGCCCGTGTCGACGGGGAGGCAACTCATCAGATCGCTGAGGGCTTCGATGCCGCCCGCGGAAGCGCCAATGGCGACAATCGTAAGCTCGTTCTCCGCCGCAGGCTGAATCTTCTCCGGCGTTTTTGGCGTTTTTCGTCGAGTGCCTCTCGCCTCGGATTTCGGCGTCATGCATCTCCTTACAATTTGTCCCCGAGCGCGCTTGCCCGAGACCAAATGCCCCAGTGAGGCCGGTTGAAAACAATGCCAGAATTGTTCGCCGTAGATTACGTACCTTTTTCACTAATAGCAAGGGCGGGTCTACATAATTCCAATCTATTCCGGTAAACGGCTACAACCAGCGCTCGGCCGGAGAGTTGCAGGAGTGTGTCTAATCGGTGTCACGGTGCATGACGCGACTCTACATGGGGGACAAAACACTCAGAGGGATTACCTTATTCTCAGGAAAAATCGCGACCTACAAGCTTGGTGAAGCTCATTCGCCGCGCGATGATGCAGGCGCATCCTGAAATGTGGCTCACGCCGCAGCGTGCCGCCACCAGTCCTGTCCGGAGGCGGGCAAAGTGTAGACAGGATCGTAGTATTCGTAGAGGCGCGTGAGGGCTTCTGGATCGTTGGCTTCGATACCGGTCTTATAATTTTTCGTCCAGTAGGAGATGCCTTTCTCGCGGTCGTATTCCTTCAACTGCTGCACCCAACGTTTGCCGACAAACGGGACATCGCAAACGATACGCGGCGTAGCAAATCCCGGCAAATAGCCCATGATATCGAGTTGCAGTTGTTGCGCCTCGTGAATCGCCAGACGCCAGTGCTCCGCGTTAGGGATCATGTCGCACTGGTAGAAGTAATACGGGATGATCTTGGCGTGATCCATCAGCGTAAAGCAAAGATCGAGCAGCTCTTTGGGCGAAGTGTTCACTCCGCGCAGGAGTACACCCTGATTGCGAACGTCGCGAAAGCCCATGTCGAGGAGTTTGCGAACCGCTTTCGCCACGAGCGGCGTCAACTGACGAGCATTGTTGACGTGCGTGTGCAAGGCTAGGTCGATTCCGCGCTCATGTGACTTCTTCGCGAGCCTCTCGAGGCCACTCAGCACCTCGTCCTGCAAAAAATGCTGTGGAATTCCCAGCAAACCTTTTGTGGCCAGCCGAATGTCCTTGATATTGGGAATGTCCATGATGGCCGACACAAACGATTCGAGCTGAGCGATGGGCACATTTGCCAGGTCGCCACCGGATACCACCACGTCGCGCACCGCAGGTGTCTCGCGAAGATAGTCGAGCATCTGCTCGTAGCGATCCTTCTGCGGAATCTGGAAGCGCATCTTGACCACTTGAGGAACGTCGTTGCCGACAAGATCCATCCGCGTACAGTGTCCGCAATACTGCGGACAAGTGGAAAGCATTTCCGCGAGAACTTTGGTGGGATAACGATGCGTGAGTCCTTCGACGGCCCACATGTCGGCTTCGTGCAAACTGTCCCGGCTGGACTTCGGATGGCTGGGCCATTCCGGGTTGCGATCGTCGAAAGCAGGCAACATGTAACGCCGCACGGGATCGTTCCAGAGATCTTTCTCATCCATGGTGTTGAGCATTTGCGGAGGGATGAGAATGGACATCGTGGCGCGCTCTTTGATGTCCCGTTCCATGCTTTGCAGAAGATCTTGCGGCAGCAGTGGCCCGAAAACAGCCTGGAGTTCCTTCAGATTTTTTACCGTGTGGCGGCGCTGCCAGAGGGCGGTTTCCCACTCAGTGGCAGTTACATCCTTATAGCCAGGAAGCCGGCGCCAGTCCGGCTCGACGAATGCTCGTTCGAGCGGGTACTTGAAAGGCTGCTCGCCCCCACCCACTTTGCCTGCGGGGTGCCAAACGGGCCGCGCTGTTTTCGTTTCAATCATCTCTACAACCCTTTGGCCGCACGAGGTTTCCCCTGGAAAACCGGGACCGTCTGTTCAGGAGAATACGGAGAGGAAATTCCGTTCACTTAAGGATACGATGAATCGTGAAATAAGAAAACAAGGTCGGAGAGAAACTTGATCACGCTTTACAGGGAGTTGGACCTGGCCCTATAGTCTTCTGACGGCCACATCCCGGCTCTGAATGAAATATATCCGCCTCTTTCGAATCGCGTCGCTTCCCTGCTTGCTTCTACTTGGAGCTTGCCTTGCTGCGGGGGAAGACACGAAAACGATTCATCCCAGCGGCTACGTCACAGACTTGGCCGGCGTCATCGCTGCGGATACCAGAGGGCGACTGGAATCGCTGTGCAACGAAGTGGAGCTGAAGACCAGTGCACAGATGGCCGTTGTGACGGTGAACTCGCTCGATGGCGAGAGCGTTGAAACTTACGCAGTGGATCTCTACAAACAGCTTGGAGTTGGAAAAAAGAAGGATAATCGCGGCGTGCTGCTGCTGGTCGCTCCTCGCGAGCGCAAGTACCGCATCGAAGTTGGGTATGGGCTCGAACCGGTGATCAACGACGCCCGAGCCGGCGATGCCGGCCGCGCAATAGTGCCATACCTGCGGCAGGGCGATTACAGCAAAGCCACGGAAGTAGCTGCGTGGCAGTTGGCGAAGTACGTGGCCGATGATTCGAACGTGACGTTGAGCGGTCAGCCGCCCGTGGGCCGGCTGCGAAATGACGAAGGTGGCAGCACGTTTATTGGACTGTGGGTTGCGCTTGGCGTGATCGTGCTCTTTGTCATTATCGGGAATCTGTCTTCGCGAGGCGGTGGTCAGCGAGGGAGCGGATCAGGTGGCAGCGGGTTGCTCTGGTTTCTCCTGGGAATGCTGGCAAACAGCTCCGGAGGACGTTCAGGAGGCGGCGGAAATTGGGGTGGAGGCGGGGGCTTTGGCGGCGGTGGCGGTGGGTTCGGCGGATTTGGTGGCGGGAGTAGCGGGGGCGGCGGCGCCTCGGGAAGCTGGTAGCACCTGGCGAAAGGAACAAGAGAAATGCTTTCCAAAGACGCAAAGCTTACGGAATTAGTGAACCGGCTGAAGGAATTCGCGGCAACGAACCTTGAATGCGCCATTTTGTTCGGTTCTGCGGCGCGCGGCGATTTTCGTCAGGGACTTTCTGATCTCAATGTCGCCTGCATTCTTCGCTCACTTGCCGTTGAGGAGTTGGGCCGGTTGGCGGACGTGGTGAAGTGGTGGTGCGTGGAGCAGAAAGAACCGGCGCCTCTATTCTTCACCGGGGATGAATTGCAGCAGGCCGCCGATGTTTTCGCGATCGAGATTCTCGATATGAAGCGCGACCGGCGGGTGCTCTACGGCAAAGACGCCGTCGCAGGAATTGAGGTCCCGATGAATCTTCATCGCGTGCAGATCGAACACGACCTGCGTACGATGATATTGAAACTGCGTCAGCACTATCTACGATCGCCTGGGAATGCGAAAGAGCTTGCCCCGGTTCTAAGGAAGTCTTTTTCCGGAGCACTCACGCTTCTGCGTCATACCATAATTGCTTTCGGAGAAGATCCCCCAGCCGGCGAACACGAGATCGTCGCGCGCGCAGCGAGCCTGACAGGCGCGAGCGCGTCGGCTTTCGACGCGCTCCTGCCGCTTCGCGAAACCGGTGAATTTCATGGCGAAATAGTTCCGGTATATGGTGCGTATTTGAAAGCATTGGAAAAGATTTCGAGCGCGCTGGACAAGCATCTGCCGAAACGGGAATGGCAGCGCGTAAAGCATACCCAATCGTGAATCTGACGGAGCCGAGGTCCATATGAAAAAAGGTCTGGTGGTCTTGATCGTTCTAGTCGTGATTGCCCTGATACTCGGAAGTTCGTTTGTCAGCCGCAGAAATCAGATGGCTATCAAGCGGGAAGCCGTAAATGCCGCCTGGGCGCAGGTGGACGTGGTCCTGCAGCGCCGTGCGGATTTGATCCCAAACTTGGTGGAGACGGTGAAGGGTTTTGCGGTGCAGGAGCAGATTGTGTTCGGCGATATCGCGAAAGCACGTTCCGCCTTGTTGGGCGCGCATTCACCGGCGGAAAAAATCGCCGCGAACGGACAGCTGGATTCAGCGTTGGGACGCCTGCTCGTGGTCGTCGAAAACTACCCGCAGCTGAAGTCCAACGAGAACTTCCTTCGTCTTCAGGACGAGCTGGCCGGCACGGAGAATCGCATTGCCGTGGAACGTCGGCGTTACAACGAGGTCGTACAGGACTACAACACGTATATTTCGCTCTTTCCGAACAGCCTCGTCGCCAGCCTGGCCGGATTCGCTCGCAATGATGCGTACTTCAAGACGGACGAAGGTGCGCGGCAGGCTCCCAAAGTGAATTTCGACTACGGCAACAAGCCGGCGACACCCACGCCCGCACCAGCTCCGGCGCCGGCGAAACCATAGCCAGCGCGGCTGGCGGTTTTCAGGCTGAGATGAATCCGCGTAGAGCTCGTTCGAATGGGCGCGCGAAGATTACAGTAACGCGAGCTGCTTACGAATTTTCGCCACAATTTCTTCCGGCAAGCGGGATACGTCGATCGTGATTGCATCGGCCGGTTCTTCAAGGTCGGCGAATTGGCTGGCCAGAAGTTGCTCCGTGGCGTAATGGCCATGTCGCGAATGCAATCGCTGGCGAAGAAGTTCGTAACTCCCTTTCAAGTAGACCAGCTTCACGGCTGAATTAATTTGAAGCTGCTCGCGATAACTGCGTTTGAGAGCGGAGCACGCCAGAACAACATTCCTGCGTTGCGCGTCCCACTGCAGCATGGCGTTTCGAATGGCATTCAGCCAGGGAGCGCGGTCGTTGTCATCGAGCGGGATTCCGTGCGCCATCTTCTCGATATTCGCGGGGGAATGAAAGCTATCGCCATCCACAAACTCCCAGCCAGGCTGTGCAGCCAGCAGTTCACCAACAGTAGTCTTTCCGGATCCGGCAGGCCCCATCAGGAGGATGATCACGGCAGCGTCTGTATCAGCTACACTTGGCCAAGGAATTCGCCGAGCAGCATGTGAAAGTGGTGAACGCCATTTTCTCGCTTCACGGAATACCGCCCGCGATCGTAGGTTGAAGAGCGGAGGCCTCGTTGCACATTTTCGCAGAGACCGATGTCTTCCTGCTGTACTTCATCGCTGAAAGCTACCGAGCGCTTGATGCGCTCCTTATTGGCCGCCGACTCCAGATCGTGAAAAAACCATTCGAAGATGGTTAGAGTCTTCTCGTGCGAAAGCGGCACGATCAGGTTCGTCGAAATGTTGTCGGGATAAATGTTGATCATGAGGTTGGGAAACACCCAGAAATAAAGCGCCTGCTGTAGGCCCGTGCCGGGCGCGTACATGCGCTCGCCAGCGTCCTCGGATTTCTGGGCACGGATCGGAGCGAACTGCTGTGAGTAGTAGCGAAAAGTATCCGTGCGGTATTGCGCGTAATCGATTTCGCGCATCAAGCCAGGATGCGCGATGGGAATGTGATAGCCCTCGAGGTAGTTGTCAACGTACACCTTCCAATTGCAATCGATGACATAGTCCCGGCGTTCCGCAAACTGCAATCCTTCGAACCGGAAGCCCTGCGCCTGTTGGGGAATCTGGCCGAGGAACGCGGAAAGCGGCTCGGCCTTGGCATCGAAATTCACGAAGATGAACTGTTCCCAGGTCTCGCAGCGGAGCGGCACCATGCCCATCGTGCTGCGATCGAAGAATTCGACGCCCTCGACGTCCGGCGTGCCGATCAACCGGCCATCCAGCGTGTAGGTCCATCCATGATACTGGCAGCGCAGAACATTTTTGCAGCCGCTGCCCAGCGCGATGGGTCCGGCGCGATGACGGCAAACGTTGCTGAAGGCGCGCAGCACACCGTCCTTGTCGCGCACCACGATGATGGGTTCGCCGGCCACATCGGCAGTGAAAAAACTTTCCAGATCGGAAATCGTACGCTTCAAGCCGTCCACTTCCCCGCACTCCCGGCTGAGCGTCCCGACGAGTTGCCAGGTGCGGCGAAAAATCCGCGCTTTCTCGATCTCCAGAATCGCCGGATCTGTGTAGAAACGCGATGCGAGAGTTTGCGCGCTCTCGATTTGTTCGTGCACGTCCAGGTGTAGTGGTTTCGTGATCATCGAAAAGTATTCCTCGTCTTCAGCAAGCGACGCTTCACCGGTTCTAGAACTTTCTTGTCTCCTGGCGCGACCAGCGTTCCACAACGATCTTCGATTCGGTAAAGAATTCGACCGCGTCGCGTCCTTGACCGTGAAGAATTCCAAAGAAACTTTCTTTCCAGCCGCTAAAGGGGAAATAGGCCATCGGCGCAGCAACGCCGATATTGATGCCGATATTTCCTGCGGGAGCTTCGTAGCGAAATTTGCGAGCCGCGGAACCGCTAGTGGTAAAAAGTGATGCTTGATTGCCATAGGGGCTGCGGCGCAGGAACTCCATCGCTTCGTCAATGGAATCGGCGTGGACCAAGCTGAGCACAGGGCCGAAAATTTCCGTATTGGCAAGCTGGCTGGAGGATGGCAAACCATCAAGAATTGTAGGCGTCAAAAAATTACCGAATTCGTAACCGGAAATCTTCGTGCCGCGGCCATCGAGAATCGCCTTTGCTCCCTCTCCAACACCCGCGGCGACGAGCGACTCGACGCGTTGCTTGCTCTGCGGAGTAATGACCGGGCCCATTTGGACGCCGGCGTCCAAGCCGTTGCCAACTCGAATTGTGGAAGCAGCGCGCGCAATGGAGTCACGGAACATTTTTTGTGCTTCCCCAATGGTGACGGCCACGGAAACCGCGAGGCAGCGCTGGCCCGCGCAGCCGAAGGCGCTGTCACTGATGATCTGCGTCGCGAGCTCCATGTCCGCATCAGGCAGAACAATGACGTGATTTTTTGCCCCGCCCTGGCACTGCATGCGCATGCCGCTCGCCGCTGAACGCGTGTACACGTGCTTGGCGACCGGCGTGGAACCGACAAAACTGATCGCACGAACTTGCGGATGGCCGCACAGCGCATCCACGACGGTACGTCCGCCATTGACGAGGTTTACAACGCCCTTTGGCAAGCCCGTCTTTTCGAGGAGCTCTAAGACATGCCGCATCGTAAGCGGAACGCGCTCGGAGGGCTTCAGAATGAACGTGTTCCCGCAAGCGATGGCATAGGGAAGAAACCAAAAAGCAATCATCGCCGGAAAATTAAATGGAGTGATGGCCGCGACCACTCCGAGAGGCTGGCGAATCTGCATTTCATCCACGCCCGGTGTCACGTCCTCCAGGTTGTAGCCCTGCATCATCATGGGAATGCCGCAGGCGACTTCAACGTTTTCGATCCCGCGCCTCAGCTCCGCTTTCGCTTCTGCAAAAGTCTTTCCGTTTTCAAGCACGATCAGACGCGAAAGCTCGTCGAGATTTTCTTCCAGCAGATTTTTTAGCTTGAAAAGATATTGAACGCGTTCGCCGGGAGGAGTGCGGCGCCAGGCAGGAAAGGCATCGGCAGCGGCCTGAACGGCTACGTCGACGTCGGCGGAGTTCGAAAGGGGCGTGCGTGCAAGCAGTTCGGCAGTCGCAGGGTTGGAAACGTCCGCGTATTCAGTCGTGGTGGATCGGCGCCACGCGCCATTTACGTAGTTCAGGAGTTCGGTCACTTGGGTTGTCACCGCACTGCTCATACTCAGCTCCTTGGCCTCGTGGCGGCGCAGCGGCAATGCCTTTCTGGGCCAGCGTTATAAAGAATTCGTCGAGGTAGTTTACCAAAAAAATGTAAGGTTGCGCGCCAATCATGGCCGGAAGAGCCCGCAATGGAAGTTGGGCGACGATCCGATCTCACAGGCTGGCCGAAAGCGCTGGATGTTCGTCAACGACACACAAGCTGGAGAGATGGAGTTGGAATCACAACCTGTACTCCCGTCCAGCGAAGAGATGGTGAATAGGAAAGCGCCTTCGTACTACTAACATTATCGCCACAATTCGGTACCCCTGAAACTTATTGGAAAAAACCGGGTTCATACTAAAAGAGGCCGGAGAACAGCGAGTTGAACCGGCGTTTCTATTACATTGAATCTGGTTATCATTTTCGTCGAATCACCTGACGAAACGCAAAAGTCCGCTAGGAGGGATTGCTGTCATGCGTAAACTGATCTCGATTCGCTCGTTGCTTCTGGCGCTCATTGTTTCTCTCGTGCCAGCCGCTTCCTTTGCACAAATTTCCGTCGGCGTGTCCATCCGCGTTGGCCCGCCTGCGTTACCGGTCTACGCGCAGCCGATTTGCCCGGGCGATGGGTACATCTGGACGCCCGGCTACTGGGCCTACGGCGATGCCGGTTACTACTGGGTGCCTGGAGTTTGGGTGATGCCGCCGCGCGTGGGCGTGCTGTGGACCCCCGGATATTGGGGCTGGAGCGGAGGCGTCTACGTATTCCACGCCGGTTATTGGGGCCCCCATGTTGGCTTTTATGGCGGCGTGAACTACGGATTCGGTTATGGCGGCGTGGGCTTTGGCGGCGGCGAATGGAGAGGCGGGCATTTTGCCTATAACACCGCAGTGACCAACGTGAACACCACGGTCATCCATAACACCTACGTGAACAAGACCGTCATCGTGAACAACACGACGGTGAACCGCACCAGCTTTAACGGTGGGCCTGGCGGGATTTCCGCGAGGGCGACTTCCGCAGAAATGGCCGCAAGCCACGAATCGCATATTCAACCGACCACGGCGCAAGTCTCCCACCAGAATTTTGCCCGCAGCGACAGGTCAAATTTGGCGTCTGTAAACAACGGCAGGCCCGCCACACCGGCGATGAGCAAAGTTAACGCGCGTGAAGCGAATCAGCAGGAACGCATCGGCAACGGTGTGAAGTCCGGGCAACTGACTCCTGGCGAAACCAGAAACCTTGAAAATAAAGAAGCGCACATTAACAACGAAGTGCGCAAAGACCGGCAGGCCAACGGTGGCAAGCTAACACCGGCGGAGCGTCAGCAGGTCAACCATCAGCAAAACAACGTCAGCAAAGATATCCACAATGACAAACACAACGCCAAGACCGATCGGCCGGCTACGAAAGAGGGTGGCGAGCATCCGCATCGGTAGTTGGTTCTTAGCGATCGCCGATTCCGTTCAAAGAGCCCCAAGTGCAGAATTTGTGCTCGGGGCTCTTTGCATTTCACCAAGAAGGACGATTCGGCTTTGCTGCGGCTTCATGGCGCGTTCGGTAGGCGAGCCACCCCATCGTAGCGAGCATTCCGAGCCATCCGAGGGCGCGCATGATTCCACCGATTTTCTGGTCCTGGGCGAGAATTCCCCATTGCGTGAAGAGTATTGTCCAATCACTCTCCTCAGAGCCAACCAGCGGCAATGATGCCGTGCGCGCGTCGGCCATGTAAGTGCCAATGTAGGGAAAGTTTTCGAAGAACCAGAAGATGGAAAAGGCAAACCCCAAAGCTTCGCGCTGCCAGAAGAAAGCCGCGGCGCATAAGAGCGGCACGATCAATTCACCGAGCGTTCCTCCGAGGATCATGATGGTGTGGCCGAACCAACTGAAGAAAAAGTGGCCGCCTTCATGAATGATCAGATTGACGTAATCGGGGAACAGAAATCCGGAACTGTCAAAATAGGCGTACAGAAGAAACAGCGCGTACACGCAGAGCCAGGCGATCCCGGCCCCGCGCGAAACAGGTTTCCATTCTCCGAATTTGTCTTCGAGAAAGGCCATTTTCTCAAGCCTAACAAGCGCGACTCATTGGAGAAAGATCTTCAGAAGAGAGTGTTTCGCCTTAGGAATATGAAATCGCGAGCCAACGCCCGCGGCCTTGCGCGCAACGGTGGCTATCTGTCGACCGCTGCCAAGGCTTCGTATGCTGCGCCGAGTAGTGGCGCAGACTCATTGAGGACGATGGAGACCGGGATATTGCTCAAAAGCCCTTCAAATTTCCATTTGTCCTTGAATGCGTGGAAAAAAATGCCGTCCTTTATTTTTTCGAGGATTTTGACGGCGATACCGCCGGCGACGTAGACGCCGCCCAGCGCCAGAACTTTCAACGCCAGATTCCCTGCTTCCGCGCCGTAAATGGCTGTCCAGAGATCCAGCGTGTCGGCGCAGACGCGGCAGGATTTGTCCAGCCCGCGGCGAGTGATCTCCGGCGCGGGATCGGCGTCGGGATCCTCGAACGACGCGTGCTTCACATTGGGCGCGAGGAATTCATGAATGGTGCGAAAGCCGCGGCCGGAAAGGATGAGTTCCCAGCTCACTTGGGGATAGCGCCGGCGCATGAAGCGCAACAATTCGATCTGTTGCTCGGTGTGAGGAGCGAAATCGGAATGCCCGCCTTCGGAAGGCACGACGCGGTATCGGCCCCCATCCCAGACAAGAATGGATTGACCTAGGCCAGTGCCGGCGGCGAGCAAGGCACGCGTCCCGCCCGGTTCGGGAACTCCAGGATTTAGCACGCAGAAATCTTCCGGGGCGAGATGTTCGAGGCTGTGGCCGGTCGCGCCGAGATCATTGAGCAGCAAGACGTTGGGAACAGCAAGTTCCTTGATGAGTGTCTCCGTTTCCACCACCCACGGAAGATTCGTTGCCCGCACGCGGCCGTTGATGACCGGGCCGGCGATGCCAAAACCCGCCGCGATGATACGCTCGCTCCCCAGATGATCGGCAGCTTGCCGCGAAAATTCCTTGACGATCAAATCGAACTGCGCGAATTCCTTGCTGGCAAATCGTTGCTTGAAGACAGGAATGAGTGTTCCGCCCTTTTCCGAAAAGAGCGCGAGATTGCACTTCGTGCCGCCTACATCGCCAGCGAGAATCACCTGTTTCCCCCGTATTTTCACGATCGATTCTTTGAGCTAGCTGTTGCAGCTACGGGTTGCACCAATGTCTCCCGTCATGTTCAAGGAGAAGATCGGATTCCCGAGGTCCCCAGCTGCCGGACGGATATTGTGGCACAGTGGCGGTCTTCGCCGCGCTCCAGACGTCGAGAATGGGATCGACCAGTGACCAGGCTGCTTCCACACTATCGCCTCGATCGAAAAGCGTAGCATCGCCGCGCAGGCAATCGTTAAGAAGAGTCGCATAGGCGCTTCGCGTGGCGCCGCCAAATCCTTCGCGGTAACTGAAGTTCATCGTAACATTTCCAATGCTCATCTCCGTTCCCGGCCGCTTCGCGCCAAAAGTGACGGAGATACCTTCATCCGGCTGGATGTTCAAGTACAAACGGTTGGGCTCAATGTCGCGCTCGCGAAAAACGATGTGTGGCGCGCACCGGAACTGGATCATGATTTCGGTGGTGCGCTTGGCGAGGCGCTTGCCGGTTCGAAGGTAGAACGGGACGCCCGCCCAGCGCCAGTTGTCGATCAATAATTTGGCGGCAACGAAAGTTTCTGTTTTGGAAGCGGGATTCACGCCCGGCTCCTGCCGGTAGCTAGGTACCGGTTTATCGCCGAGGTTTCCGGGCGCATACTGCCCGCGAACCACCGATTGCGCAACCATTTCCAGGTTGAAAGGGCGAATGGACTGCAGAACCTTGAGTTTTTCATTGCGTACCGCGGTGGCGTCAAACGATGCAGGAGGCTCGACGGCGACGAGCGAAGTTAGCTGCAGAACGTGGCTCTGAATCATATCGCGCAGCGCGCCCGTCGATTCGTAGAATCCGCCACGCCGCTCCACGCCGAGCGTTTCCGCCGCCGTGATTTGGACATGGTCCACATAATTGCGATTCCAGAGCGGCTCGAAAATTCCGTTGCTGAAGCGCAGGACCAACAGATTTTGCACCGTATCTTTCCCCAGATAATGATCGATGCGATAGACCTGTTTCTCTTCGAAAACATTGAGTACGCTCTGATTCAATTCTTTTGCGGTGGCCAGATCCCGCCCAAAAGGCTTTTCAATAATGATGCGCACCCAGGAATCCGGTGTAGCGGGGCGGGCCAGTCCAGCGCGGCCTAGTTGTTCGACAATGTCGGGATAGACTTCGGGCGGCGTAGAAAGATAAAAAAGGCGATTACCGCCGAGCTTTTTGGAAGCTTCCAGATCGGAAAGGCGCTTGCCGAGCTGCGCGTAGGCTTCCTGATTGTTGTAATCGCCAGGGCTGTAGTAAAGGTTGGATGCGAATCCGTCCCATTCTTTGGGATCGATAGGCCCGACTTCCGAAATACTTTTGGCCGCTTCGCCTGCGGTGGCGCGGAAGCTCTCGTCGGTCATGGGCGTGCGCGCAAAACCCACGAGTGCGTAGCGTGGCCCCAACGCATCATGAATGGCGAGATCATAGAGCGCAGGAATGACCTTGCGCTTGGCGAGGTCGCCCGACGCACCAAAAAGAATTACCGAGCACGGCTCGGCCACACCTCCGTACCCTGAACCAGATCGATTCGTATCCGCAGCCATTTTCTTTCTCCCCGTGAATTGCTTCTCGTTCAGGCGAAATGCGACTCCCAAAACTATACCTCAACCCCACATTTTCCAAGCCCGGAACGCTACTTGCGGCGTTTTGATGGTGAAGGGAGTTCACTTCCAGGCGTTCGAGGCTTTCCGGATTGGGCGGCCGATAATCAGTCAGCCCGCAATCTCCCGGATTGCCGGACGGCTTGAGCCCAGCTAGGAATTTACGTGAAGTTGCAGTAAGGTGAAACGAACGGAGTTTGCGAGGAGAGCAGAATGGCCAACGAGTCTTGCAGTTCCGGACCAGCACCGAGCGAACCGGTCAAGCCGGGCACGCGTATGGTGCACTGCGTCAAGTTCGGCAAGGAATTGCCGGGATTGGATCGCGTCCCCTGGAGAGGAGACCTCGGCAAACGCGTCTACGAAAGCGTTTCGAAAGATGCGTGGAAGCTGTGGCTGGAGCATTCCAAAATGGTCATGAACGAGTACCGCTTGAATCCCTTGGATCCCAATTCACAGAAAATCATGGAAGAGCAGATGGAACAGTTTTTCTTCGGCGAAGGCTCGAAATTGCCAGAAGGCTACGTCCCACCCAAAGCAAAAGGCTAATTGCCCTAGTTATTCATTCTGCGCGTTGCGGGATGTTCCACAGGCAGACGCGGCGTAATCGAAAACGCCAATTTTTCATGAGCGTGCCGGATGGCTTGCTCCACTTCCTCGGGCCGCCCCCCCTTCGCAAAGAGAAATCCGAGATAACTTGAGCCCTCCGGCCACGCCGCAATGTAATCGTGCAGCCGCGCTGTGATTAGCAGGTCAGAAATCCCCGGAACGGCTCGTGCCTCGTCTTCTCCGGCCACCGCTTCCAGAACACCGCTCTTCGGCACCGGAATCATCATCACGCCGGAAGCGATGGATTCGCGCGGCCAGTTCGTCCCGGGGAATTCGAGGGCATGCCGCAGAAGCAGTTCTTCCAATCCAATGGCTTCTTTTTCGCCGGATAGGAATCGGAGCGCGCGTGCGCAGAGTCCCCCGATAGGTCTCGGAGCGACTTCGAGCGGCCAGACTCCGTGCTCATTGATTCGAAACTCCGCGTGAATCGGTCCATGCGAGAGTCCCAGCGCCCGGGCGGCATCGCGCGTACATTGCTGGATGGCATGTTGTTCCGCATCGGAAAACCGCGACGGCGTCACGTAGATGGTCTCCTCGAAATAGGGACCTTCGAGCGGATCGGGCTTATCGAAAATGGCCAGGACGCGAAGCTGGCCGTCAGTAATCAGGCCTTCGGCGGCCACTTCCCTGCCGGGAATATAGCCCTCCACCAGCATGCGATCCAGATTTGGCTCGCGGGTGGAGCGAATCTCAGGGGACTCCAGCAGCCGGCGGATGCGCGCCGCCGCTGCAAGGAATTCGTCACGATTGTTAACGCGCATTACGCCTTGACTTGCTGAAAGCGAAAGAGGCTTCAGCACGCAGGGAAACTGGATACCCAGTAGAGCGGGCTCCGGCGCAGGGCTTACCGGAAGATCTCGAAACCACGGCACGCGCAATCCCGCTTCACGAAACACTTCCCGCATGCGCGGCTTGCTCCGGCAAGCCTCCACGGCGGCAGGATGGTTGTAGCGCACACCGAGTCCGCGCGCGGCGTAAGCGGCCGCGACAGCAGGACGGTCGCCCAGCGCAAGTATCCCGTCCACATTCTGGCCACGCAGCGCCTCCATCACAGTGTATGCAGCGACTTCCGGATTTTCGAAATGCACTGCGATGGCCCGGTCGCCCCAAGGATCTTCCAGTTGGTGGCAACGATCCGTAACATAAACGAGGTGAACGCCCAACTTCAGTGCGGCTTCTTCAAAACTGCGCGTCTGATAACCGAGTTTTGCGGTGAAGAGCAGCAAGCGTTTGGATGAAGTGGTCATGCGCGATGGCTTTCTTTATTGAATCAGACGAAGCCATCGGCGGTGGCCAGCACTGTCTTGACTGAAGGTTTCGCGACGCCAATCGAGACCAGCTGATCGCGGGTCGGTTCGGCGCAGCAGTACCAGGGCTCGCTTAGATAAGGAACGCCGACTTCAGCATGTTGCTTAGCAGCGATCGACGGAGCACGGCGACCTGCCCCAGCATGCGCCGCTTTCCAAATGCGTTCGAACGTACCGGCCCGCGATTCTTTCTGGCGTTTGGCAGCGGCGGCAATTTCCTGCACGCTTTCGCTGAGAGCATCGAGACGCGGATCTGGATTTTTCCAGGGATAGGCCAGTGACTGCGGATCGAACCGCCCGATCAGCCGTCTCACATCTTCCAATTCGAGCATTCGCGAGCCTTCCGGAATGAGCAGCCGGATGCCGAGCTGAATGGGCGCCACATTTTCGATCAATGATTCTTCGTGCAGGACGCGAAGCAGATCGAGGTAGCCCTCGAGAGTCGTCCACGGCGTGAAGGGCACAAACGTCGGATGCAAGGTCATGCCAAGTTCAGTGAAAATCTTGACGACGTGCAGGAAATCTTTGCGCGTGTGACGCTTGTCCAGAAACTCCAGAACAGCGTCATCCACAGACTCCACCGCGCTTATGACGAAGAGGCACCCTGTATCGCGGAGTGTGGCCAGATGTTGCTCGTACTTGCGCAGGTGCTCGATTTTGATCGTCACGTCGTAAGTCAGCTTCGGAAACTGGCTATGAAACTCCTCGACAAGCTCCATGGCGTGGCGAATGCCATTGAAAAAATCCGGGTCGCCGAAGGAGATATGTTGCGCACCTGCCGCAGCCTGCCGGCGGATGTCTTCGAGAACTACATCGCGGCTGACGATTCGAAACACTCCCTTGTATACCGGCACGATCGGACAGTGCCGGCAAAGATGTTTGCAGCCGCGGCTGGCTTCCGTCGAGCCAACAATGCGATAGCCATCTCCGGGAACGATCAAGTGCGCGTATTTTTCTATGCCGGGAAGACCAGAACGGTCCGGCACTTCGAACGCCAATCGTCCGAGTGAGATAAGAGGTTCGGGTTGCTGCGCGAGTCTCTCCTCGCCGCTCAAGGCAAGGCGTTCGGCAAGATGCACGAGCCCTTCTTCAAACTCGCCGCCAAGAAAAGTGGAAACTCCAAGTGTGCGGAGGTAGTCCACATTCATCGGCGCATACAGGCCGTAGCAACACAAATGGGCGCGAGGATTCAGTTCGCGCAACGAAGGAATCAATTGCGCAGCCAGCCGAGTGGCGGTGTGCATCGGCAAGTAGATAGCGACCAGCGCGGCATGTTGAACCGCGGATTCGTCGAGCTCCTGCCGCGCCAGATCCAGAGAAACGACATGGTGGCCACATTTCCGCAGCCACGCCGCGGGCGAGGCCAAGCCAAACGGCTGCCGCCCAAGTTCGTAAGTCGAAATGAGAACGATGTTCACGCCGCTACCAGTATAGCCGCACGGCACCTAGATTCGATTTCGGTTATCATAGAGGGCTGTGCACCGTAGCGAAAGGACCGTTTGAATGGCCATCAACGCGGGCAATTCTTTCCGTACGCGCGACAAGCTCAACGTCGGCGCCCAAAGCTTCGACATTCATCGCCTGGAGTTTCTCGAGAAACAGGGCGTCTGCAGTCTCGCGAAGCTTCCCTTTTCGCTGCGCATTTTGCTCGAGAATCTTTTGCGCTGTGAAGATGGCCGGTTCGTCCACGCCGAAGATATCCGCGCATTGGCGGGCTGGCGACCGGGCGCTCCTGAAAAAGAAATTGCGTTCATGCCTGCGCGCGTGCTGCTGCAGGATTTCACCGGCGTCCCGGCAGTCGTCGATCTCGCCACCATGCGCGAAGCCTTCGCGCGCATGGGAGGCAATCCCAAGCGAATCAATCCCCTCTTCCCCGCCGAACTAGTCATTGACCATTCCGTGCAGGTCGATAGCTTCGGCAATGTAAATGCCTTCGGCTTGAATGCCGAACTCGAATTTCAGCGCAACGTCGAGCGCTACTCCTTCCTTCGCTGGGGCCAGACGGCATTCAACAATTTCAAAGTCGTGCCGCCGGATACCGGGATTTGCCACCAGGTAAATCTTGAATATCTTGCACGCGTCGTCTGCGCGATGCCGTCAGGCAGCCGGATGGAAGCTTACCCGGATTCCGTGGTGGGAACGGATTCGCACACCACGATGATCAACGCGCTAGGCGTTTTCGGCTGGGGCGTTGGCGGCATTGAGGCAGAGGCCGCCATGCTCGGCCAACCTTCTTCGATGCTCATTCCTGAAGTTGTGGGCTTCCGGCTACACGGGCGTCTGCGCGAAGGCGCGACCGCCACGGACCTTGTCTTGACGGTCACCGAAATGCTGCGCAAGAAGGGTGTCGTCGGCAAGTTTGTCGAATTCTTCGGCTCCGGCTTGTCCAGTCTGAGCGTGCCCGATCGCGCGACCATCGCCAACATGGCCCCCGAATATGGCGCCACCATGGGCTTTTTCCCGGTCGACGCCGAAACGCTTGCGTATCTGCACTTCACCGCTCGAGGCCAAGAGCACATCGCGCTCGTCGAGGCTTACTGCAAAGAGCAGATGCTCTTTCGCAACGACGAAACTCCCGCGCCGCTCTTCAACGACACGCTAGAACTGGACCTCGGAAGCGTTGAGCCCACCGTTGCCGGACCCAAGCGACCGCAAGACCGCGTGCCATTGCGCCAGGCAAAGTCCTCCTTTACGAAAGTCGTGGAGGGCACGCCGGATAAGCATGTTAGCGTTCGAAACAATGGAGACTCCTTCGATCTTTCCAGTGGCGCCGTGGTCATCGCCGCGATCACCAGCTGCACGAACACATCAAATCCATCGCTCATGCTGGGTGCCGGTCTACTGGCGAAAAAAGCGGTCGAGCGCGGCCTGCATGTGAAACCATGGGTGAAGACCAGCTTGGCCCCCGGCTCGAAAGTGGTGACTAACTATCTGGCAGCCGCAGGGTTGACGCCGTTCCTCGAAAAACTGAATTTCCACCTGGTTGGCTACGGGTGCACAACCTGCATCGGCAACAGCGGCCCGCTCTCGGAACCCATCGGCGCCGCCATCAAAGACAACAACCTGATCGCCGTGGCCGTGCTGAGCGGCAATCGTAATTTTGAAGGCCGCATTCATCCACTCGTTCGCGCCAACTACCTGGCTTCGCCGCCACTCGTCGTCGCTTATGCGCTCGCGGGCCGCATGGATGTGGACCTCACGACAGAGCCGCTTGGAAACGACACGGCCGGCAAGCCGGTTTTCCTGAAAGACATCTGGCCCTCTCCGCAGGAGATCGAAAAAACAGTTCGCGCCGCCGTCACCACCGCGCAATACAGCAAGGAGTACGCTGAAGTATACGAGGGCGACGCGCACTGGAAGTCCATGCCAATTCCACAAGGCGATATCTACAAGTGGGATCCGAAATCGACCTACATCAAGATGCCGCCCTATTTCGAAAACATGCCCAAATTGCCTCCAGCTCTTGCGGATATTCACGGCGCGCGCGTTCTCGCCGTTCTCGGCGACAGCGTCACCACGGATCACATTTCTCCCGCGGGCTCAATTCCCGTCGACTCAACCGCCGGCAAATACTTGATCGCCAACGGCGTGAAGCCGCATGAGTTCAACTCGTACGGCGCGCGCCGCGGCAATCACGAAGTGATGATGCGCGGCACGTTTGCGAATATTCGCCTGCGCAATCAGCTGGCGCCGGGCACGGAAGGTGGCTGGACGCTTTACCTTCCCGGCGGCGAAAAGATGGCCATCTACGATGCCGCCGTCAATTATCGCGAGGCCGGCGTGCCTCTTCTGGTCATCGCAGGCAAGGAATACGGCTCCGGCTCCTCGCGCGACTGGGCCGCAAAAGGTGCGCGATTGCTGGGCGTGCGCGCCGTCGTCGCCGAAAGCTACGAGCGCATCCATCGCAGCAATCTCCTCGGCATGGGCGTGCTCCCGCTCGAATTCAGAAAGGGCGAGAATCGCGAATCGCTCGGCCTGACGGGCCATGAAGTTTTCGAAATCGAAGGCGTTTCCGCTCTTGCGCCCAAATTGCCGATCACCGTGCATGCAAAGTCTGCAGACGGCAAAGTCAAAACGTTCTCCGTCATCGCGCGCGCGGACACTCCCGAAGAAGTCTCCTACTATCGCCACGGCGGCATCCTGCAATACGTTTTGCGCCAGATGCTGTAATTCAAGTTGAAGTTTAGGGATTGCACGTGTTCCGCAACTCGTTTGAGATGGAATCCTTCGTCCTGATGAATGGCAAGATGTCTTCTGAAATTGAAGTGGCGCATCGGCCGGGGTATGATGCGCGGGCACAATCTGAAAAATCATAGAGCAAGTCGGCCGCACATCTCGCACACGCGAAAGGACTGAAAATTTCATGAGCATTCGAATTGCCCGGCTGTTCTTCCTGTTGCTGCCGTTGTTTGCAATGTCTGTTCAGTCGCAAACAAATCCGGCGCCGCGGCTCGTGGCCATCAAAGCCGGCAAGTTGCTAGACCCGGAGACCGGAAAAACCGCCGTCAATCAAATCATTCTGGTAGAGGGAAAAAGGATCAAGGAAATCGGCGGCAACGTCGCTATCCCCGCGGAGGCGAAGGTCGTCGATCTTTCGAACGCCACGGTCCTTCCAGGCCTCTTCGATGCGCACACGCATCTGTGCATGACGGTCATTCCCAATCGCGATCACGGCGACTACTTCTTCACCACGCTGTTGGATCCCACGGGATATCGCGCCATCGAGGGCGTAGCAAACGGCATGGCCATGTTGCAATCCGGCTTTACAACCGTGCGCGACATCGGCAATGCAGGCAACTACGCGGATACGGACCTGCGCATGGCCATCGAAGATGGATGGGTGCAGGGACCCACGGTAGTCAATGCCGGCATCATCATCGCTCCTTACGGTGGACAGTTTCACCTTCAGCCGGAGAAAAAAGATTTGGCAACGCCGGAATATCTGTTTGCGGATTCGCGCGACGAGATGCGCAAAGCCATCCGCCAGAATCTTCATTTCGGCGCGAAATTCATCAAGATTGTGGTCGACGATCAGCAATACATCTACTCCGCCGACGACATCCGCTTCATGGTGGCGGAGGCACACGCGGCCGGCGTGAAACTCGCCGCGCATTGCTGGACGCATGCCGGCGCGCGCAACGCCGCGGAGGCCGGAGTCGATTCCATCGAACACGGCTTCCAGATGACCGACGAGGACTTGCAGCTCGCCAAGAAGAATGGCGTCACGTTGGTGGGCACGGAGTTCACCGAAAAGTTGAGCAACGCCGCCGAGCACAAGATCTGGGTCGACCGGCTGCGCCGCGCCTACAAAATTGGAATCAACATGGCGTTCGGCACGGATGTGGATGTTGCTATGCCGGGCGAAACGCGTGGAACGCTGGCCATCGACTACATTCAAAGCTGGACGGAAGCCGGCGTGCCCGCTACGGACACGCTTCGAGCCATGACCGTGAATGCCGCGCGGCTCCTCGGCGTGGATAAGGAGCGTGGCTTCCTCAAGCCCGGAATGGCCGCCGACATCATTGCCACTCCCGAAAATCCCACCGAGAATATTCAAACCCTAAAGAAGGTATCGTTCGTCATGAAGGACGGAGCAATCATCAAGCAATAGCGTAGCCGCGATAAGACTTGAATCTGCGGAAAAGCCACGCGCCGGTCAGACGGCCGCTGCTCGCGGAGTCGCTCCGCTCTTGATGCGCCAGAGCAGCAGCAATCCAATCACAATGGAAATCAGGCTGGCAGTCTGGGCGTTCGAAAGCCCGAAGAACGATCGTGGATTAATGCGGATGAACTCGATCAGAAAGCGCGCCGCGCCCGTCAAAATCAGGTAGCCACAGAAAACCTCGCCACCGGGTCGCACGCCATTCAGCGCCCTCTTCCCCAACCACCACAGAAACGCCGCGATCGCCAGCCAGATGAAAAACTCATACAGCGGCGTCGGATGCACGCGTTCCATGGTGGGAACGACGCCATTGGGAAAACTCATGCCCCACGGCAACGTCGTCGGCACGCCATAATCTCCATCCCCGGAAAGCAAGCAGCCAATTCGGCCAATCGCGTAGCCCACCGCGGCCGCCGGTGAACAGATGTCCAGAAATTCGAGCAGCGGAATGCGAAAGCGCTGTGCCAGAATCGCCAGCGCCACAAACCCACCCAGGAAACCGCCAAACCACGCGAATCCAAACCGGCTGATTAACATCGACGGGTCCGCAAGCAACTCGCGCGGAGTTTCCAGCACGTGATACAGCCGCGCGCCCACCAATCCGGCCAATCCGGCAATGCCGATAATGAGAAACCCCTCGTCTTTGGCTCCCTCGGCTCCTGATATTTTGCCGGAATGATATTTCTGCAATTGCCCGCGCCTGCGATTGAAATCCGCCTGAAGAACGTACGCCGCGACCAGCAGTCCAGTCGCGACCATGAGTCCAAACGTGGGAATCGTTAAGGGTCCAAGGTGCAGGAATGGGATCATCGATAAACGAAGGATTGGCTCCTTCGTGAGTATACATGACGTCAGGGCGCTGCCTGCGCGTCCAGCGATGGGAAAATCGATATGAGGTCAGGGCTTGATCGAGCCGACAGACGACTTGCTCAGGACATCATGGAACGTAGGATCGATCATTCCCCGGCGAACAATTCATGCATCTCGTGCGGTACGGAACGCTTTTCCGCCGGCTTCCACCGCCCCGGCCACACTGGACTTCACGTCGTCCACAGTATCTTTCGCCCGGCGAGTCCAACGCTTTCCCATTGCTGCCGCGTCATCTATGCCCTGCTTCACTGTGTCGGCAATATACTCGCGCGTTTCTTCACCCGAGGACGGGGCGAGAAGCAACGCCAGCAACGCGCCTACCCCAACTCCCACCGCAAATATTGTAAACCTATCTGCCCATTGGTTCTGACTCATCTCATCCGTCCTCTAAACCTGATTTTTGACTGCCATGCACAAAAAAAATCTATTTTCCGAGAGCTTTCTCTACTTGGCCCAGTTTCTTCCGCACCTTCCCGGCTAACTTTTCTCCAATTCCTTCGCCTTCCAGGTCGGGATCATTCGTCAATTCGCCCACTTTTTCCTTGATCGAGCCCTTCACTTCGTGGACCTTGCCCGCAATCTCATCTTCTGTACTTGGCTTCATCTTGTTAGCCCCTCTTGCCAGATTTGGATTCGGCACTGGGCAAGCCGCCCCAACTGTTCTGGGAGCACTATGTTAGGAAAAACGATGGTGAATTGCTGTACACATCGAGACACAATTGGAGGATCTTCATTTCTTAGACGTCGCACAAACAACTCTTCGGGTGAGTGCAACCCTTGTCTTAGTATCAGCTTACGAAGTGGCCACGCGGATCCGTGGGCTACTGTCCAACGGACCGAGGTTGCCGATGCAGGACCGCGCCCAGAACGAGCCAGACAGCTAGCGCGATCCATTCCGCAGGCGAAAAGTGTCCTGGTATTACCGGCAGGACTTTCATCAAGAAGAGCAGCAACGAGACAAGGATTCCCAGTCCGGTCACAACGCGCATCGAAATCCTTTTTTCCACCAGCCAGAACGACACACAGGCTGCCAGCCATCCCAATGCAGACGCCATCGACCCCACTTCCGTTACGGGCACAAGCAGCGCATCGCCAAGCAGCACGCCTGCCAACGTCCCCACAGTTATTCCAATCACCGCCACGGATGGCGTCCGGAATTTTTCGTGAACTTCTCCGAATCGCGGCGCGATTGTCCGGCGGCGGCCATAAGCAAACAACAAACGGCTCGAAGCCACGAAGTTGCCGTTAAAGCACTGGAACAGCCCAAACATCGCCATGATGAGAATCAGCCGCACGGGCCATCTCGCCCCCAGGGCTTGTTCGAACGCAATCGCGGTAACGAAGCGCTTGCCCAGCAGTCCCTGCCATGGCGCTACATAAGCCACCGCCGCCACCGCGAGAACATAAAATCCTGCGCCGACAAAAAGAGCCATGGCGATCGCGCGGAAAAATCCCGTTGGTGGGAATTCCAGGTGTGCTTCCTCCGCCGCTTTTGGCGCCGATTCGAATCCCGTCATGAAATACGGCACGATCTGAAGCGTCAGGATAATGGAAATAAACGGAGTCGCGTGAAACGCCGGATGAAAATTGGCGGGCGCGCCGTACATCGCGCTGATCCCCAGCAGCACCGCGAAGAGCACGAGCATCGCCGTTGTCGTCCAGTTCTGAAAACTGGCGCTCAAACGGATGCCCCGGTAATTCAGCAGCGCAAGAAAAAGGGTCAGCGCGATCCCCAACAGCAGTCGCGGCAGGAAAATGGGCTGTCCCGCCACTCGATACAATTCGAACGAATTCAACGACGGGAAAATATAGGCAGCCAGCTTGCCAACTGCCACCGCTTCCCAAGGACAAACAATGAAGTAGGCCAGCAGCATCATCCAGCCGGTCAGGTAACTGACGATCGGAGGAAATACCTGGGCGGTGTAAGCCGCTTCTCCCGCGGCGTCTGGAAGCCGCTGCACCCATTGCCCGTAGACATAGCCGACGGGTAGCAGCAGGATCCCCCCAAGCGCAAACCCCATCATTGCCCCAAGCGGCCCGCCTCGGCCCAGCCAATCGTCCATGACTACTAGCCATCCCACACCTACCATCGTCCCAAACGACAGAGCAAAGTAGTCCGACAGTCGAAGTTTGTGCGCCAGTGTCGCCATAGTTTTGAGTTTGCGTCCTGATTCTATACACCTTCGCCCGCTGCACCATCAGTTTTGACAAGCCTTTAACCTACCGCTAACACAAGCAGCTTAGAACTCTCTACGCACCAAAGACGGGCTCCGACGCGTCCGAATTGCGTCTTTCTCTTGGTGCGTCAGTCCCCTGTATTTTCAATTGTCGTTCAAGACTAAGAATTCCAAGGAGAGACGTCCTATGCACCAGCGCTTTACCAGGGCCGTGGCGGTCGCGACCGCCATTGCGCTCATGCCGCTGTACCCAGCCTCTGCCAATGATCGGGATGATTTTCCAACGAAGACTCCCATCAAGCATGTCGTTGTGATTTTCCAGGAAAATGTTTCTTTTGATCACTATTTCGCCACCTATCCACGTGCCTTGAATCTCCCCGGAGAAACGCCATTTCACGCCAGGGAAAATACCCCCCAGGTGAACGGCCTCGAAAGCGCCGGCTTGCTCACCAATAATCCCAATGGCGTGAATCCCTTTCGCATCCCTCCCGCCTTCTCAGTCACCTGCGACGAGGACCACAATTACAACGATGAGCAGACCGCTTTTGATGGCGGCTTAATGGACAAGTTTGCAAAAGTCAGTTGCAACGACAAGAACCTGGGGCCGAACTCCACCATGGGCTACTTCGACGGCAACACGATTACGGCCATCTGGAATTACGCACAACATTTCGCCATGAGCGACAACTCCTATGGCACCACTTTTGGTCCTTCCACTCCTGGCGCACTTAATCTCGTAGCCGGCAACACTTTCGGAGCAACACTCGTTCCTCTGAAAGCAAACGGCTCAGGCGCCAGCGGGTCTGGCTCCATCTCCAACGGTGGGCCTTCAGGGTCCGTCATCGGCGATCCACGGCCTGGCTTCGATGAGTGTGTCCAAACTACTCCCGGCCTCGCTGGAGCAACCCAAATCACCATGAGCGGCAAAAACGTTGGTGACCTGCTCAACGCTCGGGGCATCACCTGGGGCTGGTTTCAAGGTGGTTTTGCGTCAACCGGCGTGGACGCAAAAGGCCGCGCAATTTGCGGAGCCCATCACTCAGGCCTCGCGGGCGACGACGCCCTAACCCAATCGAGCGATGGTGACTACATTCCTCACCACGAGCCATTCCAGTATTACCAGCAAACGGTAAATGCCCATCACGTTCGTCCCAGCGATCCGGCTTTGATTGGGACCTCAAAGGACGGGGCAAGCCATCAGTACGACCTGAGTGATTTCACCACCGTCCTCAATCAGGGCCGCCTTCCCGCCGTCACCTTCCTGAAGGCTGCCGCCTACCAGGACGGCCACGCCGGATACTCCGATCCCATCGACGAACAGATCTTCCTGGTGAACACCATCAATGCGCTGATGCAGAGCCGGGAGTGGAATGAAACCGCGGTCATCATCGCTTACGACGACTCCGACGGATGGTACGATCACCAAATGGGTCCCATCGTGAATCAGTCCAACGTGTCCGACGACCAGCTCCTCGGCCCCGGAAATTGTGGTGTGGCCAAGCCCATTGATGCCAGCGGCACCATTCAGAACGGGCGATGCGGCTACGGTCCGCGTTTGCCGTTGCTCGTGATTTCTCCCTTTGCCAAGCGCAACTATGTCGATCACAGCGTTTCGGACCAGTCCTCAATTCTGCGTTTCATCGAGGACAACTGGAACCTTGGCCGCATCGGCAACGGCTCCACCGATGCCATCGCCGGCACTTTAAACGGCATGTTTGACTTTGACAGGGACCATCATGGCCGGCGGCTGATTCTGGACCCCGCAACCGGCCAAGTTCTCGACGCAGGCGGAGAATAGCTTCGTACCTCTGTCTGTGCCGCAGAGAAGTTGGTAGTCCACAATCTTGGGACAAAGAAGGGCTCGCTCCGCATTCCGCGTGGCGAGCTTTTCTGTTTCTTAGCCAAAAGCACTCTGCCTTTTCGTTCGAGACAACCCCGCGCGGCCCTCGCTCATCCACTCACTCATCCTCCTCGGTGCAAGGAGTGATCATCGTGCGTTGGCTTCTTCCCGGCTTGTTAGGATTTTTGTGCCTTGCGGATGCGACATCCGCGAAACCTCCAGACGATACTTCGCCGCCAGGCGCCAATAGTTTCGCTGCGATTCTGCAGGCAACTCCCTCCATCAGCGAAATTTCGTTCGTCGGCCTCCGTCATATCTCTTCTGCAGCAATGGAGGCGCAAATCTCCTCGCAAACTGGCGCACCACTCGACGCTCGCAAGGTTGAGTCGGATGTTCGAACGCTCGCGCGCCTGGGCTGGTTCGAATCGATTCGCGTAGAAACACGCGCTCCCGACACATCCCCGTTACAGTCCGCGGGCGATCGCGAACGCATCGTCCTCCTCTTTTATTTGACCGAACTGCCCTTTCTTTCCAGTCTGAAATTCTCTGGCTCCCGGCTGCTCTCGGAAAAGCAAATCGAGAAACTCCTCGCCGAGAAAAAACTCGCCCCTGGCCTTGGCAAACCCGCGGACCCCGCTGCGCTCCAGCAAATCGCTTTTGCGATTCGCTCCGCTCTAAACGAAATGGGCCACCCCGCTGCCGCCGTTCGAATCGAGCGCCAGCAAGCACCCAACGCAACCGTCGCTGTCCGATTCCAGGTCGATGACGGCCCACTGCTTGGGGTCCGCCGGGTCGCCTTCGAAGGCAACCCCCAATTTTCCGCAAAATTGCTGCGTCGGCAGATGCGCAACATCGCGCCTTGGCAACCCTTAGCCTCTTTGCGTAGCAAAAATGTCTATACCCACGAAGCTTTCGAAGAAGATCGCCAGCGCATTGTTTCCTATTACCAGAATCACGGATATCCCGAAGCGCGCATCGGCAATCCGCAATTGACGCGCGGCACCGAGCCATCGAGTCGCTGGCGACTCAGGTTCCACGCGGCCGCGCACTCTACACTGTCAATTTCCATCCCCGTGCAAGCCGGACCTTTTTACCAGCTCCGGTCCATCACCATCAGCCAGGCTCTTCAACAAGCCGCAGACAAGCGCCGCAATAAATCCGTCAATCTCCCAGCTTTAGCGCACGACAATCCCTATTCCGCCGAGGACGTCGAGAAACTGCGCCGATGGTGGCTGGCGCAGCTTCAGCCCCGCGATTCGAAAAGCGATTCGGCTCGCATCCGTTCTGTGGCCGCCAGACAATCTTTCGATCCCGAAAGACACGCCGCCCACATTGAACTGGCTCTTGGCGATTCCCCGCCCTACATCGTCCATCGTATCGAATTCCTGGGCCTCCACAAATTTAGTGACCGCTACATGCGCCACCGAATTCCGTTACAGGAGGGGCGCCCTGTCGATGATCGCGCGCTGCAGGCGGGTCTCGCCCGCCTCGCGCGGACCGGCTACTTCAAGCCGATCCATCGGGAAGATATCCACGTACAAATGGATGAGGCAACGCACACCGCCAACATCTCCATCCGCGTCGAGGAAATCGGTCAGCAACGCGCATCTCTGACCGGCGGCCACGGACAATTCGGCAGCACCCTCGGCATTGCCTACACCGTCTTCGACCTCTTGAACCGCGAAGAACTCCTCTCCACTCAGTTGGAAGGCGGCCCGGAGAGCCTCGACGTCGTGCTCCGCCTGGCCAAGGAAGGTATCTTCGGCACGCGCGCGTCGCTGGCATTTTCCGTTTTTAACAATGTGATTCGCCCACGATTCGCAAAAAACGTACAAGGGCCGTTCTTCACCTCGCACAGCGAAGGAATTAAGATCCCGTGGACTTACCCGATTTCCAACACGGATTCCCTCGGCGTCAACTACACTCTCTCGCGCGCTATCACCGACTACCAGGTCACTCTCGCGCCACTGCCCACCGGCGTCATTTCCACCGACACAAAAACCAAAATTTCCAGCCGCTCTCTCGGAGTGGCTTGGGCGCACGATGCTGGCCACGAGCGCGCGGTGTTTTCCGATTCCTTCTCCGGCGGCCCGCTTGGCGGAGACGAAAACGTGCTTCGTTCTTCCGTCGAATATGGCCGCATCCTGCATGATCCGGTTTTCTCTTCAAGCCACGCCTGGGCCTTTCAAATGAAGCTCATCGGTGCAGGCAGCTATCGCGGCGACATGCCGTTCTATTCCCGTCTCTTCCCAGGTGATGAACTTGTGCGCGGTTTAAATCCGGGAGAGCTCGGTCCTTATGCGCTGACTTATAAAACAGCGAGCTCCGGAGCCACGACATCCTCCGCTGCACCAGCTGGCGCGAATCTCGCCACCGGCGCCAACGCCGAATACCGTATCCCTCTCGGCGGCCGAACCGAAGCCGCCGGCTTCTTTGATCTTGGCTCAGCTTGGCTGCTTCCGAACTGGCTGGGACCTGCACGCCCTCTGCTTCTGAATTCCACAAACGGCGTCCTGCACGGCTCCGCAGGGATCGAACTTCGCTGGACCATCCCCGGCGTCCAGGTCCCCGTTCGCGCGTATTACGCCGTGAACGTGCTGCGCCTGGACCGTTCTTTTCACCTCTCGGACAAGTCCTTTTTCTTCGTTCGTAACCGCTTCTCCTCGTTCGGATGGGGACTCGGCTCCCTGTTCTAGACCACCGCCCTGTACTACACTGCCGGAATCATGAATCACGACAAACTCATCAAACTGGCCTCGCACCTTGCGGAACCTTTCTGCATCACAAAGGGAGAGAAATTTAGCCTGAAAGATTGGGACCCCACCGATACCACTGGCGTCAAGAGCAAGCAGCATGCTCAGAAGATACTCGAGGCCCGCGATGGCGTCCTCAACCACCTGCAGAAGAAACTCTACGCCCAGGATCGCTGGGCCGTCCTGATTATCCTCCAGGCCATGGATGCCGCCGGCAAGGATGGCGTGATCAAACACGTTATGTCCGGCGTGAACCCGCAGGGTTGCGACGTTCACTCTTTCAAGTCTCCCAGCAACGAAGAGTTGGACCACGATTTCCTATGGCGAACAAATAGGTGCCTTCCCTCTCGCGGCAAGATCGGCATTTTCAATCGCTCCTATTACGAAGAAGTGTTGGTTGTGCGCGTTCACCCGACCTTGCTCAGAGCGGAGAAGCTGCCCGACGTGCTTACCACCAAACACATTTGGACGGAGCGCTACGAGGACATCAACGCCTTCGAAGAGTACTTGACCCATAATGGCATCGTGATTCGGAAATTCTTCCTCCACGTTTCAAAAGAGGAACAGAAGAAGCGCTTCCTCGAGCGCCTCGAAGATCCGAAAAAAAACTGGAAGTTCTCCATGGCCGACGTCAACGAACGCGGTTTCTGGAAGGACTATCAGGAAGCCTACGAGGAGATGATCCAGAATACGGCAGCGAAGCACGCGCCGTGGTACGTGGTCCCCGCGGACAACAAGTGGTTCACGCGCCTGATCGTGGCCTCCGCCATTATTCAGGCCCTCGACGAACTCCGTCTCTCATTCCCGGACGTCGACAAGGCAAAAAAGAAAGAGTTGGCGGCCGTGCGCGATTCCTTGCTCTCCCAGAAGGACTAGGCGCACGAAATCCGGCCGCATGCTGAGGGGGATGACGCGGAGCGGGCTACCGCGCTCTTACGAGGTTCGGTGACCCGCTCCACCACAGAACTACAATCCTGTGGCAAAGCGAGGGCCAATCTCCCGGATTTCAACTAAGAGTTAAGTTGTTGCTCAGAAAACGATTAGCGAACGCCCCAAATCCACGACAGGACTCTGTCTCCTCAACTATCAAAATCTATGGAGACCCCTACAGAATCACGTAGAGTCAATGGCCGGTCGGCCTCACTTCCATTCGAACGTCTGCCCGAGCCCGCCGATAACCACATCAAAAACACCGGGCTCCACGATTCGCTTGTTGTCCATTCCGATGAAAGACAAGTCCTCAGCCGTCAATTCGAATGATAATTTCCGGCTTTCCCCTGCCTTCAAATTAACCTTTGCGAATCGCTTCAGTCGTTTCAGCGCCGGCGTTACGCTTGCAAATCGTTTGCTCAAATAAAGCTGCACGACTTCCTTCCCGGCCCGGTCCCCCGTATTCTGAACCGTCACTTCCACGTGAATGGTCTGGTTACCGGAAGCGGTCTGCGGCGTCGCGTGTAAATCGGCGTAAGAAAAACTCGTGTAGCTCAGTCCTGACCCGAATTCGAACTGTGGCGCGCTCAGCGCCTTGGCTTCTCCATCCTGTTCCCCCTCAAACACCTTGTGGTCGTAGTTGAAGAGCCGGTTCACCGCGCGCGGATAAGTTATTGGCAGTTTCCCACTGGGATTTACGTCCCCGAAGAGAATATCCGCGATGGCTTGTCCGCCCTCATTGCTGGGGTTGTAAGCCATCACGATCGCTTTGGCCGCATCCGCAATCCGGCTGATCACTCGCGGCCGCCCCTCGGTCAACACCAGAATCACAGGCTTCTTGGTCTCTTCGAGTTTGTGAACCAGATAGAGCTGCGCGTCCGGCAATGTCAGATCGCTGATATTCCCGGGAGTCTCCGCATACGCCCACTCCCCGATGCACACCACAACCACGTCCACTTTCGAAGCGGCCTCAACGGCTTTCGCTACATCCACTTCCCGGTCGTACGTGGTTCCCGGCTCATACGTCACGTTTCCCGCACCGATTTTCTCCTGGATCGCTTTCAGAACGGTGGGCCGATCCTTCGGAAACATGCTCGCGCGACCGCCCTGCCATGTGTACGTCCATCCGTTATTCAACGGAATCAGCGAATCCGCGTCCGGCCCCGTCACCAGAACGTGCGCCGTTTTCGAAAGCGGCAGCGCGCGATTTTCGTTTTTCAACAGCGTAATCGACTCCCGCGCCGCTTCCAGGCTGACTTGTCGCGATTCCGGCGATCCAATCACTGTCTTCGACTCCATCCCGCGCAACGGATCGTCAAAGAGCCCAAGCTGGTACTTCACCGTCAGGATTCTCCGCACCGCTTCGTCCACTCGGCTCACCGGCACTTTGCCTTCGTTCACCAGCGCCAGCAGCAGATCGCTGAAGCTGTAATCGCTCGGCACCATGCTCATATCAATTCCCGCGAGCACCGCAATCCGCGTAGCCTCTTTTTCGTTTGCCGCAATGTGATGCACATTGACGAGCTTCTTGACATCCATCCAATCCGACACCACGAACCCCTCCATGCCCAGTTCGCCGTACAAAACGTTCTTTAACAAATAGCTGTTGCCGTGGCCGGGAATTCCGTTCACTTCACTCGAATTCACCATTACCGTATGCGCGCCCGCTTTCACCGCCGCCGCAAAGTTCGGCAGGAAATATTCACGCAACGTGATTTCCGGAATCAGCGCCGGCGACCGGTCGCCGCCCGTCGTCGGATAGCTGTAACCAATGTAGTGCTTCAGCGAAGCGGAAACATTCACCGGGCTTGAAAGATCCGTCCCCTCATATCCGCGAACCGTCGCCACTCCCATTACCGACGCAAGATACGTGTCCTCTCCGAGCGTCTCCCACAATCGCGACCATAGTTGTTGCCTCCCCGCATCCAGCACCGGCGAAAACGTCCACGGCACTCCGGCCTTCCGCGTTTCCGCTGCCGAAATCTGGCTCCCGCGCAACATCAGCTCCGGATTCCACGTCGCCGCCATTCCCAGCGGCTGCGGAAACAGCGTGCTGCCGGCCACGTAGTTCGCCCCGTGAATCGAGTCCAGCCCGTACAGCACGGGAATCTGCAGCCGCGTTTTCTTCGCCTCATCCGCAATCGCGTGCAGAATTTCATGCCACTTCTGCTCGGACAACGCCTCGTCGTTCACGTTGATAATGGAGCCCGCGCCATATTCCCCCACGGCTTTGTGCAGCTTTTCCGCATTAATTGTTAGTTCCTTGCCGTGCCCATCCGTAATCATTCCGATTTCCAGCTGCGTCATCTGGCCGACTTTTTCCTTCAGCGTCATCTGGCCGAGCACTTTATCCACCGCCGCGGCGTATTTGCTCGCGGCCGGACCCGCTGGAGTCATGTTCCCCTGCAGAAATGTCTGGCTGTCGACGATCCCTGCGCCGGGATTATCCGCGCCCGATGGCAAAGCCGCATATACGCAAACAGCCAGTACAATAACGATATGCCTCATTTTTCGAAGTGGGGTGTGCACGCGTTTCTCCTTGGAGAGCATCCTAACTCCAGACCCCGCAAAAATACAAATTTTCAATATTCAGATTTCTGATGGTGCATCCGCCGAAAACTAGACCATTCTCCTCTGCGATGCTATCGCCAAAAGTGCGCAAGGTCGCGCCTGGTTGGAAGTTCCTGGAGAATGACTCCGCCGATCGGCTGTTCAGTGCGGCGAATTGTATTGGTAGCGCAGGCTCGGCGGCATGTGGTCCGAACGCGTCCGCGTGTTGTATTCGAGCTGATATCCAAGATGCTCCGCGTCCGCGGGATACTCTTTACCTTCTGGATAAGGATAAGCAAGCGTCGAATGCCGTGGCAGCGGTTCCACCGTAAAAGCATGCGCCGCGTAAAAATCCATATCCTTCTCAAAACCGTCCGCGTAGAAAAAGTAATCGCGAATCCAACCGGCAGGCAACGCCGGCAGCTTTCGCGGATCGAACTCCAGCTTCAATCCCTCGCCCGAGCCGAACACCACAAAACGGTCATCCGAAGCTCTCAGCAAATTAAATACATCCCCATACCGCGTGTAATTCCCCGCCGCGTGCGCATACGGACCGGTCATGCTCCGATGCGAGTACGAATAGACCGTATCGCTTGCCGGCTGCAGCCGCGTCTCCCGCGGATACCCGACAAAATCGAGCGCCGCTTTTGCCAGCGGCACTTGCGCCACTCGCACATCCTTCAGCTCCGCTGTCTGGTCGATTCGAATCGCGTCCCAGTAAATCTTCAGGTTGTTGACGATTCGGATCCGCCGCGTCGCAGGAGGAATCTTGCCCGTTAAATCCGTCACCATCGTCCGCTCAAGTCCAGCGGGAAAACCCATATCTTCAACCACGCGCACCCACTTCCCCTGCGCATCCAGCGCCTCAACGTAAGGAGGAATCACTTTAATCCCCGCCTGGTCTGCCGCGTACATGGACGTAGCTGTGAAATAGTCCGTGTAGCCGTCCATAATCAATCGCAGCGGCATCTTCGCGTTCCACTCTCCCAGGTCCAGCTCAATCCAGTGCAATTTCGCAAATCCGGCGAACGGCAATTCCTCAAAACTCGTCACGTAGTTGCGATCGTGTTTCGAAAGCAGCGCCAGCACATCATTCCCGCGATCGTCCCACGCACCGACCGGCGCGCGCGCATCGCGGCTTGCAATCACTCGAAACTCCGGAAATGGCGGCGTACTCGCGAACCGCTCGTTCGGAAAAACCTCATAATCCGGGGGATGATCGATCGCCAGCAACTTCACTTGATCGAGGTAAACTGTTTCTTCCATCGGCTCCATAAACCGGAAGCTCAGCATCCCATCGCGCGGCTTCACGCTGCGACCCGCAACTTTCAGATACTCGTCCGGATCAGGCACGTCGCGCTCCCCCGGTGCCACCCAGTGCCCCACAACTCCCGGACCGATCATGTCCGCAATAAATTCATACTCCCGACCATTCCACGAAAACAAAACTGGGCACGAACTGCCCCGCCGGTCCAGCTCCGCAACGCTCTGCACTTTATTCCCGGCAAGATTGATTTCGTCCTGCGGCACACCGGTCGGCCAAAGCAGCCGAATCACTTCCGCATTTTTCTCCGATCCTAGGCCCGCCAGAATCGGCAGCGCGTTCTGCCCCAAATACCCCGACGCTCCCGCTACTTCCCACTTCTGATAAAGCGTCCCCGCGTAAAGTTCAACCTTTGTCCCAATCGCACTCTTGTTGTCGTTCAGCGCCTTGAGATCGATCCTCATCCAATTATTTTTATTCCCGCCATCGTTCCGCAAAACCACGGGCCCGCCCCCAAGCTGCGTCACCACCAGATCCGCGGCACCGTCTCCATCAATATCCGCCACCGCAATCGCCCGCGGCTGATTCACCTTCACGTCATCGAGGTGTACTTCTCTCGTGACGTCGCTCCAGCCTTTGCTCCCCAAATTGCGCAGCAAACGAATTTCTGCTCCGCTCTTGGACTCGCCCACGGCCGCCAGGTCCAGCCAACCATCATTGTCGTAATCCAACCCCGCAATTCCCCATCCGTGTTGCCATCCAAAATCCGGCAGCGCCACTCGCTCCAGCCGCTTCCCTTCCACGTTGCGCCACAAGCTAATCCCCGGCGCTCCCGCGTGAGTGAACGCCAGGTCCATCCATCCATCCTTATCAAAATCGAATGCCACGACCCCGACCGCCGGCGGCAGATTCTCCTTGCTGAAATCAATTCCGGAAAGCGGCGTGAATTTCCCTTCCCGCGGATTCATGAAAATCGCAGCCCCCGCCGGCCCGCCCGCGAAAACAAAATCTACAGCGCGGTCATTATTGAAGTCCGTAGTCACCACGCCCGCGCCAGTAGCCGCGAACCCCAGCCCCGTCTCCGCCGAAACATCCGTGAACGTACTGTTCCCATTATTCCGCCAGAGAAAATTGTGCGGCGCCGCACCGGCCGCGTCCGCAGCCATCGTAATGTACAGATCCAGATCGCCGTCATGGTCGTAATCCACAAACGTCACGCCCACGCATCCCTTCTCCCGCCGGATGCCCACCTTCTCCGTCACGTCCTCGAACTTCCCATCACCCTTGTTTTGAAGCAGCCGCACACCATCACTCAAGCAAACCGCCAGATCCGTATGCCCATCATTATCAAAATCTCCTGCCGCGCAACCCAGCCCGCTCCCTTTCAACTCAATTCCCGATCCCCGCGTCATATCCGCGAATCTCCCGTCACCAAGATTGTGCAGCAATCGGCTGCTGCCTTCCGCCGTTCCGCTCACCAGAAAAAGATCGGGCCTCCCGTCCCCATCGAAGTCGAAGAAACACGCTCCCGTACTCGGTCCCGGCGCACTCGTCGGATTTCCGGCGGTCATCGACACGAATGCGGTGGACATCGGCGCGTATCGCACCGGAATCGCCGCCGGCACTTCCACAACCGAACTGCGCGGGAGCTCTGCAAGCGAATATCTCCCCTGATCCCCGTAGCCCGCCCCGAACGGCGCCCCCAGATGCTCCGTCGTGATTTTCTGAAAGCGCGCCAGATGCTCTCGCGCCGCCGCCGAATCGCCATTCCGCTGCAGCGCCCGCGCCAATCCAAATTCCGAGGAAGCATGATACGGATACAACGCCAGCCCTTTCTGAAACGCGGCAATGGCCTCGTCATATTTTTGGAGCTGCGTATTCAGGTATCCCAGAAAATAGTAAGCGTCCGCCTCTTGCGTAATCTCCGTAACGCGCTGGAACGCTGTGATCCCCTTCTCCGCTTCGCCAAGATCTTTGTACGCCAGTCCCAGGTTGTACCAAGCGTAAGGATCTCTCGGCAGTTGCTCTGCCGCTTCCGTAAGCGCCGCGCGCGCCAGCTCAGGCTTTTGCTGTCCCAGAAACGCCACACCAAGGTTCAAACGCGCCACTGCAAATTTCGGATCGGCTGCCAGGGCCTGCTCAAAATATTTCTGCGCATCGGCCGGCCGCTGCTGATTCATATATGCCACGCCAAGCGTGTTGTAGCGATAAGCCTCCGCCGCATTTGCAGATGCCGCTTCTTTCTTCGAAATAACCGTCTTCTCTTGCCCCGACAGCGCATTCGAACGCACCAGCACCGCGGCAGAAAAAACAAAGACTGAAGAAACGACCATCACCAGCGCGTCACGCCAAATCCGACTCTGCATGAAAATTTTTCTTCCCTCCGCCACGCGCGCCCAAACAATCGTGGCTGCCACATTCACGCGCAATTGGAATTCTGTGGGCTGCCCCCACCATCGTCAACCGTTTTATGACTCTTCTCCGCACCGTTCGAACCGCTCTTGACCTCCATCCCCCGCGCGCATACTCTCGCCCATCAAGCCATGCACTCGTCTCCGTACTCCACCATCCGCCAAATTGGCGAAAGCATTCGAACGAAAACGGTTTCTCCCATAGAAATCGTCGCCGCCCATCTCCAGCGCATCGAAAAATCCCAGCCCCAACTAAACGCCTTCGTCCACTTGGATGCCGAAGCCGCACGCCGTCAAGCCCGCGGCGCCGCGGTCGCCGTCGAGCGCGGTGACCATCTCGGTCCACTCCACGGCGTCCCTCTCACCATCAAGAGTTGCATCGACGTCGCAGGCTGGCCCTGCCCCGCCGGTTCTCTTCTCCGAAAAGACTATGTCCCAACCCACGACGCCCCGCTCGTCTCGCGTCTCAGATCCGCCGGCGCAATCCTGCTCGGCAATACCAACACTCCCGAATTCCTGATGGCCTACGAATCTGACAATCTCCTCATCGGAAAAACCAGCAATCCTTGGAACTTGGCTTACTCCGCAGGTGGCTCCAGCGGCGGCGAAGCCGCTGCCATCACCGCGGGATGTTCCGCAGGCGGCGTCGGCAGCGACGGCGGAGGCTCGATCCGCGTCCCCGCGCATTTTTGTGGAATCTGCGGACTGAAGCCCACACCCGGCCGCATCCCTGCAACCGGACATTTCCCACCCGGCGCCGGCGCATTTTCCTGGATCGGTGTCGTCGGCCCCATCGCCCGCGCCATCGCGGACGTTCGCCTGCTCTTCGAAGCGATGTCCGGGCCCGACGCAGGCGACGCCCTCTCCGCACCCGTCCCTTCGCGAAACTACGATGAAAAAAGTTTGCGCGGCTTGCGCATCGGAATCTTGGAAAGCGACGCACTCGGCAATGCCACCGCGGAAACGCGTTCCGCAATCGATCGCGCAGCAAACCTGCTCGCTGAAAAAAACTTCATCCTCGAACCATTCTGCCTCCCCAGACTCGATCGCGCCCTGGAACTCTGGTGGTTCTTCTTCGGCCGCATCATCGGCCATCTGTTACGCGAAAATGTTTCGGGGCACGAATCCGAAATCAGTCCCATCCTGCGTGATTATCTCTCTCACGCCAATTCCGGCAACCCCATCACGCTCCCTCAATTCCTGAAAGCCTGCACCGATCGCGACCTTCTCCGCGCCGAAATTCTCCACCACATGCGCGAGGTACCCATTTTGCTTTCCCCCGTTTCTGCCGGGCCCGCCTTCCGCCACGGCGAAGGAAACTACGCCCCGGGCACTGGCTATCGCGACACCATGCGCTTTTCTCAATGGCTCAACTTGACTGGTTTTCCCGGCGCAACTGTTCCGGTCGCCCTTTCGAACGAGGGTCTGCCCATCGGCGTCCAAGTAATCGGCCGCCCCTTCGAGGACGAACTCGTTCTATCTGTTGCCGAAGCGATCGAAACTGCTCGCGGCCCCTGGAATCCCCCGCCGCCGCTGTTTTCCTGACAAAACGAAGAACCTCACTCCGGAGGCTGCCGCGAAACCTCCGGACTCGGCAAGCGTCCCTCGCTGAAAGTTTCCACATCTTTGGCGCTACCAGCCGCCGCCATTTTATCCACAGTCGCAAATTCAGTTTTCGCCTCTTCCTTGCGCCCCATCTTGCTAAGAATCTGTCCGTGCAAGTAATGCACGCTCTGACTGTCCGGCGCGAGCCGTAACGCCGCGTCAATGGACGCCAGCGCTTGCTCGTATTTTCCTTGCCGCAGATAAATCTTGGCTAGGCCATAGAACGAACCCGGCATCCGCGCATTCAGGCGCAGCGCTTCCTGAAAAGTTTTTTCTGCCTCACTGTCCTTTCCCGTCCGCAAATAAAATTCCCCGAGCAATTCGTAGGAATCAGGCACGTCCGGTTCAATACGGATGTCCCGATGAAATTCCTCTTCCGCGCGGCGATTGTCCCCGCTCCGCATGTACGCTATCCCCAGGTTGAAGTGCACAAACGGCAGATTCGGATTCTTGCTTGCCGCTTCCTCCAGTTCCGCCGTGGCCTTTTCCGTTTCCTGGTGATAGAGATAGGCTTTGCCCAGCAGCAGATGAAATTCAGGACTATCTCCTCCAACCTCGATCAGGCGGGCCACAGCCCTGTCATCCAATTCCTTCTCGCCTGCACCATTTGCCGCCATGCTCAGCACATACAGGTACATAACCTCATTCGATTTTTGCGGCCACAACGGCTCGAGTATGGACACCGCCTCGCCATAATTTTGCGTAAATAGTTTGCACAAGCCGAGCAGGTATCGCGCCTGCTCCGAATCGGGCTGGTCCCGCAGGACGGATGCCAGCGGCGGGATCGCCGCCGCATAATCGCCCTGGCGGTAGTACACCAATCCGATGTTCAATCGTACCCCGCTGACCTTCGGCGCCAGCTTCGCCGCCTTCTGCAGATAATTCAAAGCGTGGTCCCAATCTTTGCGCCGCATGGCGATCACGCCGAGATTCGAATAAGCCCCCGCGACACTCGGGTCTATCGCAATTACCTGGCGAAAAGCCTTCTCCGCCCCGACGAGGTCGCCATTCTGTAATGCCGTCTGCCCTGTCATAAACAAAGCGCGCGGATCACCACCAGGTCTGCTCCCCGGTTGAGCAACGCCGGATTGCGGTTCCTTCAAACCTTGGCCGCCCGCCCCCTGAGGCCGAGTCCCGGGGTTAGCCGCAAAACTAGAAGAGCAGGCCAAGAACACTGCGCCAGCCACCGTCATTGAAAGTCGCCTTCTCATCTGCTCGTAGTCTCCGGCAGCCTTGCGCTGATTTCAAGCCTTCCTGCCTGCACCCCAGGTCCTCCCTTGCCGCAAAACAAGTGCCCATGCAAACCAGCCCGCAAAATATAATCAATTTCCCGCTTGACACAGCCGCTTAAATGCAATATTAACTCGTTTTAATAAGGGGTTTAGGTGCGTTCTTTCAATTGTCGAGCACTGGGGGCTTGTGTCCGGCGAGAAACTAGCTGCAAATAGCAATTTTTGGGGTAGCCGTCGTGCCCTCAAAAGTTCTGCTTTCTCGCCTCTTCGCTCGCCTTCTTTCGAATCCTTCTCGGAGAATAACAGCATGAATGAGAATCTTCGTTACGCTTCTATTTCTTGGGGTAAACCGGGAATCGCGCGCTTCCTTCTCTCCTCGCTACTTATGCTGCTCTTCCTCCCGCTCGCATCGCGCGCCCAGGACGCCGGCTCCATCACCGGCACCGTTCGCGATTCTTCTGGCGCGGTCGTTCCCGACGCCCAGGTGACTGCCACCAACGCGACCATTGGCCTGACTCGCACCACCACTACCAACGCCGACGGTGACTATCTCGCCGCCGCCTTGCCTCCCGGTAGCTATGACCTGTCGGTCACTGCCAAGGGCTTCAAGGTCTTTCAGGCCAAAAAAATTATCGTGCGCGTCTCGGAGAAGTCCCGCGTGGATGTCACCCTTCAGGTGGGCCAGGTAACTGAAAACGTGGTCGTACAGGGTGAAAACGTCGCCCAGGTGGAAACGCAAACGTCCGAGATTTCCGGCGTCGTTACCGGTAAAGAAATCAGCCAGTTGGAATTGAACGGGCGCAACTTCACGCAACTCGTCACCCTTGTCCCCGGCGTGAGCAATCAGACCGGGCAGGATGAGGGCGAAGTCGGCCTCAACGGAAATATCTCCTACAGCATCAACGGTGGCCGTGGCGAGTACAACAACTGGCAGGTGGATGGCGCCAACAACATGGATACCGGCTCCAACAACACGCTCGACACTTTTCCTAGTGTGGACGCCATTGCCGAGTTCCGCGTACAAACCTCGAATTTCAGCGCCGTCTATGGCAGAAACGGTTCCGGCAACATCGAAGTCATCACCAAGTCCGGCACCAAATCCTTCCATGGCGATGTCTACGAATTCGTGCGCAACGAAGATTTCAACGCCAACAGCTTTTTCAACAATGCCAGCTCAAGCCCCAGAGCTTCAGACAAGAAAAACGATTTCGGCTACACCATTGGCGGCCCGATCTTTATTCCCAACCATTACAACACCAACAAAGATAAGACCTTCTTTTTCTGGTCCCAGGAATGGCGCAAGGAGATCAACCCCTTTTCCTTCAACCAGCAAGTTCCGTCCAACGCCGAGCGTGGTGGCAATTTCAACGACGTTTGTCCAAACACGAGTGTAACTCCCGCCAGTTCTTCCGAATGCCCGATCAACCCCGCCACCGGCAAGGCGTATCTTGGAAACAACGTTCCCATCGATCCCAACGCCCTGGCCATGATGAACGCGCTGATTCCAGCTCCCACGATTGACAACGGTGCCAGTTCTTTCTTTACCGGTTCCGTTTCGGAGCCGCTGTCCTGGCGTCAAGAACTTCTTCGCGTGGACCAAACCCTTGGTTCCAAGTTCCGCCTCATGGGGCGCTACATCCACGACACCTACACGAGCGTTGACCCCACCGTTAGTTTTGTCGGCAATCCTTTTCCGTCGATTCAAACTCACATCGGCACTCCCGGCACCAGCTTTGTCCTGCATTTAACGACCACCGCAACCCCAACCCTTCTCAACGAATTCGTATTTAGCTATGCGGTTGACCACCTGAGCCTGATCAATAGCGGGCCCTTCCAGGTTCCCCAGGGCTTCACCATGACGGGCTTGTTCCCTACCGGCCCCGGTGGCACACAGTTCGCTCAATTGCCGGCTGTCGTGCTTGCCAGCGGCACGGCTTACGGCGGCGGCTTCACCGTCAATCCCGGATTTATGCCCTGGGTCAACTCCAACCCGACTTATGGCTACCGCGACACCGTCACAAAAATCCTCGGTACTCACAACATGCAGTTCGGTTTCGAGTTTATCGCCATACAGAAAAACGAGCAGAGCGCCCCGACGAGCGTCGGCCTCGGCGGTACCCTCACTTTTGACGAAAATAATTCGGTTGTCGACCCGGTGACAAACTTTCCCGTCTCTACTAAGAATTCATTTGCCGACTTCCTCCGCGGCGGCATTGCTTCCTACGCGCAAACCAGCGCGATTGTGAAGTATTACTATCGCTATAAAATTTTCGAGCCCTACTTCCAGGACGACTGGCACATCACCAAACGTTTGACTCTGAACCTTGGCTTGCGTGTCAGCATGTTTGGAACAAATCGCGATATCACCAAAACCTCTTTCAATTTCGAACCCGCTGTCTACAACGCTTCCCCGGGAACCGCGCCGCAGCTGGCCAGCGATGGCAGCCTCGTCACGGGGGTCGGAAACCCGTTCTTGGGATTTGTCCAATGCGGAGGTTCAGGGGGCACTTCCAATGTTCCCTCTGCGATACTCACCGCGTTCCCAGCCTCCACTGTCGCCGGCACCTCTTATCCGGGCTGCGTGAAAGGCCATCTTTTCAATCCGGGGCCGCGCCTCGGATTCGCGTTCGACCCCCACGGTAATGGCAAGTCCGCCATTCGCGGCGGTTACGGTATTTTCTTCGAGTACGGCAATGGAAACGAAGCCAACGCCGAATCCCTGGAAGGAACGCCTCCCCGCGTTCTCACAACCAGCCAGCCGAACGTCGCGGCCGGGCAGGGTTCGTGCGCAACCACTGGGAGCGGCTATACGTGCATTGGCGGTCAGGCTGAACTCTTCCCGTTGTCCGTCAACAATGAGCCACCCGCGAATATCCAGACCAAGGCCGCCTGGCCTTACGTCCAACAGTGGAACCTCAGCTACCAGTTCGAGCTGCCCCAGAATTTTGTTGGCTCGGTGGCCTATGTGGGCAGCAAAGGAACCCATTTGACGGACGCCCGCGACCTCAACCAGCTCCACAGCCTGCCCCTGTCCCAGAATCCATACCTTCCTGGACAGGCGATCACTCCGCAGCTGAAGGATGCGAATGGCAACGTCACCTACGCCGGCGACTGCTCCACACTCACAGTTGGGCCCGGGGGAGCCCCGATCACCGGGCCAGCCCTCGTGAACTTCAACGTTGCGTGCGGCAACGACCCCAATCCGTCTCGGCCTTACCTGGGTTTCGGAACCCTCGAATTTCTCGAAACCGCCGCCAACTCCAGCTATAACGCTCTCCAAGTGAGCTTCCGTCGCACTCTCGGTGCGCTTATCGTGAATGCGGCTTACACCTACAGCCACTCCATCGATGACTCTTCCGATCGCAATGACATCACCTTTGTCGACTCCTACAATCTTGCCAACAATCGGGCCAGCTCGAACTTCGACCAGCGGCACATCCTGAACATCAGCTATGTTTACGATTTGCCTTTCTTCAGCAAATCTTCGGGGTGGAAGAAAGCCCTTCTGGGAGGCTGGCAGTGGTCGGGTATTGCCATCTTTCAAAGCGGAGTCCCCATCAACCTCACCAATAGCGTCTTTGGCGACAACGCCGGCGTTGGCAACGGTGTTGGCACCGGCTCGCGTCCGGACCTCGTCGGCAGCGCCGCGACCACTCCCTGCCAGGCTTCCACGGCTCCCGGTCCTTATCTCTTCAATCCCTGCGCATTTGCTGCTCCGCAAGGGCTGACCTTTGGAAACGTCGGGAGAAACTCCCTGAACCTCCCCCATCGCACAAATTTTGACATGGGGCTGTTCAAGCGCTTCCCGGTGAAGGAAGCCATGTCGTTCGAATTCCGCCTGGAGACGTTCAACACTTTCAACCACACTGAGTTCTCCGCCGTGGATCGTTCCTTTGGTTCGAGCACTTTCTTGACGGCAACATCGGCGCACGATCCTCGGATCTTGCAACTGGGCTTGAAGTTCCTGTTCTAAGTCAGAGTTCAACTCAGGGCGGTCCGGCACGGTCGGACCGCCCTTTTTTTCAGCGAATCTCGGTTCTCTTTTGTCCCGGAAAGAGTAAAATGCGGCGCATGAATCGACGCACATTTATTAGCTCATCCATCGCAGCAGCAACACTCACCGCCGCGCGCCCCTCGTGGGCCGCGGATTCAACCCATCACATCGACCGCATCGGCTTGCAGCTTTACACCGTGCGCGAGTTCATGAAGACCGACTTCGCCGGCACCATCGCCAAAGTCGCCGCAGTCGGCTACAAGGAAGTCGAGTTCGCCGGCTACTTCGATCATGCTCCGAAGGACGTCCGCGCTATTCTCGACAAGGTTGGCCTAGCCGCTCCTTCGTGCCACGTCGGCTACGACGTCGTCGAGAAAAAGTGGCCCGAAACTCTTGACGCCGCGAAAATTGTTGGCCACGAATATGTCATCTGCCCCTGGATCGACAAGAAGCAGCGAGTCAAACCCGGTGGCTGGAAGCGCGCTGCGGATCTGTTCAATCGCGCGGGCGAAGCCAGCAAAAAAGTTGGCATTCAGTTCGGCTACCACAACCACTCGTTCGAATTCGATCCCGCTCCGTCGCTCGGCGGGAAACTTCCTTACGATTTTCTCCTCGCCGAAACCGATCCAAAACTCGTGGTCATGGAAATGGATCTCTGCTGGATCAGCGTCGCCGCCAAGGATCCCCTTGGTTACTTCGACAAGTATCCCGGCCGCTTTCCGCTCGTCCACGTGAAAGACTGGGTGAAGGATGCCACCACGCCGAGCGCGTACCAGGGTGCGATGGGCCAGTCCGTGAAATTCGGCGGCCGCATGGCGGACGTCGGACAAGGCTCCATTGACTGGAAAAATCTTTTCGCGCGCGCGGAAAAAGCAGGTATCAAACACTATTTCGTGGAAAATGACGATCCCAAATCGGCTTTCGAAGACATAAAAATCAGTTACAACTACCTGTACGATTTGAAATTCTGAAACTTCTCGACGGAAAGACAGGAGTTGCTGCGATGCCGAAAACGCCCGCGCGCAAAATGCTCGTCGCCTGTTTCCTCGCCTCCTTTTTTCTTCTTGCCGCCGCGCGCCCGCAAACTTCCGCATGGAGACCGCTGTTCAACGGCAAGGATCTCACCGGCTGGAAGCACGTTGGTCCCGGCAATATGACCGTGGAAGACGGCCTCATTCGAACGCATGGCGGCATGGGACTTCTCTACTGGACTGGCGGAAGACTCGGCGATTGCCGCATCCGCGTGGTCTACAAGATGCGCGACCATAACGATAATTCCGGCGTCTTCATTCGAATCCCTCTCGAGCCGCGCGAGGAGTGGATGCCCGTCCACTACGGCTACGAAGTGCAAATCGACAATCAACCCGAAGATTCCAAAGAAGACGAGTATCACGTCACCGGCACGCTGTATTCCCTGACAAAACCGAAAGCGCGACCCGGAAAGCCCGGGCCAGAGTGGAATACCATGCTCATCACTCTGGACGGACCGCGCACCATCGTTGTGCTCAACGACGTTACCGTCACCGATTACACCGAAGGTCAGCCCGTTCCCGAGCGCAAATTCGATTTCGAGCCGCAGCGCGGCACGCGCCCGAATGAAGGCTACATCGGCCTGCAGAATCACAGTGACAACGACATCGTTTTCTTTAAAGAGGTCAGCGTTCAGCCGTTAAAGTAGTTTTATTTGTATTTTTATTTCTAAATTTCTAGTTTCTCGTCTCCTGGCCTTTGGTTTATGGTTCCCGGTTTTGGTTTGCAAGTTTTGGCTCGATGGCGTCAATGCTGATTTTTGTTCTCCGATCTCTGATCACTGATCTCTGATCTAAATTTCTTCAGGAGCGCACGATGAAAAAAGATCTTTCCCGCCGCCAATTCCTTCACCGCACGGCCGGTGCGGCCGGCGCGCTCGCGGCAGCGCCAACGATTTTTCTCCAGCCGGAGTATATTTCGCTGCCGCTGCAGAATGTAGTACCAAGCGATCGCCTGCGCTTCGGAATCATCGGAATCGGCATGCAAGGTTCCGGCTTGCTCACCAATGCCATCCAATTGCCGGGCGTTGAATGCGTCGCGGCTTGCGATCTCTACGACGGCCGGCACTTGCTCGCCGTGGAAATTGTCGGCAAGAAAATTCCTACTACGCGCCGCTACCAGGATCTCCTCGACAATAAAGAAATCGATTGCATCATCGCCGCCGTTCCCGATCATTGGCACAAGCAAGTGGTCGTGGACGCCGTGAGCGCGGGAAAAGACATCTATTGCGAAAAGCCGATGTCGCATTCCGCCGCGGATGGCGTGGCCATGGTCGCCGCGGCGAAAAAGACGGGCCGCATCGTGCAAATCGGTTCCCAGCGCGTCAGCTCCGTCGTGTGCACCAAAGCGAAAGAACTTCTTGCTTCCGGAATCATTGGCACCCTCACGCTGGTCGAAGGATCGCTGGGACGCAACGATCCGACTGGTGCGTGGGAATACCCGCCGCCGCCCGATCTCTCGCCCGCAAATCTCGACTGGGTCACGTGGCAAGGCACGGTTCCCCAGGTGCCGTTTAATCCCAACATTTTTGCGCGTTGGCGCTGCTGGAAGGAATACGGAACCGGGCTCGCCGGCGATCTGCTCGTTCACCTCGTCAGCGGCATGAACTACATGCTCGGATGGAACACCCCGCCAAAAAAGGCGATGGCTCTGGGCGCCATTATTCGATTCCCGGACGGCCGCAACATGCCGGACGTGCATGCCACGCTCTTCGATTACGGCGGCCCGCCGGTTTATCTGCGGCTGAATCTCGGGTGCGATACGCCGGAGATTTACCGCTTCCAAGGCTCTAAGGGAATCCTGGAAGTCACGGAGTACGCCATTTCGTACTTTCCGCAATCCGGCCAGGATGAATCGCCCAGCTACTACACCGTCAGCTATCCCAAGGCCATGCGCGAAGCGTATGCCGCGCAATGGCACCAGGAGCATGATCCCAAGCCCGGCAAGGAGCCTGTTGCGCAGGGCTGCGTCTATCGCAGCATCTCCTGGGACGAGGAAAAACCGCATCTCTGGAAATTCTTCCAGGGTGTGAAAAACCACCAGCCAGTCACCGAGGATGCCGTTTTCGGCCACAACGCCGCGCTCGCCTGCCACATGGCCAACGAGTCCTATTTCCGCAACTCCGCCGTTACCTGGGACGCGGCCACCAATCAAATCAAATCCTGAGCAGGTCTGCAGCTCAGCCAGCGGGAGGAGCGGATGGGAAAGGAAAAAGCAGATCCCTCACTCTGTTCGGGATGACAGAATGTCGGACTAAGGTGAGCGCGAGCGGCCCGCCTGGGAAGGCGGGCCCTACAAGGACACAATCAAGATTCCGGGACGGGTGGGCAGCCGGGGAATTCGCGGAGGGAGGTGTTGCCGATGTAGCCGAGGTCGGCGATGCCGATCTTGCTGGTGTAGAAGCCGTCGCAGGTCATGCGGCGGAGGAAGGCGAAGAAGGCGACTCCCTGGCTTAGGGCGGGATCCTGCTTGGCATTTTCGCGGTAGGCGATGAGATCGAGCACGATGTTTTTTTGCTCGGGGGTGCATTCCAGGAAGATTTTGCCGTAGCGGTCGGTGCAGAGGCCGTCGAGCCAGAAGAGGCCACCACCAAGCTGCAATTGATACTCTTCATTTTCGCTGGTGAGCAAGTCGATGAATTCGGGGGCGCCGGCTTCTACTGCGCCGCCGGATTTTTCGTCTTTGGGGATGATGGCGTCGCACAGGGCGATTAATGTGGCGTATTGCGGGGCGGGAAAATATTTCGGGGTGTAGGCGCCGCCGGCAGCGGCGGATTTTTCTTTGTGCACCATCTGGTGGACGTATTCGGCGGCTTCGGCGGGAATTACCTGGAGGACGGAACCACCGGCGGCGGTGACGGCGAGAGTGCGGAGGATGTCGCGGCGGGAGATACCTTCATTAGTCATTATATCCCTCGCAAATGAGAATAAAAAGATTGAACACAGAGTTCACAGAGGATACGGAGAGCGCGGAGAGGAGGGCGCAGCGGTGCTGCGCCCCTACAAAGGATGACAACATCCCGAGCGGGTCGGGATAAATGCTGCCGCTGCTGCAGATACGGGGAGAGGTGCATCGCGCGGACATTAGACGTTGCCTTTCTGGGCTTCGGCTAGCAGGTATTCGGAGGCGCGCCAGGAGAGGGCCATGATGGTCAGGGTGGGGTTTTTGTCGGGATTGGTGACCAGCGGGGCGCCGTCGGTGACGAAGAGATTTTTCACGTCGTGGGCCTGGCAGTAGCCGTTAAGGACGGAGGTCTTGGGGTCGGCACCCATGCGGGCGGTGCCGACTTCGTGAATGATTTTTCCGCCTTCCTGGATGCCGAAGGGATACTGGCCGTCGATGGCAGTTTTGGTTTTGTATTCGCCGCCCATGGCTTCGACGATGGCGCGAAACGTCTCCTGCATGTCTTTTGCCTGGCGCAATTCGTATTCCGACCATTTGAAATGAAAGCGCAGCGCGGGGATGCCCCACTGGTCGACGACGTCGGGATCGAGTTCGCAGTAGGTGTCGGGGTTGGGAATCATTTCGCCGCGGCCGGCGAAACCGATGCTCGTTCCGTAGGTTTCGCGGGCGCGTTGTTTCAGTTTTGCGCCGTAGCCTTCTTCGTTATTGCAGAGACCGTCGAACATGCCGACGCCGGGCATGTGGAAGCCGCCGCCGAATTCGATGTGATAGCCGCGGGGAAAATCATTTTTGCGGTCGAATTTCCACCACGGAATGTACATGTGCATGTCGTTGGCGCCGTCATGATTGTGGTGCGGCATTTTTTCAAGCCGGGGAATGTGGCCGTAGCCGCTGCTGCCAACGGAATCGGTGAGATAGCGGCCAACTGTGCCGGAGGAGTTGGCGAGGCCGTTGGGAAAGCCGGAAGACTTGGAATTCAGCAGCAGGCGCGCAGATTCGCAAGCGCTGGCGGCGACGACAATGGCGCGCGCGTGGATGCGTTTTTCGGTGCGCGTAGCCTTGTCAATGTAGGAGACGGCTTCGGCTTTGCCTTCCTTGTTGACGATGATTTCGCGGGCCATGGCGCCGGTAATGAGCGTGAGCTTCCCTGTTTTCATAGCGGGAGGAAGCAGGACCTGGCTGGAGCTGAAATTGGAGCCGGTGACGCAGCCGCGGCCGCACTGGCCGCAGTAATGGCACGGAAGGCGGCCGTTCAAAGAGCGGGTCAGAATGGCCATGCGCGAAGGGATACAGATGATGTTGAGCTTGTCGCAGGCTTTTTTTACGAGGAGTTCAGTGCATCGCGGCTTGGGAGGAGGGAGAAAAACGCCGTCGGGCGCGCTGGAGACGTTCTCTTTGGTGCCGAAGACGCCGATGTAACCTTCGACTTTGTCGTAGTAGGGGGCGAGATCTTCATAGGTGATGGGCCAATCGTCGCCGAGGCCATCGCGCGTGGCGGATTTGAAGTCGATGGGAGAAAAACGTAAGGCGATGCGGCCCCAGTGATTGGTGCGGCCACCGACGATGCGTGAACGAAACCACTGGAAATTGGCGCCAGGGGCGGAGGTGTACGGTTCGCCTTCGATCGTCCAAGCCCCGTTGGGGGCCAGGAATTCGCCGAAATTCTCGCGAGCTTTTCCACCGACGCCGGCTCCGCGATGCGGCAGTTCGTAGGGCCACATCAGCATTTTGAAATCTTTTTCAGGATTGACGTTGGGACCGGCTTCGAGCAAGGCGCAATTCAGGCCGCCTTCGGTGAGGACTTTCGCGGCCATGCCGCCGCCTGCGCCGGAGCCGATGATGACGACGTCGTACGGTTTGGGAGAACGAATCACCTGAGCCATGGCAACTGTTTCTCCCTGTAATGCCGGCGCCGGAGATCAGAGATCAGTGACCAGAGATCAGTAAAGAAAGATGTTGGCACTGATCTTGCTGCTGTTTCGGCGCACACGATTCCGGCGCTAGAGTTCATTTTTCTTCATCGAGGCAACGGCGAAGTCGCAGGCGCGAGCGGTGAGCGCCATGTAAGTGAGAGAGGGATTCACGCACGAAGAGGAAACCATGGCAGCGCCATCGGTCATAAAAAGATTTTTGGCGTCGTGGGCCTGATTGTTGGCGTTGAGCACGGAAGTTTTGGGATCGCGGCCCATGCGCGCGGTGCCCATCTCGTGGATGGCCAGGCCGGGCGGAGTGATTTTCTGCCAGACGTGGATATCCGTGGCGCCGCCGGCAGCGAGAATTTCCGCAGCCTGGATGGCGATGTCCTTGGACATGGCGTGTTCGTTCTCGCTCCAGTCGCAGTGAATTTTGAGCGTGGGAATGCCCCAGGCGTCGAGTTTTTCCTTGTCCACTTCGACGTAATTGTTGTGGTTGGGGAGGCACTCGCCAAAACCTCCCATGCCGAGGTGCCAGGGGCCGGGCACTTTGAGCTGATTTTTGAAATCTACGCCGAGGCCAGACATGTCCTTGCCGCGGGCCCAGCCGGCGCGGCCGCCGCCGCCCTGATAGCCGTAGCCGCGAAGAAAATCTTTCTGTTTCGAATTGACGTTTCGAAAGCGCGGGATGTAAATGCCATTGGGGCGATTGCCGAAAGGCATTTTGTCTTCGTGGCCGGGCATTTTGCCGCTGGCGCCGGAGCCCATGTGGTGGTCCATGAGATTGTGGCCAAGTTCGCCGCTGCTGTTGGCGAGGCCATTTGGAAATTCGGGCGTGGAGGAATTGAGGAGAATGCGCGTGGATTCAAGCGTGGAGCCGCAAACGAAAAAGATACGCGCTTTGAACTCGAGAGCATTCTTTGTCTGCGCGTCAATCACGCGAACAGCGCTAACGCGGCGCGAATTCGAATCATAGATGAGGCTGTGAACCACGCTGTAAGGCCGCATCGTGAGCTTGCCGGTTTTTTGCGCGGCGGGGAGAGTCGAACTCAAACTGCTGAAATAAGAGCCGGTGATGCAGCCACGATGACAGAAGCCGCAGTAGTGGCAGGCGGCGCGGCCCTTGTGGACGCGGGTAAGAACGGCAGCCCGGCCAATGGTCACGATGCGGTCGTTGAAATTTTTGGCGACGGCGGCGCGGAGGTCCTGTTCGACGCAAGTGAATTCCATCGGTGGAAGGAATTTTCCATCGGGGAGCTGCGGCAGACCTTCGGCCTGGCCGCTGATTCCGGCGAACTCCTCGACGTAGTCGTACCATGGGGCGAGATCCGCGTAACGGATTGGCCAGTCGACGGCTATTCCGTCTTTCAAATTGGCTTCGAAATCGAGATCGCTCCAGCGATAGCTCTGGCGGCCCCAGGTGATGGATTTGCCGCCGACCTGGCGTCCGCGAATCCAGGAGAAATGTTTGCCGGGAGCGGAAGAGTAGGGATTTTCCTGGTCATTGACGAAAAACTGATGGGAGTATTCGTCGCAGGCGTAGTAGACCTCGCGCTGGATGGGCTGGACGCGCTCGCGCTCGAAGCGATTGTCCCAGCCGCGGTGCTTGAGTTCCCAGACGGGGACGTGCTCGACGTAGTCGCGCTCCGGGACGATGGAGCGGCCCGCCTCAAGAACCAAAGTGTTGAGGCCTTTTTCGGTGAGTTCTTTCGCCGCCCAGCCCCCGGTAATGCCCGAACCGATGACGATTGCGTCGTACGTAGTAGTGGCCATTTTTTCTCCGTCTGATCAGCCGTTGCCGAGACCGGGGCCGCGCGGCACGCAGCCGTGCTGTGCTCCGGGAATAATTTCAAGTTTAAGCTCCTGTGTAAAACCGATTTCAGAAGTGTAATAACCATGGAGCGTGATGCCTTTGAAGATGGTAAAAAAATTACCCTGGAGCTGCTGGTCGCGGCCACCCGGCTCGTAATCGGCAGGGCGAGGGGGGAGGCCGATCGATGCGAACGCGGCGGCTTCATCCATGGCGCGAAGCAAGACGAGTTGCTGGTCGGGAGAGGCAGCGACGAAATCTTTCCCGAAGAGCTCGCTGCTTTTTTTGTCCACGCCGGCGAGACCATCGAGGAAGGACTGGCGCTCTGCATCGGTGGCCCATTCGGTGAGGATGACGTCGATGAATTCGTTGACGAGCGCGCCCTTGGCGCCGGGCGTGTCGGTGGCGGGAATAATTTGATCGGTCATGGCGACAACAGTGGCGTTCTGGTGCGGGTTGAGCGTTCGAAGGGCGTAGCCTTCGGCAGGATGCGCGGTTCGAAAGAAAGCGAAGAGATCGGGAGTGAGAGCGGGTAATGCAGCTCCCGCGGAAAGAATTCGTAACATGTCACGCCGTTGCATAGAACCTCCGTGAGTGGATCGCGTTGGAAGATTGTTTTTTCTCTGAGCGGCCAAACTTCAGGGCCATTTCTCGGGCGGCGCGGAGAGAGGCTACGGTCTCGCCTTTAGGTTCAAATTCCATGGCGACGTAGCGGTTGTAGCCAAGTTCGCCGAGGGTTCGAAAGATATTGGCGAAATTGATTTCGCCGGTGCCGGGTTCGTGGCGGCCGGGAACATCGGCGACGTGAACGAGGCCGACGAGATCGAGATTCTTTTGGAGCTTGGCGATAAGATTGCCGGCGGCGATTTGTTCATGGAAGAAATCGTAGAGAAATTTGACGTGGGGATTGGCGACGGAGCGGACGATTTCGAAGCCTTCGGCGGAAAGAGTGAGAAAATATTTGGGGTTCTCCTCGGGGTCGATGTTTTCGATGAGGAGTTCGATGTTATTTTCCGCGGCGATATCTCCGCCGTGCTTGAGAGTCTCGACGCAATTGGCGTGCATTTCTGCGCGCGAAAGGCCGGGGACGGCGTCGCCCGTCTGCATGATGAGGCGGGTGCATTCAAGCTCGCGCATGGTGGGAATAAATTCGCGGAGGGACTTGAGGAAGAGTTCGCGGGCAGAAGCGTCCGCGAGGGGCTGCCAAACGCCGGTGGTGCCATCGAAAACGATGCCGAGTTCCAGCTTTTTCCGGCGGGCGTCGGCAAAATCCTGTTTTTTCCAGTCCTTAAATTCGCCCACCAGCTCGACGGCGTGATAGCCAGCTTCGGATACTTTTTCGAGGCGCTGTTCGAATGGAAGATTGCGGTAGACAGTCCAGAGCATCACGGAAAGGGAGAAGGGTACATCGCCTGTTTCAGAGGCGGAAGGCATGTCATGCGCCATGGCAGAAGGGGCGGCGACACCCGCGAATGCCGCAGCCGCACAGGTTCCGACGAATTCCCGTCTTCGCAAACTATTCTCCCAAAAGTTCTTTGCGTACATTTTTCAGAACGTAAGCCGCGCGCTCGACGCCAACTTCTCCGGTAAGAATCGGGTCTTCGTTTTCGATGCTGAGGATACCTTCGTAACCGATGTCCATGTAGGCCTTGATGACGGATTTCCAGAGGCTGGCGCTGTGGCCGTAGCCCACGGCGCGGAAAGTTTCGGAGGCGGAATCGAGATCACTTTTTTCGAAGGCAAAGTTCAAGACGCCATACTTATTGACGTTTTCGGGATAGAAGGTGGTGTCCTTCATGTGCGCGTGAAAGATGGCGCCCTGCTTGCCGAGGAAATGGATGACTTCAACGGGATCGCAGCCCTGCCAGAAGAGATGACTCAAATCGCAGTTGGCGCCAATCTCTTCGCCGACGGCTTCGCGGAGTTTCATGAGCGTGCGCGGATTGTAGACGACAAAGTTGGGGTGCATCTCGAGGGCGAGGCGCTTGATGCCATGATCGCGCGCGTACTTGGCGGCGTCCTTCCAATAGGGGATGACTTTTTCTTTCCATTGCCAGTCTTGCATTTGGGCGTACTCGGCGGGCCAGCGATAAGTGATCCAGTTGGGCTGAGTGTCCTGGGGTGTGCCGCCGGGACAGCCGGAGAAGCCGACGATGACTTTGATGTCGAGCATTTCGGCGAGGAGGACGGTCTTGCGAAAGGTGTCGATGTCTTTTTTTGCGTTCGTGACGTTGGGACTCACGGGGTTGCCGTGGCAACTGAGAGTGGCGACGCGGATTCCCCGGTCTTCAAATTTTTTTTGCCAGGCTTTGGCCTTGGCGCGGTCGGCAACGAGTTCGTCGAGAGGACAATGACGATTATTGGGATAGCCGCCGGTGCCGATTTCCATGGCTTCGAGGCCGAGGGCGGTGACTTTGTCGAGCATGGCGTCGAGGGAAAGATTTTCGTAAACGGGATCGAAAACGCCGATGGGGATTTTGCGTAGAGTGCTTGCGGGATGCGGATCGGGAGAGCTGTGCGCGGAGGCGGGGAGAGGGGAGCCAACGACTTCGGCGATGCTGGCAGAACCCGGCACGGCAGCGGCGAGCAGACCACCGGTAGCAGCGAGAAACTGTCTCCGGTCGAGCGCGGGAGTCCTTGCGCGGCTTCTCATGCGCGTCTCCTCGGCAAACGCAGCAATGGAGTGAACACCAATATTTTCAAGGTATTATACGACGAGGCGGCTACGAAACAAGCAGCTAAATCGTTCTTCTAATGGATTTTTGTCGATTGTGAGAGGGGAGCGGGACGCGCGTAGCCGGAGTTCTAGCAGCCTTCATTTTCCAATTAAGCAACTATTCGGGAGTTAGACCTCCCGCTGCTATTCGATCGTGAAGTTCGCCGTGCGCCAGGCCGTACTTTTTCCTGTCGAGTCACTTGCCTGGACGTCCAGCCGATACGAGCCGTTCGGCAATTTGCTGATGTCGATTCCTCGGCCAATGGGAATCACCGGACTTCCTTCCTTGAGGTAGGGTGTGGCACTTATTGGCTGGGAATCACTCTTAACCTCGCCGGTTCTCAGGTCAACAATGCGTACTTGAATTTGGACCGTCGCTGGGGATTGTCCCCCGAGCGATGGTTCATAAACCTCAAAATAGGTGTACAGAGTCTCGCCGTTTTTGAACCGCGTGTTGCCGGTTGGCTCGAATTCCATATCGTTGCTCACGAGAAGCGCGTAGTTTCCGGGCATTTTGGCTGTCCAGGTACCTGGTAATTTAGCTCGGGTCGGCGAAGAGTAAGCGGACGCATCCTGAATTTTCTTGCAAAGGGTTACCGCGCTGATAGCAAGCTCTTTTCTGTCATAGGCGTCAACGGTCGTAGGAATCTCGGCTCGACCAAACCTCGTTCCGTCGCTAAGGACGGCCCGAAGATCGTAATCACCGGGGGGCAGATTAAATTGCGTTTCATAACGAGTCAGAATGTCATCCCAGTGAACGCCGTTGGAATCTTGATTTGTGGAATTATGCTCATAAAGGTCACTGAAGCGTGTTGCGAGGCTCCCATCTTTCTTTAAGAGAATTCCCAGGACCCCCACTGTCATCGAATGGCGCCCCAGAGATTTCGACGGCCAATCGAGGGCGATGTGAACCCGAGACGGGTCCTTTTCCGTAAAGAGAGCGAATGCCAAGAGTGTGAAGTCAACCTTCTTATCCCCTGGCAAAGCCAGAACGCCGTCCATTCGCTTACCGAACTCTGTTCCGTTTAGCGGGTCCGAAGCGGAATGCTTAGTATTGCAGTACTCGCGACGTGCTTCGACGATCGCATTGCGACGATTGACTTTTACTCTGATTTGATGACAACTGCCCTCGGGAGAATCGGGAGGTACATAAGCAATAAGATAATGGGTTACATGGACGTCTCCAACCAGCCCAGAAGGCCATTCGGAAGTGCTCCATTTTCCTCCTCCCGCGCCAATATATTCAGAGTGGTACCCCCTATTATCGCGAAAGTCCCAGTACAGGCTTTTTTCATACGCAACGTACTGGATCGCCTGCTCTTTACCATCCTCGAAAACCTGAAAGTCGGCGGCGGTCAAATCATGAATCACAAGACCCTCTTCAATATCCTCTTCGAGTTGAATATTGCCCTCGCTGACTGCTCGCGCTAGGTTCGAGGGATCTCTCCAGAGCAGACGATCCTGCTCCTTGTCGAAAACGTAAACGGGGACGAGAACCTGGTTGGTCTGGACGCGGATAGGACCTTGGGCAAACGTAGCTGGAACCGTCGCACAGAGAGTTACGCAGCCCGCCAGCAGTATCCACATCGGCGTATTTTTCTTCGTCATGTTGTTCGGCTTCGAGTGCGCGATAAGGCGTTGTCTTAAAATAACTTTCGTAGTCAAAGGCCAACGGCTTTCGGCTTGGTCGCTTCACCGGTTTGAATCGTCTGAATCTCTGCGGAGATAGACGTGAGCCAAGGTAGATGAGTTTCTGCCAGGCCGTGATAAACGCTGAAATCGGAAACTGGCATGCTGCTGGAAGTCGATGAATTTGTTAAGCCTATACGACAACCAGGGCTGAGCCGCAGGGAGCGCGGCTGATCGAAAGTCAGCGAGGTTTCAATTCATCGAGGGCGGGGATAGAAGTGGCGGCGGTGAGGGCGCGCTCCGGTTGGGGCTTCTTATGCTGCAACGCCTGGACGAGCATTTCGATGGCCTGGCCGGTGTTGGGAGGAACGTAGATGGTGGCAGCGAGAAGGCCGCTGCGTACCCAGGCCTGGCCGGTCTTGGGCAAGCCGTCGCAGCCAGTAAACGGGAGCTTCAGCCAGCGCTCCTGTTCGGATTCGTTCGGAAGCTCTTCGAAGGCTTTGCGGGCGCCGATGGCCATGGAGTCGTCCTGGGCACCAATGAGGTCGATGGCCGCTTTTTGAGAAGTGGAAAGTTTGAGCCAGGAGCGGACGGAGCGATGGGAGCTCTCCTCGGTCCACTGCGCTTTCAGAAGCGTGAAATGAATGTTGGAAGGCTTGGTTTCCTGCATGCCGAGGGTGCGTTCCTTGGCGGCGGAATTCTCGGTGGGGCCTTGAATATAAAGAAGGCCTCCACCCTTGGGAAGAAGGGCGGCAAACTGGCGGCCCTGGATGCGGCCGATTTCCACGTGGTCCGAGCTGACGGCGAAAACGGGAGCGGTTGAAATTTTGCGGAGTTCGGGGATGTAGCCGGCGTCGCGGTTTAGAACGGCCCAGCCAATACCGGCAGAGACGGCGGCGCGGGCGACCTGAGGCAAAGCGGTGCCGCCAACAGGCTCGAAGATGATGGCATCGGGGCGCATATTCTCCCCAGCCTGGACGGCTTTCAAGAGTTGCGTGCTCTGGGTGATGGCGTCGTTACTGGCGTAGAGGATTTGGACTTCCACGCCGAAGTTGCGGGCGGCTTGCTCGGCGGACTGCGCCTGTTCGATTTGATAGTCGTTATCGTCGGTCGTCAATGAAATCAGGAAACGTAGTTTTTTCATGTCCATTCGAAAGCTGCCCAATCGGCTCCATATTAAAGATACCTCCAGAGCCATGAAGCTGGAGAGGAAAGCGCGTCAGAGGTTTCACCAAACGAAATAGCGGATGCGTGAACAGGAAAACAAAATCAGCTGGAGAAAAGGAAAAAGGAAGAGCGATGACGAGAGGTCCGCCGGTCATCAGGGTTTTTCCATTTCGAGGCTTTCGCGCTTCTTCAAACGATTTGCCTCAATGAGCTTTTGAAAGGCCGCGAGCGCCTGCTGCGCTTCCTGGGCCCGGCCAGCACGCCGATAGGCCTGGCTCAATTGAAAGTAGGTGGCATCATGATCGGGAGCGAGCTTTCTGGCGGTCTCGAGGCTCTCGATGGCTCCTGCGGTGTCTCCCTGCTGCAAGAGGGCGCGGCCAAGCTCGAAATGAGCTGATTCATAGCCGGGCAGAGCTTTGATCACGTCACGGAAGAGGGGCACGGCGTCATCAGGATGGCCCTGGGCAAACAGGGCGTAACCGAGATGATAGGTCGCGAGAGGGTCGGCGGGCCGAAGGTCATGCTCGGCGCGAAATTCCTGGGCGGCGGATTCGAACGCACTCTGGTGAAGATAAACGAGGCCCGCGTAATAATGAGCGTCGGTAAGACGGGGATCGAGTTGCAAAGCGGCTTTCAACTCGGCGAGTGCGTTGGTGTAGTCCTCCTGTTGAGCATAGGCCTGGCCAAGGAGAAGATGGACATTGGGATTGCTGGCGTTTTGTTCGAGAAGTAGGCGGAAAATTGCCATGGCCGCATCCGGTTGACGGGTGCGAACGAGAGCGGTGCCCCAGGCGAAGAGCAGCCCCGGGTCGTCGGGGGGCGATTTAAGAAAAGGACGGAGAACTTCGGCGGTCTTGGAAAAGTTATCCGTCAAGAAATAACTCATTCCGAGAAGTTGACGGACAAGCTGGTCATCCGGATGAGCGACGAGAGCGCGCGCAAGAGGAGGGATGGCTTCGGAATAGAGCTCGGCGCGGTAGCTGGCCAGGCCCCAGTTGCGATCCACACCGGGAAGTGCGGGATTCCAAGTGGCCGCTTGTTTGAAGAATTCCGCGGCTTCGGGAAAATTGGAGTTTTTCGCGCGCATAACGCCGAGGTCGTTGTAAGAGCTGGAAAGGACTTCAGCGACGAAGGCACGATATTGGATGGCGGCCTTTGATTCGGCGGCTTTCTGAACCGCGGGAGGCTGCCCGTTAGCGGGCGAGTTGGAGGGCAACCCCCCCTGCACCAGCGATTCGGTGGTCTTGCTTTCGTCGGGCGCGCCGGCCTCGAGGAGTCCGGCGAGGCCTTCGGAGGGGCGACTATCGGCGCCGGAGCTGGGCTTTTCGTCGAAAATATGTTTGGCGTCATATCGGAACTTGGCTTCGCGATAACGCTGGGAATTCGCAAGCGCTTTCTTGGCATCGTCGGAGCGACCGACGCGGAGCAGGCCCTGACCGAGGAGGTAGTAGGCACGGCTGATATCGCGGGGGACCTCCTGGGGATCAGGCACCAGGCGGATGTACTTTTCGAGGGCTTCGATGGCCAGATCGAGGCGCTTGGTTTCAGTGTAAGTTTCACCGAGATAGAGATAAGGGGAAGCGCCATCGGGGCGCAAGCGGGTTGCGTGAAGCAAAGCGGCTTCCGCGGCGGGATAATCGCGCAGGCTGGTGGCGCAGATGCCGAGCAAGACCAGAGCGAGATAGTCGTTCGGCTGGAGCTTCAGTTCCTGTTCAAACAATTCGCGCGCCTGGGGATAGAAGGTCTCGCCGTACGCTTCCAGAGACGCGTATCCAAGAAGCGCGTGGGCCCGGGGATAGTTGGGGTCGAGTGCGATGGCCTTGCGAAATTCCTGGACCGCCTGCTCGGGAAAACGAGTGACCGTGTAGGCCCGGCCAAAGAGCACGTGAATGGCTGGGGAATCTCCCACTTGATTCTGCAGCTCGCTGAACCAAGAAGCAGCCTCAGGGAGTTGCTTGGCTTTAAGGTAGGCAATTCCCAGAAAATAAGCGGTCTCAAAATCGTCATGAAGAGCGACTGCTTTTTTCAGCTCGGCGATGGATGCTTCAGTATCCCCTTTGAACAGGTCGATGCGGCCGAGAACATTGTGCGCCTGCGCGTCTTCGGGATGCGCGGCGAGAAGAGCTTCCACCAGCTCGGTGGCTTTCCCGGGATCGCCCTTGCGAAACCAGGCCATGGCGTCCTCCAGTTGGAGGTCCGCCTCGCCGGGAGCGAGCTTGAGGGCTTCATCCAAGAGATGGGTGGCTTGTTCGAATTGATTCTCCGCAATCGAAAGACTACCCAACTGGCGCAACCCGAGGGCGATGGCACGCCGGAAGTCGGCATCGGCCTGGGCGAAATTGCCGGAGGCCAGCGAAGACTTGGCCGCCTGGAACTGGCGGCGGAGTGTTTCTCCGGGATTGTCGGCTCCCAGGGAGACGGAAACAAAAAACGTGACCAGGGTGAAACCCAGTGCGGCGCGTCGGAGGCAACCGCTCCATGGAATGAAGCACGCTCGGGAGTGACGATGAGTCAAAGGCATGGTGTTCCCGATTTTTCGGCGAGGGTCCATGGCGCGGTCGAAGAGCGAGTGCCCACAAGAATCAACGGACGCCGACGGGCGCGGTGGTGGCTGGCGGCGGCAAGGGCTTGGTATCTCGGATACCGGCGCCTTCCACGATGGTGTAAATCGCATCGGCGGCGACATTCTGGAGCGTTTCGACGATGCCATTGGGCCAGCGAACCTCGACAGAATCGATTTTCGTGGCTGTGCCGAGACCAAAATGCAGGCGCAAGTCGTTCTGAGAAAGATAGCTTCCGCCGCCGCGCACTTCGCTGAATTGCTTGACGCCAGCGGAGCGGATGGTCACGCGCGCGCCGATGGCGGCGCGGTTGCTCTTGGTGCCGACCAGTTTGAACAAGACGCGATGAAATCCATCGTGATTGGTGTTCAGGAGGATCGAAGGCGGCTCTCCCACATTCAGCACGACGATGTCGATGTTTCCGGTGTTGAAAATGTCACCAAAGGCCGCGCCACGCCGCGACTTCAAGGGGATGCTCTGAAGGCCGGCCTCTTTCGAAACTTCGTCAAAAGTTCCATCGCGATTATTGCGGTGGAGGAGCATGGGTTCGCGGAAGTGCGGGCCGACTTCGATGCTGTCGACCTGGGGATAGACGTGGCCATTGGCAACAAAAATGTCCAGCCAAGTGTCATTATCCATGTCGAAAAATGCGGTGCCCCAGCCGACGTAAGGATAACTGGGCTGCCCCACGCCAGAAGTCCAGCTAACGTCGTCGAATCCTTTCGAGCCCATGTTCCGGTAAAGAGAATTGGGCTGCTCCTCGAAATGGGTGACGAAAAAACTGAGGCGCCCGCTGTGATCGTAGTCGCCCCAATCGACTCCCATATTCCCGAGCTCCATGCCTTCGCCGCTCAGGGCGACCCCGGAAAGCAAGCCGACATCAGTGAAGGTGCCGTCGTGATTATTGTGATAGAGATAGTTGGGAACGGAATCGTTGGCAACGAGCAAATCCTGCCATCCATCATCATCATAATCAACCCACATGACTCCTAGGCCGTAATAGCCGATATCGTCGTGGACTCCAGCTTTGACGGAAACCTCTTCGAAGGTACCGTCGCCACGATTGTGATAGAGAAAATCGGTTTCGCCCTCAAGGCCCCAGGGGCCACACTGGACCAGGATGCCTTTGTAACGGCAATATTTGTTGCTGCCGAATTGCGGAAGATTGTTCATATCGAGGTGGGAGTAGCGGGCTACGAACAGATCGACGTTTCCGTCGCGGTCATAGTCCCCCCAGGCGGCGCCGGTGCTGAAGCCGCCGCCGCGGACGCCAGCTTTCTCTGTGACGTCCTCAAATTTGCAGTTTCCGAGATTGTGGTAGAGAACATTTCCGTTGTAGCCGGTCACGAACAAATCCAATTTGCCGTCATTATCGTAGTCCGCTACGGCCACACCCATGCCCCAGCCGAGCCGTGTGAGACCGGCTTCCTTGGTGATGTCCTTGAATGTACCGTCGGGTTCCTGGTGGTACAGGGTGACCATGGGGTCGCCCCCCTGGCGAAGGCGATCCACGGTTGAACCGTTGACCAGGACGATGTCCAGCTTTCCGTCATTATCGCAGTCGAAAAGGCCGGCGCCACCGCTGGTGGAATCAATGACATACCGCGCTTCTGTGGAGGCGATATGCGAAACCGTCACCCCTACGTCCTTCGCGATGTCCTTGAAAACGGGAACCGGCGGAAAGTTGCTGCGATCGGTCCTGGGCTTGGTGGCCTTCGCAACGGGAGGGGGAATGCGGACGGTTTGCGGCCCAGTGGCTTGTGCGAAGACAAGGCTCGGAGCCAATAGAGTGAGAGCAAGTAAGCAGATTCGAGACGCGCAAAGTTTCAACCAATTCCCCAGCATGATCTCTATTCTAATGCATCGGAGCTTTCGAACGAAGTAATCGCGGGCGACAATCCGCGATATTAAAAAAAGCGTCCCGCCAGGCTTGTGCCCTCCTGGCGGGACGCTTTCGAAATGAGTTTGTTCCGTAGGTTAGAAATTGATCTTCAGGGCATATTGAATCTGCCTGAAGCCATTTTCACGCACGTCCAGCGTCCTTCCAAAGTTGGAACCTGGATTTGGAACGGCCGAAAGGATCTGCGTAGCTCCAACCAATACTCCCTGAGCGTTCGGCGTCACTACGTGGCCGCTCGCGTCGCCATAGACGATGGTATTAAAACCAAGCGTTTGGTTGTTAATGACGTCCTGGGCGCTATATAGGGGGTGGTTGAACAGGTTGAAGAACTCCATGCGGAACTGCGCCGAGATGCGCTCCGTAATCTTGAAGTTCTTGTGAAGACTGAAGTCCACGTTCCGTGTGTTTGGCCCGAGGCAGGTGCCGATGCCGGCATTGCCGACCTGGCCCAGCTGGTAGCCGTTCACCGTGAACATGTTCGGGTTGATGAACTGTTGCGAACTCATGCCACTTGTGTGGCAAGGTTGGCCCGCGACGCGATCGGGCCGATCCACGGCAGCGGCGCTTCCTATGCCTACTCCAGCGGGGTCAGAGAGACCCTGGACGCCGTTGAGCAAGGTGGAGATGGAAGGCCCACTGGCGACAGTGACGATAGCGGCCGTTTGCCACCCGCCGAGCGTTGACCGGACAAAAGTGCTCTTGTTCTGAAGACTCGGCAGGTCATAGGCCACGTTGGCGGAGAAGAGCTGAGGGTGATTCAAAATGTCCGGCCCCCAACTGGAGTGAAGGTTATAGGCGTCCACATTGAAAGGCGGCGAATCGATCTGCTGCGAATCGGAGAGTAGCTTCGAATAGGTGTATGCCGCCTGGAACGTCCCGTTGTTGTGAAGGAAACGCATGTTGTAGAACGCTTGCAGCGCCTGGTAGTCCGAGTTGCTGGAGTGGGTATAGTACTTAATGGCGTTGTTAGCCACCGCAGCGCCGAAAGGCCTGAGCGAGGAGAGTAGCGCTCCCGCGTTTGCTGCCGTAGAGTTCTCATTCTGGACGTAAGTCAAGCGGTTCGGATCCATCACGGCATTGACGTCCGTGATGGCCTCCCAGTGCAGGTTCTTATGGCCGACGTAGGCCACTTCCAGTTTCGCATCCTTGATGATCTCACGCTGCACAGAGACGTTCCATTGCCAGCTGTTCGGAACTTTGTTGCTGGTTGACTGGCCGTCCTGCACAGTGCCGAGGCCCTGACCGAAACAGTTGGGCGTGCAAGCTGGCAATTGGTTTGTATTATCGAGGAAACGCCCGTTTCCATTGACGCTGCTAAATGCCGGGTTAAACGGGGGATTGTTTCCGGCAAGCTGCAGGGGCCACAAACGGTCACGGTTAAAGTACTGTCCGCCGCCCGCACGGATGGCCCACCTTCCGCTTCCTGTGGGATCCCAAGCGATACCTACACGAGGAGCAAATAAGTGATAGTTGCTATTCATGAGCGCGCGATTAGGACCGGCTACACCGCCCTGACCCGCTGGGCAAGGGTTTGCGGCCAAGCCTGGCGAGTAGAGCAAACCGTTGCAAGAGGCATTTCCCAAGGCGGGATCGAAAGCCGTGGGGTTGAATAACGTGTACTGGTCATTGGAGAGATAAACAGGCGGCAGGAAGGAGTAGCGCACGCCGTAATCGAGAGTTAGACGAGGGGTCAAGCGCCAATTGTCGGTGGCGTAGAACTCCAAGTCATGCCAGACATTTCGCACTTTGAAGATGTCCTGGCTCTCGCTCCAGCCAACGGCCATGTTTACGAGTTCTAGGTCGGCGAGTCCGAACTGAGTCGACTCGGGCGTGCCCTTAAATCCATTGTAGCCTATGCCACCACCAAGGGTTCCAAACTCGGCGTTGGCCGCCTGTTCCGCCTTGTAGTTACGGCTGTAGAGGCCACCAAATTTAATCGTGTGCTTGCCTTTGGCCTTGGAAAAATCGTCCTGCCAGGTATAGAGATCCTGCTGGTTCTGCCAGGGAGCAATGGTCCAGACGCTGGGGAGGCCGCAGCAGTTGATCCACACTGCAGGCCCATTGGTACCGTAGGTCTTGCCCGAGAGGGGAAAGAAAGTCGGAATGGTTTCGTTGAGCTTTTGATTGAGCCCAGGATCCGTGCCTGCCGGAGTGATGGTAATGCGGTTGGCAGAATAGGAGAACGTGAAGTCGTTCACCATAGTAGCGCCGAAGGTCTTGCTGAGCTTGCCAATGACGATGCGTCCCGGCTGTGACCATGCCTGACCGATGGGGCCGAGGTTGTTATTCCCCCAGCCAAAGCCGCCGTCGGGAGGTCCGAGCGTCCAAGTGTCATTGGTAAAGCGCATCATGGCGGTCAGGGTCTTGGTGAGGTTGATGTCGCCACGGACGTTTTCTTCGCGCCAGTTGGTCGGTACACCAAAGTTCTGGGTAAAATTTGTAGTCGCGCAGGGATTCGTGTTGGTCGGGTTCGGATAAGCTTGTAGAACAACCTGTGCGGCCGGGCTCAGCGCAGTAGTATTGAATACGTTTGGTGCTGAAAAGATAGTTGGGGAGGCGCCGACAGGGACCTGCAGATTGATGGGTTGCCCTGCGCTGTTCGAAGGCCAGCCGAGCTGAGAAACGGCGTTCGGACAAGCCGCAATGGCGCTGAAATCACCGGCCTTTTCCGCGACCGTGGGGACGCGATTGCTGGTCGTCTCTCCCTCAATCATCTTGTTCCATTCCTGGGACCAGAAGAAGAAGATCTTGTCCTTCTTGATGGGACCGCCGATGGTATAACCAAAGTCATTGCGGCGAAGTTCGTTCTTCACGCATGGAATGCCGGCCGACAGGCATCCGGACTTGGTAAAGGTATTGAAGGTGTTCAGCGCATCGTTGCGGCCGAAATAGTAAACATTTCCGTGGAAAGCGTTGTAACCACGCTTGGTGACGATACTGATCTGTCCGCCAGCGGACTGGCCAAATTGGGCGCTGTAACTATTGCGTTCAATCTTGAACTCATCAATGGCATCGACGGAGGGGAAAACCAGGATGGTGCGGTTCGAACCGACGTCATTATTATGAGCGCCGTCCACCAGCCACAGGTTCGCGTTCACCGCGCCGCCGCTGATGGAAATGTCCGACCCGCCTTTGAGGCCCTTGGCCTGGGCGCTGAAGCCCTCGCCGGGAACCACGCCGGGGACCATAAGGACGAGCTCCATAAAGTTGCGGCCGTTCAGAGGAAGCTCGGCTACCTGAGCGCCCTGAACCAAACCGGTGAGGTCGCCGGAAGTGGTGTCCACCTGGAGCCCGTTGGCTTCCACGGTGACTTGCTCGCTAACCGCGCCAATCTTGAGCGAGACATTGAAGACCAGACTGTCGGCGGTGTGCAGAACGATCCCGGTCTCCTCCGCTGCCTTAAAGCCTGGGTGCGAGACGCGGAGCGTGTAAGCGCCGATGGGCAGGTCCGGGTAAGTATAGACGCCGTCGGGCCCTGTGGTGACCGTTCGAGTGAAGTTCGCGGCGGGATTACTCACAGTGACTTCTGCACCAGCGACCACGGCGCCCTGCTCGTCGGTCACGGCACCACGGAGTGCAGCGGTGACGCGTTGCGCGCGAGCCGGGAGCGAGGCGCAGAGGAAAAACGCAAGAACGCCAAGTAGCGAGACAATTACGTGCAATTTGCGCGTTGCATTGATTCTATTCGAAGATTGAATCTTCATTCGTTTACCCCTCGAGGAAAAGTATTCACGGAAAAGCTCTAAATCCGCGCGCTGCATCCGCTAGCCGAGGACTTAACTCCGTCGCCGCCCACCAAAATTAACGATATTGGACCCAAACCCCCAAAGCACTACGGGACGTAATGCTTTTCTACTACGGGGTTTTTAGACCATAGCGGAAACGTTGTCAAGCAGAAATAATGATATTCTAAACAAAAATAATGATATTCTCCCTCCTCGCCAAGGGGCGGAAGGCGAGGACGCTTCTCTTGAATTACGGATTCAGGCTGACTTTCATCCCTATATTCATAGATTTGGGGTAATGGATGGAGGACGGTCGTTGACGACCCGTGCCAGCCATGATATTGGGTGCTGGGTCCAAGTTGCGGCAGGCTCGCGGTTTATGGGACAACGGGCACTCGGGGCGGTGCAGCCCGAAGGGAAGTATGCGGCCCGCCCCTCTATCCCGTTTTTGGAAGAATCTTGGAGGATTCGCAGATGACTCCGCTGGCCAAAGGGAAACCCATCCCGCGCAATTCGGACAAGGTTACCCTCAAGACGATCGCGGAGCACCTGGGACTCACTGCGGGAACGGTCTCAGCGGCGCTAAATAATTCCCCCGCGGCGCAATCTATTCCTCAACACACCAAGAACCGGATTATCGCGGCCGCACAAGAATTGAACTACAGGCCGAATTTTTTTGCGCGCACGCTGCGACTGAAGCGGACGTACACGATCGGAGTGATCGCCGAAGAGATCGGCGATGCGTACGGCGCAATGGTGATCAGCGGGATTGAGGAATATCTCCGGCGGCACAATTTTTTCTTTCTCACGGTGATTCACCGGCACGACCCAAAGCTGTTGCAGACCTACTCACAAATGCTTTTGACGCGCGGCGTCGAAGGGTTCATCACCACCGATACCTCACTGAAAGAAGCGCTTACGTTGCCGACAGTGGCGGTCGCCGGGCATGCGCGCATTGAAGGCGTAACCAACATCGTGCTGGATCATAAACGCGCGGCCAGGCTCGCTCTCGAACACCTGAAGGAGCTCGGGCACGAGGATATCGCGTTCATCAAAGGGCAGACGATCAGTTCAGACTCTGCGGACCGATGGAGCGCGATTTGCGAAGTGGCGCAGGAACTGCACCTTCGTGTGCGGCCGGAGTTGACGGTGCAATTGGAGGGAACCGATTCGACGCCGGCGATCGGATATCCGTTCGCAAAGCAATTACTCGCGCGCAAACATCCTTTTACCGCGTTATTTGCCTACAACGATATTTCAGCAATCGGTTCGATCTGGGCGATCACAGAAGCAGGCTTGCGCGTGCCGGAAGATATTTCGGTGGTAGGCTTCGACGATATACCAGGCGCGGCCTACGCCAATCCGGGACTGACCACGGTGCGGCAGCCGCTGGTCAAGATGGGGCAGATCGCGGCACAGACCGTGGTGGATCAAATTGAAGGGCGCGCCGGGTATGTTGCGGAGATTGCCATCGAGCCAGAGTTCGTGGTGCGCGAGTCGACCGGACCGGCGCCATCGCGGCATCTGAGGACTGTCGCGGGAGGCGCGCGGCACGCGCAGCAGAGTCATCCTTCCGATTAGGCGGTTCACTCACAACTGAAATTTTATAGTTGCGCGAGAGCGCGCTTTGCGGCGACCCATTCACCACATGCGAACGGGTCGCCGCCTGTCAGAGGTAACTCCGGCCGGTTACAGGGAACGCAGGAAGTTCAATAGATCCTGCTGCTGCTGAGGAGAGAGCCGCTTGAAGTTCTGGATCACTCCATTGGCTTCCGAGCCAGAGCTCGCGTGTTGCTGTATGGCGTCCACGAGATCCCGTGAGCGGCCATCGTGCAAGAAGAAAATACGCTGCCCGAGGCCCCACAGAGGCGCGGATCGGAACTCATCTGGCCCCGCACCGCCTTGCGAAACGCCGTCAGCCAAGTTGGCACCCATATGATGAACGAGCAAATCGGAGAACAGGTTGGCATTGACCTGGCTCAAACCCGGCGTAAAGGATGATGGCGCAGTCTGCAATGTGGGCGTGTGGCAGAGAGCACATCCGATGGAGCCAAACACCCGGCTTCCATTTACAATCGATGTCGCGCCACCTGGATTGCTGGTCGACGGTTTGGGAGGAGCAAGGAGACGCATGAACATGGCAAACTGCACGACATCGCTGGGGACTGCGGAGTTTGGAGAGGCCATGAAGTTGGTTGCGTCTTCCGGAGTGGGATTCAGCTTGCAATTTGGCGGAAGCCCGCCCTGCTGTGCTTCGTCAGGGCTAGCGCGCTCGTTCTGGAATAGCTCGTTGGTGACGCCCATTTCGACGTTGTAAGCCTCGCCGGCAAAGACTTCGAGAGACTTGTTCTGCGCCTTCCAGCCGAAGCGTGCAATCGCGCCGTCGTTGCCGTCGCGGTTGGGATGGCCGGAAATGCCGAGGAATTGCTTCTGGCGTTCGCTTGATTCCATGTTGAGAAGGATCGCCTCGTCTGAAATATTTTCAATCAAACCGGTTCCAAAAACGGGAGTGGGGATGCGGAAGATGACGTTATTCAGCGCGAGATTGTGCGCGAAGTCGGGCTGCTTGATCGCGCAAGTACCCGCATCCCCTCGGCCGGAAATGACGAACAGGTCGTGGACTCCGCCATCAGGGGTACTGCTGAGCAAGCCGTTCCGGTTCAGGAAGAATTTGAAGCGCGCTTCGCGGACGGGGCCGTCCGGGGTGATGAAGGATGGAAGCGAATTTTGACCGTTCTGGCCGTTCAGATTGTAGACGAGAGTTTCGGGGTTTGGCCCGAGGAAGGGATAGTCGGTAGTACTCGGGCTGGTGCCGCCGACGGCCGGCTGCGCATGGCAGCTTGAGCATTGATTGGTGTTAAAACGGGGCCCGAGACCGATCCCGCCGGACTGTCCGCTTACCGCTTCAACGGCCTGAAAGCGCATCTGGCCGTTCATAAAGAAATCGGGTGCGCCCGGAGTGGTTGCAACGGAATCCATCGGGTTGCCGGAGTCAACAGCGCCGCCGCGTACTCCAGGATCGCGAACGGCGAGTTGACCGACCATGACAGTCGCCGACGATACAACCGAAAGAAACAAAACGCTGAGGGCCAACTTACTCTTGTAACGAACGCTACCGGTACTCTTTGTGCGCCTAACCACAGAACGTGGAAACATGGATCCGCTCCTCTTCCTAAGGGACAAAAAGCGCGGTGGCCCTCGGAGCAATGGCTCCGGGCTGGCAATGGACACACGTCGGGCTTTCGATCTCATTCGAACGGCAGAGCGCCTGGATTGGCCTGGGTGTGGTTCGGACTGACTGTCCGAATTTGAAAATCCTTGCGTCGAGCTGGGTTGCTGTGGGCGACAAACTATTGCAGTGCGTGAATGGCGTCACCTGTCCGGAGGGATAGATTTAGGACAGTTCCAAGAGGTGGCTGGAAGCTGGCCGCGTATGCGCCTGAGCCAAAACGAATTTCTACGGTTTCCAAACGGCGCGATACGGTCGCACAAAGAATTCACCGCCGCGTTCAGGAGACCTGTTCTACCTCGTCAAGGACCTGGCGGACTCTGCGCAAAAGAATCTCGCGAGTAAAAGGCTTTTCAAGCAACGGCGCTTCGCTTGTGAGAATACCCGATTGCACGATTCCGTCATTCGAATAGCCGGACATGAAGAGCACCCTCGTCGCCGGGCGAAGACTCGTCACTTGCTGGGCAAGTTGTTTGCCTCCCATTCCCGGCATGATGACGTCGGTTAGGAGGAGATGAATCGTTCCGGCAAAGGCACTGGCAATCCTAAGAGCTTCCTTGCCATTCTCAGCGTCGAGCACGGCATAGCCGCTGCTTTTCAAGAGTTCCTTGGCGAGGGTGCGCAAGGACTCCGCGTTCTCTACCAATAAGACTGTTTCGGTTCCCCGGCGGGCTTCCGGACGGGAATTCTCGAAGGGCAGAGGCGTGGCGGGGTTATCAACACGAGGAAGATAGACCTTGATGGTCGTGCCCTGGCCCGGTTCGCTATATACCCAAATGAATCCCCCGCTCTGCTTGACGATTCCATAAACGGAGGCGAGCCCCAAGCCCGTGCCTTTGCCGAGCTCCTTGGTGGTGTAAAAGGGCTCGAAGATGCGGCTCTGAGTTTCCTCGTCCATGCCGCAGCCATTATCGGTGACGGAAAGCACAACGTAGTTGCCTGCCGGAACAATGGCGCGCTTGGACCGAGCGCCTTCTTCCAGGTCGACGTTGGACGTGGCGATGGTGAGTTTCCCGGACGTGGGCATAGCGTCGCGGGCATTGAGAACCAGATTCAACAGCACCTGTTCCATTTGAACCGGATCCACGCGCACGTGGCGGAGCTGCGGGTTCAACGACGTAAATAACTCGATATGGCCGCCCACGAGGCGTCCCATCAACTTTTGCGTTTCGAGAACGACGCCGTTCAGATCCAAAACTCGAGGGTGGAACACCTGCTTGCGGCTGAATGCAAGGAGCTGGCGTGTCAGAGAAGATGCGCTGTCCACCGCCTTCTTGATCTGCGCCAGATTCCTGAAGGCAGGATGATCCGATTCCAATCGTTCGGACATGAGTTCGGTGTGCCCGCTGATGACGCAGAACAGATTGTTAAAATCGTGGGCCAAGCCTCCGGAGAGACGTCCGATGGCTTCCAATTTCTGAGCTTGCTGGACCATGTTTTCAAGATGGCGGCGTTCGGTAACATCGCGCGCGATGCCTTGCACGCCTTCCTTGCGGCCGTTCGAACGGATCAGGCGCGCGCTTACCTGGAGGAGCACTTTGCGCCCGTCCTTGCGTTGCATGCTGATTTCAAAATGCTGCAATGGCTCTTCATTGACGATACGCTGCATCATCTGGCTGCAGAGGTTTAGGTGTTCCGGAGCGACGAGGCTCTTTATGTTAATTTGGCGCGCTTCGCTCCTGGACCACCCCAATACGTCTTCGGCGGACTTGTTCAGAAAAGTGACATTCCCTTCGAGATCAAGCGTAAAGAGAATGTCTTTGGTGTTTTCGAGAAGCTCATGAAAGCGCTCCTCCGACTGGCGAGCCGCAGCCTCGGCACGAGTGCGCTCGATGGCGTATTTCAGGGATTTTTGGAGCAGTTCGCTGCTCAGGTTTTCCTTCACCAGATATTCTGCGGCACCTACTTCCAGAACGCGGTGGCCCAGCGCATGGTCACTGACGGGAACCAGGGCAAGAATCGGCAAGGAATTGAACTGCGAGTGTAGCTCCCTCAGGCGGGCGAGTCCGGCACCGTTCAGAGAATGCATGTCGAGTAGCAGCGCGTCCACGCTCTCGAAAACAAGACTGGGCACGACACCTTGCCCAGATTTGGCCAGCACAATCTGGAATGGCGAATTCTGATGGTTCTCCAGCATGCCGCATATGTTTTGGGTTGAGGAAGAATCATTCTCCATGACCAGGATTCTGTATAAAGTTGGCTCCATAACTTCGTCTTGCCTTTCCTTACGAATGCTGCGGGAAAAGTCTGCGAACCTCCTGCATGAGTTTCTCCGGCATTTGACTCTTTTCCACAAAGCCGTCAGCTCCACTACGCATGCATTCCTCGCGGAGTGAAAGACCGCTCAATTCCGAAAAAATGAGGATGCGCATTTTTGGGAAGACGCGGCGCAGCTCCGAACTGGCTTCAAATCCATTCTTCTGGGGCATGCTCAGGTCGGCAAGCACGAGGTCGGGACGGAAGCGCTCGGCTTGCTGCAAGACGTGTTCGCCATCGCGGGCGGTGCCAACGACATCGAACTCACCCGCATATTCAAGGTAACGACAAACGGAACGTAGAGCGGTCGGAGAGTCATCGGCAACCAAGACGCGAATACGGCGACTGCTGAACTCCATGACACACACTCCTGGTAAGGCAGAGGCGTTCGAATTTGGTCCATTTAGTGTGCATTTTCGGGAGCAGGTTTTAAATTCGGCCGATTCCCTAGGGAATTCGTTGTAGGGCGGAGGAGGGGTTTTTAGCTTTGAATAATCTTGTTGCGAACTGCATAGCGGACGAGCTCAGTGATGGAATGAAAGTCGAGTTTGAGCATGATGTTGGCGCGGTGCGTCTCCGCTGTTTTCACACTGATGCCCAGGAAGGAGGCGACTTCCTTATTGCCCTTTCCTTCGGCAAGGAGCTGCAGCACTTCGCGCTCCCGCGGGGTCAACCGGCTTCGAGAGGTACGGTTCACTGCGGGAGGGTAGCCCGGCGGCAGACCAGCTTTGGAGACGGCTTCGGATACGCGTGAGGACAGATAGAGTTCGTGACGGCGAAGAGCGTCGACGGCAGCAAGCAGATTGCGATCGGCGTCGTCCTTCAAGATATATCCGTGGGCGCCTGCTTCGAAAACCTCCTGGATCAATAGCTCGGAGTCGTGCATGGTCAGAATGAGGACTTCCGTTTCGGGAGAGAATTTGCGGATTTGACGGGTGGCTTCCACGCCGTTGAGCAGCGGCATTCCGATGTCGAGGACGGCCACATCGGGCTTGTGTTCCTTAGCCTTTTCGACCGCTTCACGGCCGTTTTCAGCTTCCGCGCAAACCAGCCATCCCGTCTGGGACTCCAGGAGGGCGCGGAGTCCGGTACGAACCACGTGATGGTCATCAGCCACGAGGATTCGAACTGGCATTGGAAACCTCGGATCTTAAAGGTATCGAAACCCGGACCTTCGTACCTGAAGGGCTGGATTCGATTTCGAGTTTTCCCCCAAGTTGCATCATGCGCTCGCGCATGCCAAGGATACCGACACCGAGCCGTGTCCCGGAACCATTGCCGCTTTCAATGGCGTTTTTACTCATGCCGCGACCACGATCGCTGACATCGAGGTTGACGCAATTGGAATCGCCACGCAAGAGAATCGTTGCCGTCGGGCTGCCGGAGTGCCGCTGGATGTTGGTGAGGCTCTCCTGAACGACGCGGAAGAGCGCCGTTTCGGCTTCCTGAGGCAGGCGGCCGAATCCGGTTTGAAGGTCCAGTTCCAGTTCGACGCCGCTGCGCTCACTGAACCCTTCGGCGTACTCTCTGATCGCGGAGACCAGGCCGAGTTCATCAAGTAGAGGCGGGTGCAGAAGATACGATAGTGTTCGAATCTCCCGGGACATTTCCTGAAGCAGGCGGCGGGCTTCGGCAAGCGCATGGCGTCCCCGTTCGCTGAGTGAATCGGAAGATTGCGCAGCTTGCGCGAGGTTTAGATTTACCGCGAGCACACTTTGCGCGAGACTGTCGTGGAGTTCGCGGCCTAACCGCCGGCGTTCTTCGTCTTGAAGTTGCAACAAGCGTGTGGAGAGCTGGTGCAGGGCTTCCTCCGCATGCTTGCGCTCGGTAATGTTGGTGAACGTGTAGATCACGACGGAGACGGACCCATCGGGAGCAAATTGAGGCACGGCGTTTCCCAGGGTCCAAAGGACTTCGGTTGAGTCGCGGCGCCGCCAACCGATGACTTGATTTTGAAGGGGTTGCCGCGTGGCAATGGCACGCGGCCCCGGGCGCATCGAAAAAGGAATCTCAGTTCCGTCTTCACGGATGGAAATCAAGTTTAGCTGTTCGGAACTCTTGCCTTTCACCTCCGCCGGGGTAAACCAGAACAATTCGAATGCCGCCTGGTTCGCAAATTGGATTTCCGCATCAGGTCCAAGCAGGACGACACCAACGTGAAAGTCCTGGACGAGGGTGCGAAAGCGCGCCTCGCTGGCGCGCAGGGCTTCTTCCGCCTGCTTCCTTTCGGTGATGTTTGCGATGGTCAGAATCACATTGGCCACTTCACCCTCGGCGGTAAGCTGGGGCACGGCGTCAACCAAGGTCCAGAAGACGTCATTCGAACCTGGCCGTCGCCATCCCACAACTTCATTTCGAACCGGATGCCTGGTGGCAATCGCACGAGGCCCCGCCCGCAACGCAAAGGGGATTTCCGCGCCGTCCTCGTTGATTGCTGCAAGCTCAAAATTCGATGAGTTCTTCCCGATCGCCTGTTCTTCTCTCAACCCAAAGAGCTTGAGGGCTGCCTGATTCGCGAACTTCGTCTCCGCGTGCGGTCCCAGCAAGACCACGCCGACCTGCAAGTCCTGAACAAGATTGCGGAAGCGTTCCTCGCTGGCGCGCAGCGCTTCTTCGGCCTCTTTGCGGGCGGTGATATCCCGCACGACGACCAGTGCGCAGAGCTGCCCGTCCAAATCAATCAGCGTTCCGGTGAACTGGCAGATGCGAATTTCCCCCGACTTCGTCAAGCAAGCAAACTCCTCATCCCGAACTTCGGAATTCTTTTGGAGTTTTGCCATGATCTCCTCCCGGCGACGGGAGTCTTTCCACAGATTCATTTCCAGCCCGGTTCTTCCCAAAGTCTCTTCGCGGCTATAGCCCGTAAGGCGGGCAAGGCTTTCGTTGACTTCCAGGAAGTGGCCTCCTGGGACCAGACTGATTCCAACAGCATCGGGGCTGGAGCGGAACGCGGTAAAAAACATCTGCTCGGAACGGCGGAGGGCGTGTTCGGCTCTGCGAAGATGGTCTGCAATACGGCGCTGGTTTTCGCTGGTCAAAACCAGGCGCGCGGCGGAAAGGACGAACGAAGCTGTGACCGCAGTCCACGCGATCGTGATCTGCTCCGCGGCAATGCGCCGGCCCATGTAAAGAACCAATAAAGGAATGAGAATTGGCAGCACTTGAGAGACGACAATGACCTGGAAGGAAGAGCTTTTCTCGCGCGGCACGGGCTCTTCACGGCCGCTCCAGGCCGCGGAAAAAACGGCCACAAACAAATAGGGCGCGCACCACAAGATGTCGGTCCAGTCCGCGCTTACTCCCGATGGGCGCGGATCGAATACGAAGACGAGTCCCGAGGCGGTCGCCAGGAAAAAAAAGCCCGCCATTCTTGCAAAGAAGGCGCGCAGAGAGGGCACAGAGACGTTTACGGCCCGCACGGCAAACGCCATTGCCAGCACGGCGTCCCGCAGCATTTGCAGACGGATAATTTTCAGCAGCATTTGCGGGCCTTCGACTTCCCAACGGGAGGGAATATAGAAAAAATACAGGTAGGCCGTGAGGGCCGCTACCCCAATCTGGGCGAAATCCAGAATCTGCTGCCAATCGATGGCGCCGGATCCTTCCGTGGGACGCGGAAGGAACATCAGGATTGCGGGCGTCACCCAAAGTATGAAAAGGATGTCTGAGGGCCAGGGTGTATACGTGGGTGCGTGAGCGAGACTCTGGGAGTAGGTCTCCAGCGCTTGCGCCGCAAGAGCCAGGGAGGTCGCCAGGCCCAGGAGCATCCAGAGATGGCGAAGATACCCTGAGGAACCTTTGGCTACGTAAAAAGCGCAAAAAGTGGCCCAGAAAACGATCGCCGTCTGTAAAAAATTAGACAGTAAGAGGCTTTTCGCGGGCTCATGTATGGTCAGAGCGACGAGCAGAAGGAGCGCTGCCAGCAGACCCGCTACGGCGAGGGCGAGCGACTTGAACTTGCGAGAGGAGAGCAAGAAGAACCCCGTAAACTGGCCTAGTTTAAGCTCACTCAGCAGTGTAGACAACCGCGCGATCGCGCGTACAAGAATCGAGTGTGACCGAAGTGATAGGATGTGGCATACCGGCAACAATGAACTCAGGAATGGCGCGGCTGGGGCGATGCTAACGCGCCAGCCCTCGCTCCCGAAACCTGAGCTCTGTCAAAACATCGCCCAAGTTCACATCGCCTTTTCGAGCAGGAAAGGATTTTTGAAGTATGGTGGACCCGGTGAGATTCGAACTCACGACCTTCAGCTCCGGAGGCTGACGCGCTATCCAGCTACGCTACGGGTCCAAACTGAAATAAATCCCAACAAAATCTCGAAGCGCTGCTCTCGATTCACGATCGCTCGCCGGAACCTGCCATCCGGCGCTTGAAAGCAGCATGGCAACGCCGAATCCAATCATTCTAACTTGTATGATGAGCTCGCGCTAGCGCGCTTTTTCCCAGCAGGGCGCCGCGCCGATGTTCAACCCTTCGCGCGGGAACGAATCTCCTTCGCCAATTTCTCGATTTCCTCGGTTTTCTTAAGCATCGTCAAGGAGAGTACCTGCATGGAGTCCGTTTTTTCGACTTCGGTCTTCAATTCGCCGGCCAGTTGATAGAGCCGCTCGACATTTTTCTTAATGTCCTTCTCGTTGGCTTCGAGTGCGATTTTGGGATCGAGCTTTGGCGCGTTTGACTCCTCATCTTTCCGTATGGGATTGGGAGCTGATGGCGGGATCGGCACCTGAGCGGCCAATGCAGGGGCGTGTGACACCAGTGGCGCTCCGATGGCGCAAAGCATAAGGAAAAATCTACGTCTGGTCTCCATGATCGCCCCCGAATCTACGCAGTCCCATCGCGTGCCGGACAAAGGTTTATCCAACCTCCGCCAATGTTATACTCCCTCTCTCAGAGAGATCATGTCCAGTCCCTTCAATCACTGGTTGGAATTGACGCTTCCCAACGCGCTGCATCTACTCGGCATCCTGGTTATCGCCCTGGTGCTGAATCGCCTGCTCCGGGCAGTGACAAATTTGCTGATCAAGTCCGCGGCAACGCAAGCCCGCGCAGCGCAGCTGAGAGAGCAGCAGACACGCACGCTGGCCGGAATCCTATACGGGACAGGGAGCAAAGTTGTCTGGGCCGTGGCATTGCTGACCTCGCTGCACGAGTTCAATATCGACATTACACCGGCGGTGACATTGGCTGGTCTCGCTAGCCTGGCAATCGGATTTGGCGCGCAATCGTTGGTTCGTGACCTGATCAGCGGCTTTTATATCGTGCTCGAGGATCAGTATGTTGTGGGAGACACGATTCAGTTCGCGGATTACTCCGGCCGCGTAGAACACCTTACGCTGCGGCGCACGGTGATTCGGGACGCACGCGGAGCACTGGTAACCATCGCGAATGGCGAAATTCGGGCCGTCAGCAACCTCAGCCGCGATTGGTCGCAGGCTTTTGTGGATGTTTCGCTTGCCCCTGAAAGCCCTATCGAAAAGACACTTCTGGCGCTGGAGACCGCCGCCGGGGAGCTGCGGGGCGATCCCGCGTGGTCACAGGCGCTGGTGGATGGACCACGGATTCTTGGCGTGCAAAGCTTCGATCGCGCCTCGTCCACGATCAGGTTGCAGGTGCGAACCGCACCGACCCGGCAGGATGAAGTGGCGCGGGAGTTGCGCCGGCGCATACAGATTGAGTTCCAAAGACAGGGTATACCCCTCTCGACTGTTCAACGCATCGAACTGGCTGGCGCTTTTCATTCCGTGGAGGAAGCCGCACAGTCAGGCACTGCGAGTTAGGGCGAGGAGAACCCAAGATGGCCCAGATTACCTACGACGAAGTGAACCTGATGCTGCGCCTCTATGACATGCGGCGAGAGCCGCGTTTGCGTCAGGCGCGCGCATGGTTCACCGAACATTTTCATCCCGAATCTCCGGAAGAGATGATGCAAAGGTATCCGCAGGGAAGCGAGGAAAACACTTTCATTCGAATGGTGATCAGCTACTGGGACATGGTGGCCGGGATCGTCAACCGCGGCTTGATCAATGATGAACTATTTTTCGACAGCAACGGTGAAATCTGGGTGGTGTGGGATCGCATGCGGTCGATCGTCCCGACGTGGCGCGCTGCTTTCAAGAATCCCCACCTGTTTCAGAATATTGAGGAGACTTGCAAGCGGCTGGAAGTCTGGCGCGAAAAGCGCGCGCCGGGGTCTTCGGCGGCGATGCGGCAAATGATGGGGCAGGCCAAGCCAAAAATGAAGGGCACTTAGGATCATCAGAACGAGAGAATTTCCAGCCGGGTGCCATGTACAGTCCCTTAACTCTTTCGGACGGGCTCGTCGACCGTGGATTCTGTCAATCCGCTAGCCGAATTCGAGTTCGCGACCTTCACACAATTGCGGCCTGCCCGTTTCGCTGCATAGAGAGCCTTGTCAGCTTCATGAAGTAGCTCTTCGGCAGTCCGCCTGCCCCATTCGTGACTGAGCAACAATCCTAGGCTGATGGTCAACGGAACAGGACCGACGGAGGTTTGCACCGGCCGTTGCGCGATGGTATTGCGGATCTCTTCCGCGCGAGCAGGAGCAAAGGTTGGGTCGCAATTGTTTAAAACCACCAGAAACTCTTCGCCACCATAGCGGCCCACGAAATCGTACGATCGTACCGAAGCCAGCAGGCGTTTCGCCGTTTCACGCAAAACTTCATCTCCGACGAGATGGCCGAACGAATCGTTCACGCTTTTGAAATGATCGATGTCGCAAAGAATGATGACAGTAGTGGCGTTTTCGCGATGCGAACGGGACAGTTCGCGTCCGAGCAGTTCAAGGATCACGCCGCGATTCCACAGCGTTGTTAGCGCGTCATGCGAGGCCTTGAAGCGCATCTCCTCCCGTGCTTCCACGAGCCGGTTTTCAAGATCGAGAATGCGCATTCCGGTACGTAAGCGCGCCTTAAGTTCCGCGGCATCGAACGGCTTGGTGAGGTAGTCGTCCGCTCCGGACTCCAGTCCTGTAACGATATCTTCTTTCGCTTCCTTCGAAGTGAGGAGCACCATGTAGACGTAAGATTGTTCCTTCCTCAAGCGGACTTCCCTGCAAACGCCCGGGCCATCCAATTCCGGCATTACCCAGTCCAGCAAGGCGAGCCTCGGCCCATCCAGCCTGCAGATCTGATCCGCGGCCTGGCGGCCGTTCTCGACGGCGATCACTTCATAACCCGAGCGCTCCAGCGTTGTCTGGAGCAAGCGCCGGGACATTGGTTCGTCATCGGCAATCAAGATCCTCATTTGCAGGCCTCTGGCACGCAGGCGTCCAGCTGCGGAAGAAGTTCACGGACATCGCTTTCGAACGCGGCGTAGGCTTCTCCGAATGCGGAAGTTTCTCCCCGGCGGGCCAACTGCTCCAGCCGCGCCGCAGTGGCAGCCGCACGAGTGGCCGCAAGATTGGAGAGCATGCCTCTCATCGTGTGAGCGGCAGCAGCGACGCGGTTTCCGTCAGCCGCTTCCACGGCTTCCCGCAAGGAAAGAAGTTGACGCGGAAATTCCTCTTTAAAAATCTTGAGAAGATCATTGAGAAGCTCGCGGTCGTTCTCAACTCGCTCAAGCAATTCCTGATGATCGAAGGTCGAAACAGGCGAGTCATTATCCGCTCGCCTCGCGGAATTTTCCCGGCCGAGTTCCGTCTTCTTCGTCAGCCGGTCGATTTGCGCCCGAAGAAGATTCACCTGGATGGGTTTGGAAACGTAGCCGTCCATCCCCGCTTGCAGATACTTCTCTTCGTCACCTGCCATGGCGTGCGCGGTCATGGCGATGATCGGTATATGGGTTCCTGTGTTGAGTTCCGCTTCGCGGATTCTCCGCGTGGCTTCCACTCCACCCATCACCGGCATCTGTATATCCATCAGCACGAGGTCGAAGGGTTTTCTGCGAAACATCTCAATGGCTTCTACTCCGTTCACTGCAAGCGCCACGTGGTGCCCCAACTTCTCGAGCACGCGAATGGCAAGCGTTTGATTGACGCTGTTGTCTTCGGCCAAAAGCAGCCGCAAGCCATTTCCATTGGCCTCCGCCGCCGGGTGGGAGCTCTCCTTTTCGGGTGGGGGCGGGCCCCAAGTGCCTGAAAGACAGCATCCTGGAGGGCGGCACGTCGCAGCGGTTTGGCGATCTTGCGGGCTATTCCCAGGCGCTGGTCACGAGCCTGGTCATCTAAGTTAGGGGCAGAAGTCAGTATAAGAATCGCAACTTTTTCCATCGGAGCAAGCTTCCGAATGCGCTCGGCAACTGCATATCCATCCATGCGGGGCATGTTTTGATCGAGCAGAACGAGTGGAAAGAGATTCACGTCCGCCTGGCTCTGCTGAAAGAGTTCAAGAGCTTCGAAACCATCGGAGGCACAGACAGGCTCCAGTCCCCAGTCCGGAAGTAGGCGCATCAATAAGTGGCGGTTCACCTCGTTATCATCGACGACCAAGACCCTCTTGCTGGCAATATCGCGATGCACAACGTGAGGCACGAGCTCCGCTGCGGTTCCCAGCGCGAATCGAGCTGTGAACGTAAAGTACTTCCCTTACCCGGCGTGCTCTCCAGTTTGATTTCGCCGTGCATGAGCTGAATGAGGCGCGCGGAGATCGACAACCCTAGCCCTGTTCCGCCGAACTCACGGGTTGTCGAGGAATCCGCCTGCGAAAAGGCTTCGAAGATGAGCCGGTGTTTTTGGGGGAATGCCAATACCCGTGTCGGAGACTTTAAAGCGAATTGCAACATCCGCAGGCGTAGAGGGCAAACGTTCGGCAAGGAGGCTGACTTGGCCTTCCTTAGTGAACTTGATGGCGTTGCCAACAAGATTGATCAGAACCTGCCGCAAGCGCGTGGGATCACCCACAAGTACTTCGGGTATTTCGCCTTGTGCCGTCCAGGTCACTTCCAGACCTTTCTGCTGAGCGCGAACCGCCAGCGGATGAATGGCGCTCTCGATGCAATCGAGGAGCGAGAAGGAAACACTTTCGAGCTCGAGCCGGCCTGCCTCAATCTTGGAAAAGTCCAGAATGTCATTGATGATTCCCAACAAGGATTCCGCGGAAGACTTCACCATACCCATGTACTCGCGCTGGTCAGCATCGAGCTTCGTGTCCAGAGCCAGTTCCGTCATCCCCAGAATGCCGTTCATGGGGGTGCGGATTTCATGGCTCATGTTTGCCAGAAATTCGCTTTTGGCACGGTTCGCTGCTTCCGCAGCTTCCTTTGCTTCTCGCAGCCGCTGCTCTGCCGCGCGGCGTTCCGTGACATCCTCGACAACGCCCACATACCCCTGCAAAACTCCATCGAGGTTTCGCAATGCGCGCGACTGCCAGGTCACCCAATTCACATGGCCTTCCGGAGTGACAAAGCGGCACTCGTCCTTCAGTTCCATTCCCAAAGAAACACCCGTTTTCCAGACCTTTGCGAGCTGTTCGCGGTTCAGGATGAATACCTTCCAGCCACCCAAGCCCAAGCGCGTCGTTCGCCGATTGCCCTGTCATCTCCGTCCATCGTTCGTTCACATACAGGTATTGCCCTTGCGCGTCGGCGTGAAAAATGCCGATTGGAGCGGCCGCGCTCAATGTCCGGAATAGTTGTTCGCTCTCACGCAATGCACTTTCCGCCGCCACTCGCTGGCCGATATCTTGATAAACAGCCAGCACGCGATGTTCGCCATTTTCCATCAACACGGGCACGGCGTTTATCTCTACATCCACCAATCTCCCGTCCTTTCCTCTCCGCTTGGCAATTTCGTGGATACTCTCCTGCTTCAGCCGGCGCAGCCGATCATCTATTTCGTCTTTGCTGAAACTTGCCGGATAAAGGAGGTCGTCAATCCTCTGACCGATGGCTTCCCCGCTCAGGTATCCGAACAGTTTCTCAAACGCTGGATTCACGAGTTCAAACCGTCCGTCCGGCCCTCCCACAGCGATTGCCAGCGGGCTGTTTGTGATTAAAGTATTCAAAAAATTTGTGCGTTGCTGAAGTTCCAGCTCCGCTCGTCTTCGCTCCTTCACCTCCCTCTCCAGTTCGCCAATGCGGGCTGTGACGCGAAGTTCCAAAACATCGCGCGCTTCATTCAGCGCTACATCTCGCCGTTCGATCTGTTCCAACTTGTTATTGAAGTCCGCGCTGAGTTGGCGCAGCTCCCTCCCCTCCAGTGGAGGGGCTCGCAACGTGTACGTCTTCTCGTTTGCAATCGAACGCGCGACCGCGGCCAAAACTTGGATCGGTCTGGTAATTCCGCGTTGCAGCGCTGCCGTGAGGAAGTAGACAAACAGCAGACTTCCCATGGCGAGGATCACTGTCAATTGTTCGAACCGCTGAAGCCGCTCCTGCAGGTCGGCGAGATTCGCTTCGAGGTAGAGCGAGCCGATAACTCGTGGGCCAAGAAACACCGGCGAAGTAAACGTCAGGCGATCCTTTGTCCAGAGCATTCCCTGGGGTCCACGCTCGGGCAACAAAAGCTTGCCTTGCAGATCGGCCCGGACATAGGACGCAAAGTGAGTTCCATCGGGCAAGTAAAATGCTCCGGCGCGGATTTGTGGCCTGGTGCGGAGCGCCTCCAGGAGTTTTGCCCCGGCGAGCGCATCATCGAATTCCAGGGCGGCGGTGGAATTCACCGCGAGCAGGTCCGCGGTCGAACGAAGCTCTTCGACCTTTTGCTGGCGCGCCACGTGCATGTCGTAGGCCAGGAAACCGATACATCCAAGGACCACGCCTATGCCGCTCGTAACCATGGTCAGCAGCAGCAAACGCTGACGAAGCGAAAGTTCGCGGATGATGGAGATGGCCATGCTAGCTGGTCGCAGCTCTGCGCTTAGTCGTGAAGCTACGCACTAAAACAAGCCTCAGCGATGAAACTCTAAGACGCACTTTGTTGTCCCATCCAGATTCTCTTCCCATGTTCTGCATGTCATCGGGCGGCGGCATCTTCGAGGAGGAAGATTTTCTGTGTTGTTGGTGAAGGCAAGACATGGGAAGCCCCCAACGGAAGAGGCACGCAAATGCCCACCTGGGAGCGTTCCCCTTCTTCTAGATGATTGAAAGGAATCGGCTTCGAGGCCAGGCTTTCGGCAACGGGGAGGCCTATGCACCGTACTGGAACGATTCTTCAGGAACGGTTCAATTTGAAACGATTGGCTGGTTCAGGGAGCGACTCGCCAGGAGTGAATTTTGGAGGCGCGGGTGGGATTCGCACCCGTACCTCGTATTGAAACAGCGTAAGTTATTCACTCTACGTAACGCCACAAACGCTAAAAACGCTAAAAAGCCCCTACTTGGCTGCACGGCAGCTAGACGGACCGGAGTGTTCTAGGCGTGGTACCGAATCGCTGGAATTTCAAAATGTCTGCGAATACAAAGGCCCTCAAAGTTAAAAGGTGGATCCCCTTTCTCTTCAAAAACCGGCTGGCGCTCGAACCCGCTCGGCTAGATGCATTGGTTTGTGATGGATATACGCAGTCTTTCACGAGGTTGCCGGTGACACTTGGCTGTTCGAAGTTCAGCGAGGGGGGAGAATCACTGCGACCAGTAGACAATTGCGAGGCGGGCCTGAAACGCCCCTATCGGCAATCACTAACCAGTGGGGATTTGAGGCGGACGTTCCGCTACTCCAACAAATTCGGGCTGCTTTCAGTACGCAAGAGCTGACTCCCCTCTCTGTTTGCGATCTCAACGCAACGGACAAACATACCCTAGGTCATTGCGCAATTTTCCAGGAGCTCGCGTGGTGCCCGATCATCAGATAGCACTTGAGCTCACGGGGCACGCGTTTCATTATTGACCGGGCCGACAGCTCTTTTCATCGCTCGAAGGAGAAATGTCCTTCATGTTGTTTCTCCTTCGGACGGCCGGTCCACAGGTGAGTTCGCGTACGAATAGCCCAGCTTATTGACTATTGTTGCCAGCCACCCCCCAGCGTTCTGTAAAGCTGCACGAGACTCTGGTATTCGGTGCCGCGCGCGTCCGCCAGGGTGAGCTCGGCGGAAAACAGCGAGCGCTGACCGTCCAAGACTTCGAGATAAGTGGTGGTGCCGCCTTTATAACGCATGTCGGAGAGGCGAACAGATTCTTGCAAGTCCTTGACGGTATCCTCCTGGCGAAGCCGGACTTGATGGAATTTCTCGTACCCGATCAACGCATCGGATACGTCGCCGAACGCGCGCTGAATGGTCTGCCGGTAGGTAATTAGCGCTTGCTGATGCTGGGACTCGGCCAAGTGCAGATTCCCGCGAAGGGCTCCCGCCGTGAAAATGGGTTGGCTCACTTGGGCGCCATAAGACCAGATACCAAGCTGCGTCGTCAACAGGCTGGTGAAAGCGCTGCTCCGCCCGAAAGCGCCGCCACCCGAGCCGGTCAAAGAGATTTGCGGGAAGAACTGGGCCTTGGCGACGCCAATTTCGGCATTCGCCGCAACCAAGTTTTGCTCGGCCTCGCGGATATCGGGCCGGCGCTCGATGAGTGACGACGGCAGACCTGGCGGTACTTCGGGAGGCATCGGCTGTTCCACCAGCGGGCGTCCGCGCGTCACGGCCTGCGGGTAGTTGCCCAGGAGAATGCTGATAGCATTTTCTTCTTGCGCAATGCGGCGCTCCAGGTCAGGGATGGTAGCATTCGCCGAATCGAGAACTTGTTGAGCCTGCAAAACGTCAAGCTTTGTGGCCACGCCGTGCTGGACACGAAGATTGGTGAGCTTGACCGAGTCTTCCTGCGTTTTGACGGTCTGGCGAGTGATCTCGAGTTGAAGATCAAGTTGCAGGAGCGCGAAATAATCGCTGGCCACGTCGCTTACGAGCGTTAATAAGACTGTCTGTCGCGCATCCTCAGTTGCCAGAAGTTCGGCGCGGGAAGCCTCGGTCGCACGACGGAGCTTACCGAAGAAGTCCAACTGGAAGGTAGCGTCGGCCGCTAACGTCAAGAAGTTGAATTTGGTTTGGAAGTTACTCTCTTTTCCGCCCGAGAAATTGCCGTTGCCCTGGACTTGCGGGAATTGACTGGACCGCGTCACTGCAAGCTGCGCACGCCCGGCGTTGATGCGTTCGGTTGCAAGTTGTAAATCGTAGTTTTGCTTCAGAGCGATGCGGATAAGTTCTTGCAATTGCGGGTCCTGGAAGACCTGCCACCAGGGAAGATCGGCATATGACGCTGCTTGAGCCTGGGCTTGCGGGTTATCGCTCAGATCACGAAAGGAAGTTGGAGTTTGGACGACGGGCCGATGGTAGTTCGGACCGACACTGCATCCCACGATCAGGGTTGAGGCCAGCACGCTGGCCGTGAATCCAATCAGTTTTTTCATAGGCTGCCTCACCGTACTCTCCTGGCGACATGTTTGCGGTGGCTCATCTCAGTCCGCCTCCGCTGGGGCGGGAGCTGCCGGCAACGCTCCGGGAGCGCTCTCTTTGCCGGCACCAGACCATTTCTCCACCAGGTAGAAAATCGCAGGCACAAAAAAGATCCCGATCGCGCTGGCGGCCAGCATTCCGCCGATAACCGTAGTGCCCATGATTTGACGGGCAACCGACCCGGCACCGGTCGCCGTCCACAGCGGCACGCAACCAAGGATGAACGCGAATGATGTCATCAAAATAGGCCGCAGGCGAAGTCTCGCTCCTTCGAGAGCAGCATCCGCCAGAGGCTTTCCGTGTTCGTACTGCTCCTTGGCGAACTCGACGATCAAAATCGCGTTCTTAGCTGCTAGACCAATAAGCATGACCAGTCCGATTTGTGAGTAGACATCGCTCTCGATCTGGACCATGTAGGGGGGCAGGAAAACGCCAAGCAGAATGCGGCGCAACCAAAGGATTGCGAAGGCTCCCGCGATTGCCACGGGTGTGCTCAGCAGCACGCTGAACGGCAGCGACCAGCTTTCATATAGCGCCGCCAGAATAAGGAAAACGAATAGCAGCGAAAGTCCGAAGATCACCGAAGCGGGTACTCCCTCCCGCGCTTTCTGCTCCTGAAAGGACATGCCCGAGTAGTCGAAGCCCATCTCACGCGGCATCGTCTGTTTGAAAACGTCTTCGAGAGCCGCCGTGGCTTGGTCCGCGCTGTAGCCCGGCGCCGCGCCCCCGTTAATTTGCGCCGAACGGTACTCGTTGAAACGCATCGTAAACTCCGGCCCCAGCCGGGGCTTTACACTGATCAGCGTGGAGAGCGGAACATCCTCTCCTTTGTTGTTGCGAACATAAAACCGCCCAACGTTTTCCGCCTTGGCGCGGTCTTCACCTTCCGCCTCGATATAGACCTGCCATTGACGTCCGAACCGATTGAAATAGTTGATGAAATATCCGCCCATGAACGCCTGAACGGTTCGGTAGACATCGTTGAGGGCGACTCCTTGTTTCAGCACCTTGTCGCGGTCCACCTCGACGAACTCTTGTGGCACGTTGGGTAAGAACGTCGTGAACAAACCCGCAATTTCCGGGCGTTTGCGGGCCGCTTCCAGGAAAGTGGCCAAATTCTTCCCCAGGAACTGGACATCGTTCCCGGCGCGGTCCTCGAGGACGAACGTGAATCCGCCGGAGTTGCCGACACCCGGAATAGCGGGCGGGGAAAAACCGAAGGCAATCGCCGTAGGCAACTTGCTCAATTCCTGGTTCAGATGCGCCTTGATTGCTTGAAATTGTTCGGCTCGTGTCTTGCGCTCATCCCAGGGCTTGAACGTGACAAAAAAGAACGCGTTATAGCTGGTACGCACAAAGCTGAGCAAGCTGAAGCCGACGACGCTGGTCGTGTATTGAACCCCCGGCGTATTCATCAGGATTTTTTCCACATCGGCCGAGACTGCTGTCGTGCGTTCCAGCGAAGCCCCGTTCGGGAGCTGTAGATTGACGAAGGCATAGCCTTGATCTTCGTCTGGAAGGAAGCTCGAGGGCACTCGCTTGGCAAAAAAACCGGCCGCCACGCCAAAGGCCACGAGCAACACGACCACGACGACGGTCTTTCGGAGCAGTACCGCGCTCCAACGGACGTAGCTCTCGGTTGCACGCTCGAACGAGCGGTTAAACCAATCGAAAAACCGCCTCAGCAATCCTCGGCTCTGTGTCCGTGGCCGGAGCAGCAGTGCGGCAAGCGCGGGACTGAGCGTAAGCGCATTAAACGCGGACAGAAGCACCGAAATCGCGATCGTGGCGGCGAATTGCTGGTAGAGCCGGCCGGTAATGCCGGGGATGAAGGCCGTCGGCACAAATACGGCGGAGAGAACCAGAGCGATTCCGACGACCGGGCCGGAGAGTTCTTCCATTGCTTTCAGGGCCGCATCCTTCGGTGTCATGCCTTCCTCGATGTGTCGTTCCACACCCTCGACCACCACAATGGCGTCGTCCACCACAAGGCCGATCGCCAGCACGAGACCAAAGAGAGAAAGCGTATTGATAGAGAAACCGAACACCGGGAAAAGCACGAAGGTGCCGACTAGCGAGACCGGCACAGCAAGCAGCGGAATCAGCGTGGCGCGCCAGCCCTGCAAGAAGAGGTAGACCACAAGGATCACCAGCGCGAGCGCGATCAACAGCGTTACGAGAATTTCCTTGATGCCTTCCGTGACCGCGCGCGTCGTATCCAGCGCTATGACGAAATCCATGTCTTCCGGGAAGCTCTGCTTCATCTGGGCCATTAGCTTCTTGACGCCGGTAGCTGCGTCAACCGCGTTCGAGCCCGGCAATTGGTAAGTGGCAATAATGGCGCTCGGTTTCCCATTCAGGCGGCCCGAGACGCTGTAGTCCTGGGAACCCAGCTCGATCCGAGCGACGTCCCGGACCCGGACGATCCCGCCGTCGGGGGTCTCGCGAAGGACGATCTGTCCGAACTCCTCCTGCGAGACGAGACGGCCTTGCGCGAGAACCGAATAAGTAAATTCCTGGCCCGCGGGTGCTGGTTCGCCGCCCGCCTTCCCGGCTGGGTTGACCGTGTTTTGCGCTTGAATGGCGCTGACGATTTCGGGAACGGTGATGCCTAGCTTTGCCAATTGATCGGGTTTTACCCACAGCCGCATTGCGTATTGGCCTGCCCCGAATATCTGGACATTGCCAATGCCCGACGACCGCGTGATCGGGTCCCGGAGGTTGATGTAAGCGTAGTTCGCTAGAAAACTGGCATCGTAGGTTCCGTGGGGCGAGTAGAGACTGACCAACATGAGCGGGGAAGTGACAGACTTTTGGACGGTGACCCCGTAATTGATAACATCCGCGGGAAGCTGGGATGCGGCTTGCGTCTCGCGGGCCTGGGTGAGAATCAAATCCGTGTTCGGATCGGTTTTCACGTCGAAGTTCACGATCAGGGTGGTGTTCGAGTTGCCGGTGGCATTCAGCGAATACATATAATTCATGTTGTCCACGCCGGTCATCTGCTGTTCGATTGGCGTCGCCACTGCCTGCTCAAGCGTCTGCGCGTCCGCGCCGACATAGGTGGCCTGGACCTGAATCTCCGGCGGGGCAATGTTAGGGAATTGTGCAATGGGCAAATTCAGAATGGTGATCGCACCGACGAGAACCATCACGATCGAGATCACCATGGCAACGATGGGACGGTTGATAAAGAATTTTGACATCGGATTACCTCCCCTTCGTCCCTGCGGCAAACGGCTTGGGGTTCACTTGCATGCCCGGACGCACCTTCTGCACTCCCTCGACGACCACGCGCTCGCCCTGCCTTAGCCCTTCCGCAACAATCCACTCCGTGCCCACGCGGTCGCCGACTTTGACCGGACGGATACTGACTTTGTTCTCGCCGTCCACAACTGCCACTTGATAGCCGCCTTGCAACTCCGACACCGCACGCTGAGGGACCAGCAGCGCATCCTCTTGGACTCGGACGGCCGTGCGAACTTTGCCGTAGCCGCCGGGGCGCAGAATATTTCCAGGATTCGGAAATAGCCCAGCAATTCGAATCGCGCCCGTGCTCTGATTCACCTGGCGGTCCGCAAAGTAGAATGAGCCCTCAAGTGGATAGGTGGAACCGTCGGCCAAAATCAACTCGAGACGGAGACTCTTGCCAGCCGCTTGCCGTGTCGTCTCCGTCGGAAACCGTTTGTTCCAATCGAGATACTCTGTTTCGCTTACGGTAAAATAAACTTTGATTGGGTCGACGGTGGACACGGACGTCACCGGCCCGCTGTTTGGATTAACCAGAGCGCCTACCTGTAGCTGCGCCTGCCCGGCAATGCCTTCAATGGGCGCGACGAGCCGGGTGAAATCCAGGTTGATTTTGGCCGTTTCGACAGCAGCCTCCGCCGTCCTAATTTGAGCTGCGGCCGTGGCCACCGTGGCCTTCGCCGCCATGTTGTTCTGCACGGCATTGTCCAGATCCTGCTGGCTGGCAGCTTGCTCTTTTGCGAGGGGGGTGTAGCGGTTGACATCCAGTTCGGTCCTGCCTTGCACTGCCTGGGCATTGGCTAACACGGCTCTGGCTTGCGCTAACTGTCCTTCGGCTTGGTCCAGCGCCGCCTGAAACGGGCGCGGATCAATCTCAAAGAGTAATTGGCCCTTCTTGACGAATGCGCCCTCTTGATATCCCTGCCGCAAAAGATAGCCTGTGACCTGCGCTCTGACGTCCGCGTTTGTGAATCCATCGAGAGTGCCGATCCATTCGCCGTAGATGGGAATTTCCTTTTGCTCCACTTGGACGACTTCAACGTCTGGCGGAGGGCCCGACAGTGCTCCCGATGCCTGCTTCGGCCTCACCGCCCCAATGATCAGGCCAATGACAAGCAAGCAAAACACTCCACCCACCCAAAACTTATATTTCAAGAGCGTGCTCATGGACCCTCCAGCAGGGAGACCTTCCTACGGAATCGAGGTTTCCTGTTTCCGCATCACACGGAGTTGAATACGTTGATGCCAGACCTGGCGAGGAGGATACAATAACTTTCAAAGATGATGAAAGCGCTCAGGCCGCATGGACGGCTTCTGCAGACAAACGATTTGGCCTTTATTTTTTTTTAAGTAGCAATTCCATTGGTCCATTCTGCACGCCATCTAGCGTTGCCCCTCACTCCAGGGCAGAAGTCTCATGCGGCGCGGCTTTGGCGTGAAACAGCCTTCCCTTGGCCGCTGCCACGGAGATCCCAGGCGCTGTGCCGTTCCTCCATTGAGAACTCTTGGAGTTCTCCAATCTCGATCACTCTCCGAAGGGCCGGTCGTAATGCACGGACCGCTCCAGCAACCACCCTTTTTTGTCTCTGGGTTTATCCACGTGCTCTGCAAGTCGCCTTAAGGGCACTTTCGCAATCGAACTCCTACTCGCAGGCGTTCCTTTGGAACGCGTCTCAATATTTCTTTGTTATAAGAGTATTTACATAACCGAAAGATACTACGCGGACCTGGACGGACTCTCGGCAACGCCAAGTCGAGGCAGATTTGAAGCGTGCTGGGAGCATGATCCGATTTTGTTACTTCAGGCAAAAGCTACGCGGCGGCTACGTGGGGAAAGCGATGCCGTTAATTGAAACAAAACAAAGGGCAAATCTTGGAGGCGCGGGTGGGATTCGAACCCACGAATGGAGGTTTTGCAGACCTCTCCCTTGGGCCACTTGGGTACCGCGCCGAATCTCCAAGTATAGCAAATCTTCTACAACAATCCGGGCAACTCTACGGAACGCACCACTGCAAATTTTTAAGATTATTTTTTGGGAGCAGGTGCTGGCGCGGAAATCTTTGCTTCGCGCAGGAAACGCGCGGACTCTTCCGGCGGCGTGGGATTGATGTAGAACCCGGTGCCCCATTCGAATCCCGCCACTTTCGTGAGCTTTGGAATAATTTCGATATGCCAGTGGTAGTGATCGTTGATCTCTTCCCCGATCGGGGAGGTGTGGATCATGAAGTTATACGCCGGGCGGTCGAGTACTTCGTCCAGCCGCATCAGCGTGTCCTTCAGCATTCTTGCCAGGCTTGCGTACATGGAGCTCTGATTGTTTTCGTACGACGAACCGTGCACTTTTGGCAGCAGCCACATTTCGAAGGGGAACCTTGGAGCGTAGGGCGCCAGCGTGATGAAATGTTCGTTCTCACCGATCACGCGCTCGCCTGTATCTCTTTCCTGCCGGATGATGTCGCAGAAAATACAGCGCTCTTTTTCGTCGTAATAGTGCCAGCAGTTGTCCACTTCTTCGCGCACGCGGCGCGGCACAATCGGGAGAGCAATCAACTGCGAGTGCGGATGCTCAACTGTCGCACCGGCGGCTTCGCCATGGTTTTTGAAAATCAGGACGTAGCGGAAGCGCTTGTCATTTTTCAGGTCCAGCATGCGGTCGCGGTAGCCCCAGAGCACATCTTCCACTGCACGCTCCGGAAGCGTGGCCAGCGTCGCGGCGTGATCCGGCGACTCGATAATCACTTCATGCGCACCAATGCCGTTCATCTTGTCGAAGAGGCCTTCGCCTTCGCGATCCAGCTCACCTTCGATTCCGAGCGCGGGAAACTTGTTCGGCACTACTCGAATGCTCCAGCCCGGCGTGTTAGCTCCGCCGCCATTCCGCCCATACACCAGGATTTCCGGCGGCGTCTTTGATTCGCTCCCCACGCAGAAAGGACAATTCTTTGGCTCCGCTGCGACGACGCTCTCGCGCAGAAAATCGTTCGGGCGCTTTCCGCGCTCCGTCGAAATGATCACCCAGCGGCCTGTGATCGGATCCTTCCGTAACTCCGGCAAAGAACTCCTCCTTAAATAGCTTGCGATTCTTCCACAGGAAGAACCGTCGTGGCTTTGAATTGTACCGCGTCTTACCCCGATGGGAAGCTGTTCCCGCCATTCCCGTTACATCTGGGGGCTGAACGCATCCTTATGCAAGCGTAGCACTGGTGCCAGACCGGGCCGGTTGTCAATGGCGACAACGTCGAAGCGGCAAGGACATTCTCCCATCCGCCGTTCGGCAAGGAAGCGCTGCGCAGTGCGCACCACGACGTGTTGTTTTTCGCGCGTAACGCTCAGCTCCGGCAATGCGGGCATGTCATCTCTTACCGTGCGGGTGCGAACTTCGACAAAAGCCAGCGTTTTTCCATCATAGCCTATGAGATCGAGCTCACCCTTGATGCCACGCGGCGTGTAATTCCGCGCCACGAACACGTATCCATTCCGCCGCAAATACCAGTAGGCGTAAGTCTCGCCTCGCACGCCAGCGCGCCGCGCCGCCAGTTTTTTAGCTTCGCCGGAAACGCTTCCCTCTTCGCGCAGGCCTCGCCGTGCTGCCCAGCGCACCGCTTGAAACATCAATCGTGAAAAAATCGGCATAGCTTTAAAGCCAAGCCCTGGCCTTCCGCGCAGTATAAACAAAAATCCCGCGGCTGCCATGTTTCTTCTTCGGCTGCAGCGGGATTCCGAACTCTTTGTCTTTATCTGCTGTTTTCCAATTTCTTTTTCAATTTAGATCGATTTTTCTGCCTCGCGGAAGCAGTCTTCGAGCGTCTTGATCGCGAAGTCCGCTTGCTCCTGATCAATGAGCAACGGCGGTGACACGCGGATGGAATTCTCTCCGGCACTCAGCAGTAACAGCCCCTTGTTGAATGCTTTGTTGATCACGGCATCGCGCAAATCCACTGATTTTTCTTTCGTTTTCTGATCGCGCACGATTTCGATGCCAATCATCAAGCCTTTGCCGCGCACGTCACCGACGACTTTGAAACGATTGGGCCAATCATTAATGCGCCCAAAAATGTAGTCGCCCATTTTGCGGGCATTCTCCATATAGCCGCCTTCGATGAGGTCCATCGTCGCGAGTGCCGACGCGATGCACACCGGATTTCCGCCATAGGTGGTGCCGTGGGACCCCTTTTTCCAGGTCATCACGCTTTCTTTGGCGATGAAGGCGCTCAGCGGCATGCCGCTGGCGATACCCTTCGCGGTGCAGAGAATGTCTGGCTCGATTCCGGCATGCTCGTAGGACCACCACTTTCCTGTGCGGCCCATGCCTGACTGAACTTCGTCCACGATCAGCATGATGCCGTGACGGTTGCAAATGCGCTGCAATTCCTGCAGGAAAAATGCCGGCGCGGGAACGAACCCGCCTTCGCCCTGGATCGGCTCAATGACAATCGCGGCGATCTCTTCCGGCGCGAACAGCCGCTTGAACATCTGCTGTTCGAGGAGTTCGAGGATTTCCGAGCCACAGGTTTCATTGGTGTGGCCGTGCGCGCAGCGATAAGCATACGGAAATGGAATGTGCTCCACGCCGCCGAGCAGCGCGCCGAAATGTTTGCGCTGGGTATTCTTGGAGGCCGTCAGCGACAAAGAGCCGAGCGTGCGGCCGTGAAAGCAGCCGTAGAACGCGATGAGCTTGTCGCGCTTCGTCGCATACCGCGCGAGCTTGATCGCGCCTTCGACTGCTTCCGTGCCGGAATTGCCAAAGAATACCTTCTTGGGCTCTTTGCCCGGCATCGTGGCCACCAGGCGCTCCGCCAGTTGCGGCATGTGGTGGTGATAAAAATCAGTGCCGGAGATGTGAATCAGTTCCGCGGCCTGTCTTTGAATCGCTTCCACCACTTTCGGATGGCAATGACCTGTCGAGCACACGGCAATGCCTGCGGCAAAATCCAGAAAAGCATTTCCATCCACGTCTTCCACGATCGCGCCGTGGCCCTTTTTGGCCACCAGCGGATATTCGCGGGAAAACGACGGCGACATGAACTTTGCGTCGTATTCAATTACTTTCTTCGCTTGCGGCCCGGGCAATTCCATTAGGAGCCGCGGCAATTTTGTTTCTGTAGCGGTAATCATTTTGTTGTCCTCTTTCCTCGTTCAAACGAGTGGTCAGCGGTTATTGTGGAGGGGATTCCGCAGGGCAGGTTCTGCTTACGCAGGATCGGATTTTGCTGCCCCCGACCGGGAGGAGAGGACTTAATCTACGCCGTAGAGACTCGGGCGTTCTTCTGCGGGAACGTAACTGCCGGGGATTTTGATGGCTTTAGTGAGCTTCATTTACGTTTCCAGCGGACGCTTCCGTCCTTCGCATCCTCAATAATTATACCACGATCCGCGAGTTCTTTGCGGATGCGGTCGGCGGCGGCGAAGTCGCGCTTCTTCTTTGCGGCGTTGCGTTCCGCGACCAGGCGGTCGATCTCCGCGTCGTCCGGGCCGCTCTCCGGGCCGCCATATCCCAGGGCCCGGAGTTTTTCGGCATCGTTGTCTTCCATGACCGCGAAAACTTTGTCGAACGCCGCCAGAAATTCCTGCACTGTTGAAACGTCGCCCTGGCGGAATTCGCCTTTGTCCATCGCGATGTTCGCCTCGCGCACCAGGTCAAACACCGCCGCCAGCGCCCTAGCGGTGTTCAAATCTTCCGAAAGCCCTGCGTCGAACTCTTCGGCGGCCTTGGCTATGCGCTCCACCATGCCTTTTTGCCTGCCGGCTGGAAATTTGCCCTGCTTCAAACGATCGGCGAAATTCCGCAGCCGTTCGACCGAACTCGTGGCCTGCTGCAAACCATCGAAAGTAAAATTGAGCTGCTTCCGGTAAGGAACGCTTGCCAGCGCAAAACGCAGCGCGGACGGCTTGTAGCCTTTTCCGAAGAGGTCGCGCAGCGTAAAGAAATTGCCCAGCGATTTGGACATCTTCTCGCCCTCGACGAGCAAATGTTCCGCGTGCAACCAGTAGCGCACGAACGGCTTTCCCGTCGCGGCTTCGCTCTGCGCAATTTCGTTCTCGTGGTGCGGAAATGCCAGGTCGATGCCCCCGGTATGAATGTCCAGCGTCTCGCCCAGATACTTCATGGCCATCGCGGAGCATTCGATGTGCCAGCCCGGACGTCCCGGCCCAATCGGCGTTTCCCAGAAATGCTCGCCTGGCTTGGGCGCCTTCCACAGTGCAAAATCTCTCGCGCTCTCTTTGTCGTAGCGATCGTTGTCCACGCGCGCGCCCGCTTGAATCCCTGTCAGATCAATATGCGAAAGTTTTCCATAGTCCGGGAATTTCATGATCCGATAGTAGATAGAGCCTTCGCTGGGATAAGTGAACGTTTTTTGTTGCAACCGCTGGATCAGCTTCACCATGTCGTCGATGTGATCGGTGGCGCGAATCCAATGCTCCGGCGTTTCGATGCTCAGCGTCTTGCAGTCGTCAAAGAACGCCTGGACAAATTTCTCCGTATAATCCCGTATGCTCTTCCCTGCTGCCGCTGCATTGGCGATGATGCGATCGTCTACGTCTGTTAAGTTCATGACGTGCTTCAACTTGAAGCCGCGAAGTTTCAGGAATCGCCGCAAGATGTCTTGGAACACGAAGGTGCGGTAATTCCCAATGTGCGCGTAGTCGTAGACCGTCGGCCCACACGTGTACATGCGCACTTCGCCCGCTTTTTGCGGCACGAAGTTTTCTGTCTTTCCTGACAGCGTGTTATGCAACTGAATCTCGGCCATAGGCCCTACGTCATCTCTTTCCGCATGCGAATAAACGCTAGATTGTAGCCGAGCCGTTCCAAACGTAGCAATGTCGAAGCATCGAGGAGTTTCTCGGCCGTTCGCTCAATACGACCGTGCCGGTCCTAATTGACGCTTGCCCCGGTGACCTATACAGTCTCTTCGCTCAACAATTCAAGGAGCTCTCCATGAGTCGCTGCTTCATCGCCTGCGCCTTTTTCCTTCTCGCCACTATGCCAACCCCGCTCAGCGCGCAAGAGTCGGTAAAAGCCGATGCCCAAAAGCTTCTCACTCCCGAAGCTTCCCTCAGCCTGCGCAGCATTTCCGATCTGCAATTCTCTCCCGATGGCTCGCTGCTCGCTTTTGTTGTCTCTGAGCCCCCGAAAGGTGAACGCCGCGCGCGCCACATCTGGATCTATGAGCAGCAGACTGGGAGCATCCGGCAATTCACGTATTCTGCCAAGACCGAAACCTACCCGCGCTGGTCCCCCGACGGCAAACAACTCGCCTTCCTCTCGAATCGCGACGAAGACCAGCAGCTCTACGTGATGCGCGCCGACGGCGGAGAAGCAGCCGCTGCCACCAAAGGCAAGCGCAGCGTGAAAAGCTTTGCCTGGTCCCCCGACGGAAAGCAAATCTCTTTTCTCGCGCCGGACGCAAAAACGGAAGCGGAAGAGAAAAAAGAAAAAGACAAAGACGACGCCCATGTTGTCGACAAGGAAGACAAGAACGCCCGCCTCTGGCTTCTGACTCTCGCCTCCGGCGAAGCCAAAGTGCTCACGCAACCGCAGTGGGAAATTCATGAAGCCGAGTGGGATCCGTCCGGCACACGCCTGATGCTCATCGCGACGGATCATCCCGAATCGGATCAGAACACCAATCGCATTTTTTCTTTCCGTTTTTCAGACAACGCCATGACACAGGTCCTGGCTCCGCGCGGTCCCTTTCACGATCTCCGAATCGCTCCGGATGGCAGGAGTTTGGCGTTCATCGGTAGCCGTGAGGATGGCCCAACGCCACACGACCTGATGCTCGCGCACCTCGGCGACAAAGCCCCGCGGAATCTCACGGGCGCCAGCGTCGATCGGCCCATCCTCGATTATCAGTGGACCAAAGACGGCGGGCTGCTCGCTGTCGTGGAGGATGGCTTCCGAAGGAAGTTTGTTGCCTTCACCTCGGAAGGCTCCCTGAAAGACGCTCCTACGACGACCGCGACGAGTCCTTCGGCATTTGCTGCGACGAATTCGGGCGAAGTCGTCTTCGCCGGCCACACCGCTACCGCTCCGCAGGAACTCTGGCTTTGGGACAATAAATCTCCCGCTCGGCAAATCTCTCAGTTCAATGATTCCTGGAAGCAGTACACGCTCAGCACCCCGGAATATTACAAATACAAATCCTTCGACGGCTTGGAAATCGAAGCCGCTCTGCTGAAACCGGCCGGATATGACAGCAAATCCAAGCTGCCACTAATCGCCGTGATCCACGGAGGTCCCACAAGTAATTGGTCAGACTCGATTGAAACATGGGGACAGCTGCTCGCCGCGCGCGGCTACGCCGTTTTCTATCCCAACATTCGCGGTTCCAGCGGCTACGGCCAGAAATTCATCGAAATGAATCGCGGCGACTGGGGCGGCGCGGACTTCAAGGACGTTATGTTCGGTGTGAACGATCTCGTCACTCGCGGTATCGCCGATCCGGACAAGCTCGGAATTGGCGGCTGGTCCTACGGCGGCTATATGGCGGAGTGGGCTATCACACAAACTAATGTCTTCAAAGCCGCGGTTTCCGGCGCCGGTCTCGCGAATCTCATCTCCGAATACGGCACGGAAATGGGGCCCGCGTATGATGAATGGTTCTACGGCGTGCCGTATGAAACCGAGAAGATCACGGGCTTCCTGAATAGCTCCCCGTTTGTACATCTAAAAAACGTGAAGACTCCAACACTGATCCTTCAGGGCGACGCCGACCTCACCGATCCTCTCGGCCAGAGCCAGGAACTCTACCGCGGCCTCAAGCGCTACGGCGTCGAAACCGAGCTGGTCGTCTACCCCCGCGAGCCTCACGGCTTCCGCGAAGAGAAGCACCTCCTCGACCGCCTCAATCGCATCCTCGCCTGGTACGACAAGCATTTGAAGGACGCGCCAGCGGCAGCCAAATAAATTCAAGGTCCGCGCAGGGCCGCACGGAAAGAAGATCGGTTCGCGCCAGTGCGCGAGTCCCTAGGGTTTTCGCTTTTCCCCACCGCCGAAGAATACCGTGGCGATGATAGCGAATACTAAGAAGCCGGCAATTAGCAGCGCCCCGACGATCCACGCGGGCAATGCGTCGGGAAAGAATCGAGAAAAGATAGCGGCACTAAGGCCCAAACCAAAGGCCACGATAACTCCTGCGCCGAGTTTCTGTAGAATATTCCTGCGTTCGGAGAGTGACATAAGCCCGCTTTGACCGCGTGCATTCTACCGCGGCATAATCAAACCGGAACTAGCATTGCAATTGTCGGCGCTGAACCACCTCCGCCGGCCTGGCATTTCTTCGAGTGTCCTTGACGAATGCACTCCTCTTGCCATACACTGTACGTACGTCGTTGGAGACTCTCACAATGCCCACCGCACGCACGAAGATGATCCGCGCAAAACGCATCAACCTCCGCGCCACCGATCGCCAGGAAAGGCTCATCCGTACCGGTGCCGAGACCAGAGGAGTTAGCCTTACGGATTTCATTCTGGAAAGCGCTTGCCTCCAGGCCGAGCACCTCCTTGCCGATAAACGCGAATTTGTGGCTTCTCCCAAGCAATGGCAGTCTTTCCTGGAAGCCTTGGACCGGCCCGCTCGCGTAAAGCCAGAGCTCGCCCGGCTCTTTTCGGGCGCTTCAGCCCCAAAAAGCTGAGGCGCAATTGACAAGCGATCCTCCAGGCGCTCCGCGCGCGCTCCTGTCGGAAGTGGAGAAGCTCTCGAAGGATCACATCCTCGGTTCCTTCGATTGCGGCAAACCCCCGCTCGACGACTGGTTGAAGCGATTTGCATCCGCCAATCAACAGAGTGACGCCGCGCGCACCTATGTTGTCCACCGCTCGGGTGAAGTCGCAGGCTACTACTCGCTTTCCGCCGGTTCGGTCCGCAAGGAGGAGTCTCCGGCGCGTGTGGCTAAGGGGCTCGCCCGGCATCCCATCGGCGTGATCTTGCTCGCCCGTCTGGCCGTTGACCGCCGCGAACAAGGGACGGGACTCGGCCGCCTCCTTTTGATCGATGCGTTGTCACGCGCGCTTGCGGCGGCCGAGGCCATCGGCGCGCGTGCAATCCTCGTCCATGCCATTGACGATGAGGCTGCGTTGTTCTACTGGAAGTTTGGCTTCGAACCTTCGCCGCTAGATCCACGACAACTCTTGCTGCTCATGAAGGATCTCCGCGCCACCTTGAAGTCCATCGACCTTCTGTGAGTCAAACAAATTGGCCGGCGACTTGTCTAGGACGCTTGTGCCGCTGACAAAACGGCCACTAGTTGTAGCGTGATGCTTTACACGACTTGCGCATCGTGTTACAGTTTTTTCCCGTACCGCCATCCTTGCGCCAGGCGGCTGGGCCTCTGACCGAGAACCTGCCAAACGTGTTCGCGGGCGATCCTTGTGTATCTGGGATTGACCCGTTGCTCGAAAGCCCCTCCCCTCGAGGAACGAAACGTCGTCTTTTTTCGCGTGTTCTGCCTCCGGCTGCCTGGATTTGCATTGATTTAGCGCGACGGACGACCAAAAGGGGACATCTTGCTTAAGCTGCGAAAAGTGGAAATCGTTGGCTTTAAGTCGTTTTGTGAGCGCACCGTAGTCACCTTCAGCGGCACCGGCACCACCTGCATCGTCGGGCCCAATGGCTGCGGCAAATCCAACGTGGTGGACGCCATCTCCTGGGTCCTGGGCGAGCAAAGCCACAAATCGCTGCGCGCCGAGCGCATGGCCGACTGCATTTTTAACGGCACCACCAAGCGCCCGCCGCTGGGCCTCGCCGAAGTCACCATCACGATGGAAGATCCGGAGCTAGCGGAGGCTGCGCGGTTCGTTATGGAGAGCGCCGCAGCGGATTCGGCCACAGAGGCTTCGCCACTCCTCGTCGAAAACAGCGAACCCTCCGCTCGGGCAGACAACGTAGAAATTCTCTCGCTCGACCCCGCGCAGGCCCCTGAATCACAAGAACCTTCCGTCGAAGGATCGGCTGAAAATCCAGCAGAACCCGGCGGCAAGTTCAAACGCAAGAAAAAGTCTGCCGACAAACCGGTGCTTGCAATGAAGCCCGGCGAAGTCGTCGTCAGCCGGCGTCTCTATCGTTCCGGTCAGAGCGAATACCTGATCAACGGCCGCGTCGGACGCCTCCGCGACATCCAGGAAATGTTCATGGGCGTTGGCCTCGGTCCCGATTCCTACGCCATCATCGAACAGGGCCGCATCGGCTTGATCCTTTCCACCAAACCGATGGAGCGCCGCGCCATCATCGAAGAAGCCGCCGGCGTCACGAAGTTCAAGACCAAGAAGCGCCTCGCGGAAGCCAAGTTGGAATCCTCGAAGGTCAATCTCTCGCGCGTCAACGATATCGTCATCGAAGTCGAAAAGCAGCTCGGCTCGCTGAAGCGCCAGGCCTCCAAAGCGCGCCGCTACTCCGAGATTCGCGATCAGATGCGCGGCATCGTCCGCCAAATGCTGGCCGGCAAAGCCCGCGAACTGGACGCCGAGGCCGAGCGAGTCGCGCGGCAACTCGAAGAGCTGACCGCCGCCGAACTCCAGCGCGCCACCGCCATCCAGCAGCAAGAAGGCGAGCAGGACCGCCTGAACCAGCGCATTTACGAACTCGACGCCGAGATTCGCCAGAATCAGAATGTTTTGAACCTCACGGCGCTGGAGGTCGACCGCAGCGAAAACCGCATCGCCTTCAACCAGCAGCGCGCCGAAGAGCTCGCCGGACGTCATGCGCAGCACCACGCAGAATTCGAGCAGGCCAAAACGCTGGCTGCGGAATGCGAGTCCCGCAGCGCAACCCAAATTCAATCCGTGACTTTGCTGCGCGAAGAATCGGGCAAGCGGGTCGCTCGCGTCGAAGAACTGACCAAGCGCGCCGAATCCCGTGCAACGCAGATTGCGGAATCGGAAACGCGCATTGAAACCCTGCGACGCTCCGCTTCGGAAGCCGGCGAGAGCCTTCTTCATCTGCACGGCGAGCAGAAGCAAGCCGAGGAAGCGCTCGTTCATCAAGCCGAGGCTTTGCGCAAACTCGAAGCCACCGAGCACGACGTGCTCGAAACTTCCATGCGCACGCGCGATGATGCCGACACAGCCGCCCACGATTTCGAATCCGCCTCCGCGCGGCTCAGCGTTCTAAAACAAAGCGCCACGGAGCTGCAATCGAAAATCGCCGGCTTCCGCGAGCAGCGCGACCTCGTTACCAAACAAGCGGACCTGGTGCGCGATTCTCTTGCCGGAGTTCGCGCGCGCCACTCCACGCTTACGCAAATCCTGAACGACCGCTCCTACACCGCCGACGCGGTGCAAAAGCTCTTTGCCGCCAACGAGCGCGGCGGCGGCCAGGGCTTCCGCGCCGTCGGCGTGCTCGCCGATTACGCAGAAGTCGAGGAGCAGCATGAAGCCGCCATTGAACAGTATCTTCGCGACGAGCTCGAATATGTTGTCGTGGAAACCTACGACCACGCTCGCGCCGGCGTTTCCATGCTGCGCGATGAAGTCGGCGGCCGCGCGACGTTTTTCGTCGACTCCCTTCGCAATTTGCGCCTCTCTTCCGAATACGAACCCATCGTAAACTTCCGGATCGAAGATGGCGTCATCTCGCGGCTCGACAAGCTGGTGGAATTCCGCGATCCCCTCGGCGCCGCTGCAAAACAATTCCTGCCGCGGCTGCGTTCCGCCTATCTGACCGACAGCACGACGGCCGCGGAAAAAATGTCGCGCGAAAATCCGCAATACGCGTTCGTCACTCCCGACGGCACCTGCTATCAGGGCCGCATGGTCACCGGCGGCCGCCCCGACGAAGTCGGCCCGCTGGGCATGAAGCGCGAACTTCGCGCGCTGGACGCCGAAGTACTCCAGCTCGAGCATCAAATGAGCGAGAAGCAGGCCGTGCTCGAAGCCGTCGCAGCCGACTTGCTTGCCAGCGAACAATCACTGGAGGAACTCGATCTGAAACAGCGCGAAGTGGAGCGCGAAGTCATCTCCGTCACCCACCGCCACAGCCACATGCAGAGTGAACTCGCGCGCCTGGGTCTCGAACTCACCGTCTGCCAGAACGAACTCTCCCGCATTCGCCAGGATGTGGAAAATGCGCGGCAGCGCGCCGAACGAGCGAAACATCAGCATGACGCCGCTGTTCTCACCCGTGCCGAGGCCGAAAGGGAAAGTTTGCGACTTACGGAAGAGCTCGTGCTGCTTCGCGGTGCGGTGCAATCCGAGCAGAACGATCTCGCCACCGGACGCGCTGAGCTTGCCGCGATGAACGAGCGCCTCTCTGCCGCCGAAGCTCTCGCCGCGCGTCTCATCGAGGAGCGCGCCGAGTTCGAACGCCGCGAAACCGCCCTCCAGCAACAACTCACCTCTATTCTCGATGAGACTAGTGCCCTCGCCAAGCAAAGCAAAGAATTGGCGCTACAGCTCGAAGGCTTGCGCGGAGAAAAACTCCGCTTGGAAGTCCGCCAGCGCGAACTCGAGCAGGAATGGGATGCCGCGCGCACCCGCGTCACGCAAATGGAAGACCACCTGCGCATGGGCCGCCAGTCGCTTCAGGAACTTCGCGAGCAGCGCAGCCACGCCGAAGTCGACCGCGCCAAGAACGACTCCGACCGCCAGCACCTCCGCGAAACTTGTATGAGCGAGGTCAACGCGCAACCTGAAGACCTCATCGCCACGGAAGCCGCCTTCATGACCGGCGAAGAGCTGGCCATCGCGGAGACCAACTACCGCGAAATGAAGCAGCGTATCGAAGCCATGGGCCCCGTCAACATGATGGCGCTCGAAGAATTCAACGAGTGCGAGCAGCGCTTCACCTTTCTTACACGCGAGCGCGACGACCTGCTGCAATCCATCGCCGACACGCAGCAAGCAATCGCCGAACTCGACCTCGCCACCAGGGAGAAATTCGAGCAGGCTTTCCACTCCATCAACAAGAATTTCTCTGAAGCCTTCCACACGATTTTCGGCGGCGGCATGGCGGAGATGCGTTTGACCGAACCGGATAGCTCCGGCGACGCGGGCATCGACATCGTCGCTTCACCTCCCGGCAAGCGCCTGCAAAACGTTCTCCTGCTCTCCGGCGGCGAAAAAGCCATGACCGCGCTCGCGCTGCTCATCGCCATCTTCCGCTACCAGCCGAGCCCCTTCTGTATCCTCGACGAAGTAGACGCGCCGCTCGACGAAGCCAACGTCGGCCGCTTCACACGTCTCATCGCCGACATGAGCGGCCAGACGCAATTCATCATCGTCACCCACAACCGCAAGACCATGGAAATGGGCAGCGTCCTCTACGGCGTCACCATGCAGGAGCCCGGCGTCTCCAAACTCGTCAGCGTCCGCTGGGAAGGCTCCGAAGCTCCAGCGCCCAAGCGCCAGGCCGCAGCCTCCGCCGCATAGAGTTTTCTTCCGATTTGTACGCGAACCCGCGGCGTGCTACAACCGCGTAAAGTACACTCGTCGTTTTGTTCGCAATGTTTTCGCACAAATTTCCACCGCTCGCGGCTTTGACTTCGCGTTCTGCTGCGCTAGAATGCATCTCACTCAGTCGGGGGAACGTTTCTGTGTCTGCGAGTCCTGCAACGCGAGTCATTCGAGAAACGCAATTCGCCGGCTTGACGCCCGCCGCGCGCGGCAAGGTCCGTGACATCTACGATCTTGGCGACAAGCTACTGATAGTCGCGACCGACCGCCTTTCCGCTTTCGACGTCATTCTTCCCACCCCGATTCCTGACAAGGGCCGCATCCTCACGCAACTCTCGCTGTTCTGGTTCAACCTCTTGAAGGATGTCGTCCCCAATCACGTCCTCAGCTCCACCGATTTCCCCGCACCCTTCGACAAGTTCAAGGACGATCTCGCCGGCCGCTCCATGATCGTCCGCAAAACGCAGCCTCTTCCCATCGAATGCGTAGTGCGTGGCTACCTTTCAGGCTCAGGCTGGAAGGACTATCGCGCCACGGGAAAAATCTGCGGCATCGCGCTCCCGCCCGGCCTGCGTGAATCCGACCGTCTGCCCGAACCCATCTTCACGCCGGCTACCAAAGCCGCCACCGGTCACGACGAAAATATTCTATTCGAGCAAGCCTCTTCCCTTATCGGAAAGGACCTCGCCGAAAAAGTACGCACCGTCAGCCTGGAGATTTACAGCCGCGCCGCCGCGTACGCCGAGCCCCGCGGTGTTATTCTCGCGGACACGAAATTTGAATTCGGTCTCCTCAACGACCGCCTCATCTGGATCGACGAAGCCTTAACACCGGATTCTTCCCGCTTCTGGCCCGCCGCGCAGTACAATCCTGGTGGCCCCCAGCCCTCTTTTGACAAACAGTTTGTTCGCGACTACCTCGAGCGAATCCAGTGGCCCAAAACCCCGCCCGGCCCCGAGCTTCCTCCCGAGGTTGTTGCCGCTACGCGCGCCAAATACCGGGAGGCCTATCGCATCCTGGCTGGGCGCGAACTGGATTAGGAAGCCGGCCCCTCATACAGGAAGTTCATAGCGGAGAGTGCCATCGTGAAAGACCAACTGGAAGGGCTCGTCAATCAAATGGTGGAGCGCGGAATTCTGTTCGACGAAGCTATCGGGGAATTCGAAAAGCGCTTCATCAAGCGCGTGCTCGATCGCACGCACGGCAACCAGTCCCGCGCCGCCGAAGTTCTGGGAATACACCGCAACACTTTGAGCCGCAAGATTGGCGAGTACAAGCTCGATTCGAACGGTCACCGCCGCCATACGCGTTGATCGCCGTCCAAATTCTTCCCGCAAGATCGAAACGGCTCTCCGGTTTCCCAGAGAGCCGTTTTTCGTTGGAATTAGGAGCAGTGAACCTGAGTTGGTTCTTAGCTCGGCTTCTTCGCCGCCGGTTTTTTTGCTGCGGGCTTTTTCGGCGCGCCCTTTTCCTTCGGGATGTCCTCTTCCTTCACCTTGGCCTTGTCCCAATGGAGGAAGAACGCGGGATCAGGATCATAGGAGGTCAGCGTGCCGGTAAAATGGATCGCGCTGTCCTTTTCGACGCGCGCCGCATCCGGCTGGCCAACAATCTTTGCATCCATGTTGGGCGTGGTGGCGGCGTCGAATTCCGCGTCGCTCGTTACGAAGGCCAGTTTCAGCACGATCGCATCCGTTCCCGGCGCCACTTCAATCACCTTCGCAAGTGTATCGGGGAACTCCAAGCCGCAAGACGCCAGCCAAGTCACCTTACCCTTATCACCGCCGGCCTTCAGGTCAGTGATGACCGTCAAAATGGTCATGTCCTTCTGCGCGACCGTAAGGTCCGCAGCACTCGGAATGGTATAGCTCCCTGGTCGATCCGCCGAACTGCTGGCAAGCTGCAGCAGTTCGTTCAGCTCGGCGTCGGTCAGGCTGTCGCACACCGTTCCGCCTTGATAATTCGCGATCAGCTTTCGCAGATAATCCTTCACTTTGGCCGATTGTGCCTGGGTTGCGCTCTTGGAGGTCACCGCGCGAGCGATGGACCAGAAGGCGTCCATCTGCTGCGGCGGATTCAAGCACATGTATGCCAGTCCCAGCCGATAGCTTGAAATTGCATCATCCGGGTTCAGCGCCAGCACCGCCTTGTAATCCGCCACGGCACCCGCGCAATCCTTGGCGGCTGTGGCCGCCTGCGCGGCAACGCCTTCCAGGAAGACCTTGAATTGCGTCACTTGCTTTGCCCAGGCGTCATCCGTGACGTTGTCCGGCTTCTTCACGTCAGGAAGCGTTTTCAACGCCGCTGCAGCGGCATCTTCGGCAGCTTTCGCGAGCGCGGGATCGACGCCGGCGGTCTTGGGCTGGTCTGTGATGAGCGCGCTGTACGCGGCGACGTGCGTGTAATAAGCGGTGAATCTCGTGCCCGCATCGACCTTGTCGCCCATGGCGGCGAGCTTGTCCGCGTTCTCGATAACCTTCTGATAGTTCTTCTGCGCGCCATAAGCCTGCGAGTACAGCTGATAAACGTAATTGAGGAGTGTGGAATTCGGATACTTCGAAACAAAATCATCCAGACACTTGATCAGCGTGGCGGGAACTTTCTCCGCGGCGCACGCCTGGTAGGCGTTGTACTCCGCCATGGTGTACTTCGGGGCGGCGGCGTCCTGCCCAGCCGCTGGTGCTTGCGCCTTGGCGCTCGCTCCGCTCCCGATAATCAGGCAAAGCGCCGCAAGGATCGCGACCCCCGTCATTCTTCGTGTTCCAATCATTCCCATTTCTCCTCGCTCAAACTTCATGGCTGAGTCCACTTCCGGTACACCCCGGAATGCTACTGCCGGGAATCGCTTTGATTCGGGAAACCTACGGATTATAGGAAAAGAAGCCGTACATCCGCAAGGCGTTACACGGTGTTGACTTTACGACCTGAGGAATTTCGCCCGCGGCCTATCATCTATTCCCTTCGCAGCTTCCGGGATCCCACGTGCTCCTGGAACCTCTGATGATAGGATGAGTTTCGCACAAAAAGAGTGGCACGTAAGAGGAAGATTTTTCATGCCTGGAATAAATACAATAAATGCTGAGTTCCCGGAAAAAGCGCCGCTTTCGGACAAAGTCGCCGTGGTTACCGGCGGCAGCCGCGGCATCGGCCGCGCCATCGCCCTTCGTCTCGCCTCGCTTGGAGCTTCCGTGGCCATCTGTGGCCGCAATCAGGCAGCGCTCGAGAGGTCAGCCGAAGCTCTCGACAAATCCGGCAGTCCCATCTTCTCCCTTGTCGCCGATGTAACACTTCCCGCCGACGTCTCCAGCCTCATCTCCAAAACGGAAGCCACGCTCGGCCCCATCACTATCCTCGTCAACAACGCCGGTATCGGCCTTTTCGGTCCGACTCACGAAAAGACCGAAGCCGACTGGGATCGCGTGCTCGATTCCAATTTGAAGAGCGTGTTTCTCGTCTCTCGCGCCGTTGTGCCTTCCATGATCCGCCGCGGCGCCGGCGATATCATCAACATCAGCTCGCTCGCTGGCAGGAACACCTTTGCGGGCGGCGGCATCTATTGCGCTTCCAAATGGGGCGTCATCGGACTGTCCGGCTGCATGGCCGAAGATTTGCGCGATCAGGGCATTCGAGTCAGCGTCATTTGCCCGGGCAGCGTGGCCACGGAATTCTCCGGCCGCGGCCCAAAGGACCCTTCGGAGGTTTTGCGCCCCGAGGACGTGGCCCATGCGGTGGCAGCCATCGTCACGCAGGGCCCGCAAAGCTTCATCAGCGAAATCCACCTTCGTCCCGTGCGCAAATCCTGAGTGGCCAGTCCCGGAGCGTGGAAATTTCCCCCTTTACATTAGTCGTTGTAACGACTATACTCATACCATGAACTCCCTTTCCAAGCTTTCACGGGCCTCCATCTCCCTTGAAAACCAGATCTTCGTGGCCCTCCTGCGAGCCGCCGACTCCCTCGGCCAGGAAGCCGAGCAGTTGGTGAAAGCCGCCGGGCTTAGCGGCGCGCAATACAATGTCCTGCGCATTCTTCGCGGCGCCGAACCTGCTGGCCTGGCCTGCCGGGGCATCGGCGACCGCATGATTTCTCACGATCCGGACATGACTCGCCTTCTCGACCGTATGGAGAAGCGCGGCCTGATCACCCGGGAGCGCCAGACCGACGACCGACGCGTGGTCAAGACGCGCATCACGCCGCGAGGCCTCACCCTTCTAAAGACTTTGGACCAGCCCGTGCACGACCTTCACAAGCGCCAGTTCCGCCACATCCCAGCGACGCGCCTGAAGTCTCTGGGCCGGCTGCTGGAGGAAGTCCGCGCGCGCAAGCAGGGCTAGAAAACATTTTTGGGGCGATTTTCAGAAACACGGCAGTATATTGGATTCACGACCACGAGGAGAAAGCAAAATGGGAATCAACTTTTCGCGCATCACTCTTACCGCCGGCCTCGCAGCCGTTCTTTCGCTGCCTGCCGCTGCTGCCACCGTCAATTGGCAGATCGATCCGCAACACTCTTCCGCGCAATTTTCCGTCCGTCATATGGCAATCTCAACTGTTCGCGGGGCTTTCAACAAAGTGACTGGCACGATCGCGCTCGATGACAAGGACATCACCAAGTCCACCGTCGACGTCAATATCGACGTCACGACCGTCGATACTCATGAGCCGGGCCGCGACAGCGACCTCCGCAGCGACAAGTTCTTTGACGTCGCCCACTATCCTTCGATCACTTTCAAATCCAAAAAGGTCGAGCAGGTGGCGCCCGGCAAACTCAAAGTAACCGGCGATCTCACCATTCGTGGCACCACCAAGGAAGTCGTCCTCGACGTGGAAGGTCCCACGGCTCCAATCAAAGATCCCTGGGGCAATCAGCGCTCTGCCGCCAACGCGACTACGAAGATCAACCGCCAGGACTTCGGCGTGAAGTGGAATGCCACCATGGACAACGGCGGAGTCGTCGTCAGTGACGAGGTTTCCATCAACATCGACGTGGAAATGATTCACAAGGACAAGTAAGTCGCACGCTTTTGGGGCGTTCGCAATTGCAAGAACTTAGGAGGGCGGCGCGCTTGTACCGCCCGCTACTGTTTTGCATCTAATATCTGCCCGTAAAAAAGGGAAAATATGCTTAAGCCTGCACCCGTAGAATCTCCGGTTCACAATTTGATCCGCGAACGCTGGAGCCCCCGCGCCTTCGCTGACAAGCCCGTTCCTGCCGACGTCCTGCGCAGCCTTTTTGAAGCCGCGCGCTGGGCCCCCTCCAGCAATAACGAGCAGCCCTGGGCTTACCTCGTTGCCGCCAAAGCGGACGAGGAGAATTACGCCAAAACACTCGGCGTCCTCGTGGAATTCAACGCCAACTGGGCGAAAAGCGCGCCGGTCCTCGCGCTCGCCGTCGCCAGGCTGACCTTCTCGAAGAACAATGCCCCAAACCGCAACGCCCCCTACGATCTTGGCGCGGCAACAGCTCTACTTTCTGTCGAAGCCACCGCGCGTGGGCTCTTCGTTCATCAGATGGCTGGCTTCGATCCGCAAAAAGCGCGTCAAGTTTTTGAGATTCCCACCGATTGGGATGCTTTTGCAGCATTGGCCATTGGCCACCCCGGCGATGCCGAATCCTTGCCTCAACCTTTAAAGGATCGCGAATTGGCTCCCAGAGTACGCAAGCCGCTCAGCGAATTTGTCATGAGCGGCCATTGGGGCCATACTGCTTCTTTCCTTTCGAAATAAAAAATAACTGGAGATTGTAGCGCCACCTCTTTCAATGCACCGCACACTCGAATTCCTTCTTCATCATGGATATGTAGTCCTTCTCGCCTGGGTTTTCGCAGAGCAAGTGGGGCTCCCGATTCCTTCCATGCCGCTGTTGCTGGCGGCCGGCGCGCTTGCGGGCACGGGCCGCATGAGTTTTTTCGCTTCGCTGTTTTACGCCATGCTCGCCGCCCTCGCCGCGGATACGCTCTGGTATCAACTTGGCCGCCGCAGAGGCATCAAAGTCCTGCAGTTCCTTTGCAAAATTTCGCTCGAGCCGGATTCCTGCGTTCGGCGCACCGAAGGCGTTTTCGCCAAGCAAGGCGCCCGCTCGCTGCTCCTTGCCAAGTTTCTGCCGGGTTTGGGCACCGTCGCGCCGCCTCTTGCCGGTATCTTTCACATGCGCGCGCGCCGCTTTCTTCTTTTCGATGGACTTGGCTCGATGCTCTGGGCGGGCACGTTTCTCGGGCTGGGCTACATATTCAGCGGCCAGATCGAGCGCATCGCCGAGCATCTGGCGTCTCTCGGCGGCTGGCTCCTGGTTCTCATCGTTGCCGCTCTTGCTGCCTATATCTCTTACAAATTCATAGCTCGTCAGCGATTCCTGCGCGAATTGCGCATCGCGCGTATCACCGTGGATGAACTGAAGGAAAAAATTGACGCCGGTGAAGAGCTTGTCATCGTCGACCTGCGTCATTCCATGGACTTCGAAGCCGATCCCGAAACCATTCCCGGCGCATTCCGCATGGACGCCAAGGAGCTGGAAGAGAAGAACGACCGTTTGCCCCGCGATCGCGAAGTCATTCTTTACTGTACTTGACCAAACGAAGCCACCAGCGCCCGTGTGGCGCTGCTACTCAGAAGAAATGGCATCAAGCAAATTCGCCCGCTTCAGGGTGGCCTGGAAGCCTGGCGCAAACGCGGCTACCCGATGGACACTCCCACGCTGGCCGCCGGCGCAAAATAGCAGTTCTAATTGCCTCGCACAGAAAGTTAGGATTCAGTTCAACGGCGATCTATAGCCGTGGCAAAACGATCCCGCTCTGCGACTGGTACTTCCCCTTCTTGTCCTTGTAACTCACTTCGCATTCTTCATCGGACTCGAAAAAAATCACCTGGCAAAGCCCTTCGTTTGCATAAATCTTCGCCGGGAGTGGCGTCGTGTTGCTGATCTCCAGCGTCACAAAGCCTTCCCACTCCGGTTCGAACGGCGTCACGTTCACGATGATCCCGCACCGCGCGTACGTGGATTTGCCCACGCAAATCGTCAGCACATTCCGCGGTATCCGGAAATATTCCACCGACCGCGCCAGCGCAAACGAATTCGGCGGAATCAGGCACACCTCGCTTTTGATGTCCACCAGGGACCGCGCATCGAAATGCTTCGGATCCACGATCGTCGAATTCACGTTCGTGAAAATCCGGAACTCGTCCGCCACCCGAATGTCATAGCCGTAGGACGAAACTCCGTAACTGATCACTCCCTCGCGCACCTGCCGGTCCGTGAACGGCTCGATCATCTTGTGCTCCAGCGACATGCGCCGGATCCAGCGGTCTGGCTTAACGGCCATCCATTCCTCCCGTGTTTCTGTCTTTCAATTTTGGATTCTTTGCAAAGCGCCATCAACGAACATCAGGAATCGTTCGCTCAAAAGAGGTTCAGTGTAGATTACCCATCGCGTCTTGACAACCCGCGCCGCACCCTCTAGCATCTGCCCACGGATTCTTCGGAGGCTCGTGTGATCAAGCTGGACATCGTAAACGCCGTCGTCGCCACGACTAACATCAGCCGTACCAAAGCCGAGCAAGCCGTCGAAACCGTTTTCGAATCGCTCAAGCAGGCCCTTGGCCGCGGCCAGCGCATCGAGCTCCGCCGCTTCGGTGTTTTCAGCGTCAAACCCCGCAAGACAGGTATCGGCCGCAATCCCCGCACCGGCGAAGAAGTCAACATCCCTCCCGGCAAAGCCGTCCGCTTCAAGCCCGGCAAAGAACTTCAAGGCCTCGAAGCAACCAAGAAGGCGGAATAGCCTCGCCGCGCTATACTGTCAGGTGTCGGCCATCTCGAGTTCCCCGAACATTTCGTGACCACAACGCCCCCAGAAGACCCACGCCCCGTTCCCATTAATATCGGCTGGCGCGCCGTTCCCCTCCTCGATGCGCGCTACGCTTCCGCTCCCATCCGCCCGCCGCGAAAAATGCTCATCATCGCCTGCGTGCTCTTCTTTCTTACTCTTTGCACTTGCCTCGCCGCCGGCACGCAGTTCGCCGTCGCTTACGCCAACAACCAATCTGCTTCCTTTGATGAATACGTCCGCGCTTTTAAGCTTTTTTACCAGCATCCCGCCGGCCTCGCCGCGGGAATCCCCTTCGCCGTCACTTTGCTCACGATTCTTCTCGCTCACGAGCTCGGCCATTTCTTTGCCTGCCGCTACCATCATATTCGCGCCACCTATCCTTTTTTCATTCCCTTCCCTTCGCTCATCGGCACGTTCGGCGCTTTCATTCTCATTCGGTCCCCGATCCGCACCGCTCGCGCTCTCTTTGATGTCGGCGCTTCCGGTCCTTTCGCGGGTTTTCTTCTGGCGATTCCCACTCTTGCCTATGGCGTTCTCCACGCAAAAATCGTCCCAAATCTTGCCGACGTTTCTCAAGCTGATTTCGTTTTCGGCATGCCGCTGTTGTTTCGTCTCTTCGCGGCCCTGTTCCATCCCGGCGTCTCTCCCGCCGCTCTTTTGATTCATCCCATCGGGCGCGCCGCCTGGGTCGGTCTCTTCGCCACCTCGCTCAATCTTCTTCCCGCCGCCCAGCTCGACGGCGGACACATTCTCCGTTCGATCAGCGCCCGCCTCCACCGCTACTCGTCACTCGTTCTCCCGTTTCTTCTCATCGCTCTCGGACTGTTTGGTTCCTGGAGGACTTGGTGCGTCTGGGGTATCCTGCTTTTCGGAATTCGTTTTCTTCGTGTCGCTCCCATCTACGATCCAACTCCACTCGACCCAGCTCGCCGTTGGGCGGCGTTCGGCGCGTTGCTTGTTTTTCTCCTCTGCTTCATGCCCGCTCCCTTTTACTTCTCCTGAACTTCCCACCTCATCATCGTTGCAGTCGGAAGCACTAAAAAAGGGTGGAGGGTGGTAAGGTTGCGGCGACGGAAATCCCGGTAGGTAAGAAAGATGAAGAGAATACGGCGAGTAGCCGCAGCAGCAATGATTCTATTAGCGTCGTCAACCCGGGGCCAGACGGGCGTTGGAGAAAGCTATCACGGACCGGGCGTAGGTCATGCGACCGACATCATTTACCCGGCGAACACCCAAACAATGGGAATTGTAACGCTGGATGTGAGTGTCGACGCGACAGGAGCAGTGCAGAATGTGTCGAACGTTCGCGACGTGCCGCCGCTGACAATCGTCGCGCAAGGTGCCGTGCGTAGTTGGCAATTTACGCCGGCACTGGTGAACGGACAATCCGCGGCCGGCCTGGTGCGCGTAAATGTAGTGTTCAATCCGTTCAATCTGAGTGGCGTGGCCCTTCCCAGCCCCTCGCTGCAACCTGCGAACAGCAGCGGCGCAGCGTCAAACGGAGACTTCCAACCCGCACAAGTAACCGCCGCAAGTTACGCGACCTACCCTCCCCATACCACGAGCGCAGGGACAGTGGTGCTACAGGTACGCGTAGGCAACGACGGGAAAGTGCATGGCCAGATCGTTGCTCTGGGAACCGGATCGCTGAGCGGCACAGCGGCTAGAGCCGTGAAGAGCTGGCACTTCACGCCAGCGAGCTACAGAGGGATAGCAGTGGCCTCGGATGTGGTGATAGCTTACGTCTTCGCGCCACCCTCGGGCACGATGTAGCAAGCACCATCCGAGTCATTTCTTGTCCCGAGGGGCGCGCCAGCGGCGGCCGAGCGCGGGAATGATGGCACCGCCAAGGTTCGCCAGGTTCGCGTCAGGGAATGGGGCACGCTCTGCGCGAGGGTTCAAAGAGCGAAGGAACGTTTTCAGGAAGCGCCGCAAGGCGTGAACTTTTTCACGCAAACTGAACTTCAGCGAACGACTATTGGCGCGCACGAGCATCAGCGTGACGTCATCCGCAGAAAGATTTTTTGGAAATCGCTCGGCGATTTCCTGGAGCAGCGAGCTGATGACTTTTTCCGCCGGGATGTCACCAAGCAAATTGACGATGCGCAGCAGCCCTTCTTCGCCCAGCATCTCGCCATCGGCATCGCAGGATTCGATCAGCGCATCGGTATAGCTGACCAGGCAGTCGCCGGGATCAAGTTCTATGTCGAGTTGCTCGTAGTCGGCGAGTTGAAAAATCCCGAATGGGATGTTGCGCGGTCCCTGCTTCTCCGGATTGTCCTGATGGCCCAGGAAGGACCAGCGGCCCTCGGCGGCACGAAAGAGAAGCGGACGTGGATGCCCGGCGTTGCATAGCGAAAGCCTGCGAGTGGGCGAGAAAAAAGTGGTGACCACGGCAGTGGAAAAAGTGCCCTGGCTGGAGAGCGCGGTGAACTGCTCGTTGAGCAGGCGGACGAATTCTTTCTGGTCCAGGCGATTCACAAAGCGCCGCATCAGCGTGCGCAGGTCAGCTGCCATGGTGGCGACGGAATTGCCGTGGCCGGAAACATCCGCGAGTAACAACCGGCTGATGCGCCCGGAAGCGCAACTGGAAACGTAATAGACATCGCCGCCGCGCTGCGCTTCCTCGAACGGCTTGCTATACACCCAGACATCGAGACCCGGCAGTTCGACGCCGCTCGAGGTAAGCTGGCTCCCGCCCCACACCTCCATGCACTGCATGTGCTGCATGGGAGTTTTCGCCATGCAACGATTATAGCGATTAAGACGGAATCCGGCCGCTTCGACGCCTTCTCACGGCCTATTGGATTGCGACAGCCTTGCTGCCTTTTTTCCGCTAGCACGTAACCGAATCTTCGAACAGAAAATTGTCGTTCCAGCGAGCCGCCAGGTCAATCGTGAGCGCGCGCTTGCGCAAGCATCCTTTGAACTGCCTCGCGCGCCTGCTGCACGACCTCGTGCCCCGGCCCCTTCGGCTCGAGTTTCAAATACACGTCAAGCTCTTTGAGCTGCATCTCATACTCGCCCCTCCGTGCGTACACGTCCGCCAGGACAAGATATGCCATCGCGAAGCTGGAATTGCGGAGAATAGCTTCGCGGGCGCTTCTTTCCGCTTCGTCGGGACGGTTTAGCTGCAATAACGTCATACCAAGGATGGTGTAGCCGTTGGCTGAACTCTCATCGGCTTCCAATCCCCTGCGTAGAATTTTTTCTGCTTCCCCCGGCTTTCCCTCCAAATAGAAAAGGTAGCCAAGTCCAAGCTCCGCCGGCGCATACCGGCCGCCGCTTACCTCGATGGCCGTTTGGTAAGCCCGCATCGCCTCATCCCGATGGCCCAGCTTCATCTCCACTGCACCGATGTGGTAATACGCCTCATAAAAATCAGCAGCCTCTTGCGTGGCCTTCCGGAAGTGGCTGAGACTTCCGGCAGGGTCATTCTTTGCCAGGCGTTCCATTCCTTTTTGGTCTTCATCCCTGGCCTTCCCGGCAATCCTCAGCTCCCGCACGGAAACCGTGCCGCGGTTTCGGACAGCTTCCACAAGGTTCGAGGAACTGATGTAAATCACAAGTTCTATGGAAGGTCCGTCGAGTTGGGCGTTGATGGGAGTGGACTCGTACCCCGGTTCATCGACAACAATCTCATACGTGCCGCGAGAAAGGCCGCGGACCTCAAAATGCCCCTCGACGTCCGTAAGGATGCTGCGGAATACTCCGGCAACGTGGGATTTTAGTCTCACCGCCACCTGGCTCGCCGGCCGGTGATCCGCCTTCAAGAGCACCGTTCCACAAATCTTTCCCTCCGTCTCCACGAAGTTGGAGCTCTGCGCCCTCGCAATCGGCAGGTAAGCAGCGAGGGTTAAATTGAGCAGGACAATTGGCAGGAATCTCGCGTGTAAACGTGACTTATCGGACTTTGGCGATTCGCACAGCATCTCGACCTACTGCACATTTCTGAGAGGTTCTTGGCGGGACTGGGGGAGAGTCAATCCGTGCCGACGCATGCGCCCACCTTTTGCAGTCGTTTGCCGGCTGCGGTGGTGTGGCCTTGTCAGCGTCGCCGGTGCACCTTAATCCTCGATGTCAACCGTCGCTTGCTGCGCCATTTTGTGCCACGGGAAAACTCGTTGTCTGTCTCTTTTTGTACTCAGCACACTTCATGCATCAACATTTTCCTCCGCCGTTGAAATCCTCGACGTCTCAGCGCCCAGTGGAGCTATCAATATCTGGAACCATGGGCTGCGAGGAAGTCCAGTAGCGGCCTCAGGGTCCCAATTTCGCCCTTGACTACTGTTTACCTTGTGCTATAGTAACCATTGGTATATCTCCGTCAGCGATAAGCCACCTCTTTCTGTTAAGACTCTGGATATTGTTGTGCTCGCGTACTTCAGGCTTAACTCTTGTCCTTTGATCAGCTTGCGCACCCTTTTGCATTGACGCACTCTTGTGCATTTTTTACCCTTTGGAATCAATCTCTTACAAACTCTTCCGAACTCTGTGGTTAGAAGAGCGAAGACGAACTCTCTTATTTTCAATTGCTTGCGCACTCTTTGTGAAAAAGAGGGGGGTGTCGGGGTACCTAGGGCCGTCGGACTTAATGTTCAACTTGAAGTCCGCGCAGAAACCACTGATTACAGCAAGCTTAGCGGATCCATGTCCACCAAAACCGTTGTCTGCGGAATCTCCTTCCCCTCACAGAAACTCAGGGCCCCGCTCAGCAGCTTTGTCAGTACCGACCGCTTTGGCGATTTCAGCAAAAACTGGAACCGGTGCTCTTTCTTCAGCCGCGCCAGCGGTGCCGTCGCTGGTCCTAGGACTCGCACTTCGCTCCCGTCATGCGGTGAAAAGTACTCCGAAAGCTGCCGCGACCAGCGGATCGCTTTTTCCAAACTTGTATCTCGCACGACTACATTCGCGAGAGACGTGAACGGCGGGTAGGCCATCATTCGCCGAAAATGCAACTCGCGCTCGAAAAACGCCGTGTAATCCTGCCTCACGGCATCCTGAATCGCATAGTGCTCGGGATAAAACGTCTGAATCAAGACGCGGCCCTTCAATTCTCCGCGCCCGGCGCGCCCGGCCACTTGCGTCAGCAACTGGAAGGTCCGTTCCGCCGCGCGAAAATCCGGCAGGCTCAACGACGAATCCGCGCCCACGACGCCGACCAGCGTCACACGCTGAAAATCGTGCCCCTTCGCCAGCATTTGCGTGCCCACCAGAACATCCAGGGCGCCGCCGGCAAACGCCCCTAGCATTTCCTGGTACTGCCGTTTCGTCCGCGCCGTGTCCCGGTCCAGCCGCGCGATGCGCGCCCCCGGAAATTCCTTGCGCAATCTTTCTTCCAGGTGCTCCGAGCCTTCGCCAAAAAAATAAACGTACTTCGACTGGCACTTCGGGCACATCTTCGGAATCTGCTGGATCGAACCGCAATAGTGGCACTCCAGCCGGTTGCGCTGCTTGTGGTGCGTCATTGAGATGCTGCAGTTCACGCACTGAACTGACGCGCCGCAACTCCTGCACAAAACCGACCACGAATATCCGCGCCGGTTGATCAGCACCAGCGCCTGCGTCCCGTTTGTCAAACATTCCTGGATCCCCGCGTGTAGTGCCGCGGAAATCGGGCTCGTCTGATGCGTCTGCTGAAATTCTTCGCGCAGGTCCACAATTTCCACACTCGCCAGCGGCCGTTCCGCCACGCGCGAAGCCAGCGTCAGCAGCTCATATTTTCCGTTCCGCGCGTGATGATACGTTTCCATCGACGGCGTCGCCGATCCCAGCACCGCCACCGCGCCTTCCATCTTCGCGCGCACGATCGCCACGTCGCGCCCGTGGTAACGCGGCGTCTCTTCCTGTTTGTAACTGTTTTCCTGCTCCTCATCGACGATGATGAGCCCGACGTTTTCGAGTGGCGCAAAAATCGCCGAGCGCGTCCCCACCACCACGCGCGCCTCGCCGTTGCGCAGACGCCACCACTCGCGCGCGCGTTCCACGTCGCTCAACGCCGAGTGCAAGACCGCGACGCCCTCGAACCGCGCCCCAAACCACGCGCGGCACTGCCGTCCGATCCACAGCGTCAGCGCAATTTCCGGCACGAGAATAATTGCAGTCTTTCCGCGCGCCAAAGTCTCCTGCACCGAGCGCATGTACACTTCCGTCTTCCCGCTCCCCGTCACGCCGTGCAGCAGTAGCACGCCGAATTCACCGAGCTCGAATCGTGTGCGTACGGCTTTCAGCGCGCTCTCCTGCTCGGCATTCAACTCATGCGCCGGCGGCGTGTACGCCGCGTCAAACGGATCTTCCGCCGGATCGATCGGCTCTTCCCAGCTTTCCAGCAGTCCGTCGCGCAGCATCCGCTCGATCTGCGAGCGAGTCACTTTTGTAAGCTTTAAAAGTTGCGGCAAAGGCAACGGTCCGCGCTCCGCTTCCAGAAGTCCACGAATGCGTTCTTCGTTTTCGCTGAGCGAAGAAGATGCAGCGGACGTTTTCCAAGTGACGATGCGTTGTACTTTGCGTTTTCGGCCCTTAATACTTTCGCGAATTTCGATGAGCCCGCGCCGTTGCAGCTTTTGCAACCCGGCGGCATCCACGCCAAGTCTTGCTGCCGGCCCAAACGCCAGCGGGCCGTTTTTCTTTTTGAGTTTTGTGAGGAGCTCGACTTCTGCGCCCGTGAGTCCATGGGACAACTCGCCGCCGCTCAAGCTCTCCGCTGCTTCGCGGCCCTCGTCAGTCAAAATAATCTGGCGTTGTGATTTTAGATCGACGGCTGGCGGAAGCATCGCGCGAAACACTTCGCCGACCGGCGCAAGATAATACCCCGCGATCCATTGCGCCAGTTCGATCAATTTCGGCGTGAGCGCGGGGACAAAATCCAGGACGCTCGTGATCTCTCGAATCTTCGTTCCCGGCGGCGGACTCTCAACCAATTCCACTACAACCCCGACCATCGCCTTTTTCCGGAACGGCACCAATACGCGGCTCCCCGGATGAACCGTTGCGCGAAAAGCCTCCGGCACCGCATACGTAAACGTCGTTCGCAGCGGCACCGCCAGCGCCACATTGCAGAAAAGAGAACTCATCTCGCCGTGTAGTGTATCAGCAGGAGGAAATCGGGCAGGCAAGGGGAAAGGCGAATCCTCATTGGAGCATGCAAAACTATCTGCTGATCAGAAAAATACCCGCGAAGATCGCCACAATTCCGGCAGATTGCCAGCGCGAAATCCGCTCACGCAGAAACACCGCCGCGAGCGCCACGGTCACCGCTCCATAGAGTGATCCGAGCACACTCACCACGGCGATATGCTCCATCTGCATGGCGCGATTGCTCATGAGGAAGGCGCCGGTATCGAGCAAACCCATCGCCGATACCAGCCATTTCGTATTATCTCGCGGCAGACGGATCGTCGTCTTTCCGGCCAGTAGCAGAACTCCCGCCAATGCAGAACTGGTCATGCGGATCATCCAAACCGTTTGGGCAGCGCCCACTCGCGGAACGATGTGCAAACCCAGCAGCCAGAAAAGAAAACCGAATCCTATTCCCGAAAGGATTGCCCAGCCGATTCCTGCTCCGCTGCGCGGCGATCCCGCCGCGGTCCCGGCTGCCGGGGTCTTCTCTCCGGCCGCCACCGCGATCGCGCCTAGCAGCACACAGATGATTCCAGCCGTTCGCGCCGCGGTTAGCCGTTCGCCGCCCGAGAGCGAAAGCAAAAGAGTGAGGGCCGGATAACTTGCAGACAGCGGCGCGACCACCGACATTTTGCCAATCTCAAACGCACGATAAAGTGCGAGTGTGGAAATCCCGTTGATGGCGCCACCAAGCAAACCCCAAGCCCACGGCTGCCATCCAGATCCGTCCGTGAGGTGCCCCCAACCTCCGAGCCACGGCAAAAAGATTGTGAGCAAGACAAAGCCGATGCCCTGCATGTAAAACAGGGCGCGAAGTGTGCCGATGCGGAGCGTTGCAAATCGCGCGAGAAAATCAGCGCTGCCCCACGAAAGCGCCGTCAACAAACCCAGCAGAATTCCCATGGTGGATTAGGCGGACTTGCCTTTTTTAACTTCGAGGCCGAGGACGGCCATTACTTTTTGGAGATCTTTCCAGACTTCGCTTTTCGCGGGAGGATTGCGCAGCAAATACGCCGGGTGATAGGTGGCCAGCAGTTTTCTTCCGCGAAATTCCAGCCACTCACCCCGGAATTGCGAAATGCCGCGATTGGTTTGCAGTAATGTTTTTGCGGCGGTGGCACCGAGGCAAACAACTACTTTCGGTGCGATGGTATCAATCTGGCGCAAAAGGAATGGCGAGCAAGTATGAACTTCGTCTTCTTCGGGCTGGCGATTCTCCGGCGGACGGCACTTGACGACGTTGCAGATGTACACATCCTTTCTCTGCAGGCCCATGGCTTCAATCATCTGCGTCAGCAATTTTCCAGCGCGCCCGACGAATGGAAGCCCTTGGGCATCTTCATCGGCGCCGGGACCTTCTCCCACAAAAACCAGTTCCGCCTTGGGATTTCCGTCGCCGAAAACAATCTTGTTCCGCGTGCTGTGAAGTTTGCAACGCATGCAATCCCCAAGGTCCTCGCGAATTTTCAGAAGCGTATCGTCCGCGACTTTTTCGATCGACTCGAATAGCGATGGCGCTGTTGAAACAGGCAAAGGCAGCGGTGAAACTCTTGGGGCCGGCTGTCCAATTGTTGGCGCGGGCTTCGGCACTTCGGGCTTGCGTGCGGTTTTGGGCAAAGTTCTTTCCTCGCTGGGGAATACGTTCGAATGTATCAAGACGCCGACCGTCTCCAATTGTTGCTGGGCAACGGAGGCAACTGGCGTTCCCCGGTCACGATAGAACGTGCGGATGCCCAGGTCTTCGTAGAAACCCAGCCGGTCCGCAATTTTTTTCTGGAGAGTCTCGGAGATTTGATCGGACATGGGGAGATCAGGCGCCGGAACGCTTCACGGAAGTTGTTTCATGCAGGAGGCCGCGAAGTCGAACGACCTCGTCCAAGATACGTTGCGCCACTTCGCTCTTGTTCAATTTCGGCAGCGCGAGGTCGCGCCCATCGCGTGAGAAAAGCGTGACGATGTTGGTGTCCTGGTCGAATCCTGCGCCTTCCGCGGTGACATCATTAGCAACGATCAGGTCCGCATTTTTGGCTGAAAGCTTTTTGCGCGCATTTTCCGCGACGCGCTCGGTTTCCGCGGCAAATCCGACAACGATTTTCTGGCCTTTGTTCTTCGCAATATCCGCAAGAATATCCGTCGTCGGCTCGAGAGAAATCGTCAGAGCCGCGTCGCTCTTCTTGATTTTCTCCGCGTGCTGCTCCACTGGGCGATAATCCGCTACTGCAGCAGCGAGAACGGCAATAGAGACGCCTCCAACGCGATCGAGAACGGCGAAATACATCTCCTTCGCGGTGCGCACGTCAATACGTTCCACACCCGCAGGAGTCTCCAGACTCACGGGCCCGCTCACGAGAATCACTTTCGCGCCGCGACGGGCGGCAGCTTCGGCAACGGCAAAGCCCATCTTGCCGGACGATCGATTGGTTAAATAGCGCACCGGGTCAAGGTCTTCGCATGTTGGCCCCGCGGTTACGAGCACGGTCTCGCCCGCCAGGTCGCGATCGGCTTTCAGAACTTCACGGACGGCGGCGACGATTTCTGCCTGTCCAGCGAGGCGTCCGGCACCGGTCATACCGCAAGCCAGGTAGCCCTCGGCGGGATCAACAATCGTCACGCCGCGCGCGCGCAGCCTCGCAACATTCTCTTGCGTTGCGGCGTGGTTCCACATATTCACATTCATCGCCGGGGCCATCACCACAGGCGCGGTCGAAGCCAGATACAAAGTTGTCAGGAAATCGTCGGCAATCCCACGCGCAAATTTTGCAAGGATGCCCGCCGTCGCGGGAGCAACCAGCAATAGGTCGGTGCGCTGCGCCACAGCAATGTGTTCGATGGCACTTTCGAGATTTGCGTCGCTGCCGGAGGAATCGCCGAAAAGGTCGGTGATTACTTTCTGCCCGCTCAAAGCTGCAAACGTCAAGGGCGTGATGAACTCCCGCGCCCCGCGGGTCATCACCACCTGTACGGTAAATCCGTCCTGTTGAAGGAGGCGTACCAGCTCGGCGGCTTTGTAGGCCGCAACTCCGCCGGTCACACCAAGCGTGATTCGCATCGCTGCCTTCCGCGGCCCGCTACTTCCGGCGCTTGTTGCCGTCCTTATCCGTATCGATCGAATCCGGCTCGACGAAATCGTACTCGAGCAAGCTGTGCTCCAGCTCTTCGCACGCGATTCGTGTGGCCTTCAGGGTTCTCGGGTTTTCGATCAACGACGGCGCACCTGCCATGATCTGCCGTGCGCGCCTCGCCGCTAGTACCACGTAAGCAAACTGGCTTTCCGGAGCTTTCGTCAGCACAGTCATGTCAGTCATGCCCTCCCAAACGATGCCAACAGTTGTTCCACTCTCGCCCTCCGCCGCGCGCTCGTGCAACGCAGTGCGATTACAATCGCCTGCGCTTCACGCCCCGCGCGTTCCAAATCCTCATTCACCACGCAAAAATCGTAATACTTGCCGAACTCCGCAATCTCGTCATGGGCCTTGGCCAGCCGCCGGGCAATCTCGTCGTCGGAATCCTGCCCGCGGCTGCGCAACCGGTGTTCCAGTTCCTCGCGTGACGGCGGCAGAATAAAGATAGCCACGGATTCGGGAACCTTCTCTTTTACCTGCGCCGCTCCTTGCACATCGATCTCGAGGACCAAATCGAGTCCCGACTTCCGGGATTCCTCCAGCCACTTCTTCGGCGTGCCGTAGGAATGTTTTCCGAAAACTCGCGCATACTCCAAAAACTCGCCGCGAGAGACCATGGCGTCGAACTCCGCTTCGGTGACAAAATCATAGCACTTCCCACTGGCTTCGGTCGCGCGACGCGCCCGGGTAGTACATGAGACCGAGGACATGGTTCCGGGCAGCTCCAGAATTTTCTGCACCAGCGTCGACTTACCCGACCCCGAAGGACCCGAGACGATGAGCACCAGTGGCGCGATCTCTGTCCCCGTGCTCATTCGATGTTCTGCACCTGCTCCCGCAGTTTTTCAATCTCCGCTTTGATTTCCAGCGCCAGACCGGTGATGGCCAGCGCTTCGCTTTCCACTCCGGGTGTTTTCGAAAGCATAGTGTTCGCTTCGCGATGCATCTCCTGCAAGAGAAAATCCAATTTCTTCCCGAGTTCGCCGGCACCATCCAGCAGTTTCGTAAATTGCTGCAGATGGCTTCGAAGCCGGTCTAATTCTTCACTGATATCGCTGCGTTCCGCAAGCAGCGCGGCTTCCTGCGCCAGCCGGGCCGGCTCGATCCCGGTCCCGCCGAGCAATTCTTTGAGCTTGGCATCAAGGCGCCGCGAAAACGCCGGACGCAGCGTGGCTGCCAGGGCGCGCACCTGCTCGACCAAGCGAGCGATGCGCGCCAGGCGTTCACGTAATTCTTCGACAAGATGCTTGCCTTCCGCGCGGCGCATATCATCCAGCTTGTTGAGGGCTTCGCGCAAGCAGCGGTCCAGCGATTGGCCCAGCTTTTCTTGCTCTTCTTCCGTCTCCGGCACCGCCGTGGTTACACCGGTAATGACGCCGGGCAGCCGCAAGAGCGCGACAACGTCCATGTCCGTCGCAGCCCTCGTTTCTTGCCGCAACGCCTCCGCGGCTTTCAGGTACGATTGCACCAATTCTTTGTTCACCTGCACGGGCGCGCTTTTCCCGGGTTCCACGCCGACCGTCACTTCCACATGACCGCGGTGAATATTTTCTCGGATGATCTGCCGGAGCCGCAGCTCGTAGAGGTCGAATCCCTCCGGCATGCGAAGTTTCAAATCCAGGAAGCGATGATTCACGCTCTTCACGCTCACGCGTACGGCCCAGCCGTGCAGCTCGCCGCGTGCCTGGGCATACCCGGTCATGGAAAAGCATTCGGTTTTTTTCGTAGCTATTGTGGTGGTTTGGCTCATAAGGAATCAGATGCAACATTTTGCTTTACCGGTTCAGCCGGGGCCAGCATGTCATCGTCCGCAAACTGCAAATCGTGTAGCCGCGCATAGATTCCCCCGCGGGCGATCAATTCGGTGTGCGTGCCGCATTCACGGATCTGTCCGTCTTCCAGCACCAGAATTCTGTCCGCGCGGCGGATGGTGGCCAGGCGGTGCGCAATCACAAACGTCGTGCGGCCAACCATCAGGTTGGCGAGCGCTTTCTGGACGTACATTTCAGACTCCGCATCCAGCTCGGATGTCGCTTCGTCGAGAATCAGGATCGGTGAATCTTTCAAGATGGCCCGCGCGATGGCGATGCGCTGGCGCTGCCCGCCGCTGAGCCGCGTGCCGCGCTCGCCGATTACGGTATCGTAACCCTGCGGCAGCTCCAGAATGAAATCGTGGGCCAGCGCGGCTTGAGCGGCGGCGACCACTTTTTCCTTAGGGACGGTCGTCAGACCGTAGCAGATGTTGTTCCAGACGGTGTCGAAGAACAGAATATTTTCCTGCGTGACCATGGCAATCTGCTCGCGGAGGGAACGAATGGTCACATCGCGAATGTCCACACCGTCGATTCGAATGGCGCCCGAAGTCACCTCATAAAAGCGTGGGAGCAAATTGACCAGCGTGGTCTTGCCGGCGCCGCTGGAGCCAACGAAGGCGATGACCTCTCCCTTGCGCGCTTGCAGCGAAATGCCGTCGAGAACGGGTGAAGGGTCATCGTCATACGCGAAACTCACGTTCGCATATTCGATCTCATGCGTTAACGGAGCCAGCGGCCTGGCTCCCGGCTGATCGGACTTTTCTTCCTCGCGATCGAGATATGCAAAAATCTGTGCGCTTACGCCACGCACCGCCTGCAACTGTTGATAGATATAGCCCGTTCGCTTTAGCGGCATGTAGGTATTGAACATGGCGTAGAGGAAGGCAAAGAATTGGCCCTCGGTCATGAGCTGGTGGCGAATCTGATTGCGCGCGTATAAGAGGAGGAGCGGGATGGCAATGGCGCCCAGGAGATCCATTAGCGGCCCGGTGATGACCCCGGCTCGCACCCAGCGCATGTTTTCGCGGAGGAGTTTGCGGGCAGCCTCGCGAAACTTGCGAATCTCGAAATCCTCCATGCCAAACGCTTTTACGACGCGATTCCCGCTGACCGTTTCCTGGAGAATCTGGCTCAAATCGCCGAGGCGCGTCTGGCTGTCTTCCGCGGAACGGCGGATCTTGCGGCCGAATTTATTGACTGGCCAGGCGACCAGGGGCAGGAGCAGAGCGCAACCGAGCGCCATCTTCCAGTTGATGCCGAGAAGAACGGCGACAAAAACGACGAAGGTAAAACTCTTTTGGAACAGGTCGGCAAGCCATTCGCTGAGGGCATAGCGGACTCGCTCGACGTCGTTGATGGCCGTGGAAATCAGCCGGCCAGTGGGATGTTGCTGAAAAAAACCGATTGGCTGGCGGATCACGCGAGCGTAAACCTGGTTGCGCAAATCAGTGACGGCGGCCAACCCGGAATATTGAATCTGCGTGGTGCCGAGGTATTCTGCGATCGCTTTGGCGAGATAGAGAATGACCAGTGAAATGGCAAAGATGGTCGCGCCGTTGTGGATGCGCGCGGGGAAATAGTCGTTTAGATAGAAGACCTGACCGCTCCAGGGAATGGTGAGCAATGGCAATTTCGAGCTTGCAACGCCGGGGTTGAGGACGAAGTCCACGGCCAGCTTGATCATGAGCGCGACGCCGCCTTCGGCCAGAGCCACGAAGGCCATCAACACAACGCCCGGCACCAGCCGGTACAAGTACGGCCGGACGTAGCCGAACAACCTTTTCAATTGTGGTGACAACAACGAGGGCACGCTGCAGACTCCCTGACTTATCCTATTGGTACGCTATTCGCCACGTCGTGGCGTGTCAAGTTTCCGGAGTGGGGTGAATTCCAGGCCACGCAAGGCGGGAAGAATTCACTTTTCGATGTCGCGGTGGACTACCTTCGCTGAGTAGCCGTGCTTCCCCAGTGACTTCTTCACCGATTCCGCCAGCATCACCGAACGGTGTTTACCCCCGGTACAGCCAAAGGCGATGGTGAGGTAGCTTTTGCCTTCGCGGATGTAGTGAGGAATCAAATAGGTGAGTAACCCTTCGATACGCCGCAAGAATTCCCCGGTCTGTGGGAACGAGCGGATGTAGCGGCGCACTTTCGGGTCTTGCCCCGTGTAAGGGCGCAAGCGCGGAACAAAATGGGGATTGGGCAGGAAACGGACGTCGATGACCAGATCGGCGTCGGACGGCACACCGTAGCGATATCCAAAACTGACGACGGAAACCAGCATCGGCCGCTTGTCGGGATTCTTGAAGCGGGCGGTGATGAACTGGCGCAATTCGTGCACGTTGAACTGGGTGGAATCGATGACCACGTCGGCGAGTTTGCGAATGGGTTCCATCAGCGCGCGTTCGTGGCGCAAACTCTCGCGAACCGAGAAATTCTTGCCCAGCGGATGCGGCCGCCGGGTTTCGCTATAGCGCCGCAGCAAGGCATCTTCGTTGGCCTCGATGAAGACCAGCGTGATGGGATGATCTTTTTTCAAGTGTTTGAGGAGCGGCGGAAGTTTTTCCAACTGCACGCCTTCGCGTGCGTCCACAAGCAGTGCGGCCCGCGAGAAATCGCCCTCTCCAGCGGCATGCAATTCCGCAAAAATGGGGATGAGCTCGACGGGAAGATTGTCCACGCAATAAAAGCCCATGTCTTCAAACGCATGCAGGACGGTGCTTTTCCCGGAGCCGGAAAGTCCGGTGAGGATGACGAGTTGTCGTGCGTCCTGTCGCGACTGCGGCTTCACAGGCGGCGCCGGCTCAACTTTTCTCCCGGCGCTGGTGGGTGCTGGGGATTCTCATGTCTTCTCGGTATTTCGCGACCGTGCGGCGGGTGACGTGGATGCCGTTGTCATCGAGCTTTTTGGCAATCTGCTCGTCGGTCAGGGGCTTCGATGAATCTTCCTCTTCGATCATTTTCTTGACCAGGCGCTTGAGTGTCAGAAGCGACATGCCGCTGCCTTCGGGACCGTTCACCGATTCGCTGAAAAAGGAGCGGAGCTCCAACACGCCCTGCGAGGTATGCGCATATTTGCTGGCCACGGCGCGGCTGACCGTGGACGGGTGCACGCCGACCTCCTCGGCCACTTCCTTGATCATCATGGGCTTCAAAGCGTCGGGGCCATGATCGAGGAACTCTCCCTGGCGGGCGATGATGGACTGGCAGACGCGCAGGATAGTGTGCTTTCTCTGCTCGATGTTTTTCATCAGCTGGATGGCGGCAGTGAATCTTTCTTTCACATAGTTGCGGACATCGCGGTCCGCGGCATCGCGCACCAGCAAGCGGCGATAGGTCGGGCTCAGCCGCAATTGCGGCATGTCGTCTTCATTCAGGAAAGCCACCCACTGGTCGTCCACTTTGCGGAAGTAAACGTCGGGCTCGACGAGGCGCGGTTCGGTCTTGTTGTAACGCAGGCCGGGACGGGGATCGAGTTTCTTGATCACCTCGAGCGAACGCTTCACCACTTCCAGCGGGCGGTTCAACGCGCGCGCAATCTCTTTCAATTGGTTGGACTGTACTTGCTTCAGATGTTCGGAGACGATTTGCTGGGCCAGCGTGTTCTGCGGATCAAAAGCCTTCAACTGCAGAAGCAGGCATTCGCGCAAATCCCGCGCGCCGACTCCGATGGGATCGAAATCCTGCACCACGGCCAGCGCATCATCCAGATCGTCTTGCGAATATTTTCCGTTCTGGAGCAATTCTTCGAAGGAAGCGGTCAGGTAGCCGTTCTCATCCAAGTTGCCAATGATGTTCTCGGCGATTTCTTTCACTGTGTCCGAACAGATGGTGACGCTGAGTTGCCATTCGAGATGATCGGAAAGGGCGCTTTGCGAGGAAAGAAACTTTTCGAACGACGGACGCTCGGAGACTTCGCGCTCCTGCGACTGTCCGCCATCGCCGCCGGTATCCAGGTATTGGTTGAAGAAACTGCCGACATCGAATTCGTCGAAAGGATTGGCTTCCGGCTTGTCCGGAACTTTTTCAGTTTCCGCTTTGAGGAAAGTCTCGTCGCTATAGTTATCCGTTTGCGTGGGCTCTTCGCTCTGTTCTTCCAGGACGGGATTCTCGATCATCTCCTGGTTGATCATCTCGCGAAGTTCGAGCCGGTTGAGCGCGAGCACGCTGACCATTTGAACAAGGCCGGGCGTCAGAATCTGCTTCTGCGCCACTCTCAGGTTGAGTTTGAGTCCTTGCCAGGCCATGTTGGTCCCGTTACTCCCCTTTCGAATCCTAATTCAAGCGGAAATGATCGCCAAGATAGACCCTGCGCACTTCCGGATCGTCGCTCAAATCACTCGGACGGCCCTTCCTGAATATTTTCCCACTTTTCAGGATATACGCGCGATCCGTGACGCTTAGGGTTTCCCGAACGTTATGGTCGGTGATGAGCACGCCGATACCCGACTTGGCCAGTTCGCGGATGATCTCCTGGAGATCCTTCACCGTTAGAGGGTCGATTCCCGAAAAAGGTTCGTCGAGCAAAATAAAAGAAGGCTGCAAAGTAAGCGAACGGGCGATCTCCAGCCGGCGTCGCTCGCCACCCGACAGAGTATAAGCTTTGCTGGTTCGAACGGTCTCGAGGCCCATCTGCATCAGCAGCTCTTCGAGACGGTCGCGCTGTTGTTCCGGCGTCAGCGGAAGGGTCTCCAGCACTGCGAGGAGGTTCTCTTCGCTCGTAAGTTGCCGAAAAACCGAGGGTTCTTGGGGCAGGTAGCTGATCCCACTGCGGGCCCGGAGGTACATCGGAAGGTCGGTGATTTCCTCGTCGTTCAAGAGCACGCGGCCGGAGTCTGGCCGGGCGAGACCCACCAGGATATAGAAGGTGGTGGTCTTTCCTGCGCCGTTCGGGCCGAGCAGCCCGACGACTTCACCCTGACCAATCTCCAGTTCCACGTCGTCAACGACCTTGCGGCCACGGTAAGACTTGTTGAGATCGACGGCCTGGAGCTTCAGCATACCTCGTCACGGGTGGCCGCGCCGCGGTCGCGTCAATTGTCGACGCGATGCTTCGTTAATGTGCGCGGACCATTTTCTGAGTCGACGATGATCGTATCATCCGCTAAAAAGAAGGTCAATTGACGCCCCGTGGTGGTGCCTTCGGACGCGTCGTAAATCGTGGGATTCCCTCCGGTCATTACAAACTTTCCGTCCGCGGCGATATATTCTCCGCGCTCGGCGGTTGCTTTTCGGTCTCCCTCTTCGACTACTACGCCGCCAGTGCCCACCGCACGGCTAATTTGCTGGGCCCCCGCCGCTGGATTTGCTCCTGCGGGGCCGCTGATTGCAGTTGGGTTCACCGCCGCGCTCCTCGTGAAATACAGGTCCACAACGGGCGCGCGCATGGTTTGCTCCGCGGATTGCGCGACGACATTTTTTTCGAGGCGCGCGCGGCTCTCCGCGTCACGGTAGTTCAGCGTGCCGGCCGTTACATGCCACAAGTTCGGTTTTTTTGCCGGAGCTTGCACCGTCATAGTCTGCGCCCCCGGCTGGCCGGCCGTCTGGGGAAACACCGCGCGCACATTTCCCACAGCATTCAGAACTCTGGTTTCGCGCAGCAGTTCGATGGAGTTTGCTTCCATCACCGAATCGCCTTGCCACATCCGCGCATGTCCGGTGTACAGGGCCCTTCCTGCTTTCGAATTCGCCAGCATGGAATCCGAAGTGATGTTTACGGGTACGGGAGCCAGCTGAATGGCGCTGGCTTTGGCCGAAAAATCGGTTGAGCGCACGCCGCCTTCGCCGCGAATGTCGCCGGTGATTTGATTGAAGGTGATCCGCGGCGCCAGCGTTTCCGTTGTCGCGTCGCGCGCCACGGCTTTGCCCGTCAAGACAGCCGTCTGTGTCGTTCGGACGAACACCGCGTGGTCTGCCTGTCCGCTGTGGTCACCCTCTTTGAGCTTCACGTCTCCCTGCAGATCCATCTGCGACCAGCCGCCCGTGGGCAGAATCTGCGCGACTCCATTTTGTGCGCTGGCCGTTTGCAACGGGCTTCCTGTTGCTGCCCTCTCGGTATGGATGTTGCCGCTGGCGTTCAATTGTTTGGCTTTGCCTTCGGGACCAAACTCCATTTCCAGCTTGTCCGCTTGCAGCTTCGTCCGCGCGGCTGCACTGCTCGCGGCAGGCGCGGGTCCCGTACTCTGCGGCCCTGGGTCCGTCCACTCAATGCTTCCCGCACTTAGCGTTTCGGCGCGCTTTGGTTTGCTGCTCTTGGCGCCGGCATCCTCGGCGAATTCCACCCACAATGCGTTCGTTTGTAAAACGCGTTCAGCGCCGCCGCTGTTCGCCCGCGTTTTTAGTACGACGTTTCCGTTCAAATTCAGTTCCTTCGGCTGGCTTACTTTCGGCCGCAGATCCAGAGTTGCACTCTCCGACGTGAATTCATCCAGCTCTTTGCCACTGCGCCGCGAGCCTTGCGCGTTTCCTATCCCTTCGAGTTTCATAAGCCAGCCCTCGGGTGAGAGGTGCGCCGTCAAAGTTTGTGCGCTCAAACTTGCCGGTTCCTCTTTTTGCAGAGAGCTCAACTCCGGGTTCTTCCCGTTCACCTGGTCCGTGGCCACCAGCTTTTCGGCGCGAAACGCCGCGTTCAAGGTCAGCGTCAATTCCCCCGCGGTCAACCTGGCCTGCGAAGTCTCCGCCTCCACGGGACCTTGCAGATGCATCAACCTGGATTCCCGGTCGAAATCAAGGCTCTTCCCGGTGACGCGGACAGGATCGCGCGCGCTCGTCTTCAGCGCTTTCTTTCCCGGCGCTTCGCTCTTGGGCGGAACGAGTGACAAATGCACGTCTCTCAACAGCCGCAAGGCGCCTTCTTCCGAGTGGTACTCCACTCCCACGGCGTCGCCGCTGCCGTTCGGAAAAACAAATTTCACCGGCTGATCCGTCTGCGCTGTTCCGGTCAATCTGTTGAAAGTCACCCCGCGCGTTTCCGCGTGCACAATTTGCCTCGCCGCTCCTGCAGGATTCTTTGCTGCACGCTCCGCGTCCGCCGCGCTCTCCAGTTCGATTTGCACCTCGCCGCTGCACGCAATGCTTCCGCCTTCCTGTTGGTACTGGCAGCTTTGCGTGTGGATAGTGTCGTGCCGCGCTCCGGTTTTCCCGAAAATGGTGATCTTCACGTCCTCCAGCAGGCTCGCACCCTTGTCCTTGAAATCCGTGGCCTTGCCCGCTTCCACCGTGAAAATCTTCTGCGTCCCTTCGCCCTTTGAGAAGGTAATCCCATTGGTCATCTTGGTTACGTCACGCGGGGCCGGCGGAGGAGCTTTTTCCTTTTCGCGGTGCTCCACCCATTTGTGCTGCAGGTAGACCCCAACGGTTAGACCTGCCAGCAACAACGCCGCCGCTGCCGACCAGCGCGCATAGTTGGCCGCTTGGCTTCTCTTCATGGATTCAGTTAAACAAAAATTGGGAGGGCTGTATAGACGATGAAGTTCGCAAGCCGGAAGCTGCCGAGCTAGCCCGCGGATTCTGCGCTGGCCGCCGTATCGGGTAGAATGCCCATGTTCGCCGCGGCCACGCTGTCGCGTTTCGTGTTCTTCACCAGGTACATGGCCTCATCCGCAAGGTGCAGCAGGCCTTCCTTGGTCCGAGAATCGACGGGATACGACGCCACGCCCACGCTGGGCGTCAGCTTGATGTTCAACCCTTCGGGCGCAAGCCAGGTAGCCTCACGAATCAATTTGTGCAGGCGGCGCGCCACGTTCAACGCGTTGTCCTTCGAAGTCTGTGGCAGCAGAATCACAAATTCATCGCCGCCGTAGCGGAAGGCAAAATCGATCAGCCGGCAATGCTCCTTCAGCGCGTTGCCGATTTCCGCCAGCAGCCGCGACCCCACCAGGTGCCCGTGGGTATCGTTCACCTGTTTGAAATGATCCAGGTCGATGAACACGATGGAGAACTCGTAATCGTAGCGCTGCGAGCGGTAGATCTCCGTCTCCAGAATGAAACTCATGTGCCGCGCGTTGTAGAGCGAAGTGCAGTCGTCCTTGATGGTCAGTTCATGAATTCTTTTTACGTGGCGCGCGTTCTCAAGCGCAATGGCTGCGAAATCGGAAAGCGCTTCCAGGAGTTTCAAGTCCCGCGGATCAAATCCCTCCGGCCCAATACAATTGATCAGTTCGATGACGCCCAGACAAGTGTCGCGAAACTTCACAGGCACGGCCACGATCGATTGCGTTTCCGTTTTCGTTTTTTCGTCGACCTTCCCGAAAAACCGCGTGTCTTTCGCCGTGTCTGGCACCACCACCGTCTCGCCGCGCTGCGCTACCCATCCGGCGATTCCCTGCCCCATCTTTATGCGCACGTCTTTCAGCGCCTGCGACGCCTTGCCTACCGCCAGTTCGAAGTACAACTCTTGCGTGGCTTCATCCAGAAGCAGCAGCGACCAGTTGTCCGGGCGCAGGAACTCATCAATCTTTTCCATGATGGTGCGAAGAACTTGGTCGAGCTGCAGCGAGGACGTCAGCGCCTTCCCCAACTCCTGGAAGACGGCAATCTCGCCGGCAACGCGCTGTTCGGCAGGAACCCCGGGATTGCGGCGTCGCTCGATGGCCGGAAACTGCTTTACTTCGTCCACGCTCAATGGAACCTGTTCTCTCAAGAGATTTGGCTGCACAGCCTCTGCTTCCCTTCGGTGCTCCCGATTCTTAACAATCACCAAAAAAAACGGCTGCTCGGCAACCGCGCATCGCTCGCCTGAATTCGCGCTCCACGCACACGACTGCGAATCCTCGCCAGTATAGGCCCCCCGCAAAAAGCAGCGCAATACGCTCGTGGTACAGGCGTTGCCATCTTGCCATCCCAACCACTGATAATTGGCCGACCTTGCTCCGCTGCCGCCCAACTCGTTCGTTTGACAGTACCTTATGCCCCCACCTATAGTCCGTTGAGGGAACTCGCGCCGCCTGCTAATGACCCTATCGCGGTAGGGCTCAACAAAAGGTGCCCGCCGTTCGAGCAAGGACAGGTTCCGGTTCATGGCCAAGGGAAATTTTGGTGAACGCCTGAAGCGCGAGCGCGAGATGCGCGAAGTTTCGCTGGAAGAGCTCACCAAGTCCACGCGCATCAGCGACCGTTTCCTCCGAGCCCTGGAAAACGAAGACTGGGACAAGCTCCCCGGCGGAGTTTTTGGGCGTGGATTTGTCCGCACCATCGCGCGCTATCTCGGTCTGGATGAAGAATCGCTTCTCGGCGAATACGACCTGGCCCGCGCCGACAAATCCCAAGCCGAACTTGTCAAAACGGAAGAGCGCATTCCTTCGGCACCGAAATGGGTTCCCGCCGTTGCTGTTGGCGCGATTCTTCTTCTAGCCGCGGGACTTTTTTATGGCGGCCGGTACGGCTGGCGGCGGTACACCGCGTATCGTGCCGCGAAGCAGTCCACCGCTTCTGCGATGGCTTCGCAGTCTCCTTCTCAACCTACGCCTTCCTCCACCCCGGCAGCTTCCGCTGATCCCCTGCTTGATCTCTCTGTGTCCACCTCGGCGGCCACGCGCGTGCGTATCCTCGCGGACGACAAGCTGCTCCTCGATGCTGAAGTGCCTGCCGGAGAAACGCGTCACTTCTCCGCCGCCCAGCAATTTGAAGTTACCGCCGGCGACTCCTCGGCGGTGTTGCTGGAATTGAACGGCCAGGCGATGCCGCCGCTTGGCGCGCCCGGCTCCTCCGGTACAATAGTCCTCAGTCAGAAGGATTTGAGGCCGGCATCCGGTGGAACCACTCAGCCCTGAAGTCATCGAAGATTTGCGCCACGATCGCGCACCACGCGAACGCAAAATGGCTGTTTGCTCCGGTGGCGCACATCTCGATCCCGCGGACCGCGCGGAAATCCTCACCGTGCTGGCGGGCGATGTCGACGAGATGGTCTCGTCGCGGGCGCAGGACGCTCTTCTTTCGCAACCCATCGAATCCTTCGTGGAAGCCATCAAACGAGAAAAGGCGCTCCCTGCGCTGCTTCACTACGCCGCGAAGAATCTCGCGGATAAACCCGGCGTGTGCGACGCCATGGTGCAAAACAAGAACTGCTCCGCCGAATTTCTCGTGCCCGTGGTGCGCCATCTATCCACGCTGGGAATCCAATCTCTGATGGAAGAGCTCGATCGCGTCACCGAATCCCCCGCTCTGGCCTCCGCGCTCGAGCAATCCGCTTCCCTGACCATCGAGCAGAAAAATCAGCTGCACGAACTTCACGGTGACGGCAACCTCATTGACGAAGCCGCGCTTGCCGAAGCCGCCGCCGCCGCGGAATCTGACCTGGCACGGAGGCAGACGCTCATCCAGCGGCTTGCAAAAATGACCGTGGCACAGCGCGTGCAGTTCGCGATGAAAGGCGGGTCCGAGGCGCGCCGCACACTCATCCGTGACAACAATAAAGTGGTGCAGCGAGCGGTTCTACAGTCCCCCCGGCTCACCGATCAGGAAGTTGAGGCTTTCGCTGCCATGTCCAGCCTCACGGATGAAATCCTCCGCAGCATTGCCAGCAACCGCAATTTTCGCAAGAACTACGTCGTCGTTCGCAACCTGCTCAACAATCCTAAAACGCCCCTCGACGTTTCCCTGCACATGCTGCCCATGCTGAATGCCGTGGACCTCAAGCGCCTCACCACCAACAAAAATGTTCCGGAGACGCTGCGAACCACGGCGACCAAACTCCAGCGCACGCGTATCGAACTCAAGAAATAATTTGCGTCTCTTCCTGAGGCCTTCCTTGTCCGGTTTTTCAGGATACAATCGGACGGTTTTCTGGAGGGTTCTTCCTATGTTCACCGCCCGCCGAATTCGCAACTTCTTCACCTTCTCTCCTGCTGCATTCCTCTTGCTAGGCGGAGCTTCTGCGCTAGTCCTCAACGCGCGTAGTATCCGTGGCAACGAGAAGAAGTCCTCCGATCCCTGGGTCAGTTCACAGACTATTCAGCCTGGCGCCTTGGCGAGTGAACTCGCTGACAAGAGTGGGGCTCCACCGACGGTGGTTTACGTCGGATTTCGCACGCTCTTTGCCGGCGGACACATCGCGGGCGCCACTTTCAACGGCACGGCATCGACGGAGCAGGGCCTGGCTAGCTTGGGAGCGTGGGCCGATCCTCTTCCGCGTTCCACAAACCTGGTCATCTATTGCGGCTGCTGCCCTTTTGACAAGTGCCCGAACATACGCCCGGCCTACACCGCGCTCAGCAATATGGGATTCAAGAAAGTGCGCGTTCTCGTTCTGCCCACCAATTTCGCCACGGATTGGGTGGAGAAGGGCTATCCGATTCAAAAAGGGTCGTAGTTCGTTTCGCCTTCTTGTCGCGCCGATTCGGCATCACGCCAGCTTTGGATGCTGTAGATGGAATCCAGTGGCTTCCTGATAGGCGCGCGCAATTGCCAGCAGCTTTGCCTCACCGTACAAATTCCCGAGGAACGTCAAGCTCGCCATGGTTCCCGGGCCGCCTGCGTTACGAAAGTCGCCAGGATCGTCGGTTGGCGGTTTAGGCGCATCGCTGCCGCGCAAACCATTGGGCAAGATTACGGACGGATGCCCGGTCAGATTGGTGATCACCAGCTGCTCGCTCTGCGTCGGCGCCACGATGACGTCGAATCCTTGAAACACCTTGGCGACCTCGCGCATGGCCATTCTTCGCGCGCGCGCCGCTTGAATGTATTCCACGGCAGGGATAAACCGCGCCGAACGAAAAGTGTTCGGCCAGTCATAATCTTTTTGCGCCGTCAGCAGCTTGTCCTTCCCGGAACGCGTGAGATCATCGAACGCCGCCGCAGCTTCCGCCGTCAGCATCACAACCATGGCCTGATACGGCAGTTTCGGCATTTCCACGGCTGCCAGGTTCACGCCCATCTCCCGCAGTTTCGCAAGAGCCGCATCGTTATATTTCCTGTCATACTCCGCGCGGGCTTGCGCAGCTTCGCGCCGTTTCTTCTGTTCCTCGCGCTTCTTTTGTTCTTCAGGCGTCGCGGGCGATTCCTCCTTGGGCCCCGCTTGCTGGTCATCGGGCTTGCGCTCGAAGTCTGCCTTCAGATAGCCCACACGCAATTTGCGCCAATCGAGATTCGCGTCCCAGTTGAATGCCGCTGGTTGCACCGATGGATCTTTGTCATCAGGCCCGTAGATCGCGCTTAGGACCAATGCGCAATCTTCCACGGCGCGGCAGATGGGGCCGAGTTTGTCCATGCTCCAGGAAAGCGCCATGGCACCGGTGCGCGGCACCAGCCCGAACGATGGCCGCAGCCCCGTGCAGCCACAGCGCGTCGACGGCGACGAAATCGAGCCCAGCGTCTCTGAGCCGATGCTGAACGCCACGCACCCAGCGGCAGTCGCCGAAGCCGGTCCCGCGGACGATCCGCTTGAACCTTGATTGGGGTTCCACGGATTGCGCGTTACGCCGCCAAACCAGACATCTCCTTGCGCCAGCGCGCCAAGTGTCAATTTCGCGACCAGCACCGCGCCAGCTTCATCCAGCCGTTTCACCACTGTTGCGTCTTCGTCGATTTTCTGGTCTTCGAATCCGCCCGCGCCCCACGTGGTGCGGTAGCCTTTCGTCGCCAGCAAATCCTTCGCGCCCCACGGCAACCCGTGCAGCGGCCCGCGATATTTTCCCGCCGCGATTTCCGCATCGGCCTTCTTGGCCTGAGCCAGCGCACGTTCTTCGGTGAGCGTCACCACGAACTTCAAGGTCGGGTCATATTTTTTCAGCCGTGCGAGATACATTCCCGTCAGCGCCACAGACGAAACTCTCTTCGTTCGAACGAGCTCCGCAAGTTCGCGCACACTCGCAAAACACAAATCTTCCAGATTCTTCGGTAAGCCTGTAGCAGCAATCCCCGACACCTTGGAGATGCGTAAAGGCTTCCGTTCTGTTTCCAACTTCATACCGGGAAGCACGGGATCAAAAACAAGCGCAGGGTCCACCGAATTTGGGATACGCAGCTTATAGATTTCTTCGTAGCCCTTGGCCTGATCGTTCAGGTTTTCGAGCATCATCTCCTTGTAGTCATCCGAAATGGGGATATCCGCGACCGCCGCTGCGCTATCGATCATCTCTTTGGTGATTTTTTTCGCGCCTTCCGCCTGCGCTTGCGCCCAGAGCACGCCCGGAAGCAGCGTCCCCGCCAGCCCCATTCCCGAGCATGTCTTCATGAAATTCCGGCGATCCAGCATTATTCTTCCCCCATTTTCTTGGTCAATTCCGGCGCGCGTAAGATATCACAGCATTGCCCTCAACCAATTGCGCCACTTCTTTCTTCCTGCACGGACAGGCGTTCTGTTTACAAGGCAAAAATGTTGTACGATGCAGCTACCTTGAAAGGAGCCTGCATGACACGATTCACAAAAGTGTTCGTATTCTTTGCCGTTCTGCTTCTCGCTTTTTCTCTCCGCCACTCTCAAACGGCGCTGGCCGGCAATCCTCCCGCAGGGGGGAAAGAAGTTGCCCTCAAAGCCGCCGATATCACGCCAAAGCTTTTTCCCGAAAGCGTTTTCTTCCGTGGCAAGACTGCGCCGGTTCAGGCCCGCAACAGCGGTGGTGTGCGCTTTGCCGATGATTTCTATGTCCTAGCGGCCATGGTGGACAACTCGGGCTACTCCACCAGCATTCGCGAGAAATACCAGGCCTATCTGATCAGCGAAGTGACACTGGAAATCGGTGGCCAGACTTTGAAGCCCGGCGCGTATGGCTTTGGCTTTCTGGAAGGCGGCAAATTTCTGGTCATGGACCTTGGCGCCAATGATCTGCTCAGCGTGACTTCGCAGCGCGACGCCGATATGAAGCGCCCTGTTCCACTCCAGGTAGTCGCCACCGCCACCGCGGGGAACAATCGCCTCTATGCCGGCCGCAATTATGTCGAATTCCACCGCGCCAATTAGGCCGCGGGCACATCCTTACGCAAAAAAAAAGACCCGGACCGAGTTCGCCCTCGGCCGGGTCCTTTGATTTTAAATTTCCGCTAATGGGAGTGCGCCACGGTGCTCCAGACTGCACTCCTTTCTGGCAGGTCAGCCAAGATCCATGTCGAGGAGTCGCCCTATTTGTCGTACTTCAGGCAGATTTCCAGCTGATGGATCGCCTCATCGGTGGCCTTAAGCGCTTGTGCGCGATGCCCGCCGAAATCGTGGGCGGCCTGCTCCAGGTGCCCTTTCGCATTGCGCAGTGCAGCAAGGGCATCGTGAATTTCCGGATGCTGTTCCGCGGGTGTTGCAGTCGTCGCCGCTGCCGGCAGCGCGCTTGCGTTGTGCGGCGCCGCAGGGGCCGAGGCGATAAAGGCAAACGCCAGGATTAGAGATGCCAGAACCAAAAGACCGATGATTTTCGTTTTCATGAACCACTCCTCCTCGTCCGGATTTCGGCCCGGACCGCCGATTTGTGCTTCCTTACTCCGTCCGCACCGTCCTGCCCATCTCCGCCGATGAACATTTCCTCCGATGCAGCTCTTAGGTGAATCCAGCAAGCTTTCGAATTGCAGGCCGCCTGGCACGTCTTTCTCTTTTAGGTCATCCTTGGCCTGATGAACAGAAAATTTTGGAAGTCTGCTACCGATAAGAGAACAGTGCATTCCGGACTCCGGCATCCCCAGCAAGAACTTTCGGGGTAGAATGCCTGCACGACCGGCCAAATAGTCTTTCTCCGGCTGCAGCAATTCCTTTCGCGTTCTCACTCTCTGAATATTCTTTTCCTTTGCATTCAGCGGCAGCGCCACTTACCATTGCGCCCCAAGTTTCCCTCACCGAAAATTGGAGGCTTCCGTGGAAATGCACCACCTCAATCTGCTCGCTATTCTTGTCGCCGCTATTTCCACCATGGTGGTTGGCTTTCTGTGGTATTCGCCCTTGCTCTTTGCCAAGCCCTGGGTGCGCGAGATGGGCTACGACCTGAACGACAAAGCGAAAATGGAGGAAATGAGGAAAGGCGCCGGCCCGGCCTATGCTGGCTCCTTCATGGCCGGTCTGATTTCGGCCTTTACCCTGGCCCTATTCCTTCACTGGGGTCGAGCAGAAGGTTTGCACTACGGCTTGATGGTCGGATTCCATGTGTGGCTCGGCTTCGTCGCCACCGTGCAGTTCACAGGCGCCCTGTTCATGAAACAGAGCATGAAACTTTTCGCCATCAATACGGGTTATCAGTTGGTCTGCTATCTCGTCATGAGCGCGATTCTTACTGTCTGGAAGTAGACGCCCGTCTGCCGATCAATCCCGTCTCGGCCAATCTCACTTGACCCGTGCGGCAAGCGCGCCGCTCGCCTGAATGGCAGAATGAACTAGCTTGCAACAATCACTCCGGGCGGGGAAAATGTCCGGCGATCCCACTTGTCCTCCGTAACCGCCAACGACAACAACGGGCTTCCTCGCGTGATGAACCGGGTGGTCGCGCTTCTGGCCCTTTCCATCCTGATCAACTACATGGATCGCGGAAGCCTGGCCATCGCCGCACCTTTGCTCAAAGACGAACTCGGTCTCTCCGCCTCTCAGCTCGGCATCCTCTTGTCCTCTTTCTTCTACACCTACTCTTTTTTTCTGCCCCTTGCAGGCTGGATGGTCGACCGCTTCGACGTCAAATGGGTTATGGCTAGTGGTTTTTTCATCTGGTCCGCGGCTACGGCCCTCACCGGCGGGTTGCATTCCTTCGCCGCTCTACTCGCAGCGCGCTTGCTCCTGGGGATCGGCGAAACGGTTGCCTACCCTTCTTCTTCAAAAACTCTAGCGCAGTACGTTCCTGAAGTTCATCGCGGGTTCGCCAATGCTTTAATCGTTTCGGGCGTTGGCCTGGGGCCCGCCCTAGGGACATTTGCGGGAGGAATGCTCGTGGCAAGTTTCGGCTGGCGTCCCTTCTTCCTTGTACTCGGCTTCATCGGCATGGCTTGGCTGATTCCCTGGATAAAGTGGATGCCCCAAAGAGGCGCGATCGCCGCCATTTCCCCGGCTGGTGATCGTACCGTCGGGTTCTTTGAAATCCTGGAGCAGCGATCCCTGTGGGGAACCTGTGGCGGCCTTTTTGGCGTAAATTATGTTCTCTACTTCGAGATTACCTGGCTTCCCTTCTATCTGGTGCGTGAGCGTCACTTTTCGCTCGAGGCGATGGCCAAAATCGGCGGCCTGGGTTATCTATGCTATGCACTAGCCGCCATCCTGTTCGGCTGGATTTCCGACCGCTGGATCGCGTCTGGCGCTACTCCCACGCTTGTTCGCAAGACCTTTACTGGCGGTGGACTCGCGGCCGCCGGGCTCCTCTTGCTCGGCTGCGCCCTCGCTGGTCCAACGGTGTCGGTGATTCTCCTCGTTCTGGCCTTTGCATCTGGCGGGATGTGCGGCTCCAATCTCTGGGCCATTACGCAAACGCTCGCCGGACCAAAAACCGCAGGCCGCTGGACGGGCTTGCAGAATTTCCTCGGAAATCTTGCCGGCGTCATCGGACCGACGCTGACTGGATTCGTCATCGATCGCACCGGGCGTTTCTTCCTGGCTTTCGTAATTATGACCATCGTCGCGCTCCTGGCGGCTTTTTCCTGGATCTGTGTGGTCGGCCCGGTAAAACCCATCACCTGGAAGCAAGGAACTGCGGTGCGTGAGCATTGAGGCCGGTCGGCCTTCTGTTTTAGACTCCTGTCCATGGACGTCGACCGGCTTCGCGAGCTCTGCCTGTCCTTCCCCGGCGCCACGGAACAAATCCAGTGGGGGAACGACCTGCTTTTCAAGGTAGGAGGCAAAATGTTTGCCGCGACGCCGCTCGAGCCCGCTCCGGTCTGTCTTTCCTTTAAAGCTTCACCGGAAAAATTCGCCGAACTGACGGAACGCCTCAACATCATTCCCGCGCCCTATCTCGCCCGCGCCCAGTGGGTGGCTTTACAAACCAGGGACGCTTTGCCGCGCGACGAGCTTGCTGGCCTTCTCCGCGAGTCCTATGAGATGGTGGCCGCCAAACTCCCGAAGCGAATTCGTGAGTCTCTCTCCAGCCCGAAGTCCTCTTCCCGCAAGCCTGCCCGCAAACAGCCCGCGAAAAAGAGGCCTCGCTCTGGCCGTTAACCTGCGGAAACGATATGCTTCGCCGAGTTTCGTCGGATTCTCCTTGAGGATTCGAACGAGGAAGATGCTCCGTCGAGGTGGTCCGTGCTTGTTCGCCTTTTGCTCTGCAGTGTTTCGGCGCTGCTCATGAGTTCATTCCATCTCAACAAAGCCGATTCAACACCTCCTCCAGCGCTCGGCCTGCTGGTCGTCGTGAATCAGATGGAGCACACCGTTCTTGTCGTCGATCCAGACAGCCGGCGCGAACTCGCAAAGATCGTGGTTGGCGTGAACGGCCACGAAGTGATCGTCTCCAAAGACGGCCGCTTCGCTTACGTTCCCATCTATGGAAATGCCGGAGTCGGCAGGCCGGGCACGGATGGCAGCACGATTGACGTCATCGACCTTCAAGCTCGCAAAATCTCTGCCACCATTGACCTTGGCAAAGGGCTTCGCCCGCACCGCGCTGAATTTGGGCCCGACGGCCTGCTTTACGTCACTGCCGAGCTCGCTAATGCCGTGGACGTCGTGGATCCCACCACGCACAAAGTTCTCGCAGAAATTCCCACCGGCGCGCCACAATCTCATATGCTGGTTCTTTCCCCGGATGGCCGTCGCGGCTATACCGCCAACGTGGGCCCGGGCAGCGTCAGCGTTCTCGATCTGTCCAATCGCAGCCTGGTCACGACCATTCCCGTCGCGAAAACCGTGCAGCGCATTTCCATCTCTCCTGACGGCCTCCGTGTGTTTACCCATGATCAGGATGCTCCGCGCATAGCCGTCATCGACACAACCACAAATAAGATCAACAACTGGATCGAGTTGCCGAGTCCCGCCTATGCTTCCGAGCCCACTCCCGATGGCCACTGGCTGCTGGCCCTCAGCATGGCTGCCAATCGCCTTTTCGTCGTTGATCTGCAATCCCTGAAGGTCGTGCGTTCGCTTGAAGTGCCGAAAAGATCCTCTGAGATCCTGATTCGCCCCGGAGGAGATATTGCCTACATCAGCGGAACGGGCGCGGGGAAGATTGCCGTGCTGGATCTGCGCTCCTGGGAAATGCAACAACCAATCGAGCTGACGCCTGGCGTGGACGGCCTCGCTTGGATTGCAGGCACTCCGAAATAGTTCTTTTCAAGACTTCGCTGCGCAATGCAAAAGCCCACTTCTCCTCTCGGAGCAAGTGGGCTTTTTGATTTTGAAAGATGGCCGACTTATTACAGTGCGCTGTCCGCGCTGGTGCAGGCCGTGCCACCCGCGTTGTAGCGGATCACGCCGGACTGGTCGGAACAGAACGCACGCTGGCCGCTCTGGCCAAGGGCGCTCGGAACCGCCAATGAGGTATAGGTCACTGCCGGAACGGTTGCGCCCGCCGTGGCTGTGAAGGTATAACCGCTCTTCACTGCCGTGGATGCCAAGACGTCATCGATCAAGCATGCTGTCGTGGACGTTGCACCGGTGGTCGTCGCGCAGGTTGAAGCTGCGCCGCCAAGGCTGGCCAGAGCAGCGAAACCGATCGACGGATACGTGGTCGAATAGGTCACTTCAGCGGTGTTAATCGTGCGGAGAGAACCTACTGCCGAAGCCTCGTTCGCGGCCATACGAGACCGGAGGAGGTTGGGGATGGCGATGGCCGCGATGATCAGAATGATCGCCACGACGATCAGCAACTCGATGAGAGAAAACCCTTTTTGTTTATTGCGCATTTCTGACTTCTCCTTATAGTCCGAAAGACTTAGTCCTGAGTAACCTGGAACAGCGCCTCAAGCCGAGTTCATTATGGAACAGGTCGGGAAAAGTTGGCCATAGGCCACCTGTCCCAATTTGGGGCAGACCACTGTCCTACGCAAATCGAGGGTTTTTCCCGTACAGGAGTTCTAGTACCGTTTACACTCCGCCACTGCTCCCCTTCTTGGGCTCTTTTTAACCCCTTTATTGTCATAAGCATGCAAGGTGGCCAACTCCACTTTTTCGCCATATTCCAGGAACTCGCCTATAGGCCCTTCTTTTGTGTACCTGTACCAGCTCCTTTCTTCTACTGTCCTTGAGCTGGTGACCCTGCTCGCGCGTCGGTCTTACGGAGATTGGACTCGGGGCTTCCTGACCAGAATCTTCCATCAAATCTATCGCTACTTTTCGTCCACATACTCCTCGGGAACGTCATCTTCGGGCACCTCGTGAGTCCTAACTTCCCGCTCATCGGCACTATCAGCGCTTTGCACGCCTCGTACGACTTCCGCTTCAAACGCGTTTCCTTCTTCCAGCAGCTCTTCCACGCTTTCGGACGCCGCGCCAGCAATTCCGGAAAGGCCCTGCAAATCACCCGACTGGCCGGCCGAGCGTGCCCCCAGTCCCTTTGGCTCATAGACCACGCTGTCGATAATCTCGCTCTTCCCGCGGATTTGCTTTTTCTTGGCCGCAGACTTTTTCCCGGAAGATTTCTTCCTGGGCGCAGCTTTCTTTTTCGACGGCTTTTTCTTCGGAGCCAGCTTCTTGCCCCGCGCCTTCGTCTTTGCTTTCTTCTTTTTGGTTTTCTTGGTGGCCATAGGCGGAGTCTACCACTTTCTTTCGCGCGTGTTTACTGCCGCTCGATCTCGCGTCAGTCATCCTTACTATCGAGATCCACGAACTCCAGCTCCCACGGTTGCTTCTCCAGATCCAGGCGCGCCACCATCACCGGCAATTGAAACCTGCGTGGGCCCGCGCTTCCCGGGTTAATGTAAAGCACGCCGTCGCGCACCAGCTTACCGGGCTTGTGGGAATGCCCGCTAACGACAATCCGAAATCCAGCTGTGGCGGGATTCAAGTCCAGGGCTTTCACGTCATGCAAAACATAAATCGTCACTCCGCCGGCTTCCGCAATCGCCGTCTCCGGCAATGCCCGCGTCCAGGGCTCCGTATCCACATTTCCGCGAACGGCCACCACGGGAGCCAGTTTTTTCAACGCTTCCAGGATCTCCGCATTCCCCACATCCCCGGCATGGATAATCAGCTGCGAACCGCGAAGAGCCTCAAGCGCCTCCTCGCGCAGCAATCCGTGGGTATCCGAGATCAGCCCAATCTTTGTCGGACGCTCTGGCACATACGAATCCTACGCCGCGGTTTCTCGCCGGCATACGAAATGTTTGTATTGCTTGTGGATTTTGCGTTTCTGCTTACGCGGACGCTTTGGTAGGTATGGGACGCCGTAGCGGCTTTGATCCCGGTATGGGGAACTGCATGTGCCAGAAGTTGGTTTCCGGCGATACAAACTCCACACCGATGTATTGTTTGCCGTCGCGAGCTCGGTGAATCGAAACCACCCGGCACTCCATCGATTGGGCCGTATGGTCGTTCACAAGAATCAGCGATTGTCCCACTAATACGATCTCTTCCAGTGGGAACAACGCACCGTGGCGGTTCACCGACTGCGAATTCGTCGTGGCCGTAAACTTTTCCCCATTATCTGTTTTGCCCAGGATCGTCAGTGGCACCGTGAGGGCCACGCGAAGAGTCCGCCGCCGTTCTTTGCACCGAAAATGAAGTAGAGACATCTCGAACCAAGACCTCAAATCTGATTTTCGAAACTAAAATACTGCGACTACCTTCGAGTGGCGGGCTTCCACCCAAGATTTCGTGTCAGCAGCGCGCTGAAGCGAACGAAGAGCAGAAGCGATGTGACCAGCACAAACCTTGCCCACACAGCCCAAAGTTTGCCAATTTGCCTCTTCGAGGGCAATGGCGGAACGGTACCATAAAAAACGGTCCCAAAACAGTACCGTCGTACTTCCTGCCTCTTTCCGTTCCCAATGGGTCACCATCTCTCGAAACAATCGTAATTCCGCTGCCTCACGATCTTTCCCTCCTCGAACTCCAGGAACATCGCGAAGTAGGCCTTCCTCTGGCTTCTTGACGGTAGCGATCTAAACGAAACCGTCAGCGTCCCCGTCCATTCCACCTCCAACGCCGCCTGCTCTCCCTCCGCCATCTCGTTTGTTATCAGATATTTCTGCCCAGTCATGAATTCTCGGCCGCGCTCCGCTCCTTCGAGTGCCCCAGCTTATGCCAGTCGCTCTTCGGCAGTAGCGGGCCGCGGAATACTACAAATTCCACTCCGAACGCGAAGAACGCCCCAAGCGTCTCTCCCGTTACTCCGCTTTAAATGGCTCCCAAATAACTCCTCGCGAATTCCAGATTCCTGGCCTGTACGCTGATTTCGTCCCTCCCCGATGCCGCAAACTCCTCGGGGCACGAGCTATTCCGTGCGCCGGCCTGCCCTTCTCTAGTGACCTGGACGACGCTTTCGTTTCAAACTGAACGTCCGCGCGACGGCTCAGCTTTGTTAAATCTAGTTCTCTAGGAGTTTTACGATCAGCACCGGATTCACCCTGGCTCGCTCCACCGTCAATCCCCAATGAAGGTGCGGCCCGGTTACCCGCCCGGTAGCCCCAACCTTTCCCAGCACGGCGCTGGTTTCCAGTTCGTCTCCCACTTTGACGTCAATCTCGGAGAGGTGCCCGTAGAAGGTGTAGACCCCCAGCCCATGGTCGATCACAACTGTGTTTCCCGAAAAAAATAATTCCTCCGCCAGCACCACCCGCCCGCGTTGCGCGGCATGCACCGGTGTCCCCGTAACCGCGGGAAAATCCGCTCCCCCGTGCGGCGAGCCGGGATTCCCGTTTAGAATCCGCCGTCTCCCAAAATTCGACCCCGTCGTCGCTCCATCCAGGGGAATACGAAACTTCCCATCCCATAGCCGTTCCGGGGTGACCTGATCGAAAATGTCCCGCAGTTTCTGGCGCTCTTCGTCGGCACGTTTAATCTGCTCCGCGCTCGGTTCGACGAACTGTTTGCCAACCGTCAGTTTTTCTGTCGCAAATCGTCCCGCCCTCACTTCAATCGTCGTGCTGCACGCGATCTTTTCACCGCCGGTGGTTTGTCCCGTCACCTTCAGCTCGTACGCGCCCGGTGCCTTTTCGAGGTCCACGCCCAGCAACCCCTTATGTACAGCCGTGGTGTTCCCTTCGTGCCAGAAGAGGACCGTTCGCCCGCCCCACTCCCCCTTGATTTCCGTCAACGGCTTCGCGCTTTTCACCTCCGCCAGCAACAAACTTCCCTGGCTCGATTCCGGCGCGCTCAGATGCAACGTTATTCCAGCGCTGCAGGAGCCGGCTGCTTCCGCCATCGCTCCTACCGAAAGCAAGAAGATACATGTTCCGAGATACGACACGGCGAATGCTATCCGCCGCGTTCGAATTGGATTTAGGCTTCGCACCCTAGGATCGCTGTTGCCGCATCATCGCTACGCGCGGTTCCACCTTTGCGAATTGCGCGCGCCCAATCTTCGATCCCATAATGGCCTTCTCCGACATCAGGAACAGATCGGGATTCTTGGCCTTTTCGCGAAGCTCTTTCAAAAATGGCCGCACCTTGGCGAACATGAAGTACAGCTCGCCGCAAAACGCCGGCTCAAAAAACAGTTTTTCGCTCAAAATGCCATTCAGGACAAACGACGTCGCAATCCCCCAATAGCCGCCCACCTGCCGCAACCAGTTATTTTCTTGCGACCCGAAATCCATCGCCACTTTCATGAAATCATCGGCATCCTTCGGCCAGAACGTCGTTAGCCACCATTGCCGCGCCTTGCGCAGTTCCGGCTCGCGCCTCAGGTTGTAGAGTTCCAGGATCAATCGCGCGTCATCGGCAGTCGGTTTCTTCGGCATCGTTATCCTCCAGGGAATTTCCGCCTTGTGATTTTACCTATCGCCCGCTCCTTTGTGTGCCCGGTTTCCAGATACCGTTCCTCTCCAACTGTCCGGCAACGCGACACTTCCATCCCACGCACGGACGCGTCCTTCCTGCCTCCCCGACCGCGATTCCACGCAAATCCTTATTCTGCAATAACTTCGGTTTCACCCAACAGCGGCAACGGAATTGCCATACCATTGGCGGCAAGTTCTATCTCTTCGACTCCGAGGCACTCGAAGGAGGCTCCATGAAAAAGATCGATCGCATGCGTGAGAAAGTGACCATCCTGCCTACTTCCACTTACCTTTCCAAAATGCATGACGCCGGCTGGAGCCTTGTGGCCCTCGAATGGGAGCGCGAAGTGGAGTCGTCCTCCACCCCGGTCGAGCAGGAGCCTTCCGCCGCAACCGAGGAGATACCTTTCGGCCTTCGCATCTCCGCCGACTGCCATCACCTCGAGGACGACCCCCTCGAAATGCAAACTCTCAAATTCCTCGCCGAAATGATCGTCCAGGACATCTCCTTTACCAGTATGGCCGACGCCCTAAACGTCCGCGAGTATCGCACGCGCGACGGCCGCCCCTGGAACGCTGCAGGTGTCTTCAAGCTCACCCCGCGCCTGATCGACGTCGCCCCGCGCATCCTCTCCGGCACCGAATGGGAATCCCGCCGCAAACAGTTGTCCCACATCTCCTGGAACTCTTAGCAATTGGTCCAACAGAGAAATAAGCAGGCGCGGGGGGAACGCAGTTCGCCACCTGGCCGTTATTCCGCATTTCAGTCAAACAAAAACGGTTCAGCGGCAAATAACGGTATCCGCCACTTGGAAGACGTTTCCAAGTAGGAGTCTTCAGTAGTATGGTTGGGTCCGCCATCGAATGAGACTAGGTGTACTCTGAGAGGGTGAAATGCGCACCATCCTGGCCTTCACGTTTGCCCTTGCCACGCTTACCACGCTGAGCGCACAGTCCCCTCCCTCCTCGGACATCACAACTATCTTCCAGGTCGCAACCAAGGCTAGCGTTGCAGTTGTCGCGTCCGACGCATCAGGTAAGCCGTTCTCCCAGGGAAGCGGTTTTCTTGTCAGCAGGGACGGCAAAGTCATCACCAATCTCCACGTCATTCAGGGAGCTGCCTCAGCCATCGTCAAGTTTCCAGACGGAGCTTTTTACGAAGTCGAAGGGTTTCTTGGCACGGATACCAGCATGGACATCGCCGTCTTGAAGCTCCGCACTTCGAGCAAGGAATTCCCTTTCCTGCGATTCGCTGACGTGGATCAGGTCGCCATCGGTCAGCACGTGGTTGCAATCGGGAGCCCGATGTCACTTGAGAACACGGTCTCGGATGGCATCGTGAGTGCGATTCGGGCCGCTCGCGATCTCGACCCCAGATTGGACGCAAACCTGCGAGTCTTCCAAACCACTTCGCCCATTTCGCCGGGTAGTAGCGGCGGTGCCCTGCTCAACATGCAGGGCGAAGTAATAGGCATAACCTCCTTCGGCATCGAAACTGGCCAGAACCTGAACTTCGTGATCCCCATCAGCTACGCGAAGCCACTACTGGAAACAGATCATGTGATGCCCTTTTCACAGCTCCCGGCCGCAGCAGCCGGCGACGATATGCGCCGAGGGCTTGCTCGGCTCGCAGGCACCTATGTCGGTATCTGGCGGAGTAGACCAAGTGGGGCTGGAGCTTTGGCACTCACGGTCGAAGTTGAGAATAGCCGCTTGCGGGCGAGCGCCGAGATTACCGGGAGTCCGTCAGGCTACAAAGGCGACTCCCTGACTGCGAGCAACTTGAAGGACATGGGGGACGGCGTGTGGTCTGTCGAGTTCACTGGCGAGCATTCCAAGCTGAAAGCCACCGGCATCTTTAAGCCAGGCAGCTTTGTGGGAGACTTCTCCTACCAATACAGCAACCATCGTCCGCCCGACCGGGGCAAATGGATCGTCAGCAGGCATTAGTAGTCGACCGCGCTGAACCGGCACATGAAATGTCCACAGGCGGGTAGCCTGCCGCAAACAGAAGTTGTCCCATATCGCGTGGAATTCGTGATTCGAATCGTTGGTCGTTCGCTGCGAAGGTTTGGCTAATCGCAGCGCAGTGAAACCATCGGATCAATGCGTGCGGCGCGCCGTGCCGGGATGTAACTGGCAAGCAGCGCGATTAGCGCTAGAAGCAGAGAAATTCCTACAAACGTGAATGGATCGGTGGCTTGCACTCCGAACAAAAGGCTCCGTATGAGTCGCGTCAGCAAGAATGCCGCGGTCAAGCCGATCGCCACGCCGGAAAACGCCAGCGCCATGCCCTGCCGAACGACCAATCCCAGAATATCGTGCTGCGTTGCTCCGAGCGCCATTCGAATTCCAATCTCACGCGTGCCCTGGTTTACCAGATACGCCATGACGCCACAAATCCCGATCGTCGCCAGCACAAGCGCGACGCTCGCAAACACTCCCAACAGCAGCATCGAAAACCTCCGCCCCGCCAGTGATTCGTCGATGCGCTGCCCCATCGTTCGAACGTAATACATCGGAAGATCCGGGTCGACTCCCCGCAGCTCATTCTTAACTGCGTTTACTTGTCCCGCCGGATCGCCAGCGCTCCGCAACACCACCGTCATCGCCCGCGTTGGAAACTGCGTTTGCGGCAGATAAAAAGCGATGCGCGGGTCGGAGTCCAGCGAGTCCTGCTTTACCCGGGCTACCACGCCCACGACGGTCTGCCACGGATCATCCGAATTCAGCTCCACAATATGGATCCGCTTGCCAATCGCATCCTGCCCGGGCCAAAGTTGTTCGGCCATGTACTCATCCACTAGAACTACTTTCGGTTTGGTAAGGTCGTCCTGCTCGTTGAAAAACCGCCCTCGCCGCAGTGGAATTCCCATTGCTTCAAAATAGTGTCCTCCAACCAGCCGTTCGTCCGCGTTCAAGAACTTTTCCCCAGGCAACGGCGTTCTTCCTTCGACGGTAATCGGCGTCCACGCGAACGCCTGGCTCAACGGCAGCGAAGTAACGCCTCCAGCAGCGGTCGCTCCGGGCAATTGCTCAAGCCGCTCCCAGAGCTGCCGGAAGTTGTTCAGAATCGCTTGCTTGTCGTTGTACTTTCGCCCCGTCATCGTCAAGTCAAACGTCAGCACATCCTGCGGATTGAATCCTGGCGCCACGTTTTGCAATCGCGCAAAACTCCGGATCAGCAGTCCCGCGCCGATCAACAGAACAACCGAGAGCGCCAGCTCCGCGACGACCAGCAGCCTCCGCACATTGTTGCCGCGGCCCCACATCGCGCTCGTGCCCGCCGCGCCCCGGCTCGCATCCTTCAACGTCGAATTCAAATCCTGCTGCGAAACCCGTAGCGCCGGCGCCATTCCAAAAAGAATTCCTGAAAACACGGAGAGTGCCAGCGTAAACAAAAGTACCCGCGCATCGATTCCTACAGCCTGCAGTCGCGGAATACTCTTCGTTCCCAGAATGTGAATCCATTTCACGCTCATCACGCAAATCACAATCCCCAGCGCGCCCCCACAGAGGGCCAGCAACACGCTCTCCGTCAGCAATTGCCTCACGATGCGCCAGCGGCTCGCGCCCAGCGCCGTGCGCACTGCAATCTCTTGCTGCCGCGCCACCGCCCGCGAAAGCAGAAGATTGGCGACGTTTGCGCACGCGATCAGCAGCACCAGCCCCACCGACCCCAGCAGGACCAGCAGGACCAGCAGCGCGGGCCGCACGTTTCCTACCACTTGTTCCAGCAGCGGCACAATGCTGAACGTCAGTGCGCCATTCGGCGGATAATTCCCCGGAAAGTCGCGCCGCAGCCGTGCTGTGATCGTCTCCATTTCCGCTTGCGCCTGCGCAACGGAAACGCCCGGTTTCAGTTTCCCCACAATGTTGTAATCTTCGTTTGTCCGATGCTGCGCCGCGTCCGGAGCCAGCGGCAACGGTAGAAAGATCTCCGCCTGCTCCGTGCCGTAAAGCGTTGGCAATACTTCCCGCGGCAAGGCGAAACTTTGCGGCAGAATTCCCACCACTTCATAGGGCAAGCCGTTAATCGTGATGGACTTGCCGATCATCTTCGGGTCGCGGCCATAGTGGCGCACCCACATCCCATCCGTGAGCACTGCCGTCGCCGGCCGCCCCGGCGCATCTTCGTCCGGCACAAACGCGCGTCCTCTTTCCGGACGCACCCCCAGCATCGGCAGCAGATTTGCCGAAACGCGAATGACTCCCACGCGTTCCGGGTCACCTTCGCCAGTTAAGTTGTAATTCCCGCCAATCGCGACGGCCACCTGCTCAAACCCATGGTGCCCATTCTTGATATCGAGATACTGCGCGGTGGAAAACCAGTCTTGCGTAATGTTCAGGCCCCGCGAGCGATTCCACAGAATCACCAGCCGGTTCGCATCTTCATACGGCAGTGGCCGCAGCAACAGCGCGTTCGCCACGCTGAAGATGGACGTATTCGCCCCAATCCCGATCGCCAACGACAGCACTGCCGCCAGCGCAAACCCGGGATTTCTGCCGAACGCGCGAACCGCATAGCGGATATCCTGCGCTAAAGTATTCATGGAAAATGACGCCATCCTAGCACAAGGTCTCCAACGCTCGGACACTTGGACGTTCAGCCCCGAAGAATGTCGCTCTTAGCCTGCGGCCGGTATGGCATGATGCCCACCGATGCCATCACAAGCACCACTCCCTTCCGAACACAAGACTTTCGTCGCCCGCCATCCCGTCGCCACTTATTTTGTGTTGACCTTCACCGTCTCCTGGCTGGGCGCACTGGCCGTGGCTCTTCCGCATCTCCTCCGCGGCGAGCCTGTCCCAAAATTCGCCGGCCTGATGATGTTTCCGGCCATGCTCCTCGGGCCCAGCGTCGTCGGCATCGTCTTGACCCGCGTCGTGGACGGCCCCAGTGGCCTGCGCGATCTTTTCTCTCGCATGCGTCGCGTCCGCTTCCCCGCTCGCTGGTTCGCCTCGCTTCTCCTCCCTCCGGCCATCGTCCTGAGCGTTCTGGTCTCCATAAATACTTTCGTGTCTCCCGTCTTTGCCCCCAACCACTTTTTCATCGGCGCCTCTTTCGGCCTCGCCGCCGGCTTCTTCGAAGAAATCGGATGGATGGGCTTCGCCTTCCCAAAAATGCGCCGCCCCGGCAACTCCCTCGCTCCCGCCATCCTTCTCGGCTTTCTCTGGGGCGCCTGGCACATCCCCGTCATTGACTACCTCGGAACCTCCACCCCCCACGGCGCCTACTGGCTCCCCTTCTTTCTTTCCTTCACCGCCGCCATGACCGCCATCCGCGTCCTCATCGCCTGGACCTACACCAACACAAATAGTGTTCTCCTCGCCCAGCTCCTCCACGCCATCTCCACCGGCTCCCTCGTCGTCTTCAGCCCGCCCCACATCTCCGCCGCCCAAGAATCCGCGTGGTACGCCCTCTACGCCGCCGCGCTTTGGATCGTAGTAGCCTTCATCGTCTCCAGCTACGGCAAGCGTCTCTCCCTGCTTCACGCCGAATAGCCTATTCGTCCCCGCCATGCCATGAGTCTAATCGGGAGGGTACCTGTCGGTTGTCAGTCCTTCCCCTCCGCCGCCAGTCAGGACACGAAAAGTTGCGACACTTGGGCTGAGCCACCCTTTGTCGCTTGCACACTTCAGCATTGCTGGCATGCTGGCCTCGTCCCGAGTTCTCCGGTCCGGCGGCATTAAGGCACAAGCCCATCGGGGTATTAGTAGCTTTCAAAAAGGAGTGACTTCAATGCGCCACTATCTCAATGTTGAACACGGCTTCCAGCCGTATCGGAACATGCCCACAGTATTACCCCCTAACCGCGCCTTTCCGGCGCTGCGCTCCCTTGCAGTTGTCCTGGGGTTCCTTTCGCTGTTCTGGATGGCCGGCTGCTCAGGTGGCTACAACACCCCCAACAACAATAATCCAATGCCGATGGTTAGCTCCGTGAATCCCAACTCCACCACCGCCGGGAACGCCGCCTTCATGCTCTCTGTCACAGGCTCAGGTTTCCTTTCCTCTTCCACCGTTCAGTGGAATGGCAGCGCTCGCACCACGACTTATGTCTCCGCCACTCAATTGCAGGCATCCATCACCGCCGCGGACGTTGCAACTGCTGGCACTGCCAACGTAACTGTCTCGAACCCGGCCCCCGGTGGGGGCATATCCAGTGCCATGGTATTCACCACCGACAATCCAACTCCCACCCTGGGTTCATTGAATCCAAACTCCGCCGTTGCCGGTGGCGCAGGTTTCACCTTGAATCTGACCGGAACTAATTTCGTCTCCACATCATCCGTTCTATGGAGCGGAAGCTCTCGCACCACGACTTTTGTTTCCAGTACCCAATTGCAGGCAGCTATCCCTGCCACCGATATCGCCGTCGTGGGTTCTGCTCTCCTCACCGTTTCCAATCCGGCTCCTGGTGGAGGCGCTTCCGGAAGTTCCACCTTTACCATTGCGCCGCCACCACCAACCATTTCTCAATTGACTCCTAGCTCCGCCATCGCAGGAAGCGCCGGCTTCACGCTCAACCTGAGTGGAACCAATTTCGTCAACTCTTCTGCCGTGCAATGGAACGGTTCGCCTCGCGCGACAACTTTTGTATCTGCCACTCATTTACAAGCTGCTGTCACAGCCGCCGATATCGCCGCCATTGGGGTCTCCCAAATCACCGTTTCCAATCCGCTGGCTAGCGGAGGCAACAGCAATCCATCAACCTTTTTCACTGGAAGTCTTGGAGGGCCAGGCTACGCGGTCGTGCTCTTGAATCAGGATTCAAAAGACTTGGCTTATGATCCAGCCCATCAGCTTATTTATCTTTCTGTTCCTGGATCGGCCGCAATCAATCCCAATACCATTTCTGTCCTGAATCTCTCGAGCGCCAGCATCGTGTCCTCGACTCCGGCGGGTTCCCAACCTAATGTCCTCGCCATTTCTGATGACAGCAAATTCTTGTACGCCGGCATTGACGGCTCCGCCTCAATCCAACGCTTTACTTTACCCGGCTTGGCCAAAGACATCAGCTATCCGCTCGGCGCTGACCCTATCTTCGGCAATTACTTCGCTCTTGACATTCAGGTTGCGCCGGCAACTCCCAACACCACCGCCGTCACTTTGGCTAATGTGGGCTTTAGCCCCTCGGCCCAGGGCGGCATTACTATCTTTGATGACGCGACTCCCAGGCCCACGAAAGTCCCCGGCTTTGGTGGCACTGGTAACCTGTTCGACTCTCTTCAGTGGGGCCCCGATGCGACTGCACTTTATGCTGTCAACAACGAGGACACCGCTTTCGACTTCTACACCCTCACCGTCAACTCCAGCGGTGTCTCCAAGAATCAGGATTATATGAATGCTCTTCCCGGCTTCGGCTATCGCATCCACTTCGATCCTGGCATCAAGCTTGTTTATTCCGACGATGGCCACGCGGTTGATCCCGCTAACGGTCATCCCGTCGGCGACTTCCTCACTTCTGGCGTTATGGTCCCGGATTCAACCCTGAACTCCGCGTTCTTCGCGGCCAGCCTGACCCCAAACACCATTACCTTCCAATCCTTTGACCAGACCCATTTCACCACCATCAATTCCATCGCTTTTGCTTTCGGCAACGGCAACCCAGTCCGCTTGGTCCGATGGGGCCAAAACGGCTTGGCCTTCATCACCAACGGCGGCCAAGTCGGCCTCGTCGGTGGCAACTTCATTCACTAAATTCAGGGAGCAGCGACGCCCGCTCATCGGCGTCGCTGCCCTTCATCTCGGTACCCGACGCGAGAGGGATTCAAGCGTTTAGTGCGCGTCAAGCAGATAACGCGCTCATGTTGTCCGAGAATAAGCGGGACCATCTACTGCCGAATCGTTAAATGCTTTTCGCACCCGCTGCCGCCGCTCGCGAGGCGACGTTCTTCTCGGCTTCCTCTGGCGCGCCCCTGTCGATTTCGATCGATCCTTTGAAGTCCGCCCCGTCTTCGATCATGATTTGAGCCGTGGTCAAATCACCGATCACCGAGCCGTCCTTCTTGATCTCCACCCGCCCCTTCGCGCGTATGTTTCCCTTCACGTAGCCGTACACCACCACGTCGCGGGCGTTAATGTCCGCTTTTACCTTCGCCGTCGCTCCAACCGTCAGCTTCCGCCCATCCAGCTCGATCAGTCCTTCCACCGCGCCGTCGATCAGCAAATCCTCGGTCCCGGTGATGTCGCCTTTCACTCGCAGGCTCGTCCCCAGCCAGCCCGACTCGTGCCCAGCCGCCACATCCAACGTCGCATCGGTGCTCTTCGTATCCGGTTTCTTCGCATTCCACATCGGATCCTCCTCGGAACAGCTCACGCCGCGCAAATTTCCTCGCGAAGTGCATCAAGCTCACGGTGTGCCTCGGGGAGGTCTGGGCGCTTCCGGCGAGATTCAACGTTGCCAGGAAATCCTACTCCCGCGCCCCGCCCGCATCAAGACGCCAGGACCCGCCTTCCTTGGTTTTACCGCCTCTGCTCCAGAAAATTCCGCAGACTGTATAGAAGTGAGCAGTACTTACGCTTGACAAACTCTAGGCTGCAAGGCCAGAGCTCCCAATGGGAAATTCAGGGTTAATTGCCAAACCCTGGCTCTTGCTCGACGGCTTTCGGAAGGCAAACGATGGAGGAAAAAGTATGTTTCACTTGCTCTGGTACGTTCTTATTGGGCTAATCTCGGGGCTTATCGCGAAAGACGTCATGCACGTGCACATAACGATTTTCTGGACGATCGTGCTCGGCATCATCGGAGGGATCATCGGTGGTGGCGTTACCCACATGTTTTCACGCCCGACGAACGAACGATATCATCCCGCCGGCCTCATTTTTTCCACCCTGGGCGCGATCCTGGTTCTCTTCATTTGCTTTAAGCTGAATATTCATTTTCCTGCTGTCTAACCGAACAGACGAGCACCAACCGGGGTCATGACACCGCCGACCGATCATCCAGTTATTTTGACACCTGCAGAGGTGCTGGCTCCCGTTCAGCGTCCCTCACGCAAACGGCAGGCTGTAGCTTTCTTGATCGCTGCTGTCTCGGACTTTTTATCCTTCTGGTTGGTGTTTGCCCCACCCGCACAATGGCTGATTGACCTGGGAACGGCGTTACTCCTGTTTCTGATCCTTGGCCGTCGATGGGTGATTTTGCCGGGCTTGGTTGCGGAAGCCATCCCTGGAATGGGCGTCTTCCCGGTGTGGATCCTTGTTGTCCTCTCCATAATTGCCTACGACGATATCCGGGGCCGCAAACACTAGACCCGGGTTCGCGGCTGCCAGTTCCGCGCAAGAACTTAACGGATGTCCACCTCGCGGAACCCGAAGCCCTTTAACATGCCAGAGATCGTACTTCGCGCATTGTCGGCGGCGACCTTGAGGATGCCATCTTGCAGCGCGGCTTGCCGGAGTTGGCGCTCAGCTTCTTCGCGGACTTCGCTTTCCAGGTTGGGGTCGGGCGAAGTGAAAAGGCCGGTGTCACGTGAATATACTCTCGTCCTTACATTATCGATTCGTGTGCTCAAGATTTCCGCAGGGGGCAGGTGAATCGACACTTTCTGCCCTTGGATTTGGACGTTCGCCCGGCTGTAAGCCCGCGAGATTGATGCCCCCAATCACTTCTCCGTGTACCACCAGCAGCAGGCGGTCACCCGCCAGAAATTTCGGCAGGTAAGCATTGCCAAGCTCACCCGAAATAATCTTATCCATCGTATAGCTCACGGTTTCCAGTCGTTGAAGCTGTTGGATTTGACGCACCACGGTCGGCTGATCCACATTGAACTGTGTTCGTCCGCCGCTCAAAATGCCCATCAAGTGCAGTAGCCCGAGCCCGGTTGACAGCGACAACAGCGCCCCCATCAAGACAACCGTAAGAATTGCGCCCAACGAAGCTCCCAGAACCCAGGAGTACACCCTGCGCGAATTCCCTCGAGTTCCGCGAGGGGCCGGTTCGTCAGCCAGAGGTGGAGTGTCAATCGTCATCTGTTTCCCAACAGCTTCAGTGTAGACCAAGCTAAAAATCATTGCCCGCAATCATTCAGACGCCGCAAGCCTACTCGTCTTTCTCTCGCTCGGCCGGCTCCGGGTTTTGATTCTATGACCGCCAGCTGTCATCGTTTCAACGACCTCCGCAATCATTCGAATATAACCGTAGCATAAATATAGACACCCAGTACTTCTTGCGCCACATTGTCAGAATCCTTCCACACGGCGGAGAAAGGAGCGTATTCCTTTGCCCGCTTCGGTCTCAACTCACCACACGCTGGGTGTATAATGTGCAATGGAGTTTGCACCGATGACCATCAACTTGACGCCTGAGCAAGAAAAAATTGTGAAAGAGGAGCTGAAATCAGGCCACTTCCGCTCCACAGAAGAACTGATCTCTCGGGCCCTGGATGCGCTCCTCGCCACGGTGTCTTCCTCTCCCGCGAGTGCTGACATTGGTCGGCGCCGCGAAGCCGTGCGCGAGATGATGAGCTTCGTGGAAAAAAATCGCACGCCCCTCCAAGGTGTTTCCGTTAAGGAACTCATTCACGAGGGTCATCGTCTGTGAGTGATTTAGTGCTGGACGCGTCTTTGGCGCTCCAGTGGTTTCTAGAGGACGAAGCCGACCGCAAATACAGTCTCACCGTCCTGGGAAGTCTTTCCGAGAAGCTTCCTCTCCTTCTTCCGCCTCCCGCTAGTTCCCCGGCGTCGCGATTTTGGCGCGCCAATACCGAAATTGTTATTGACACCATAACTACGTCTCTTATATAAGACCTGCCATCCTGCCAGTCGACCGGCGGGCGTTTGGACAAACATCTTACGCCCACGTCTCCCCGGTTCCTCCCGAACCGTTCGTGGACCAAATTCCCGGAGGCCCCATGCGTGCGACTCGCCCCCTCATCTCGCTGCTCGCCATCGTACTTTGTTCGGCGCCGTTCACTCTGGCTCAAGTACCGGACCTGGCCGTTGCCGGCACTGCGCCCGTACCTGGAGCAGGCCATCACTACATCGGCACGGGCGTGGAGACTGTCTCCCCGGCCGACGGCCTTCTCTCTTTTAACCTCCCGGTGCAGACCCCGGCGGGCCGTCAATTTCCACTAACAGCATCCTCATAAACCGATTCCCCTGCTTGCTGATCGATCCGAACCGCTGATGCCCGCCTGAACTGTACTCCCGCGGAATCAGCCCGAGATAACTCGCTACCTGCTT